>Ga0214917_10000041_pt1 | contig 142881 bp, 193 predicted proteins | sample LL_1208_BB_MetaG_FD_177983 | JGI IMG/M metagenome (GOLD analysis project Ga0214917, IMG submission 177983) | Freshwater microbial communities from Lake Lanier, Atlanta, Georgia, United States - LL_1208_BB | ecosystem: Environmental > Aquatic > Freshwater > Lake | place: USA: Georgia...
AATACAACCATCGTCACTTAGTGTTGATTTGCACTTTTCTAAAAAGTCTTTAGGATATGTATTATGTGCAAAAACATTTTGTGCAATGATTACATCAAATTTCGTGTTGAGTTTGTTTATACTGTCACTAGTAAGATAATCACAAACTATGTTATGATTTTTTGAACTTAAATGATAAAGGTTTTCTGCTGGATCAATCCCGTGAGTATTATATCCACACTTCTTATATGAATCTAGCTGAGTTCCATCATTACATGCAATATCTAAAACATTTTTTCCTTTAGTGTATTGACTAGTAAAGGACACAAACCAATCAAAATATTCTTTTAATGTTTTTGTGGTACCACTAACATACAAATAGTTCTTAAACAATAAATCAGGATTAACAGAATGAGTTAATTGTATGTGGGTACAATCTACACAATAGTTAATACCTAAGGGAAATAAATCTTCATTTTCGTTTTTGTCTTTAAGATAACTATTTGCTAAAGGTTGTTCATTCAAATCTAAAACCATTTTTAAATTAGAACCATCACAACATAAACACTTTTCAATTTTTTTGTACATATTCACCACATAGTTTTTTAAACTCACCTTTAATATCCTCATTAAGTCTAAAATGAGAACCCGCAAAATAATGCATTCCTACCACTTGACCAAACTCATTTCTGTAAATTTGTTTTGTGTTTACTTCTATATTGTCAATCTTCCATCCAATAACCTTTGTATTGTTATCTAGTATGTGTTTTCTGAATCTCCAGCCAGTTTCAATAAAAGAACTTCCAAAATCAACCTCATGTCTATCTACTATCCAAGTATATTTTCTTGCAAATTCAGTTTTGCAAAAATAACAAAAGACGCATGGAATATTATTGAATTTATCTGGATGTCTTTCTCTGAAAGATTTATCACCAAACTCCGATCCTATTGCCTCATATCCTTCGTCAATTCTTTCTTTTACATAATTGTATATATTTTGATCAAGAATAAAGTAATCTGAATCAAGAATACAAACAATGTCAGACTCGACAAAAGTTAGACCATAATCAATAGCGGCACCATGAGAAACACCATCAAATTCATTTACGCTATTGCGATAAACGATAAGTTCGTTTTCTCTCGCAACAATAGGTTTCTTTTCGTGATCTGGAGTATTGTCAACTATAATTAAACGATAATTACTATTAAATTCTTCAAATAATTCTCTCTGAATATCTAAGAGATCATAGTTTCTGAATATAACAATGACGTAATCTATTCTATCCTGTGTAGTCAAAATATCTGTCTCTCGCAACAATAATTGGATTCCTATTTTTATAACAGTCAATCACATCTTCAATGATCGACTCTACTGTTTCTTTAAATTCAAAATTATATACCTGTTCAAATTTAGCCGTGTCTGTATTGAAATCATAGATACCATTATACTCTCCTTTATCTATAATGTCAACATTTGTATGAATCTTAACCAATTTGGAGATTTTATCTACCGTTGAGTTGAATGATGCGAGATTGTATATTCCAGAATAAAATTCTCCAACAATAACTCTATACATAGCTCTGCTCAAATCCTTGACAGAAAGTAATGGTCTAGAAACATGTTTGTTATTGACACTAATAACACCATCCGTTAATGCAGAATGTACCATAGAATTGATCATTAAATCTCGTCTAATGACTGGTGATCCACCATTAACGGTACCAAATCTAAATCCTATAATTTTTCTTCCTCGATTTAATTGTTCTTTGGCAATTAAGTCTAATGATATTTTTGTCAGATCATAATTGTTTACAAATTCGAGTGAAAAATCATTTTCATTAAAAATTTTTCCGCCTTTATTTCCATAAACTGATGAACTACTTGCGTAAATGATTTTTTGATCATTATTTGTTTTTTCAATAAGATTAGAAAAATTTCTGACGTTATTATTCCAAGGAGATTTCAATTCTCCAATACAAGATAGAACACTAGAATTGCCAGCAAGAAGAATGATATATTCATATTTTTGTAAATAATCAACGGATAAAAGATTGTAGTCGTTTTGTCTATTTCCACATACATCTACTTCAATTTCATTGTTAGTAAGATAACGTGAAAGATATGATCCAATATATCCTTCACCTCCAATAATTAATGTTTTTAATTTTTTCATGGTATAATAGGTACTATGCAATGTGGAAGGTTACGATCACCAAATATTCTAATATCGTTGATGTTGCAATTGATATTGTGTGGTGTTGAATACTTATCTAGTATATCACGCATTCCATATCCAGATTTAGTAAAGTAATCAAGGAATCTCATTTGTGTATCCCATGCATCTTGAAGTCTGGTTGAATCGTGAACAAAAAATAGTTCACCGTGTTCTTCTAGAACCTTTTTGCATATGTCTGCACGAATGATTGAATTTGGACATGATGAACAGAATTTACCTGGCTCATATTCATCTACAAAAGTAGAAACAAAAGGATATTCTATCGTGCAACGTTCCACAAAATGCTCATAAAAATTTGGCTCAAGAGGAATAGAATCATCTTCAATCAAAAAGAAGTAATCAAAATCATTTAGATTCTTCTTTATCATATCTCTCCACGCACCATATGAATAACCACTATTTTTTCTAAAAACTACTTCAGCATCCATAGTTTTAATTTGCGATACTGTTTCAGTAGCAAGAAGCTTCAGTTCATCGCTGATATCATCATTAAAAACAAATGTTGCTCTTTGAATAGGAGTATCTACGCAACGATTTAAAAAATCAACCTGGGTTCTAGCGAAGAACATAGGATCATTTTTAAACTTCTCTTGATAACTAGCGTAATCTCTATTTGGACCAATATAAATCACAGGTATATAATTAATTGTATAGCTCATAATATTTTCCTTAATCTTTCTGATAACGACCGTGTAGTGCAACTATTCCTTCAACCCATATATTATCAAATTCAACAACATCGTCTTTATTTAGGTACTTGTAATATGCATGTTCAATGTCAAATCTTCCATCGCAGGATTCAAAAAAATTTTTGAATTTACTCAAATAATCATTAACATTACTATTATGCATTGACCATAATCTTGTTTCATATATTCTTAATTCTGGTGATATCCAAGATTGAACTGATTTTTTAAAAACATATTTGCCTACAGTTCTTTCGTCGTATTCATCAAAATTAAATTCTTCTGTGATGTTGTGTCTTCCCGACAATTTAAAAATTCTATTATACTCGTTCAAATTTATATTGTTGGTAATATATTCTAAAGCACCTTTGAATAATAAAAGTTCAGCATGGCTTTTATATCCTAGATTACTCAAATCAAATATATTTTTATCATTCTGTGAATCAATAAAAACATCAACCAAATCCGCTATTTGTTTTTTGTATTCATCGGCATTAAAGACTGATATGTCATTCAATAAAATCTTGCAGTTAGGTATTTTATTTCTTACAGTCTTAATGCTATGTACAGTTTGATTGAATCTATCTTCAATTGGAACAACACCTACTCTAGGATATATAGCCGAAGTTATTATGCAAATATTCTTCATTCTTTATAGAGCATCCACGAATCATTTCTAAGAAGTTTTAATTTTTCTTCCGGTATATTCTTTTCTAATAAAAACTGTTTCAACTCTGATGATACACTAGGCAGTGAATAATCATGTCCTGCAAATATTCCACCAACTTTGACTTTATCGTAATAGTTTCTTAAATCATTCCTAACATATTCTTGGCTATGATTACCATCAATAAAAATAAAATCAAGAAAACCATCTTCAATGGTTGATGCAGCATCATCTGAAGTCATTATTCGTATCTCTGCTCGATCTCCTGCGCCAATAAGTTCAAGATTTCGAAAAGTAACTTCTTTAAAATTGTCAGTCATTCCTTGACTGACGGAACCAGCATAATCATTATATTGAATATATGGATCAATGCCAATTAGTTTTTGAATATTATCACAGATTTCTAACATGTGACAATAATTTTCACCATGACAAACACCAATTTCACAACCTACAATATTATCACCCAACTGTTTAATATAATCATTTAATTCATTTGAAGGCAAACTTTCTTTATTGAATAGCATTTGATTTAACCTTTATATTCGTTTAATGTATTTACAACGTGTTTTAAATCTTCATTGCTTAACCACCATCCATTTGGAATGCAAATGTGTGTCTTATCAAAACTTGTAACTCCAGGCAAGTCCTTTTCTTTAAATTTCAATGTGCAATCGTACATATCATTTCTGTAATGAACTGGACTTGATGCTATTCCTTTAGCTTCAAGATAATTGGTAAATTGATGTTTTTGATTGTTCTTAACATGCATACTGAATAACCAGAAAGAGCAAGTTTCATCCCATGCAGGCATGATTAAATTATCATTCTTCACATTATCGATAATATATTTTGAATTATTTCTATGCTTCAAAACAGAATCATTTGCTGGCTCAAGATTACACAAACCAATAGTAGCATTAATATCATTCATATGATACTTATAACCAGCTTGAGTGATATTTTGTGTGCATCGGAAAGATTGTCCTTTTGTTCTATCAAGACCAAACCAACGAAGAATTCTTGCCTCATTTTCTTTTTCTACTGTCGGACAAATAAGAACACCACCATCGCCGCTAGTTAAGAGTTTAATTGCTTGTAGACTATAACAAACATAATCTCCACGTTCTACCGGTTCTTTTAAGAAAGTATCCCACGTATGTGCAGCATCTTCAATAACAGGAACACCAAAGCTTTTTAATTGTTGGTAATCACAAAATCTTCCTGCCCAATTAACAGCAATAATTGCTTTTGTTTTCTTTGTGATTAATTTTTCTACTGATTTAGGATCTATCAATCCAGTAATTGGATCAATATCTGCCCAACGAATTCTAGCTCCTCGATGAATTGCGCCAATCTGTGATGCAAAACAAGTTTGCGGAGTAGAAATCACTTCATCGCCAGAACCAACATCACACAGGTGTAAGGCAAGATCGATAGCGGTAGTACATGAGTTGAGGGTTACTGGTCTTGTTTTTGTTTTTAGTTGTTGATGTAGTGCATTTTCAAATAACTCAACTTTGGGACCTTGACCAATGAATCCTGACTGAAGAACACTACCAAGTTCTTCATTTACTTCAGGAGACATTCTTACTTTAAATAACGGAATCATAATTATACTCCATGGTTATAAGTTTACCATCATCATTTATAAGTTTAAAGCCTAGTTTAGTATAAACAGAAAATGCGACAGAATTTGTTTTTAGTACTTCTAATTTTATTGGAAGATTGTAGTTTTTGGAATTTTGAATTAGAAAATGAAATAGAAATTGTCCATGACCTTTTCCTCTTTCAGACTCAGTTAATCCTCCACTCAATAGAACATGATCATCTTCTATTCTTATGTATCCGTAACCAATAGCATCAGCTACGACACCATGATAAATTTTATGTAGTAAAAATAATTTATTTTTATCTTTGTTAACGTTAAAATACCAATTTATTTGTTGCTCTTGTGAAATTTCTTCTGTGCTTCTAGTCATGAAATTCCTACATTCATTTCTTATTAACCTCAGATTTTCTACATCTTTGTCTGAAATGACTGGAACAAAAACTAAGTCACCTTCGTGCACCATATTATCTCCTATATTTTATAAACAAAAAATAAACTATCATCTTCTTGTTCATATTTTTCTTGCACAAATTTTTTCCATTCTGGTACACGATCATATTGATGAACAATCGAATAAGGCTTATCATCATAATAAATGACGCCATCTCTTACTGTTGGCTCTTTGCATAATAGATTTGGTCTAAATTCAGATATTTTAGATGGATCTACAACAGTACCTGCTTCACATGCCCAATCAATTGTCTGCAAAACAATATCTTTGTATGGTTGTGTGTTGATAAGTACATTAAATACTGCTTGATCACAAATGGAAATAGGTCTATTAATTGCATTAGTGAATATATTAAATGCCATATCTTTTACGTATTCGGATTTTCCACCAAAAGTTCCAACATTAAAAATTTGATTATTTTTAAACTTTTCATGAACATATGGTCCATATGCTTGCATGAGATTGTCATTTCCCCATGGCTCATCCTTATACTTCAAACCTTCTGAGGCAATAACCAATGCTGCATCACCAACAAAAACAGAAAATGGATCTGTTTGAAAGTAAACATCTTTTACATCAGTCGTGACAACATAATCATATTTTTCCCAATGTTGTGTAAGAAATTCATAGATCGATAAGAATCGTAAAACATGAATAGGAATATTGTGCATTTGCACCATAGGAAAAACAATAACGCCTTGTTCTTTTAACCAGTCTGTCGTTTCTTTTGTTACATTGTCTACGACCAAAACCACATCGTTATCACCAGCAACTTCTTTTGCTGATATAACCCACGGCTTTAGTCGATTGATACCGTAGTTTGTAAATCCACCAATAATTAAATTTTTTGCCACGGAAAATCTCCTCTACATTTTTCATTCATTATTTTGTTTCCATTCTCAAAAAATTCTTTAGTAACCGAACCTTCGTTTCCAGCTAATCGATAATTTACAGAATATTGTTTTGTGCAATCCCACTTTTGAAAATTTTGTGCAATTACTGAAAGAAACACTCTATCTTGACCCCAACCGCCATGCCATACTGATGCTAATTTTATCATAATTTCTTTGGGAACGCAATAGCTATTTGTATCAATATGATTTGCGCCATGATAAGTTTGCCATCTACCTAGACTTTCACAGTCATCATTGCAAATGAAGTTGCCGTGTTTATCACATATTTTTCTTAACGAATAGCACCAATCTAAATTATTATTTTTTATTGTTTCGACACACGATAAAACATGTTGTTTTTCGAACCAACAATCTTGATCCAAAAAAAGAACATAATCTTCGTTGATTAGGTGAGAGAATGCTGCGTAGATTCTATGACCATAGAATCCATTAGCTCCCACGTTTTCAGGAAGGTAACATACTTTAAAATTTGGATTTCCTAGATAGTTGTCGGCAATAGCTTTTACTTTGCCTCTGTATTGATCACCGTCGCATACCAAGTAGCACTTAGTCTGATATGATTGATTTAACACACTCTCAATAGCAATACGAACTTCGGGTGCACCCGTAGTAGGTACAATAACAACAGCACTCATAATTTCTCCATTATTTATCGCTTATACAATATCCACCTTTGAATTTATAAACACCAGAGAACATATTTACTTGTTCATATATTTCATTTTCATGGCACTTATATGGATCTTTAAAATTTATTGTAGCATAATATATGCCATAACCTACACCAGCCAGTATCATAATAATTGGAATATATTTGAGATATTTTACAATCTCAGGCATCATACCTAATAGTTTAGGTAATATCTCCAATAGTTGTTTCATTTCTTATCTTTACAGTCTATCATTCTCTTGTTAGTTTAAGTATCTTCTCTATTTGTTTCTCTATGATAGGTTTACGATTAGGCCAGTAGATGTATTCTTTATCCGCAGTTTGATATAATTTTTGCAAAAATGGAATAATTAATTTTTCTACTTCATTTAATCTTGTTTTATAATCATCTGCCGTTTCTGCTGTTTTGTTTATAATTGAATTATATTCTTCTTCAGATACAGCAGAAAAACCAAAATCGTTAGCATCATCTTGATATTTGTCAAATATGTTTTGTAGATTAATACTCATTTAATAGACCTAGCTTTCAATGCTTTTAAATAGTCTTTATCGTCCAAATCTGCATCTGATTTCGTGAGAGTACCTTTTACTGCTTGGATAGCTGTCGTAAAACGATAATTATATATTGGTGTACTTCCGCCACGTTTTAATCTTATACGTAATTTTAATTGCAGATCAAACTCTGGAACTCCTAATTTTGCCTTATCTCTTCCCATGTAATATAATCCATAACCACCTATTTGTATATAATATGTGTCTTTTGAATTATAATATTTTGCTACACTATCATTTGGAATGTTTATAAATTTATCTTTAAAATTTTTATAATCATAATCAACATCTGTTTTTTTAAATTGACTAGGTGAAACTATGAATTTTCTTGGTGGATTTGGACCCCACTCTCTTGTCACAATTTTTGTCACTCCAATAGCAGTTAAAAACTCTCTCATTTGTTCTGCTGAAGCTGTTTTAGCTCCACCAAGAATCCAACCTTTTCCTTTTTTATTTAGAGTTCCTAAATCATAATCTAAAGAACCTTGCCCAAAATCTACATTTAAGTCCAATTTCACTTCAACTTTGTAATCTTGACCTTGATATGTGATTTGAGCATCTGGAGCATTTGAATCTGATCCTGCAGGTTGAAATGATTTTTTCTGTACTCCTGCTTTTTTCAGATTATCATTTAAGGTTCTCTCGTAAAGAATACCTTTATTTTCTGATGCTGCCATAGTTCCTCCAAGTTATTGGACTATTTATACTTTAAAACCTGCAAATTTTTTCTTTGTGTTTTTGGGTTGTTCACGATCACCAAAAGAATTTAATGGCTTATTATCTATTTTTCCAGCATCTACGATACCATCTTGAGCAGATTGCTCAACGTCAAACAGTCTCATTTTTGCTCTATCAATACCTAAAGCAAATCTCTTATGTGTTGTGGGATCAGAATATCTATTCTTCAACTGTTTGACCATGATCTGACCAAGTGCTTCAAGTTCTTCTGAAGTAATCAATGCAAACATCAAGTCTGCTGTAGCGGGCAAACCAAAAGACTCACTCGTATCTTCGAGTCCTGGGTCGGAACTTGTAAAACCACTTCTCGTTGTTTGTGTAGCAGATACAATTGGTACTGAGAATTCAACGGCAAGACCTCGCAGTTCTTCTGCGATGGCTTTAACATAAGTGTAGCTGTTGACATTTGCTCCGGCTTTGACTCTAGCGGAGGAACAAATATTAAGATAATCAATAAAAATAATATCAGGAAGAAAATTTTTCTTGAGATGGAGTTCATTAAGTAGAGTTCTAAAGTGAATTGTTGAGGCAGATGCGGTTGGATATTCTTTAATGATTAATTTTCCAGTAGTATTTGTTCTAACTCTCTGAACTTTTTTATCATACATCTCTTTCGATAGTAGCATCAGATCGTCAACAGTAACATTTAAGAGATTTGCATCAATTCGTTCTGCAATTTTTTCTTCTGCCATCTCTAAGGTAATATAGAGAACATTCTTTCCTTGAACCATACAACCTGCTGCAACATGACACATAAACAATGACTTACCAACACCAGTGCCTGCAAGAGCAATATTGAGAGTCTTGATTGGAAGTCCGCCTTTTGTGATTTTGTTGAAATACTCTAGATCAAAAGGAATGCGTTCTTCTTTTCTATGATAGAATTCGTATCGATCATCTGCATTTTCTAGATAATCATGACCCACGTTAGTATCGAATCCAACAGCAAGAGCATCTGCAAGAATTTTAGGAATTGCACCTTTGTCTTGAGTCTTATCTTTACCATCAAGAATAGAAATTGATCCAAGGACAGCATTGTAAATAGCTCTCTCTTGACAGAATTGTTCTGTCTTGTCGATCAGCCATTGTACCTTAGTGTCCTCAGATTTATTCTGTTCGATTTCTTTTACATATTCCTCACAACGACTTAATTCATCACTCGTTAAATTTTTTCTTTCTCTAAGGGCGATGATTAAGGTTTCAAAGTTTGGTGTAGTGTTATATGAGTTAACAAAATTTGCAACTTCATCAAATAGAGTCTTCTCTGTTCTGTCCGAAAAGTATTCTGGTTTTATGAAAGGAATAACTTTACGTAGATATTCTTCATTGTGTACCAGGTTGGTCAATATCGTCTGTTCCAGCTTCATCAATTATGTCCTGTTCAAGGTTGCCTGACATGATCTGCACCAATAGATCACCAATATTATTTTTAAATTTGGTATCTTTCTCCAACTCTTTAGGTGTACTAACTTCAGATTCTAACACATCATAAGCAAAAAGTAAATACATTTCTCCGTTTTTTTCTTCAAATTTTACTTTACCATATTTGAAAACAGTATCAGCATATTCACCAGTAAGTAGTCGAACATGAACCGTTTGTTCTTCATCTTTTGGATATATGAAACAGTAGTCTATTCCTTCAGTCATTTATGCTCCATTCGTTGTTTCTATGTTAAATGTTTCTTCCACAATGTCATTAGTAATAATGTCTCCATTAGAAACACTATATTTTCTTTCGACAAATTCACGGAAGGTCTTTTGTTTCAAAATAGATGTCCAAAAGTCTTTAGTATCAGTTTCTTTCAGTCTATATTTTTTATCTTCATACACACCATCTTCATCTCTCTTAGAATACCAACCATTACTAGGTTTAATTACATGACCACTTTCGAGTGCAATATCCAGTAAACCAGACCACTTACTAATGCCACCATCAAAGGATACACTAACAGGAATTTTTGATTTCTCTTTAACATATCGACTCTTTTCAACATTAATAATAAAATTATATCCAACAACTTCAGTTCCTTCTTTTTCTTGTTGACGTCCAAGAATGAATATATTATCTGCTGAGTAATAACTGCCCGTGTTATGTGTAACTATACCGTTTTCTAGAACATAATGTTCAGCATCTTTAACTGAAATATCATATACCTTCTTTTTACCAACAGGCGTTACTGATTTAATTTTCATTTTATGGTTTCCTTTTACATTTATCATTATGCCATCTTTTTAGATTGGAGGCAGTTGTTACAATATCACAATAAGAACATTTATATTTCTGTTCAGGTTTTATCTTTCTTGGATTCACCCAATCATCACATTTAAATCTTAGTATTCTGCTGAGTTCATACCGGCAACTAAATCCTTAGCCTCTACCCATTCATTATCAATTAAAAATTTATGTTTATCTGAACAAATAACCTTATATCCGTCTTCAAATTCAACTTCAAAACACTCAGGCTCACCATCGTCTAGTGTTTCTGGATTCCATGTATATGTCACTTCTTTGTTACCGTCAAGTGTTTTAACTAAATCGCCAACTACGAAATCCTCAACAGATTTAAATGTCCCATCTGATAATTGTATTTTTGTACCAGCAACTAAACATCCACCACCAACGATATCTTTAGGAAACATTCCAATTTCTTTGTATGTATGATTAACAACGATCATAGGAATATCCTTCATAGTCAAATGAGGAGTCACCATTCTAAACAATGATTTGATTTGTTTTGCTCTAGACATGTCTGCAACAGATTTCCCTTCGAGTGCATCATCAACTTCTTTCTTTGATGCTAAGTTGCCTATCGAATCAATAATGATAATTAGCTTATCATCGCGGTCCAAAGAAGTTAATTGTTGCATGACATCAAATTTCAATTGTTCGATATCAGTAAGAGGGGTATGGAGCACACGATCGGTATCAATACCGAATGAATTGAAATAAGATTGAGGAGTCCCAAACTCAGAATCGTAAAATAGTAAAGCAGCGTCATTGTATTTGTCCAAATAAGATTTTGCCATCAAAAGTGAAAATGCAGTCTTAAAATGCTTTGATGGACCTGCCCACATAGTAAGACCAGGTGTTAATCCACCATCAAGTTTACCAGAGAGAGCAATGTTGATGGCGGGAATAGATGTTGGGATCATGTCTTTGCTCGTAAAGAACTTAGACTTCGAAAGAATAGCTGATTCTTTGATACTACTATTCTTTTTAATTTTATCGAGAATACTCATTTGTCTTCCTTTTCTTTGAATGCTAGTGGTGATTCTTCATATTCATATGATTCTAATTTAGTCTTTCTATTAGGAAATCCTCTCTTACTTGCCTTGTTATTTGAAAGAGGTGGTATCGTCTCTCCCGATACTTCATCTATGACAATGAGATTTTCTTTGTGAACTTGTAGAACTTCACTAGGGCTTTCCTGAGGTCTAGGTTCTTCTTTCCGGGGAACTTCTTCATTAGTCTCAGTCTCTCGTTCCTCAAGCTTCTTTTTAGCTTCCTGTACTCTTTGATAGACCGGGTCTTCATCTTTTTCATTCTGTTTCTTTTTAGGTTCTTTTTCTTCTCTATTTGCCATAGAAATGTTACTTGCAATCAATAGTAACACAGCCAAAGGATCAAATACAACCATGATTAGCATAATTACCAAACGAACTGCTTTGTCGATAATATCTTTATCACCAGAGCCATAAATTAATTCGGCAACATATTTAATCGGTCCGAAATCCGATTCAGCCTTGCGGAGGTCATTCGCAAGCGGCGATCTTTCTTCTGTGAGTTTACTAATCTCTTTTTGTTGCCTCGTAATTTCTTCAGTAAGTTGTATGCGCTCTTTCTGTTGGGTTTTGCGGATTTGAACCGACCTCTCCGCTCCTTTCGCATCTTCAGTTCGTACCATGACTTGGTCCACAGCCGCATCAAGCTGTTTGAGTGCCAACTTGTTTGCATCGACATTCTCCTTTAATGTTTTTATCTTCTCATCATAAGTCAATACTTTGTCTGCAATAGGACCAATGTCAGTAGAATGTTCTAAATGCGCTTTTGACAAATAACCAAAAATGCCCATCGATGTGATGAGCATTAGAATTGCTACCGCAGAAGTCAAATACCATTTTAATATTCCTGGTGCTGTTTTCCAGTTACGATACAACCAAGACGTAGTTACTAATTTTGCAGATTCTAATACTGAACCCATCAAAACAACAGGCCAAAATGAACCTGGAAATATTGATGCTAATCCAATCACGGAATAGTAAGCAGCCACACCAGAGAGTAATATGGCATTTAAAAATGTAAATAGTGCTGTTGTCATCTGAAGAAATCCTCAAGTGTACTTCGCTTTTCTACTTCCCACCCCATACAATCTAAAACGACTTTAATAGGTTCAAGAAAAGCTTTTTCGAATTGCATATTATAATCGATATATTTTTCTAAGTCAAATTCTTTTGGGAGTTTTACTGGAAAAGATATGACAGTCTCTTTAAATGGATTTGGAGCTTTGAGATATGAAAACTTGATTTTCTCACCTTCATTAATTAATGGATATTTCTTATCAAGATTCATTCGTTTGAGTGCATTATTATATATGATTGCACCTTTAACATGAATAGGTGTTCCTTTGGAATATAAAGTAACTGAATTGGAATATTTGTTAATGCCACGAATTCCTCGAGGAAATGATATATCTTCTGCTGGTAGATTTATAAATTCTGATCGAAAATCACTGATGAATTTTTGTATATCTTCTTCAGTACCATGCATCATTAGTTTAATTGTTTGTTTCATCTTCTCACGAATCGGTGCTGGTGTAGAAGATTTTACCATCTCAAGACCCATCACTTTCAGATGAGGCTCTGCATATTGAACACCTTCATTATTATATACATTCATGATGTAACGCTTCTTTGCAGTCCAGATACCTTTATCTGCAAGAGCTTCACGTTTCATTTCCATCTTTTGTTCATATGCATGGACATAATCAGTAAGTGTCTGATAGCTTTGATCAATATATGGTTGAATTTTATCTTCACATACCTTATCCATAAACGAGATAATTTTATCAGTTCGCTCTCCTGATTGAAAGACTTTGTTCACCAAGCCACCAAGTTTAAGATAAATTGAATCTGTATCTGACGCAATAACATAATCTTCATTTTCTGTTTTAAGTAATTTGTTCAAATAATCATTTAGTGCATTTTCAATCCAACGAATCGATAGCTGACCAGACATCGTGACTGCTAGAGCAATACGCAAATCAAAGAAACGAAAGAATTCATTACCCATCGCACCATATGCAGAGTTCAAACAAACTTTTTTTGCTAGTTGAAGATTATTATATCGTGCAATACGTTTTTCTATCACAAATCTTTTTGCTGAATCGGTTTCTTTCTCTAAGTTTTGTTTAGCTTCCAGCGATTTCTTTTTATACACCTTACGATCTTCATACATTACTTTCATGAGTTTAGGAAGAAAACCTTGTTTATTTGTATAGAAGAATTGTCCGTTAGGGGTAACTGTAACATTAGTGAGTCTTGAAGTATCTACCTGCTGCATTAATAGAGAATCAACAGAAACTCTCTGTGAAAGAACTTCATGCATTTCATCTGTATAGTCATCTGAATTTACCAATGTTTCGGGAGAAAGATTGTATTGCATGATAAGGTGTGGGTATAGACTGTTCAAGTCAAATGATGCTACCCAATCATGTTTACCTACTTGCGGTTCTTTCACATAAGCACCTTCAAACGCTTGAGACTTATCTTTTCGTTCTGTAGGTGGAATAATTATATTGTCTTTGCGTAAGAAGTTGTATATGATGATATCCCACATACGAACTTGTGTAAACACATCATCATAATTGGTTTTACTATCATATGCTAGAGTCAGAGCCAATTCAATCAACTTCAGCTTATCTTCTAATTCTTCAATTAGTTGAACGTCAACAATATTATATTCAATAAATTTTTGAAAATTGAGTTTATATAATTGATGCAGAGAATTATATTCATCGTAAGATAGTTTTTGTTTGTCTAGTTCTACATTGGCAATACTATCTAACTTATATGATTCTTGTGATGCACCACCAGGAGCATACTTACGATACAGTTCAATATAATCAAGCATAGACACGCCAAATATTTCATAGACGGTATGATCTTTAGCCATCAATACTGCTCTGCGTTCGGCAATATAATTCCAAGGTGAAAGTGATTTTGCGTCATCCTCAGAAAGGATACGTTTAAAACGATTGATTAGATATGGGAAGTCAAAGAACTTGATATTCCAACCAGTAACGATATCTGGACAATTATCTTTCCAGTCTTTTAAAAATCGCTTACATAACGTCCATTCATCTTTGCATTTGATGTATGTTACAGAATTATCGGTGTTTTGAAAATCACCACAACCATATACTGTTGTTCCGCCATTTAATTGACGAACAGCGATTGCAGTAATTGGCTCACTAGCAATTGCTGGATCAGGAAAGCCATTCTCCGAACCAACTTCAATATCAATAATTACAATCGATAGCTGAGATTGATCCCATTCGACTTCGTTTGGATGTTGGTCTGCAATAAAATTGTATTCAAATCGAGTATTTCCGTAAATCTTTTTATTTGAAATGTCTTGATTTCGTTTTACATAGTCTTTTGCATCACGAATAGAATCAAATTTAAATTCATGAAGATTTTCTCCATTTAGTGTTTTAAATGGAGATTCTTTACGAACTATTTCATATAAAGTTGGTTGATACTCAAAACGATCTTTTATTCGTTTACCATTAACTACACCCCGATAGAGAATGTAGTTACCAAAACACTGGACGTTCGTATAGAAGTTCGTATAGAAGTTTGACATTAGCCTGTGATAAGTTGTTTAGCAGGAGGAAGTACAATACCAGAACCAAAAATCTGATTATAGTTGTTTAGATAATCTTGCATAGGTTCGTAAACATAAAGAACGTGCTTTTTAGCTATTGTAATCTCAGTATCGACTTTTTGCTCAGAGTGAGTTGGAAATGGAGCAAATCCTACATTTGGTTTACCGTCAGGTCCTGGCATAATAGCCAATCGGACAGGATTAGTAATAGTATAATGAGTCTCGGTTTCGCTAACTTCCGCCATAATTTCTTCATTGTTAATAAGCTTAATTATTTGAATATTTTCCATGATTTCTCCTAAAAGTGAGTTTTAATACTATAACATATTTTCTGATGTAAATCAACAATCTCTGTGGCATAAATACTCTAAATAGCATACTTCGCCAACCATTTTAAATTGACTCTGATATTAAAGTGATACATTAATTTCTTCGTTATGGTCACCTTACACGGAGAAAATGGATCCACTAACTCTATTTGCTATGGCAAATGGTGCCGTAAAGCTCGTAAAAGAAGGCTGTAAACTTTATAAAGATATCAAAGCTGCCTCTGGAGAGATTAAGGGTGTTCTCGAAGATTTAGAGGACCAGTTTCATAACGCCCATAAGAATAGACCTCCAACTGTAGCTGAACACAATCAATACATTCAAGAAAAGAATCGTATTATTGATCTAAACAAAAGAGACGGAGATACATCTAGTATCTATACAGAAATTGGACAACAATTAGGTGTATATTTTGATAATCTCCATAAATGTAATGCAATATTTAGAGAAGAAGAACGCCGCAGTCGTACCGAAGTATATACAGGTGAAGATAGTGTAGGTAAACGTGCTTTACAACGTGTTCTACTCAAGAAACAATTAGACACTATGGGTGCAGAATTACGTGAGATTATGGTCTATCAAAGTCCTCCAGAGTTAGGTGCATTATGGACTGAAGTAGAAGCAATGATGAAGGTAGTAGGTGAAGAACAGTCTGTGGTAATTGCTGAACAGATGCAGAAACAAAGAGAATCAGAAATTATTAGACACAGAAGAATTAATAAAATAAGATGTGAAGCATGGAAGTATGGTATAACTGTAACATTTGTAATTTATATCATCTGGTTAATCTGGGCGGTGGTTCAAATAAGAATAGAACATTCTCCAGAATTGGGAAGATGTTTACTCCCTAAAGGCGGTTGGTTGTATAATCATTATAATAATTTAAAATGGATAGATTGTGAAATACCATTAAAAAAGAGGGAAAAATGAAAAAATTAATTATTATTGCTATGTTATTTGCGAATAGTGCTTTTGCTCTAGAAGTAAGAAAAGAAAAACCAGTGACATGTTATGATTTTGAAGAAGTTACTCAAAAAATAAAAATCCAATACGGAGAAAGTTTACAGTTTTCCTATTCTAATGGATTATATGATCCTCCAACTCAACTCTCAATGTTTTCTAACAAAGAAACAGGATCGTGGACATTAATAGAACATAATGGAGAACTGGGATGTGTTTTAGCTGTAGGTATTAATTCAAATCTATAGTTGGTTGCGGGGGTGGGATTCGAACCGCACGGCCTTTGGATTATGAGTCCAACGCTCAACCTCTGAGCTACCCCGCAACTTATTTATATTACTATTTTGGAGCAACGAGTGCACCCGTTGAATATACTCACATTGTAGGTCCGTTACCGTTTTGAAAACCAATAGTACCACCTTCTGCTGTGATACGCTTGATAACGTCTTCAAACAGTATAGGACGAAAATCTGTTTGCTCTACGCACACACAATGATAACGAACATCGATTACATTATCTTTCATTACACGGTTACTATGCAAATGCCCATGTATATTAGTTCCAAAACGACCTAGGCTTGCTTCATGTATAGGTATATGACTTAGTATCATTCCGTTCATGACATGGTATGCACGTAGTTCACGAAAATAATTACGATACTCATCATCTCTAAAGATATCATGATTACCACGTATTAGCACCTTATCGCCATTAAGCAATGAAAGTATCTTTAATGCTTTACGGTTGATAACAACATCGCCTAGGTGATAAACCTTATCGTTTGGTCGAACTGTATCATTCCATCTTCTAACCATTTCTTCATCCATTTCTTCTGGATTATCCCATGGTCTAAGTTTAGTCACACCATCGTTGCGTAGGAATCTGCATACGCCAGCATGACCAAAATGTGTATCACTTACTAGAAAAACTGCTGGCATAATTACCTCCTTAATTCAATTATTATTTTCACATATATATTATATGGAATATAAAAACTACGACTACTACGAACGAGCAATGTATACTCATGCGGGCTGTACAAGCACCACTAAAGGTAAAGAATTTGTTCCTTCATATAATGAAGTACCGACAGAGAACCATGAATTTAAACTCATGGAATGGCCTACTTATGGCGAAACTTTTGGTAAGCTAAATGGTTATTGTTCAAAGTCTTCCAAAGTTACTTCTTCGTTTTCACCTTCTTTTACTGCAACAACATCTTCCAACTTAACATAATATACTAATTTTTTTAGATGTTTTGTTTTATTCCAATTGACCAATACAAAATCGCCAACATTAACGTCAGTAATATCAGAACCAATCGATAGGACTTTAGCAAACTCAGCTTCATCGCTAGACTTTAAAATAATACCGCTTGAGGTTGTTTTTGGATTTTCAATTCGCTTAATGAGTAAACTACCTCTCGTTGCACTATACATAATTTTCCTTTAATGATTAAGTGTTAGATTGTTATGCTATCAATCGTTTCTTTTCTGCTTCAGTTACTACTTCTTCAAATAGTGTTTGATTAGCTAAAACTTTTGCAGCATCTTCTGCTACATCAGGATTGTAATCTTTAAAGTTACCACCATGTCCAATTTTAATATGACATTCTTTATCCATACAAAGTGTAATCAGATTGTTTAGGTCTAATTCATGCTCAGGAAAAAGATGAAACGGCTTCTTGTGATGTACATTTAAATTTTTAACAGAACCACATGCAGCACAAGAAGGTTCCATTTTTAAATGTAGTTTTTGTACATGTGGCCATTTTGGACTTCTTTCCATTCCATGTCCAACATGAGCATCACGATTTTCTGTTTTTGCTAAATTTACTTTCTTAACCATAATACCTCCTCTAAAGAAAGTATATATGAGATATGGCGGTAAGAGTTGGATTCGAACCAACGGCACTATTTAATTAGTACGACGGTTTAGCAAACCGCTGCCTTAAACCACTCAGCCATCCTACCATTAATTGTGTTATCATGTTATACCTAGGATTCACCGCCTAGGGTTTGCATTTTGTAGGACTGCACTTATTATTCCTATCGTCATAGGTTTTTCGTCAGTCACACCTTATAGACTTGAAGTATCCGGACATCAAGTCATTTTGAGGAGCACTATCCAGCGAGAACTGGAATTTTCCATAATAACACAATTAATGGTACACCGTAGGAGAATCGAACTCCTCTTACCGCCGTGAAAGGGCAGTGTCCTAACCGATAGACGAACGGTGCTTAACTACTGAGAACATATTATATAACAACTAGGAAGATTTGTCAAGGGTGTTGTATATAAACAACATGTTGCTATTTTTGCACTTCAATATGGCCTCGGTGTACGGATTCGAACCGCAACTGACGGTTTTGGAGACCGCGGTGCTGCCAATTACACCACACCGAGATTGTTTTGCTTCTTTTTTTCACAAACACATGTTTTACATTTGCATTCAGAAGGTTTCTTCTTGAAAATATTATCCCAATTATTTTGATATGTCTTTTGATCGACACTAAAAGGTCTAGGATTACTTCCTTTGCCACCATCGCTCATATTACCATTTAACCTTCATAGAAATATATGTTCCAACAAATGCTCCTAGTAACGCAGGAATTAACATCATATGATCTTTTGTATAACTAATTATTGCAACACTTGATGCAAACGTAACAACAACTGCCCAAAGACTTGCTCTTATAGGATATTCTTTAGTAATTGATTGTAGGTAATATGTATTAACTACATCTAAAGCTAAAACTGCAAAAAAAGTACAAAGGTAATCGTACATAAGATCCTCTAATATAAACTGGAGCGGGATATCAGAATCGAACTGATGACTAGAGCTTGGAAGGCTTTCGTTTTACCATTAAACTAATCCCGCACAAACTTTCACTTCCATGCAATAGAAATATTCTTGATTGGAGAATGCGGATCTTTAAAATCGGAAAATATTTCCCACAAAGAATTATTTACTGCAAACTTATAAAGTAGACCAGTTTCTCTTCCAAATGCATCTATTTCCCATGGATGATTCCAATAATCTACTTTTTTAGAATTAATTTTTTTACCTCTCCAGATAGTCAAACTATCATTAGTTTCATTCATAATATATTGTTTGACATGCACCATTTCATGTGCCAAGGTTTCAAGAATATTACGAGCACCTATGCCGGAATGAATCTCTATTAAAAACTTTCTAGGTAAATTTTTAGAATTGAATCCTACAATACTCGCATAACCATAATCTTTTATTTCTGAAGTAAACTTTATAGTAATTTGGCAGTTATTTCTTACTCTAGTATTTGATATCAATTCCTGTGAAAAAAACTGGGCTGCCTCTAAGACAAAAGGTTTAAAGTCTTTATCTGGACAACCAAGTATTCTAAACTGCATGGGAATTCCCAGGAGTAGGTAGTTTCCATATTTATACTACGCCTTCTACAGCATCTCGATATAAAGTTCTTATGTCGATATTCTTTGGTGAAAAAAACCTCTCTATGACCTTTTTGACGGTCTTAGTATCATAATCTTTACATGAAAACACATCAAGATATAGATCACCATTGAGGTCTAAAAAGTGACCAACGATACTAGAAGTCTCAATTAGCTGAATAACAGTCCATCCTGCTTTTTCTGTATTATCTGCAAAATGTACGAGTTGTGGTGCACCATATGGTACCATTTTTATTTCTCTAACTAGTTCTTGTACGAAATCTGCAATAATAACAGGATCTTTTGCCTTTGCAAGATCACAACCAAGAACATCAATTACAGCATGTTTGCCCCAAAAATTCATACTTTCTCCATTATTATTCCACACTCGATTAAAAATGTAATTCCATCAGAACCTCGAGGATAATCATTTTCATAATATACTTTTGTAATTCCAGCAGTATATATCTGTTTAGCACAATCTATACAAGGAGCATGAGTGAGGAACATAACAGCATCTTTACCGGATTCTGTAGATTTTGCTAATTTGGCTATTGCATTAGCTTCCGCATGAATTACTTCTGGTTTTGTTTTTAATGATCCATCTTCGAGAACATCTTCACATATATTAGACCAACCTGATGGCATACCATTATATCCAATAGAAATAATTCTATCATCTTTAACTACAATAGCACCAACATGTAATCTTTTAGCGGAAGATAACTCAGCAAATCGCCTTGCAACATCCATGTATGCTCTAATGTATTTTTGTTTCATATTCATAGTATTTTATAGTTGGTCCGCCTGCCAGGACTCGAACCTGGAATGATAGCTTAGAAGGCTATGAGTATATCCCTTTACTTACAGGCAGTTATTCTTTATATTGTACTTTATTAATAAAATCAAATTTCTGTTCGTCTGTCCAACTCTTTAAATACTCATTATCAACATCAAATAATTCCAAATATTCGCTATCAGTATCTAATTGCCAAACACTCGTGATATTTTCAGCAATATGTTTCTGTGAAAACTCTTTAAAGGTTTCTTTATTTTTTTCTAACCACAAAAATTCATCGCAAGCATGTTCTTCAGTCTCTGCTTCAACAACATAACGTATACGAAACATACTTACGGTTTCAATTAAATATTTTTTCATACTAGTCTTTCATCTGTACCAAACATATCACGAACAATCTTATCTTTAATCATTGAGGGAACACTTTGATATGGCCATTCTAACCAAAAAGGACAACCATTTTTCCATTTACTATTACGAATGAAATAGCCATATGCTTCTAAATCTTTCTTATTTTTAGGATTAAAAATTCTTCGACTGTACATGGCTTGGGATAATCTATTTAAAATCATTTGATATACTCCAGGTTATCTTTACGCATATAAAAAACTTTTGGCGTATCTGTTATTTCTTTAATAATTGGAAGAAAAGCAACACCATCAATGTCCTTTGTAGGCCAATGAGAGTAGGTATAATAGGTCTCATCGATATGGAGTCGATTGCGAACCTTCTGTAAGATTTCTTTTGGTTTATGATAAGTTTTTTTCATGATGTACGTATTCTATCACAGGTAGCACTATATGTCAATAGGTGGGGCATTGCACCCCACCATTATTACCAGTTATTCGGATTTGGTATTTGTAGAATCTTTTATTGCGATCTTCTTAATAGATTCTTGAGCTTGGTACATATTTTCTAGCCAAACTTTTAGCATACCATTAACCATTTCAGCATCTTTAATTTCCACTTTATCCGCAAGGGTAAAAGTACGCTGAAATCCACGATTTGCAATTCCTTTAAATATGTAATCCTGTTCGTCATTATCTTGAGATGCTCCCTTGATAATTAGCTTATTACCTTCTACGGTAATCTCAATATCAGACTTAGTTAAGCCAGCAACTGCCATTTCAATGACATATCTATTGTCTTGTACTTTTTTGATATTGTATGGTGGCCAGTTTGAAGCATTTTTAGCCAAGTTGTTTGATGCATCTTGAAGCTGGTCAAATAGCTTGTCGAAACCAACAGTAAAGGGATCGTATGTGGAACGGGTAGGGAATATATTGGTAAGAGTCATAAAAGTCTCCTTAGTTAAGCGAGTTAATAAAAGTGTAGACCCCAAAGGCATCTACACTCATATTTATATCATACTAGAGAAACTTTGTCAATCTTTATATACTTTCTTGCCAATATTGTATTTAGGTACCAATTCCCACTCATCCTTCTCACGATATCCAATAATTTTGATTTGGGATAAACTCACTTGTAAATTTTCGATTTTCTCTGGATTTACTATAGTCAATAGTTCCCAATCTTCCAACAATAAAGCAATCGTATTCCTACGAGCTAAATCGTTTTCTGAGATATCTGTTGGTTTACCATCTAACGCAAACAATTCTTTAAAGTGTACAATATAGTACTTTCCTTGTTTGTGTAGAATATGGCAAGATTGATAGAGTAGTTTTTCTTTTTTAGATGCCACACCAATGCGAGTCAATGTTTCACGAACCTTGAGAAAATCATCTTTAGCATTCAGCGTCACTTCAATCATATCTTCTATATGAATCATTATTTTGTCACTCCGCCTTTATCTATTTTTGTTTTTATATAAGCGATTTGTTCTTCAGATAAGATTCGTAATGCTTCTTTAGCTTTGCTGTTGGAGTATCCAAAATACTCTTTGACACAATCTAAATTCTTATCTTGATCAAATTTTTGCCACGGTTGAAATTTCCGTTTCATTGATCTGATAGTATTTAGAAGATAATGGTATTGAAGCTTTGCATCAATGAGATGATTCTTATTCATCTCATTGGCATATAAAACACAGTCTAGGTGATATGACAATGCACGATTTACTACAAAAGGTTTATAGTCTTTCTGATCTAGTTCATCACGCAGAACGTCTTGTTTTGTCTGAAGAATGGATGGAACTATCTCTTTAAATAGATCAGGCATTATGCAAACTCACATTCTACCATTATTTCTGTCAAACAAGCAACAAGATTGATTTCTTGATCCGCACAAAATGCTGCCTGATATTGATACTTTGCCAGAATTAATACTGCTTGAGGAATAGAATTTGGTTTGATGAATTCGTATGTACTATCGTAGATTTTACGATATATTCGTACAGGATCATTATCTAGGTTATTTGTGACCCATTTACGAGCAGAAGTAAAGTCTTTACCTTTTAAAGCCTCAACTAGCTCTTGAATTTGTACATCGGAAACAGATGCAAGAATTCCGCTATCAATGTTACCAGAAACACCATAACGCTGAAGTTCATTAAGAATACGGCGATTATCTGGAAAATGTTTCATTATAACAGCAGCTACAACATCTTTAGAGTAAGTAATTTTCTCTTGATCGAGAATATACTCAACTCGTTTCATAAATTGAGCAGCGAGCTTTGCTTTACTTCCATTGACTTTAAAATCAATTACAGTACAGCGAGAATGAATAGGATCAATAATCCGATTTTTGAAATTACAAGTGAAGATGAAGGAACAATTTGAAGAAAACTCCTCGATTGCTCCACGAAGTGCGGGTTGAGTGGAATTTGGATTTAGATAATCTGCCTCATCAATGATAATGACTTTTCTACCACCAGTAAGACTTACGGATGATGCATAGTTTTTAATTTTGTTTCTAAGAACGTCAATACCTGATTCATCTGAACCATTTATAACAATAAAGTCACACCCAACCTCATTGCATAGTGCTTTTGCAATCGTTGTTTTTCCAACTCCTGCGCTACCAGACAATAGAAGGTTGGGTATTTCTTTTCGTTCGACATATTCTTTGAAAGTTTTCTTAATACTATCATGAAGAATACAGTCTTCAACTTTACGAGGACGATACTTCTCTACCCACAATAAATGGTCAATCATTCACATACTCCCATAATAAAAAAAAATAATTAGTCGTTGGTTTTTAGATTGAATGTCGTTTCAAACAAAGCTTCAAATTCTTTATTTTCAACAACTTCTTTACTAAAAGATTGTCTATACTGTGCTTTAGCCATTCGATTGACAATTTTTTTAGGAATCTTCAATTCATCATAAACGGCATTTACGATATCTTTAATTGCTTCTTTTTCAGAAGCAACTTTTTCCATACAGACATTAATTTCACTAATTGCATTACTAAGAACTTTAAGTTGGTCATCGTTAAACGTACCATATAACGTTTGTACTACTTTCATCGCAACTCACCATTAATTTTGCCTACAACGTCTAACATAGGATCGCTAACAATAATATTTCCGTTAACTAATACAATAGCTGTTTTGTTTTTATGTTCACCTTCTGGAACAGATAAAACAGAAACAACATGAGTCGGATTAACTGCAACCGAAGAATTACTTACTACATCCGTAACATAAATTAACATAATTATCCTTTAAAATTTGTTGCATCTTTTTCAGTAGTGATCCAATATTCAATGGAATCTTTAACATTTTTGAAGTGTGCTATACCTTTTGACGAAATACTAACTTGATATGCTCCAGGAATCATTTTTAGATTTTCGGTTTTAAATACGGCACAAAACTCTTTATCGGTATCTCCAAGATCAAGAGAGTTTGCATGAGCGGCATCACTGCTAGTATCAAATGATGTAATTTTCAGTTTATTTTCATTACCTATAATTGCAACATTTGGTGATTGTAATACGTTTGCAGTTCTCATAATCCAATCATAATCGTCAGATGAAAGTTCAAATGAAATTTCTACAGACGGAAGAACGATTGCCTTCTCAGGTGGAGTTACAATAAATTGTTTATCTGTCACTCGATATTTAATTTTACTACGACCACCTAGAGATTTAATATACACATGCTTATCATCAAAATCCAATTCTGACGCATCTTTACCTAAAGACAAGACAGAGAGAAAATTTGTCAAATCATAAATTGCAAATTCTTGAGGAAATTCATCTTTCAATACTGCTTGTGCAAGAACAGTTTTTGAAGATGAAACTGTTGAGATTGTACTGCCTTGCTTAAAAAGCAAGCCAGAATTAATTGTAGAAAAATTCTTTAATACTGATAGTGTTTCATTGGAAAGCTTCATTTTATTTCTCCATTATACATTGGTTCATCTTTTGAGTACAGTATATCATGTTCAAACAAAAACATCAAGCAACACATAGCATGTGCCAAGTGATGTATGCCTGATTCTGGATCAAGTTGTTCACCTTTTCGCCATGCCCAAATATGACGTTCCATGGCATCAAAATATCTGCGTTTTGATCCAGGTACTTTTTGCCAATTGTTTCTTGCATATTTTTGAGCACCAAAGGTAAGAACTTTAACCGTCTCCTCTAACGCAAGAGGAGGAAGCAAACCAAACTCCAATTTGCCTCCGTCAAATTTAGTACCTTTTTCCAATTACATCTCTCCAACATAATTTGCAATTGCTGGCATATCACCTTGGAAATGATATGTACCAATATGAGATGTTTTTACCCATGGACATAGATGAATCTTTCCACCAATATTTCTCCACCATTGACAGAACATATAATCTTCTGACAAGTATCTCTCGGAAGATTTATCAATTACTGTGTCAAAATATGCATGAATATAACGAGAACCATCGAAGTGTGCTTGCCCAACGTGATCTGGTTTATACTTTAGTTGTGGATAAGCTTCTGCAAACTTTGGGAAAACTTCACGATTGACCATCATGAATCCAGTACCAATTTCAAGAACTTCAAGAGGTTCTGTTACTGAGAATTGTGCAGTTCCATGTACAGGATTAAAAACAAAATCGCCTGCAAGTTTCTCAAGTTCACCTACATCAATGGCAGGGTTTCTTGTGACAGCAGACTTAATGTTTTTCCACTTAATTGCTTTCTTTGGATATGGTGCACCAATAACATCTTTATCTAGGGCAAGTAATGCAATAACATCTCTAGGATCAAAACTGATATCAGAATCTAAAAACAAAAGATGTGTACAGTCTGAACGATTCAAAAATTCATCTACCAAATAGTTTCTTGCTCTAGTAATCAGAGATTCATTAAACAAGAAAGAAAATTTAGTAGCAATACCATATTGCATACACAGACCTTGAAGGTCAAGGCAAGCTTTCATATACATCCCATGATTCATACCACCATACATTGGTGTTGCAATGAATAAGCTTTTTTTTCTTAATTCTTCTACTTTAATTGAAATTTCCATTTAATCCTCATGGGTGTAAAAAAAGGAGACCATATGGTCTCCTTTCGATTCAAAATTAACCGGCAAATGAGAAGCCGTTTTCGATTGCAGATTGAACTAACTTACGTGTAGGTGTACCCAAACGATAGAATTTAGCTTTGCTGCCATCTTGAAGCGTTTTGATATTTGTGTAGATGCAATGACCTTCTTTGCGAAGTTCTTCAATTCGGGCAGAAACATTTTGCACACCAAAACGGCGTTGTGCTTGTTTCACGGTAAAGGTGTTGTAGCCTTCAGTTTTTTTCAAAGCAGCCAACATACGGGCTTTTGCGGATAGTTTGGTCATAATAAAACTCCTAATAAAAAATAATAAAAATAAAATACCTTGCAATGAATAGCAAGTTTTCACATCATAACATTATATATTAATAATGTCAATGAATTTTTTGGTGAACTTACGGCTTATAGAATATAAACACCGGTTCATATTTTAACCACATACCATTTACCTTACAGAAGTTCTTGGCTTTTGGTAAACCAGTATCCGGATCAACTCGATTACCGCCAGGCATTTGAGCCAAAGACATTTTTAGTTTACCTTTATAAACCATACCAAGTTCTTCTAGAATCTTTCTACTATCTTCTTCAAGAGGCAACATATCACCTCCAAATACAACATCACTAATATTCCAAAGGAGATAACGGTCAGAGCGTAACCATTCCACAGCAGTTTCGAGCGTTGGTCGTAAGAAACCGTTTCTCCATTCTTCATATTGACCAAACTTCTTGTATGATTGTGTTGGATCTTCTGAGTACGCTTCTTTAGCAAAATAAGGTGGTGAAGTAAATACCAAATCAAGTTTGCCTTTATGCTTTTGAAATCTTGGGTCATCTCTTATTACTTCTGATCCAAGTTGGTAGATTTCTGTTTCTGTGTGGGAATGTTCGTCTGCCCATAAGCCGCCTTTATTGACATGATTACGGTAGAATTCAGCGATCTCAAGATATTTTGTGCGACCAGAAGTAGTGTTATGGTCAGTATTGGGATCAGTACCAATATAGAGAATGTTGCGGTCATCACAAATAGACATAGCACCCAAAAGGCGACCACCCCAACCGCTAGAAGGATCATAGATACGAATCTTATCTTGTCCCACAAGATGTTCAGTGAATTTTTCATATAAGTATTTTGCTGTTAGTGGAGGAAAATTGACAGCGTATTGGCAAAACGATACACGAAAAGCTTTAAGCCCGACAGGAAACAATTTTTGTTTATATTGATATGGTCTAATAGCATAATGTTCTGATTTAGAATAATCAACATTTGTTTTACACTTTTCTGGTATATTTAAAGTTTCGATGTCATCTTTGTGTAAAACAAGATACTTTTGATTTTTAAGTTCTTCATTATATCCAGTGTACTCTTTGTCAATATCTTTAGGTTGTAACCAATAATCCCACTTACCTTGTTTCCTGAATTCGTTTTCGAAAGAATTAATCCAGCTAGAAGCATCATTGGATACTGGAAGATATCCATAATGTTCACGTTCATCTGCCTTAGCAACAAAAGAATAATGATAAAAAGAGTCACGTTTAAAATGACGGGAAGCATATGTGACAAATGTATCAAGAAGTTCATCCTTCGCAAAATAATCATAAATTGATTTACCATCGTCTTTTTTCGTATAATTGATGCGAGTTTTCATCATGGTAGGAAACCATTGATTAACTGCATTGCCAATTACACTAGTATTTCTGATGACATCTTTTTCGCCTGTTAGTTCATCCACTACTTCAAACTTGTGAACAGGAAAACTGTGCATTTGATTGAATTGGTCGATGATTTCATTTTCATCGTAACCAACTCTAGGCGGGAGATTATGATTGTCCCATAAATCTACAACAGTTTTTCGAAGGTCTATGATCCACACACGAAATTCGTCTTTTGACATCCAAAGAACTTCTTCAAAATATTTATTAACTGGTGATTCTAGGAGTTCACGATTTTTTTCATAAAACCAGGTCATTGTAATATTATCTCTTTTAGGTTAGGGGTAACTTTAACATCGACAACCAAATGTATTCTATTTTGGTCGCCTTCATTAATTACTGTATGTGGTTTACGAGTGTCAAGTACCCAACACTCACCAACTTTCATATTCACTTCTTTTTTATTACCATTTGGTTCCCACACACCAAATCTTACTCTCTCGTTAGTTTGTATAGGAAAATGCAACCTACTAATATTCCCAATATTGCAACCAGAATCCGGATCAACTTGGTCTGTGTGTCGTGTAAGCTCTCCACCACCAGGCATAAGCTGCATAAACCTAATACGATGTAATTCTGCATCACCCAAGAATTGCAGTAACTCATTAACTTCTGGAAATTCATTACGAAGGTATGTATCTTGAAGATAAAATTCTTCATCTTTGTGTTCTTCTTTCCATTTTTTGCTCATTTCAATCGGTTTCTCAATACTCATAATATCTGGTGTATAACCACGTAGAGAAATTGCAGACCAAGATTTTTTCTTGTTATAGTTGCTGTAGTGATTTTGGAATTTGATATTGAGATTTTCTAATTTGACTTTGATTCTTGCAAGTATATCAGAGTCTACATCAATTGTCAATTGTTTAACGGAAATATTTTCTACCGGATCTAAATATGGATGAGTTCTTGGTACCAAAACATTTTCAGAATTTTTAAAGTATACAGCATAAATTTCTCCAAATGTGGTAATCTTGCTTCCTACATAATCAAAGTAATTTTGTGCAATCGATCTGGTAGTTTTATCTTCAGCCCAAACATATAGCCAAGTATTACCTTCTGCCTGTTCGCAAACATCTTCAATATAATCATCAGTACCACGAAGTTTAGTAATAACATAATCACCAGGCACCTTAGCACCAATAGTGATACCAGAATACATGGTAATTGGAGATGATTTACTTACCTTAGTTTTAACATATGAACCATCATTGTCAATAGTCAGATGACCGTTATGTAAATCTTCAGCTATGTTATTTTTCTTGTATTCTGCAAAAGGAGAGTCTGCAAACTTATTATAATCTGCGTAAATAGTCTCAAGACTTTTGAGGTAGTCCAGTTCGTACCCGTGTTGCCAATTTTTCATTTGCTTTTTTCATCCTCATAACAAGTTTGTCTCGTTTTTGTTTTCCAGTCTTTAACGCCAAAGGTTTAGCTTTACTTGTATAAACTATTCCGTTTAGATGATCGAGTTCATGTAGGAAACATCGAGCGGTAATACCAGAATATTTGGCTTGTTTTATTTCACCATGATAGTCTTGATATTCTACCTGAATAGTATCTGGTCTAGTTATATTTAGGAATAAAAATGGAAAAGATAAACAACCTTCTTGCATGTGTACCAAATTTTCTGACATAGAGATAATCTTTGGATTAAAGTGTGCGACATAATTACTGCCGGCTCCCATCACAAATACTCTATATCGAAATCCACATTGATTTGCAGATAATCCTAATCCATTATAATACTTGCAAGTTTCTACTAATTGAGAAGCGAATGTTATAGGATTAACTGGAGAATTTGCGAATTCAAATTCTGGTAATATTTCTTGAAGAATTGGATCTTTAGAGTCAACTAATGGAAATAACTTAATTTGTTGAAACTTAGAGGTGTCCTCTGCTTCAGTATCAAATTTAAAAATTTCACTCATTTTGCTATCCTTGAAAAGTTATTCTTTTTCTCAAATCGAATCACCGACCTAAATTTGTCAAATAATTGGTCACCTTTATGTGAAATGACAAATACATTCGTGTCTTGTCCAATATCATACATTAATTTTAAAAACTCATCAGTACCTACAGTATCTAGGCTGCTATCAAACACTTCATCTAAAATTAACAAGTTTGTATTGACGCTATTCTTTAGTTTTGCTATCTGTCGCCACGTAAACAGTATAGCTAAATCAATACGCATTTTCTCGCCTTCAGAGAAGTTATGATAACTAAAATCATCTCTATGACGAGACTTAATCGTTTCTTCAAAATTTTCATTTAAGTTAAAGTTAATAAACGAATCCATTGCAGTCAAATACTTGTTAATCAACTTATTCATGATTGGAAGATATTGTTTGATAATCTTCGTTTTGATACCAGTATCTTTCAATAATATTCCTGCAAACTCATAATATTGCTTTTCATCTGCTAGTTGTTTTTGTTTTTCAACAAGACCGGCAAGTTGCTCTCGTAACTCTTTAAGCTTTGTATTCTCTTCCTCAAGGTTATCTTTTCTGGTTGAGAGTTCTGTAATTTCTGCATTAAGTTTAGCCACGTATTTGTTGATTGCTGTAATCGATGCATTATGTTTTATTACCTCAGAGTTATGTTCAGATATGTGGTTAATTATTTTTTCGATATCTTTGAGTCTTTTAGTTGCAGCTTCGTATTGATTTTTGATTTCCTGGACTCCAGTGCTGACTTCTCCTTTTGCTTGATTGTTTCTATCAAGTTCTCCAGCTCTGAACGTGTCATCGATATGCTGCTTGCACGTTGGGCAGTTGTCGTTTTGCTCATAAAATAATAACTCCTTTTCTATCTTCTTCAATCTAGATTCCAGTTTAGATTCTAGTGTAACAAGTTTACCGCTTTTCTTTTTTACAGATTCATGATCTTGAATCTTACTACCAAGAACATCGATGTGTTTTTGAATCGATACGATATCTTTGTTTAGGTGAAACATTTGCGTCTCTGATTTTGTAATTTCTTCTTTCTTCTTTTCAATTTCAGTATCGTTGTGTTTCTTATGTTCCTCGATATTCATTTTCTGTAGATTGATTTTCTCCGCAGTCAAATCCATGTCATATTTCAACCGAGTATTGTTATCTTTTATCTCAGACATTTTTTGTTTTACCAAACCATTCATGCTAGAGAAGATTTGGATGTCAAGTAAATCTTCAATAATACCTCTACGATCAGTAGCAGATAATTGCATGAATGGAGTAAATGATGCAGAACCAAGAATAACAATCTGTGTAAAAGACTTGAAATTTAATTTAAGTATATTCTTTTCTAGAACTTCTTGATAATCTCTTGATGCAGCATCTTGATTCAGCAGCTTACCTTCTGCATAAATTTCAAAGATATTCGGTTTAATTCCACGAATAATTTTGTATTCTTTTTTACCGACTGTAAATTCAATCTCAACGATACAATCTTTTTCATTGATTGAATTTGGTAATTGTGGTTTGTTGATTTTTCGAAAAGGTTTACCAAATAAACCAAAGGTCAATGCATCAAGAATTGTTGATTTTCCTGATCCATTTGTACCAATAATAAGTGTATTTGGTGAACGTGTGAAATCAATTTCTGTAAACCAGTTACCGGTAGATAGAAAATTTTTCCATCTGACCTTAGAGAATATTATCATTGTTCTGTATTGATTGCTTCTACGTAAAGTTCTTTAAGAATGTTTTTTAGCTTGCTGGCATCTAAACTATCATCTTGGATTGCATCCACATAATTGTTTAAGATAGTGAGAGTGTCTTCAGCTTGATCAATTATATCATTATTAACACCTTCTGTCAAGTCTGTAAAGTCCTCAACAATGGTAATATCGGCTGGGTTTGTTTGGTAAAGATTGTTGATGAATACATCGAACAAGTATGGATTAGTTTTATTTAATACCACAACCTTAACAAATTTATTGGTATATGGCGTCATATCATGGTTAGATATTTCTTTAATCTCTGATTCTTTATCATTATAAATGACTTTATGAAACATTACATTAGGGTTCTCAACAAATACAAGGTGTCGAGTATCAAGATCAAAAATATGGAAACCACGAGGATCCTTATAGTCTTGCCATGTAAGTTCATATGGGTTACCCAAGTAGTAAATCCCATTAGCAGAAGATTTATGATGATAGTGCCCACTAAAAGTAAATTCAAACTTGCGGAAAATTTCACGATTTAATCCTTCTTCTGATGGCATTCCTTTATGCATTGCAAACCCTGCAATTTCAAAATGACCCATACAGATATCAGAAGTTGACTCTTTAATGAACTGCATAGCTTCATCATAATTATCTGAACATATCCATGGTATCATACAAATTTGATGTGAACCTACATGAATATGTTCTGGGCTATCAATCACATGAATGTTACCATATTCTTGTAGTAGCAAATCGACCGAATTAACATCATTGGTATTCTTGAAATATGTATCATGATTACCAGCTAACATGAATACTTCAATACCTTCTTCATTTAAAATATCGAAGAACATCTCTTTGGTTCTTTTTAATGTGTAGAAGTTTACGTACTTTCTTCTATCAAAAGTATCACCAAGTATTAATACTTGGCGTATACCTTCTTCTCTTAATTTTGGAAAAAAAGTTTCTTTGTAAAATTTTTCATAATAGTCCAAAAATACAAGAGCGTCATTCCTAGCTCCAAAATGCTGGTCCGTGATTATTGCTACTTTCGACATTCATTATATTCCTTATTCATTTTTCGCAGTTTCAATGCTTCTGCATCATATACACGTTTACGTAAGGACGAACTACTGTAAGGATGTTCTCTTTCATGGTAATGTAATTCCATGCCATGATCTAGGCACCATTGTTTACCAGTAAAATCTTTTGTTTTGTATTCGTCACCAAGAAAACGAATATCAATATGTTGAGTCTTTAGAATATTCAGTAAATCTTCTTCGGTATGGTATACAATAACTTCATCTACGTAACGACATGCGGAAACACACACATGTCTTTCATATACAGACATGATTGGTTTATTTTTTGTGTCAGGACGATCTACTGTTGGGTCAACTTGAATAGCCACGATCAAATAGTCACAATGTCTCTTTTCTTCTTTAAGCATAGTAACATGCCCAGCATGAAACAAGTCAAATGTGCTACAATTAAATCCAATTTTCATTATTCAACTCCTTAATGCATTCATCAAGAGATTCATCAGTTGATCTAATCTTATAAACAGATTCTAACTTATCAGTATTCAAAACACAGTTAGAACGAGGTGCAATTACTGAATTTTTAAATTGTTCTTCAGTAAACCACTCTTTGTTTAAACCCATCTTATCAGAAATTTTCTTTGTTGTTGTAGATCCTACATTACACAAATTGTAAATTCCATAGTCTGGTCTATTCTTATAGAAGAATACGGCAACTTTTGCAATATCATAAACACAACTCACGGAATTTTCTTTATCGATCAGTTTATTATATTTGCTTAATTTTGTCAATAGACTTTTTGGATTATTTGTGTCACAAAACGGCATTCTTACTCTCATTAGGTAAGATTTTTCCATATAATGACTAAGCAGTTCTTGTGCAAGAGTTTTGGATGCACTGTAGAATGATGCATTGTCAAAATTAAAGTTTGGTGTATCTGTCTCTAACCAACCACCATCTTTGTAACCAGTATAAACGCAACCGGATAAAATATGCATAATAGGAACAGATGTTGTTCTTTCCAGATTCAATGGAAACAAAACATTGCCTTCAATGGTTGTTTGTTTGTTATGTTCGCAGGCATCTACATTTGGAACACCAGTGTATCCTGCACAATTAATAATGTAACTTGTATCTGTAGGAACAGAGTCTTTGTGAGAAATCCAGTTATATTCTAAACCTTCTTGTTCCAATTCTTTTTGTATAAAACTTCCAATATAACCATGTCCAATCAATGTAATCATAAATCACCCTTCAATAAATTTTTCAAGTCCTTTTGGTTTTTTTGCTGCATCTTTTTCTGCTTTCTTTGCATTTTTGGCCTCTTCATAGCTTTCTATAAATTCAGAAATATTATCATATAATTCAAACTGTCTTGTAGTACCATCTTCAAATTCCATCATTTCATATTCATCTAAAATACCAACTTGTTCGGTAGTTTTATATTTGATATATAATTGCTTCTTTTCTTTTTGGATTCGGCGAAGAAACGCATAGTATATAATTTGAGTGAAATATGCGAATGGATTGGTTGACTTTTCTGGATTAAAATTTTCAAAGTACATCAAACAATTTTCAATGCCATCTGAAATCATCTCATCACGATAGGTATAATTGATGAAGTTTGGTTTGTGTGAGAGTCCTTCAGCGATTTTCATGAAACATTCACCAATATAGTTCGGTACAATTGGTTTTTCAGTTTCATCGATAAGTGCTTGTTTACAATCGGCTTTATACTTAACTAGTGCTTTGAGAAAATCTTCATTGTTTACATAGTGCTTTTGTTTCATAAGTTTACCATAAAAAAGTGTTGACAAAGACTTGACAAGGTTATATACTGAGTATGTCCAGAATGATGCTAATAAAAGGATTAATTAATGTAATGTGCTTTCACTTCTATCATCCATTGCTTCAATCATACTCGCAATCTCATCATCAGTTAGTTTAGCTACTTCTTCTCTCGCTTTATCTATATTGTGTACAGCTTTCAAAGTACCAAGATAGTGATCCACAAAAGTATCAGTAGGTTCAAATTTAGTTAAAATATCATTATCATAAATCTTACATTCATTTACTTTGATAATTGTTGATGGTGCCCAACTTGCAAGAGTTAGTATTTGTTTCTGGCTACGATGATCTTCTTCCATTATGATACAGAAAGCATCTTTAATGTAGCAAGTAGCATAATCATCTTCAACAACAAAACCAATAAGATCCTCACCAGTCTTTAATCGAACGATTTTAATTTGTTCCATCTTTGAGTCCTATCTTATAGAGTTTGTATTTGAAACCCTCATCAGTATATATCTTCACCCGTTCCACAAAGTGCCTTAACGTAAAATTCATATATTTGTTGATTCTGAGGTCGTCTGCGATGTCATATAGTGTTGCTCTTTCTTTTGTTTCTCCTTTGCGAAGTCCTCTGCCGATTGATTGTAGATTTCGGATTCTAGACTTACTTGGTGACGCAAAGATAATGTTATGTAAATTCCGTATATTAATACCGGTACTAAAAGTACCGAAAGAAGCAATAACAATAGCATCATTTTCTTTCTCCATAATTCTTCTAATGTTTTCTCTATCGTCTGTGTCTGTTCCACCATGAACAAAAAAGACTTTACGATTGCCTATATTTTTGGCACTGGTAATCTTATCATACAGGACTTGCCCATGTTTGTCAACAAATTGATACAAAATTAATGTATTTGTACCAAGAGAAAGTGCTAGATTTTTAATGAATCGGTTTCTTGGTTCTGATGATATTAGATACTCTATTTCATCTTTATATTCTTTGCCTTTTAGTTCTTTTGCTTTTTCATCTGGATGTTTAAGAACAAGACATTTAATTTCAAATTCTGCTAATTGTTTATTGTCAATAAGTTCTTTGGTTGAAGTTACTTTCTCTACTGGTCCAAAAAGACCTTCAAGTACAAGTTTGTGTGTTTTTGTTCCATCTAATGTACCAGTAAGACCTATACGATATTTTGTATTAATACAAGAAGTCATAATAGTAGTAAGAGATTGTGCCTTAAATAGGTGAGCTTCATCTCCAATGATATAATCAAACTGCTCAAAGTATTCAGAAGGCATCTTATATAAAGATTGCCAAGTAGATATGATAAGTTTTTTATCAGAAACTTTATCTTTACCTTGATATACTCGATGTATGTTCTTTTCTACATCAAATCCATTTTTTGATGAGTAGTCTGCAAAGTCAGTATATAACTGCTCCACTAGTGATGTAGTCGGGACTATAATTAACCCCTTGTAGCCCTTGTAGTCAAGGAATTGACGTATAAAAAGGTAGATGATAAGAGACTTACCCGAAGCAGTAGGAGACAGCAATAATGCTCTTTTATGTCGCATAGCATGAGTAAATGCTGCTAACTGATAATCTCTAGTTTCTATAGGTTTACCATGTGCATGTAGATCGAGTTCATCTACAAACTTTTTAGCTAAGTATAAAGAAAAGTCATCAGTCAAATCTGGTCTTGGATCACCATACTCGACGACATATTGTCTTTCTTCTGCAAAATTTTCAATGTATGGTAAAAGACCTAAGTATATGCTATTATTTCTTAGATCCATCAATCGAATCTTTCCGTCCCAGATTCGATTTCTAAATGCTGGAGTGAATTGATGTCCCGGAACGTAGAACGTAAAGTATTCTGATAGTTCTTTAGCTAAATGTCTTTCACACTCAATAATGGCGTAAACTTCATTAGCTTTTGCAATTGTTATTTTATCTTGCGCCTTGGATAAATCGCTCATGTGTCATGTGTTCACGAAGTTGCCATGTTCTGTTAGCCAATTCTTTAAGAATAGCTGTGCAAACATCAACGACTTCTTCATGATATACCTTTTTCTCTAGTAGTTTTATTAAATCGCCGTCCGATTCCAAATAGGTTGTCACGTCGGATTTGAGGGTAAAACGAAAAGGTTCCCACCCATATTCTTTAAGATCATCTTCATCCATTTTACCTGTATAGTATTCCCATTTGATTTTCTTCATTCTATGATAATCAAACGTAGCTTTCTTGACAGCAATTTTATGTTTAGTCATAATATTGAGATATTTGCTATGCAGATTTGGAATACGAATAATCTCACGAGAAGGTTCAGTCTCATCAACGACAGAATCTTTTTCCCATAACTTTAATACTTGCTCTAAGTTTTCCATAATTAAATTTAAAAATAATATTAGACTCACATTATAACACAATAATTATAACTATGCAAGCTTTTTGTTAATATCTGGTAACGTTGAAGTATGAGAATCTGAAAGAACAGTCGGCAGTAATGGTTGTAGTATTTTCATCCGTGGTACTAAAAATAATAGATGATAGTGTGGTTGGAAACATATCCACAAATTGTAGACTTATTTTTGGATTGTTTAATGAAGAAAGAATGGTTAAGGTACCATCTGCATACTGTGGAGATGGACCGGTTGCAACTGGACTTAAATTTCTAAGATTTTTGTATTGATCAAAGTTGTTGGGAAAAGTCAAACCTTTAATCCAATCATGCAACTGCATCCATGCTCTGAGTTCTTCATCGACAATAAATGTTATATTGAAAAGCTCATATTGAATCTTGTTTCCTGGTTTATATAGTTCCACAAAAGGAGTGTTTTGAGCTAATTCCGATAGAGAAACTCCTGGCATATTAACTTGTTGACAGAAGTATTGTGTATTATTAATTCTAGGAAAACTCAATACAAACTTTGTAGTTTGTAAAAAATTTGTATTATCTGGTTGCGGAATTAGTTGTGCCATTATATCTCCTTGTATTGACTATTTATGAAGATAAAAAAAGAGAGTCCCGAAGGACTCTCTTGAAATACCACTCTTACTGGTGGTTTTATTACATTAAATTTTTCACGCCGAATATTCTATAGTACACGTTAGTTCTGGCATTAAGTGCACCATTACCAACAGTTGCACCTTGAGCAAATGGATTTGCAACCATGCCGTAACGGGTTTTGAAACCAATCTTTGGCTGGAAGGTGTACTGATCAACAGCACGAACCATTTGCAGTGGAACGTATGGGCAATAGAACAGACCAGCGTCATAAGGCGAAGAACCTTTATAACCGACTGTGACTAGTTCTTGATTGCTTGTGTAACCACCAAAGTATGGATCGATGTATACTTTGATACGACCATGCAACAGACCAGCAAAAGTATTGCCTGTATCGTCAACTTGCAGATCAGCTTGTAGAGCAGGTGTATACTGTAGTACACCAGCCATAGCCATAGCAGAAGCAACGTCAGAAGAAACGATCAGAACGTTACCTTTACCTCTACGAGTTTGCTTTGCGATAGTGTTAGCATCACGTTCGATTTGGAAAATTAGACCTTTGAAACGCTCAACAGACCAACGACCATTTGAGTCTGTATCTAAGTCAAAGTAACCAGCAGTAGTTGTTCCGTACTGAGCACCCGATACAGCAGTTGCATAAATTGTACGAATAACTTCACGGTTAATTTCAGCTAAGATTTCTGTCGAAAGAATGTTCGACAATTCTGTTTCAGCATCCAAACCATGAATTGCTTTCAAGTCTTGTGCTAATTCTAGCGAGTATTCTGCTTTCAAAGCACGGGATTGAGCAGTTACGGAAACTTTCTCAATGCTGAATGCCATCTGTTGAAATACAGAACCAGTATCAGTACCTAACAATTCAGCAGTGGCAGTTGGAATACCAATACCAGTAGTGAATGCATTAGCAGTCAAGTTTGCAACTGGATTTGTACCTGTATCACTAGTTGTTTGAGTGCCTCTGAAACCGTATGGGTTAGCAGAAGAATCTGTACCAGAAAATCGAGTGTTTGCTTCGTTATAGAAAGCTTCAGAACCAGTCGATTGATTGTCGTACTTTGCTCTCATAGCAAAGATCAAACCAGTTGGACCTGTCATTGGTTGAACGCCAGCAACATCATAAGCGATCAAGTTAGGCAATGCACGACGAACTAACGAAATCAAGATTGGGTCAAAGTTCTGAACACCACCTGCAACGTTAGTAGGACCAGCAGAGTTAACTTCGCTCAAGAGTTGACCATCTTGCATCATTGCCTGCTGTTGGTTCTCTAGAACCATTGCAGTAACGGCTTTCTTATATGGATCTGTAATGGATGCTAATTCTGGATGATCCAGAACTGGCTCCCATTTTGCTTTAAGTTGTTCGGATAAGTACATCTGTATCTCCTTTTGTTGTTTTTATTTGAATTTTTTGTTATTATTTTGCCACGGATTTCGTAATGGCTTGTGCATAATAGTTCATCATAGGATCAGAAGACTTAACTGCGGGTTTGTCTTCATCGTCATATTGAACTTCTTCATTCAGACCTGAAGTTTCAGAGTATCTAACTTGACTTGGAAAATAAGATTCTTTAATAGTCTCTAGTTTCTCTGCAAAATCTTCTTCAGTAGTAAAATCAACATTCTCTGCGAGTGCTTTTATTTTTTCTACTTGCGTCTGAGTCAGGCCTTCACATGCTGCGTGGATAGCCTCTAATTTTAAGTGTTCATTGATTTGTGTTGCGTATTCGACATTCTTTTGAATTTCTTCATTTAAAGCGTCTTCTAATTCTTCAACACGTCCAACCAATTCTTCAACTGCATCAACTTTTTCTTCAGGAATGTCAATATACGATTCTTCGAATAGTGATTTTAGTTTGCCAATAAATTCTTCGGTAATCTCAGAACGCAAACCTTTTTCAATAGCTAATTCATTTTGTTCCATCCATTCTAGAACCATATAATTTAGGTACCCATCTAGCTTCTCAGTTAGTTCTTCTTTAACTAGATCAACTGCTACCTCAAATTCCTCAGTCAGTTTAGTCTCAATCTGTTCAGCAATTGCTTCTACACGAGACATAACAGCAGCTTCAAAAATTGTTGTTGCTTTATTTTTGAATTCTTCAGATAGATTTTCGCCTTCTAACAACGCATCAACATCGTCACCCATATTAAGGTCTTCATAGAAATTTGCATTTGCATTTTTCATGAATGTTTGAGTGTGTGGATTAATTTTTTTACCGTCACGGTGTTCGTCATCGTAAGAAATAACGTCAGCTTTTTTGATGTCCAAAAGATCAGTACGACCATCTGATTGTTGTGGCTGACCAGATAATTTCTTCATTGGCTCTGATCCAACAGGTGGAGTTGCTCCTGGTGGTGTAGCGGTTGGAACACCTTTAGTTGGATTTGGTGCAGGATCTTTAGATGCCATAGTAACAGCAAGACCGATGCTGTCTACTTCTCCTACGGGACCTGCTGGTAATTTTGCGGGTTTATCTTGACCACCTCTTTTAGACGATACAGATGCATCTAAAATTTCTTTAGCGGCTTCAGAAAGATTGAATTTAGACATTTTAAAACTCTCCTTGTTTTTCTATATTGGATATTTATAATTAAAGTTTTTTGATGAAGTTTTCAAATATGCGAAGACTTACTTGTTCGATCTCTTTTTTGCTTGCGCTACGAATTTGCTGTATTGCTTGAGATTGATCCATTTCAGTCCATATGCCGTTTACTAACATCCATTCTTTTCCTTCCATGATACCTTCAACAAATGCTCCTGGTGCAGAAGGATCTGCTACGATATCAGCCGCTGTGGCGAGAAGAAAGTCTGATTGTACAACATTAACTCCGTTGACAAATTTAAGAGAACCCATGCCTCTTGATGAAACACCTAAACAGGCTCCACCATCAATAAGGTTCTTTGCAATATTTCCCATAGGAGTATCTAGCACCTTTGCTTTACCAATCCATTGATTACCATCTTCATGCAATCCAGTAATTAAAATTGCAACACGGTCCAAATTGATTGTAGGAGAGTCAGGATGACCTAATTCTCCAAAAGCACGATTTTTATTAACATATTCTTCAGTATATCTACTAACTTCTTTTTTCATTGTATTGAATTCATAAAGACGGCCGTTCTTGTTTTTTCTTTCTGCTACAAGAAATGGTCCTTGAATAAACAACTGTTTATTGCCATCTTTTTCTTCGGTAAGATATTCTACCGCATCGTGAACTTCTTTAATTAGCTTCATGGCGTTAATCCATATGGTGGGTAGTTAAACGCTGCTGGATCATTAAACTGACCAGCTTGGAAGTATCTATTGTCTTTATGTAATTCGATAATTAGAGTATATGCTGCGTTTGCTGTTGTACCAACTGTTTGAATAGTAATATTTCCTGTTGGGGCAGTCGCATTGTTCCAAATAGCAGGTAAGTTGTCGTTAGGATTGGTATCACCAGCACCTACTCCAAGAGCAAGAATTGTTTTATCGTTACCTGTACCTGTTCCTTGCCATTTTAATTGAAGGTGACCAACCTCAGCATCCACGTTATATACTACTCGTTTAATGGTTACACAGTTAGCACCAAAACCAGATGGTAGAGTATTTGCTATTGTCCATTGACGTCCATTGGCATCTAATGTACCGCTCAGATATCTCGGATCAATAATAACTGTCTGAGTTTCGTCTCCTCCAGTAGCATCAAAAATACCAACACGTTTAATAATGGTTCTTTTTGTGGTATCAATTATAGTTTGTTGCGAATTAGATGTTGCCATTTTTAATCCTTAGCTTTATAAGTTGTATGTTTCCAGGCAAAATCAGCAACTTTCTTAAAGTGCGATTTGCTCTTATGAGCCATATCTGAAACTTTTTTCTTGTTTTCATTATTTAATGCGCCATGAACTTTCATAATTGCATTCGCTGTTTGTACATCGACTTTCATAGAAGAACCATCTTTAAACTTCAAAGACTTTGCAGAATGATTATCAACAATAGACTTTAAATGATGCATTACATTTTCTTCGATTACACCATCAGTTATTTCTAGTTCTTCTGCTGCCCATGCCATTTCACCATATGGAATAGTAACATATTTATTGAGTTTATCAACATAATACATTGCCACTCGTTGACCGTTTCCAAATTGGCGAATAGATTTTCTACGCATAATCAAAATAGGAGGAGGATCCATTGGTTTTGCCAATAGAGCCTGTTCGTCTTCCTGTAAAGAATCTTCTTCAGATTCATCAATAAAATCTTTTAGCGATTTCATTCTTCTTCGTAATCTTCTTGGTCTTCGTTAGAAATAAAATTTCTTGCGATTTCTTGTTTTTTTGCTTCAATGTGTGAATTAACTCTATCCATAATTTCGGAGTATAGAGCATCACGCATTGCAACAGCGTTGTCATCATCCGCATAATCAATAATTGCTCTTGTAGTCATTTTAATTCCTTTCAATACTGGTCATTTTATATTTATAATATTCTAGAAAGTCTCTTTATTGTAGATTCTTCATTAGAACTTTGTTGCGATTTTTCTTGATCTTGTTGTTCCGGATCTTGTTGAGCATCCATTTGAGTCTGCATTATCATTTGTTGCTGAGTCACAGCATTTTTAATATCAGTTGGAACTTCAAATCCGTTTTTCTTTTCTTTTTCGATTTCAATATCAATACTTCTAATTTCTTCATCATCCATTCTAAGAACATTTCTACGAATCCATCCCATAGAATAATATGTACCAGTATACGGATCAACTTGTTGCAGTAACGAAAGTCTTTCTTTCATTAACTCTGCGTCTTTTAACTCAGTAAAGTTGTTATCTTTAATGAAGTCATAGAAAATATGTTCTTTAAATTCATTGTATTCTGCATCAGTACAGATACCTTTTAGTACACATTGAACTCTTAATGCTTGGTCAAATAATTCAGCAAATTTATTACGAAGTCTACCAATAAATTTTGAAAATTTTAATTCGTCTCTGGTAATCTCAGATGAACGACCAATACTAAAACCTGATGCTGACTCTAAACGAGAAGTCGGTACGTTTAAACACTTGTATAGCTTCTTTTCGAAATACTTAACATCTTCTAATTCACCAAGATTTTGACCTCCTGGCAATGTAGTGATCTCTGTTCCTTTGCCGCCTTCTCTACGAGGTAACCAAAAATCTTCCATCATAGATAAGAACTTGCGGTCATCACGAACTTCACCAGTATTGGCATCGTAAACTAATTTATTCTTGTATTTAACCATAATATCACGCAGGTATTGTTCAGCTTTAAGCTTAGGTAAATTACCTACATCAATGTAAAAAATTCTTCTTTCTGGTGCTCTAGAAATACGATAGATAACCGTAGCATCTTCAATCATACGCAATTGATTTAATGGCTTAATTGCTTTATGTAGATACGACAAAACCACTGCTCTGCGAGAATCCATTAGTCCAGAATTAATATTAATGATGGAATCTTTGGTAATTCTAGTACCTACTGGACCATAATTAGACTGTGATCCAGAAATAGCCTTGTCATTATAGATGTAATACTCATTGATTACATTCATAATATCTACACCAGATCGATCATCTTTCTTCTTTTTAATTTCACGAACTTTACGAATTTTGCGAGGATCAACATAGCGAAGTTCTTTAATACCTAAAGTTGGATTATCTCTATCAATAATAATATGATAAAATAATCTTCCATCAATATAGTATCTTCTGAAAATATCTTGTGCCATGTTGTTATAGTTCAACAGACGAAGAATAGTGTTAAATTCTTCAGTTATGGCTTTTTTAATTTTGTCAGGTTGTTTTAACGAGTCCATAACAATCTTAATGTTTTTGCCGTCATCGTCTTGTACTATAGCTTCATTCATTATGTCATCAATAGCGGACTCTATTTCTGGCTGCATAGCCATCTCACGATAGCGAGAGATTAATTCTACTTCATTCTTTGCAGTACCGTCTAAGTCAACATATGTACCATAATAAGCAGCAGATGTAATGGTGAGCGCACCGTCATCATTATTAGGGACGGCAAACGACTGCTGAACTTTTGCATCATCTTCAGCAGTTTGTCTTGATATCGTAAAACCAAATAAACTTAGAGCCAAAATATTTCTCCTACATTATAAAATCAAAAAAAAAACATAGAGAGAGAACCAAAGTTCTCTCTCAAATAAATCAAATTATGTTGTTGTGTTAGTTTCCCACCATTGATATGCAAAGGTGGCTTGATATTCTTCGATAGAATCATTATTACCCCAATCTAGATCAATTGGAGAAATATCTACTGGAAACATACCTACGAAGTTATAAGTTTTTAACACATTACCTGCTTTGCCATATTGAGTAACTAAGGCATCTACAGTATATCCTGCAGGATTTGATGCAGCACCATTTCTAATGTTTCCTGCATTACTGTTGATTGCATTCATCCACGACTCTAGAGAATTTCTAATAGTAAAATCTTCATCATTGATGATTGTTAGTGACCAGTCTGCAAAATTTCTATTTCCCGCAAACTTTAGTTCACGACCAAAATAAAATAATGGAGCAATACCAATTGATGATCCTGGTAATTGTGCTGATTTTGCCATAAATGTAGCTTTGGATCCAGCAACGGATCCATTAGCCGCAATAGTTGGGAATGTTAATGTCACGGCAAATAGATTAGGACGGGCACCATCTCCCGTCATATTTGCTCTAAATTCTGATACGTTAAAAGCCATTATTGTCTCCTATTGTTCTTTTATTTATTAGATAGCGCCAGTGACTTCAGTAAACTGAACTCCAGTACCAACTGCAATAAAGTTTAGTCTGATAAAGTTAATAGAACGAGCAGGCTTAATATAAATGTCTCCAATGAATTGGTTGCTATCGATAACTTGTGGTGTGTTGTTTGTCGTGTCGCAAACTACTCGGAAATCATAGATACCGCGGCGACCTTGAACATCACGCAAGAATGGAGCTACCAGAGCAACAAACTGCGCTCTAGTAAAGTCATCGTAAATTCAAATAGTGAATATTTTGCTGCTCTAGCGATTGCTTTCTCTAAAACAATAAACAGTCTACGAACATTGATTCTATCAAAAGCTGAAGGTTTAGCTTGTAGAGTTTTGTCACCATACAGAACTGTACCATTTCCTGGGAATGAAACAATAGGATTAATACCTACTGGATATAAAATATCTCTTTGAGTTTGATTTGGATTCCAAGCAAGTTTAACTGCATTCTTTACTGCACCGCGGTTAAAACCAGCTGGTGAGTACCAAGGATCACGAACAGAATCCGTGTATACGCATAGTCCAGCAACATCACCATTCAAAGGAATATAACGATATACACCATTATATTTGTCGTACATATACTTCCATCCGCTATCTGCAACAACGTATGAACTTGAACGAGACAGAGTATTTAACCAAGTTTGAATATTTGTAGTCTCATTACCGGTCTGGTTAACAACACTAGAATATGGTGGAGAAATAAATGCGATAGCATCTCCAGATCGACCAGTGACACTACCAGCACTTGTTACAATGTTATCTATAACGTACTGTTGAACTGTAGTACTAGCATCTCCTGTTAGTACCAAAGAAACATCTACAGCGTCTTTATTTGCAAATAAAGAAAAAGCAGATTGTAAATTGGCGTCAGAAATTGCTACATCAGTTCCTCCGGATAATGCTATAGTCGCATTTCCATTTGGATATGTATCTGTAGAGATTCTAGCAAAAGTCTTTCCTGCTGCTGTAGTGCCCCATGTTGCAACTGTATTCGAATAGTCAGCAGGATCCATAGCATGAACATACTTAGATTGTGCAGCTACTACATTTTTCCAGTAGGTAGTTTGATTGTTTCCGTCTGTTGCATCAAATGCTTTAGATACATACGAAAACACTTCTAAAACAGTACCTTTTGTTCCCGTAAACAGTCCACCTGCATCTGTGACTGCAATGTGAAATTCATCGTTAGCTCCACCCGCATTACTTACATATGTTGATGTTCCTGGTGCACCATTTACCAAACCAGACCACGACTTTGATACGCTTCCAGTAGTAATAGTTGCGTTAGAAAACAGAGTTGTGTTACTAGAATCAAAAATGTCAACTTGAATTGAGTTTCCTAATGCACCAGGATATCTTGCTGCAAAAGGACCATAGGTGTTTGCATTATTATTAAAATGGTAGTTTGCTTCATAAACGTCATCATTAGCAATTTGTATTTGGTTTGATGTATTAGCGTCAGCATTATACGTAACATTTGTGACTGCACGAACTACACGCAAATCGTTTCCGTATGCTAAAAAGCTTGCTGCTGTGTAGTATCCAATGTATGTGTTAGAGTTTGGTTGACCAAAAACACTAGCCAAAGTAGTTTCACTATCGATAGGCTTTATAACGTTCGCTGGACCCCAGGCAAACCTGCCAGCAAAGGCACCGGTTGACGATGAGACCGAAGGAACAACGGTTGTTAAGTCGACTTCATTTACGACTACTCCCGGAGATAACTGAATTGCCATTTTTTTCTCCCTATTCTATTATAAGTTTGGCAGGTATTAAAACTATATTGTATATTTAGAAAATATCAATTTCTCATAATTTCTTTAAAATATTCTCCATAAACGTCATCTTTTCCTCCAGCAACCCAAACATCTCCATCTTCAACTAAAAAAGGAACATCTAGTCCATTATCCATAATGAGTGAAGGAACATATTCATCTTCTATTTGTGACAGCTTTTCTAATTGAAGTTGTTTTCTCAGGTCATGGTTAACCACATCTTTAAAATATTTCTGTGTGGTCATCCATGCAAACATTACGTTAGTCATCACCATATCATCAGTCTTACCTTCTTCTGCTTTCCATGTTACTCCGTCGGAAACAAAAGATGTTAATTCTGAGATTGTATCAAAATCTTTAATTATAAGCTTATTATTTTCAATAAGCATTTTTAAATTTGTGCAACCAATTCGTTTAACTTGGGTGCTCATTTTTAACCCAAGTTGAACACCTCTACCAAATCCTGCTGAGATTTGCTGTGCTTTTTTATTTCCGGTTTGAACTTTTATGAGGTTTTCATATTCAAGTTCACTGTGCAAAATTTCAGCAATTTGCGGAGTATTATTAATTTCCACTAATACATGTGCATTATTATACAGTTTTGCAGCATTGTATATGATGGTAGGAAATAAAACCGGAGAGATGAATGAACTAGCATATTTAGCTACTTGCCTATATGGGGTTTCAGATATGTCAAATATTGAAAATGCCGACAAGTCCATGCTCTTGCCTTCTGCCACGTCCACGCACATTGCATAAGTATGATCTTTTGTTATTTCTCCATCGCCAATAACTGGAGCCTCATAGACATCTAGTATTTCTTCTTTGGCAATTTTCTTTTTTTCGATAGGATCAGTATACGCTAGTTCTTGTAATTTAGATCCTGCAATTAAAGTATTTGTTGAACCCAAGAATTCTGTACAGAATTCTTGTTGGAATTGTCGTTCTGAAGTGTTTCGAATGGTTTCTTCACGCCACTCTGATGTTCTTCCTGGTACCATTGACCAGTGAATTTCAAATGTTTTATAGTTATTCTTCTTATTAATTGCATCCATCCACAACTTATAAAACAAATTCATTCCATTTGGAGTAGAAACAATAATAATCTTTGTTGTTTTACCAGAAGAAATGACGGGATAGACGGAGTTGAAGAATTCATGAGCAATACTAGATGGAACAAAAGCAAATTCATCAAGAAAAACAATATTAAATGATCCACCACGTACTGCTGAAGATGATGTTGCAGCAGCAATTACTTTTGAGCCATTTTCGAGTTCAATATTTCTTTTGTTCCATGTGATCACACCTTGCTGCAACCACATAGGAAGATTTTCGTATGCTAACTGATATTTTCCAAGGATATCTTGAGCTAATTGTCCTTTGTTGGCTAGAACAGCAATACTCTGTGAGTCTTGAAATATTGATGCCCAGAGAAGATAAGCAACTGTAGTAGTAGTTTTACCAACTTGACGAGGACACTTGGTAATAGAAAAACGATTCTCGTGATATGTTTTAATCATATCTCGTTGAAAATTCCACATCTTAAAATCCATCAACCCTTCATCAACGTTGACAATTTTAATATATTTTTCTGAAAAGTATATAGGATCCTTAGAGCATTTGATGTATTCTTCGATCTGCTCTTTCGTATATTCTAGTTTTACTCCTGCTCGTTTAAGCAGAGGATTGTCTCTGTAAGCTGTTTTATCCATTATTATCTTTGCGTTGTTCTCTCAACTTGATCGTCTTTCATATGCCAAGGAACAGTAACTTTTCTTTGGTAATGAGTCTTTACATGCTCATATGGACTTGCACTTCTTGATCCTAAATGATATGATGCATGATGAGTGTATCCATCTTCATCTTTTTTAGATGAAGCAACTTGAACTTTTCTTACCTTAAAGTTGTCATATGATTTGGTTTTAATTCTATAATGCAGATGTCCAGAACCACCATGTGCAAGATCATGATTTGCTAATATTCTGTGTTCTTTGCTGGCATGAATTTGTTTAAGTGCAGTTTTAGGTATGTGTTTGGCTAAATCAGAACTTGACATCCATTCGGAGGTATGTTCATCTTCAGACTCTTTAACATACTCTATAAAATTTCTCATTTGAGTGATCTAGTCGTTAAGACAACGTTACCTGTTTTTGGATCATGATCCACATGATGAGCATGAAGTTCTACATCAGGATGATCTTGTTTGAGACTCAAAAAATGATTTAAGTTTTGATGTGAATCATCATATAGATGAACTTTTTTATATCCGTGTTTTTTGATGAGATTACTAATAACTTTTCTTTTGTTGTCACCAGGAGAATCACCAGATAAATTTCCTGCTCTACGAACATGAATCTCGTTTGGATCAATGCCATGCTTTTGCAAAGCACTCATAAAACCTTTTTTATCATCCATGTCAGACCGTGCAGTAACAATCTCTACATTCTTATTTTTTTTATGAATAGCTTTTAGTTTAGAAATCATCTTATGAATAGGATGAGCAGACTGATTAAATACATGAGTTGATCTAAAATCTCCAAAATCATATGAGTGACCATGCTGTAATTTATGGTCATTAAATTCTTGATTGGTTAATGAATGTACTCGTTTACCTTTCTCATCATTTACATGAACTTTTACTTTAGTGTGATCGTGATGAAATAATGTTTCATCCATATCAAAGGCATGGAGAGTTTTTGATTTTGGATCTTTTGTTTCTGAAATTTCTTCTCTTAAATACCTAAAGTATTTCATTCTTTACCTTTCAACATTTTGTTTAGGTCTGCTGTGCTGCCAACAAAAATAGCTTTATCTATTTTAGTCGTACCTGTTTCTTTTCCTGCTGCTTTATTCATCTCTCGCATTTGTTTTTGCAGAATAATTAGTTTTTCGTTAGCATCAGCAACATTTTTAATCATAGTAGCTGCAACTTCAAATGCTCTTGGATGTTGAGAATCTCTTGCTATATCTAAGATAGTATCAATAGCGTCAACACCTTTCTCAATAATTTCTTCATAATTTTGGCGAACTTTGTTGTAATCTTTCTGCAAATCGCTATCTAATCTTTCATTATCATTTGCAATAGGTTCTTTGACAACAATAGGATTTTCTTTTACAACTGTTGGTGATACATCAAAAATATCACTCATATTTTTTTCAAACTTAGACATTATTTTGTTCCATAATTAAAATGTTGCATTACTTGGGAATCTCAATGTAGGAGATGAATTATATAATATTCGAACTGCACCACTAGATCCTGCAAGAGCAACATATGGTATATCTGGAGTTAAATTATATAAGCTGGTGCTTGTGCTATACTCAACATTAGCAGCATATCTATTTCCTGCACCATAGCCTGTTTGACCCGCACCAACATATGCATCTCTCAAACTACCATTTGGTGCGCTACCTACTGTAGTACCATATAGACCTATTCCTCCAGGAGAAATCAATTGACCTATTGTTCCACCGCCACCTCCTCCAGAACCTAATGTAGCATTACCAAAACCAACACTATTAGATCCATCTCCTCCATTTCCTAAATATCCTGCTGCTCCACCGCCACCATAAGTTCTTCCTGTTCCTCCTACTGCTCCAACTACTCCAGAAATTCCGTCATATGATCCTCCTGGCTGATCTGCGGTATTTGCAACATCTCCAACAGAAGATGAACTATAGTTAACTGTTCCTTGTGGAGCAGAAGAACCTCGATACGCTCTTACTATAACAGTACCATTTGGAGACACAAATCTAGTATTTGCGAGACTGCTAGAAGCATCACCTCTTCCGCTTCCGACTACAACTGTATAAATGTCTCCTTGATTTACTGATATATCATTAATATAAGCTAATCCACCTCCACCACCAGCAGAATTTAATCTATAATTATTCGTATAATCAGGATCGGAACCTGTTTGATATGCTCCGCGAACTGAAGTATACCCTCCAGGTCCAACAGCAACAATACTAACATTACTTGCACCAGTAGGAACAGTCCAAGAATATGTTCCTGGTGAATTAAATATTACTTCTCTTAAAAGAGTAGAAGTAGTAGTATATTGAAAAGTATTTGCAGCCGAGAAATTATTATAGAAATCATTCGCAGTATTTGCTGATACTGTTACTGTAATTGCAGTATTTAATGGTAAATCTACTCCTAATGTCAAAGCATTAGAAGAAACAGAATTGCTAAGTATTGGATATATAGTTGCGCCGCTTGACACTACAATATTTTGTACATTTTTAGTGTTTATATTTCTATTAAATTGAATAATGATGTTATTGTCGGGTGCTGCCGATAAAGATTTTCCAGGGTTAATGGCATTAGGAGTAAACGGACTGGTTGCATAAGAAGTTGTGATACTTCCAGATCGTAGATTTTTTGTTTGCGTACCACCAACATAACTGTATCCTCCTGGTTGAACAGATATAGTTACACTACCATCTTGATTTGGTGGTGGAGTATAATCAAACAGATACGAAGTAGTATCATCAATTGCTTCTCTTAAATTTGAAATTGTTCCAACCGTAGCATTAAACTTACTTATTGCTATACTATTACTAGTATTCATAAGATTTCTAGTAAAAAATGACACAGAAGGACTTACTCTATAAGTAACAGTAGTATTTCCTATTCCACTTGTACCAAAATTTGATGAATAATTTAAAAAATTAGCACTTAATGTATCTGCTGCAACATATAATTTGAGTTTTTTTCCTATCTGATTAAATACACTGGTTCTTACGTTATCTCTAAATGACGATGGATTAACATATATTGTTGCAATACCGGTTGCTGTACTAGTGGTAATTACGTTAAAAGTTCTTAATCCTGCAACTATTCCTAGTGTTGCAGCATTTGATATTCCTGTTCCCGTTGAACTCAAAATCATATCAGAAATATCAAAACTGTTTACACCAACACCACTGGTTATCCTAGCACCCATATCAGAAGGAAGTATTCTGACATTGCAAGTGTATGTTCCTGAATTGAATATATATTGACCAACATTACGAGGCGGCTCTACTACTGCTGTTAAGAATGGATACAAATTTAATATTGCTGTGTTTGATTCTTGATTATAATTGTTTCCATATTGTGCTGTAGATGTGGTACTATTTTTTGGTAAAACAATTGTTGCATTAAATCCATTTCGTATACCACCTGCTATTTTTGGTGTTGGTTGGAAAGAACCAAAATCTTCCAAAGTATCCATAGTGAACACGGAAGTAAATGAACTCGATATTATACTTGGACTTATCGATGATAGTGTACCATTGGTTACAATTACTTTATCTGCAATAAAAGGATTAACTAAAACCGGAGCATTATTAGCATCGGTAAAAGTAAAAGTTAAGTTTGCTTTCATTTGGTTACCGGATCTAATACCAGTAACTATTGAATCAGTTCCTTCACTTGTGCTATATAAATCATACGCATCTGACGTTATTGTACAAAAAACATTAGATACTGATGCTGGTGGAATATATGTAAGACTAAGATCCCATGCCGAACCATTCCACGTATACACTCTTCCATTTAATGTATAAGTATCATTCGTTGCAGGGTTGCTAGGAAAAGTAAATGGCATAATATATTAACCTAATTGAATCCAATTTTTAACGCTTGCAGAATCTGAAATTAATATATATTGTCTTCCTGTATCAGAATTAATCCACAAATCTCCAACTAAAGAAGATGCTGTTGATGGTGGTGAACTAGATGTAGTCACTCTTGTTTTGTTTTCAAATTTACTTCCGTTATATGTTAATACTTGACCAGCAGTAGGAAAAAAAACTGAAAAATCATCTATTTTGCCAATAGAAAGAGTAGGAACAGCTCCAATTGAAATTTGTCCACCCGAATCTAATCCAGCAACTCCATTAAGAGCATTAATCGATGAAATTGCAATTCTTGGGGTGCTATCTACTGCATTGATTGTTATGTTTTGAGTACCGTTAAATGGGACTCCATTAATTGTTCTTGCTGTAGATAATAGATTCGCCGTATTTGATGCTTCTACTTTTAGAATGGTAATGTTTTGAGAACCATCAAACGAAATATCATTAATTGTTCTTGGTGTAGATAATTTATTAGCTTGGTTAGCTGTGTTAGCTAGAATAGCTTGATTTGCTGTATTTGATGCTTCTACTTTTAAAATGGTAATATTTCGAGAACCATCAAACGAAATATCATTAATTGTTCTTGCTGTAGATAATTGATTTGCTGTATTTGATGCTTCTACTTTTAGAATGGTAATGTTTTGAGAACCATCAAACGAAATATCATTAATTGTTCTTGCTGTAGTTAACTGTGGTGCGCTAATAACGTTTGCTATTAATTGATTAGTATCATCAGAATAGGTAAAAGTTATTTTTCCATTAATGTGACTTGAATGTGCTAATAACGGGGCAACGTAGTCTTGAACTTGTTCTTGAGTTAGTTGACCTTGTGCGGCTAACAACAATGCTGTGTTTGCTGTGTTAAAAGCAGATTGAACGGAATCTCTTGCGTATTGATCTACTCCACTACCGCCGTTACCTCCATTACTGCTATTACTACTCAAACTACTAATAACATTTGCTATTATTAAATTATGTACATCATCATATGTAAATGTTATTCTTCCACCATCATGATAATTGTGTGTGAATAGTGGAGCAACATAGTCTTGCACATCTTCTTGCGTTACTGATCCGCCAATACCACCGCTACTAGTAATTGCTATTACCGCAGTAATTGGATTTGAAGATACTGAACTAATTCTTCCATTAGATTCTAAAGTAATCACTGGAACATGGGTTGAGTTTCCATAAGTTCCTGGTGCTACACTAATATTTGTCTTATCGGTGTTTGCAGTATTGTAAGCTGCTTGTGCTAAAGTAGTTGCCGTATTACCTTGATTGAACGCTGACTGTGCAAGAGTAGTTGATGAATTTGCTTTATCAAAAGCTGCTTGAGAAGTTGCTCTAGCACTTAAATCTGCCGTACGAGTTTGTGCTGCGTTTGCTGCAATAAAAGCAGAATTTGCTGTGTCTCTTGCAGCTTGAGCGACTAATAGTGTTCTTTCTGTAGTTGCTCCACTATTTGCTGAAGATATTTCGTAGCCACCTTTAAAGACGCCATCGTGCAGTCTCAACGCCTTAGCTTGAAGATCGACAAATATCTCACCTTCTTGTCCGGTAAGAGCATTTGCATCAGCAGTGGTACCTCTACGAAATTTAAATACTGATGTCATCTTATAATAGGTCTATAATTTGATTACCTGGGTCATTAAGATCCAAAATAACGCTTTGTGGAACAATCGCTACTGTAGCATTAGCATTAATGTTTGGTGCCTCTGTAACTATAGTATTGATTGTGTGTGGAGTATTTATATTTGCTGTTAGTGGATTAACTGTCGTATTTGCTAATGCTAACTTTCCACCTTGTTGGTTACCTGAAATCAAATCTCTTTCGGCAAGACTATCGGCACCAATTATAACTGATCCAACTTCAAAGGTACCTGATATGTCCTTGAGTATTAGAACATTTGTTGATGAGTTAAAAGAAACTACAACTCCGGTAGCCGTAGCACTATCTAGAGAGTATCCTTGATAGACAGTTTCACCTTGTTTAAAGTTTCCAAATCCAGTATTAGTGACATTAAATTCTACTGTTCCGTTTTGCGAAATATTTAAATTACTTAGTGATAATAAAGTTTGTTTAATTACTTTGCCTTCTTGTATAGCACCATATACAAAACCTTTAGCAGTAAATCCTAAAGTCCAAACAATTATTCGAGTAGGAGAAGGTCCTTCGCCTTCATAGTCTACACTATAATCTACTTTGTTTAACAGAATAGGAATTTCTTTTGTTATTCCCATCGAAGGAATAAGATTTAATTTGATTGTATAATCTGGAGTAAAATATGGTAAAATATGTTCTATGATTTGAGTACCATCTTCTATGTTTCGAACATAAAGATAGAGTTCAAAATTAAAATTATATGGTACTGGATTATACTGTGCTAATTTAGTATTTCCATTAGAAGAAGATGCAAAATTTTTTACGTTAGTAACTTGTTTTCTTGTCGAGTCATACTGCATACTTGTTAAATCAAATGACATTCTAGGCAATGTAGTTTGAATTTTTTTATCGAGATCAGGATCACCAAGTAGTCTTGCAACATATTTCTCTTTAGGAGAATAGATAATAGGAACTTTAATTCTTCTATTTTCAGTATTATCCAAATTATAGCGAATTAAAGTTATGTTGTCGAATAAGTTACCAAAACCTATAACAAGTTTGCGAATAATTCTATGGTAGGTGTTTGACATTATATGTTACCAAATGGATTATTTTCTGTGAAATCGATAATTGTATTGGCTTCATCGTGAAGGTGTTTATTATCATATTCAGCATGTAGTTGGCTTTGTAAATATTCATCAGTTGATGATATAGTTGATCTAGCATTAGATAGTTGACCTCTAACTATATTTCCTAACAAGAATTCTCCTTGTATCTCATTTAATTCTAATGAGTTATTGACTGGATCATAGTAGGAAATAACTCCGCTGGCATATGAATTCGCAATAGTAATATCTGTACTTTGAAATGCAACTTCTCCAAGTTGATATCTTCCATTTGCCGAAGAAATAATAAATTTCTGAGAATATGCTTCAACATCTTGTATTATATCAATTCCTTCGATTCCTGTACTTATAGTTTCTTGTGAATACTTGAACTTCTCTAGCTCTATCTCGTAGAAATATGGAACTTTACGACCTAACATTGCCATGTCTTTATTTTGATTGACAAATTTGATTTCAAACAATTCACCTTGACCATTTAGAACTGGAACATAGATGAGATCGCCTTCTCTTGGTCGAGTAATTGTTGATCCGTTTGCAATTCTCTGAGCAAATGATCTTTTGGACACGATCATTGTCATCGTACTCTTTATTTCTAATCCAAATTTACTAAAGAATTCTTTCTCTCCTCCATATTCCATCACATTGCTAGGATATAGTTCAATTGAATATACAGTAGTAAATGTTTTTAGTGGATCTTCACCGTAGATTAAATCTCTAGATTCTTCGTTATTATTGGGAAGATAATAGCAATCCGTACCCATTATTTTAATGGATTCTGTAATTAAATCTTCAACTAAGCGTTGTTCTGTATATTTTGCGCCGTAGTTATTAAAATAGTGATTAGTTGGGATTTTATTTACCTTTTTACTTGTATATTAATTGAGGAAAAACTCAAGAGGAGCCCCAAAATTATTCTCCATCTCTTTCTCTAATCTCTCTATTTCGTCGGCAGCTTCTTGGTAAATCTTATCACCATTTAATGTTACACCACCAAGCAATTGAACACCATCGAATTTCTTTAAGTTGTTTCCCCATGTTCTTTTTATAAGTGCTGTAGCATACTCTTTGAGCCAACGATCTTGCCATACTCCATGGTAAATATCAGGATTAATTATTGCATAACATTCTGCGATAACAACAGTTCCTGCAGGTGCTTGAGATGATCCCCATGCCCAATCAATAAACAATTTTTTCATATGTCTCTGATAGCGAATAGGTACCTCTCCAGTGAACATTAATTCAAGACTACGAAGATGTTGTTGAGTAAGAGTGTAGTTGATGTATGACGCTGATGTGAAGTCGTAAAGCTCATTTAAACGCAATTGATAACGAAGATCGAACATATTGATTGTTGCCTGAGAATCTTGAATAGGAAAAATTCTAGATACACCAACAATTTCTAATTGATTATTTGCTGCGTCTTTGGTAACAGACGGGTCCATATTTACATATTTATTATTGACATCCTCTTGCGAAAGTGCTTTAATATAATACACTTTTTGAAGACCATCAAAATGATAATCTTGCCAATATTGCAACGCATCGTCGATACGATCTTCCACTTGATCGTCATCCACGTTAATATCAATAACAGGAAACCCTAATCTACGAAGGCAGTAGTCTTTAAAATTTTCTCTGGTTTGTATTGTAGCCATATAATTCTCCTGATTATACTCTATTTATTTAATCAATAATATAGCCAAATGTGTATCCGTTATTACCTAATTGCGCTGCGTTTGGATCATATGTGTATGTAATAACTAATAATCCTGATCCACCACGACCTATATCTCTTGATGAGTTCTCGAATCTTCCTCCTCCACCTCCTCCACCATATGCACCATTTGCCTGTGCCGCGGTTCCATTGTAACCTGCACTGCCAGGATAACCGGTATTGTTAGCTCCACCGCCTCCTCCACCTGGTCCAACAGGTCCAACTATACCAATATATGTATCTGTGTACCAAGAAGCTACATTGTATATCGCTCCATTACCTGACTGTCTTGCTCCACCTTGTCCTGTAAATCCGCCACCACCTCCTCCACCATTTGTACCATCTCCTGCTATTGCAGCGGAAGTACCTCCAGTACCTCCAGAACCGCCATTAGTTCCAGCATTTCCTCCAGCACCACCTACTGTTGCTGTTGCTGCACCTCCACTAGAACCTGCTGAACCTAATGGGCCTGTTGCGGCACCACCACCTCCGCCTCCAGGAAGAGAGCTTGTTGAAGTGGTATTGTTTGCGCTACTTCCGCTACCACCATCAAACCAATATGGTGCTCCTCCACCACCACCTCCTCTCCTAACAGTTGTGGATTTTGTACCAGTAAATCCTAGTCCACCATCACCACCGTTTGCTACTCTTTGTCCTATGGAAGTTTTTATAGAATTAATTCCATATGCTGTTTTTGCAGTTACAGAAAAAGTACTTTGTGACGCTAATGTAGGTTCACCTGTGGATCCTATAGATGCGTATGTATTTGTTGTTACTGTGTTCCATGTAGCCGCCGGGGCAACTTGATATGCAATAAATGAACCAGTTGGAAAAGTTGTAGTATTTACTGTATTTGCGTAACCACCTGCTCCACCGCCATGTAAGTTATTGGTGGATGTACCTGATAACACAATGTTACCTTGACTTCCTCCACCAATAGCATCTATTGTTACTTTTGTAGTACCGGCAGGAAGAATTAAATACTGTTCTGTTGTTGTTGAAGATTTGAATACCCGGGTTACAGTAGTAGCACTAGATGGCTTTTGTCTGGTGTACGTAATTACAACTAAACCTTGAGAACCAGAGCCACCGCCTCCTCCATATAGGTCTGCTATGGGTCCACGACCTCCTAGATTACCACCACTACCACCTGACAGACCATAAGAAGTTCCTGTAACGTCCGTCCAAATATAATCTACTGTTCCTTTGCTATTGACAGCACCACCATCTCCTCCAGTACTGCTGTTTGCTCTTTTTGTTCCTGGTGTAGTTAAATATGCATAAGTTCCTCCGTTTGCAGCACCACCTGCACCAGCGACTACTCCTGGTGTAGCATCACCACCATTACCACCTCGTCCATTTGGTCCCGCAGAACCTCCATTGCCACCAAAATACGTTGATCCGCTTCCACTAGTTGGATTTCCTGCTACTCCACCATTCCACTTAACATTTCCTATACCATTACTTTCATTATAAACTCCTGAGCAACATGCTGATACAGCGCCGTAATTATTAGGTACAGCGTAACAACCTTCTGATGTACTTGTAGGTCCTGTAAATGATACTTTGTTTACCCAAGAGCCGCCAGCAGCAGCACCAACTGAAATATATAACTTTGATCCTGGCGTTACCGAAAGACTATTTGTTTTGGAATATGCTGAACCGTCACCATCTACGAAAGCGTATCCTGTTCCACTCAGACACTCGATCTGAATAGAAGTGCAATCTTCAGGAACAATCCAACCATTAACTGAGGATTTAAAGACTACTACGGCTTTAGATGCTGCCATATTCTATAGTGTCTCCAAAGTAATGTTCTGCGGCCGCAAAGATTGTAGTTCTTCGTATGTTATAAATTTATTCATGTACCATACATATCCTTCGGGAATTAATTTTTTTTCCCAACCGGCGGGCAATTCGAAATTTTCATCACATACAATGTTGTTTTGAAATTTATTATTTTCATCAAAAATAGCGTAATTAGGCATTATCTTTTCCTTCAAATATATTAATAAAAACAGTATTATCTTCCAATGCTTCTACTTCGTGCCATTCGTTTTCTTTTAGTATAATTGGTGGATGATCTTTATCCATTTCTTTGTAAATATTTTCTTTTCTTAATGCTGTTTTTCCGGAGACAGTAACAGTTAAATGTGGAAAAGTGTGTTCGTGTTTTGATAAACCTTCACCGGTATTTACGTTATATGAATTAAATGTCATATTTTTATATTGGAAGGTATACTTTGGACCAACATTAATTATGTTTTTGTTACTTTCAGACATATCGATGCTCTCGTAATTGTAGAAACAGTTTGCACATTATATGATAATATATTTGATGCTGCTATTGCTGTTGGTGTAATTAAAGTATAATTATTTTTTGATGCAGAACTTGTTATAGAAATAGGAACACCAAAACTAATTTCATTTGTTCTTGGTAATGTTGATCCCCATGTACTATAATTCTCATTATATACGTTCATTCCTATAGTACCATTCTGGTCAGTCAAAATAGTCCAAGAGACAACATTACAGTTAAACGGTATTTCAAGTGAACCACGAAGTCCTGTAGATATAACAGATCCTCCACCATCTATAACAAATACAATTTCTGAGTTTCCTGTTGCAGCTCCACCTCCACCAGAAACTGCGGTAGTAGAAACAGAACTTATTCTACCATTGGCGGCAACAGTAATTACTGGAACAAGACTACCACTACCATAAGTACCAGCAGTTGCATTGATATTGGTTACATCTGTATTGGCTTGATTGAATGCTGCTTGCGCCAATACATTAGCACTATTAGCTTTATTAAAAGCAGCTTGAGCAACTACGTTAGCAGTATTGGCTTGACCATATGCCGATTGAGCAACTACGTTAGCAGTATTAGCTTGATTAAATGCAGCTTGAGCTAACACATTGGCGGTATTGGCTTGATCGTATGCTGCTTGAGCATATGTCAAAGAAGAAAAATATGTAGAGTCGTTACCGTCAAGTAAATCTGCATCTAGTCCTGATCCAGAACCATCGACTGTCTTGATACCTTCAATCAAAGCAGTATTTGATATTGCTGGTCCTGTTGATCCAGCAACGCTTGTTACTGCTGACTGATTTGATATCTGAACAATTCTACCTTGTGCATCCACATTCAATAAAGGATATGTGTATTGTCCTGCTGTTATGGTTGAAATTGTTTTTAAACCAATTGTTATGTCACCGGTGGTTCCTGTTGCAGAAAGAGTAGAATCATTAGCCAAACTGGTAACTGCACTAATTGAAGTATTAACAATGTTAGTTACTCTACCATTAGCAGCAACAGTAATTACTGGTATAGTTTTGTTATTACCATAAGTACCAGCAGTTGTACTAATATTGGTTACATCAGTATTAGCAGTATTAAAAGCAGCTTGTGCCTTGGTGTCTACATTGGTTATATTGGTATTTTGTGTTGCATTAATACCTACTTGCAAAGCCACATTAGAAGATAAGTTTGTTACTGTGGTGTTAGCTTGATCGAAGGCAGCTTGAGTATAGGTATTCTGTGTTGCATTAATACCTACCTGAAGTGTAACATTAGAAGACAAATTGGTTGCTACAGTATTAGCTGCATCAAAAGCAGCTTGAGTATAGGTATTTTGTGTTGCATTAATACCAACTTGTAAAGTAACATTGGATGATAAATTAGTAGCTGTGGTATTTGCTTGATCGAAGGCAGCTTGTGCTAACACATTGGCACTATTAGCTTTATCATAAGCAGCTTGTGCCTTGGTGTCTACATTGGTTATATTGGTATTTTGTGTTGCATTAATACCTACTTGCAAAGCCACATTAGAAGATAAGTTTGTTACTGTGGTGTTAGCTTGATTAAAAGCAGCTTGAGCAACCACATTGGCTGTATTAGCAGTATCTCTAGCATATTGGTCTGTTGTACTGCTTCCACCAGATATGGCAGTATTTACTACAGACACTATCCTACCATTGGCGGCAACAGTAATTACTGGAACAAGACTACCACTACCATAAGTACCAGCAGTTGTACTAATATTCGTTACATCTGTATTTGCTTGATTAAAAGCAGCTTGTCCTATTGGTTCTGATGTTAGAACTAAGCTGCCTCCAGAATATACTGCACCCGCATATACATTACCAACAACTCCAAGACCACCTTTGACTTGCAAAGCACCTGTTGTTGTAGAAGTGCTTGTGTTTGTAGTTTTAATTACAACAGTATTTGCTGCTGTAATTCTCATTACTTCATTTTCTGTATTTAATCCACGAGTAGCAAATATAATATCATTATTCAATCCAGTAGCAACAATTAAGTCACCGCCACCAGTGCTTGTGTTACCATATGCAAACAAATATCCATCGTTAGGACCAATTAAGGTATATCCTGGATAATTATATGTACTTGATCCAATACCTAAATCAACATATCCATCGAGTTGTGTTCCATTATCTGCCGTTATAAACAAATCTGAAGATGAATTTGCTCCGGAGTTAATATTTTGCATATTAAGACCAGAATATCCATTATAATTGGAACTTATTTGAACTGTTATTTGTGGTTCGAGCAAGTATCCGGTTGGTATACCAGCATAAAGAGCATTGAATCCATTAGATGCATATCCAAAGAATTGACCAGTATTACCTTTAACTGTAATCGAAGTAACATTACCAATAAAGTTGACGTTTCCTTGTACCGTCAAATCATTTTGAACAGTAACTGATCCTGATACAGTACCGCCTCCAGTAACAAAGTTATATCCTGTGTTTGCAGTATTATATGCTGCTTGAGCTAAAACGTTAGCACTATTAGCTTTATCAAAAGCTGCTTGTGCTTTGGTGTTCGCATTAGTTATATTAGTATTTTGTGTAGCATTAATACCAACTTGGAGTGTAACATTGGATGATAGATCAGTTACTGTAGTATTAGCTTGGTTAAATGCTGCTTGTGCTTTGGTGTCTACATTGGTTATATTGGTATTTTGTGTAGCATTAATACCTACCTGAAGTGTAACATTAGATGATAAATTGGTAGCTACAGTGTTTGCTTGATCAAAAGCAGCTTGTGCCTTGGTGTTTGCATTAGTTATATTAGTATTCTGTGTTGCATTAATACCTACTTGCAACGCCACATTGGACGATAGGTCGGTTACTGTATTATTAGCTTGGTTAAATGCTGCTTGAGCCTTGGTGTCTACATTGGTTATATTGGTATTCTGTGTTGCATTAATACCGACTTGGAGTGTAACATTAGATGATAAATTGGTAGTTACAGTATTTGCTTGGTTAAAAGCAGCTTGAGCAACTACGTTAGCGGTATTAGCAGTATCTCTAGCATATTGGTCTGTTGTTCCTCCACCACCACTACCAGATATAGCAGTATTTACTACAGACACTATTCTACCATTAGCAGCAACAGTAATTACAGGAACGTAACTAGTATTGCCATAAGTACCAGCAGTTGTATTGATATTGGTTACGTCTGTATTTGCTCTATCAAAAGCAGCTTGAGTATATGTATTTTGTGTTGCATTGATACCTACTTGTAAAGCAACATTAGATGATAAATTAGTAGCTACAGTATTTGCTTGATCGTATGCAGCTTGTGCAAGTGTTGATATTCTTGTAGATCCATCATATACACTATCTGCTCTTACTGCTCCAGCAACTCCAACACCACCTTGCACAATTAGAGTGCCTGTAGAATTACTTGATGATGCTACTTCAGCTTTTAATTTAAATCCACCACCCATAGAAAATCTTGCAATCTCATTATAATTTTCTCCTTGGATGAATACAATATCTCCAACTCGTGTTCCACCAACTAAAGTTCCGCTTCCTGTAGTACCATAATATACATTTCCACCAAAAGTTTGACCTTGATTTCCTACTAGCATAACATATCCATCATTTGGATATGCCATAGGCATAGAGTTGAATGATGTATTATTGTATACTGAACCTGTTATTCCCATATCAATATAGTTAACAGAATCAGTACCGTTATCTGAAGTAACAACAAAATCTCCACTGCCCAACCCAGATAAGTTTTGTTGATTGACTTGAGAGTAATTATCAGAATAGCCAGTAAACTGGGAAATCAAGTTAGGTAGAAGTACAAAGCCACCTCCACCAACAGATAATCTTTGCGTTACATTAGCTTGACCCTGAATGTCTAAATTTCCAGTTATTGTATCGCCTGATTTACTTACTTTGTTATTTGCTGTATTATATGAAGATTGGGCAATTACATTAGCAGTATTGGCTTTATCAAACGCTGCTTGTGCTTTGGTGTCTACATTGGTCGTATTGGTATTTTGTGTTGCATTAATACCTACCTGCAAGGTAACGTTGGATGATAAATTAGTAGCTACAGTATTAGCTTGATTAAATGCAGCATTTGATTGTGCATACGCAGCAGTTGACTGAATAATTGCAGTATTTACTGAATCTTGAACATTTGAAGCACCAGTAAATGTTGATGTTGAAAATACAGTTGCTCTTTGAGTTGGTTTGACTATAAAATTTGCCATGCGTTACCTTGTTGCAGAAGGAGAGACAAAAATTTGACCTTCTAATACTCTTGTTATTGATCCTGAGAGGGTATCTGTTATAATAACGTCATACACTAATTTTTGCCTAGGTGATATGTTTGTAGTAACCGCAGAATTTGCGCTTAATTGAATAATACCACTATTCGCATTATAGATTGAAGCATTAAAAACCAATGAGGCAGTATTTGAATAATAAGATGTTCTCGCTTGACTACGAACAGTAAATCCTGTCAAATTATAAGGTGCACCATTAGTATCGGAAAGAGTTGCTTGAGTGGTAAAAGTTGTACCTTGTTCGATGAATAAGTCGAGATATCCGGCAGCCATTGTTTGTCCTATAGATAAAAAATCCTCTCATGTATTTAGCTGAGAGGATTTTAATAGTTTATCAATATTATCTATTAATTTGAGATTTCAAATTATTAACTTCTGCTTTGAGTTCCTTAATAGCTTCAATCAACAAACCAATCATATTTGAATACATCACAGACTTACCATGTTCGTTTTCTGATATTAGATATGGTATAATTTTTTCAACTTCTTGTGCAATTAGACCCATACCTTTTGTACCATTATCTATCCATTCATATTCGACACCTCTTAGTCTATTAACTGTATCTAATGCGTTTGAAATTTCAACGATGTTAGTTTTTAATTTCTCATCAGAGGTTGATGTCATTACCGTCGAAGATAATGTTCCTGTAGATGCAACGTAAGTTAGTTTGGTACTTGATGTGTTTGCTAAAGTTAATATTCCACTGGTTAACGATGTAATTAATGGATATTGTGTTGTAGCTGTTGTGGTATCGTTATTTATTGTTGCTACAGATATAGCAGTATTTACTACAGAACTTATTCTACCATTGGCGGCAACAGTAATTACAGGAACGTAACTAGTATTGCCATAAGTACCAGCAGTTGTGTTAATATTGGTTACATCAGTATTGGCTCTATCATAAGCATTTTGTGCAAGTGTTGTACTGATAGCAGTATTTACTACAGAACTTATTCTACCATTGGCGGCAACAGTAATTACAGGAACGTAACTAGTATTGCCATAAGTACCAGCAGTAGTATTGATGTTGGTTACATCAGTATTGGCTCTATCATAAGCATTTTGTGCAAGTGTTGTACTGATAGCAGTATTTACTACAGACACTATTCTACCATTAGCAGCAACAGTAATTACAGGAACGTAACTAGTATTGCCATAAGTACCAGCAGTAGTATTGATGTTGGTTACATCGGTGTTAGCAGTATTAAATGCAGCTTGAGCTAACACATTGGCAGTATTGGCTTTATCGAATGCTGCTTGTGCAAGTGTTGTACTGATAGCAGTATTTACTACAGACAATATTCTACCGTTAGCAGCAACAGTAATTACAGGAACGTAACTAGTATTTCCATAAGTACCAGCAGTTGTACTAATAGTGGTTACATCGGTGTTAGCAGTATTAAATGCAGCTTGAGCTAACACATTGGCAGTATTAGCTTGATTAAATGCTGATTGAGTATAGGTATTTTGGGTTGCATTAATACCTACCTGAAGCGTAACACTATTTGCTACATTATTTGTCGCAGTATTAGCTTGGTCAAATGCTGCTTGAGCAAGTATACCAGCATTATTAGCTGTATTATATGCACCTTGAGCTGTTGCTCCTGATATAAATGTGTTTACTACAGACACCACTCTACCATTAGCAGAAACAGTAATTACAGGAATAATAGTGGAATTTCCATAAGTACCAGCAGTTGTACTAATATTGGTTACATCAGTATTAGCAGTATTAAATGCAGCTTGAGCTAAAACGTTAGCACTATTAGCTTTATCGAATGCTGCTTGAGCAACTACGTTAGCAGTATTGGCTTGGTTAAATGCAGCTTGAGCTAACACATTGGCAGTATTGGCTTTATCGAATGCTGCTTGAGCTAACACATTGGCACTATTAGCTTGATTAAATGCTGATTGAGTAAATATATTTAAAAGATTTGCTGCTTTAGAACTTGCAACTGTCGAAGAACTGGTTGATACTATAGAATCGCTAATTAAATTTGCGGTTAATATCTTAGAGAAACTAGTTGAGTTATCAACATCTCGTATTGCAAAATACTTATTTGACTCATCCCAGCGAATTGTTGCATTTGCGCCAGATGTTCCTCTATTGACAGAGAAATCACTATTTTGTCCAATAGAGGAACCCGCATTAATTGTAAATGTGGGTGTGTTGTATACCGTTGTTCCATTAAGAACAAAATTTCCATCTACTGTTAATTGTCCAAACGCTCTAATATTATTAAATTTTGCCTGTGTGACGTTATTTGCATCAAATGTTGTATTTGCAAATATATTTTCTGCAAAAATAGTAGATGTATTGATTGTAGCAGTATTAACAGAAGTATTTGCTTGTAGTCTATTGGTAAAGGTATTTCCTGTTACACTCAAGATAGCGGTATTAACAGAAGTATTTGCTTGTAATCTATCAGTAAAAGTATTTCCAGTAACATATACTGTGACAGTAGCTTGTAAAGTGTTGGTAAATAATGTACCAGTAACATTTAAGTTACCTGTAGTAATATATGTGTTTGCTTGTAACTTATCAGTAAAAGTATTTCCAGTAACACTTAACGTAGCAGTATTAACAGAAGTATTTGCCTGTAAAGTATTGGTAAATGTGGTACCAGTAACACTCAAGGTAGCAGTATTTACATTTGTATTTGCCTGTAAAGTATTGGTAAATGTGGTACCAGTAACACTCAAGGTAGCAGTATTTACATTTGTATTTGCCTGTAAAGTATTGGTAAATGTGGTACCAGTAACACTCAAGGTAGCAGTATTTACATTTGTATTAGCTTGAAGTGCATTAGTAAATGTAGTACCTGTTACACTTAATGTTGATGTATTAACAGAGGTGTTTGCCTGTAAAGTATTTGTGAATGTAATACCAGTAACACTTAACGTAGCAGTATTTACATTTGTATTTGCTTGTAAAGTATTGGTAAATGTGGTACCAGTAACACTCAAGGTAGCAGTATTTACAGAAGTATTTGCTTGTAATCTATTGGTAAAGCTATTACCAGTAACACTCAAGGTAGCAGTATTAACAGAAGTATTTGCCTGAAGGGTATCAGTAAAAGTATTTCCAGTAACACTTAACGTAGCAGTATTAACAGAAGTATTAGCTTGGATAGTATCAGTTATAGTTCTTAATGCAATAGTTGCATTTCCAGAAACAACTGCTGATCCATTAACCAAAATGTTATTGGCAACATATAAACCAACATTAGCTCCATTAGCATATATGCCACCTGAAGCAATTAGAGCGGATCTTGTATTTTGCAAATATACAAATCCATATTTAACTGCAAGATTATTATCTATGCTAACAGATGAACCAATACCTTCAACTGATAATTGTCCAGCAACGATAGCATTATTGCCAACTTGTAGACTAAGAGGTGTAGAGTTTAGATAAAGAGTTCCTAAAGATTTAGTATAATTTCCTATAGCTAAATCATTATTTTCGTTGACGAGTTTGTTTGTTGTGACTACCCAATCACCAAATGTATTAGCATATTCTAGACGTATAACTGTATTAGCCATTGTAACCTTTATCCAGTAGTTTTAGCATTAACTGTTTAATTTCATACATATCATCTTTGATACTAGAAATCTCAGCCTTTACTGTATTTATTTCATCTTCCTGCGTCTTTAACATTCTAACTTTAGAATAGTATTCATTTCTTGCTGTTTCATCTATGTTCATAAGTGCCATATTATTAGTATCTCTAACAAAAGAGGTACCAGTTACTTTTACTAGAGCCATATTAGAATCCTGTTCCAGTTGGTAGTGCCAACGCACGCATGTCTGCTAAGAATGGTACAGCAGTCTTATCATTAGTTGTCATAACTATCTTAATTGCAAATTGATTAAATGTGGTATATGTTGTTTCATTTGTGCTAGTATATGCTACTTGATTGTTAGCAACATTTCCAACTCCAGGAGCAGCTTCAAATTCTAAAATATTTGTTCTAGAACTTGAGAACATGTTTCCAGTATTATTTAAGTATGTCATAAGTTGCCAAGAACCGTTTTCAAATGCTTGGTCATCATTTTGATTTTGTATGCGATAGAACACATAGATATTCGTTCCTGCTGGACGATAAGCAGAAAAGAACACTCTTAAATCTCCAGAATCATTTGTTGCCAATGTAGTTTTCTTAGTTACATATGCTGACAAAGCGTTACCACCAGAAGAAGAATACTCAGATATTCCTGTAGCGGATGCTCCTGTTCCTGGTGTAGTATTTGCATCAATAATGCTATATGTTGGTGTGCTTAAATATCCACTACCAGAAGACGTTAAGTAAACAGACTGAACAACTCCTCCACTAATATTTGCTGCTGCATACGCTTGAGTTCCTCCTGATACATCTGGTGAAGAAATCGTAACGCTAGTAGTGTTTGCATTATATCCACTACCACCATTTACTAGCACGATATTATTATTAGATAACTCCAAATTATTAATATTCCATTTTATATTAAATAGTGTTAATCCATCATCAGACAACACTGGACTAATATTAGTTGAACTTGAAGATAGTGTTGCATATAAGAAAAATGAGTTTGAATTATTAGCTTGAAGAACTCTTGGACCGTAGCCATCATTTAAATATATGTTATCAAAAGTAGGACATCCAAATTTTCCAGGGATAGCAGTCTTTTCTTGACCTAATGTCAATGTTGATTTTATTGTTGGAATATAGCTATATGAAATATTAGTGCCTGTTGTTATAAGATCAGTTGTGCTGATGTTGAATGCATGACTTTCAACATCTTGTTTCGTATATACTCCTTGTACATTATCAGATAAGTCAGCAGAATAATATCCTTGAATACCTTTAATCGCAGTTTTTCTATTTGGTAAATTTTTAGGAACAGAAAACTTAATTTTTGGTGTTTTGGTGATATCAAAGACACATCGACTGACAACAAACATCATAGCTTTTGTTTGATCTGCTGTCCAAGTAATGGCATTTTGAGACTCAAATAACGCACCAACATACGGCTCACTACCAATTTTAGTGACAGTAGTTGGAGTTACGTCTGTAGGTTTAACTTTGGCTGTTGACGGAAGTGCTATAGCATTTTTTGACGCAACATATACAGAGTAATCTTGCGATGCACTTTGCAAAACAAATGCATACAAGTTATTAGGTTGAATATAAATTGGAGCTTCAAACGTAAATTCTGTCCAAGTTGTAGAATCCAAATAGTGAGGTGTGCTGGATACATTAACTTTATTTGGATGTAAAGTAACAATGGAGTGATCTAATGTTTGACCGTTAGGATAACCATTTTGTGTTCCAACAACAGATAAGGTTATTGGAATGTCTGTTGTTGTTGGTTTGTTTTGGAAGAAAAGTTTCACGGAGTTAATGAATACGCCGTTAGGATAGTCTACACCATTAATATTAAACGCTTGAGCAACAGGATCTAAAGTATTTAAAACTGTTGACTCGGTAGTAATTTGAGTTTGAGTAACTGAATTTTGTTGTGCGTTTGTCTGTTTGAAAGTTTGTGATGCTGCATAAACTGAAGATGCAAAATTTCTTGATAAAGATTTTGATGATAACCCAGTAGCATAGAACGTTGCTTCTGCCCAAGTGGTTGCACTATTTGCCGTATCATCCGCAGTTCTGTTATCTATACGGAAAACTCTTTCTCCAGTTTTGAATATTCCTTCAGGTACGTCAAATATTCCAACAAAGGCGCCTTTTTCGTCAGTAGATAACTTAGCAGTTCCGCCTTCAGATAACGTGAGTTTATAGCTATCTTTTGTACCAGCTATCGAATACGATGAAGTTATTGAACCACCTACGAGGGTATTGTCTCCAATACTAACATTGATTGGTGTACTTAATGTGGCAACTTTAGTCGATCCATCGTATGCCGTGATTGTTGCAGTATACGTGTTAGTTACTTGAGATTTAAGGTACGTAGGAACTGCCCCAACATAAGCATTATAATTATAATAGGTACTGCTTAATTTATTGTCAGTAGATCGAGTACCAAAATTATAGAGTGTTTCAGCATTTATGTATGTTGAAGTGACACTTATTTTACATCCTACATAAAAATCGTTGTTAGCTGATGCAACAGTACTTAATACTATTTGAGTTGCACCTGTGTAATATAATCCACCACCAACCATAGAAGCTGCTGTTCCTGAATTCAATGGAGCTGCCGTTTCTGTGTACTGGCTAGTATTGTATATCATATTTCCTGCGCTATCGGTGATAGTCATAGCCGCACATGAAGGATTTTTTGCTTGGGTTCCTCCTTTATTATTATTAGCAGTCAGACGAACCGTATGATTTCCTGCTGTTAATATTTTTGTCTGAGTATATTGTGTTTTATATGCTGTTCCATTAACTACTTGAGTACCATCCACATATATTTTTCCAATGTTATCAAACATACCATTAAATGTATATGTTCCTGCCGTTGGAAAATTAACTGTAAAGGATACATCAAAAGGATTTGTTGAGGTAGAATTAGACCAAACCCCATATTTATTCATAAAGTCTGTCCAAGCTGGACTATTCACTCTATAGAGAATAAGAGATTGTGTATTTGCATCTGTAAATGTTCCACCAACTGCACTAATTTTTCCGGAAAGATTTACTGTAATTGGATGATTTTCTCCGGCCGTTCCATATGCGGTGCTAGATACATAGGCACCATTTTGATCAAATATCGCATTGTATATTGTAGGTGTGTAATCTCTGAATCCCGAAAACGTCTGCGAGCAAACGTATAAGCGAACATTACTTGTACCAGCATATGCTTGTACAGAAGCAACTATTGCAATAGGATAAAAATTTCCACTTGAATCTTTATATCCAACTATGTCGTCTTCATTAAATGTTCCTGTGACGTTGGTTAATTCAATAATATCAGGATTAGTAATATAATTATCTACACTAATTCCATCAAAGAATGTTTTAATTGGTGTATTAACTTTTAGTGATTTGGCTCTAATCAATAAAGACTGTTTACGAATATATGGTTGAATACTAGCATCTTTAATATAACCATTTATGTTTTCGTATGAAGTTCCCAAGTTAGTATACGCACCTTGAGTTGCTTGCTGTAATTGTGTTGGGGTTGTACCTGATGTTTTTGCTACCTGACTGGCAGTAGGAACTAATGTTGACGGAATAGATTGCCAATTATTTACATTTATAGTGTTTAGTGAATCTGATGTCTGAGAAACTTTAGTAGTATTATCAACAAGTATTGCATTAGGTTCTCTTGTATCATCAACCCAGTTATCCATAGGAGGATTTACGCTACAAACTCCTTGATAAACTGGTGTAGTAAATTGATTTGCAAATACTGTAGTACTAGCTAATTTTTGTTCAACAAGTCCAGCAGTAGAATATGGTAAAGTAAAAATATTAGTTGATTTTCCAATAGTATGAACTTTATAACCCAATGTACTAGGACTTGTAGAAATTTGTCCTAATGCGCTTACAGAATCGACTGGTTGTAAAGGATAACTAGTTACACTTTGAGAAGAAGTCATCTGTTGTGTTACACGGTCGATAGCCGCATTAAAATCTGGACTTCCAGTATCAGAAACAACAGTTGAACTGAAGTTGTCAACGACAATACCATTTTTAAATCTATTTAATCCTCTAGAGTCTGCAACTTGTAATCTGTTGGCATTTTGTTCCAGTAAATTTAATGTAGTATAATATTCAATATTATTAACTTGATTTTGTAGAGTAGTAATATCATTCATCGTCCAACGACGGTGACGAACTTTTTCTATCGATAAGTTTGGCGAAGTTCCTTGAGGTGCCTCACTAGGTAAATATACGGTATATGGATCATGAGTTAAATTTGCAATCTCCAATGCACCATCCGGTTTAGTTGGAAATATTGGATTAGTTGCAGGATTACCTTGAATAATTTGAAAATTCTTATCTTTACTCAGAACGAGTTTATCTTTTCTTCCATAATAGAAAGAATAATTACTAATAAAATTTGTCAAATCTTGAGGAATATATGTACCTGCGTCAGATGATGCCGGATCTGCACTCGTTTCCAAACCATAAGTTGCTGTTGCATTCTTGCGAGAAGGTCTAAAATCTAAACAGTCACGAAGATTATAGCTATTCCCATTAGTTGCAGTATATGTAGGTATTTCTCCATAAGATTCGCTGGTATATAATTGACCAGAAAAATATCCATCTGCGGCAGAATGACTATAAAAATCGAATATTACTAAAATGTTTCCTTTTGGTTTAGGTGCATTTGGTCTTAGTGTTAAGAATGCATGATCATAGAATGTATCTTTTTGACCATTATTAAATGCAAAAGATTTTGTAATATCATACGATGCTCCTGTTAACATACTGGTTGTAGGTACAGTACCTGGTGCACCGGTATCAATAATTTTTTTGATTTTCTTTACGTCAGTAACATATAAACTTTGTGTTTGTCCATAACCAACTAATCCAGCATTTTTAATATAAACTTGACCATTAGTTAAATCGACATATGTATTACTGTTAATAACACCACTAGGACCAGCATAACTTACTATTGATGTGTTTCCTGTTACTAGTGTTTTTCTTCTTTGAATAGCAGTAGTATCATCAGCATTAGTGATGTTAATATTTGAGATAACAGTAACAGATAATGGAGTTTTATATTTTGTTGATGAGAAAGTTACTGTGTTTTTATCAGAAGAAACCGTTACCGTGTTTCCTGATGTACAAAAGTCCATAATCGAACCTACGGTACCATTATTTGCAGTATCAGTCGTACTTGTGACGATAACGGTATAGTTTCTCTTTATTGCATCTGTACTTAATGTTCCAGTACCACCAGCAAAATCAACTAAACTTTGAATACCTACTGGTAGTGTAAGTGCCAAACTAACCGTGCCCGAACCGCTAAATGATTTATTTCTAAATGTTTTTGTCGATGAGTAAGAACTATCGCTTATTGTTGCAATATATGGATTTCCTATTGGATAAATTAGTTCAGGCGACTGTGGATTATTTAAAATAGTAGATCCTGTAGCTACTCCTCCAACCTTTCCTGTAGTCACATTAATATTTGAATTTGCAACAAGAGTATATGTTCCTGGCGTAGTGCTTACAACGGTCTCTACGTCTTTTGTAGTAAATCGTAAAGAGAATTTAGATGTAGTATCTGGAGTGATAGGAAATATTGGATTAATAGTAGCTGTTTTTGTTGATCCAGTATATGAGGTGATTGTTCCTGTATATCCTGCACCAGTTCCAGAATCAATAGTTAGAATAACTCCAAAGTATGCGTTTGTTGTTGCAGAAAATTGTCCTGTAGTATCATAAAAAACAATATTAGTAGCTGATGCAGAGGAAACGTTACTACTTAACGTGTTTGCCGTAATGCTATAAACGTAAGACCTATAGACATATGAAGCTGTGTTTGCATCAGTTAAATTACGATCATATACTAGATTTCTGATATAACCTTTTCCAACTAACGTGGAATTATATGTTGTTGTATTAGTTGAGACAATATTGGTAACAGGAACAAGATGTAAATCAACAGCTTGTCCTACAGTTCCATCAAAAACGCCTTTAACGGTATCAACATAAAAATATGAACCGTAATCAGTATATACAGAATTATTATTGACACTTTCTGTTGCTCTGGAACGATCATTATTTAAAACTATATCCGATTGATTTTCAATTCTATATCCACGAACATATGCAACACCTTTTCCAATTTTAATATTATATTTTGCACTATTGGTGTTATCTGCTGTAGTTCCTAAAGCAAAATCATTAACAATAAAATCACCATTTGTGTCAAATGTTCTCTTTGCAATATAATCATCAATAGTTGAATATACGGTACTATCTACCTGCTTCACAATACTACCAGAATTAATGCGAACTAATTCAATAAATCCGTCATCGTTTCCTAGTTCAAGTGGTAATGTGGTCAATGTTAATATGATAGTGTATCTATCAGCACCAGGTGCCTGATAGTTCGATGCGCCAATTGCAGGATCTAATAGAGAAGGATCATCAATATAGTCTGAAACGGTTTCGGTAATATTCAATCCAATACGATATGATGGTGTACTGGTGTATTTGTTTAAAATAATTGTTTGTGGTTGTACTGCAACAAAGTTACCAATGGTATACTTACTATAGCTACCATCATCATTTTGTGTTTTAGATGTATAATATCCATGTCTTACGTAAAAAACACCATCTGAAATAGATGCAACAGATGAAAGACCGGTACAAGTTGTCCCACCAGCAGTACCAGAAGTTAGCGCAGTATAGTTGGATCCATCTACTGGAAATATTTGAGTGGCATCACCAAACTGTCCACCAGAGAAGTAAGATATAATGAGCGTTGGTGGATCACCGGCACCACCAGAAGAACCTGTTGCTTCGGCAGTTGCAATGACTTTAGCTAAAACTGTTCCTGTTGCGTTTGTAATGATTCTGTTTTTAAAATCACTTGCAACAACATCTACGCCATTATATTGACTAGTAAGTTTTAAATAATAACATTTCAAATTTACTGTGACTTTACCTCCACTTACTGGAGTATTTCCAGCAAAAATATTATCAGCAAAACTAGAAATTTGTCTCTGTAATGAAGTCTGAAGCTGTGTTAGTTCACGAGACTGTACAGCGTATCCTGGTTTAAATAGAATGCGATGATAATTCTTTGATGGATCAAAATCATCAAAGTATGGTGCACCAGTAAAAGATATAGCCATTTTTTTTCCTTAATAACCTATTACTAATTTAAATTGTTCTATGCCGTCAATACTTCTTTGAATTTCTGCTCTGTTGTCTAAGTATATAATGTTTCCAGATAAAGTTGAGAAGTCTGGAGTATTATATGATAGAAGTGTTCTTGCTGTTTGAGATGAAGCACCATAAACAGACTTATTATTTACTGGAACACCTTTAGTATTTATCACCTTAATTACATTGCCCGCAGCATCAAAATTAACTACTACTCCAGTAAATGTTGCTGTTTCCAATGATGTACCTTGATATACCACTTCATCTTGCACATAAACACCAAATCCGGAAGTAGCAATTAAATTTGTTGTTGTTGAGTATATGGCTCCATTAGCAATTAGTGATTTATCTGAATATGGAGGATTAAAAGATATTGCAGTAGGATTAATCATTAATCCAATTTGATGATAGTTTATGTCTGTTGATATTACGTCATTTTCAGAACCATCAAACTCTACAGAATACATTACTGTTTGAACACCAAGATCGTTTGCAAGTTGTTGACCGTGACCACCAATAGGAGACACAGGAGCAACAGCAGTAGCATTAGCACCAAATGATGAAGTGATAGTTACATTGGCATAAGTATAATTTTTTCCTGAATTTGTAACAACAATATCAGTTAATACTCCACCACCTGACACGACAGCATAAGCTAAAGCAGATGTTCCTGTTACACCATTTGCAGCAGTACCATCACCTACAATTTTAATAGTTGGAAGACTATTTGAGCGATATCCTGAACCACCATTGGTAACATTAATAACATCAATATTCCCTACACCAATAGTGGAGTTTTTAATATATGGATTTGGAGCTGTTGTACTAATGGGAACAGGAATCCAATTTGAGTCCATAAATTTAATCTTTGAGCCTTGATCGATGGTGTACAAATATTTCCATTTGTATCCATCTGCATTTTGATATATGTTATTGGTATAGAATACGCCAGGTTCAAAAAATGGTTCATACGTAGAAGGTGCACCATTATTGTTCCATAAGCACTTAAATACTTGATCGTAACGATTTCTTACATAGAAGTTATATACTGGATATTGATTAGCATCTTTTGCTAGAATATCAACATCATCTCTATAATATGCATAGACTACTCCATTAGTCCAGTCAATTCTACGAGCAACAAGCGAAATATCATTGGATGTGACTTTCTTTACAGCAAAAATACTTTTCATCACATATTTCAAATATTTTTGATCTTGTGTTGGTTGCGGCGGATTGTCATTATCTGTCCAAGGATCAACTTTAGCTAAAAAAGCATAAATTGATTCGAGTGGTTGAGCCGCATTTATAAGATACGAGTTTGGAGCAAAGTAGTTTAACTGTGCAGTAATCGTCTTAGCGTAAGTCGTGAGTATATTTTTATTTGCCATGTTTTATTTATTACTGGTAAATTACAGATACATATGTATTTGCTTGGTCACCACCAATACTAAAATATCTTAGGTATGCTGAATGTAAAGAATTTAATGCAAAGAATGTTGCACCAATTGTTGAGTTATTAGCTAAACATCCGTGCGTGATATTATGATTTGAACCAGCACCAGTATCAGTATTTGTCACCCAAACTTCAACAATTTTACCCGTTTTGAAACCGCTTAGACTAATTGTTGTAGTTGCATTGGTTTTGAAATAATATAATGAATTATTTGCAATATCTATGTTCAGCGTTGTTGTGATTGCTGATAACACATTGGGAGTTAATACTAATCCTTTTTGTGGATTAACTTCACCAGTGAAAACTACAGAGGTACCGTTAAACTGTGCAATATTAGTTAATGTGTTTGAACCTATTGGTGTGTTCCACATTTCAAGTCTTGTACCACGAGCAGTATCGGTAAAATCTTCAGTTGCAACAATATCTAAACGACCAGAACCAAATGGCGCATAACCTGTTGCACCAAAACCGTTTCCGGAGAATCTAGTTAATATATCACCAGCCTTAACACCAGAAGGATTTGCTACGTTACCTCTTGCTGAACGACCGGCATATACAACATAGGTATTTGCACCATAAGAATCACCAACAATACGAGATACAACGTTTTGTTTGCCAGAAATATGAATCATGTAACCATCGTTTGATGGTACTGCAACTGTAGGTGATGCGGAGATTGTTAGTGCTGATTCTGTGGGCAAGAAGTTTGTATTTTGTAGAACAACTTGTGCATTTCCTGTGATGATGCCTGTTACTTTTAGTGTACCTGCAATGTTTGCAGTTCCATTCATTGATGTAGTACCATTAACAATCAGATTACCTGTGGTGATTGTACCAGTAGTTGATTGAACCCCTGAGGCAATAACATTACCAGTAAAAGTTAAATCACCAGCAAATGTTCCTGTAGTGTTTGCTAGAGCATTATTAGCTTTATTAAATGCTGCTTGAGTATTGGTATTTTGTGTTGCATTAATACCTACTTGCAACGCCACATTGGATGATAAATTGGTTGCTACAGTATTTGCTGCATCAAAAGCAGCTTGAGTATATCCTGATGACGCTGCTGCTGTATTCTGAGAGGTGCCATCATCAAAGAAGATTTTTTTACCATTTACGAATTTCAATCCATCAGAGGTAATTTTATAGACTATGTTTGCTAAATTAGGTCCACCCACAATAAATTTGACTTCCGTATTTGCTGTAGTAGTACCGACAGTTAAGTTACCGCCAGGACCACCAGGTGTACCAATTGCACCACCTTGAACATACAGATAACCATCAAGTGGATAAATTGATGTTCCTAAGTTATTAAATTCAGCTCCGGGTTGAAAATCTTTATTAGCAAGACCTAAATCAACAAAATATGTTGAATCTGTTCCTGTATTTGCAGTAACTACAATATCAGCACTACCACCATTGTTCAAATTAACCAAATTAGTTTGAATATACGATTCGCCAGCTAACGAAAATTGTGCAATAGTATTAGGTAAGCTAACAATATTATTACCAACATTCAATATGTTCTTCGAATATAGTTGTTGTGCTAAAGTTGTTGCTGTAAGCTTACCGGTTACTCCTGTAGGTAAATCAACACCTAGAAATAAAGTATTTGATGTATTTGCTGCAATTGAAGGTAATCCAGGTAATTGTGAAATCTTTACTGTTGACATTTTTTATCCTAATAGAATGATGACGCCATCTTCTGTTGTTATTGTATCACCAGATTCTGTTGTTAACTCTGGGAAGTATTGTAATCCAATTGGTCCAAAAATCTTAATTTGATTTGCATTATATATTGTCCCACCAGCAAAGAATGTTCTATTGACTGCCATTAGTGAGTTTGCATTTGCCGATAGATTTGCTGTCAGCGTAATTATACCTTTTATATAGTCAACGCTTTTTACAGTTTTTGCTGTGTTATTTGCAACAAGAACTTGGTCTCCTGCATATACAATATCCATTAGAGGATTTGCAGTATTGCTGTAGATACCATTGTTGATAACATCATATGCACCGGTCAATGATCTTATATTTATTGTGTTTGAACCAGTATTTCCTCTTACATAGGCAACATTAGCAAAAGTTAACCATGTGTTTGTTGCTAATGTTACTGTATTCGCTGCTGCATCAATAGACACTATAGAAGAAAAAACTTCTTGTCCAGTACTGCCGTTAGTAGGTGTCAATCCAATTGAACTATTTGCAAAAATGAACTGTGCAATATTAACACCAGAACCTAACTCATTAAATTTGACAATGTTCGTACTCTTAGTGGTAAAATCTGTGGTCATTGTCACATTCGATGCAGCACGACCAGTATAATAATATAAAGTTTGTCCTTTATTGGTAGAGTTAACAGAGAAAGTATTCGCCAAAGCTTCTGATTTCAATGCAACCCTACCAATTATTTTTGTTCCGGCTGGATGTAACAACTTCAATAAGGTGTCTCTATATTTTGCAATTTCTTTTTCTACTGTAACCTGATAGGTGAAGTTATTGTATTTTTCACTCTCTAGTTTTGCATATGAGCTTGGGTGACCTTGTGTTTTTATCCACTGACCTTGACTAAAACTTAATCCATTTAAGAACGATGCGGTTCCTTTGGCATTACCGTCACCATATACTCTTATTCCATTATCATTGTATCTTGGATCAGGATTATCAGGTGGATATGGAGCATTGTACATTTTATATGCTACACCAACAGTATCAGATTTTAATGGTAACGCAGTATTTGGAGTTGAGTTATAATTAAAAACACGAAGTCTATAATATGGTTCTGCTAAGACAGAAACAGAGTCTACTGTTGCAACATAGGTGGCTACATTTAAATTTGCACCTTGATATATGGTATCTAATCTATTTACAGTTGTTGACGACGAAACATTTGATACTACAATGTCTTCGATCTTAAATGATACATTAGGTTTTCCTATATAGTCTTCACCATAATTAGTAATATTGATTGTAGTAATCGAACCTGCTCTGTCAACAACGACCGAGAATGTTGCTCCATCACCAAGAATTCCAGGAACATAAACAATAGCATTTGCTGCTTGAGTATTCGCTGAGTTAACCGTGAGTGAAGGTAGACCATCTCTAGTATATCCTAATCCACCTAATGGGTATTTAAGTAATCCTGGCACATACGAAACTGATGTGATAGCACCTGTTCCAGAAACTGTAATGACATTCGCATAAGCACCATATCCTCTACCGCCAGAAAATACAATCTGGTCGTTTGCTTGATATCCTGTACCGCCATTTGTAATTTGAATTGGTGCTAGTATTCCAAGATTTCTTAAATTTCCATACACATTAGGAACATTTGTTGGATATACTGAGTCTGCGGTTACGACAGGTACTTTGGTAATTCCTCCACCACCATTATCTACAACAACTGATGATATTGGGAAAGTAGAAAATGCTGCAAAACCAAATGCATTAATTAAGGATGTATTGGCGTTTGCTGATATATTATTTGAAAGAAAACTATAACTGGTGTTTCCAATTGTCGTATATCGTGATAATGTAATATCATCGGTTATGATAAGATTGGTGTTTGCAATACCATTAGGATCAAAAGAAGCTGCGTGAGCTACAGCATCTGGAGCATTTGTAATAGACAATATAGTGTTTGGAATTTCTCTGTATCCATATCCACCATTAACAACATTAATACGTTGAATAGAACCGGAGGTTGTACTTCCAACCTCTGCTTCTGCACCAATAGGATTTTCAACCTCAGGACTCAGACCACCATAGACAATAACAGGATTGCCTGGTTCATATAAAAGACCTCTATTATTTGGATCAATATTAATTTGATTAATTTGACCAACAATTTTTGCTCGTAATGGATTTCCATTAAATAAAATAGGTTGATTGCTATTATCAACGACTCTTACGAATTCTCCTGATTGAAATAGTCGTTCAATATTAGAAATAAAAACTTCAGTTTTTCCATTAACTTGTAATGTGTTTTCTATTGTCGCAATTGATTGTGATGTTTCTCCGAATAGTCTATAGTTTGCAGTATTCGCAAAATTTGAATCTAAAGAAGCTAATCTAAGACTTTTTGCGACAAACCATTCACTAGAAGATGCTTTAAATACTGCTTCTTTTGTGTTAAAAAAATCAAAGTCTGAATTATAAAGAACTCTAAACAAAAATTGATATGAAGCTGGTGTTCCTTTGGTTTCATATAATTGTTTAGCTGCTTTGATTAATTTTCTTTTATCTGCAAGAGCATCTTCTGGAAAGTTTGGAAGAAAATCGTTGACATAATATTGTATGAATTCGTCACTAGTTTTATCAACGTCTTTATAATTTAAAAGATTTTTAGTTCTTTCAGTTACTTTTCCATTTTGTTCCATCCACTCATAATATGCTTGAAGAAATTGAACAAATTTAGAGTAATCAGGATTATCCCGAATGAATTCAGGAAGCTGCGATGGAACTAATAACGATGTTTTGTGATTATTTTCGATCATGTCTTAGGCGTAACTTTTACCAAAATAGAATTTGGATCGTAAGGATCAACTGTAATTATTCTATTTAATGATGAAGAAATAATAGTTGTTGTTGGTTTAGCTGAAACTGTAAATTGTCCTAATTCGTTATTTACCGCAAGAGGATTGAATCCGAGTAGAGTAATCACTCCTTCTTGGTAGTCAATTGTACCCGCATTAGGATTTAAAATTGTTTTTATTTGATTATTATTATAATAATATGTTCTTAGTTTTCCATATCTACCTTGCAGAGTTACTATAGCACCAGCACCTTGACCTGTGGTGTCATTAGATTTTGCTGTTACTGTAGCTACTGCTGATGTATAGTTATTTCCAGAATTTGTTACAGTAATTGACGCTAGAGTTCCGTTTGGATTAATTTTTGATGTTGCGGTAGCTCCTGAACCATCACCCAAAATTGTAATTGTTGGAGCAAATTGATATTTGAATCCTGGGTTTATGACCGATACGGATTCAACACCTCCGGTTGATACTGGAACTTCTTCAATATAAACTAAGTCGATAGTGCTAGTTAAATTAGCAGGATCTCTAAATTTTAAACTCGGAGAACTATTTACTCCACTTAATAGAACTCCTCTCTGTAGAGGTGTTCCATAATATAATTTATAATCGCTAGGTGTAAATAAGTCTGGATAAAACTTTTTCTGTACTTGAATATTGATTTCATTTGCGATAATTGATCTATCAACTGCTTGAATTTTATTAGATAAGTCAGTAGCAGAAAATGTTGAGTTGAAAGAGTTTAGTGTTGTCGCAGAAAAACTTGATATAGCTGATTTTACATACAATTCTATTTGTGAAGCAGTTGATGTTGTTTTCTTTGGATCATACAAAACATTAGCGTTGATTTGTATATAGGCGTAATCTGGATCAACAATCGCAGGAGCAACCGTAAGAACAGAAATTGGTTTTAATACTTCATTAGTGATTCTTTGTTTTTGAACATCAGTTAAAGTGTATGCTCCAGCTGGCTTTAATGAAATGAATACTTGTCCATACACCGGAGGATCATTTTCTTGTCCTCCCCAAACATTAATAGCATCAAAAGAAATACCTAATTTGTTTTGTTGAATTAGTGTAATATAATCTTCTTTAGATACTGCCCGATTTTGTGCAGCATACGATTTTGGTGCTTGAAATTTAATTGAATCTATTGATTCTTTGGCTGCTCCAGTTGTTGCAGGAGATACTGAGTTGATTGTGGTGTTTGCAAAACCAGAAACTGGATCAAGTAAAACAAAACTATTTGCACTTGATGCCGAAGAACCTTCAGTAGAAATATAGGATACTCTAACAATATTACCATCAAATAATGCCTTTCCTAATACTCCATCACCAAAATAGATTTCATAGTTACTATTCAGTCCTTCTTGTAAAAAATAGACTAAACTTGATGAATTTAGTGCTAAAAAATCTGTAGCGTTATTATAAATCTGTGTAGAAGTATTTGTTCCAGATTGTTGCACCGATACTGTCAATGTTGTGGTATCAATATTCTGATCTGGAATTTCAAAAGTTGAACTAGGATTAGATAAAGTATCTACAGTAAAAGAATAATTTAATGGTGTTCCTTGTTTGATCGTAATATTATTAAATGTTGCTGTGTTATTGATTACATTTACTGTCGTAGAATCTGAAGTAACGAAGTTATAGTTGATTCCATTAATAGCTTCTGACACAAAACTAGTACCTTTAGGTAATGTTAGTGCTGAGTCAGTAACTTGATTAACTATTAAATTTATCTTTGCACTTGGCGCAATAGCCGATCTTGGAATATAATTTAATGTTTTTGCTTGAGATACAACAGAACTTCTTTGAAGTGCAGTATCTAAAAACATTTCATTACCAACCATGTTCAAATAGTATGCATTATATTGAGTATTATATGCAAGAACATCAAGAAGAATAGACATGCCAGAACCGGAAAAATTATAGTCCTTAAATGTGTTCTGACTTCTTAGATAGTTAATTAGACTAGTTTTAACGTCTGCAAAATCTAAGTCTGCAAACTGAAATTGAGAATTGGCTCCAGCCATTATCTTGACCTCTCAAGAATTAGGTTAATTGATGTTGGTTCTGTGCTATTGCCGACAAAAAACTGCAACTCAACATAAAATGCATTTTGATCTTCTATTGACAAAACTTTTACTGAAATTAAATTGACTCTGGGTTCATAGTTTTTTATGACATTTCGTATTTCTGTCTCTAATGATGATGCAGTAATAGCAGTAGACGGTTCAAAGAGATATCCTTCTACGTTTGAACCTAGCCCTGGTTGAAACAGTCTCTCATAGAAGTTTGTCAACAACAGATTTCTCATTGATCGAATAACTGCCTGTTCATCATAACTAATAGAAACATCACCTGTAACTGGATTACGGGTAAATGTTAAATCTAAATCTGAATAAATTTTTTGTAGTGTAGGCATCTCTTATTTATGACTGTTATTGTGGAGCACCTGTACTTCCACCTTGTGCATCCGGGTGTGTATGATTATCTAAGCTGATTCCGCCAGAAACTACATCTCCAGTAGCGGTTATTTTTCCGTTAACGCTCACATCACCAGTTACATTTACGTCACCAGTTAAGTTGAAAGAACTGGCAACTGCGGTAACTTTGCTTGCTTTTAAATTAACGTTGCCTGATACTGTAATGCTACACGTACCTTGAATATCTATAAAATCGTCACCTACAATAATCTCGTAATTCTTACCTAAAACTTTAGTAACTTTGCTACCATCTGGACGCATTTCAATATAAGTACCTGTTCTGTGTGCAAGATTTACTCGTTCCGAATCAGGAGTATCGTCAAACTCGATTACATGACCCGACTCCGTTTCTTTTACATCATTATATGGAGGTACTGCATTATATGGTGAAGCGGGTTCGCTCCAAGATACTCCATCAGCAGTTGGAACATCTTTTGTTAATGATGCATTTCTACGACCAATAATGGTAGAACCAATGCCTTCATTTCTATATAATCTACTTGTTGTAGGTTCTCCGACATACCTAGGATATCGAGTTGCCAAACCGCCAAATGGTTTAGGAGCTGCTGTTAATTCTGCACTTGATCTTGGATCAGAGAAACCTTTTTGTGGATTATTTACGTATGGAGTAGGTATCCCAGGTAAAACACCAAAATATATAGGTACTTGACCTGAAGTACCATCGTAAAAGAAACCAATAACCCAATCACCTTCGACTGGTGTTGTGAATGTTTTTGAATTGTTGACAGGCAATACTGGTTGCGCCCACGGTAAATCAGCAGTAGGAATTAATGTTTTATTTTCTGTGTGCCAACCAAATATTCGTATTTGACACCGACCTACATTTAACGGATCTTTTCTGTTTTCAACGACACCCGTCCACCAGATGAATCCATTTAATCCTGCAAATATGGTATTCTCATTCATTATTTCTTCACTCCTGATACCGTAGCTTTATATATTGGCTTAGAGTTGTCCACATTAGAATAATTATTTGGTAAGCTATCTTTAACTACTTCAACGACAGTATTATACGCACCAGTTTGAATGATATGACGAACCGCAGTAATTAAATATTTTCCAGAATAATATTTATCGGTTGTTTTTGGATCTTTCTCTGAAGCAGGATCCTGTGATAACATTTTAAAATCTATTGTCATTCCAATAGTTAAGTTAGGATCTCCAGCAACATATAATTTCATTCGAGTATAGTTCGTTAATGCTAATTGAGATTTTCTTTGAGAAAATGTTGTCTCGACAAAAGAATCTTTAGTTACAGAATCTGGTTTATTTTTAATATAGTCAACTTTCGATTGATTTTTATTTGTTGATGTTAATTTAAAACAACCTTCAGGAGTCTCGTATAGAGTTTTCCCAAATCGATTCTGTAGATTGTTAACAACAGGATTTGAATTTAATGTTTTTGCTTTGAGGTGGTAATCCATATAATTAAAATCTGTTACTTCGTATCTATGAAGCAATGGATCAATAGTCAGCAAACGATTTGCAAACATACCAGAAGATATACCATCTAATATATTAAATGAATCAATTAATTCGTATGCTAAAACATTAAAAACTTCTGTAGAACCTAAGTCACCATAATCCTCAGATTTTATATTTTTAGGACGATAATGATACGTCTGATATGGAGTTCTTTTGAATAATGTTTGTAATGAAGAAAAATTGTATCCTTCAGCATTTTCGAAAAACAACATATCTGCACCAACATTTCCTTGTATTCCAGACTGAGAATAAAGTGTTAACCAATTTATTGCTTCGAATGGTTTAAAGTTTGGAACAATTATACTGTAGATTCCTTTAGTTTGTTCTATATTTCTCTGATTGTATTTGTGTTCTGGTGCTTTTATATAAACATTTAATATATCTTTAATGATATCTGAAATTTGTTTATTTGGATAAGATTTACTGATTCGATATTGTTCAGAGAGAACGAGTTCGTCAGAACAAAAATATATTGCATAAGATTCAGAATCAAATCCAGATGACTTTTGTCTTGGGGATATTTTATATACTCTGAATAGTTTATCTATTCTAATATTAGGATTATTATCTTTACCAAAAGCCAATCTTATATATTCATTTCCATGTAAACCAAGCTTCTCGATATAACCTTGTGCATCAGAAATCATTACTTGACCAGATACTGAATTATTATAAATGTCCTCAAAGTAAGATAATTCTACCATGCTAGGTTTTAAGTCTAGTGTGATAAATTGACCGGATAGAAGATTAATCGATATAAGGTTATAGTCTTTAGAGTAAACAATACCTTTTGTTTTATCTCCTACGGTAGGATTACTTGTCTGTGCTTGTGTTGGACTAACTAAATTAATTGCCATATTATGTCATTAATAGTGATTTCAATTTATCTTCCATGTCATCAGCATAGTTTTCATTGATAATTTTTGTCTCTCTTTTCATTTCATTGGTTTCTAATTCATAATCATATATGGTTTTTGTTTGACGAGATTGAGTAACTCTAGTATAGCTGCCTGAAGGAAAATATTTTGTGGTTATTAAATTTACAGGTAAGTTTGCATAGGTTTCTTGATCTACAATAAAAACATTTGTTGTGGTAATATTGGATTGAGAATCATATGTCAATACAAGTTTTTCATATAGTTTTATTGTGGATTGAGTATATGCAATAACAGTTTGACTGTTGGCGTTTGCCGCTGCTTTATATTTGTCGTTAAGAAACGATTGAAAATTTCTTTGAGATAAAGGTAAATCCCATTGCGGATCAATAATATTGTTTCCATATAAAAATATCCAATAACGATATGGGTTATTGTAATATTTTGTTGCTATGATCTCTGGCGTGTCTCCATCTTGCACGGCATAGGTATAATATAATGAAGGATTGTTCACTAAATTTGGAACAATATTAACTCTAGCCAATAAATTAGTTGCTAAAGTTGCTGTGCCTAAACCATCTGAATTAATTAATTTCGGAAAATTAGAAAAATATTTCATTATCTAACCTCTCCTTTTTCCATTCGTGTTCTGTCGAGAATTTCGATTTCTTTAAATGACAAGTTTAATCTAGTTTGTACAGGTGCGCCACCAGAATATGCTGCCCAACCATTTGGAGCATAATCAACAGAAACATCTTCTAAAACACAATCTCCTACCTTATATAGTCTATCATTTTCATTTCCAGTTGATACTCCACCATTACCAGTAATTGCGTTTCCCAAAGGAACATTAGGAATAATACTATTGCCTGCTTTCTGTAGCATATTTGTTAGTCCAGAAATTCCTCCAGACTTTGCCATTAAAAAATTCATATTAAAAATAGAAGGAGGAGTAAAATACATACCACCTTTACCTTGAACTCTAGGAGAAGATGCGTATATGAACGTATTGACTATTGCAGAAACTTGATCTGATTCTTCTTTTGATTTTGGAGTAAACAGAAACTCCATGGTAAAAGTTCTAAACCCTACACCTTTATATATTAGTTGCAACTGAGGATTAATCGCCTTACCTAAAGCTTTTAATCCTAAATCTGTAAGGTTGGTATTAAACTGTCTGTCTGCTAGTCTCAATGCTGCTTCTGGTCCATATTCTTCTAAATTCTTAATGACTGCGTTTTTGATATCAGCTCCACTTCCTCCACCAGCATTTAAATCTTCGATTATCGATCCTATCGCTCCAGCCGCTCTATTCATGCCATTAGTTGCCTCTATTAGAGTCAAGTCACTATATTCTGCATGATAATTCATAGCTAAAGTATCTGGCATATACAACGAAACAACAGTCTTTGTTTCTTTTTTGTTTGGTTTCAAATGAGCATTTAAGTTTGTCGCTAAGTCTGCGGCTTTTACTGTAGCTGATTTTAACTGGCTCGCACCTTTAGCTATTTGTGCTTTTGCGGCTTCTCTTGCTTTCTCGTCTAATGATACAAAATTCGCAGCACCAGCAGCAGCATTGTAAGTACCTGAAACAGAATCACTTACCGCATCATATAATTTTGTTTCTTCGAATTGTGTTGGAAGAATTTCAGAAATAGTGAATTGCACAATATGCATTTTTGAAGGATCATTACCTAAATCTGATGGATATTGGTACTTGTTTAGACCTGTTTTTGTCCCAAATAGCTTATCTAATGGTCCTTTAATGACTCCAGTCAAACTGCCTGTAGAGATCCCGCCTATTTGATTGATAATAGCCATGAGTTGAATATATAATACAATTAACGTTAATGATTATATTTATATGGCATACTCTGGACGATTTAAACCTTCAAACCCACAAAAGTATATAGGTGACTATAATAATGTCATTTACCGGTCATCATGGGAATGTAGAGTGATGAATTGGCTTGACAAAAATCCTGAAATATTACAATGGAGTTCTGAGGAACTTGTCATTCCATACAAGTCACCAGTTGACGGAAAATTTCATAGGTACTTTCCAGACTTTACAGTAAAGACAAAAAACAAAACACTGGTTATTGAAATTAAACCAGAAAGAGAAAAAAAAGAACCTAAACCTCGTAGTAGAATTACAAAACAATACATTCAAGAAGTTGCTACCTATGGAATCAATCAAGCAAAATGGAAAGCAGCAACGGAATATTGTCTTGATAGAGGTTGGGAGTTCAAAGTTTTAACAGAAAAAGACCTAGGAATATGAGATAAATAGTATATGGCCTCTCAATTAACTAAAATCGCACAACAAAAATCCAATCTCGATCACGAAATATTATCGAGAGAGAGTATCAATTGGCTAAAACAAAAAATTAATACTATTCGTAACCCAATAGCAGTCGCAAGAGAAATTACAAGAGAACAGCAAAGAAAACAAAGAACTGTACTAAGAGGTCATTTGTATTTCTATGCTTATGATCCAAAATATGCGGAGATTTTACCATATTACGATATCTTTCCTCTTACTCTGGTATTGGAAAAATATGGCGATGGATTTCTTGGATTAAATCTGCATTATTTACCAATACCATACCGTGCCGCATTTTTGGATAGATTGCTCGACTTTGCCAAATACGATGAAAATGAGGGTATAGAGAGGCTCAGAGTAACATATGACATTCTGAGAGCAACTAAGAATTTAAAGGCGTTTGAGCCCTGTCTGAAGCGTTATTTGTACGGTCAAATGAAAACTCCTCCACTAAAAGTAGAAAACCATGAGTGGGAGACAGCTTTATTTTTGCCAGTGGAAAGATTTCAAAAAGCTAAAAAGTCTACGGTACATAAAGAATCGATAGAACAAATAAAGGAAATATAAATGCCATCGTTAAACGAGTTCAAAGCCAGTTTTAAAACTGATTTTGCCAGACCAGCTAGGTTTAATGTGGAAATTCCACTTCCACTAAAACTTGTGGCATATTTAAATACAGCAAGATTACTAACATTAAGATGCGAAAATGCTGAACTTCCAGGTAAAACTGTAGCCACAACAGATAGAAAAATTTATGGTCCTATCGAAAAGCAACCGTATCTAACTACTTTTAATGACTCTACATTCACCTTCATTGTGAGTGACGACATGAAAGAGAAAAAGCTTTTTGATGCATGGATGGATTTAATTAATCCAAAAACCACATTTGACCTAAATTACAAAGGTGACTACATTACACCAATTACTGTGAATCAGTATGATGTAACAAATAAATTATCTTACTCAGTTACAATGATTGATGCATTTCCTGTTTCAGTAAACCAATTGGACTTAGATTGGAGTAATGATAACACTCATCATAAACTATCGGTAACCTTTGCATATTATACTTGGGAAAATAATTCAATTCAAAGCTTTGCACAGGACCTCGTCAATGCTGGAATCTCAACTGGAGTTGATATTGCAACAGAAGCACTTTCGAAATTTAATTTTAAATCACCATTCAGTCCACTTACTTCTGACACCGGAGGCGCCGTTTATGATATGAAAACTATCGCTAAAGGTTTTGAAGGAAAAAATTAATATTATAGGAGATCATCATGGGTTTGCCAAAAATAGATACACCAATTTACGAACTTGATTTGCCGTTGTCTAAAAAACATATTCGTTTCAGACCTTTTCTAGTAAAAGAACAAAGAAACTTATTGATGGCTCTTGAAGCAGAAGATAATGACAGTATAGAGCAAAACATTAAACAAGTTTTGCATAATTGTACTTTGACTGAAGATATTGATATCGAAAAACTTCCTGTTACAGATGTTGAATATTATTTTCTAAATCTTCGTGCCCGGTCAGTCGGAGAAGTTGCAGAAAACAAATATAGATGCAACAATGAGGTAGACGGAAAAGAATGCGGTAGCATAATGGAAGTGAATGTGAATTTGCTGGACATCAAAGTAGATATGCCAGAAAATATTACAGATACCATTAAGTTGTCAAATAATATGACAGTTAAACTAAAGTATCCTGAGTTTTCTATAGTTAAAGAAGCAAAAGATACTACGGATATTGGAGAGTTTGCAATTAAAATGATTGCAAGTAGTATTGAATATATTCACGATGGAGAACAATTCTATTATGCATCTGAAGTGGATCAGAATGAACTTGTTGAATTTATAGATTCTCTCAATCAACAACAGTTTGTAAAACTAGAAGAATTCTTCAACAATCTACCTAAGTTGCAAAAGACTGTAGATTTTACTTGTGGTAAATGCGAGTTCAATCACAAACTAGAACTTGAAGGACTCAACAATTTTTTCGTCTAACCTTTCGTCATGATTCATTGCAGAATTATTATAGAACAAATTTTGCATTGATGCAGCATCACAAATATAGTCTTGCGGAACTTGAGAATATGCTACCGTGGGAGAGAGATATTTACGTGAATCTCTTAATTCAACACATTGAAGAAGAAAATGAAAAAATAAAACAAAGAAACGCAGAAAGAAGAAAGTAGATGATACCATTACTAGGTAATAAATCTAGACCAGAACCATCAGAAGAATTAACAAACAATGCAGGCGGATTGATGAGTAAATTCAATCCGTCTAATTTGGTTCGAGGTTTGGTTGGAGGTAAACGATCAGGTTCTTCTATGGGTGATATGATTGGAACAGATAGACAGAAATTAAAATCTGCCGTAAGTCCAAAAAACAAAGATCCAGAACTAACAACGGTTGGAGCATCCGATATCTCTCCTGTTCGTAAAGGTGATTCTGTTGCAAACGTGGCTGCAAAAGTATATAACCTAATTAACGGAAAATATGATGAAAGAAAAAAAGAAATTAAACTCGAAAATAAGCTGACACAAGAGTTAGCAATAAAAAAAGAAAAAAGACATACGGAACTTTTGAGAGCATTGAGCGAGAGACCTAAGCAAAAAGTAACTGAGGTAAAGGTACCCAAAAAAGAAGAACCCAAACCAACTCCTCAAGCAGCACCTAAACCTAGTGCTCCTCAAGCGGCTGCTCCTAAGCCAACAACACCACAAGCTGCTGCTCCTAAACCAGCATCACAGGCAGCAGCCCCAAAACCTGGTGCTCCTCAAGCGGCTGCTCCAAAACCTACTACACCACAAGCACCTCAGGCAGCAGCACCTAAACCAACAACACCACAAGCGGCCGCTCCTAAACCAACAACACCACAAGCACCACAAGCGGCTGCTCCAAAACCTGCGGCACCTACGGCTGCACCTGCTGCTCCAGCAGTTCCTTCGGCTGCTCCTATTACACAGGCAGCACCTGCGGTATCTACCGCAACTCAAGTAGCCGTAGGTACAGCATTAGTAGCAGCATCGTCATATTCTTTTGCGGCAGGACCTCTTGCTGAAAATATTGTTGCTCATGAAAGTAAAGTTTCTTCTCCATTGCGTAGAGATGGAAAAAAAATTACAACTAAATGGAAAAATGATAGCGAATATAATGCATATAATAAAGGAACTAAAATTGCTGCCGATTTTGATGAAAAAGGAGAATCTGTAATTGATTTCTCTAAGATGACAATAGAAGAATATTTGCAGAGAGGTTCTATTAAAGATCCTAAAAATCCTAAAAAGATATTTGCTATGGGTAGATATCAAATCATTCCAGACACAATGAAATTTTTGGTTAAGAATTTAAATATAGATCCAAAAACAACATATCTGACAAAAGAAACTCAAGATTATCTTTTCATGGCTGGAATCATAGGAACAAAAAGAAAAAAAGTAAAAGCGTATATTGATGGAGATGCAAAAGTAACTAGAGATGAAGCCATATTGGAATTATCACAAGAATTTGCCTCAATTGGTGTACCATATGATACGAAATATAAAGGAAAAGTAATAAAAAAAGGACAATCGTATTATGGTCAAAACACAAAATCTGGTTTTGCTTTAAATCCTCCAGAAGAAGTTGGTAAAGCTTTAGATGCCGAAAGAGAAAGACAAACGAAACTAAAACAAAAATCAACACCATCGAATGTGCCAGGTCAAGGAAAAAAATTAGGTGAAGCATCAACAGAAAATGCAGATTTAAAGAAAACAGCATCATCAGGACAATCCACAATAATCATGAATAATAACACTACAGTAGCAGCAATGTCACCAACAAATCAAACTATGGTAGCACCAAAATCTGATGCATCGAAATTCGTACAAGGAGTTGGAGCATAATGGAAAAGGCATATCAATATCAACAAGCAAGAAGAATTGGAAAAATATCCATTTCAGACCTTATTGCTAAAAATATTATTGAAGGTGAAAGTATTCCTGGTGCTATAGGAAAATCAATCTCACAAAAATTCAGGGCAAGAGCAACTAGATTTAAAGAGAAATTTGATCTTTTAAACATTGCAAGTATGCTTGTGGGTAGAAGCAGATTAGGTACTGCTATTCTTGGTAAATTGATGGGTCGTAGTGGTGAAGATATTGCATACTTTGCTAAAAAAGGAAGCAGAGCTGGTGGCGCAAAAAATCCATTTTATACAAGAATTGGTGCTGGTTCAAGAGAGCCAGTAAAACGAAACGATAATGTAGCGGATGTATTTGCTAAAGTATACAACTTGATGGAGCGAACGTATGAGCAAGAAAAACGTTTAAAGGAAATACAAAGTAATTTTAAAGAAGAACAAGACATAGAAGATGAAAGACGCCATGAAGAATTACTAGAAGCAATCACTGGTAAAAAATCTACTAAGCCTAAGGCGACAAAAATAAAAGAAAAGAAAGAAGAAGGCGGTGGTATTTTTGATACGATCAAGAAGATGTTTGCTGATCTAGTATCATCTTTGAGTCCATTCATTAATTTAGCTAAAACAATTATGACTGCTTTTGGTAATGGATTTTTGAGTGTGATTGCAAGACTTGGAGCATTCTTATTAAGTCCTGTTGGTATTGCCATACTAGGACTATTGACTGTTGCTGCACTAGGAAAATATATTTTCGATCTTTGGTTACAAAGAGATGAAGCTCAAACACAAAAAGCTTTAGCTAGTGGATATGGAGGTGAAGCAGAATATGAATCAATGAAAGAAAGTCAAGAAAAAGAAGCAGAAAGAGCAAAGATAATTAAAAAATTCAATAAGGATAAGAAAGGTGATATCACCAATGCTACCTTACCTGAACTGAATGCCTTGCGTGATGATATTCTGCAATATGGTAATCCTAGATTTCTATTAAAGAGTAATCCTACACCATTAATCAAGGAGACGTCAAAAAAACTTGATTCTATTGAAGCAGAAATTAAAAAGAGAAAAGAAAGTCAGTCAACTACTACACCTATACCTTCAGTAGCATCACCTGCTGCAATGAGTGAGAAGACTGCTGCACCTATACCTTCAGTAGCAACTCCTGCTGCTATGAGTAACCAAACTACTATGTCATCAAGTGCAGAGCCACAATCTAAACCATTACCTGCAGGTGTCAATCTTCAAGATAATGAAAGCAGACCATCTAAACCTATTCCTGTTTCAACTGTGCCTTCTATTCCACCAGTAGAAAATATAATGAAGCAGAATTTTGAATTAAATCTTCAAGAGAATACTGGCGGTATGGCTGGTGCACCTATAGTTATCAATAAAAATAATGTTGGTGGTTTAAATGTTGGAAATGGTGATACCGGAACTATAACTGGTGCTGCATCTGTTCGTGATTCTCCATTAGGTGACTTGATTGGTAGATTGCAGAAAAGAGCCTCTGTAATGTAAAAACCCCGCACAAGGCGGGGCTAAACAAGACCGTCTAGTCTGTTTTAATCTTCTGCTGCAAGTTTGGCAAAGTAATCCATGTCATCATCTTCTGACTCCTCTAAGCTAGGTGCTGCTTTAGGTGCCACTTTCTTGATAACTGGTTCTGCATCTTCAACAGTTGTTTGTGGGAAAGAACTACCACCGTCTAGACCTAGAACTTTATCTAAACGTGCTTTCACTTGTTCATATGATTTGAACTTACTTGGGTCAATGATCTCTTTAAGAGAGTATTCAGACTTCCATACTTTCTCAAGTGTATCATCATCGTCAAGTAAAGCGGCAGGTGAATCAAATTCACATTTGTCGTAGTTTTGATAACCATCGACTTTACGAATCTTCAGTTTGAAGTTTGCACCTTTCCACAAATCAAAAGGATTCATAGGCTTCTCATCTTCAAATTCTGGATTCATAGCACCATTGATTTTATCAAAAATGATTTTACCATATTTGAACAAAAAGACTTTACCATTGTTCTCTGGACGCTTAGGGTCTTCAACAACATAGATATTTGAAATATACGATAACTTACGCTTCTGATCACGGGCAATCTTTTTGTTTGCTTCTATGCCTGAGTTCCATAGGTTTGTGTTGTGTTCACAAACTGGACACTTGTCATTGTTTGTAGTACGACAATCATCGATCAGCCAACCACCAGGACCTTGAAAGCCATGACGGAATACTTTGACCCAAGGTAAACCTTCATCGCCATCGGCAGGTGGCTCAGGTAGAAAACGAATAACAGCATAACCATTACCAGACTTATCTAGTTCTGGTTTCCAGTAATTGTCATCGGATGAATTTGATTCAGAATTTTGATTGAGTGATTCAATCGCTTTGGAAAGTTTGTCTAGGTTAGACGAACTCTTTTTCAATTTAGAAAAATCTGCCATAGTAATCTCCTTATTAAACGGCGTATAAACGGAATATAATCGACTTGTCCACAATGTATCTCATAATATTAAACTATTTAGTCTCAAATTGCAAGCACTATTTTACATATTTTTACTGCTAGGTAATGTATGCCGAACTAGCATACAATTCTTTTAATTTTGCTTTGTACTTCATTTTATCATAAACAAGAAATGGAGTATACTTTTCTATCTTTTTTTGCCAAGTAGGCCAGATAATATCATCGTCAATCTTTTTTTTCCACATTGGTAAGAAGTTCATAATATCATTGAGTATTACCATAGTCTCTATGCATATTTTACTTGATGCCAATTCAGAAAGCAATATTGGAAACATACCTTGTCTTGGTTTAATAAGTTCTTCAGGATTATAATTATCCAACAAATAGGATACTTGATTTTCAAAAAGATAGAACAATGACTGGTTACGTTTTTGCCATGTGCGGTATATTTCTTCTGCTTCTTCAGTAAGTAATTCTCCTACCCACTTAGAATCATTTACTAAAAAGTTTGCAACAAAAAAACTTCTACATTCTTCTAAGGAATATTTTCTAGATAATTTGTAGAATGAGTATTTGTTTTTATTGGTAAGAAAAGATTCTTTGGAAGTATTAGTCTTACCGTTGTACTTAAAGTAATCATAGCTGTTGCTAATAAAATGCAACCTCAATGATTGATACATCATATAAACGGCTAGTCCTCCATTTTCACTCATAGGGGTAGTCTGCAAGTTTTCTTTATTTGATTATTGCTTTCTGCTTGTTCACGAATCTTTGATTTTAAGTTGGGTGAGATTAAAGTTGAAGCGACTTCGATTTCTAAACCTGTTTGTGAACAATGGTGCAGAATAGCATCGATATAATCAGAACTTAGCCGACTTGATAGTTCCTCAATCAACAGACTGAAATCTTTTATTTCCTCTTTCGTTGCCATATTCTTTTAGTGTCCTTATTAATTCATCAATATCTTCATCATGCATAAAAATGGTAGAAGAAAATCTAAGACCATCTTCTCTTTCATCATCAATCTTAGTTAACAAAAACTGTTTACTGCCATATGGTGATATTTTAAATCTTATCATGTGTTTGTATAAAATATGTGATTACCAATTTGCATTACAACATGCTTTTTATTCCAACCAGGACTAACATACTTTGCATGGTAAAACATTGCTTGAGTTCTAGCTAGTTTAACATGAGCGATAGGTTGTGTCAATGCTTTCATTGCAATATATTTGGATTCTTCCCAAAGATAGGCATTCTTTGCCGCAGGAACAGTCGTACATGTCCAACTAAACTGACAGACACTTTTGCCATTATAATTAGTTTTTTGATATACCACACCACATATGTTTACTGGATATTTACCTGAATTAGTTCGATTGATTGTCACCTGTGCTACTGCAAGCTTTCCTTCAAAAGATTCAGATCCTGCTTCATAGTAAATATTCTTAGCTAAACATTCCATTTCTTTGCTCATGTGTACTTGAATATCAGTATTGATATCTTGTCTCACTTGATATGGAAACGAATAGATAAGAATTACAGTAAAAAATAATATAGTAGCTATAAGCAGGTTGACACTTGTGAATATTTTATTTTTAAGCATTACTTCTCCTTAATAGTTAGGGAGAGACCGAAGTCTCTCTTGTCCCAATCAGGTAGACTTTTTGCTAGTAGTCTTTTCTGGTATGATATTTGAAACGAATCCGTTTAAGGATTGTGTTGTGTGTAAAAAGTGTGGTAGTGAGTTTATTTCTCAGGTACTCACTCGACCTGTGATATTATTTAGCGATTTGCAATATACATGGAAATTTCAAAACCAAAACGCATATCTTGTGCTGAAGGTGTAGTCCATTTCATATCATTCTCCTTGATTTGTCATAGCAAAATACTACGACTATAATTATATATGCATAGTGTAACACGAATGTAATAATTAAAACCATTAAAATGCAAGGTGATTGGGTAATAAGGACACCTTGCGAAACCCCAAGAGAATTAAGCCGCTAGGCGTTCATCTCCAAAATATGCATCGTTTGCATTTACTTGTTTTGCTCGGATTACGTCCGTCGCCTTTCGTGTTGCCTTCTCTATTATCTCACCCTGTCGAAACCAGGTCATCCCCATCAGAAGTACACAATCCCCGCTAGAGCCCTAAGAGGTTTCTTTCATCTAGGACAACTATGCACTTCTGGTGGAGATGGAGGGAATCGAACCCTCGTCCAGAATGCCTTCACTTTGAAGGAATTACAACAATTCTAATTCTTGTATTTTATTTATTCATTGTAGCTATACAATAACCAAATACAAATGGATATCAAACAACCAATAGCTAACCCGATACAGAATCCAGTTATGTATTGTATCATTCTTTATTGATTATGTCAATGCTTATTTCGGTGTATTTTGGCGATAATACGTAATTACATCAATTAAACCATCAATATGATCTTTGACTTTTTCTTTGAAGATTATTGGAGCAGAATCTTTTACTGCCATAATGATAACCAGATTATCAATTGGAGTACCAATTAATTCTTCATACATCGAAGCATAAGCAGTAGTTTGCCAAAAATAGTCTAAAACATCTTCTTTTCTTTTTACTTTACTAGATGTTTTAAAGTCTATTACAGAAAGTTCACCTTCATACTCTGCTATACAGTCAACACGACCTGCCATACCTAAAGTCTTAGACCACAATGCTTGTTCTTGATAATGAATGTTATCTATGTTGTCTAAGAAAGGTTTAATAGAGAGAAAATACTCAACAGCATCAGGCATGATGCCTCTCATATAATATGGTTCATTGTTGAGATAATTCTCACAGATAGTATGAACATTGGTACCTCTAGATGTAGCTTGTTTGGAGATTTTATTGGCTTCTTCTTCGCCAACTCTTGCTCTCCACTCCATGATAGCTTTTTTCTTTTTGGCTCCTACTACAGTGGTTACTGATGGCAACTTAGTACCATCAGGTAACTTGTAATATCTTTTCCCATCAGGAAAAGTTTCTGATTTTAAATCTTCTAGTTGTTTTGGTGGGCAATATGTAAACATAATATAATAGATTTTTTAGTTAATTACTAGCTCGTAATACTCTAAGTTCAGCCGCTGTATTGCAGGTTTCAACAAGTTTAGTAATATCTCGCAATCTTTGTTTTTCAGCTACAATTGCGGATGTGTCTGCATTTGTCTCTAATGCACGTTGAAATAATATATCTTGAGCAGCTAAAAGAGGTTGCCTTTCATTACGCAAACGATCTATAGTGATTGCTTTAGCTTTAGTAATATTTACCGACACGACACCATTATTTAATTCCCACGCACCAAAGAAATCATCATCAGCGTTAGGCAATGTGTTAGCATCAACAATAATAGAATGTTCTGGTGTATGTTTGGCTTTAACATCCTCAATGTTCATTTCGTTTGTTGGAACACACACTGATACGTTGCCATCTTCATTCGTGTATATAATTACGTTCATTTTGACTCCTTAAACTGTTTTCATAATAGCCACACTAGTGAAGGCACCAGAATTAACTCGGGCGTCGCTGGCGTTACTAAATTGGACTTGTACAGATGTAGAGGTTTGTGATAACACATGAGCAAACATTTCGCCATCTGGATTAGTGCTATACCCAATTGCAGAAACGGCATAAGCATCAGTACCAAGATCAGGAAAAGACACGGTATATTTACCTGCTGCACCATTATAGGTTACCCCACTTACATTATCAGACCCGTTTATCGTTGGCGTGGTTGACCCGTTAAAACTAACCCACGCTACAATTGATGATGTAACTGGTTTAGGAGCAGTATTTTGTGTAGTATTATCGTTGAATATTAAATGTGTTCCATTTGCAGAAATTGTCATTTTTATACCTCGTTATTTCGAATCATATATTTATAAACCTAATTTTTCTTTTTGTGTAATATATTCTTTCACAAAACCGCTTCGAACAATGTCATCAGTACAAAACTTAATGTGTCCTACATTTTTAATATTTTCTAGAATTCTCACCGCATCATGCAATCCAGACTTCTCTTTCTTACTATTTAGATCGTTTTGATTATAATCTCCACATAATATGAACCTACAATTCTCACCTACACGAGTTAATACCGTATCGATTTCGTGGAAAGTAGCTGACTGAAATTCATCAAACACAATAATACAGTTTCTAAATGTCAATCCACGAAGAAAGCTAGTAGTTTGAAACTCTATGATTTCCTTATTTACTAAGAAATGCCAAGCATCGCCTCGACCAATTAGTTCATTAACGATATTCATGTAAGGTTCTTGATATATCTTAGCCTTTTCTTCAAGTGTTCCTGGTACAAAACCTAAATCTCTAGAAGGTACTGCCGAACGGATAATAATTATTCTATTATAATAAGAACTTTCATCAAGGAGTTCACTCAATCCTAAATACATCGCAAGAAACGATTTACCTGATCCTGCTGATCCAGATAATACAAGATTGTTACCTTCATCATATGCTAAAAAAGCTTTTTCTTGGTTCTCTGTTAGCGGTTTAATTTTCTTCAGAGTGAAATGTTGTGATTTGGCTTCTGCTGAGGCTGTTCTTTTTTTTGTTGCCAATTGTTTCTCCTTTACCATTCACGAGGCATTTTAGTTTTGTGTCCTGCTTTTACAGTATTACCAGGTACTCTTTCTTTAATTCTACCAATAACTTCTCTTTCAAACCGTGCATCGGGTTGTCCTATACCAGGAACAGACATACGCATACCATCACCTAATATAGGTGCTTCGTCTATGTATCTTTCTAAATGGGAATTATTGGACTTAAAATCATCATACTGAGAGATTCTCATTGTATGTTCTTCAAGTGTATTCGTTTCTTTATTTAAGAATGCGTAAGTTGGCATATAATCAAATCATTAGGTTTATTATTAATCATTACAGTATACTGTATTTATCTAAACTTTAGGTGGCTTGCAACTTGCCTCTATTTTAAAGTTCTTAAACTTCAGCCAATATGTCATGGATGATTTAGCACGTTCGCATGACTGCTGATCAGGAAATTCAAGTGTTACTTTCCCAGGCTGATCATTTGGGTCGTTTAGATGAACTGCTATCAATATCATCAACCACATCGTTGTTCTCCTCTTGTGTCCAAGTTATTATCTCCCATCGACCATCATGATGTTCAACTAACGCAGTACAAGATTCAACCCAATCACCATCATTCATGTATGTTACACTATCAATTTCTTTTATTTCTGCTTTATGTATGTGACCACATATCACACCATCATATCCTTTTTTCTTACAGTATCCAGCAAGATTCTTTTCAAACTGAAACATAAAGTCTACTGCTTTTTTAACTTTTTGTTTTAGAAATAGAGATAAACTCCAATAACCAAAACCAAACTTATGACGAAACCAATTGAATTGAGAATTTAGAGCAAGGACAAAATCGTATGCTTTGTCTCCTAACATCGATAGCCATGGTGCTAGTCTTGTGATACCATCAAACAAGTCACCGTGAGTAACTAGATAATGTTTACCATCTACGCCAACATGCTCACATTGATTTGCAATCTCTAACATACCAAATCCTAGACCATAGTGCAGATATGGTCTAAGAAACTCATCATGATTTCCTAAAATATAAACAACTTTAGTGCCACGTTTAGCATGACCAAGAATTCTACGAACCACATTTGTATGTGATTGCTTCCATTTCCATTTATTTTGTTTTATTTTCCATGCATCGATTATGTCACCAACAAGGTATAGTGTTTCACAGGTGTTATGCTTGAGGAAATTATTGAGTAGTTCAGCCTTGCAGTCTTTAGTGCCAAGGTGAACATCTGAAATAAAAATGCTTCGGTATGTTTTATCCGTTTTCATAGTTGAATATTTGCTGAGTACCATAGTGGTACCGCACGTTTTTTCCAGTTTGCTAAGTGTGTTTTATTTTTAGTGTAATAGTTTCTGTATGATGCAATAGAATCACCAGTAACTTTTACGTCATCAGGCATTGCTGGTGTCGGTTCAGTAAAAGGCTTTTGTGGTATATTATTAGGTAATCTAGCAAGATGCATTTCTAATTTTGAACATGCATGAACTTTACCGTAACGGTATGTATATTCATTCATCAATGCTTGAAACAAACTGAATAACCAATCGTAGTTCTTATCAGACTGTCTTACCCAAACCGCGGAAGGGTGATTAACGTGTGTAGCAGAATAAAGAACATCATCCCGGGAATCCATAAGTCGGTATACAGTTTTCTTGCGGCCAGATGCACTAACACCAGCAGTAAGAACACCGTCAAGAATACGGTGAGCAGTAGAAAGTAATTGAGCATATTCAAGGATCATTTTTATGGTATGTTTATCGTTATGCATTTCTGCACAAAGTTCGGGATCGTTGTGTAGATAGAAAATATTCATATAGTCACCAATGATGTATAATACCAACAATAATAAAAAGGTTTGTCACAACATATATTAACACAATACCGGCACGAATGCAAGCGATTTTGTTAGCTTCGCTGTCATTTGTACCAGATTTTTCACCTAATGCTTTTGCAATAAGTCGCCACATTGTAGTTTAAAAATCTCCACTTTTCTGCTTAAAATTTGCCAATCAGTATTCCCAGCCTTTGCAATATCCAAATCGCTGCAATTTACCTAAAGCTTTCTCGCACCTCTCACCTATATCTGTTCTGTATTGTGGATCATTACCGAGTCTAATTTTCTTTACCTGCTCATACGCCTTATCTTTAGCTTCGGTAATGCTATCTCCTGTACCTGTGCAAACAAGAATGTATGACCCTGCTGTACCCCACTCAGGCACATTCTCAACAAGATTACCTTCAATCATTTTAACGGTGCTACTAAGTTTTACCTCGCATGGATGAATGTGGTCGATATCTGTATCCTCAGTAAGAATTGGAAAATCCAAATAGTCTTCCTCATCTCTTTGATTGAATGGAAAGTCTGCATTTGCCATAACTACACCTACACAGGTTTTTTCTTCTACCTCTAGAGTATTTTTACCTTGTACACAATCTAACATCCATTGTGCAGGATCACCTTTGTGGAGTGGTTGTTGAATATTCCACATAGGATATCCTGGTCTGGCAGTCCATTCCATTGGCCATGGCGTGCCATCTTTTTCGTCAATAATACAATTCATATCCAACATACCAACGTATCCAATAGAATGTAAAGTCTTTTGCATAGGTTTCATTAGTACATCGGCTAATTTTGATTTGCTTGTGTAGCGAATAACTGTTCCCATCTCTCCAGTATTCACACCTAGGTCACCATTCATTTGTTTTTTAAATTCAAAACCTTCAGCAAAATATGGTTGCCAACCACCAGGACCAAAGATACCTGTTACGGCAACTTCAATACCTTTTTTGAATTCTTGCAGAATGAATGGGGAAGAAGGTTTACCTTTTTCTTTGCGTTTGCTTAGAAACCCGATGAGGTCGGCTTCGTCTTTTGCGACATATGACAAAGTTTTATCTTCTTCTTCGCCACAAGGTTTACAGACATATCGTTTTGGATTTTCTTTGATGAAAGATATGGCAGCATCGTAATTTTTGAATTCGAATGAAGGAATGATTTTACCGCCAAATTGTTTGACTACATTTTGACCATACATTCGATCAAGTTCGAGTTTTGCTGCTCTTTTTCCTGGTCCGAATATTGGATAACCTGCTTTGATATATTTGTCTATCTCATCCATATATTCTAGATTATCTGCCAAGAATATAAGATCAGCAATACCCATATATTTGCGCCAATTGTCTACTTTATCGACTAGGCCTTCACCTATATGAGCCGCTCTTGAACCTTTAGTATAGAGTTTGACTGTGTGTCCGGCTGCTACACAACGCAGACACCAGTCTAATGTTAACCCGCTTGGGTCAATTACAAGGATGAGCATTTTATATCCTAAGGTTAGTTTAAACTATCCTTATTATTTATTACTTCCACTATCATTATATTTTGCCGACTCAACCTTGTTTGACCAAAATTCTTTTTCGGCTTCAAAGAAATCTAGATCACCTTTAGTCTGCTGAGGTCCCAGTGGTCGTTGCTTCTGCAATAATACATCAGGATATGTTACCTGAATATCTGCAAATTTGTAACCTACACCTCGAAGAAACTTTTCAAAATGCACCATTACTTCATCTAGATTACAGGCAGAAAAACTTGTTGAGGTCGAACAATCGACTTCTTCCAAATCTTCAGTATGTGAAGAAAAATTAAAACGAATCAATTCATTCATAGCTTAGGAATCTCCACTTTATCAGATTTTTTAGGAAAACGTTTTGCAATATCATCAGCACTAACAGTCTGCAATGCAAATTGTTTAAACTGTTCGTAAGAGTCCTTTACGTTATAAGCACTTTTACCGTTAACAGCGGCAGTATCTGCAAAGAATAATACACAACCACCAGCAGCCAGAGGAGCAATCTCAATAACACTATCAAGATTAATGATGGTTTTACAATCTTTTTCTACTGAATCAACTTCAACAAAAATGGCCATTATGCCTCCAAGTCAGGTTTAGAATTATTTTTGATTTTAGCATTTTTTGATCTTAATTCAGCAAGTTCTGCTTCAATCATAAATTGTTTAGTTTCATGTAGTCGTTCTGGTGCGGTGACCATCAGCAACCGTTTTGTTTCTTTACTCATTTTATATCCAGATGCAAGCTTCATTTTTTATCACAGTCCTTTGTACGAATTAAATAATTAGTATGTTCATTATAAGGTCTTACAAAAAAACATTCTCCACTTACTGACCATAGCAAATGATTTTGGATTCCTTGAGACGGAATCAGTTCAGGAGGGTTCTTCAGTTCTTCATATTTTGTTCTTGCTGCAAGAAAAAATACAATACTAAACAACACTATGACCGTGTTTGTTCCAATAGCGTATGCGTTTTTACGAATAAACTCAATCATCAAATTACTCCAAAGTCATGAAGTAGTACATATAGAGACAACAATAATAACATAATTGATGTTAATTGTATAGAGGTAAGTAATAAGTCTACCATTTGCTCTTTATAATATTCCAATTCATGTTGGGTCATTTCACGTTGAGCCAATAGCATAGGTGGACACTCCGTTTCTCCGCCCATCATATGAACTGTTTTATTTTGTTCTTCTAATCTACGCTTAGTAGATAACCAATGCACAATACTAATCATTTTATCTCCCAATTAATCCCACAGGCTTCTGTAGTAGCGACCAAAAAGTCTAAATCCATTCTGCATACGTTCTTCTACCTTTCGAATACCTTCATAGTCACATTTATAGGTATGGTTAGGTCCTTCTTGAAATTCATATAGCATCGGATCACCATTGTCATCCCATTCAACTGGTACACTTTTCATGTCATTTACACCAGAACTAAATGCTGCTTCCCAAGTATCATCTACGGTATTCTCAAAAGCAAAAATCATTTCACCCATCACCCAATCCCAACGTTTGAAATGGTTATCGTCAACATCCCATTCATTTTCTGTTGGTGGTGCCGATGACTTTTTTAATTCTTCGGGTACGTCATCATCATCAACACCAGGAGCACCATGCTTATTGGCATTTAATTGTTTTAACATAGGCAGAATAATACCAGCCAATGTATGATCCATCGACCATGTATCCCAACGATCAATCTTCACATAATTAATTTGCGGATGCACGAAGTCTAAAAATTTCTGTCGTGCTATGGAAAATGGACTTAATATCTTTGCGAGTTTTTCAATAATTGGTTCATCGTAATTGATCTCACGCCAAAAGAAAACTTTCTCAAGAATATCATAAGGAGAAAGCCAATGATGTCGATAGTTGGAAATATATACTTTCATGATTATTTCTCATTCACAATATTAGAAATTTGTTGAGCAGGAATACCAATATCATATGCCATGCAATGGTATGATAATAGTTGAATAATCCTAGCAGCCTTATTTATGAGTATACCACGCTCATGCTCACCGAATTGATTTTGTATAGCGGCATACTCATTTAATTTTTCAATGAATTTATCAACAGCCAAAGAGTCTTTAATTATTTCACTCATTAGACCTCCACATATTTAAGTTTAAAGCTATCAGCACGATCCTCATACCCATCGTAGCCTCTAGGATTGCAAACTACTCTAGTTGTGCCGATCATATAATCAAATTCTTCATGAGTATGGCCATGCGTCCACAGTTTAATATTTCTGTTATCTAATATAAATTCTACTAGGTCACTACTATACGCACCATTAATATGTGTTTCGTGCTTATATTTAGGATGGGTACTCTCTTTACATGGTGCGTGATGACCAACTACCACAAATTTAGCATCAGGATTTAATACTAGACAAGTTTTTAGTTTATTTAAAAACGTATTATGATCCTCAACAGCATCCATTGGAAGAAAACGACAGCCTTCACCAACTTTTTTATTGGTGATGACTCTAAAATCACTCATATAGTTTTGGATTTTATTGATTGAGATAGGATCACTTTTGTTCATATCTGTCCACAATGTACCACCAAAGAATATAACATCATTAACACGGACGCTCTGCTTATCTAAAATAAGAAAATTATCAAACTTCAGGTGTTTATATAGAGTATCAAAAGTTTCACTAAAGTCACCATGATAGTGTTCGTGATTACCTGCAACAAATAGAACCATCTTGAATTCTTTACAGCAATTGGCGATGAATTCGTAATATTCTTTTGCAACCTTTTGGCGAATACTAAATTCATTATTGAGGTCTGTTAGGTCTTCGGCTACTAAAATATCACCACCAAGAATGAGAACGTCCGCATTCTCGGTATTCTTGATTACAAGAGAACCAAATTCTAAATGTAAGTCAGAACAAACAGCAATTTTCATCACAGGTACCTATAGAGTTCAAAACGTGCATCACGGAGAGAAGTAAATTTTTTATCTTTTATATAGATTGTTTTAGATGACATAACACGGCATTCACCAATTTTAGTGTCAAAGGTATAGTATGTAGTCTTACCATTAACCACTTTTGTTTTGCAATGGTAATCATTTACTAGACCAGCAAACATTAGCAATTCGCGGAATTCATCGGATACAATTTTACGAAGGTATGCATTATTTACCACTATAGTTCTCCAGTTTAATGCAACGATAATTTTTTTCAGGCAGATTTAATTCTTTAGCAGCAGCCTTGCACATTTCTTGACCACGAAAGGATGCTAGTGGTCGCCAATCATAGTATGTACGATAATGATCCGCTGAAACTACTGTCCATAGAATTAGTGCATAGACTGCCATTATTTTTTTCCTTTTGGTTTAGGAAACTTGCTACACCACAGACACTTGATTGATGGTGTATCTTTGAAGTAAAGATTCATGTCAAAGTATTCCTTACTGCATGATACACAGGTAAACTTCTTCATTTCAATATCTTCAGGTTCAGCAACCTTTTTTGTTCTAGGTGTCTTTGGTTTTTCTTCTTCCATAAAATCTAATATGCTCATCTTTGTAAATGATCCATTATATAATTTTGGACTGTTTCAACATCTACTTTGTACACCTCTGCTGGTGTTTTCATATCAAAGGCACGATTGGGAGAATCCCACCACATATCAACAAGCTGCATATCACCAAGTAAGGCAAATAACAGCTTGTTGATTCTAGGAGAAAAATTGTTTTTCATCAAACAGCGGTAACTTCTTCTTTTATTTCAAGAGATTTAGTTGGTTGTGTACTGCCAACATAACAACCGTTGCTGTCAAAATCTTTGAAGTTTACAAGTTGGTATGCGGTCACTTTACGACCATCTTTGACTACCTTTACAACACCATTATCATACTTGCGAATGTCATAGATGAAGGTAGAAAGGCGATACATCAAGGCAGTCATCTTTGCATCGGCTGCAAATGACGCTTTAATATCTTCCACGTTTACTACTTTGCCACTCAAAAGAATTTGAGCAATTTTATTGTGAGGACGAATTTTAGGTGTGTTAGTTTTTGCCATAGTATAATATTCCAATCAGGTTAATAGAACTATATTGTAACATATTCTGGATGATATGTCAAGAGTTAAAATGGAATTTCGCCAGTTGGTGGTGCTACTGGTGCTACTGGTACCACTTCAGGCTCATTCGCTTTTATATCAATCTTAGTGTATAAATCTAAGAATGACGTTTTGGTTTCTGCATCAAAGCGGGCAACACATAGTTCAATCGCTTTCATACGATCACCAAAAATCTTATATGCTTTCGCAATATGGACAAGACGGCGAGTAGAGATAATTTCATCTACGGCATTCTCATCAAATGATTTACGAATAACATCTGCCCACTGGACGAGCAGTTCAACGAATTCTTTATCTTCAATAAGAGGAGTAAGAATTTTCTTTTCTGTTTTTGTATCGGGAAATTCTTGTTCTACTGTAATTGGAAATCTTTCTAAAAAAGCAGAATCTAGAATTTGAGCCAAATATTTTCCTTCGTCACTTCCTTGACCTTTGGTATTTGCAGTAGCAATCACATTGAAGCCAGGTGCAGGATACACCATCTCGCCATTCTTCTTATTAAAGTATGGCTTACCTTCTAGAATACCTTGCAAACACATTAGCTTGTTAGAGCCACGGTCTACCTCATCAATCAGTAAAATCGCACCTCGCTTCATTGCAAGAATAACAGGACCGTCACGGTTAACCACGTTACCATCAACAAGTGTAGGACCGCCAAGTAAGTCGTTTTCATCGGTCTCAATAGAAATATTGACACGGATACATTCACGTTTTAGCGTGGCGCATACTTGCTCAACCATCAAGGTCTTACCGTTACCTGATAGACCAGTAACGAACACAGGATAGAATTCTTTTGAAGAAATGATATTAGTCAAATCTTTGAAAAATCCAAACGGTACATAATCAGGATATTTCACAGGAACAGAAGGTTCCGACTCATCAATCAGTTTAGGTTGTTTGAAAGCCAAGACCTGTGCAGCCATTTCAACGGTCTCGGTTTCTCTTACCTCGATAGGTGCGGAAGTTTTTACTTGCGGTTTAGCAGAACCAGCTACCTCAGGTAATTGATATTGACCACGACCTGCACGATATTCCTTGCGTGATACAAACCAAAATGGATAAGGTACATCCTTTTCTGTTACCACACGGTCAACCTGGTCACGGTTTAGAATCGCACCTTCGCCATATAATTCAGCCGCGGCTTCTACAAAAGCAATAGCATTTTTATTCATTGTTACCTCATTAAAGATTTTCATTTTGTTTATACAAAGTATAAAATTCAGAATCATCCACGTAATTCATTAATTTCATTATAGCAATTACCTCATCAACTGACATACCCATGATGGTCGCCACCTGTTCTGGTGTTTTACCGTCACCAAGCATTTCAACAATTGTAATACATTGTTCCTTCATTTTACCCATAATCTTATCCTATTAAAATCTTACCTAAAAAGTAGCCACACAACAAGAATCCAAGGATTATTATCAGACCAACAAGCTCTGCTAGAAAAATTGTAATTATTTTAATAAATTTCATTTTATTAATTTTCTAAAAACACTTGGGTTGTGGCTTTGCGAAGGATAGCCATGGTTTCATCATAATCCTTTTTTGAGAGTTTTTCAGCAAGGATTCCTGCTAAGGTTGTTTCATAGTATCCTGTGGCATACGCATATCCACCACGTTTTTGATACGTCACGGCAGAGAATCCACGCAGGACAGCATCAGCCTCGGCTCGGCGTTGCGATTTAACAACAAGATTTGTCTTTTTCATAATCAGCCTTTCTCTATCAGTATGGCTCTATTATGAGGCATTCCTGCCCAATTGTCAAGGGTTATTTTTGTTGCTTTTTTGCAACATATCTGCCGGAGCCTTGAAAACCTAGCATCCACGCGGGACGTATACAGGCTAGGAAGGGTTGTAGGAGGTTTTCTGGTAGTGGTCCACATGGAGATATTAGCCAAAAAAAGAGCCTCTTATACGGAGGCTCTGGAAATTATCATTTTGACAATTATTGGATGGTTAATTAAAAAATTCCTGATTCATTTCATGGGTCTTAATTTCCTTTTCCGTATATTCTACGGAATGCCATTCTCCGTCAGGAGTTTGGGCACGTACAATATCAAAGGAATATATGGATCCCATTTCAGTAAAAAAGCCCTCGACCTCTGCAAAACGGGTTACAGTCTTTTTATTGTCTAGCATGGTACCAAACCATCCATTACGGAGTTGGATACGCATTCCTTTTTTAATTTCAGCGGTTTTCATTTTTTCTCCTAGTTCAATGTAAGTACATTATAAATTAGCCGCATAGTGCAAATTCCGCTAATTGTTTCCAATTGTCATTAGGGTTCGCTTTACGAATTTTGGTGCATTGTATAAGTGAACGAAGGGACAGTTCACGAACATAGTCCTTAACATTATCAATAAGGTTAAGGGCATCGAGTTTCATAGCACGAGGAAACTCAGGCATAAACTCTGGTGCATCAACAAGGAAACGCATCCGGTCAACTTTTTGTTGGGTAGTCATTGATAGGTCAACAACCATAGAACGGCTAAGGATCGCTTGGTCAATCTGGCTTGATGATAGGTTACTGATAAAGATAACACGACCTTTGAATTCAAAAGATTGAGGAAGGTCCTCATCACGGATATCCGCACGGTAAGTGATAATACGGCGAGAATAAGAATCCAACGCAGCCTTCAATAAATTCAATGATACAGGATCCCGCAGGATAGAATCTGTATCATCAAAAACTAGGACGCCATCTTTGTTTTCGTATAATGTACGGTACAGGCCTTTGGCAGTCGAATAGCCTTTTACAACCACATAATTCTTTTTGCCTACAGGTGCACCGATTTCAGCAAGGGACATATCCTTCATGCCTGCTTGCCGCAAGGATTGAGTAACAGTAAAGGACTTGCCAAGACCGCCAGGACCTGTAACGATAACGGAAGCCTGATCGCCTTTGGCTAGCATGGTCACCATATCTGATACAAAACCAAAACGCTCATTAATTGAAAAACGTGATTCTACAACAGGAGCAGGTTCTGTATTGAATTTGGTAACAGTAACAGGACCATTTTGTTGGTTCTTGGTCTTACGAAAACCTGCACGTGGAACGCCTCTTGGCATATTATGCTCCTTTGAGTTAATTAATCAGTATGGATACAGTATAGGGTATCCATGCCGAATTGTCAAGGGTTTTATCCTCTTATTCCTATTAAAAATAAGAGAGTTGTTGCAATAATTGCAATTATTCCTGTTATTATCACAATTGCAAGATCCTCACGCATAGTGCCTCTCTATAATCTCAGGACGATAAGAACCCACAAAGGCAATCAATTCCTTTGGTGATAGTGAATCCAGTTTTTCTTGGATAGCGTTATAAGCAAAATCTTCCAATTGTTCGGGTGTCATGCTAATAACCCTCTGCCACGCATATTCCGTCTGTATGCGGTCCCTACGGTCGTTAGTGAGTCTTAACATTACATTTCCTCCGTTTTTTCATCAAGTGCCAATTCACTCACTACGTCAGAGAATTCGGTATCATCATAGGAAGCAAAAGTCCACTGGTTGTTTTGAAACAGGTAACAATACTCTGCTCCACGGTTATAGTATTCCTCAAGAAAATCAGCTTCGGACTTAAAAATTCGTGCGGTTGCATCGAATTCACCACGGTCACGACCATAAAAGGTTGACCAATCTTTTGCATTGGCTTCCTCATACGCCTCACGCTCACCCTCAAAAGGTGAGAAAGGACGTTTTTGACCAATCACTTTTCCTAGTGACGAAATATCACCCAAAACCAACAGGTCAAGGATATTCTCTTCCGTGTTATAACTTTCAACTAGGGTCTGACCAACACCTTGCAGATAACCATCCCAATGACAATAAACTGCCATAATAACAGTATCAGCCAATTTGATACCAATAGCGGAACGAGTAGCCATTATTTTTTCTCCATAATATAATCAATCACAATTTTTGATTCTGAATAATCAGAATATTCCAAGGCAGCCTCAATCATTTGCTCATGCAGGTCATAAAGGTCTTCCAGCATGGCTTCAATAATTTGACGTTTCCTATACATACGTTTTTTCCTTCATCAGGTCGGAATACTCAATAGCCGTTTCAGGGTATAGAATTTCGCCATCAAAATCCAACTGGCTTTGCTCAAACCAGGACAGATAGGTATCAGGTTCAATGGTAAAATATTCCACGTATTCCTGGGACATATCGCTATTATGGCAAAGGATTTTTTCAACGTGGTCAACGATAGGCTGATAGGATGCCTTATCATTGTAAATAGGCACGTTTAGAATCTTATGGGATGACCCACCTTTCATTTTCCAATAAGGTTCGTCAGGTGAGCCATAATTCTCGGTGTACTGCGTGTGGATGACTAGCATCATAAAAGTCTCCTATCAATCAATTTATATGACTATTATAAGGCATCCATGCCGAATTGTCAAGGGTTTTACCAACCTTCCATCCACATTTCAATCTTGTCATAATAGTATTCCGCAAGGTCTGCTATAAATGACAACTGTTTCAATAATAGCAACGGAAACAGGATTGTCAATCGGATAAGCCATGTTAGGGTCCAATTATACAATTTTAGACTCCTAAAAAATTCGTAGGTAAGTCGGCAAAGGTTGCATTGGTACCATAAAGGTTTGCCCGCTGCCAAGACCACAGGTCGGCTATTTTATTATAGGTAGGACCAAACACGTATCCCGTAGCCTCTACACAGGACTGCCAGCCACCTGGCACGTTTTTACAGACAATTTTCATAATTTATACCTCATCACAAAAGTCAACAATTTCGGTAAGTTTAATTGCAGGGTGTGCAAAATCATACCACATTTCATTTACCAAGTCGGTTACATCGGCATCCTCAGATACCCAAACACGCACCACAACCTCGATGGATTTTAGTTTATCCTTGTCCAGTTTATCCTTGTCCATTAGTATACCTCTCTTTCGCGGATGTCATAGGTAAAGTAATGATTTCCATCATCCTTTTCCATCTCTTTAATATAATTAATGGCATCATCATACTTGGCAAATACTCTCAAAACGGTATCTCCCTCATATTCATATATTTCCACTACAATAAATACTTTTTGCATTTTCTTACCTCATTGTTGCTAATCTTACCCATGCACCATCCACAGGTAATCTCAAGGTTTCGGACTCATCCAAAGAAAAGGTGTCAAAATTATCATCATCCACCCATCCGTCGGTGTTACTCCAGAGAAAATCTGGATCAATTGTGTTTTGAATAACAAAGCGGTTCATAATTAAAACTCCTATATTTCATCATCAATCAATATGGATACAGTATAAGGCATCCATGCCGAATTGTCAAGGGTTATTCCACTGGTTAGTGACCACTTAGATTACAAAGTCTACCACGTAGGTATCCATTTCAATTTTGCTAATCTTGCACTTAAAATCAAATGCCTGCATCAAATTGGAAAAGACCTTGCGGGATACGGACATCGGAGCGGTGTAGAATAATGATCCATTGTACACTTCAAAGTCCGTTACCTTCAGTCCTGCATTGGTACACACCTCGGACACTACCTGATTAAAATTATCCATGTTATTCAGTCTCCCCAAATAGGTACGATATATCACGTTGGTCCAATTCCATCATTAATTCCTCATCAGCCATCGCACGATAACCTTTGAAGCCTGATTCTAGAATTGACCTCAATAATTCCACGCCATAGTCGGAATTCATAACGGTATCAAAATCATTATCCACTAGGGTTTCAATAGCTTTTTCACGGTCGAACATTTTTTACCTCTTATAGTTAAGAATTAATTAAGTAGCCTTTAAGCAGCCTTTACGCTGCCGCCAACATAATTGTAGGATATTTCACAAAACCAGTGGTGTCTTTTTTCGCTTTACCTTTTGCATATAAGCCAACTACCACACCTTTAGGATCAAGGAATCGCAGGTCAGAATCATCACCATTAAAGACAGGACGACCTAGATACGATTCTGGCATGGGTTCAGTCTTTTTGATACCAAAGACCACTGCCACATTGTAACCTTGCTCAATAGCCTTAATAACATCAGAATCATTACCATCGGCGGCTGAAAAGGTCAAGTGGTAGTTAGGAATATGCTTAATCTTACGACCAAGGATTTTGGTATAGTCATAAAATTGTACCTCAGGGAATGCAAAGAAAATGTTAGGATACGTCACACCATTACGGACTACCTCATACTTTTCCCATGCGATATCACTAGTACCATTAGGACGATAAACAGGAATCAAACCTAAACGGATAGATTGTTTAAGACCTAATTCGATATCTGCAACCATTAAACGCATGAATTCCTCACGGTTTTCAAAGAATAAACGGGTCTTGCGTTTCCGTGCTTCCTGTATGACGTTAGTGGTCTCGCCACGTTTCATCATACCGCCACGACCAGCCATATTGAGGCAGGCTAGTGTACAGCCTTCAGTCCGCATGGCGCAGGTTTCATAACCAGAAAGGTTAGCAGGAGCAAGGTGTAGAATGTAGGTATTGAAACCTTGCTTAGTGCCTTTGAGGACTTTGGGATTACCCGTAGATAATAATTTCATAATTTGTTTGCTTTCGTCAATTAATCACTATGGATACATTCTACAGGTAATCCTGCCAATTGTCAAGCGTTTTTGGCAAAATCTTTTCGAATGCCAGTCACCGTTTTCCGTGGCATGGAAACGGTAATATTATAATAACCTTTAGACTCCATGACCCTCCGAATATTGCCTGAAATAGTCCACCGCTGAAGGTGTTGCTCATCTGTCAAGTCCTCCAATATTCCACAGAGGTGTTCTAATTTGGGTTCCAATGTAAAAGGGATAACGTCAAGGACCTTGCCGTCACGGACAATTGTTTTCTTTTTAGCAACCACAATTTCGTTTTTCATTTTACTATCCTTTACAGTTAAGCAACAAAATCCACGGCATAGTAATCCATTTCAATTCTGCTAATTTTGCAGCGGCCATTAAACTCCTTCATTAGGTTGGAGAATATCTTACGGGACACTGATAACGGAGCCGTATAGAATAAGGTTCCGTTGTATATTTCATAATCAGCAGGAGCCAGGTACTCGCCACATGTTTTATTGACAACGGTTTCAAAAAATGAATTTTTCATGTTAATGTGTACTCACTTAAAAATTAATCTTCAGACAATTCCACGTCCTCATCGGTATAGCCTTCCACGTAGAAATTGCCATCATCAGCCGCAGAATTAACAAAATTCAAAAAATCCTCACGGTATGCAATAGGATCCATTTCCTTCAGTATAGCAGATGGTGCGAATTCAAGATAGCCCATGCGGAACGGCTCATTGCATTCGTCCAACAATTCGTCAAACATTTCCATGGCTTCGGATTCAGTGTAGATGGTAGTCATATAATCTCCTATCAATTAATCAGTGTATGGATACAGTATAACGGCAAAGGTGCCAATTGTCAAGGGCTTTGCCAAGATTATCCTTCATACAATTCGAGTTTAAAACTATCATCAAACCGTTCTGCCAATTCTGTTATCAATTCAGAATTGGTATAATTCTGATAACCACGGAACCCTGTTCTAAGAATATCCTCAAGGTACCAGGTGTCGTTATTGGAAAGAAAATCTGTTACGGTATTAACATCATCCCGAATCAGGGTCTCAATGGCTTTTTCACGGTTAATCATATAATCTCCTATCAATTAATCACTATGGATACAGTATAGCGGAATGGCAGTGAATTGTCAAGGGTTATCCAAGGAAAAAATGAAAATAAACCGTAGGAAATACTGTTATCCAAAAGATAACCGCAGGATATTCTATTGGTTTTGGGTTCCTGATAGTTTTTGGCTATCGGGCGCATAGGGTCTCGCGGATCCTCTTGGTAGATAGGTCTTAATTACATCCACCGAGCAAACCTTTCAGAATACTGCCAGGAACCTTCAGAAAGGTCTCAGAGGGTCCCTAAGGGTATGCGGAATGGCTAGCATAGTATACCGAAAAAGCCTCGGAGAAACCCGTTTAAACGGCAAAGTTTACTCTGGGACAACTAATTATCGGAATGATAACATCATGCCCAGGAGTGGATTAGGATACCAGATTTGCTGCATCACCATAGAATCATTATAGGGTATTTCAAAGGAATTGTCAAGGGTTTTGCGAGGAAATAAAAAAAATCCTCTAGTTTTTCCACTAGAGGATTCTTATCAAGTTACTAAGGCTTATGCGGTTGCAAACTTAGTAACAACGGCTTTCGAAGGTTTCTTGGCAGCCTTGATGGCTTTGGTGCCAACTTTTGGTGCTTTCATGGCTGCCAGCTTGGCTTCCAGCTGGGCGATTCGAGCAGCCTTTTTGGCTTCACGGTCTTGGGCTTTCAAGGTCTTTTGGATAGCCTTGGTGGCTTTTTGAGTAGCCTTGAATTCCTTTTCATCGGCTTGGGCGGACTTCAATTGAACCTTCAAGGATTTGAGGGTTGCGGTAGCGGCAGCGATATCTGCCTTAAGGAGTTGGATCTTAGTCATATGTTACCTTTCGAAAAAATTAATCAATTTGTTTACTCAATGGATACAGTATAGCGGTTTTGCTGCCAATTGTCAAGGGTTATTTCAATTAATCCTTGCGGTCAAATAGTGCGTCCAGGATAATGTATACACTACCTGCAATAGTTGCAATAATAAAAACGATCTCTAGAGTTTCCATACCTTACCTCTTAATTAAATGCAAAGGTTAATCAGATTACAAGTTACCTCAACGATCCCACTACCTACAATTGTCGAAATAGCAAGGACTGCCTTCGAGAATACTGCCCCGGTGATCAGGCTTGCGAGAATGATAAGGATTTGCATAGTGTGGTTTTTCTTTCGTTTTTTCAGCGTATACACTATTATAGCGGATTCGGTGCCAATTGTCAAGGGTTATCGAGGGTTATTGGTGTTGTAGGAAAACAACGCTGGTGGGATATACTCTGAGGATTCTTTGTGACTCTGCGGTCAGGTTTTGGTGGGCTTAGTGAAATTAAAAAAAAGTTAATATTCTCAAACCCCTAGACCCGTAACTGAAAAACTCCTAGCAAAACCCGTGGATTCCAAAATTTTTTTCGGAGCAGAATCCACGGTAAATCCAAAATAAAACCAAACTTATGAGGTACCAAGAGGGGTTGAGTTAATTTACTCAGTCTAACTTAAAATGCTTAAATGGTGCATCGAGAATATTGGAGAATTCCTAGAAGATACCGCAGATACTACACTACACATACACATCTACTCTATTTGCACTCACAACCATCTCACGTTGTTTCTTTTGATATTCTTCAAGTTTCTCTTTCTTTAAGAGACTCTCAAGACGATCCATTTGTTTTCTATAATCTTCAATACTCACTTCTTTACGGAGTAATTGTAGACTGTGATTGCCATTAACGATTTTCATAGGAGTAGTAGGAATAGATTAGAACCAGTGCAGGCTTCTCTTATAGTTGAATTCATTGATGATTCTGTCAATGTCAGCAGGAGACTTAGGATTACGTGAGGAGATATATTGATCAATTTCGTTCATTTGTTTATTAGCGAACCATTGAATAATCTTTGTTAACATTTTACGACCTTTCTGTATTTGTTTGTATACAGTTATATAGAAAGAAAATGTTGCAATTGCACATATACGTTTTATTTTATTTCATGATAACAGTTATTTTAACTTCTCTATCAGCTTTTCAGAATGAATTAATCGTGCTTCTAGATATTCGATATACTCTTTCATTAGTTGAATTTGTTCTTGGTCGTTCATTCTTCAACTCCAAAGTGTTTCAAAATGCATTCATATGGGTCGTGTTCTTCTCTAAGTGCAATAGACGCACATTCTTGAACAATCAACTGGGCGAACTTTTGACATTCGGGCATATCCCAATGTCCGATACCAAACATATCTTTTTCGTACCCAGCCTCGATAGCAAGTTCTTTAATTCGTTCGTTCATTTTCTATCCTTCAATCAGAGTACGACTTTGTACATCCCAATAGTGTACTACGGCAGCCATAGCGGAAGTCAAGTCAATATATTGTCCTAGATGCTTTTCGTCATCAACAGTAAAGGTGTATTGTCCAGTATACACTAAAGCGATCCAGATATCCACGATAGCTTGTTTATTTGCTTTACCTAGGATTTTACCTGTCTGTACATCATAGTAGTAAAATGCATTAGATCGTTCTTGCCATTCAAAGTTGTTTTTCATAGCGGTTTTGCGTAACCTTTCTTGTGTAGTGTTCCTGTAATATAATCGACATAACACCACGATTGAGTCTTTGCCCATGCAACTACTGAAGTTATTGCCATTATTTCTCTCCGAACTTGGTACACTTGTATTGTTCTGCACTTGTTTTGTACATAACATATTCATGCAGGTTATCCCATACATCTGGTTCACCATAAAATAGGAATACTAGAAGTAATATGGCAAATATCATTCTGACCCCTCTGTGATTGGAAGGGGCGTAAGGGGCGTTGAATCTTTGAAATTGAAATGATCTCTTATTTCTTCTTCGACAAAAACAATACCATCATAAGAAGAATCCAATCCACACTTTCTCAAAGTAAACTCTCTGGCTACTTTAGCGCATTCCTCGACAAGCAATTCAGCAAACTTGTCAAATAAAGGTATATTACCTCCAGTGCAGTTTACGGGGTTGAATCCTGCTTCAATAGCCATTTGTATAATTCGGTCGTTCATTTACTTGCCTTCTGTTAAAAAAAGTGGAGAAGAACCTTCGTGTACAAAATTTTCTGCTAATTCTTCTGCGTCATTAATTCTTACTTTACTAAGTCTCTGTAAGTGTTTACCATCAACATAAAAATCTACCATGTAAGTATCTGAGAATCTAGATACTGTTGCTTTTCTGTTATCGATCTGGTATTCAGATAGTAGCATTTGGTTGTCTCCTTTATATTAATACTTTCTTTATGTAATCATTCCAATAAACTTGTTAAGTACAACACGGTTAATAACTTTGTTTGTATTGTACTTGGTAAACGCTGTAACAAGACTGCGGGTCGTATTCGATTTTACTTGAAAGTCACCATCATCGTCAACATCAGTTTCGGCACGAATAATATAATACTCGTCATAACCAGATGAAGTACATGTTACGCTTTTCTCTTTCATGAATTTATCACGAATGTCATCTAGGTTTGCAGTCTTAGGAAACAGTCGGCGACTTTCTTGTTTAAATTCACGGCTATTCACAAGATAGAAACCAATAACATTTGTATTAGTAACTTGTTTTAAAATGCTTAAAGCAGCAGCAGTATATGATTCATTGCCAGGTTCTTTTACTTTTTCAATAATACCACTAGACTTGTGACGCATGACTGCCGATCGTTTAGCGGTAGTGGTAAAACTGTAATCATCTCCACCTTGTCTTGAATACAACAAATGACCTTCACCATCAGTAAGAAAAACAGTATTCACAACTTGTAGTTTATTCTCTTTTTGAAACTTAGGAACAATCTTTATTGCAGAAAATATTGTTTCGTTGAGAGGTGTGTACTGCATCTTCATCCAGTCTGGGAAGCCACGCATTCTACTATGAGTAACAAGTTGAGAACCATGCAATAACACGGAAGCCATAAAAGAAAGTTCGTTTGCTGTCATCTTATTTGAAAGGATATTCATCAAATGAAAACGTTTCATAATAATTTCATTCTGTTTGTATGTTACAGGTTCTTTGCCTCGTTCTGGATGATCGCCTTGATAATAAAAGTGATTGCTAAAAGCATATACCTCAAAAGGAATATTTACTTTTTTGCAGAACAATACAAGATTCAATAGCTGTTTAATTGTTGCATTCAAATGAGGAACCATCGATCCAGACCAATCAAGGAACATAACAAGTCCATGTGATTTGCCACCAGGTACAACAGTCAGTCGTTTAAAAATATCATCATTAAATTTGTATGAATAAATTTTACTCATATTCAAATCGCCAGTCTTTGCAATACTAGCACGTTTCATTTGATCTGCATTTTTACGCAGTTCAAATTCTTTTACTAGGTAAGAAACTACCTTTGAAGATTTTTTCTTAAATACGTTGAATTCTTCATTTGTAGTTATAGTGTTGAAGTATTGTTCGTTTTTATATCGGCTGATGATATGCTTATATGGAACAATAACACGATTGAGATCAATATCTTCTGGAATGTCACCATATTCGTAATCCGTAGGATCAGCACTTACAAGTTCTTTTTCACGTTTTCGAAATGCATCATCGGTGTAAGATTCAATTTCATCATCTGTATTATTGAATTCATCACCATCAGAATTTTTTCCTTCAGCAGAATCTTCATCTTCTGATTGGTCGTCAGGAGATTCTGGTGTATCAGATAATGAATCGTTTTCTTCATCAACTTCATCACCGTCATCAAAATCTTCGGAAGAATAATCAGTATCATCACTCCACTCATCAGTTGGTTCGGCAGGTTCATCTCCATTCTTCTGTTTGCGTTTTTCTTTTTCTTGGCGATAAAGTGCCATGATTTTCTTAGACACTTCAATAACATCATCAAAAGTTTCTAACTTTTCCATTTCTTCGACAAGAAAAAGTTCTTCATTATCGAATTTGATACCTAGAGATGCACCAATTTTGAAATGTAAATTCAGTCGATCTAGAATATTCATTCCATTCAAGTCAACACCGTTAGTAGCAAAAAAATCACGGGAAAGAAGTTCTCTGTAGGCTTTTGAGAATGGCGCACGGAGACCAGGATATTTTCGTTTGATTAGTTTTTCAATTCTAGCATCTTCGACAACATTAAGAATTGCTTTAGGAATCTTCAAATCAACAACAGAATCATGCCAACCATGTTCTGGTGTATTCAATGCATGACTAATTTCGTGACCAACGAACAGATCGTACAATTCAGGAGTAAGACCATCTTTAAGAATAGGAACTACGAGCTTTCTTTCTTTAAGATTAAAATATGCGGTAGGAACCTTTTTGTATTCAACAGTCAGATTTTCTGTTGCCATAAGTTTGGCAAGCTGCGATTTGGATTCTTGTGTGATTTGCATTTTAATGTCTCTCTAGTGAAGATGATACATTATCTCATGGATCCAACAATTTGTCAACAGAAAACCTGAGTGTTGCATTTATACAACAGGTGATATCACAATGACATTACCGGCTGGATCCACTTTCAGATCCAAGTTTAGTTCTGTACCTTCTTCCCAACCAAGTTCGTCAAGGAGTTCTGGTGGAAATGTCATAATGGCATCGCCAGATCCATCTTCAGCATCTTCAACTACTAATTTATATTTTGTCATAATTAAAAATAAGAAAATTGTTTACGGAGTTGTTCGTATTCTTCTAAATCTTTTTGCCATCTTGTTTTAATTGCCCAGCCTTTTACGATTTCATCCAGTTTTTTCCAAGGATCATCAACACCAACTACTTCACCGTTGTAAATTTTTTCGTTTTCCATAATATCCTATTAATGATAATAATCACTCTGATCGATAACAAAAGACTTGTTTTGTTTCTTTAAATTTCCTAGAGACTTTGCCATCACAACAAATTCATCTATTTCTTCCTCTGTCATTTCTTCTAGCATTTCTCCCATTTCTTCAATTAAGCAAATTTCTTCCTCACTAAAAAAATCAAGTTCATTCGAATTTGAGTCCGACATACAAATTACTCCTTTCATCATAAGCTGTTGATAAACGATTTACTGCGAGATCATAAACATCAGTAACAATCTCTGCTCCAGCCCAATTTCTATGTGCGTGGATACAGGCTTCTGCGGTACTACCTGATCCCATGAATGGATCAAATATCATTTCTCCTGGATTTGTATAAACATCAATAAATTGACTAAGGAGTCCAGTTGGAAAGTTATCAACATATGCTTTATATGCTTTAACTTCTGTTTCTATCACATCCGGAATGGACATATCACTAAAACCAGGCCTGGAGAACTGTTTTCCGGGCTTCTTAAAGGTTAAAATGAAGGAGTAGTTAAAACGATACAGATTAGCTAGTTTTGAGCGTACCCATATTTTTTGACTTTTGTGGATCCAATGCAATTCTTCCATCGTATCTATGATGAAATTGTGTTTTTTTATCACTTTTCCGCCAGATTTACGGTCACGGAGGATAATTGTGACTACATTATTGATTGGATTCAGTTTGGAGAAGGTATCATACATCAATCTTTCCCATTTTGCTCTAGATTCATCAGGATTTTCCCCAATCTCGTCAAAATCAGGAGGTGATGTAATGACATAATGATACTGGAGACCTCGATCCAGAGTATCTAAGCAGTCTTCATTGTATAGAACACAATTATCCGTGGGCATATACATTGATTTTCTCCTTATGTTTTACTTTACGGGTATATTGCACATCAATTTTATGTTTTTGTGGTGCTGGAATAGGTGTCCGACAGACAGGTTTAGGTATTTTAACAATTATCTTCATTTTATCGTCTCATCTTAGCTATATCTTTTGCCTCATCACTATTGAATATAGGAACAGCATTGGATTTATGCAAAGTACCAATACCTATCATTTTTGTTCCTGTATATTTTTTCTGATTATCGATTGGCTTTGTAGCTGCTCCAGTGTCAGCAGAGTTTAAACTTGGTATGTGTCGAGTAGATCGTTCGGCAGGAACAACAAGCTTAGGCATTTTACTATTTGACTTAAAAATCTTCTTATTCTGTTTTTTAACACCAGACATAGAATTAATTTTTTTAAGCCATTCGTCATATTCTGCCTGTGCAGCTTTTGTTAGTTTTTTTGGCTTTGATTTTCGAATGTATCCGTAAACTATCATGATAGTCCCTCACTAAAAGAGACTTAATTATAATACAAAATCAAGAGTTTGTCAACTACTATGTTGCAAATATACAACAGTCTTCGATTTCAGTAGTAGCGATCTTCTTCATCATCATAGCGATTTTTGTATTCCCATTCTTTTAATTTCTTCTTTATTTCAGAATGTTCTTTTACTTTTCTTTTCACATTGAGCTTTTGATTACTTCGATCATAATCATCAGCATAGTCATCATTTTTACGAAATTTACCAGAAAACTTACTCATATGAAAATAGTACTCCTTTTATTTCAATGTTAAAAACTTAATACCTTTTATCTTACTCTCAGGTAGTGTTTCTTTGTCACTATTTTTGGTTACAAAAAATATTTCCGAATTTGGATATACTATTTGAACTATTCTTAATAGCTGACATGCCGTACCATCAATATCATCATATGAAAATACTTCATCAACACATTTTAATTCTGTAACTAACCTTCTACGGGATTCGTAATTTTTATTTAAACTTTTTTCGTATTTTTTTAAATAGTTGTCAGAATGGACTCCAACAATTAACCAATCGCCTTTTAATTTAGCTTTTTTAAAAAATGCAATATCTTCAGATTCTATAGGATCAAACTCACCAATCGTAACAATTATTTTGTCTCTTTTTATTTTCATGGTAGCATGTTGGGAAAACACTCCTTAACAAATCCGTAAGTTAGTCCTTTTACTCCTAAGTCTTTTGACATAATTCCAATTACAACTTCAGCTTCTCTAAATTCAAGAGACTCTAAAAATTGAAGGAGTAGTTCGTTTCTTTTTTCTTCAGTCAAAGCTTCTGCGGATGGATGACCATCTTGAAACAAATACAATCTACGTAATTCGGTACTCAACTGTGCATATGATACGCCAGGAAGAGTGTCTGGAATCTTATAGTTGTCTGGTATTTCTTTTATCTTCCATCTATAATTTGGACTAAAAGTATATTCTAGAACCTTGACTAAAGTAGGAGATAAATTCTTTTCTATTACTGCTTTTCTTTCTGCTTTTGTTTTTGCTTCTTCAAACTCATCAAATATTTCATAAATGTTTTTCATTAAAATTCCTCAATAACATCCATCAGATTTTTTAATCGGTACTCAATAAAGTAATTTAATAATTTACTTCTTGGTGCTGGTTTAGTTTCATCATATGTATTTATGATTTTTTCCTTTATATCACCTGGTATAAGAGATAAGTCGATCAGTAGTTGATTTCGTGTAAATCCAGTATTTGCAATAGATTCATAGTTGCTATAATGTTCAGCAAGAAACTTATCTAGTTTTCCTTTTGTGATAGGAGTCTGACGCTTCTCTAAAACAAAACAATCTGACGGAGAAAGTATGTTAGGAATACCATCACCTTTATCGCCTTTAATAATCTTCTCTTTTAAGTCCTGTATAGGATTTTGAGATACAACAAATTTCTTCAAAGCAGGATTGTACTGCTTCACGTTAAATTTGCTTTTATTATTATATGCTTGAAGTTGTAGAAAGTCGCCATCGCTCGAAAGAATCAAAATATTCTCATGCATAATGTGACGAGGTACGAGTGTACCAATAATGTCGTCGGCTTCGGCACCTTCAACATCAATTACTTTATATGGAAAATTTTCTTTGAGTTCTGTTTTGAGTTTGGCAAGAATATCAAAAATTAAATGCCAATCAAGATCAGATTTTTCACGGGCTTTTTTACGACCGGCTTTATAGAAAGGAAATATTGATTTGCGCCAGTAGTTGCGGTTATCACAACACAGAACTACTTCGCCATATTCTTTAAATTTATTAGTATTGGTACGAATAACATTCAGCACCATGTGGCGAACCAATCCTTCTTCTAGCTTAACATTTTTTTGTGATGCGAGTTGTGCCATAATGCCAGACAGCAGAACTTGGTTTAAGTCAATTAGTATCATGATAATATCTCAAAGTTATGAGACTATAGTTTACTCTATATCTTTCAATTTGTCAAATGTATTTTGAATAAATTCGGTTGATGTTGTTGTTTTTTTAGCAACTACTCCATAAAAATCACATGTTATCAATCTAGAAATATATTCCAAAGGTTCTACTAGAATAGCTTCAAACAAATCAGGTTCTATAGGGGCTCCATCTTCGTCTTGTTTAAACAACATAATATGATACATATCACCCATTTCACTACCTTCTATAGTTTCTCCTGGTATTTTATATTTTGCACCTTCAATATTTACTGTATCTTCTTCGGAACCTGGTACAAAAAAGAAAGCATCGAAATTTTCATTCTTCGCTTCTTTGAGAGACTCTAACATTATAATCCTTAATATGTGATTTTCTAACTCTTACCATTATCCATGTATTGTAATAGTCATCACATTCTATCACTCCACGGACAAATTGCTCTTTAGCTTCTAGATAACCACATTCACCTTTTGATTTGCAAAGATGCAATATCTCACGAGAAAAGTTATCCTCTCCGTGTAGTATAACATCATTTACTAATTCTGTGTTAGATCCGTAGTAAGTTTGCCAATTACTAGAAACTTTCACTTTTTTCTTTTTACCTTTGACTTGTTTGGTTCTAGAAGAATAAAAAAATTTCTTGCCTATGTATTTTTTTCCATTCGTCAGATTGGTAATCTGGTAAACAAAACCATAATTATCACCAATCAAGTCTTCTGTAAAATCTGTATTATTGTATGTCCAGTTTAATCCCATTCATCGCCATCTTCAGAGTCGTCATCATCTATATATTCCTCTTGAATTTCATCGATGACTTCTCCGCAGAATGGACAATGTTCTGGATACTCCTGAGAAACAAATTCATCCACGTATGCAACTTGGTAACTAGATTCGCAGCTAGAACATTCTGCTGTTATTGTTTTATCGTTCATTTATTTTCCTTTAGTGTGCCCAGACATCACCCCAATCTCCAGATAAAGCACCTTTTGCATAATCAGTTGCTCTATTCTCAAAGAAATTAGTATGTGTTGGTGCATTAATCATTTCTTCAACCCATGGTAGTGGATTACGTTTTACTTTATTGATACCTTTAAGACCAAGGCTAATGAGCCTACGATCAGCAATATAGCGGATATACTGTTTAACGTCAGCAGAATCAAGTCCTTCCATTTGTCCCATGCTAAACGCAAGGTCAATAAATTTATCTTCAAGTTCTACCATTCTTTCTGCAATAGTATAAATTTTTGATTTTAATTCATCATTCCAAATTTCTTTATTTTCTTCTATATATGTCCTGAATAATTTAATCATAGATTCAGCATGTTGAGTTTCATCTACAATCGACCAAGTAACGATCTGTCCCATACCTTTCATTTTACCTTGGCGTGGAAAATTAAGTAACATGATAAAAGAACTGAATAGTTGCATTCCTTCGGTGAAAGCAGAGAATACTGCAATGTGAGTAGCAGTAGAAGTCTTATCTTCATCCTGTGTGCTAATATCAAGAACATAGTTATGCTTTTCTCGCATAGCCTCATATTCTAAAAATTCATTGTACGTAGTTTCGGGTAAACCTAAAGTTTCAATGAGATGTGAATATGCTGCAATGTGTAATGCTTCTCTTGCAGCAAAACCCATCAACATCATTCTAATTTCAGGTTGAGGAAAATACGGTAGATAATTCTTTACGTATCCACCAGCAACATCAATATCTCCTTGTGTGAAGAAACGAAAGATGTGTGTTAAAAAATTCTTTTCGGAATCAGTAAGTTTTTTCTTCCAATCTTTAACGTCTTCGAGCATTGGAACTTCAGTATGAAGCCAATGTGATTGTTCATGTTTTAGCCACGAATCATATGCCCATGGATAGTTGAATGGTTTAAAATATTCTCTTCCTTCATTTAACTTCTGTTGCGGTATTTTTTTTATCATTCTCGTCTTCTTTCGTTTGTTGTTTTTTTCTTTCGATTGGCGGTGGAAAATATGGTTCTATTACATAATGATTAGCACCCCACCATCCGAATGCACTAAAAAATCCATACAATAATAACTCCAATACCATTTTATTTCTCCATCAATCTATCAACGAATTCAAGCAATAATCTATGATGCCTTCCGTCATGATATTTACCTTTCATCCAACTATATGATTCGAACCAATGAGGTTCACTTTCTAAATGGCAGGCAATTAATCCTATATTGTTTTGTATGATAGCCATTGGGTCACCATTCGCATATCTTGCTACTGTTTCAAAGTGTTCTTCACTTCCTGCAACTGCAAATCCATCATAAAAGTAGATTCTTTCCTGTTGATTGTTCCACTCAACTTCCATGTGTTTTGCGTGAGGTCGTCTTGTGTCTGTGTTTGGTCGTTTGATGTACTGGGTAATGGTAACATCATCAGATAGAATCCCAAGATAATAGTCAGAGGCCCAATAACCGCCCATACAGATTCCGAGATACTTACCACCGTCTTGTACAAATCTACGTATTCTATCGCCATTATGGGCAAAACACATATCAAACTTACTAGCATCACCAATGCCACCTGGGATGCATACCATATCAACGTTATCAAAAAAATCTTCTTCGAGTTCATGTTTTGTAAAAATTTTAAATCTATAATTTGGAGTTAGAGCATTGAGTATACCATTTCCAGATTGCACGGAGCAATAAGGTTGGTGCATAAACATTGCAATCGTTTTCATATCACCCTTCACATGCTATACAATCATTACCTTGTGCGATTTGTGTCATATCTAATTCTTTAATTACTTGTCTTTCAATACGTTTTGATACTTTATCTGCTTTACCAATTTTCTCTGAACGGCAGTAATATAATGTCTTTAATCCTTTTTTCCATGCCATGAAATGAATAGCATGGATGTACTTAATGTGTACATCCGGTCTAAAAAATAAATTTAACGATTGTGCTTGGTCAATGTATTGCTGTCTATCTGCTGCTAAATCGATGACCCATCGTTGGTCAATTTCCATACTTGTTTTGAATACTGCCTTTTCATTTTCATCTAAAATATTTAAGTGTTGTACTGAACCATCGTTAGCAATAATGCTTGACCAAACATCATTATAATCTTCTGTAGCAATCGCACCAGATTCATCAGCTAATTTACTTTCAATCAGTTTATTCAACCATTTGTTTTTGTTTAGGTGTGATCCCGAGAGCGTATCTTGTCTATAAGCATTAGCACGATAAGGCTCAACGCTAGGAGAAGTGTTACCCATAATAATACTGGATGATGCGTTTGGTGCAATAGCCATAAGGTGGCTGAAACGGCGGCCATATCCCACAGCATCGGGTGCTTCACCACGTTCTTTACCAAGTTCCAAATTCGCTTCATCTAATCCCTCTCTAATATGTTTGAAGATTCTGTTATTGGCAACTTTTGCCATGACACCTTCAAAAGCAATACCATTGCGTTGTAAGTAAGCGTGAAAACCGAGAGCACCAACACCAATACTACGCTCACGGGATGCAGAATATTTTGCACGGCTGATTGTGTCAGGAGCGTTATCAATAAAATACTGTAACACATTATCAAGCATCTCAGCAACGTCTTTGAGGAATAATTTATCATTTTTCCATTCATCATAAGTCTCCAAATTCAATGACGATAAACAACATACGGCGGTTCGTTCTTCGTTTGTGGGTAATATAATTTCACTGCAAAGATTTGATTGATGTACTTTCAAACCTTTATCTTTTAGCCATTCGGGAAGCATTCTATTACTTGTATCAATAAAATGAATATATGGTTCACCAGTATGCATACGCAATTCTAAAATCATCTGCCACAACATTCTTGCAGACACTACTTCTCTCACTTCTCCGGAATGTGGGTCTTTTAATTCCCACTCATCACTTGCACTTGGATCCAACATACAGTTTTCAATGATACTCATGAAGTCATCTGTAATGTTAATACCGTGATGTAAATTCAGGCAACGCACATTTTGGTCACCTGTCGGTTTTCTCATCTCAAGGAAGGAAATAACATCAGGATGACTAATATCAAGATAGGCAGCATAAGAACCACGACGAGTGCGACCTTGACGATATGCCAAACTAGACGAATCGTAAATCTTGAGGTGAGGCATAACGCCAGTAGATTTGTCATCCGCCGAACGAATACCAAAACCAATCCCAACACCGCCACCAAGCATACTAAGCCAATTAGTTTCACTAAGATTATCAACTAGTCCCTCCGCTGTGTCTTCAATATAATTAAGGAAGCAACTAATAGGCATACCTCTCTTACTACGACCAAAAGAAAGAATAGGGGTAGAATAAGAAAGCCAATGCTTAGAGCTATATTCGTAAAGACGCTGTGAATGCTCGATATTACTTCCAAATGCTTTAGATACAAATGCAAATCGTTGTTGAGGCGATTCTTCATCCTCTCGCATATATGACTCTTTTAGCCGTTTGATTCCAAGCTCATCAAATAATTTATCTCTTTCTAAGTCTATCTTAATTCCTAAATATTCCATATTTACCTTATTGTTATTATATTGTCCATACAAATTCTTCTATCATAGGGAAGATAGGTCTAATTGCTTCTGCACATGCTAAAGCTATTTCTTGATGTTCCTTCTGTGTACCATTTGCACTCCTGAGTTGTATATAGTGAACCCAAGAACGCAAATTTCCGTTCATATACAGGCGAGAAGGGGTCATACCCTCAGGTAATACTACTCTTGCTTGTTCTTTAGCAACCCCGTTTTTTATTGCCCAGTCATAGGCTTGCTGCACTTTAAATGCTACTGCTTCTTGTTGTTCTTTCCATCTTTGTTTGATATACTCATCACCAGTTTCAATACTGTTTTGACGATTCTTATTGTCCTGCAATCTTGCTTCACGGTATTCAAATTCATTTTCCACTACCGCATATCGTTGGCTAAATTCTTGAAAAGAAAAAGACCTATGACGCAATATTTGCCTTGCTATATCTCTTGTTGTATTAATTTCTAAACACACATTCACCATTTCTAAAGGTGACCAATGTTGATGTTTAACTAGATAACGAACCAGTTTTTCTGCTGTTTCATTATTATTTTGATTTGCCGGATTAGACACTCTAGCGGCATATGCTACCTGTTCTAGTAAGTTTTTTCCGTCTGTTGTCTGAGAATAATTAATTAATTCAACTTTCATTACCATAGCTCCATATTTCCTTTTTATATTCATCTGACCAATGATCATAATATGATGAGTTTTTTAATGCATTTCTAGCATTAATTAATTTATCTTTAGGCTGTGCAATGATAACTGGATACTGTTCATTACCGGTACGAATACCATTAATGTAACCAGGATCGTCAGGATGATCCTTGAGAAAGATAATATTGTTAAAATTTTTATTCAAGTTATTAATTATAACAACACAATCATCATTTGTCAAATTACCAATACTATTTAAAAATAATACTACTTCATAGTCACCAACAAAGCTTTCCATGTAGCGTGATATGAAGTCTTCTGGTTCATAAGAAATATATGATATGAAGATTTTATTATCAAGTAAAGCTTTTTTTGCATATGGACATATAGCAAAACCATCAAGCTCACTTCTTTTTTTGGATATATGGTTAATCCAATTAATTATATTTTCTTCCATGATGTAAACTCAAGGTTCGCTCTTAAATTACAGAAAGTAAATTTATCTATAAGATCCAATATTTCATCAGGTGAAATTCCTGCTAAAATCATCTCATTTATATCTTTTTGCTTGATGTTTTCCGGCAGTAATGTTACATTATATCCAGAAGTGATTGCTTTACCAATTTGTTTTACAATATCTTTATTTCTTGGTTCATTATCATACACTAAAACAAAATCAGTTAGTTCTAACTTCGCTGCTCTTGTAAGATCAGAATCGGCAGTCGCAATTGCATTTGGTAAAAACAACGAATCGATTGGACCTTCAACTACATAAACTTTTTTATTTTTGTCAACTCTATTTAATCCATAAAACTTTGGTGTTTCAACCAAGGAGATCGTGATATAACGGATCTTTGATTCAGCAAGAGCCCGACCCTGAATGGCAATGAGTTCATTACTTTCATTGTAGAATGGGATGACAAGCCTAGCATCTTCCTCTTTAAGATTCTCGTTTTCAACGCCGAGAGATTGTACCAGTTTTTTGAAATCAGGAGCAAAGTATAATTCTTCATGAAAACTATTCGGAATTTTCCTTGCTTGAACATATTTTTTTGCAAAATGCGAATCTGGTAAGGCTTCAATTGTATCCAAGTCGATCTTCTTTTGTGCCTTCTTCTCATCGAACGTTGGTTGACTCTTGAACCCTTCAAAGTTCGGTTTCGGATAATTATGATTCCCGGTCTCACCATTGGTAAAACGCTCATAAGCATATTCTTTCAATAAAGAAGGATCGATAAGTCTTAGGAAGTTATAAAAAGTATGACCAGTACCACAGTTGTGGCATGTATAGAAATAGTCGTTATTCTTCTTATAAACAAATCCTCTTGCTTTGGATTTATTCTTTTGTGAATCGCCACAAATAGGACACCTAAAGTTGTACAGGTCTTGCTTTTTTTGAGCAAAACGTTCCAACTTTGGTGAAACTAGGTGCAGGAATTTTCGATCAATATAGATACTCATTATGTAATTCTATCACAATATCGATAGAATGTAAAGAGACAAAAAATTATTTACCGATTAAATTGGCAAACGTTTCTAAATTAACATGTGATACTAGCCAAGATAATGCAATAATACCACCCACTAACATCCACTTCCATTCAAGTAATTTTTCCAATGATTCTTTTTCGTTCGTGTTGTGTTCTTGCATATCTTTACGCAAAGCCTTTAGCTCTTCCATGAGCCGAAGTTCTGATGCCTGTAGCTTATCAAGTACAGTATCTATTCTATCATGTATTTCACGAACATCGGCTTCGGTTTCTAATCTTCTGTTATCAATATCCATGTAAATTTTTGCGATGTGTCTATCGTGCTGGTCCACCAGTTTCTCCATTATTTTGTCCATTTTATCGCAAAGAATACATAGAGTACTTACTTGTTGTTTTAGAACTCCTACGTCAACTTGTAAACTTACTATTTCTTTATCGTCAGACATTTTATTTTCTTTACTTTTTAGGAGGAATTGCTGTACCTTCTAGTTTCTTATGAACTTTGATGGTTTTGCAAACTTCTTTTTCTTTTTTGGTTTTATTATCAAATTCTTTTACACAGACTTTTTGTTCTTCAGCAGCAAATGCTGCTTTAGTTAGTGGTGCAAAAAGCAAAAACAGAATCATTGAAACTAAGGCTAATTCTTTCTTCATTTTTCTTCCTTTTCAGTAAATATTAAATCTCTGGATGAGGTGGTTGTGCTGGTGCTTCTTTCCCATTAAAACCAGAAACAACTTGTGGCGTAAACGCAGGCTGCTGTATTACAACAGTTGTTGGTGCCGAAGGTGCTGGTGGTGGAACATCATGCATAACTTTTTTTGTTGCCTCAAAGTTATCATTAGCCATCTTTTGTGCTTGCAACATTGCTTCCTTATCCTCTTTGCTTTGACCAGATACCATAATACCCGATAATGTACCAGTCAAGAATGTCGCAATAGGAACAATCAGTTCAAAGAATTTTTGGTCGATAGGACTGATAGCATTTAAAGGTTGTGTTACAAAAATAAGAGAATATAACACAACAAAAACAATACCAGTCAATGTTAATGAAAGGCAAATACCAATAAAGAATTTTAGACGAGCCATTAACTGCTCATCAGTATAGACAAAATTATTATTTTCCACAGTTTGCTCCTTGAACATTTGCAGGGTTAGCAGGTGAAATATTTGTGTTAGTTTGTTCATTTACTGGTCCTAATCTTGGGTCTCTCTGACCTTTAAAAATATGCTCAGGGCATGTTCTAGTCACATCACATAAAGGCATTTTACAAATATCTTTATTCCAATTTTCTGGGTCTTGACAAGGGTAACGGAATCTATCACCGCTGCAAGTTGCTAATCCTAATGGTAAGAGTAACAATAAAAACATAAATTTAGCTAATTTTTTATCACCCATAATTTATGCTCCAAAAACATGTAAAGCATGTTCGTAGTGTTTAATTCTATCATCTAGACCAATAGTACCACCATTGATTACTTTGGTCATCTTCACAATATCACCTTTATCCGCTAAATCATTTAGCTTATTTGTTTCCCAGAACCAGCATCCTGATTGTGCAGCACCTTCAAAGGTACCCATATACAATGCCGCTTCTTCTGGTGAAATTTGTAATGATGCTGCAAACCATGTATAGTTTGTTTTACCAGTCAATTGGATTAGACCACGACCACGATATTTATATCCATCACCTGACGCTTCGTCTCCATTACCCATGCGATTCGCATAGATTTTGTTTGCGATCTTTTGTGGATTTTTTTCGTATGCTTTAGCAGTAGCCATATCCGGAAAGTATTTTCCAAATATCTTCATTAGACTTTCTGCTTTGTAATTTAGATTTTCTGATAAGAAAATAAACTCACCAGACTCATGAGCGCATTGTGCCATAAATGCAGCAATACGCTTTGGTGTGTTTATTTCATAATCGGGAAGCAATTGACTTAATGCTTTATGCCATTGGTCAACGTAAGGATTTTTAGGAAGCAGTTGTTTTAATTGTTCTTTTGTCAGTTCCATTACTTTACACTTTCATAAATGTCTTTTTGTATATGATACCAATCAATCCATGCATCATTTTTCACAGAACATTCATGATAAGATGTGTAATTTATACCTATCTTTTTTGCTATTTCGCTGAGAGTAGCATCTTCAGGAGTCATTTGCAATTCTTTGCATTTCTCCAATAACGGCGCTGGTGCTTCTGGAAATTTCATAACAACAGGTACCGTTGTTGAACATCCAGCAAGCAGCAAAGCAATTAAAGCAAATCTCATTTTGGTGTCTCCGCTGCTTTATTTATTGCTTGTATAAATTCTTTAGGAATTTCACATTCACCACCTGGTAGAAATTTTGTGTCATATTTTACCACTTCTCGGTCAATGTATTTAACTACTTCATCACCTTTTTCTTTTATAATTTTATTCTTTGTTACGATCTTTGTGACTATCTCTTTATTTACTTGTTGAGATTTTTCTTCTGCAACTTTAACCTTTACTTCTAATTCTTTCACTCTGGCTTCCCATTCATTATTATTATGAATTGCACCTACCATAAAAACTCCAAACACTATCATTGATATTGAGACTACCTGAATAGGTATCTTATATACATAGAGTGGTGGTATGAACTTAGCAATTATTTTAACAAGATATGTTGCAGTCAGACCTATTACACCAAGTAACAGTATCCCATAAAAAATCCAATTAGGTAACAAATTTATAATCCACATTTATTTTATCAATTCCAAAACACTATTATTGTTATTATTTTTTTCTATTTTGATCCAACCATTATTACCAAATTTGTATCCTTCTTTTTCTTTTACGGATACTTTTAAGCCTTCAAAATTTTGTACAATATACTTTGCTAAACTATTATTGTCTAAACCATTCATTTTAATTAACATTATGTTTTCAACTATTGAAGCTTCTACTTTTATTTCAAACTTTTCTTCGAGAAAACTTTTAACGTCAACAAATTCTGTCACTTCGGTACTTTCCTGTATAATGTAGGATATTTTCTTTTTCTCTTTTTCATGTCAACCGCAGTTGCACTAACTGGATCGGTTCCACTTTGTGGACCAGTCACATTAGTTGGTCCTGCTGATGCCACGGCACCTGCACCCATCTCACTAATAAATTTCTTAAATGTGATCATCTGCAATTCCATTTTCTTAAAGATTTATTAATTCTGCTATTAGGATCTCTTGCTGTTTTTGCCGAAGTCAATCTTTTTTTCATTCCTTTCATTCTAGCACAAAAGGACTTTCTACGATTAGCAGCTTTACTACCTTTCTTTAATTTAGAAGGCTTTGTAGTAACTGCCATAGATAACTTCGATCCTGGATTTTCTCTGCGGTATGACATGATGCCTTTGCGATTCAAACCACCTTTAGGGTCTTTTCCTTCTTTTCTTTTCCATGCAGCAGATTCGTCTAATTCTTGTTTTATCCAATCATCAGGAGTTTTACCGTGTTTCTTTTTAAAGTCGTTATGTAATTCTTTACCGGTTATGTCATGATTCGCAGATATCTTCATCATCAATTTATGTATAGTATCGTAATCGTGTTTGTCTAAATTGTGCAAACCAGATTCTAATTCTCTAACGTGATCTTCTGTCAAGATATCATCTATAATATTAAATTCTTCTTTTAGACCGGCAATAAAGTTATAATCGTCCATTGTTAGGACACCTTTTTTGCGAATATCGATGAGTCTTTCGGTGATGCGGTGAAGTTCTAGATCATCTTTAATATCTTCTCTAGCCAATTCGAGCATACGAATCATCAAAGGAATATTAAAGGTTATGGTATCTTTTTTATCTTCTGCTTCAGATATGTAGGCTTTAAATGATTTCATTGGTTGTTTTTCTTCTTTTACTGATTTCCAACCACCACCTTTTGACTTGTACCACTTAGAAGCCCAACCGTTTGCATATGCAGAAGGATATACATCAAATTTTGATCTTGCTAGTGATACTGCTCTTGACCAAAGCTTGGGATTTGTTGGCTTATTTTTTTCTTCTAAATGTTCCATGTCTTCACTCATCTTTCTTTTTCCGGTACTCGACACATTAATTGGTGCGCCTTTTCTTTCTGGATTAGGATCGTGTTTTCTTTTTGCTCTAACAGCAGCAGCACGTTGCGTTTTAGAAAGTGATGATCTCTGTGTTTTTGACATACACTTTGGTTTTGCTTCACCGGGTTCTCTAGCACAAGGACCAACAACCTCACCTTTAGAATTGATTCTTTTCCAATCGCCTTTAGGATGAGTTTTGCTAAACCACTGTCTTAAATCCTCATTGTGTAAAAAGCTTTTTAGAGATTTCATAGTTTTCTTAGTGTTTCTGCGATATGTAAATCTACAGGAATATCGGAAACAAAAATATCTTTTCCATTTACTCCTTTGATGACTTTTGGTAATATATTTAAATACATCAAGAATGTCTTCAGTACGTCATAATCTCGTTCTTCTATCCGATAGAATAATATTCTTGATATGGCTTCTGGACCAAAAACATTATTCAACAATATAAGATGATTAAGTATCAATCTTTCTTTTAGTGTTTTTGTTAGCTTATATCTTCGAAAGAGCCTCTTGAGATACTTTGTTCTCTTGAGGTCTCCTTCGAATTCCGACATTATACAATTTGGCGACTCATAAGCTTTTGCAGCATAAATCAAAAAATTGCTTTCATTCAAATCATCAAACATCTAATATTTCTTATTATAGACCACTAAAGTAGCTGTTTGAAGTAGTATTTCCTGAAGAAACATTAAAAGCTACTGGATTTGCTAGTGCAACTAAAGTTTCTTTTAGGTAACGCTTTGTTCCGTCGCTATTTACTTTAAAAGTGAATCTATTCCATCCAGTATTAATGGCGCTGTTTGCTCCACTAATCAAACTATTCGCTAGACGAGATGCTGTAACTAAAATAACATCGGCGCCACGGTTTGGATACTGAACATTGGTGCTAGGAATCGTATTGGCAACATAAACAAGAGAACCGCTTGCAAGTGTTGCAAACACAGGATTCGCTATGTTAATTTTAGAGTTGGCAGTATCTATCGAAGTAATTGTGTTATTTGACTTTAAAAATCCAACATCGTTTTGGTTAACACCAGACAAGTCGAAAGCTAGTCTCGAAACTGCAACATCTCCTACAAATGAGTTAGCTACTCCATACACATACATACCAACAGCAATCGAACCAAAGCTTGCGTTTGATGTGAAGGTAATCGTGTTTCCTGATGTAACTGCACCATTAGTTGTGAGTACTGCTACAGGTAAAACTTCTCTTAAATCTGGAAACGCTGGTTTATTATTTCCAGAATCCGTATTTCCCCATGATGGCATTTTATTCTCCTTTTAACCGAGGGTTATATTGTTATTTATTAGATTTCTTTTCTTCTTTTTTCTTGTCGTCTTTCTTATCATCCTTTTTGGTCACATCGGGTTGACCTGGACGATTTCTCATCATTGGATCTAATTCGACAGTATCTCTATTCTGTTTTGTTAGAGTTGTTCCTCCAGATAAAGTTGCGGCTGCTGTAGGTTTTTTATCGCCTTTACTATCTTTCTCATCCGCCTTTTCTAGCTTAGGAGATTTTCCATAAACTCTTGCTGGATCTTTATTTTCTTTTTCGTGATCGTAGGTGTCTTCTTTCATAACACTTTTTTTCTTATACACCGACTTAACGATTCTGGCAGAACGAGAGTCTTCTTTTTTTCTTTCTGCTACTCTTGTTAATGTTCCTTTTGGTTCATCAGACAATACAGATTCTTTTTTAATATCATTGATTTCAGATTGCTTTTGAGTAGCTTGTTTCTTATAATGTTCTGGATCAGGTAATCCAGATGATTTTCTAATTGCTTGATGTTTTTGATGTAATCTTTCAGCAGCCGTAGGAGTTGATTTTTTAATGTTGATTTTAATTGGTTTTACTTTTGCTTCATCAAGTTCAACTTCTTCTTCTTTTACGCAAGACCCAGGTGAATATGCTTTCTTACCTGGTTTAGGTTTATATCCTGTCCAGCAGCGACTTGCTTCATCTAACTCAAGTGTTTCATAATCATAATCTTCTTTCATCTCTTTTGATTCTTCTTCTTCTTCATAATCATCAGGATCAATCTTTAGTTCATCTTTACGATTTTGGTAGTCTAAAAGTTTCTTGATGTTTTCGATATGACCTTGTAGATAACCATGCTCCAAACGCATATCTGGATTAACCATAGCAACCATACGATCCAGTTGATCTTTAATATTTTGTGCAACAATTAAATATCCAAGATCATCTTCTTTAGGAGAACCTTTTTTCTCCATAAGATGTTTCTCGATGAAGAAAATGCAATCTTGTAGTTTAGCCATGCCTTCTACGAGATCATATGAATCTGCTTCGACTCTATCTTCGATGTATTCATAAATTTCAGTCGCTACGGGACACATATGAAAATAACGAGTATAGTAATCAAATACTTTTATTTCATGATCTTCTGGATGATTCTTTTGTTCCATGAACTCAACTTCTTCTCTTTGGGTCATCAGCCATTGTTTAAATGCATTTGACTTAGAGTGAGCAATCTTTACGTCTTTAGTGACATATTCAGGATTAATACCTCTAGTTTTTAGATATTTGTCCAACGAAGCAGATTCGGAGATACCAGCTTTAGCTGACCATGGATCCCAAGGATTTTTACCAAAAACTTCTTTAAACGTCTTTTTATTCTTCATCACTTTTTCCTTCTGAAGTCATACCAGCCTTTCCCAACATTTCTTTTTTTAGTGATGAGAATGATTTCAGTTTGTATGGTGGCTTATTAGCAGGAGTATTTTTCATTTCATCCAATTCAACTTCTTCTGATGTTGGTTTATAGTCCTTTAGTCGAGCGTAAGCTTTTCCTAAATTGTCAACATCTTTCTTAGTAGTTGTTGGTTGATGCATCTTTTTTAAAACATATGATTTAACTGTAGATTTACTCAATTCATCAAGTTCTTCAACTTCTTCTTTCTTAACAGTCACTGGCATTGTTTTACCTTGAAACTCAAAAGATTTCTTTCCTTGCTTTGCAGCAGCATGAGCAGCCATACGTAGACCACTTTCTTCTACATCTGTATCTTCGTGCTTATATGCAACTTTATAGCTAGAATGTTCGTTATCTTTACCACCTTTAGTACGACCAGCTAATGTGTCCGTAGTTCTTTGAGAGTGGTCTATTTTTTCATCGATTTGATCTGCATCTTCTTTCATTGCTTGTTTAGTAGCAGTAGCATACATCACTTCTTTCCAACGTTTACCATATTTCTTCTTAAATTGATCGGTATTGTCTTTCATAGACATAACAATTTCTTCTTTTTTCTTGGCTTGTGCTGGAGTCATTTCTTTTTCGTCCATAGGAATGGCACCTTTTTTGCCATACATAGATTCAATTAGACGATCAGTAAAAGTCAAATCTTCTTTAGAATACAACTTAGTATTGGTAAATCGTTTTTGGCGAGCACCATATTTACCTCTCTTTTCTTTCGGCTCATCATCGTCATGTTCAGGTTCATCTTTTTGACGACCACCACCATAACGTGTCCCTAATTTAACACCAGAACCACCACTTGGTTTTGGTTCACTTGCTCTCTTTTTAGCATCTGCTACAGTAGGAAATGCTTCATTTAATTGCTCGGATTCTTTTTTGTCTAATACTTTGTTAACCGAATCGATTAATGATTGAGATACTTTGTCTTTTGCGAACATATTATTTCTCCTGTTTCTTTTTCTTTTTGATTGTTATACCAATAGTTCTATCTTGGTCTTTATATGACTGTAATGGTTCTTTGTTTGTTGCTCCGTTCAGTACGCCACCCACTCCCATATCTACTGCTCCGGGGTCGTCTATTGCCTCTTTTACTTTGGATCTGATTTGACTAAATTTGCGAGGACCATCTGCGGTGCCTTTCTTGTTGTATTTATCGAAAGACATATCCTCACGATACGTTACGTCCCCAAGACCTGACATAGGATACACCGTTCCTTGTTGTCTAGTATCAAATTCTGGACCAATACCCGATAGGTTTCTGAGCCTCTGATTTGGGGTTGGAGAATCAGACCATCTTCTGTTTTTTGCTTTTAGCTTTTCTTTGTCTTGCGTGAAGTTGGGTTCTTTGGGCGGTGGGTTGATTGTGAGTTTAGGTTCTTTTGTTGACCTACTGGTTTCTTTTTTGGTTTTGTTGGATTCGTAGGTTCTGAAGGTGTAACCTGAGTTACTGGCAAGGTCTCCGTCGGTAACGGAATCGATTTTTCCAGACTTTCTGAGGAGTTGCATGACTGGACTATTGTTGTCGGCAACGTACTGTCCTTTGATTCCGCTACTGTTGGAGTTTGTTTTTTGAATAGACTTAGAATTTTTTGAAACATGAGAATACTCCTTAAATATCATCGAAAATTTTTCATTTATATCTATCTTACTATTTTTTGCAAGCCAATCGTAAGCAACATCATTGGAAGTCTGTCGATCTAAGAAATCATTGACATGGTCATAAACATCAGTAATCGATTCCTCAACAACTTCGAGGTTATCATTGTTATTGAACAAATTGAAATCTTCAAACATTTGATGATATATTACTTTGTTTGTTTGAGACTTTTGCCATTTTTCTTGACGAATTGACTCGTCTATCATTCGTCTTAGACCAATATTTCTCTTTCTACTAACTTCATCTAAGGTATCCACATACACCATCATTGTAGAATATCCTAATTCTTCCAATTCTTCTTTAACGATTGAGAGTTTTTCGATGTTATCTGCGGTACTATTAATTATCAGTGGACCACGAATTCGAATAGCTTCTCTACGGTAATCTCTTGTTTGTTCTGATAGTTTTTGCTTATCCATCAAGTAGTCAAAAGCTTGTGCGATATTCAACTCCACCGCTTTTTCTTCAGCTATAGCTTCTCGAATAATAATGTCTTTTCCTGATCCTGGACCACCAGTCACAAAGATAGCTTTAAATTTGCCACGCATATGAGATTCGTTTAATCCCATACCAGTTCTAGTATCATGCATTAATTCTTTAGCATGAGAATTAGAAACATGATTAGGAACACCAAGCTTGAAGCTTTTGATATCATTATTCTTGGCATGTTCACGCATTTTAGTGCCAGACATACCTTCTGTTCCTTCTGCATCAGGATCTCGTTCTCCAGCAGAATGTACAGTTATTTTTTTGAAGTTATATAATGCTCCTTCGTGAGTTCCATTGTATTTGTTTAGTTTTTCTTTCATTTCAGCAACACGGTCAGAACCAACAACCATATGTAGATGAGTTACACCTTTTTTGTGTAACTGCTCTGCATGATGAATAAAACTAGGATTTGCTTTAGAAGAAGCTTCAAAATTAGTGCCAGGAGAATATCTCTTTAGATGTTTTAGCTTTTGTGATGCTGATAATGGATTCTTTTTTGCATCTTGAGAGTGTGAGGTAACCACAGAATGCGTTGCATTATTCTTTTTGGCTACGTCTTTAACTTTATCAATTAACTTCAAATGTCCAGTTGTGGGTGGATTCATTCTACCAAATGTAAAAACATGGTGAACTTCTCCACTTTTCTCCTCTTGCAATATGTCTAAAAAAGTTTTCATTCTAACTTAATCTCCGGCTGTTGTGCCTGAGCCTTTTATTGAACTGAGTGGATCCGATTGGGAATTAAATTTAATTCTATGTGAAGCAAAAGTTTTACCTTTATACTTAAATTGAACTCCAGTTCCACTATGATGAACTTCAATATTTTCATGATCATTAAAAATATGTTCATGATGCTCACTAGGATCAATTGAATGATGTTTAAATTCTCCTCGTGAAGTATATGATGTATGTCTTATGTGATTATGTCCTTCATTCTGCATCGGGGTTTTATGTGCATGAATCACCTTTCTGATATGATCAACCAATTCTTCTTTTGGTAAATTAGAAAGATGCTCATGTAAATGAGAGGAAATCTTATTTAATGTTTCAGCATTTTTCTTCTTCACATAAGCATTCATTTTTGGATTATCTTTCAGCATTTTTTTTCTCTGATCAGCATTTGTTGCCTGAGTCACCAGTTTTGGATATTTTTTAATGATGTCTTTTCGATGCTCATCATGAATATCTTGAGCTTTAGGTCCAGCCGATCCAATACCCAGATTCGATGTTGGGACATGCTTACTTGAAGAATCAGTTACTTTTAAACTAATACCATTATGTTTAACTTGTTTCTTTTTGCGAGTTGATGCAACTATGTCAGATGAATCTTCTTTTTGTGTCGCCTTTATACCAGTTGTACGTAACAAATCGTTAGGTTGAGATGTCCAATGTACCTGATGTATTTTATGGCCATCGACTTCAACTTTTTTCTTAATGTCATTGGCAGCCGATTTTGCTCTATTATTTATTTTTTTATATTCATTATTACTGACAAGCTTCTTTAATCTATCGTGCGCTTCTTCTGGGCTATCTCCATTTTTGTCTGGATGTTTTTCCATGTGCTTTCCACCAAGCAAATGGTATCCAGTTAGAATTTCGTGAAGTTTGCCTTTTGTGTCTGGCGAGGCTTTTTTGTTTTCGGTTTCTTCTGCTAATTCATACAAGTCATCTTCTTCATCAAAATGAGATTCTTTTAAGCTCATTTCTTTTAATTCTTGTTCATCTTGCATTCTTAAATGCTTTAAAATTTTATCTATTTCAGCATCAGTAAGATGTTCTTTTTTTTCAGTCAAGAGTCCTGCTCTTTCCATCCACATTATTTTTTGTATGGTGTTCATGTTTTTTTCCTTATTATTCTTTTGCAAATCTAGGATTATTAAGTATTGCGTTTGAGACTTTGACTGGAACAAGTTTCGAAACTGGTCTCATTTTTCCAGCCTTGTCTTTTTTCTGAAGAACGATACCTTCACCTTGAGATTTTTTACCATCTATACTTGTGTGCATATCAGGATGTTCAACACCTTTTAAAACATGTTCAGTAGCTTGTCCTAAGTGATGACGTATATCTAAAGAACGTTGAAAATGGCTAGAATTTTGATCAACATGTGATTTCAGAGAATCAAATTTTGCACGAGTTTTTGTTTTTCCAGCTCCAGTTTTTAACTTTGATGCCGCTTTTTCACCTTCATCATTCAAATGTTTCTTGTAACCTTCGATAGAAGCAGTTTCTCCACGTCTTGTTGTTCTATTTAAGTATGTAGTAAAATGTCCACCTTTTTTTGTGTCAATATGTTCTGGTGTAAGATGATGTGTTTTGTGATTCTTCAGTAATGCTTCGGCAGCACTAATATGGTGATCTGTAGCCTCTTTGTCGTCCTTTGAATACGTAGAAGATTTGGCATGATATTCATGTTCTGGCACAAAAACATTTTTACTTTTCTTCAAAGCACCATTAGATACTGCATGGGCTACACCATGACTAACTTCTGTATGAACTGCTATTCCTAGCGGTGCTTTAGTTTTTGCCTTGTAGGTGATTCGATTTGGTGTTGTGGTGGTGTGTTCTCCTGATGTTTCTCCAGGAGACTCTGGAGTATGCAACAAATCTCCCTGAACATGATGTCCTTTATTAACAAATTCATGGCCATGCTTGAGTAGATGTTTTAGAGATTTTGCGTATTCTGGTTGGTGTCCAAAGTGGTGGTCAACTTCTTCAGGTGTTCTGGCAATAATTCCTCTGGCAATCCTGTGTTTATCAGAAACACCGACGCCATGCTGATCATGAATAACATGAACCGAAGCACCACCGTCAGTTTTTAGTGATGCGCCAACGTTGCTCGGTTTACCTAGTCTCTTTTTGTGGAATTGTTTAATCAAGTCAACTGCCATACGAGCATGTTGTGGAGCTTCGTGAGGTATGTCCTTTGTGTGGGTTAGATGACCCAACATCTCATCATCAATGGATGAAGCTTCTATTAAAAATGACTTAAATGATCGCATTATTTGTATTTCTCCCAGAATATGCAACACGCTTCGGTTGCTAGTGAGATTATTTATAATACTAATTTATTTATTCCATGTTTTTTTAGACAATAAGCTACTTCAGGGTCTTTTAGTGAATAGAAGCTAGGATTATCGACCGCCGATACTGGATGATGTCTCGCACAGACCAGAATATCATTGATAATTGTAGGCATACCTAGTTTCTGTTTTACCCTGAAATAATACTCACAATCAACAACATATAAAATACTTTCGTCCATAAATATTTTACTTGAATTTTCGCAATTCAATATTGATATGTTTGATGGATTACCTATCGTGTTTTCTCCAACAAGAACATTGTCAGAATAAAATGGAATTCTAGTGTTGAAGAATTCTTTTTTATTTTCACTATGGGTGAATCCATTTGCTACCCATTTTGCGCCAGCATCAAATGCGGTTTGAATCTTCTCTAGTGCTTTTGCGTCTACAAAGAAATCGTCTTGATATAAAATCTTGATAATTTCTCCTTTAGCATAGCTCATTGCGGTATTGATGTTTGCTGCTGCTTTACCTTTTTGATAAAAATATTTAAAGTATCTGATATCAAGTAAGCTAGAATGTTTATCGCAAACTTCTAAGACTTTTGTATCTGGACTCTGATCTGTTATAACAACTTCAAAGTCTTGTACTGTTTGATATTTAAGTTCAGTTAAAAGTTGGTCTAAAAATGCGTGACCATAACCACCCATTTCATACGTTGGAATACATATTGAAAATTTCATTTTTCAAATCTCTCGCTAAAGGTAAATATTGATTTTTATAGGTATTATTCATTTCTTCCTCGCCCATCAAATGACCGGTTCCCAATCCTTTCATCTTATCACTTTCGGGCATTCTATTTTTGATTTGCATTTTTCTTTTCTTTAGTTGTTCATTATAAGGAGACCATCCATACCAAAGAATTACTAATTCTTCCGTAGTATAGTTAAAATGCCTTCCCATAGGATAAGTTATTTCATTTCTGTTATGAAGTAGTCTACCTCTACGAATAGGAAATGAACCTTCTTTATAATGAATACCATACGACTTTTGTTTTACTAGAGGTAGGTCATAGGTTGGATCTGTATATGGTTCATTATCCACCATAGTCATTACAGGTATACCAAAACCAAAAGTCACTGGTTCGCTAGGTCCAATACCGAGATTCACAAATGAAGTTTTTTGTTCATCGTATGCTGCTGTAACAGATAAATCACCCAACAAGAATTCTGTTGTGTTTAGACAAATTCTCCAACCATCAATTTCTTTATCTATATCTTCAACTTCTGCATCAATTTCTCTTGCTCCGAAGAATTGATTTCTAGATTGACGAATTTCCCAATGTGGACAGATTTCTTTAATAATATCTACAGAATTATCCGTTGAAGAATAATCAATCATTATGCCATGGTCAAACATATCTTTATGATGCTCTAACCACCAAGGCATCAAATATTCTTCATTATAAAAATGAGAAACTAAGGTCGGTTTCATACAATTTCTACCTGCGGAAAATATTTCAGAAAAACAACATTATCACTTTTTCTCGATAATACTTTTTGTTTAATCTCGTCAAAGAAGTTCCATGCAAGAGGAACAATGCAAATCTTATCAGTTTCTTCCAGTAGTTTATCTGGAGAGCAAATTGGAATCTTTGAACCAGGACTATACAATCCTTGCTTTAAAGGATTATCATCTACAATATAATCAAGTTTAAACATCGAGAAATTTAAAAATGTATTTCCTTTAGCGGCAGCACCATAACCAATAACTTTATAACCATTATCATATAATTTATTGATTTTGTGTAAAGTCTCTTTCGCAATACGTATACAATTTTCAGAATAGGTCAACATTACTTTTTCGTTGAGTTCATCTTCTTTTTCAAAGAACTCCAAAGAACGATCTTCTTTGCTTTTAGATAAAACAAATACAAAACTTGTTCCATGCACTGGTGTTCGCACAACATCAATTACTGATAATCCAGCTCTTTTTGCTAGTGTGCAGAACGACTTAACGCTAAAAAATGAAATGTGTTCATGGTAAATGGTATCAAATTGGTTGTTCTTTACCATATCTGCTTGAGATGTTTGTATAAAAATACAACCATCGTCACTTAGTGTTGATTTGCACTTTTCTAAAAAGTCTTTAGGATATGTATTATGTGCAAAAACATTTTGTGCAATGATTACATCAAATTTCGTGTTGAGTTTGTTTATACTGTCGCTAGTAAGATAAT
>Ga0214917_10000042_pt1 | contig 138457 bp, 179 predicted proteins | sample LL_1208_BB_MetaG_FD_177983 | JGI IMG/M metagenome (GOLD analysis project Ga0214917, IMG submission 177983) | Freshwater microbial communities from Lake Lanier, Atlanta, Georgia, United States - LL_1208_BB | ecosystem: Environmental > Aquatic > Freshwater > Lake | place: USA: Georgia...
TATAGGACCATGGTATCATTTTACACCAGAAATACATGGAAACTTTCTAAAAATTAATTTAGTACAAAATTTAATTAACGATCAATATACAGGAAAACAAAGTTCATTTAGTAGTAAAGTCAACATTAATAAACAAGTCTGGACAAATATATCACCTAAACCAAAACTTATAGGTTATGAAGGTAGAAATAATCCGCCTGGATACATACCTCATTTTATGAAAGAGTTTCGCAATACGATTATGCGAAATACAACAGACTCTGATATATATTTCGATTTAGGTACCTTCTATGAGAGTTTCAAATGAAAACTGTAACATGGCGTACAGGCACAAACAAAGACCTAGATCAAATATTTGACGCCTATAGGATAGAACAATATGAGGATAAAAATCATAAGTTATCTAAAAACTATAGCACAGAATTTTACAAGTTTTCCATTGCACTTACAATCGCATTCAATGACAATGATGAACCTGAAATATGTTCAAGCATAGCCAGTAGAGATTGTTGGCCAAAAGGCGCTTATCGTATTTTAAGCAGATTATGGAAAACTAAAAATTATAGAATTACTCACAGCAAGTTTATAAGTGAAGCAATGGTCGGAAACGCCAGTAGTCAAATTCAATGGCTAAAAAATAATACAGATTGTAAACTTTATTTTATAAGTCGAGAAACAGGTAACTGGATGCGCTGGACAGCAGAACATTTTGATAGCCAGTATGGGTTAAAATTCATAATTGCACCTAATAAATACCTAACTTGCCCAAATGAATGTGATAATAGTTGCTGGCAACACATTATTTATAATGGCAATAAAAATATATTAAAAACATGGAAACAGCGATAACTAAGCCTTTGTTACCTTTGAAAGATATACCAAAAACTGTTTGGTTATTAATCCCTATCAACCTATTAGGTTTGTATGCTCTCTATGTTATTCTTTTCAAGGATACACCTTCATGGTGGTGGATTGCTTCTTTAATAGGGTTTATCTTTCAAAAAGAGATTGGCATCAGTGCAGGTTATCATAGGCTTTTTAGTCATTATAGTTATTCAGTTTCTAGACCTATTAAGTTGTTTATTCTCTGGTGCGGGTTAATTTCTGGACAGGGAAGTCCATATTGGTGGGCAGCACTACATAGAGGCTATCATCATAAACACAGTGATACTGATAAAGATCCTCATAGCCCTAAACATGGATTCTGGCACAGTTACATTTTATGGCTTTTTAAGATTAAAGAAAAAGATATCAGTACCAGATACATAATCGATCTAATTAGGGATAAAGATTTGGCTTTTTCTCACAAACATTACCTAGTTATCTTAACCTTAAGTCATCTAATTATCGCTTTGATAAACTTTAACTTATGGTTATTTTTTATGGTATTGCCTGCTTTTCTTACCTTACATTGCTATTCAATACAAACAAGTTTTCAACATTTAGGAAAGTTAGGTTATCAAACTTACGATACAAAGGATAACAGTTGCAATAATATATTGTTATTTCCCATTGTATTTGGTGATGCATGGCATAATAATCATCATGCAGACCCAGGTAATCCAAACTTTGGTAAACGTTGGTGGGAAATTGACACTACTTTTTGGATTATAAAATTATTACGTAGTCATCAATAAATGGATTATCCTATAAACTTCATTAGAGAAATAGAACCAGAAGAGAGTACGTATACATATGTGTACATAGACCTTGTTCATAGTTGTAATATGGAATGTAATAACTGTTATCTACCAAATAGAGATTATCCCGATGCTGATTTTGAAAAACTTAAAAATTTTATATCTAAGTTTAATCTACGAACAGAGTTTAGGTTAATAGGTGGTGAACCTACTTTATATTCCCATTTAGTTGCATTAATATCATTTATTAAAAGTAATCCATTGAACCATAGGGTGACATTGGTTACAAACGGGTTAAAATTATCCAGCAAACGATATGTAAAGTCTTTATCAGATGCAGGACTTAATAGAATTTATCTGAGCATGAACGGATTTGACAATGACGATATATATCAAAAATTAGATAATATGAAGTGCGCAAAATTAAAAATGAAGGCTCTGGAAAACATTTTAGACAATCAAATCGGAATGTCAGTAGGATATATTATTGTTAAGAATGTAAATGAATATTTAATTGACAATATGATTCGATATTTTAAGAAAAATAGACAACGCATGACTTTTGAATTTAGGAATATAGGAGAAGTGGGTAGAAATATGCTTTCGGTAGATCTAGTAGAAAATTATGAATATAACGAAATAATTGATCTACTATCTGAAAAATTTAACTTTAATAAAACTGCGGTACATATTGATGACGAATATAGTAGAGTATACAAGGTAGACAAATTTATCATTAGAGTAAATGATTGGGGAATGTTCAAAAGAGGAATAGCACATTCCGCAGATAAAATTAGAGGTAGAATGACTGAAAATTATAAGGTCGCTCCATTCTTATCTCATATTAAACAGAATGAATTTAAATATTAAAAGTGCTTAAAAATCTGGGTTATTATCAGGTCGGAGACAAAATTTTTTACGGTAAAACAGAAGCTATCTATCACTCTTATTTTTCAAAAGAGGAGATAAGCTGGCATTTTTATAATAATGTATGGAATAATTTTTCTAAAACTAAAATGCATACTTTAGAAAATATTAATTTGGAAACTATCTATAAAAACCGCGCTATGCAACTGCGAGAAAAGTATGACTACATAATTCTAAACTATAGTGGAGGTGCAGACAGCCATAATGTCTTAATGACCTTTTTGAATAATAATTTAAGACTAGATGAGATTTATGTTCAAAGAAGTGCGTCAGTTGATGAAAAGATTTATACACCTAATAAAGAAAACAAAAATGCTGAAAATATCTTAAGCGAATGGGATTATACAATTAAGCCTTCATTAGATTATGTAACTAAGTATTTTCCAAATATTAAAATAAACTTAGATGATATATTTGAAAAAAACTTAGATAAACTTATACATGAAGATATGTTTTTACAATCTAGTAACTTTATAGGATTGTTCGAATTATTAAGACAGTCTTCTTATTCAAACACTATTGAAAAAAATTTAAATGCAGGTATAAAAACTTGTTCTATCTTTGGAATAGATAAACCTATAGTAATTATTAAAAATAATGAAGGATTTGTGCTATTCTCAGACCAAGAAATCTCTTCTGCATCGAGATGTATTAAAAAAGACCTTAAAAACTTTAGCTTGGTTGAATTATTTTACTGGACTCCTGATATGCCCGAGATAGCATTTAAACAGGCACAAGTAGTATATGATTTCTTTTCAAAAAATGAAACTTATAAAAAAATGATGGATATTAAAAATATAGATCAAAAAAACTTACATTTAATATATGATGCCTATCGAAAAGCTGTTATTCCTTTAATATATTCAACTTGGAATAATGATACATTTCAAGTTAATAAACCTCAACCGTATAACCAAGTTGGAAGGTCACGGGATAAGATATACATAAATAGTGCAGATTTTTCAAATGTGATCGAAAAATATAATAGTCATTTAACAGATTGGAAAACAGTTTTAGATGAAAAATACTTCTTCAAGGAGTTAAACAAATTTAAAACTTATTTTACACCTTGGTATAAATTATGAAAATTATAATAACAACACTGTTACTTTTCTTTTCTACAAACATTTTTGCAAATGAACAGTTTAAAATATTAGTAGGATTTCCTCCTGGTGGAGGACAATACCTGATAGGGACTATTATACAAAAAGGATTCGGAGATGAAGGAATAAATTCAATATTAGTCACAAAACCTGGAGCAGGAGGAGTAATTGCTTTAAATGAATGCATTAAAAATGCAGATCCTTTAACACTATGTTTGGTGTCTCAATCGCAACTTGTTTTTTCATCTAAATTGACTTCAAATGTTGTAAATTATGATTCTAAAAATTTAACCTATGTTAAATTAATCGGCAGTAGCCCTATGGTTTTAGTTACATACAAAGATAATTTTAAGAATATAGATGAAATTATTCATGAAATAAAATATAAGGAAATTAATTTAGGTGGTGGTGCTTTAGGAAATTCTTATGTTATAAATCAGTTTTTGATATTTTTAAAGGCTTTCAAGTCTAAAAATATAGAATATAATGGAGTTGGTCCTGCTCTAAAAGACCTTATAGGAAAACATATTTCATATGTAATAGCCCCATATACGGCTGTCAAGAGTCAAATTGATTCAAATTCTATAAGATTAGTTGCTAGCTTTTCTAATAAAATATATTTTCCTAATATACCAGTTATTGATGAGTTCGTAGTAACAGATACAATTTTTGGATTTGTAGCGAATGAAAGTATAAATGAAAGTGCAATTCAAACGCAAAAACAAGCTTTATCTAGGATTTTGAATTCTGATAAAGTAAAAACTGCATTGTTAGATCAAGGTATCTTTATATTGAAAGACGATAATGATGTCTATTTTAAAAGAGAAATAATAAAACAAATCAAAAACATAGAAAATTAGATTATAAATTTAACAATTTAAGCCTATATTTTTGTTTTAGAGCAAACAGACAAATAATTGTTTCTACTTCGAAAGTTTTCTTATGTTCGGGAAAATAAAATTTATGAAGAGGGGATCTACAAGTTTCTCCAACTGCATATACAGCTTCGTAAAAACAGTTATATTTGTTTTCTATAATACCTTCTTCATTAAATTTTTTCCAAATTTTATCTAGCGCCTGTTGATGTTTTAAAGGTCGTCTACTATAAAAACTATAATATCCGTTCTTTTCTCCATGATTCATTAGAATATACATGCACTTACCGTATATATTCATACTTAATTTATAATTACCTAAATCTTTTTTTTCGAAATTGGAAAAATGTCTATGTGCGTACCAATATTGTATATTGTCTGGAAAATATCCGTTAACAGAACATACTAACTTATTATTATAATACGCACCAACAATTATTCTTTGTTTTTCTTCGAAGTCATTAGTAAATTTTTCAATCATAAAATTAGAAAAGTCGATAGTTTTTCTTTGATTTAAAAACTTGTCACTACTATTAAACAACTCTATATATGCGTCTAAATCATCAATGTCTAAAATTTTAATTGAAAAATCATCTTTATCCATCAAATTTCTCCACTACAACAGCAGCACATTTACCACCGAAACCAAAACTGTTTTTTATGCCATATTTAAAATTTGGAAATTCCCTTTTATGATTATCAGATATTAATATATCGATTGGATTTTTTAAATTTGCAATTCTTCCTATTTTATTCATATTCATAGATTGAATAAGATATGCTAATTCAATTAATCCACAGGCAGACATAGTATGACCAATATTAGCCTTTAAAGCCATTAAAGCAGAATTAGGAAAATACTCCTTTATAATATTATATTCTGATGGATCACCGTTCGGCGTGCTTGTAGCATGACAACTTATTATAGATATCTGATCTCTTTGTAAATTAGCGTATTTAAGTGCCATATCTATACTTTGTCTAGCTCCTATAGCTGCTGGGTCCATTCCGGTTTCGTGATATAATTCTGTTGCGAAACCAATAGATTTAATCACGGCTAGAACATTATCTCCATCTTTTTCCGCTTTAGGCAATGACTTCAAAACCAATGAACAAGCACCTTCACCCATTACAAAACCCTTACGATCTTTATCAAACGGTGATGATATAGGCGGTTCTCTTAAATCCAAAGCTCCTATGGATTGAAACATAAAAATATCAATAGGATCTACCATTACATCACACGCACCTACAAGAATTTGATCATAAACTTCTGCCTGTAGTAATCTTACAGCATAATCTATCATGAGTATTCCAGTAGCACAGGCACTAGTCATACATAGATTTATACCTTTGAATCCAAACTTTTTACAAATTAAATAACCTAAATTGTCTCTCTGAGCTGCTAAAGCCTGTCTAGGGCTTAGCCTTTTATTGTCAATTAATTTAGAAACATTCTCTAATATTAGTTTTTGAGGACCACCTAACGACCCAAATATAACACCAGTATTAGTTTTATTCATAATATTGGCATCAAGCACAGCCCTATTAGCTGAGTATAAACCAATTATAGAATATCTATCTAGATTTTTTTGTTCTGTATTATCTAAAAAGTCTAGTTTTATTTCAGCATCGTTAATTTGAAAAGCACCATTTATTTTGATAGCAGGGTAAGTTTTTTTATCAAAATTTTTAATTTCGGATATTGGAGATTGAGCCTGTAAGTACCTATTCCAATTAATATTAATATCTTCCCCTAAGGCATCGACTATACCTAATCCAATGATAGCAATTTCATCCATTTTTTTATAAAATGTCATTTAGTCTTGAAATATTAAACTGTATAAGCTCTAGGATCATTTCTATCAATTATAAAATATTTCTTAACTAACCAACCGGAAAAATCAAACTCCCCTTTTTTCATAGCCTGATTATATTCGCTTGGATAAGCATGATGATTATTATGTAATCCTTCACCTAGAGTATACCAATGTATCCATTTATTATTTTGACTTTTGTCAGAAGTTTCAAAATTTCTATATGAAATACTTGTTGGTACATGGCTTAAAGTGGTGACAAACACACCGCTTCCGAATATATACCAACCCAAAGGAGCAAATAATATAAAAATAGGAATATGCCAATCTATTAGTCCTAACACTAATGAAAATATAATCAGACAAGCCCATATCTTAAAATAATTATGATGTACAAATTTAATTGTAGGGTCTCGTATTAAATCCTTAGGTAATATTCTTACCTGTTTAATTTTATTAAACCATTCAAAAGGTTTAATTTCCCATAATCCTAAGCTTTCTTTTATACTATTTTTTGGACTATGAATATCAAGATCTTCATCACTATATCTATGGTGATGTCTATGACTAGTAGCATATAATATAGGACTTCCTGCACCAATCAACACACTTGCCCAAGTTAAAAAAACATGTTTCTTTTTAGTGGTAACAAATGATCTATGAGCGAAATATCTATGCATAGCTATATGATTAGCAGGAATCACTACAATTTTACTAATCAAAAATGCTAAAATAGTCCACAACCATTCACCACTAAAGAATGGATATATTAAACTAAACCCCCAAGAAAGCAAACCTAATGCCCAAATGGTTCTTAATTTGTATATGTTCATACACCGTATTTGCTTATAATTATATTAAAAATGCTTTCGTCGAAGAACCCAATCGTAAATGCTCTTCTATCGTTATTAATATTATGTACACTATGTATCAAATCTGTACGCATAATATTCCATCGGTGGCTTGGAAAAATTGTAGAATTTACCTTACTTAATACATTTAGGTCAAAACAATGAGACCATGGATCCCTAATTAGTTCTTTACCATTTTCCTGCCACCAAATAGTTTCAACGTTTGTTCCACCGGAGGTTAGCAAAAAACTAATACAAAATGGACCACGGGTTTTTCCGTCTGTATGAGGATGTAACTGGCAGATATTATTGCCATTTGCTTTTATACTTTGAAAACCTATAGTTAAAGTTAATCCTTCTAATTCAGGAATTAAATTATTTATAAATTGTGTATACCTATCAGTTAGCGGCCATCTAGAATAAATTGCATCATCTACTTCTGTATTATCAAGTTGCTTTATTTTTTGTTGAGATAGCTTTTGTTTGAGAGATCCTGTTTTAGAATCTTCGATGATATCGATTATATCTTTTGGCAATTCTGGTAAATCTAAAATAGAGAATGTTTTCATTTTTTTTGCAAACAATACTTTATAAAAAGACCTGGTAAGTCCCATTCAAATTTTTTAACTGCATAGTAAGGACTTTGGCTATTGGCATGATGATTATTATGCAGTCCACTTCCAAGCATTAAGATATTTACTAAAGTATTATTCTTACTATTATCGTTTGTATCAAAATTCCTGTATCCCCATTTATGGCATACAATGTCTATCAATAAACTACTAGTATGAAAAGTCCATACCGCACTTAAACTAAACAAAAATATAGCCAACTTTAAATCAATTAAAGCGGTGATGCTATATACAATTATAACAAATTCTAAATAGTGTCTATGTAAGAAATTATGAAATGGATCCTTGGCCAGGTCTGAAATTATTTTAGGAGAAAATTTAACCATAGGCCAATTTACCAACCAAACATCATACCATTTATTATAGAGTGGACTTTGAGGATCTTTTCTTGTATCTGAATATCTATGATGTATTCTATGTGTTCCTACCCATCCATAACTACTTCCTAGAAAATTTAATGATCCTAATAATATCAAAATTATTTCTTTCCATCTTTGAGTATTAAAACTTCTATGGGCACATAATCTATGATAACCTATTTCGCCTCCAATCTTTCCAAATAAGATCCAACCTAGTATAGTTAATAATAAATCTTTATAATTCCAATCTATATAAAATAATAAAATTATTATAAGGTGATGGAAAACAATTAGTATCTTAAATTGTATATCCATATTTGGTTTATAAAATTTTAACATGGAATAATAGGACCTTGGTATGCCAGGATAGCTTTTTTTATTACCTTTTCTAAAGTAGAATTATCTCTTACGTCATTATAAATTAAAATATCAATTCGTTCTTTATCACTATAATTTTTATAAGCATGTTGATGATAACCGTTTAAGTACCAAATTTTACCGCATGTAAAATTAGCAACAAAATATTTCGAATTATTTTTATAATACGATAATTCTTCAAAAAAATATCTATCGCTATGGACCTCTTTAGAAACAATATGCGCTACATTTTTATCAGCAATAATTGGTATATGAATTATACACTGTTCGGGTTTATTATATTTTTTTATTAATTCGTCATTTTGATGACTATGCCAACCTAGAGCGTGTCCTGGCCCAGATTTTACAATTTTGACCAATAAAGGTTTATCTGTTATACTAAGAACCAAATCCATTAATAATGGAAAATTTTTGGTTACTTCTGTAGGATACCATCTTTGATCTTCAACGGGCCATTCGTAAAAATCTTCTAACTCGTTATTATCTTTATTTTTCCATCTAGCAAAGTGTTCCCTTACAATAGAAGAATTTCCTGACTTATAAATTGTTGTAAGAGCACATTGTTTATACGATTTGTGAATTTCCTCAAGGAATGGTGTCAATTGAAAATATGGCGGATGATAATTATGCCAAGTTCTATTTTTTAAAACTTCAGATTTTATACTATTAATATCAAATTGAATGCCTAATTCCATAAACGGAATAAATCTAAGATTGTTTATTGTTTTCAACTTCATTTTTTATTAAAAGGTATTTAATTACTAATCCAGGTAAATCAAATTCTCCTGGTTTATGATTAAAGTATGGATTACCTGGTTGGGCATGATGATTATTATGTAGACCACTACCTCCTGTAACAATATTAACTAACAGATTATTTCTACTTCGGTCTAGAATGTCATAATTCCTATATCCGTATTTGTGACAAACTATATCTATCAGATAAGCACCAACATGAAATTGTATCACAGATGGAATAATAATCACAAAAATTAAAAACTTATAATTAATTAATGCCAACAAAACAATTGTTGTATAACTTAATATAAAATAATTTTTGTGAATAAAGAGATGCCATTTATCTTTAATCAAATCGGAAATGTTTTTTGGACTTACAATAAAAGGTTTCCAAACGACTAACCAAACTTTCCAAAGTTTATTAAAATATGGACTGTGAGGATCCTTATCAGTATCTGCTGTTTTATGATGAATTCTGTGAACTCCACACCAAGATAAACTACTTCCTACAAAATTTAAACTACCTAAAATTAGTAGGATTCGTTCCTTGGTCTTTGTAGTTTTAAAACTACGGTGGGCAAATAATCTGTGAAATCCTATTTCACCTCCGATTTTTCCTATTAAAATATATGATAAAAATGTGAAAAGGAAATAATACCATTCAACATTAACGATAAAAAAACTTGAAATAAAAAGTATGTGGGTGGTTAATAGTAATGAACGAATTTTAGTAAGAGTATTAACGTGCATAATTGTTTATGAAATCCTGTTCGGAAATTTCAACAATTTCGTAAGTAAAAGTAAATTTATTTGAATACCCCTGTTCATTATGAAAAATAGTATTTTCATTGTAAAGAACATCTAGTCTATTTTTACATTCTAATGCGGTTTCTTGAGTATCATATATTCGTTCTGAAATAAGAATATTTCCATTTAACCAACGTTTGAATCCTATTTGTCGACCATCATTTACATATTCTTTAACTATTTCTTGATAAAGAGGTACATTACCTGGTTTAAAAACGTATGGTGTTAAATTAAAAAGTGTAAGTTGAGCATCCTCACTTAAAAGGTTAGTATCATGAATTATTGTAAATGTTTTATAAACCCAAAAGCTCATATTTTGTCCTTATAAATAAAATTTATTATATATTTATTGATAGACTATGTTATATTCAAACGTTTCGAGCATTAAAATATTACAATTAATCAGTACTGTGATTACATTGTACCTTATGACATTACAATTTAATCTTTATTGGTGGCTTTTATCTTTTTTTGTTTATTTTTTAACAGGTTGCTTAGGTATTACAATAACTTACCATCGTTATCTTTCTCATAAGGCATTCAAAATGCCTAAAGTTTTTGAATATCTTTTTAGTATGTTTGGTGCTCTTGGAGGAACAGGATCAACTATAGGTTGGTTAGCCGTGCATAATGTTCATCACAAATTTAGCGACAAAGATAAGGATCCGCATAGCCCACATTTACTCGGGCCCAAATTGTTGCTCACAAATTATAATTATAAATTTAATCCTCTAGATGCTAAATTATTACTTAGAGATAAATTTCATATTATACTGCATCAGTATTATAATCTAATACTTTTAATTTGGGCATTCTTATTATTGGCTATTAATTACAAACTTTTTTTGTTTGCCTTTATTGTTCCTGTTTGTTTTCAAATTTGGGCAAGTAATATAAGCAATTACGCTAACCATATGTTTGGATACCAAAATTACGAAACAGGCGAAGGAAGTAAAAATACCTGGTGGGTAAGTGCAATTACTTGGGGTGAAGGATGGCATAATAATCATCATGCAGAACCCTGGCATTACAGTTTTCAAAGAAAATGGTGGGAAATAGATATTAGCGGATATGTAATTTATTTAATTGTTATACTTACAGGTAATAAAAAGAGCCTATATAATTCAAAATATTAAAAAAATAGATTGACATACTAGCAACAAACTAATATAATAAGTTTATAGTAGACAGCACTGGTGTGCGGCGGAGACTTATAAACTCTGGAGACTGGTCAGATGGGCTGGAACGGTAGGGTTCGATTCCCTAGTCTACTACCAAAGCGAGATTAAAAAAAGTTAATTGCCTGGGTGGTGAAATAGGTAGACACAAGGGACTTAAAATCCCTCGCTTCCGAAAGGGGCATGCCGGTTCGAGTCCGGCCCTAGGCACCAGTTTTACAGCCCCCTTAGCTCATGCTTGGTTAGAGCAGCGGACTCATAATCCGTTGGTGCGCGGTTCGACTCCGTGAGGGGGCACCAAATTCTTTTTATCATATGATACCATTTGAACTTTCGACACTACAACATACATGGTTTATTGACATAGACGGAACCATATTCAAACATGAAGGTCTCTGGGAAGATGGTGAGGATACCCTGCTTCCAGGTGTACAAGAACTTTGGAACGCCATACCACAAGATGACTGTATCATTCTTACCACTGCCAGAAACGCTTTTTCTGCAGAACAAACAAAACAAGCACTCAAGAAATTTAATCTAAGATACGATAAGATTATCTTTGATTTGCCTGTTGGTGAAAGAATTGTAATTAACGATACTAAACCTTCTGGATTAGAAACTGCTATAGCATGGAACGTCAAAAGAAATAGAGGCTTTTAAGAAGTTTATTAAATACATACTTAATTAACAAGGATAAAAAATGCCAACTCATAAATTACCACTAGAACTCGGATATACCGATGCTAGAGGAAAAATTTTACCTATAGTACATGACATGGCCAATGTACAAATGATTTGGTCTGAAACAGGTGCCATTAGGGCCAACCATTATCATAAAACAGACACTCATGTTTGTTTCTTAGTCAGCGGAGATATGGATTATTATTGGCGTGACCACGGTGAAACAAAAATTCATAAAGAACGTATAGTTGCAGGGGAGTTGTTTAAAACTGGACCATTAATCGACCATGAAATGGTATTTACAAGTCCATCTGTAATGGTTGTTATTAGTGAACATAAGCGTGATGCTGTAAGTTATGATGAAGACATTGTAAGAATTCGTCCGTTACATGAGCAATATGTTTAAGTACCAATCTTGTAGATGTTGCGGCAATAATAATATTAATCCCTGGTTATCATTGCCATCTAGTCCTGTAGCTAATGCATTGTTTGAGATACCGAATTTCACAAAGTATCCTTTAGATTTAAACTACTGTGAACAGTGTGGTCATTTGCAATTGGCAGCAGCACCTGATCCAGACAAGGTTTTTGCCAGTTACAGATATAAATCTGCGGTTTCTAAATCATTTAGAAATCATTTTACCGCTTTGGCAAATTATGCTTTTGAAAAATTCAATCTTTCTAATAATAGTAAAGTTTTAGAAATCGGCAGCAATGATGGATTCTTGTTACTCCAATTTAAAGAAAAAGGATGCCAGGTCCAAGGAGTTGAGCCGAGTGCATATCTTGTAAATGAATACGTAGAAAATAACATGCCATTGGTAAACGGGTTTTTTACCACTGCACTGGTCAATAAACGTGAATGGACTGCTAAATTTGATTTAGTTTGTGCTAATAATGTATTGGCGCATATTCCAGATACAGACGATGTAATAAAGGGCATATCACGATCGTTAAAGGATGGCGGAGTTCTAATGGTCGAATGCGGCCATCGTGATGCTATATTACAAGGAACACATTTAGATAATGTTTATCATGAGCATATTGACTATTATAGCCCCCATTCATTTGGCACATTATTAGCAAAACATGGCCTGACTGTTGAAGAATTTGAGCTTATAAACTCACATGGTTTAAGTTTTAGATTAATTGCTAGAAAAGTAGATAAACCATCTATTACAACATTTGAACCTGTAAACATAGATATACAACGTACGAAGGTAGAAAATTATATAGTTCAACGTAAGAATAACATGAACTCTATTATTTTAGGAAGACCTTTTGTAGCCTACGGTGCAGCGGCTAAAGCTGTAACAAGTTTATACATGTTAGATTTAGTTTCAAATTCATTGTTTGGGGTGTACGATGACAATGAACTAAAACAAGGATTTTATTTCCCAGGAACAAACATAGTAATAGAAAGTCCTGAAAAAATGAATAAAGATTGTCTTGTAGTTGTTACTGCTTGGAATTTCTTTGAAGAAATTAAGAATAAGTTAATGTCTCGTGGACACAAAGGAGAAATTGTCTGTATGCAGTAGTATACGGCACTGGCAAATGGGCCAGGCTATTAGGAAATAAGATTAAGAACCATGGACTTTTACCAGTTCATATCGGATCTGATGACAGATTAGCGTTATTTTCAAGATCTCAATATCCCAAATTTACTCAGGGATATCCTTTGTTTATCCTTTCTAAAACTGAAAATCATTTAAATGATTTAAAAGATTGCCTACCACATTTACCTAAAGAAATTTATATAGAAAAAGGATTTGCTTCCGCCAACGAAAGGCGTAAGGCTAAAGAATTAGTTGGAGATATTCCGGTATTTTTTTTAAGTCAATACAGATTTAGTGAAATATTTACAGACTTTTTAGAACAACAAGAAACAATCTGTGGAATAAAATACAATTGGGCTGTAGAACAGCATTCAGCTCAAGAATGGATGTACCATATTGTTTCTATAGATAATTATTTGAAAAATAATAATTCTGATTTATATGTAGAACAGTTTGGACATTACGTTATAGATTCAATCAGCCAGGTCAACATTATCAAGAGCAAGATTAGATCTCTCATTATAGAAATAGAAACAACTACCGCAGATTATACCATTGAACTAGGAAATACTAATTCTTTAAAAAGAGGTTCAACTGTTTTGACCGTAGTAAACAACGAAGATTGTCTCGGTGAACAAATTTCGCATATAATAAATGATAAAAAAGAAAAGTTAGAAAGGTTATAAATGAAAATATTAATTTTAGGGTCTGATGGGTTTATAGGCTATCATTTAACTGATTCAATCCTACAAGATGAAAAATTTGCAGAATATACAATTACAGGAATAGATGCCAATAAACTGCGCACAGACATGCTTCCGTCGTCTAACAGGTTCCAGTTTCATAAAGCTAATATTTTACAGTCTAGACAATACATAGATTCTTTAATACAAGATACAGACATTGTATTACCGCTAGTAGCCATTGCTACACCAAAAATATATGTCGAACGTCCAATGGATGTATTTGAACTAGATTTTGAAGAAAATTTAAGAATATTGAAACTATGTCACAAACTAAACAAACGTGTAATTTTTCCTAGCACCAGCGAAGTATATGGTAAAGGAATTGCACCATTTGACGAAAATACCACAGATTTAACCTATGGCCCAATTAAATATAGCCGATGGATTTATGCCTGTAGTAAACAGCTATTGGACAGGGTGGTATTTGCCATGCATCAAAAGTCACCATTTCGTTTTACTTTGTTCAGGCCTTTTAATTGGGTAGGCCCATACCTGGACAGTTTAGAGTCAAGCTCAGAAGGATCTAGTAGACTAATTACTCAACTCATAAACGACGCTCAAATTAAAGGAGAAGTTACTTTAGTAGATGGAGGCAATCAGAAACGGTGTTTTACTGATGTAAGAGACGGAGTTTCAGCTCTAAAGGCTATGATATTAAATGAAGATATAAGTAACCAAAAAATTTACAATGTTGGTAATCCTTGGAACAATTTCAGTGTGAGAGAAGTGGCAATGATGTTAATTGAAAAAATGAAGGAACACAAGTTAGTAACTGACGTACAGATTAAAGTAAAAAGCAGTGGAGAATTTTACGGTGCTGGGTATGAAGATGTTAGTAATAGAGTACCTAGTATAAACAACATTGGTAATGATTTGAACTGGACACCACAGTATACATTTGAGCAAAGTTTACATAATATTTTATCATCGCTTAAATAATACAAACGGAGACTATATATGGCTAAAGCAAAAGAACAAAGTCAAAGGAAATCTATTAAAAAAAGTACCAGTCAAGGCGGGTCTGCACCAAAAACAAGTACAATGAATAAGTCTAAACGTAGAAGTTACAAATCATATCGAGGACAGGGCAAATAGTGTAATTCATACATGAAATTAACTTAAATGCAGGCTAGTCCTGCATTTTTCTTGACATAATTTGAAAAATCTGTTAAAATAAACAAGGAGGTGAACATGAAACAATTTTCTCTTTTGGATAAAGTAGGTAATGATCTAGTTGGAATTTTCCATAGATTGGCATTATTTTCAATCGGTGCGGCTACAGTTTATGCAGCGGGATGGGAATTTTTTGAAATGTTCAAAAAACACCATGCTAGTATACAAGATCTTTTGTTAATGTTTATCTATCTTGAAATCGGTGCTATGGTTGGCATATATTTTAAAACAAATCATATGCCTGTAAGATTTTTAATTTATATTGCTATAACAGCGTTGACACGGCATTTGGTTGATCTCGTCGCCCATAGTAAAGATAATCTAATTGAAATTATAGCCCTTGGCGGTACTACCCTAATCTTAGCAATAAGTTTGTTAATAATAAGATATGGTAGTAGTAAATTCCCCAGCACCTCAAAAGAAGAAATTCAATGACAGAATTATTTAGAGATAAACTTGACCAAGAAATCAAGATAGGCGATTGTGTAGTATATTCACTACATAATTCTTTAGATTTGGGAATAGTCGTTAAAATAAATCCAAAAATGGTAAAAATTAAGAAAATAGAACCTCCAAGAAAGTGGCAATCGCTAACATACAATAGATATCCATCTGATTTGGTAAAGATAGAAGGACCAGTAGTTAGTATGTATATATTGAAGAAATCATCAGGAGCAAAATAATGCCAGCAACTTTTTTTATCAGTGACACACATTTCGGACACGAGAAAACCTGCACCGTATTCAAACGGGCAGACGGCTCACCACTTCGTCCCTTCAGTTGTGCTGAAGAAATGGACGAGTTTATGGTAAAGGCTTGGAACGAACGTGTTCGTCCAAATGACAAGGTATACCACTGTGGCGATGTGGTTATCAATCGCAAGTTCCTACACATTCTTGGTAGGCTTAATGGAGACAAAGTGCTTATACGCGGTAACCACGATATCTTTAAACTGGAGGACTACAGCCAATACTTTAGAGACATTCGTGCCTTTGACGTTAAGAACGGTATGATCTTTAGTCACGTTCCCATTCATCCAGAAAGTCTTGGTAGGTTTGGCACCAACATTCACGGACACCTTCACGCCAACCGTGTGATGAAGATCACGGGTGTTAATCGAAAGTCCGGAGAATTTGAATATGGTGACGAGATCGACCCACGTTATTTCAACGTAAGTGTTGAACAAATTGACTTTGCTCCAATTAGTCTTGAAGAAGTTAATGCTAGGATTGTAGCACAAGGAGGGCATGTAGGATTTCGTAACGGCAATGCGCCTATAATGTAGGAGAATATTGTGAATAAAAAATTAAAAAAATTTGAACCGTTAAATTTTAATGCTACTCAAAAAATAGAAGACCTAGTAAAAAGAGGAGGCGTTATAATTGTTGAGAAAAAAGATTATGTTGAAATCAAACGTATCTCTAGTATTGCCAAAGTCGATCAATGGGGTCGAGTAGAATGGAGACCAGAATAATTTTTTGTAATTAAGTATTAAGATAATTAATAATATGACTACATTACACATACTTTCTGCTCCAGACAAACCTGTACACATTGATAATCGTATAGATGCGTTTGCTGTAGGAGCCGTTAAGTTTATTGACAACATGATGAAATACGGTTGGGATTGTATACATTATGGAATACCAGGTTGCCAAGTTAATTGCGAAACTGTCATGGCGTTACCTTTTATCTATAATGACTACCAGGAAAACATGAGAGTATACAATGTCAACGCAGGTAAAGAAATTCAACAACGTAAAAAACCTGGAGACATGATCATGTGTTTTCATGGATGGGGCAACCAGCAAGCAGCAGAAATGAACATTGACTTAACTATTGTAGAACCATACATAGCCTATGATCATACTGCTGTATTTGCCCCTTTTAGAGTGTTCTCTTCTTATGCTGTACAACATATGTACTATGGGCATCATAAGATGTTAATGACTCCTAGCTGGTTTGATGCTGTAATATCTAATGGATTTACTCCAAGCGAATTTGAATTTACAGCCAAAAAAGAAAACTATGTTCTTTATTTTGGAAGAGTAATAGAAAGTAAAGGAATAAATGTTTGTATACAGGCTACTCAATTATCGGGTGATAAATTAATAATAGCAGGACCAGGTTCTCTAGAAGATCTAGGATATAAAGAAATACCCGAACATGTTACCTGTGTAGGATTGTGCGACGCACGACAAAGAAAAGAACTAATGAAAAATGCCAAAGCAATATTTGGACCTACATACTATATAGAACCTTTTGGAAATATGGTAATTGAAGGATACTTATCTGGTACACCATCGATAACCACTGATTGGGGTGGTTTTATAGATACAGTAGTACATGGTGTTACAGGATTTAGATGTAGAGAAATGAGAGAGTTCGTAGATGCTTTGAAAAATATACATACTATTGACCCACATGTTTGCAGAAAATTTGCTGAAGATAATTACGGAGAAGAAGTGATATATAAAAAATATCATGACTATTTGGTCAAATTACAATCAAAAGATTTCTATAGATGAAAATTGCTTTTATAGTAACAAGTAGTATAGATGTTGACAATCAGTATCCATTAACTTATAGCCAGGTTAGGTCTCATTTCTCATCAGAAGAAAGACTTCGACAAACACTATTCACTGTTAATTCTTTAGACCTAGTAAGAAATCCCGAACTAGATATTTTTGTAATAGATGCGTCAGATAATTACGACTCTTATGAAGGCGTGATAAACTGGCAAAGACGCTGTAAATTTATCAGTGTAAAAAAATTATTTCCAGAAATATATCACAAGGTAAGGACTCATAATAATAAAAGTCATTGCGAAACAACAATAGTAAAAACATTTATGGAAAAATTTTATGACGAACTTAGACATTACGATTATATATGTAAACTTAGTGGTAGGTATTTTATAGATGGATCTTTTAGCTTAGAATATTTTACACCAGAAAACACAGATAAACTATTCTTTAAAAATCATCTTAGCTTTGACTGGAATGATAACTGGGGTTATCAAATGGTAGATAGAAGAGCTTTACAAGGTGATAATAAACTTTATCAATACTCTAGTGTATTATATGGTTGGGGATCACAATATCTAGATAAAATGCTAGACATAAATCGAGTAATCTGCGAAATAACAGGCAAAGAAAATTCAACACATTACGATATAGAAACTTTATTATATTTCTTTACAAGAGAATTTGAACAAGATATAATTCATGTTCCATGGACCGTAAATGGATGGGACGGTGTTAATGGAAGGTATTTAAAATATTAATGGATCTTACCTTAATTATTGTAGATAATTTCTATACCAATCCTGATATAGTTAGAAATTATGCGTTGAGCCTGCCTTTTAATGTCACTGGTAATTTTCCGGGTGCTAGAACAAGACCATATTTGCCCGAAGATGTAAAATTTTCAATCCAACATTGGATGAATCCTGTAGGACGTATTACTAATTGGTTTGAAAATTACGGATATACAGGGGCTTTTCAAATAGCTACTGCACAAGATAGAACTTGGATACACAGTGACTACTTTAACAAATGGGCAGGAGTATGTTATCTTAGCCCAGATGCTCCTGTAAGTGCAGGAACTGCTCTTTACCAACACAAACTATCTAAAAATTATAGAAGAGTAGATACCGACTATGAAGGGTATGATTTTACCAAATGGGATCTGTTCGATAAAATAGGAAATAGGTATAATAGATTAATCTTGTATAGAGGAGACTTATTTCATGCGAGTATAGATTATTTTGGTGATAATCTACACAATGGAAGACTTTTTCAAACTTTTTTCTTTGATACATAATGAGTTATAAAATTTGTCACATCATTTTTAGCACTAACAGACTAGAATATCTAATCCCAAGTTTGAATAGTCAAAGAATGTTAAATTGGTACGGATGTAAAGTTGATAAGATTTTTATAGATGATTATCCCAGGACAAGAAATGATCTTATGTTAAGATCATTTTTAACTTACTATAACTATAACGAAATAATTTTTCATAAGAACAATATTGGTCTAAGTGCTACCTGGACAGAATTTTGGAATATGATAAGAGATAGAGAGTATGATTATATATTTCATCAAGAGGATGATGTGGTCTTTCTAGAACCTATTTGTATAAGTGATTTAATTGAAATTTTAGAAAAAGACAAACAAATCAGTCAGGTTACATTATCTAGACAGGCTTGGTACAGTAATGAGCAAGATCCTAGTGCAAACAACGATGATATAATTTACAAGAATTTTAGGTACCAAAAAAATAGTTGCATATTTTCACCTATGGCCAGTCTTTATAGCCATAATATAATTAAGTATCCCTGGAAAGAATTAATTTCTCATAATATTAATGAAGGGACAATTGGTAAAATTTTAAATGACAAATACGGCATGGTATCTGCCAATGTTAAAAACTTTTTTGGACTTAAACTTATAAACCATATCGGTGAATGGTTCACAGGCAAACGTATATTACCAGGAGAACCTGGGTTTGAAACATACGGTCATTTTGACCCTAATAAAAGATATACCAGTAAAGATGGAAGATTATTGTATGAATAGAACATATTTAAATAATATTGTACATGAAAGAACACAAGGGATTGTTCAACAAGGACCCTTTACTGGTTTAAAATTATGCAATTACGACAATGGATGTTTAGGAAATAAATTATTAGGAAGTTATGAATCGCAACTTTACGCTGCCATTGAACAGACAATAAACTACCAACCAGATTTAGTTATAAATTTAGGGTGTGGTGAAGGATATTACGGGTTAGGGTTAGCTAAACGACTCCCCAATGTCAGAAACATTCTTATAGATAATGCAGAACACGAGCTAATTAATGCTTTGTATAATCTTCAATCAAATAAGTTATCTAATGTAGAATTATGGAACTATGCTGATATAGATGTAATACAATATATTATGCGCAAGTACAAGAAACCTTTTTTATTCATAGATGTTGAAGGGTATGAGATAACTTTTTTAGATCAAAACATAAACAGCGAATTGGTAAAATCGTGTATTATTGTTGAATGCCACGATTTTCAAGGTATTCCTATTACGCAAATTTTAAATGAAAGATTTAATGATTCACATCATGTCTTTAATATCTTAGATGATTTAAACAAAACATCGGATCATCATGCTATTAAAGATCTAACCAAAGAAGAAAAAAATTTGCTATTGAGTGAAGGTAGGCCTGGTGTAATGAATTGGTTATATATGATTCCAAAAAAATTAATATTATAAATATTTTGATGTTTATCTGGGCTAATTTATCTAGAAACCATATTATAGACAGTATATATCAAACATATAATTTGCAGGATGATGATCTACCTGTAACCTTATTTCATAAACGTCTATCTAGGCATATAAAGTCAATTGCACCAGTTATTGTAAAAGCTCACTATACACCTAAAGTTCCAAAAAATGAAATTTATATAGGGGGCTCTTATTGTGCCGAATCAGATCAATTAGGAAAAAAATCTATCACAATAGATTGTTATTATGCTAAAAGATATAAAAAAATCAGCATATGCACATCGAATTTATTTTCTTTAGCTAGTTTAATAAGTGATGTTATGTTACACGAAATTATCCATATGAGGCAATATAGAAAAAGAAATTATAAAGACATTCCTAATTATATAAGTGTAGTAAAACATACTGAATTAAGAGAAGAACAAAATTATCTTGGACATAGAGATGAGATAGATGCCTACAGTTTTAACATTGCCTGTGAACTACTAATGAAGTTTAAAAATGATAATCTACGTATTATAGATTTTTTAGATGGTAAAATTAAATGCCATACAACCAAAATGCCATGTTTAAGGAAATACTTACAGGTTTTTAAAAAAGATTGGAACCATCCTGTGATGCAACGACTCAAAAAGCAAATTCAAAAAAATCTCAATAAGGCAAAAAATGGAAAGCCGTTTAAAAATAATTTTTATATCTGGTATTGACACTCATATAACTTGATGTTACAATCAAGTATGAACTTTAAAACTTATCAATCTCAGATTATTTCAATCAAGACAGATAACCCTGCATTTTTAATCAATGATGAAATGACAGTGTCTCCAAGAGCAAGTTTTGAAATCGCCCGAAAATGTCCAGAGAAATATAAAGACATAATTTTAGAATGTCTTGGTAAAGGTTGGCTTCGACCTGTCGCACATATGACAGAACGTGAGATGATGATTTCAGGATTACTGAATGACTATTAATCTGACAAATAAATATGAATGTCACATAACGGTGACAAATTAAGCGTACCGCGTAAGGAAGGAAATATAATGTCTTATAATAAAACTAAAACAGACCCTGATCTTGGTCGTCGTATTCATGAACATTTGGTAAAATGCGGAGTAGAAACTCCTACTAGTGAACGAACCTTTATAATAGATCGTAAAGGTAAAATTGAAGTAATTGAGCAATTGTTTTCTCAAATAATGAAGGCTCTTGATCTAGATTTATCAGATGATAGTCTAGCAGAAACACCAAAGCGTGTGGCCAAGATGTATGTAAATGAAATCTTCTGGGGGTTAGATTGGGAAGCATTTCCTAAATGTACCACAGTGGACAATAAAATGAAATACGATGAAATGGTCGTAGAACGTAATATTAATGTTCAATCCAATTGTGAGCATCATTTTGTTGTTATTGACGGATTGGCCACAGTAGCATACATACCAAGAACAAAAGTACTAGGATTGAGTAAAATTAATAGAGTAGTAGAATATTTTAGTAAACGTCCTCAAATTCAAGAAAGACTTACTGAACAGATATATCATGCGTTATCCTATATTTTAGATACAGAAAATATTGCGGTAGTTATCGACGCCCAACATTATTGTGTCAAAAGTAGAGGAGTTGAGGACACAGGTTCATCTACTACAACTAGTAAATTGGGAGGAGTATTTAAATCAGATCCCAGTGTACGATTAGAATTTATGAATATTGTAAATTCTTGCCAGAAACGATAACTTAAAGGTAACAAATGAAAAAAGGTAAATTAAATATTCCCAGTCGAATTCAGACTCCGGCATCAGCTAATATCAATCAAACACCAGCACAAACAGATTCACAAGGTCGTCCACCAAGTGTAATGGTAGCAGTACCTGCAATGGAAATGGTAAATGCCGAATTCGCACAACACTTAGCCATGGCCTGTGCTAATATGGTTGCACACGGCGTTCGTATTAATTGTGCATTTAACATTGGAAGCGTTATAACAATTGCACGTAGAAACTTAGTTGACATTTTTCTAAAGAGCGATTTTGATTATATCTGGTGGGTAGATTCAGATATGAAATTTCCTGTTGATACTCCCCTTAGACTACTAAAAAGAAACAAGGCCATTGTAGGCTGTAACTATCGTAGACGTAGATTTCCTAATCCAAACTTCACAGGGATGATGGGTAATGCAGGACAGTTTAGTGAATTTCATACCACTGACAACAGTCCTCCGATGGAGTTAATCGACGTTTTGCCGCATGGATTAGTTTTAGTTCATAGGGAAGTATACGAACGTATACCACAACCACATTATTTACAGGAATATATTCCCAGTTTAAATTTAGAAATTGGAGAAGATATATTTTTCTGTCAACAGGCACAAAAGGCAGGATATGAAATTTGGTGTGATCAAGAATTAAGTAAAGAAGTTGCTCATATAGGTATCTTCCACTTTAATTATAACTTAAGTGTGCCAAAAAATTAAAAGGTAAAATTATGTTCGAATCTATTGAAATTCGCAAATGTATGAACGGTGTCATTGTTGTATTGCGGACTGAAGATGAAGATGAAGAATATGTCTATGATAGTGCTAGGAAAGCCATAAAATTTGTCAAAGATTTATTAGAGGCTAAAAATAAAGACATTCAACCGCAAGGTTAGTATTGAAATATGGATATTAAAAAAGATTACATTTTAGGTGATCCAGTATGGATACATGGTATCCACAGAGATAATAGACTGGTAAAAGGTGAAGTTATTAAGAAGTTTGTCATGGATCATCCTAATTACTCAAATGATTATTACTATATTGTAGAAATTCCAACTCATATAGAACCATTACTAGAAATAAGACAATGGGAAAATATGAGTCAAGATCAACATGGTCCAATTGGCATGTATAGAAGTCTTGGTACAAGTAAATCGGTTACTGATAGATTTATGAAAAAGGTAGGATATAATTTTTCCTCAGATACAAATCCTGAAGACTTAGAAGAACCCACTGCCGAACAGATACATGCAGCTATTGAAAAATCACAAAAGGCAAACAAGCATACTCCGTTAATGATTAAACCGGAAAAACCTAAACGTAAGTTCTACAATAGGAAGAAAAAAACTTGACTACGTGGACTCATATCCTGCAGGCATTTAATCCAGATTATGATGAACTTAGACGAATGCTTATAAACGGTCCATCGATTAGATGCGAATTATCTAAAGAAGGTAGAGAAACTAGGTTGGTACTGGTTGAACACTATGAGCATCGCAAAGAGATACTGGATGTTGATCAGCACACAGTTAGATTCGACGACATCGTTTCCCATGTTCAAGATGAACTACGTAATTGGAAAAATGTTCGCAGGATGGCCTGGGATCAGTGGAATTTTAAAACTAAGAAAGATGCAGAGAAATTTGTCACTTTGTTTAATTTAAAATGGGCAAAATAATTTGGGTTGAAACCTTTGAGGAAGATCAATATGTGATGAAAGAGTGGCACAAGATTCGTGTTCACCGTTTCAATATGGGTGATGTAGAAGATCCAGAAATATATGCAGGTGCTGCTCTATGGGAATGGCAGCAAACAGATAAAGGAAAATTCATTATGGAACATGGTAAAGATGTCAATTATCAAATTGGCGTAGACTATAACGCCTATGGATATAAATGTGTTATAATGTGTGAGTTAGAAAAGAAAAAACTAGCAGAATACTATTTAAGATGGGGGAAAATTGACCGTGTCTAATCCTTTTAAAGATCAAGAACGATTTATGTTAGCCTGTGATCAAACTGTTGGCGAAATAAATTCGCGCCAGTTTACTCTCTATCTTAAATTAATAACAGAAGAGTTTCTTGAACTGCAAGAATCTAAAACACAGTTAGACCAATTAGATGCATTGATTGACATTTTGGTTGTTACCATCGGTGCTATTCATTCAATGGGAGCAGATGCAGAAGGTGCATGGCGAGAAGTCATGCGTAGTAATCTATCAAAAATAGATGTAAACTCTGGAAAAGTAAATAAGAGAGAGGATGGCAAAGTATTGAAACCCGATGGTTGGAGTCCTCCTCATCTACAACCATTTTTACCAAAGGAGTAATCATGTTTGGAACAGACATTTTAACATACAATAGTTTTACATATAGAAGTGCGGAAGAGATTAATTCTGCCATGGGCCGTGTCTATGGACATATGGCACTAGCAGTTTTGACAAGTATGATAGTTAGTTTATTTGTAAGTTCTAGTCCAGCATTAATGGCCTTTTTCTTCACAGGCTGGATGAAATGGATAACCATGTTCTTACCATTAGTTGCAGTATTTGGTATTTCATACGCATTGAATAATGAGCCTAGTAAGCTTGTGGCTATTGCTTTACTTCACGGATTTGCTGCGTTAATGGGGCTTAGTTTTGCTACTATCTTTATAATATTTAAAATGGGTAGTATATTTGGTGCCTTTATGGGTGCTGCAATTTTATTTGGAGTTATGAGTGGATACGGATACTTCACAAAGAAGAGCTTGGATAGTGTCGGAAAGTTTATGTTTGTTGGTCTTATCGCTATTATTCTTGCCAGTATTGTCAATATTTTCATTGGTAGCAGTGTACTCGGCATGGTCATTAGCGCTCTTGCTATCATTATATTTTTGGGACTAACTGCTTACGATACTCAAAAGATAAGAGAAATGCTAAGTGTAGATACCTCAGATGCAGTGGAAATTAGTGGCGCTCTAACACTCTATTTGGATTTTATAAACTTATTTTTAAATCTACTACAACTATTTGGCGAGAAGAAAGATTGAAATATAGAAAGAAACCTGTTACAATAGAAGCATTAGAATTTGTTTATAGTAAAGAAGGGATAGAACAACTCCGCGAATTCTGTGGATCTGCTTTGGGTAATACGCACAAAGAACGTCACCCAGACGCTCTAGGTGAAGCAGAAATTGGCACATTAGAAGATGGTGTTCATCTTACCGTTAAGCATATTGCCACAGAAGGTGATTACATAATAAAAGGTGTCCAAGGAGAGTTCTATCCCTGTAAACCCGATATTTTTTGGCAGACATACGAAAAGGCGTAACATGAGGAAACATTACTGGAGTTGTAGCAGGTTCGCTGATTGGCTACGTGGCACAGATAAGCCTAGTGCGGAGACCAGTTTGGGTTGGGCTAAATGGCATAAGGCCTCAAAGGAAACACATCCCATTAGATATTGGATCGCCGAGGAAGGGTTAGACTATGTACAAAATTTCCTATGGTGGCCCATTGATCGTGTTTATGACATTAAGTATTATATTAATAATCGTTGGGTCACTAGAACTCACTGCCTTACTGCTCACCCACGAGATATTCCTAGAGGTCAATGGCGCGATGTGGGCTATCGTTTTCTCCCTTGCCTTTTCAATGAGCTCGTTGATTTTGTTGAAGTTGAGTCTGCTTGGAGTCACATAGCCTGGGACAAGGAGGCTCGTGACAAATATAAAAGCCCTTGGTATGCTACAGGATGGTTTCGTTGGCGTACTTGGCGTTGTCCAGAAGCCGGTGTAGATCATCTTAAATGGGCAATGACATTGACCAATAAAGACTTTATTGAAGAAGGCCAAAAGGAAGAACCAACCCAGCAAGCAATATCCGCAAAGGAAATCCTTGAACTATACACTTGGTGGAAGGAAGTCTATCCCAACCGTCCAGACCCACACGATGCCAGTGGTTGGAGTGCTCGCTGTGAATTGGGTAGAGAGAAGGCCAGAGCGCAAGGTTTAGATGATTTGGCATTTTTGGGTAGCGAAAGCGAAACCGAAGATGAACGTAAGGAAACTATGCAAATTTTGGACCTATGCCACAAAATTGAGCAAGAGCAAAAAGACGAAGATACCCAAATGATGATTCGTTTGATTAAGATCCGCGATAGTCTTTGGACTTAAAATGAGTAATCTAAACAAAAGCCCGGAACGCAATTCTTTTGCTATGAATAATGCTCGCCGTAGATCAGAGGAAAAAGGTGAAGATCCTGACCAAAATGAATACATCACTTTTCTCACCTCGGAGTTAGAGCAACGCAGAGAACAAGAACAGAACCCAGAATGGCAAAAAGATAACCTAGAATACGATCTACGCTCTACTAAATGGATCTGTGATAAGGCAAAGGCCAGCGAGTCATATGCTCAAAATTTGTATGCGGCAATGTGTAACAATGACTTTCAAAAGTTAGATACCTGGCCCATTCTTACAGATAAGCGCTGGCACTGCTCATGGAGATACGCAGGTGGTATAGTGGCTGATATGAGAGAGAAAGGTGACTACATAGATTGGTATTGCTCTGGTATTAAGGGCGACATAGATCTTGGTGGTGGCATTGAAGAGGATCCACATCCTACCTGGGTAAATGAAAGTGTCGTTACAGATGAAATACGTAAAGACCTAACACGCCTAGGATGGATCGTAATTGAATCAAACAATTAAAAGTATCTGTTTACCGTTAAGTGTTTGGCCAGTTATACACAAAAGGTTATCTAAAGAGTATCCATCTAGTGTAATTCTTTTAAGAAATAAAATGAAAGAGGTATTAGGGTTTACCGTTAGAACTTACAGAGATTGGGAACCTAATATGGTTCATTTTAATGAATATATAGTGTTGGATTTTTACGACACTAAAAAGAAAACCATGTTTATACTTAAATTTTCTGAAATATTGAACAAGTATAACATTGACATCTCCTAAAAATGATAGTATACTATAAGTATAGTAAATTTTTAGGAGCAATTTGTGGCTACAACTACTGCCAAGCGTGTTAAAAACCATGCTGCCTTAACCAAAGCAAATAAAGATAACAGCCCAAAATGGGATGGTTCAGATGCTTGGTCAGGCGAGAAATTCACCAAACATTTTCGTGATTCTATGATGTGGTATAGCCAAAATAAAACCAGTAAGGACCTAAAACCACAGGTAATTAATTGGATGGCTCGTGAAGGGTTTACAAAAGAAACAATAGCCCAATACAAAAAAACCAAAGATTCTCGTAGCGGAATGACCATGTGTGCTCTAGCATCTTGTATGATGCGTGGCATGCCAGCTTTACATCCTGAATTCAATAATGGTAAAGATAGCGGAATATGGTTAAAGGCCCAGATAATGGAGGTAATTAACACTGGAGATTTTGAAGAAGAACGTGAAACGACGGTTGTAAAAGTTCATAACCCAATTGTTACTATACAAGATCGTATAAGAGAACAAGCAGGAGCAATGGCGGAAGAAATAGATATTGCTATCGATTCATTTATTACTAATCCAGAGGCTTTTGACCCAAAACAATTTAGTTTAGTCAAGGTATTCCGCGGTAAAGGTGTAAAAAGTGCTCATGCTAGATATATAAAGGGGTTTTATGAATTTGGTCATTCTGAATTGTTGGAACTTGCCTCTGGCCAAGCTGACGAACAATTGCGAGAAGCATATAAGCATCTGCCACGTAAACATGTAAAGAAGTTAATAGAATTTTACCAAATTATAATGGATAGTTGTGACCAAATTAGTGCAGAGGCAAAAATTAACAAAAAACCGCGTGCTAAAAAAGTCAAACCTGCAGAAGATCTAGTTAAAAAACTTAAATTTAAAACCAGTGATGACAAACTTGGTATTGTTAGTGTTCCCCCTGGACAAATTATTAAATCGCAAAGTGTATTGATTTATAATGTAAAAACACGTAAAATGGGTTATTATATAGCTAAAAACTTAGAAGGACTATCTGTTAAAGGAACTACTCTTGAAAACTTTACAGAAAAAAGTGTACAAAAAACGTTACGTAAACCTTTAGAACAGTTAAAAGAGCTCAAGGAATTGAACACCCAAAAAAGAGTAGAAAATTGGTTTGATAAAGTAATTAAAACCACTGCAATTAAGTTAAATGGCAGATTAAATGAAGATACCGTAATTTTAAAAGTTTTTAAATAAGAGACAACAATGAGTGGTTATACCTTAGTTCGTAAAGTCAAACATCTGGAAACAGAGTGTGATAGATTGGGCTTTACCATGTGCCATGCTCGCATGTATAGTAAAGAATTTGGTGATGTAGTCGCCCTAAAGCCCAAAGATTTGGAAAGTCTACCTGTATTCAGTCGTGATGCCGAGGTATTTGTAGGCACACTCTCAGAGTTAGAATCGTGGCTCATGGGCTTGGAGTGGGCTCGTAGATATGATCGTATGCTGTTTGGTGTCAAACATGACAAAAATAGAGAACGCAAAGAACAAGATCTACGCAACAAACAATTAATGAAAATAATTAAAGAAGGCAAATTACCAGATGAACAGTCATCTTAGGTCATTAGCAGAACGAGCCGCTAGAGATATTGATCTTGCCTACCCCGGAGATGCTTTTCCAAATGCTATTGTCAAACACATCGTCAAAGACCTTACCGCAGAATTCGCCAAGGTCAAATGGATGGGCGATGATGAAGGTTGGGAACGGGCTGTAAAAGCAGTTTCGGAAGAGATTAAAAAACGATACGGTGTGTGACCTTGTTGGGAGAAGTATTATGAACGAAATAGTTAAAGCCATTTGGAACAAGGCAGCATCAAGTCATGAACAGGCTGACACAAGTTGGCAGACTAAAGAAAACTTTATGAGTAGGTTTGCTGAATTGATTGTAGAAGAATGCTGCTCACAACTATATGACCGTGGTCAATACAGTGACGGTGATTGGGCCAAATATCGTATTCGTAAACACTTTGGATTAGAGAAATGAACAGTGATTTTGAACGACAGGCAAGGTGGTATGCCCTAAAGTTAATCTTGGTATACATCAGCATCATAGCCACCTTATTTGTTATAGGCTACATCGATCTATTTTATTTGTTCGTTGTGGTTACATTAATGTTTGTTTTAGTCATAGCGGGTGCCATATATAGGGATGCCTATTATACTAAACTTGTAGAGTTAGAGGTAGAGAAATATGACCAATCAAGAACTAATTAATACCCTGCGTAAGGCCAGTGAAAGCCAAGATAACATAGCATTGAAGATGTTATTGATTATGGCGGCTGAAAGAATGGAAAGATTACATCATGCTCTATATGGAGATAAGGAATGAACGAACGAATTCGAGAACTTGCTCGACAGGCTGGATTGAAAGTAAATGCAGATGGCGATTTCCTGGTGTTTACTGGGTCAAGTGGTAGTCGTTACAGAGTTCATAAGAACTCGTATCGTACAAATTATCTTACTGGCTCCATTCTTACTGATCTTCAGAAAAACAACACTACCTCTACCATACAACTCATGCCCGAGACCACTAATTTCTTGGAACTAGATTATGAATAAACGTATTGAAGAATTAGCCGTTTCTAGCGGCATTTATGACAGTCTATGCGACCCTTACGATGCTTTGAAGAATGGTGATTACTATAGCAGCATTAAGGTTGACTTAGAAAAGTTCGCCGAGTTGATTGTAGAAGAATGTGCTAATGTCGCCGATGAGAATTACATCCATCGCGGAAGTAGAACTTGTGGGCTAGCGATTAGACTACATTTCGGAGTTGAAGAATGAACGAGATTGGTTTGGCACTGCTGGCCTGTTATGTGATAGGTTTTGTCACTGGTTTTGTTTGGGGCTGGCAAAAAGAATTAGGATTAGAAGAATGAACACTATTAGATTATGTAAGAGAGAAGTAGAACGAATTAAAGAACTGTTTGATACCATACACCAAACCGGTAATGTTGGATTTGTCCTTCTTACGCAAAATGATGAAGACTCTGGTATTGGTTATGAACTTAGAGCCACCTTCCAGATTACTCACAAAGACACAGATGGTGAATTTACTGTGACAATAACTGACCACAGAGATTGGTAATATGAACAATCGCCTAGAGGATTTAATGTATCGAGCAGGACTAACCGCCCAGGGTTGTTGGGATAGCATGGACGACTATGATCACAGGGCTATAGAAAAGTTTGCTGACCTCATTATACAAGATTGCCTATTAGCACTTGAACCTGATTCCATGGCACCGGAGATAGACTATGATGTGGAAGAAAAGTTCTATCGTCGCAGTGCTAAAAAAATTAAAAGACATTTTGGAATTGAACAATGAATGGCAAAATTATAGAACTGGCTCGTGAAGCAAATGTGCTGAGAACTGAATATGCTGCTCCTAAATATGGAGTTCATAGTGAACCCAGTTTAATTGACCTAATTCGATTCGCAGAACTAATAATAAACGAATGTGCTAACAGATTGGATTGTGATAATAGAATTGTCAACGTTACTACTCCACAGGTGACTTGTGGCTTTATACTAAAAAACCATTTTGGACTGGAAAAATAAATGACTATTGATACTTACAACCGCAAGGCTCGTTTTGCTGAACTAAAGCCATATGATCCATTTGCCGACAAAGATGACTTTATGGAAGTCTGCGAATGGCACAATGGTGAAGGATTTGATGTGACTATAAACAATCGTATTGTTTCATACACTTGGGGGCAGTGGGAATGCCTACAGGTATTGGTAAATTTTAAGGCCTAATCTATAGTTTTTTTATTTTCTCATTTAACATTGACACAAATACGGATTTATATTATAGTAAAGAAATATACTATACATAGGAGATATTATGAGTTGGTTTCAAGAAGGAGTTATGCTATTTGTAATAGCAATGATTGGACTTGGTGTAATACATGAGTTAGAAAAAATAGCCAGAATTTTAAATCACCATTTAGACGAAAATAAAGAGCATCATAATGATAATTGAAAAACTTGCACTTTATACTGCAATTATATATTTCTGTAGCGGAAACGACTGTGGTATGATAACTACATCTAATCCTCTAAGGAGCGATGAAGAATGTCGCCAAGAACTAGGAACGATGGAAGATCGATTACGTTCAAACAAAGAAAAAACATTTTCCAAAATCGATGGAAGATGTAGCCGTATGTTGTTGGATTATAAAGAATTTAAATCTGATGTATGTGATACTAAAACTTAGGATATAATATGTGGATACTAAAATTAGTTGCTGTAGGGTTTTTTACAGCCATAGGTTGGGGTGTGGCAGATGCTTATGTAGTTCAGCCATATATTGCACCTAAAACTAAAGTTGAAATAGAGATAGAATAATGAATTTCATAAAAAATCTTTTCTCACGGTGTAGAAATACTCAAAAATATTGGATGTTTATCTATTTTATAATTTTATTTTTTGCAGTAATTTTTACAATTTATAAAACTATATATTTGAACGAAGTTAAAAATATTGATCAAACTGCAAATGAATTATCTGTATTAAACACTAAATTAGACAAATTAGAAAAAACAACTTTAGAAAATAACTTAGAACTACAAAAACAAATATTACAAAACAAAAAATTAATTACAGAACAAGAAACACTTATCACAGCCAATAAACAGTTAGAAAAGAGAATACAGGCTCATACAGAACTTTTAAAAAGAATGTGTGAATATATTGTAGTAATTACTGTAGATAAAAAAATTACTCCTAGGCAATGTTTAGCTGATTACAGTTGGAAAAGAGAGGAAGGGCTGTAGTGGATACTATTGAGGTAATGATAGGTAATGCGTTATTTTTTGTATTAATATTGTTAATATTTGTATTCCTTTGGAAATATAGTAAATTTAAATGAACACTTTAGACATCGTTATTAATATCTCAATCGTGATATTTTTTGGGTTACTAATTATTTTGACACTAATAGCAGATAGAAAATGACTAATGAACAAATTAGAGAACAAGACTTGAAAAATCAAAAAGCCTTGGCATTTCCACAGATTGGAGACTATTGGCACGAAATGTTCTGTCCCTACTTTGTCATAGTGAACAAGGAAGGTGATAAATTCCGTGTGCTTAGTTGCTTGGGTGGGCCTAAAAGTTTTACTCGTAAAGATGAACTTAACGCACAGATCGAAGTGGATAACGGTCATTGGGGCTTTGACTACTCAAAGAGTATGCTGGTGGATCACGAGTGGATTCGACGGGCCGTGACCTATGGTAGCATTGATGGCTTTGTGGCAGATGTGGTGCAGAGTGAAAAAACTGCTCGAATCGCTCAAGAATGGCGTAACTGGAAGCAGACAGAAATGCGCAAACAGATTCAAGCCTTGGAATCAGAGTGGGAACAATTTACAGGTTGGAAATATTTGAAGGAAACAGCATGACCAAAATTGTTATTAATCGTTGCTTTGGTGGTTTTGGTTTGAGCGATTTAGCCATGCTTGAAATCGCTAATCGTAAAGGATGGACTCGTATTTTGAAATCTAGACATTATTCACTTATGTCACCAGATGGAGGAGAGATTACTGATTATGATATTCCACGGGATGATCCTGATCTCGTAGTAGCTGTAGAGATGTTAAAGGAAAAATCGTTTGGAGAATTTGCTGAACTTTTGGTTGTAGAAATACCCAATGATGTAGAATGGTGTATAGAAGAATACGATGGTAGAGAATGGATAGCCGAACGTCATAGGGTATGGCCTTGACTTTAAAATAAAAAATCTGTATAATAAAATTATATTAATTTATAATTAAGGAAGTTCTGTGAACTTAAAAAAACTTTTGCCTGCTTTACTTTTGTTTAATTCAGTAGCATATTCACAGGTAGAATCTTTACCAAATAGTTATAAGGTCGTAGGAATAGACACAGTCTGGCAATATGGGTACAAAGGTTCTGGAGTAAGAGTTGCAGTTATTGATAACGGTTTTGATTTAAATCATAAAGATCTTGAAGGAAGATTTTGGAAAGCAAGCAATTTTTATGATCTTACTAGTAATGTTAAATGGGCAGGCCATGGAACTGGCATGGCTAGTATTATTGGAGCTAAGGCAGGCAATGGTGGAGTAGTAGGTGTAGCGCCAGAATCACATCTATGGTTAGCGCAAATAGGCGCTGGCCAGTACAGTCCACTTATGAGCACGGCAGCATTTAATTTAGCACTAAATTGGGCTAGCTCATGGAGTGCTTCTGTGATTAATGCTAGTCTAGGGTATGCATATGATGATAATTTTATTAAATCAGCCCGATATGATACTAAGACAAATACTTATATTGTAGACCAATCTCTGCTAAGAACTGTAACTAAGACTGATTCATTGGCCGTGGCAACAGGCCGTAATTCTATTATTGTTATCAGCGCAGGCAACCAATCATTACCATATGCTAGTTTTCCTGCGCAGTTTGCTTCGAGACTAGATATCTACGGTAATCTAATCTTAGGTGGAAAAATGTTAGTGGTAGGCAGTGTTTCTGATGACGGAACAATCAGCACTTTTAGCAATAGAGCTGGCCACATTTGTTCAATGCCTGTTGCTAATACTTGCTTAGATCTTGTTAAAACTACTGATTTTTTTGTTGTAGCACCTGGAAACAAAATTCCCCAGGCACAGGCTTTAGGAAATTCTACAATTTATGGATCTGGAACCAGTGAAAGTGCAGCATTAGTCACTGGTGGTATAGCATTATTAAGGCAAGCATGGCCTCAACTACGCTCTGAACAATTAGTTAAATTAGTATTGAGTACAACTAAAGATCTCGGAGCTCCTGGCACAGATAATATATATGGCAGAGGTATGGTAGACTTTGCCAATGCTGCTAAATCTCAAGGTATAATAAAACTAGCCTCTGCTAATATGAAACTAGGATCCGATATACCGCAACCTAGTAATGTTATTAATAATATTGACGGAACAAAATTATTAGGTCAGGGTAATTTTACATCATTACTGGTTTCAAGCAATATACTTAAGACTGCTCAGGTGATAGACAGCTATGATAGAAATTATACAGCAGACTTTACTCGAGCTATTGCCAAATTACCTGTTGTGTATAATCCAGATAGTCCTTGGTTATCATTTTCTAGCATGATTAAATTACCGATTGATAAAAATAAAGACTTAACCATACATAAGTCTTATAATGGATTAGCTACTGAACTGAACATTTATCAGCATAACTGGGTTTATAACCTACAGGTAGGTAATCAGCAAGATTTCAATGGCTATCTAGGTAATTCTGGATATGGATCTCTATCCTTGGGCAGTAGTTATACAAATTGGATGATGTTAGGCATAGAAAGAAAGTTAACTGATACAACTAATCTAGTAGCAAACTATGGTCAAGGTATGACAGATATTTTGAATTCAACTTACAGCATGATTTATACCGAACCTGGATTACGATCTGCAACATGGAGTGTCGGGCTCAAATCTAATAATATATTTTATGAGCAAGATGTTTTACAATTGAAAATAGCTAATCCTGTGCATATCGTTAAGGGCTATGCACAGATTACGGCAGTAACAGGATATACTTATGAGGAAGATGCAGAAGGCAATTTTACAGCATCACCTGTTATTGGAAAAGAGCGCATAAATTTAGCTCAAAATAATATAAAGCCAATACTATCTTTAAGTTATAAACGATCTTTATCACATGTAAGCAATATCGGCATATCTTGGTCTGGTTCTTCAGATTCTTATAAAATGGGATTATTTTATAATTATATATTCAAATAATTATAATCTTTTAAATACAATATGCGCATATTACCTATCAGCCATTACTATCCTAGTCTAATACATAGGTATGATTACATGGTTTTTAGTCAAGACACACTGGTAAACGATATAGGATCTGCTCCATTGAATAAAAGTTACACTGATATAAATGCACCTGTTCACGTACCTATTCAGGTACATCCAGCAGCAATTATAACTCTCAGTGCTGATGCTCTTTTTTTATTAACCAAACCGATAGAATGAAACAAGATAATCAAGTTTTTACAACAGATCCAAGAATAACCCAATCTAAGTTGTTTAGTACGGAGACTTTACCAAAAATTTATTACGATCTTAAAGCTCAAGACAAAAAGAAAAGAAAGGTATTAGCCGATGAGCAATCAATTAGACAAAATCAAGAACAGTATTAGACGTCAAAAAGATGAAAATGCTGTGGCTAAACAGGTTAAGATAGCCAAAGCATATAATATTCCTGTAGAAGAACCTCACAAGTTAGCAAAACATCATGCCACCAACTGCGGTAACCCTAAATGTCATATGTGTGCTAACCCAAGGAAAATATTTAAAGAACCTACTGCACAAGAACGCAGACTATTTCAAGACGCAGATACTCCAAACGATAGGCACAGCAATGGACTCAAACCCAGGGATGAAGTTTAGACCTCAACAGCTTCATAGAAAATTTAGTATTAAGCATAGTAACTGGCAACCTAGATCTAAATGGTCGCCCAAAGACTATTTACTTCATGTGTTTAGTATGTTACACTATAAAAGTAGACATGCTCCTAGGCCTATACAGATAAAATGGCGTAAGGCTTCTACTAGATTTGAACGTCAACATCACAAAATTATCTAAACTACACAAAGGAATCTTATGAACATTAAAGACTATTTAGAAGTGGTTAACTATCGTATCACAGAAGGTGACACATTTGGTTGGACCTGCTTTGGTGAGCATGCCTACAACCTCAGCGCATGGAATGGAGATCACGATGGTTGGAGTTTTAACATGGTGTTCGATACTCGTGACCAAACTGTTTATTCAGTAGAAGCCTGTGACTATAAGCGTAAACGTGCATATCGTTATCTCAATCCAGATCATCGTGAAACCTATATTACCTATGGTAAGACCAAACATGCAGACTACTACAATCAAGCCTGGGACAATGTTGACTTTACAGACCTAGAAGTTGAAGAAGATTGGATTGAAAAGGCCCGTAGCATTGTTGCTGACAAGGAATACAGCACTGATGTCATTCTTCCGTTAGAGTTAGATGATGATGAACTATTCGCTCTGATGAAAATGGCTCACGAACGAGACATTACCTTTAATCAACTTTGCCGTGAGGCCATACAGGCTGCTATAGATCGTGAAAAAAAGACTGCTGGCAAACTCGAGGTTTAAACCAGTGACACTTGCAGACGAACGTTATCGCAGTCTCGTTGAAACTAAGAAGTTTCTTATGACACTTCTTAGTCCACATGCAACTCCAAAAGTTCCACGAGTGATCCGTGAACGTGCTCGTTCGTTATTGAGACACTGGCCCGATAACTACCATTTAGAAAAGATGACCATAGACATGCCTCATGACTTTGCCAAAGAAATGGAGCCACTATATCGCATGGTCAAACAGCGTGAACAAGAACTTAATGAAGAAGTAACACAACCTAAAGACCCTCACAACCAAGAAAATTTAAACTGGTAATTTATGACAACTAATGCTTTTATCTTTGCCTGGGATGAATTCGGTATTGAAAGCATTGTGCCCATTACCGAATACGAACACTGGGACAAGCAGCAACTAATGGAAATGTTGAAAGATAAACCTAGACGGCGTAATCCATTAGACCTCATAGTTCGCAATCTCATACTTCGTGCTCAGGTCAACGCCCAACGGCATTATGAAATATATGCCATAGACTGTGAAAAGGAAATGGATGAAAAATTCTGGCGTAGATCTTGGGCAGAAGATCCGCAGGCCATGGCAGACATTATTAGAGAACGTGGACACAAACTCTTTTCAGCAAGACGCACTCAACAACCATTAATAACATAAGGATAAAAAATGCTAGTACCTATGGTAATTGAACGGACCAGTCAAGGTGAACGTGCCTTTGACATTTACAGTAGACTTTTAAACGAACGTATTGTTTTTCTAAATGGTCCAGTAGACGACAATGTAAGTAATTTAATCATCGCTCAAATTCTACACTTAGAAAGTCAAGACTCTGACAAAGATATTAATTTTTATATCAATAGCCCAGGCGGTATAATTACAGCAGGCATGGCTATCTATGATGTCATGCAGTTTGTTAAACCAGACATTGCCACATATGTTTTAGGGCAAGCCTGTTCTATGGGGTCATTTTTAGCACAGGCAGGCACTGCGGGTAAACGCTATATGTTGCCCCATGCACGCCATATGATTCACCAGCCCAGTGGAGGTGCTAGAGGTATGGCATCAGATATTGAAATTTCCTATAAAGAAATTATGGCCATGAAACATATGTTAACCAACCTGTATGTGAAACATAATACCGCAGGTAAGACCTATGAAGACTTTGAGCGTGACATGGATCGCGATAAGTTTATGAGTGCAGAAGAAGCATTTGTTTATGGACTATGTGATAGGATCGTAGCCTCCAGATAAACTTACAAGAAAATTCTCCTCTAAGAGTAATTAAATAATTGTGCTTATGGGAGAACATCATGGTCAACTTTATTTTGAATAGGCACATAGAAAAACTACAACAATTTAATAGACAAAGAGGAGTATGGATTAGATTAAGTATATTAGTTGTTATAATTGTAAGTATAATATTGCTAGACTATTTTTTAAAAGATACTAGTCATTTTCATTACTTTTTAATAAGTTCGGGATTTATCATAGCAGTGATTTGGTGGTATTGGACAATGCAAGTTGTTAAAGAAATTATTAACCATAAATATTACGAGACTGAATTACTTAAGATGCTAATTGCTGATATTAGAGATATTAAAAAATCAGTTCATCAAAACATGAGTATTGACAAACATATAAAAGATACATATAATTAGTACTCAGTGGACTTAGACATTCACCCCACTTTAAATATTCTGCATGTCATCAAACTTACTCAAGGAGGCAAGAGATGACAAGATCATCAACATTAGAACTAAAACAAAATTCTGAAACAAGCTTTTCAACATATTATCCTGTAACATACAAATATACCAGTACAAAAGAATATCATGACGCATTTCCTTGTGCATATCGTCAATGGCGAGCTGACAGCCATTGTAATATGATACACGGTTATTCATTTTCTATGAAATTCTATTTTGGAACTAATGATTTAGATGTAAGGAACTGGGCTGCTGATTATGGCGGATTAAAAGAATTAAAAAAATTTTTAGAAGATAAATTCGATCATACATTACTGGTGGCACAAGATGATCCGGAATTTCAAACATTTAAATTACTTCAGGAGAAAAAATTAGCGAAACTTACAATATTACCTAAATTAGGTTGCGAAAGTCTAGCAGACATGCTTTACAAGTATGTCAACGCTGTTTATATTCCTGATATGTGGGGTCCAGGCGAAGCAGACAGACTATGGTGTTATCGTGTGGAAGTAAGAGAAACTCAGGCTAACATGGCTTTTAGAGAAGGTCATAGAGAATGGAATGAGGATTTATTTGCAGGCTTTGAATGAAGGATTTTATTTTCTCATTAATAGGTGCAGTAATACTCGTAATCCTTGGATGTGTTATAGGATTTTGGCTGAATATTGTAATTACACCAGATCTGCCTAATGGTTTTTACGAGTGCAGAGATTGCAGTGATAAATCATGGGCAGATACAGAACGTTGGTGGCGTAAAACAAAATAATTAGGCAAATATGAAAAATGTAGCAGTAATTGGAGCAGGAATAGCAGGAATAACCGCTGCTTATTATTTGACACAAGCAGGTTACAATGTTAAAGTTTATGAAAAAGAATCTTATCCTGCTATGGAATGTAGTTATGCAAATGGCGGGCAAATCTCTGTAAGTAATAGCCAAACATGGAATACTTGGTCAAATGTCTATAAGGGTATTAAATGGTTGGCTCGTAAAGATGCTCCGCTTTTATTAAGACCTAGTTTAGATTGGGATAAAGCCAAATGGCTAGCTAAGTTTTTATATCATACAGCAAATAATGAATTCGCTAGAAATACAATTAAAACAATTACACTAGGATTAGAATCACGTAAATTGTATAGTGAGATCGAAAAAGAAGAAAATATAAAATATGATCGGTTGAACAAGGGTATTTTACATATCTATAAAAATGCAAATTATTTCAATGAAGCCATGATGTTACAAGAACTTTATGCCCACAATGGGTGCGAATGGCAAATTATTAACGATTATAGTAAATTACTTAAAATTGAACCCGCACTTGAAAAATTTGATAACCTAGTTGGAGGTATATATACGCCTAGCGATTATACCGGAGATATTCATAAATTTTGTTTCGAATTATACAAAAAATTAGAAGAAAAATATGATGTTAAATTTTTCTTTAATACTGAAATACTATCTATTGAAAAATTATTAGATTACGATCATATCATCATAGCCAACGGCAGTCATGCTAGACATACCAGTAAAATGCTAGGTGATAATTTACCTATCTATCCAGTAAAAGGCTATAGTATAACAATTAAGTTAGATACTTTGAGCTCATCAGAATCTGCTCCATTCGTAAGCCTTTTAGACGACGAATCTAAAATAGTAACCAGCAGACTGGGTAATCATCTCAGGGTAGCGGGTACAGCAGAAATAATAGGTGATAATTGGGACATAAGGCAAGATAGAATCAATCCACTATTGAAATGGGTTAACAATAATTTTCCTGATATTTCAACAAGATATTACAAACCTTGGGCTTGTCTTAGACCCATGACCCCTAACATGCTGCCTATTGTAAAACAAGGTAAAAATCCTAAGATATTTTATCATGTAGGCCATGGCCATTTAGGATGGACATTAGCCAGTGCTACTGCTAAAGAATTAGTAAGAATTGTTAAAGGAACATAATGAAAAAAATATTAGTAACAGGTGGAGCAGGTTTTTTAGGTAGCCATTTATGTGAATATCTTTTAAAAAAAGGTAATCACGTATTGTGTGTAGATAATTATTTTACTGGAAGTATACAAAATATCCAGCACTTATTACCTAATCCCTATTTTGAATTTTTAAGACAAGATATCTGTTTTCCATTGTATGTAGAAGTAGATGAAATCTATAACTTGGCCTGCCCTGCTAGTCCTAAGTATTATCAGCTAGATCCTATACAGACCATGAAGACCAGCATATTAGGTGCTTACAATATGTTGGGATTGGCCAAACGCACAGGTGCGAAAATTTTACAAGCCAGTACTAGTGAAGTCTATGGTGATCCTCAAATTCACCCACAGACAGAAGATTATTGGGGCAATGTTAACCCTATTGGGACTCGTGCTTGTTATGATGAAGGCAAACGTTCAGCAGAAACTCTGTTTATGGACTATAGACGCAAACATCACGTGGATACAAAAATTGTTAGAATTTTTAATACATACGGACCAAGAGTTGGTATTGACGACGGCCGTGTGATCAGTAATTTCATAGTACAAGCGTTAAGAGGAGAAGATATTACCATATATGGTAACGGTAACCAGACCAGGAGCTTTTGTTATGTAGATGATCTAATACGTGGCATGGTATCTATGATGGACACCGATTTTTATACCTGCGGGCCGATAAATTTAGGTAACCCCGGTGAATTTACAATACTGGAATTAGCCAAGATTATTTTAGAAAAGACTCATAGTGTAAGCAAAATAGTATATAAAAAACTACCGGATGACGATCCATTGCAACGTAGACCAAATATAGACATGGCCAAAAAGATATTAAAATGGGAACCTAGTATTGATTTAGGTACAGGATTATCATATACCATTGACTATTTTAAATATAGACTGTAAAATAGACTTATAGATGAGAAAATATGAATAATTTAAATTATAAATGGACATTGGAAGTACAAGAAGACCCTCAAACAGGTGATGCTATGATTCAATTTCCTCCAGATTTTTTAGCTAAAACTGGGTGGAATGAGGGAGACACCATAAAATGGCAGGATAACGGAGATGGTTCTTGGACATTGGAAAAAAGTATCAGCACAAAATCAGAGTGAACTGGTCCGACGATCAGGGAAATATCTGGTGGAATGAAACCTGTGCCATGGTCCTTGAAGTATTCGGACTACCCGGCGATAAGTTCATTTATAAGCCAGAGTATGATTACATGCTATTTGAGTTCGAAGATGAGCATGATGCCTTCATGTGTAAACTATTACTAAGTGATAGAATTTGATATGTCAGATAATGTTTTATGCAAAGACTGTATTCATGGATTTTTTAGATGGCAAGATTATCCCATGGCATGGTTTGATAAATCCAGTTATTTGTATTGTAAAAAAGCATATACAGAAGCGACCGAAGAACACGATCCTGTAGTAGGTATAAGGTACGAACCAGGAAGATATAGGTCAGCAAGATTTGAAAGATTAAAAATTTTTCAAGATGAAACTAGATGTGGGCCGGAAGGAAAATTTTGGTCACCTAAAAATAAAAAAGATTTATTTGTCTTATTAAAGAGAACATGATGAATAACGATGATATAAAAAACCGTATGAAAGAACTAATGGGGCCCATAGATCGTCAAATAATGATGTGCGATGATAGAAACGAACTTATAATGTTAGCTAGCTGTTTAATGATTACCTGTAAAGATTTACTAGATCAAGAAATAGGTACACGAGGAAGAAAATTAATGTTCGAGGATTTTTCAAAATGAAAACTGAAAAAATTATTAGACAAACTGAAGATTTTCGTTTAATTTTAAAAAAAACTTTGTGCGACTCCCCTAAAAATCTATATCATATAGAATTAGAGGGGCAGCAAATTAGAGACAAAACTTTTACCAGTACCTATAGTTTCTTCTTGACCAAAGAAGAAATAGTGTTATTGACTCAGCACCTTGCAGACTGAATATGCAAATTATACCGCTAAAAGGAGGAAGTTTAAGTTCAACTAATCATCATAAAGATAATAATTTTGAATTTGTAAGGAAAACCATTAATCTTTCATCGTCTAGAGAATACGGGTATGTAAGATGGTATTCTCAGTTAAAAAAGTTGCAGAGATTTACGACAATGTGGCCAAATCTTGTCCCTAAAGTTTTAAGCGTTGGAGTAGAAAATGGCAACGCTTATTTTGATTTAGAATTTTTACAGGGATATACAGACATAAAAACTATTTTTTCAAGAGATCATATATCAGATAATCTCATTTTAAAAATTAATAATTCACTTTGGCAAGCATTTAATAAAATTCATGCAAATAAGTTAATTGCAAACAAAGGAGCAACTTTTCTTTACTTTCAAGAAGAAATATTTCAAAAAATTTTAGATGCAAGAAAAAATGAAGGATTTAACAATTTTCTTAAACATAATTCATATTTTTATAATGGTCAAAAAGTTCCTAATATTGTAAATGAGCTGCATGTATTAGAAAAATATTTTTCATCTATAGATTTAGAATATGAAAACTTTATTCATGGCAATCCCACACTTGAAAACACCATGTATTCAATAGATGAAGACAAAATAAAATTTATAGATTTATATGAAGAAAGTATAATAGATAGTAAGTTTTTAGACTATAGTCAGGTATTACAATGTTCTAGAAGCTTTTATGGATTTATTAATGATAGAGAAGTCAATATCAATGGTAACTCAGTATTTTATAACCAAGTAGTTCCAAAAAATTATTTGAAATTTACAGAATGTTTTCTTAATAATATTAATAAAAAAGATTTAACATTTATAGATATTTTAGAAGCTAGTCAATTTATAAGAATGTTGCCATTTAAATGTTATGCAGGAGAAATAGACAAGGCTAAATATTTCTTCGTACATGCTTGTTACCTATTTAATAAGATTTTTAAATGAATACTTGGAATATAAATTGCCAATTAGAACAAGAATTTTCGATAATAGAAACATATGATCTTACTAATAATAATTTTTTAAAAAACCATATAGATTTTAATAAAAGACAAATTATTATTGTAGATAAAAAAATTAGTTTATTATATTCCGACTTTCTTGATATATTTCCAGATGCTGTAATACTAAAACTTCAAATCGAAGAAACTCAAAAAAATTTGCAAAGTATTGAAAAGATTATTAATTTTTTCAACCATAATAATCTTTTAAGAAGAGAAGAAGTAATTGCAATAGGAGGAGGAGTGTTATTGGATTTGGTAGGATTTGCATGTAGTATATATAGAAGAGGAATTCCGTATATAAAAATTCCTACTACTTTACTTGCCTACGTAGATGCAAGTATAGGTACTAAGGTTGGAATTAATTACTTAGGTAAAAGAAATAGATTGGGTAGCTATTATCCCCCTTCTAAAGTCTTATTAGACAAAAAGTTCTTCAAAACTCAAGAAGAAAAACAGATTATAAATGGAATTGGTGAAATTTTAAAACTCGCTATTATTAGCAATTTAAAATTATTCGAACTTATTGAACAAGGTAATAATATCGTTTCAAACTCATTACAAAATAGCGATGAAATATTATTTCAATCTATAGATACCATGGTTAACGAACTACAAAACAATCTGTATGAAAGAAACTTAAAACGACCAGTAGATTTTGGACATACATTTAGTCCTATGATTGAAATGAAAAATCTACCTTCTATGTTACATGGTGAAGCAGTAATGTTAGATTGCTTTTTTTCCTGTTGCTTAAGTTATTATAAAAACTTTATAACCAAACAAGACCTAAATCGTATATACAATTGTATAAGAAAATACAAACTGCCAACTTTTCATTCGGATTTCGCAGACATAAATTTAATTCTAATGTCACTAGAAGAGACAACACTACATAGAGACGGTTATCAAAATATTCCTTTACCAAAAACTTTAGGAAAGAATATCATTACTAATGGTGTCACTTCAGACGACTTAAAAAAAACCATTGAAATATTCTTAGAATATGAAAACAGCATTAATCACAGGAACTAGTCAAGGACTGGGCAAGGATATAGCCCAATACTTTTTACAAAATAACTTTAAGGTGATAGGACTTTCTAGAACTGTTGGCAATATTGAACATAAAAACTTTATTCATATTCCAATAGACTTGTCATGCCATGATCAGTTAGCTAAGTTGTTCAATAACTTTCCTTATCAGGTAGATTTGGTTATACATAATGCAGCAAGATTTAAACAGTCAACACTAGAAAATCTGTCCATAGAAGAAATTTGTAATATATTAAATGTCAATATCAAATCACCTGTAATACTTACTAAACTACTTTTACCCTATATAAGTAAAAACAGTCATATTATCTTTATAAACAGTGTAGCAGGACTCTATAATTTAGATAATCAGTCAGTGTATTGTGCAAGTAAACACGCTCTTACATCTTTTGCCAAGATCATTGGTAAAGAATTAAGAAAAGATAAAATAAAAGTATTCAGTATTCATCCAGGAGGAATTAATACACCGTTGTGGAACGAATCTAATCCATACCCTCTTGGTGATCATAACAAAGCATTATCAAAAACCGAAATCGTAAAAATAATAGATTTAATATTAAATTTAAATGATAATACATATGTTAGTAATATTGAAGTGTTTCCTACAATAGAATGGCACGGATAATACCATTTGTACTTGTAAAATATGAAAAATAATGCTATAATAATATAAATCGGAGATAACATGACAAAAAAAATTGGTTTTGCGTGTAAGTGGATTGATAGGCCTGATCAAGTAAACGGAATTAAGGCTAAAGACGACTGTAAAAAATATAATACAGGCACGACTACCGTAGCTTGGTTAAATAGACAAAGTAAAGATGTTGCTGAAAAAAAACTGTGGGATCTACTTAAAAACAATATTGAATCTACACGTTTATTAGTTGAAAGGGTTGGGAAATTAAATGAAAAACTTCGTATGGTACGTCTTAGCAGTGACATTCTCCCTGTTTATACTGAACCAAGTTGGAGCTATTTCTATAGAGATAACACCGTTCGCCAGTATCTTGAACGCCATTTTCTCACTATTGGGGATATTGCTCGTAGGGATAATATTCGCTTGTCTTTTCATCCTGGCCAGTATACTGTGCTTGCTTCTGATAATCCAGAAATTGTTAATAGGTCAATAGAGGAATTTGAATATCATGTGGATATGGCCCGTTGGATGGGATACGGTAAGAAATTTCAAGACTTTAAAATCAATGTCCACATCGCGGGTCGCGCCGGTCCCCAAGGCATTAGAAACGTCTTTTCAAGATTGTCTCCAGAAGCACGTAACACAATTACCATCGAAAATGAAGAAATAAAGTACGGCCTAGCTGATTGTTTAGAATTAGCAGATATCTTGCCTATTGTACTAGATGTACATCATTTTTGGGTTAGAGAAGGAGAGTATATTCAACCAGAAGATCCTCTTGTTTACAAAGTATTAGAAAGTTGGCGAGGAGAAAGGCCTGTTCTTCATTACAGTATAAGTAGAGAAGATGTATTGGTAGGACACGATCCGGGCGGAGCTCCTTTTATGGAATCAATACTAAGACGAGGTATAACAAAACAAAAATTACGTGCTCACAGTGATTTTTTCTGGAATCACACAGTGAATAGATATGTTCTTAGATTCGCTGATCAATTCGATATCATGTGCGAAAGTAAAGGTAAAAATATTGCCAGTTTTGCCTTGTTTGAGTTTGCCGAAACCAATGGCTTAATTTAATTATTGAGCCTTTTTCGTCCTGCCACGAGTTTTCTTAACCACAGTTTCCTCGACTTTAGTCTTGGCTCTTTTAGCTGCTACTCTAGCATCTGAAAGAGTCACTTTACCATCACCGTCTAAATCTGCAAGTTTTTTAGCTCTGCCTCTAGTCTTTTTAACAGTTTCTTCTACTTTTGTGGCGATTTGTTTGGCTTCTTCTTCCGCTTTGGACGTTAAAGCCTTTACGTCAGATAAATTTACCTTTCCGTCCTTGTTTACGTCCATTGTATTAGGTATAACTTCTCCGGCTTTGTTAATTAAACTTGAAGTTGCTTCTTGTATTTTTGGATTTTTGTTATAAAACCACCAAACTGCTCCTGCAACAATACCTACTATTAAAATAATAATTTCCATAAAATAAATCCTTTAAGGTTGATTATATATTTAACCAATAAATACATTGTTATTTAGGAGAATGAGATGTCCGAGCAATACGAAAACTTTGAGGACTATGATGAAATGGAAGATGGAGATTTTGGGTTTATTATCAGTGCCAATGGACAATTAAAATCTATAATGTTTCCTGAAGATCTATTTGACGAACCACCTAGACAAGTTAAACGTATTTGTAAAATCTTCGGCATAAAAGATCTAAATCAATTAGAACCAAGGACTCTACACTAATAAAAAAGTAAATTAGCCCTAATCATGATTTTATTTTATTCAAATAAATAGTTTATCCAATAACTATATTATGAGTAACGCCCGTCCTAATCTTGTTGATTTACCTGTTTTAACTGATCCAGATCCGGCTACAACGCTGTTTATTGTGCAGGATTCAGCAGTTAATCAAACCTTATCTGTAACTTTAGCACAAACTTTACTAGCACAAAAAGGTCCTACAGGGCCTCAGGGTCCACAAGGTATTACTGGCCCTACAGGACCAAGTGGTCCTCAGGGTATAACAGGGCCGCAGGGACCAATTGGTATAACTGGACCACAAGGTCCACAAGGCGTAACTGGACCACAAGGTCCACAAGGTCCACAAGGCGTAACTGGACCACAGGGTCCAAGTGGACCACAAGGCGTGACTGGACCACAAGGTCCAATTGGAGTTACAGGACCACAGGGCCCAATAGGACCACAAGGTCCCACAGGAGCAGGTGTTACAGGACCAACAGGTCCGTATAGTACAGTAACCAACAACCTAGAAGGAGGAGCCCTAGGTAGCATTCCATATCAAAATGCATCTAGTGTTACAGTATTTTTAGGTATCGGCGCTAATAATGCAATTTTAAGATCTAACGGAAGTATACCAACCTGGGCATCAAGTGGCACTGTACAAGTTGGATTTGCTACACAAGCCAAACAATTATATATTAATAATGTTTTAGATGATGCTATACCTGCTGTAAGATATCCGGCGCTTTCGGCAGGACCAAATGCGTTTGACGATGTCTCTGTTAACGCAAATTTATTTTACGACCTTTCTAAACAGAAACTTTCAGTCGGAGTAGTATCAGTAACATCAACAACAAATTCTACCAGTACCACTACAGGCGCATTTACAGTTTCTGGTGGTATGGCAGTGGCGAAAGATGTATTCATTGGCGGAAATGTAAGTATACTAGGTGCATTAAACATAGGAACTAATCTTAGCGTTAATAATGTTAATACATCTACTAATTTGGCAGGAGGTGTAGCAGGAGCTATACCATATCAAACATCAACAGGACAAACTAGCTTTTTTGGTCCGGGTAGTAACGGTAATGTTTTAGTTGCCAATGGCTCAGCTATGCCGACGTTTAATAATACATTAACATTATTCGGTTTAGCAAATTCTACTAATCAGTTTACCGGTGCTTTTCAAGTTAGAGGTGGTGCAGGAATAGGTCAAGCTCTGTGGGTAGGCGGTAAAATTGTTTCTTTAAGCACGGACCAAGCTACATCTACATTAACAGGCGCATTAGTAGTATCTGGGGGTGCAGGAATTGGTGGTAATCTATATGTAGCTGGTGAGATCGTAGCAGATAAATTAACTATTCAATACACCACTGTTACTACCACGTTGGTAGTAACAGACGACGTTATAGAAACTACGAATTCAACACAGGCAATAAGCACCACGACGGGAGCATTAAAAGTAGCGGGCGGTGCTGGTATAGGTAGAAATTTATATGTCGGAGGTACTATATTTGGTACAGCTACCAATGCCACTTCAGCAGCTAATTTATCAGGTGGTGCCCAAGGAAGTATACCTTACCAGACTAACATAGGTCAAACAGCATTTATTCCAATAGGCACAAGTAGTTATATCCTAGTTTCAAACGGTAGTACAGCAACATGGTTAAATCCTAACAACTTAAGTTCTGGCGCAAGTACAACGGCTTCTAACTTGTCATTTGGTGACCAATACTTAATCCCCTACCAAACAGGTCCAGGTAGTACAACATTTGAATACGGGTTTGAATATTGGTACAACGATAATTTATTCAGTGTAACAAATGTTGTTATAAATGGCACTATTGGTTCTCCTTCACCCAACACAGGATCTTTAAGAGTTTTGGGAGGAGTAGGCATAGCACAAAACGTAGCAGTTGGCGGGCAAGGATTATTTGCCAACGGTGCTAATGCAAGTTCTACTAACAGTGGTGCAGTTATTGTAACCGGTGGAGTTGGTATTGGCGCAAATTTATACGTAGGTGGACAGACTAATCTAGCAGGAATTAACACCGTAGTAAATGCAACAAATGCAGGCTCTACCAATTCAGGCGCACTACAGGTAGTAGGAGGAGTTGGAATAGGTCAAAGTTTAGTTGTAGGCGGACGCACGACTATTACTAATATTACATCAGCTACTTCAACAATAACTGGTGCATTTAATGTGTTTGGCGGAGTAGGAGTTGGCGGAGACATATTTGTAGGAGGAACCATCTATGGTAATGCCAGTGGTATTATTTCAACAGCTACAAATTTAAATGGTGGGGTAGCCGGACAGACACCTTATCAACAAAGTCCCGGAAGAACCGTTTTCACAGGTCCAGGTAATGCCGGCGAAGTAATGGTCAGTAGAGGATCAGGAGGACCTGCATTTTTTAATACACTGACGTTGGATGGATTAACTGTTTCTGTAAGTACTTTGACAGGGGCTTTTCAAGTAAGGGGTGGAGCTGGCATAGGAGGAGATTTATATGCTAGTCGTATGCGAACAGTTTTTGGTACACAAGCTACATCAACTATAACAGGCGACTTAGTTACACAAGGTGGCGTAGGCATAGGTGGTAATTTATATGTAGGTGGCAATATTGTAGGTAACCTTGGTGTAGCTGTAAATACAGCCAGCCAGGTTAATACAGTTTCATTACCTATTTCAGGTACATATTATCCAACTTTTGTAGATTCAAACAATGCTTCTTCTAGTGGTGAATTATTATATACTACTAGCAGTGTTTCTGTTAACCCAAACAGTGGATTTTTCACAGCCAATGGAGTTTCTTTACCACAAAATACTGTAGGTACAAATTACTTCGGAGTTTCGGGTGAACCAACATATTATATTGGTCAAACTGTTGGTAACACAGACGGCTGGAAAATCTATGGCGAAAGCCCGGCAGGAAACGAAACAAGTAACTTTATTTTACAATCAGAAAACGATTACGATCAGAATGAATCTATAAGATTTAGATTTAAACGTACCTACGGCACATATATTACTAATGATATACTTGTGGCAAAATATGATCAAGTTTATATTACCACAGGAACTTTCCAAGTAGGTTATACCAGTCCACAAGCAGGATCAACAGCATCAATAAATGGTTCATTATATGTTAATGGTGAAATCAGAGCCACTGGAGATGTCACAGCCTATTATACTTCAGATGCCAGTTTGAAAGAAAACATAAGATTAATTGACAACCCAATTACACTGATAAACCAAATTCACGGTTACTATTTTGACTGGAAGGAAGATTTTATTGAAAGTCGTGGCGGAGAAGACGGGTTCTTTGTAAGAAAGCAAGATGTTGGTGTTATTGCTCAAGAGATAGAAAAAATACTTCCGCAACTTGTCGCTACGAAACCAAACGGGCATAAAGCTATTCAATATGGAAAAATTATTCCATTACTTATTGAATCAGTTAAATATCTTGCGTCAGAAGTAGAAAATTTAAAAAATAACTTAAAGAAATAAGCGGAGTTAGACTTTGGCTAGTACTATTACAAATTATAGCAATTCTATAAATGTTAATTTTCCTGTTCCAGGAGAAGATAATGACTCACAGGGGTTTAGGAACAACTTTTCTAAAATACAGTCTGCTCTAGGAGTTGCTAGCAAAGAAATAACAGGGCTACAAAATGGATCAGTTAGCCTAACCACAACAAATGACTTTGGTGAAAATATTGTAAAAAGAGCAACTTTACAGGCCCCAAGTTTATTAACTGTTAACAATGGATCAGTCAGTGGAGTAGTAGAAGTAGATTATCAAACTGGTAGTTACCAAAAATATTCAGTTAACGTGAATACCCATACATTCACTGTGGTAAATTGGCCAAGTGACAATAAATGTGGTGTGGTAACTTTAGAAATAACTCCAAGTACTTCCAGTGTTATAAACATTAACTTAGGCGGTATTACAACATTATTAACAAGAACAGGATTTCCTGTAAGCTATACTCAAACTACTCCTGTGATTTGGAATTTATGGAGTTATGACAGCGGTAATACTGTATTTGCAGCTGAATTGGTGAATATGGCAATTAAAACAGACGGTAATGGCAATGTGTATACCAAATCCGGCACGACAGCAATGAAGGACGGATTTATTCGCATACCGTCTGCTGCTGGGGCACCAACAGGTGTACCAACTAGTATAGCAGGAACAGTTCCTTTATATTACGATTCTACCAATAACAAGATTTATGTTTATAACGGAAGTTGGAAACAAGTTGGATTAAGTTAATGTATAACCCATTAATAAAAGATCTGAGCAAATTAAAAGACGATGATATAGAACTAAAAATAGCAGAACTTTTTAAAAAATACACAATAGCTGCTAAAATGGGTCAAGGCTTAGTTTGCGAACAGCTCAATATTGCCATATCACATTATAGAAATGAGCAAGCCAATAGGCACATAGAAAATCACAAAAAACTACAAGAAAAAAATAAAGATTTTGACGACTTAATTAACATAGACCGTTGACATTTAGCCCTATCTATAATATAATAAATTATGGAAATAAATTCATATGGTCAGGTTACTTTAAGCGAGGATGAAGCTGTTCAAGTTATATATTCAACAAAAACACAAGATTTAGGCAGGTTCTTCTTTGAAGAATCTGTAGTATCACAGTTTAATCATGCGTTAAACAAAAATAAAGATAATATTGCATGTATAAGGTCCATCCAATCGAATAACTTAACAATGGAAGAATTTGATCTACATAATCAAGGCCATTGGTTTATGCCAAAAAATTATTGTCCGAATCTTATTGAAATGTTATATCAGTCTTGTGACACTGAAGAAAAACGTAATAGAGTAGAAAAAGAATTAAAATTATTTACTCAGCATAAAATGTATGACCTATTATATTACCTTAAATACTTGGTAGATACCATGCGAGAAAACAATATTGTGTGGGGTGTAGGCAGAGGTAGTTGCGTTGCCAGTTATGTATTATACTTAATAGGAGTACATAAAATAGATTCTTTGAAGTATCAGTTAGATATAAATGAATTTCTAAAGGAGTTAAAAAATGAATAAAACATATAAATCGTTTCAAGGAAAAGAAGTTGACATGGAAAAAATCATGCGCAATAATGAACTTATGCCTGCTGTAGGTAACGTACGTGTTAATGCAAGAGGCGATGAGCTAGGTCCAGGTGGAAAGATAATAAGAAAAAGAGAACAAATTGTAGCAGATTATTACGAAAAAACACCTGCTAAACAACGTGAAGAAATTAAACCAATAGAAAAAAAAGATAAAAAACCAACAGGAGTATAAGAGGAAAAATATGAAACTTAAAGGAAAAGTTATTCCATTGAGGGATAACATTATTGTTAGCGACATGAATTTTGATCATGAAATTACAAAAAGCGGATTATTCATAGCCAGTGACAACGGTAAAACATCTGGTATACATCCTAGATGGGGAAGAGTATTTGCTATCGGAAAAGATCAAAAAGATGTGATAATTGGGGAATGGGTATTGGTAGAACACGGTCGGTGGACAAGAACAGTAGAATGGGAAGATAAAGACGGTAACACAAAAGAATTAAGAATGATCGAAGGTAAATCTATACTTGCAGTATCAGAAAATCCACCTTCTGATGTACTACGAAATTAATCAGAATTTAATAATATCATTTGACAACTATTAAAGAAAATCTTATAATCTATTATATGATAATAGGTTAGAAATGACATCAAGTAATCCCATAACTATACTTACCATTAACAATAGTGCAGAATATAATAGACGACGAAATGTAACAAAACAAAAGGCAACCATGAAATCAAAATTTAAACGCTGGATTCGCAACTGGCTCAATGAAGAGCAAGTAGAGGCATTATCAGGCTCAAGACTAGTGGATTCTACAGAATTAGACTCAAATCAGCCTATGCGTATTACTATTCACAGAGCAGCAGGTGGTATGGTCGTAGAAACACGAACCTATGATCGTCTTAAAGATCGAAATAACCAAAACCTACATATTGTCACTCATGAACAAAACCTAGGAGAAAGTCTAAGCAAGATTGTAACTATGGAGTCATTACGTGGCTAAAGAACTTTGGACAGAGCGTTATAGACCTAAAACAGTAGATCAGTATGTCTTTAAAGATAAAGCACAAAAACGACAAGTTCAATTATGGATCAAAGAAAAGTCTATTCCTCATCTGTTACTAAGTGGTGCGGCAGGCATTGGCAAAACAACATTGGCAAAAGTTCTCATAAATGAGCTCGGGATCGAAGATTACGATGTATTAGAAATTAATGCATCACGAGAAAACAATGTAGAGACAGTAAGAGACAAAATTATTAATTTTGTTCAAATGATTCCGTTTGGTCCTTTTAAAATTGTTTTGTTAGATGAAGCAGATTATCTAACTCCAAATGCTCAAGCCATACTTCGTGGTGTAATGGAAACTTACAGCAACCATAGTAGATTCATACTTACATGTAACTATCCAAACAGAATTATTCCTGCCATACATAGTCGATGTCAGGGCTTTCATGTAGAACGTACTGACCAAACAGAATTTACTGCTAGGGTGGCAACAATTTTAGTCGAAGAAGAAATAGATTTTGAATTAGATGTATTAGATACTTTTGTTAAGGTTACCTATCCTGATCTTAGAAAATGTATAAACATGATTCAACAACATTGTGCTAACCAAAAACTTTTATTACCAAGTACCAACGATAGAGAGTCTAGTGATTATAAAATAGACATGGTTGAATTATTTAAACAGGGTAAAATACAAGATGCTAGAAAATTACTCTGCGGTAAAGTTAGACCAGAAGAAATGGAAGAAATCTATCGTTGGATGTACGATAATTTAGAATTGTTTGGAAAAACAGATGAGACAAAAGATAAAGCCTTGCTTATTATTAAACAAGGTCTGGTAGATCATGCTCTCATTGCAGATCCAGAAATAAATCTTGCGGCCTGTCTAGTCAAGTTGTCAAGACTATAACAATAAATCGAGCAGTATAAAAGCAGGCTGATCGTTTGCTCGATTTATTATTTCAAACCACTTCTTTATATATTTTTAAAACTTCTTTTACAACAGGATGCCTTTCTACATCCTTTGTTTCGAATTTTGCCATAGCGATCATTTTTAAATCACCTCCTTCTTCTTGTAATTTGCAAAATTCAAACAAACCGTTTTCTCGAGGCCTATCTGCCTGACATAAATCTCCCGTAACTACCATTCTAGAATTTTCTCCGAGTCTGGTCAATAACATCTTCATTTGAGAAGGTGTGGCATTTTGCATTTCATCTGCTATGACAAAAGCATTTTTAAAAGTACGCCCTCTCATATAAGCCAACGGCGAAATTTCTATAACTCCATCTTCCAACATACTTAATATTTCTCGAGGATGATAGTATTCCTCGAAAACATCAAATATTGGTCTTGTCCAAGGTTCCATTTTTTGAATTAATGTGCCTGGTAAAAATCCGTGTTCCTCATCAACTGAAACAGCTGGTCGGGTAACAATAATTTTACTGGTTATACCTTCTTTAAGTAATTTTATAGCCATCTGGACAGCTAACATCGTTTTGCCTGTTCCCGCAGGACCGATAGCTAATATTATATATTTTTTTGGATTTATTAACAGTTCAAAATATTTTTCTTGAGACAGGTTTCTGGGAATTATACTAACTTGCTGTTTACGTTTTAGGTAAGGCTTAATCTGTATAAGGTTATTGCTCATTTCTTTTGAAAATCTAGGATCCTTTTCTAAAAAAGAATTCCGTTCACGACGCTTGGTTCTAGGCAATTTACTCTCCTGATCATAATATAATGATCAACCTGCAAATGTATTTAAAATATGATTTTAAAAAGGCAATAAAATAGCCTAATTTTAATCATTGTATATAATCACTCAAAAAAAAACTAAATACAGACAAGGATAATCATATGCATGACGTTCTAGACATTATTAAAAACCTACAAGTTATAAGTGAAAATAACGGTGCTTTTTCTGTGGTCAAAGATTTTGAAAGAGTATTAGACGAATTAGACATTTATGTATTTGATAATTGGGAAGATGGAGAATTAGTAGAGGGCCCGCATGTTAACAGACATGATATTACTTGTCAATTTATGTGGCCATTAAAGTCTGCTCCGGATCCAAAAGGAGCAAAACGATTAGTTGACTATGGTTGCGATATTACATATAAAAAAGACCATATTCTTATGCCAAGAAAAATAAAAGATCCTGGAGATTTCAGGCCCGGAACACGTAAAGGTAAAATAGATGCTCATCCAGTGTGGATAGTTACAATTACGATGCCTAAAAAACTCATGCAGGATGTTGCAGTTGGACAAGAAAATAAAGAATCTGCTAGAAGAGCAGAATTAATGAAATACAATAGTATGGATATGACTCAAGAAGCAGCAGCGCAACAAGCACCACAGGAGGCACCAGCTAATGCGTAAACATCTTAAAGAAGGATTGAGATCTGGAGATTTAAAGAATTATATAGACAAACTTTTTACAGTAGACCAATATAAAAGTAAGATGGGCGAAGACAAAGATATTGTTGTTATAGGATTTAAAGTTAAAGAAAAACATCCTGCTATAGATCTGGTAGAATTTATAGAAAAAGGTTATGATTTTATATTAGATGCAGACATGAGCGCAGGAGAAGAGCACGATGGCAAATACCAAGTATTTGTAGAAATTCAAAGAACTCCTCAACTTGCTGAACAACTTGAAGAGCTATTAGACGGTGTAACTAAATTATGCGATTGCGAAAATTGGAGGTTCAGATACCAAAAAGCAAATCACAGTGTAGAATTTACCAAAGAATCATTAACAGAAAATGTTCCTTTAACACCACAATCCTATGAATCTGCTATGTTAGAAATAAAAGAATCAGATTTAAATGATTTTTTTGATCAAGGATCTGTGGAATTACAATTAACAGAAAATAATAGATTAACATTTAGAAAACCATTTGCTAATGACATTGAAACAACTTTTCTAGCAATAGGAGATTATAATAATGTACTAAAAGCATTTCCTGGTGCTTTGAGATTAGATGAAAGTAGTCAAAGCCAAGTTATATTTTTAGCAAAGTATCTCGGAAACTACGATATTGACAAAATTGGTAATGTGTTTTTAATTAGAAATGGGGATCGTGCAGTTGTTTTAGAAAAAAATAGGTGGTAAACATGTCCGAACAATCAGAACCTGAAGTTAACCTTTTGTTATGGATGTTAGAGACAACTATGGATTGGATACCAGCTGGTGTATGGCATCTATTAGTTATTGCAGGATTTTTAGGATATTTTTTAACATTTGTTATGCGATTAATTCCTTTTATGGGAATTTATGCATTACCTATTAGAATATTAAGTTTTGTTGTACTATTGGGGTCAGTTTATGTTGAAGGGGCCTTGAACTATAGAACTTCAGAAGAAGTAATAAACATAATAGAAGAAGGTAATAAAAAAGCAGAAAATATTACCGCTGAAACAGACTCAACTGTAAAACAAGAAGAAGAAAAAATAGATAAAGAGAAAGATCAATTAAAAGATCAGGTCGGCGCTCTTTTTGGTAAAACAAAAGACTTAGAAGCTAAAGCAGCAGAAGAACGTAGAAAAGCGGCAGAAGCATCTGTTAACTTTAATAAGATGAGTTCGGCAGAGAAAGAAGCTTTTAATAATAAGTTTAAAGAACAAGAAGCAAAACATCAGAAAGAACTTGAAGATGCTAGAAGAGCTAATCAAGAGTGTCCTATTCCAAACGCCGTAGTTGACCAAATTAATAAAGTAGTGAAGGGAGAAAAGCAATGAGAATGCTTGGTATTATCTTTTGCACTTTATTAATTTCTAGTTGTGGGTTATTTGAACCTAAAGTAATACGTGTGCCAGTACCTCCTCCGGATTGGCCACCTGCCAGTGTCGAACTAATGAAAAAATGTGAAGAATTAAAAGAACTAAAAGCTGGAAAAGAAGGTGAACCTGTACGATTAAATGATTTACTTAATAACTTAGTTGAGAATTATACATTACATTATAAGTGTTCTTTGAAAAACGATAGTTGGCAACAATGGTATAAGGATCAAAAGAATAATTACGAAGAAACTGTTAATAAAAGCAAGGCAGCGATAACAGGATCAAAATGATTAGAATATTTTTTGCATTAGTACTATCGAGCTTTCTTTCAGGATGTGTACTATTAGATGCATACTTAATGACTAAATATGATCCTAATGAATATAAATTAATTACAGATATACGATCACAGGCACATAGATATAAAGAAGAGTGCGCTAATGTAGAACAAAGTAAAGATCATGCTAGGCATATTTTTACTCAAACTGAGTTGTTTATGATGTATAGCGAGCACGTACCAAGAAATAAAGATGTTCAAGCAGCCTCTAAAGAGTTAAATGAAATAGCCAAAGAGTTGCATGAAAGATATACTAAAGGGTCTGTTAGTATTATATTTTGTAAATTAAAATTTGATAATATAGAAAATAGTTCAAAACGTATGCAATCTATAATAGGGAGTAGGCCAAGATGAGTAGCGAAATTTGGGAAGAAAATTATCAATACTGTATGAATTGTGATATAGAAATTATTAGAATTGCCAGCCAAGAAATTTACAATTTAAAACAAAAGTTTGATAATCAAGAAATTTCAGTAACTGATTTTTATTTAGAAACTGACAATATAACAAAAAACACATTCAGTAAACCCGTACCTAATGGCAAATTACATGATCCTATAGCTTTAGAAAATGTAACTGATCTGTTTATTAAAATATTATGTCATGTAAAAAACATTTCATATACTTCAAAGATCGAAGCTCTAATGAAAATTCAAGAAGAATACAAAAAAATTAATTAGTTAAGGTAAAAATCATGAGTAACGAAATTTGGCAAGAATGGTATAATAAGAGTATTAATTCTACCGACGAAAGAATTAAATTTGCAGCCAACGAGCTTGTTAAACTAAAAATTAGTTTAACAAACGGAGAAATTACTAACGATGAATTCTTTGATATTGCTACAGACTTAGGGGTTAACACATTAGGAGTATTACAAAATATACCAGGTATAGATGGTAGACCTGAGTGCAATAAATTTTTTATACTTTATATAAGTGAAGCTATGGGTTGGGATTTAACTGATCCATTCGGTGAAGGCGATCTTCCTAAAAAAGTTGGGGAATATAAAGTATCTAGATTAAAAATCACCGGAGGAGTTCCAGGAGGAAATCAATGAGCGTAGAACAACACCAACATAGTTTATACGAGTGTTTAGGTACAGGTGATCCTATCATTATGAATGCTGCTCAACAGGCTAATGAGCTTACAGAAATGATGAAACGTGGTGAACTTTCAAAAGAAGAATATATGAGTCTAATGTCTGATATACAAAGACAGGCAAATATAGATAGTCATATGGATAGTTTTGATGCAAAACAAAAATTACATATAGCAATTACTGGTTTAATAAGTATTGCTTCTATGATATAACGGAGCAAATATGTCTGATTTTATTTTAACTAAAGAACAATTAGCACAACTACTTCCAGGAAATCCTTATATAGATCACTGGCATCATGCTATGGAACGTTGTTTACCAGATTATGATATAAACACCCCACAAAGAATAGCTATGTTTTTAGCTCAGTGTATTCACGAAAGTGGAGGATTTAAATTTTTGAAAGAAAATTTAAATTACAAAGCAGCGAGTCTTGTAAAAGTATGGCCTAGGTATTTCCCTACCATGGAGGTAGCTCAGCAGTATGCTAATAAACAAGAAATGATAGCTAATAGAGCATATGGTGGTCGCATGGGCAATGGTCCTGAACATACAGGAGACGGTTGGAAATTTTGTGGAAGAGGGCTCATACAGTTGACAGGTCGTAATAATTATCAGGCATTTGCAGATAGTATAGAAACTGATATTGAAGAAATTCCTGCATACCTGCAAACATTCGAAGGTGCAGTTCAGTCAGCCTGCTGGTTTTGGGAATCTAATAAGTTAAATAACTTTGCAGATCAAGGAGATGTACTTAATGCGACTAAACGTATTAACGGAGGCACTATTGGCCTTGCAGATCGTACAAAACACTATCAACACGCCTTACATATAATGGGAGCATAAAATGAGCGCAGTAGACACAATGTTAAGATTTTTTACCAAGGAAGCAAAGGATCCCAATGCTCCTAAACCACCTCCTGGTTCACGTTCTGAACGCGAAGCTAAGATTAAAGATAAGGCAGGTCTTGTCATTAATATCTTTGCCTTATTGTTAGCCGTAAACGCATGGTATGGTGGAAAATTAAGTTCAACTGTTTTAAACAATACAATAGCTGCAAATAATCAGTGGTCATGGTATCAGGCTAAAAACATTAGAGAGGTTCTTTATACAACTTCTGCAATGGACACTCGTATTCCTGAAAATAAAGCAAAATTTGAAGAAGAGGCCAAACGTATGCATCATGATAAAGAAGAAATCATGGTAAAAGCCAAAGCACTCGAGGCTGAACGTGATGAAGCTAAGAAACGTAGCCCATGGATTGGGTATGCTTCAACAGCCTACCAACTTAGTATTGTACTTTTATCTGCTAGTATTCTTGCTGTGAGTATGCCATTATTTTATGGTAGTTTTCTGGTAGCAGGAGCAGGATTGATATTAAGTTTAAATGGACTATACCTTTGGTTTTAAATAGAATAAACAAGGAGTGAACATGGGAACAGCAGATGACTACGCTAAAATGAGCGATAGTGAAAAGAAAAAAGAAGATTGGATGAATTCCAAATGGCGTCCTATGATGGGGTGGCTATATATGTTAGTATGTTTCGCAGACTTTGTAGCATTTCCTGTCATGTATGCAGTTATGACATCACTAATGTTCAAAGGACAACTGCCTCAAGGTTATCCAAGTCAATGGAACCCATTAACTTTACAAGGTGCAGGATTATTTCACCTTGCCATGGGTGCGGTTCTAGGATTAGCAGCATGGGGTCGTACACAGGAAAAATTAAACGGAGCAAATAATGGCGGCGCAGCACCTACACCAAGCAGTATGCCTACATCATTTGGCCAAGCACCGACAGGGGGATTTGGATCCTCAGGAACAGGCTTTGGCGGAAGCGGCTTTGGAGGCGCACCTAGCCAGGGTTTTCAGCAGCCACCCGCAGGTAACACAGGCGCAGCAGCAGGTGGCTTCGGTAGTGCAGCGCCAGTTGCCGTAGCAGCAGGACTAGGAGCTGCGGCAGCTATGGCAGTTCCATTTACCAGTAATGAAGTATTAGTAGGACCCGGTGGAAAACCTATGCCTGTCCAACCACCGGAACCAGAAATTTAAGGAGCGAAAAATGAAGTACCTAATAGCAATATTAGCCAGCCTAGCAATAGCACATGGTGCCTATGCATCAGACGATCATGCAGGTAAAGGCGAGATGAAAAAAGTATGTCATCCAAAAAAGGATAAAGATGGAAACGAAGTGAAAGATAAAAGTGGAAAAGTTGTAGAAGTTTGTAAAGAAGTTAAAGTTCGTAAAAAGCTTGAATCAACAGAAATTCCACCAGCCAAAGATAAAAAGTAATAATTAGTTGACACTTAAATAAAGGTATAGTATAATTTACTATACCTTTTTTCTATTAATAACAATTATGACAGACTTATATTCAACCCTAGGAGTAGATCGCTCAGCAGATCCTGAAACTATTAAGCGAGCCTATAGACAATTAGCTGCAAAACATCATCCTGACAGAGGAGGTGACAAAGGTAAATTTCAAGAAATACAAGCAGCATATGATGTATTAAGCGATCCACAAAAACGTGCGGAATACGATAATCCTCAACCTCAGGGATTTCATTTTGAATTTTCAAACAATGTTCCCCCCGGATTTGAACAGTTTTTTACTAATCATCCATTCGGAGATATGTTCGGTGGTCCTTTTAGACGACAGGCTCCCGTTAGAAACAGAACAATAAATTTACAAACAGAAATTACATTAGAAGATGCTTTTTTTAGTAAAGACCTTATTGCGAATATTCAATTACCAAGCGGCAGAAATCAAACCGTAGAAGTTAAAATTCCCAAAGGTGTTAGAACTGGTACTGTGTTACGTTTGGCTAACATGGGTGACGACTCTATACAAGGAATACCTAAAGGTGATATACATTTAACAGTGATTATTAAAAATCATAACACTTTTAGAAGAGAAGAAGATGATTTATACTACGATTTGAAATTAAACTGCATAGATGCTATATTAGGTAAAACTAAAGATATAGATTGTATAGATGGAAAAACAATAGAAGTAGCTATCCCTCCAGGAACACAACATGGCCAATTATTAAGTATTCCTAATCAAGGAATGCCGAATATGAGTAACTCTAACATGAGGGGCAGGCTTCTGATTAATGTTCAAATTACCATACCTACATATGTTACAGATCAACAAAAATCTTTATTAAAACAAGCCTTTAAATAATCTATGTACAAAATTTTATCTTTCCCGCATCCTATTCTGTCTGAAAAAATGCCGGAATTCGATTTTGCTAATCCTATAGTAGATCCTATAGAGTTAGAAAAGAATTTAATATCAACTATGATTACAAACAAGGGTATAGGATTATCAGCTAATCAGGTTGGGATAAAAGCCAGAGTGTTCGTCATGGGTGATTATGCTATACAGGGTGATTCCCAGGCATATTTTAATCCAAAAATTATAGATTTTGAAGAAGAAATAGAGGATTTACCTGAAGGATGCTTGAGTTTTCCGAATATTTTTGTTAAAATAAAACGTAGTAAGTTTGTACATTGCTCTTGGCAAGATAGTAAAGGAGAATTTCAAGTAGGTACATTTACTGACTTAGGTAGTAAATGCTTTCAACACGAACTCGATCATTTAGATGGGATTGTGTTTAAAGATCGTGTGAGTCGCCTTAAATGGGACCTAGCATTAAAAAAGAAAAGGAAATAAAAATGATTTCACCAAATAAAGAACTTGAAGGAGTTTTTGAACAGGCAGTAATAAAAGCTATGAAAATGCATCATGAGTATATCACTTTAGAGCATTTTTTACATTGTTTAATTAATAGTCAAGAACTTAACAAAATTTTAACTGACTTTGGGGCAGACCTAACTAGTTTAAATAGCGATTTAGATAGATATTTAGAAGAAGAACTATCTAATATTGTCAATCTCGAGATACAAAAACCTAGGAAAACTCAAACATTTGACAGAGTATTAAACAAAACATTTACTACAGTTCTTTTTGGCGGAAAAACTGTCATCGAACCAATAGATTGTTTACTTGCAATATTTACAGAAAAGAAAAGTTATGCTCATTATTTTCTTAAACGAGCAAAAATAGATAAAGATAAATTGATTAACTTTTTACAAAAAGAAAATATAAAAGAAGTGGTAGAGGATGAAACAGGTGAAACAAGATTACATCCACACTTAGAAAAACTTCTAAATCAGTTTTGCGTAAATTTGACATTAAAAGCTAAAAATAAAAAAATAGATCCTGTTATAGGAAGAGAAAAAGAAATTGAAGAAGTTCAATTAGTGTTGGCAAGACGTAATAAAAGTAACGTAATTTTAATAGGAGACCCAGGAGTAGGAAAAACTGCTATAGCAGAAGGACTTGCTAAAAATATTGTAGAAGATAATGTTCCCTCTTTTATTAAAGAACACAGTGTCTACAGTTTAGATATTAGTTCACTACTTGCCGGTTCAAAATATAGAGGTGATTTTGAAGAAAGATTAAAAACTGTTTTAACTGCCTTAGAAAGAAAGAAAAATTGTATATTGTTCATAGATGAAGCTCATATGATGAATGGTGCAGGCGCAGCCAGCGGCAACAGCAATGATATGGCTAATATGTTAAAGCCAATACTAACAAAAGGAACTATTAAAGTAGTTGCTAGTACTACATGGGAAGAATTTCGTAAACATTTTGAAAAAGATCGTGCATTGATGAGACGTTTTCAACGTGTAGTAATTGATGAGCCTAGTGAGGATACTTGTATAAAAATTCTTAAAGGTGTAAAAAAATATTACGAAAAACATCACGGTGTAAAAATTACTAATCAAGCATTGTTAGATGCAGTAAGTTATTCAGTCAAGTATATTCCTGATAAAAAATTGCCAGACAAAGCATTAGACCTTATTGACTGTGCTTGTGCTCGGTTTAAGGTAAAAGACGAAGAAAACGGTGTAGTAGACCATGAGGAAATTGTTTTTGAAGTTGCTAAGATAGCAAATCTTCCTATAGAACAGGTAGGTGCTAAAGAATCAGTAAATCTTGAAAACTTGGACAAAACACTACGTCAAAAAATCTTTGGGCAAGAAAAGGCCATAGAAAGTTTAGTTGATAAAATCTATATTAGTCAAGCAGGTCTTAAAGCAGTTGATAAACCTATTGGTAGCTTTTTGTTTGTTGGGCCAACTGGAGTAGGTAAAACTGAAACAGCAAAGCAACTAGCCACTGGGCTAGGGATTAAACTAATAAGATTTGATATGAGTGAGTTTCAAGAAAAACATTCAGTGGCTAAATTTTTAGGCAGTCCGCCAGGATATGTTGGGTTTGAAGAAAATGCAGGTCAACTTATTACCAGTCTACAAGAAAATCCTAACTGCGTACTATTGCTCGACGAGGTAGAAAAGGCACATCCCGACGTACTTAGTATCTTATTACAACTTATGGATAATGGATTTATAACAGGCAGCAATGGTAAAAAAGCAGATGGACGTAATGCTTTAATTATTATGACTTCAAACTTAGGTGCTGCAGATGCTGAACGCAATTCTGTAGGGTTTGGTAGTCTAGAAAGAGACGGCGACCCTAAAGATGCTGTGAACAGATTTTTTGCGCCTGAATTTAGAAACCGTTTAGATGGTATGGTAAAATTTGGAAAACTTGATAAAATTACCATGGTAAAAATTGTAAACAAATTTATAGATGATCTAAATGTATTAATTAAAGAAAAAAATATTCATGTTAGACCTAATTTAGCTGCGACTGATTTCTTAATCGCCAAAGGGTTTAATTCAAAAATGGGAGCTAGACCTTTGTCACGAGCTATTGACGAACATATCAAGAAACCCCTTAGTAAAGAAATTCTTTTCGGAAAACTTAATAACGGCGGGCTTGTAGAATTAGATATTATAGATGATAAAATTGTATTCAATATATTAGATATAATGCCTGTAAAAACTAAAAAACAAAGCGTTACAACGGAAATTGAATAATAATTCAGTGTAAGGAATAACTCTAGGCTGGCATAAATATCGTATTATGCCAGCACAGAGTCAAAATCTAACTTTTACAATAAATTCAACTAGTACGGTATCGGTAAACTACCCGAATACTGGTACAGGTGCCCTTACTCTTTTGAGCACAAAGGTCAAAGGAGATGGATATTTCAGTGGCAGTGATGGTAATCACACTGTACAAATTCAAACTACAAATTTTCTAGGCAAAATTGACATAGAAGCTAGTCTAGCGTTCAACCCTGGATCTACTGATTGGTTCCCTGTAACTCTTTACACAAATATTATGAGTGTAGATACAACAGGCCTTATACAAAATGGAAATACTTCAACACTAGTATATAATACAGCAACATCTGAAATAAAGGCATTTAATTTTGTAGGCAATTACGTTTGGGTTAGAGGTAAAATTCATCAGTTTACTTCTGGATCTGTAAATGGCATCAGGTACAATTATTAAGGAACGATAGATGTCAAAGCAAACTATCAATGTAGGATCAGGAGAACTAACTGGAGATGGTGAAAGTCTACGTTCAGCCTTTCAAAAAATAAACTCAAATTTTACAGAACTTTATGGTGAAAAAATAGGTCCTACAGGCCCAATTGGCCCACAAGGACCTGCAGGTATCAGTGCAGATCAACTTCTAAACACTACAAACACTGTAAAGTTTGCAAGTTTAACAGTGACCAATAGTCTCGTTGTAGGAGGATTTCCGTTAAATGATAAAGGAATTTTCCCTTCAATTTATAGCACTCTGTCAACTACTTTAGTTGTAGGCAATTATAATACAGGTACTGAAGGTGGTTTACTTATAAGAGGTTATGGTCAAAATAGAACTCAAGGTACCACTTCAACAAACGGCATACCCTTTATACATTTTGAAAGCAGTAGAGGTTTACCTTCTAACCTGTTACCTGTAAGTAATACACATGTTTTAGGATCAATTTCAGTAGGGGGATACGACGGTAATAAATGGATTACAGAGTACGATAATAACCCCACTACAAACATTACCCCGACCGGAGCAATATTTTTTGCAGCATCTGAAAACTGGACTAATAGTTTAGGAACAGGAAGCAATACAGCAACAAACGTTGGCACGAATATAGGTATCAACCTCCAACCTCCAAATATTAGATTAGATTCTACTTCAAGACAACGTATTTTGCAATTAACTTGGGGAGTTGGAACAAACTCGGCGACAGTAAATTCTCCTCCTACTTCTAATCTTATTCTAGGAAATGGTAGCCCTATTACACCAACCTTAGTAGGATCTACCGGATCATTTACTCATACTGGATTTGGAACAACATTCATCCAAGGTGTTAATTCAAATTTCTATCTTTTTTCTACACCAAACAATGAAGTTGCAACATTTGTAGGAGATATTTCAAACTCAACATTAAATGTAACATCTGTGGTGTCAGGCAGAATAAGCATTGGTCAAAGAATATTCTCCGTAGCAGCAGGAGCATGGGGATCTGTCTTAGTCGGTACTGTTATTACAGGGTATGGAACAGGTTCGGGATTAACAGGCACATATACAATAAATCAGAGTCAAACTGTTAGTTCAACAACATTATACTCGGGTCCAGATAATCATACATATAGCAGTAACGGTTCAACGATAGGACACATTACAGGCAGACGAAGTGGAGTAGCTGGTCGTCGTAATGCATTAAAAACAGGCGACAGAGTCGGGTCCTACACCTTTGCTAGTCAATTTACTGATAATTCATCAGGATCAGGCTCAGTTGTGTCTGAATTTTCGGTATACATGCTTGAAGATGCTACAGCATCAGCAAGAGGATCTAATTTTCAATTAAGAACTGTTACAAGTGGAACAACCATATTATCAACAAGACTCCATTTAGATAGCGATGGACACTCGTACAATTCAAATGTACATATATTCGAAAGTGTTTCATCTGCTACAATAGCTGTACTTACTACATCATCGGCTAGTTTCAATACTCATGCAATTCCGTACACAGATAATAATTATGACCTAGGTAGTTCATCTAATACATGGCGAAATTTATATCTTAACGGTTTAAATATTACAGGTTCAGGATCAGATTTATTAATAAATTCTATGCCTGTTAGTAAAGCAGGTTCGTTATCCTACGGAACGTATACTATTGCTATTACTACATCGGGTAGTTTAGTATTTCCAGATGGGACTATACAAGATACAGCCTTCAAGAGCAATTATGACATCACAGCAGTATCAGTTTCAACATTAACAAATAAAACTATTAATATACAAACCAGTACAGGCAATGTTTTTCAAATTCAAGGTAATTCACTTACAGCATATTCAGGATCAGGTAATTCAGTAGCACTGACAGTTAATCCTACATTTAACGCCTTAACCTTAGGAAATTCTTCTCTAATATCTTTAGATGGAGGACTAGGTTCTCTTTACTGGGCAGGGCAAACAGGAGTTGCTCAAGCTGGTATTAGCATGGCAGGATTTTATAGAACTCTAACAGCTTCGACCAATGCCTTGTTTACTTTTGGAGCCAGTGGCAATGGCAACATGAGTGTTGGAGTAGAAGGTAGTTTATTTGTAGGAACAAATTTACCAAATAACAACGCAGGATTAAATTCAGATTATGCAGGATGGTTAGTTGTACAAGCAGGCGGAAAGTTCGGAGGTGATATTAACACACTAGGTGCCGTAAAATTTGATAGCACCGTTACAGGATATATGCAGTTTGCAGATAATACCATACAAAACACTGCGTTTACTACCAGCCCAACTTTAAATATTCTAAAAATTAACGTAGGCGTACATGAAAACTTTCAATCACAGTCAGGAGCTACCGGAGTAATTACACATAATTGTTCATTAGGACATGTATTTAGACAAAATCTACCAACTTCTAATTATACTGCTAATTTTATAAATCTCAACCTTAATACAAGTTATGTCACAGCAGTAAGTGTAGTAATTACACAAGGACCTGTTGCTTATATACCTAATGTTGTTCAAATAGATGGTGTTACTCAAACAATAAATTGGCAAGGTACTTATGTACCTGTCCCAAGTCCAAATAGAATCGATGTTGTAACTTTTAGTATTTTTAATAACGGTGGAAGTTATACTGTATTAGGTCAACTTTCAGGATTCTAATGTGTATAGTAGATTCGTTGCCACAAAAGAATTTGGTAGAGGAAAAACTTCTAACGTAGTCGCATCGGGGTTAGTTTTTTATCTAAATGCGAATAACTTATCTAGCTATTCAGGAACTGGTAATGTTTGGAACGATATCAGCGGGCAAGGAAATCATGCTATACTAACTAATGGTCCTGTATACAACTCATTAAATGGTGGCAGTTTTTTATTCGATGGGTTTGATGATATAGCTCCTATAGGTTCAACAAACTTTCCCTATGTAAGTTCACCCTCTACTTTATCTGCCTGGGCAAAAACAAATATAATTACTCCTGGGCCAAAATCACCTAGTTCTTTTAGAATAATTGTAAGTTATGGAAGAGCTGTGGAAAATCAGGCTAGATACATAGGAATTAAAAATAGAGAATTTTATTTTGGTGGGTTTGGTGCCAGTGCTATTTTTTCAGATACTATAGTGCCATTAAATACCTGGTTCAATCTTACCGGAGTATATGATGGAAGTTATGCCAGTATATATGTAAATGGCGAACTAGTAATAGGTCCAGTTTCAAGATCATGGAGCACAGTGGCGGAAACAGCCAATGTTGGTAGACAAGTTTATACCGATCCTGCAAACTATGAAAGGTGGGATGGTAACATAGCTCAGGTTATGATTTATAATAGAGCCTTAAATCCAATAGAAGTCGCTCAAAATTTCAACGTCTATAGATCCACATATGGGCTATAATTTCATTAAATAGTATATTAGGAAAAATTATTATGAGAATAATAGATATTTTAACAGAAGATAACAATTTAAGAACCGGCGATGTTCTAGCTATAGAATGTGATAATGGACTACTTATTGAATCTACCATAGTAGGATTTATGAACGACGGCGTAGTAATACAAGGAGACTCTGTTATTCTTTCTTATCTAAAATATGAACCTTTTAATGAATCTATCACAAAGTTTACCAGTATGGAACTGGCAGTTATGGAAGGCGGTGGTGATATTAGTGACTTATCTGAAGCAGAATATCAAGGTCGTAATGTCCCTTTAGGTAAGCCTATGGCGGGAGATGTCAAAAAGTCTAAAGTCTATGTTAAGGGACCAAGTGGTAGGGTAGTCAAGGTAAATTTCGGCGACAAGAAAATGAAAATTAAAAAGTCTAATCCAAAACGCCGAAAGAGTTTTAGAGCTCGTCATAATTGCAAAAATCCCGGACCACGTTGGAAAGCACGTTATTGGTCATGTAGGGCATGGGAATAAATCATGTTACTTAACGAATTTTTTAATAATCCTATAAATTTACATAGAAAAGAAAACCACGAATCGTCTACATATAAAGATGATTTGTTTCATTATATTTTAGATCATGACAAGCTGCATAAAGATTATTTTTTTCCAATTGCAAAAAAATTAAAACATTTAAAAGAAAACACAGATAAAAAAATAATAGAAATTTTTATGCCTATGGTTATTAAGGGCTGTAAAGAATATTATCATAATCAAAAAATGGAGGGTAGATTAAGTAAATTATTTCCTCAAGAAATGAGAGAGGAGCTTTGTCAACGTCTATACGATCACTACTATGAAGACGTTCGTGCGGGCAAATATAGGCTGGGGTGATTATGTTTCTAGCAGAAGGTGGCAATGAATTTAAACTTGCAGATGGTAGCAATGCCACTAAACAGTCAGCGTCTACGGAAGAAGTAGATGCAGTCTTAGGTGCATTGAGCAAAGAAATAGGCATAGACTTACTGGCCAACGATCTAGAAAACAAACCTAAATATAAAACAGGCAGTGCTATATATCCTGGTGCAGAAACAGGTGACGCAGACACACTGTTAGATCCTGTAGAATTTATACCTGTAGATAAAGGTGCCAAACCTAAAGATGTGCAGAATCAATTTAGAGAATTTTTAGCCAAAAAACTACAGACAGCAGGTTATGAATTTCTTGAAAAGAAAGCCACAGTAGACCAACCAGGAAGATTCTATAAGATATCCGGAGATGGACTCACAGCCTGTGTGCAAATACCAGGCACAGAAGAATGGCTACAAGTAGACCTGGACATAGCAGAACCTGGAGAAGGTAAGTTTTCAGTATGGAGCAAACGTGGTGAACCTAATGAACCTGGCACACCAAAAGACAGTCGTGCCAAAGGTGCCTTTCGTCATATTCTGCTAGCGGCCATAGGTAGTAAGTTAATCAGTCCAGAACATCCACAGGGCCTTAGTTGGAGTTTTAAGAATGGCCTATTTGACCGTGCTACCAAACAGGTAGTTAGCAAAGATCCTAATGAAGTAGCCAATATCCTATTCGGTGGCAAGGCCAGCGATCTAGACAACATTAATGCCATACTGGCTAAATTTAAACAGACACATCCTAATCACTATAATGATGTTGTACAAAATGTCAATGCTGGACTGGAAAAATATAACACACAGTATAGACTAAAAGAAAGTCATGCTGTGGGCACACCTCAATGGTTTAGGATCGTCCTGGATCTAATATGAGAATTAGGGAACTACTAGAAGCGGCAGCAGTTGGTCGCAAATATCAACACATAGAAGACCTTGTGTTTACCAATGGTAGTCAAGGTGGACTTCATGCCGCAGAACGCCTGCGCAGCATGGCATCAACTGGTGGCACTGTTGAAATTAAGTGGGACGGTAGCCCTGTTGTCTACTGGGGGCGTGATGAACAAGGTCGCTTTTCAATGATTCCTAAAAATGCCTGGGAATATCTCAAGCGTGGCAAATCAGAAGTTGCCCCAGGTGTTCCTACTGCGATGTATAGTCCAGATGACATTAAAAAGTTTGTGTTGGGCACAGGCAAAGTAGAACCCGGTCAAGAAAAACAGCGACAGGCCTTTGCCAACAGCATGGCAGAATTATGGCCCTACTTTGAAAAAGCCAGTCCACCTCGAGGTTATGTAGAAGGTGGTATACTGTTCAGTCCAGAAAAACCTGCTCAACTAAATTCTAAAACTATGGAGTATGACTTTACTCCAAACATTACCAGCTTCCATATTCATAAAGACAGTGAGCTAGGACAGCGTATTTCCAAGGCCAAACTTATGGTAGCTGTTACAGGTTATTATGATAGTCTAGGCAGTTCAGATGAAGGACGTTTTCCAGATGCAGAAAAACTATCTACACCAGACGTAATTGTTCAAGGCACTACCTATGTGGCACAGGCACCTGGCATAGATGATACATTAGTAGATCAAGCAGAAGGTTTTATTGAAAAGAACGGTCAACGCATAGATCAATTCCTAGCACCCAAACCAGGATTAAGTAAGGTAGGTGATATACTTTACAAATTCTATAACCAAAATCTGCGCATAGAAGGAACAAAACAAAAGTTTAAGGCTTGGGCAGCACAAAATCTCAGCCAATCGCAAGCTGCAAAGGTTCTAAACGATCCTGGTCTAGAAACTGTGCTAGATGCTGTAGAGTTATTGAGCAAGGCTAAAACAGATCTAATCACTAAACTAAGTTCAGGAACACATGCAGGTATTAGACAGACTAAACCAGAAGGTTATGTTCAAGCACATCCAGGTGGCAAATTCAAGAGTGATCTACCTGGGCAATTTGTCAAGGCCATAGATCAAGCAACATGGGCACCAAGGAAAGACTAATATGTTATTAAGACAATTATTTGAAAATACGTCAACACCTAAAACCGCAGTGTTAGGATGGGGTAGAGGTATGGGACACAAAGGTCATATGCTATTGGCCAAAGCTGTACTGCATCATGCTCAAGAAAATCAAGCTAAACCTTTCTTTGTGGTCAGTAGAACTAGTCTAGTAGATCCTAGCACAGGTCAACCCTGGGCAGATAAACCCACATTTACCAAGACCAAAGATGATCCTCTTACACCAGACGAAAAACTCAATACTTATCGCAAGGTATTCCCACAAAATGCAGAAGTATTCAGTGTGGCCACGGCAGATGCTACTAAGTTAGAACAGGTCATGGCAAAAATTGCCCGTGAAGGATTTAATAAAGTCATATTGGTTGTAGGTGAAGACCAAAAAGACTCAATGGGATATCTAACTCGTCCTGCTAAATCAACAGGCGTTCCACCATATAAAGAAGCAGGAATAGATCAATTAGAAATTATCAGTAGGCAAGATACTACAGAACCCAGCAGTATGAGAGGCAGTCCAGAATATCAAGAAGGACCTAGAGCCACACCTATGCGGCAGGTCCTAATGGATCCCTCAAAGAGTGAACAAGAACAATTTGCCATATGGCGCAGAGACATGCCAGATAATTTAAGTGATGAAGAAGTCATGGATCTCATGCTCAAGGCTAAACAGCGTATGAGCATGGTTCCTGCTGGTAAGCGTGGCGTAAAAGAACGTATGCTACCACCTAGCACATTTGCAGGCTATCCAAAAAACAAACTTGGCGCTGCTGCTCATTTAAAAGGTAAAATGAAAAGACCTGCCAGAGCAGGTGATCTTGTAGGTGATGCTCAAGAAAGTATAGAAGAAGATTCATACAAAATTGCCCCCGGAGATAATTTATCCACTTTGGCTAAGAAATTTGGCACAACGGTAGATGCTCTAATGAAGGCCAATCCACAAATAAAAGATGCTAATCGTATACAAGCAGGCGCTACACTAAATGTTCCTAGTCAAGGCAGTGATCCTAAAGGTTCAGTAAGATCCGGTCCTAACACAAATATCAGGCCAGATACAAGAGCAAGAGCACAGGCACAGGTAGCACCTTTAGACAAACCTAAAGCATCAATACCGCAAAAGTCTAATGCCTTACAAGAACCTGGATTCATGGAAAAACTAAAACAGGTTGCAGACAATCTACAGATTAACGCAAATGATTTATTAGGTGTAATGAAACATGAATCACGTATGAATCCAGCAGCAGTGAATCAGCAATCAGGTGCTACAGGACTAATACAGTTTATGCCACGCACAGCGCAGAGTCTAGGAACTTCAACAGACGAACTCCGCACCATGAGTGCATTAGACCAATTAGATTATGTAGAGCGTTATTTTAAACCTATAGCAGGCAAGGCCAAAGACATAGGTGACCTATATATGTTTACATTCATGCCGGCAGCAGTGGGCAAACCAGATGACTTTGTAATTGGTGTAAAGAATGGTGACAAACCTTTGTTTGGTCTGAACCAAGGAAAATTATATGCTCAAAATTCAGTATTCGACAAAGATAAAAAAGGATATTATACTGTAGGTGATATCAAATCTCGTGTATCTGGATTTGCTGAAGGTGTAGAAGAAGGTTGGAAATCTAAACTAGCAGGACTTGGATTAGCGGCTGCTGCGGCTATGGCGCCAGGTAAATCAGATGCTAGAGTAAACATAGATGACCCAGATAGTTATCGTGCTCCGGCTCCTATAGCACAGCAACAAAAAATAGACTACACAGCACCCGGTCCTGTTACAAAAGACAGCATGGGACAGAAATTAGAGTATGGTATTCCTGTTACTCCAGACGGCAAATTTAAGGCACCTAGTCAAGATTTACCAGACGACGAATATGCTCAACAGTTAAAAGCCTATAAGACATGGAAAGCAGACTTTATGTCTAGGTGGCCTGACGCAGTATGGAATAGTGATGGTAGTGCGAAATCTAATATGAAACCAGGTCTAGCACCTATGGCGCCAGGATATAAACCGGGCAGTGGACAAGGACTAGCACCTGTATTTCCGGGTGCGGTTAAAGAAGATAAATTTGTACCACTCAGTGAGGATGTAGCCAGTATCTACAAGAGTTTATTAGACACAATTTTAATTAACGAACAAAAATAAATATATTATTATGAAACAACTAATAGAAATAGCTAAAATTGCTTTTGCCAGTGAATTCAGTTTTTACTTAAAAGCACACCAATTTCATTGGAACGTAGAGGGTGAAGATTTCTTACAATATCACGACTTATTCGGTAAAATTTATGAAGAAGTATATGGAAGTATAGATGATTTTGCAGAAAAAATTCGCAGCTTAGGGTCTTACATGCCAGGCAGTTATACACGTTACAGTATGTTGAGTAAAATAGAAGATGAAGATCAAATACTTCCTAAAGATCAAATGGTATCTGAACTTATGAAAGATAACGAACGAATGTTAATTATTTTCAAACAGGTGTTCGATGCCAGTGAAGCTGAACATGAACATGGATTTAGTGATTTTATAGCAGGACGTATGGACGCTCATCGTAAACATGGATGGATGTTAAGAGCATCAATGAAAAGATGAGAGCTAAAGAATTTATAAACGAAGATAAAGAAAAGAAAATTCGTATGGCATCGAGATTATCTCTACCATATGCGCTAAGATTAGATGGATCTGATCAATATTATGATTTTTACAGATTAGGATTGGCCATGGCAGGAGCTCCTGAAGACGGAACTCCGAAAGAAGGTCCAGCCAAAGATTCCCCTACTATTTGGCCATATTCCGATGCAGATGCACAAAAGGTAGAAAAAGCACTTAAAAATCAAGGTGCGACCGGTAAGGTAATTATAAAAAAAGGTAAGAGTGAAGAACTGCCTTCAACAAACACAGTTAGCCCCGTAGCACAATGGATGAGATAATGAGAGCAAAGGAATTTTTGCAGGAAAGATCTGCTAAAACACATGGTAAATTTACAAGTTTATCAGCAGACGCAGATGCGGCACTTCCTGGTGTATGGGTACAAAGACAATTAAGAAATACTGATCCATATATGCAATATAGATATGCACTTGCTGTGGCAGCAGCAAGGGCAGATAAAAGTGGTGAAATAGAATTTAAACAAGAAAGTCCATGGGCTGAAAATTTAACCATAGTAGGATATACTCCAGAAGATGCAGATGTTGTTTCCATGGCAGATAAATTAATGGGAGTCAAAGGTACACGTATTGCTGATGATAAAAGTAAAGAACCTAAAGATACAAACACCGTAAGCCCTATACCAAATTGGAATAAATCATGAGCGAATATAAGAAAATAACTACACCCACTTTAACTCGTTTCGTTCTAGAAACTATGACCGCAGGTGCCACAGGTTCTGCAAATATTGCCACATCGATGGGCACTATAGGCAAGACTATCAAGCGTCAACAAGAAGCCAAAGATGACAAGGTGCCTCAAAAGCCACGTCAAGGTCCCCTACGCCCACAGACAGGTGCAGGCGCACACAAAGATAAAAAGCGAGATCAAAAACAGGGCAAAGAAAAACATCGCAAGCCTTTCTATGAGCAACATACAGATCATGAAGTGGAAATGGCGCAGAGTGATACATACCAGTTGGCCAAACAGGCTGCAGAACTACATAAAATTCTAATGCGTGCCAGTGAAGAGCAGGGTCTAGAAGGTTGGCAACAGGCTAAGATCACAAAGGCAGCAGACTATATCAATGCTGTCTACAAAAATCTCAATCACGATGTAGACATGGACGGTCATATTGGTGAGCAAGCTCTATCAGAATTAGAAAAACCCAGCGGAACACTTTATATAATATTATTAAGAGACAGAACAGAATCTGTTCGTGTAGTAGGAGACTTTGGGACATTTCCAGCAGAAGTGCAGGCCCGTGCCAGCAAGGTAGGTATTAAGGATAAAGAAGGTCGCAAAGAGCGTCCTCTAAAAGTTAATTTTCTAATGACTAGTGCCAGCCAGGCTCTAGCAGAATTAGACAAAGCACTAGCAGATGTAGATTTTATCGGCGGAGAAAAGGCCGAGTTCGTATTTAAAAATTCTGCTTTTGAAACAGACATAGAAGATGAGGTGAGGGAACTAAATGATCTAATTCGAAGTGGTGCGGACGAAAGATTTAAGAACTATGAAGAACCAGAAGTAGGTTCCGAACCAGAGACCAAACCTAAAGGTGTAGATCATTTTGTTGTTGGTCCAGATGGCAAGCGTCGTCGTGTGCCTATACCAGGAAAGCCAAGTAGTCAAATGGGAGGTCATGCTGTAGAACAACCTAAAACATTTACCTACCAACTTAAGAAAACAGAACTAGGTCCTAAACTACGCTCAATGGGCTTTAAGGTAGATGGTAGTCAAATTGTATTGAGCAAACAACAGCGTGATCAATTACTGGCAAAAATGGGTGATCAACAGTTCGGACAGATATTCGGCCAGGGTGGTAAGTTCACAGAAGGTGGCTATGACGATCAGTTTAGCCTCGGAGGCAGACTAGAAAGAGACGACGATTTTCGCAATAGAGAACGCAATGCTGGAGTTGAACATGAAAGAAATAACTACCAGGTAAGCATAAATGGTAGGCCTTGGAAAGTGTTTGCCGATCAAAGGCAAGCTATGAATATTGCTAGAAGTCTTAAAATGAAAGGCAAAGAAGTAGAAGTTTATCCTACAGGAGCTAGGCCCTCAGAAAGCGTGGGAGAGGCAGTGAAGAAACCTAATGCTACTACTCGTCATTTAAGAGATTATCCAGTTAGTGATAAGGACGTGGCCAAGCCTGTTAAGAAACCTGAAAAGAAAAAACCAGAGCAAGGTGTGGCGGAAATGGACAAGAGCCAACCCAGCCACGGTCGTGATGGTAAGATTAGCCACAGCACCTATGGTTCAAGAGATAAAGAAGGTTCTGACTATTTCAAAGGTAAGGAAGTTTCTGTTAAGCCTATTACCGTAAAGAAGATGGAAAAAGACGCACTTGATATTCTCAAGAAGCAAGGTGTGGCGGAAGGCTCATTGGAAACTGACAATATGGTATCACATATTAGTCAGGTAATACAAAGCATTTATCCACGCGGTGGTGATAAAAATACATATATGAAACTGGTAGCCCGAGAAATGCCACGTATAGTGAAAGCCAATCCTAAACTATTCAGAAGAGCATTCGGTATGGCATATGATAGATTCTTTCATATAGACCAAGACGACGATCAAGATGACGATTTTGATTATACTGATCATAGTATGCGTAAGGGTGAGCGTGGTATGGCGGAAGTCAGAGGCAATATTGATGCTGATCAAGCAGGATTTTATGTTGTCGACGAGGACGGAAACGCAGTTTCTGGTCCATTTGCTTCTAAACAAGAAGCATACGAACGAGCAGCCGAAATGGGTCGTATGTATGATGTAAAATATAAAGGTGATATAATACCTTTAGATTCGTTAATTAGTAAAATAATAAAGACACTACCACCAGATGTAACAAGTGATGATCTTCAGGACCCAATGGATCTTGAGCAACAATTAGAAATACTAAGAAGTCCATTAGTAAAAGTATTTTCTAAATTATCACCTTACGAACAAGCCGAAGTCACAGACGAAGTAGCGAATTATTTTTATGACAGAAGATTTGGTGATTTAGATGAAGGAAAGATCAAAGGTGTGGACGGTAAAGCCTGCTGGAAAGGCAAGCGTTATGCTGGCAAGGTCAAGAAAGCAGATGGCACCTACAAAGACAAATGTGTAGAGGATGTAGTAGAAGCACTAGAAGAAGTTAAAAAAGGTCTTTACTACTATGTGAACAAGCGTAAGAAGGCAGGCACCAGTAGACCAGCCAGCCATCCAGATGCTCCAAGTCCACAAGACTGGAAGAACGCTGCCAAGACTGCTAAGAAAGAAGATACCTATTCAGAAAGTCTGTTGAATCAACTGGATGCACTGTTAAATGAAAAGGCACCTCCAGGTGACAAGTATGAGCGTATGGTCAAGCATATTAAAAAAGGCTATAGCAAAGACGGCAAAATTACAGACAAAGAACGCAGCATCGCATATGCTACAGCATGGAAGGCTAAAAACAAGGCAAAAAAGTAAGTGAGCAGGAACCAGAAGATCCGACCACGGATCCTGCTCAGAAGATAAAACCAGTCGGGCCACAACCTAAACTAACACCTAACATGCCTCTAGATACATGGGTAGATAGATTTAAGAATGAAAAGAATGTGTCCAAATATAAACAGTTTAAAAACAAGAGTCCGGAAAAACGTGAACAAATGGCCTGGGCTGCTTACTATGACGCACATGAACCAAAAAGGAATGCATAATGAGATCATATATTGCCATAGTTGAAGCGTTGAATAAGGGCTGCCCTGTGGCCACATATAATCTAGATGTTAATCTAAAAAATCGTCAAAAGGCCATAGATGAATATCATTATGGTCCTGCTAATCCAGATGATGCCGGCGACTACTGGAAGAAGGCTGCTGCAAGATGGAATATCACAGAAAAAACTGCTAAGACTATGAAGTGTGGAAATTGTGCTGCCTTTGATGTGTCTGATAAAATGCGTAAGTGTATGGAAGATGGTATCAAGGGGGACGACAAGGCTGTAGACAGTATGGCCACAATCGAAAAAGCAGATCTAGGTTATTGTAACTTCTTGCACTTCAAATGTGCCGGAACTAGATCATGCACAGCATGGGTCACAGGCGGGGTAATAGATAACAAAGATAGAACTGAGTGATTAATGCACTATGTTTACAATTTTAAACACACAGTTTGTAAGATATTTAGAAATAAGTAAACCCATAGATGACAATTTATTTACAGAAGAAAATGTTCGCTACTTTGACAATGACGGTTTTCAATTAAGTTTATTAGAACAAGAATACTACAAGGCTAATCATGTGCCTGTAGTTAATACCCTAAATCGTGCAGGTGATAGGCCATTATGGATGACCTGCAATCATACATCATTTTATCTCGACCATAGTATGACTCCCCAGCGTTGGTGCTATGTAGCAGAAGCCAAGGAACAATTAACGCATTATATCAAAAAGTTTCCTAGTTTAATAAAATATATAAATCTAAAATCTAAATGGGGATTAGACTTTGCCCTAGAATACTATGATGACACAGAGGCATTAGAAATTCTACACATAGAATTTGACTTTAGAAATTACTACCAAGCCGTGCTTATGAAACAAGAACTTGAACAAAAAATATCTAGCACAGACTGGGCAGATTTTAAATCACGATTAATCAACAAAAAATCATATTGGGAAAACCTACAGGGCCTTGATCAGAACGACTGGAAAGCCAAATTCTGGGGTTTACCAAAGGCCGAAAAAACCTACAAAGTTATTTGACTTTACCTATAAAGACTGTATAATTAAAACACAAGGAGATCGTATGAGTAGAGCATTCGGGGCACCGGAACAAGCAAAAATTAAACAGATTGTAGCAGAGGGGGTTACAGTTATGCAGGAAATTCAAGACCTTACAGAAGGCCTAAATGATACAATTAAAGCAGTTGCAGAAGAATTAGAAGTTAAACCTGCAATTATAAAAAAGGCTATTCGTATCGCCATGAAAGATCAATGGGATCAAGTATTCAGAGAATTTGATGATCTTGAAACTATTGTAGATATCAGCGGACATGCCAATCGAAGAGAAGACAATGTTTAATTGGATTAAAAAAATTATTGCCGACTATCGTAGGCGTAGGCAAATAAAGAAACGTATAGAAGAGCTTAAAAAGCGAGATCCGTTTATCTACAAATGATTATTTGGGGAATAAGTGCTAACAGTCACGATGCTGCCTTGTCTGTGTGGCATGACAAAACAATACAATTTGCTGCTCATAGTGAACGGTATAGCAAGATTAAAAATGACGGCGATCTACATCCCAAACTTATCGCAGAAGCAAAACAGTATGGCGAGCCAGATCTTGTTGTCTGGTATGAAAATCCTTTACTAAAAACATTTAGGCAATTTACAGCAGGCCAAGGATGGAACTGGTCTGAGAACAATATAAGACAATATCTTAAACGCTATGACATACACAGTCATGTACACATAGGTTCACATCATCACAGTCACGCCGCTGCCGGTTTTTATACCAGTAAGTTTAATGATGCAACAGTCATCTGTATAGACAGCATCGGTGAATATGAAACGCTGACAATTTGGCGAGGTATAGGTAACAATCTCAATAAGTGGTATACGCAGGGTTATCCTCACAGCATAGGTCTTTGGTATAGCGCAATGACTCAAAGGATAGGCCTCAAGCCCAATGAAGAAGAATATATCCTAATGGGAATGGCAGCATATGGCAACCCAGAAAGATTATATCATGTTATTCTAGAAGATTTTTTTAAGAGCACAAAGGCTCCTGGAATAAAGTTTAAGAATAATTTGCATAGAGGCTGCAAATGGTGGCGCCCTGATTTAGTTTCCGAACAGGATATGTTCGATATAGCAGCGGCTACCCAGGCAGTATACGCTGACCTATTACGATCTATTACACAGTATGCAAGAAAAGTATTACCAAGCAGAAATCTAGTGTTAATGGGCGGATGTGCCTTAAACTGTTCTGCCAATAGTCTAATTACTGCCGACTGGGATAATGTATGGATAATGCCTAATCCGGGAGATGCAGGCAGTTCCATAGGTAGTGTATGCAGTTATTTTCAAGAAAAAATCTCATGGCCAGGTCCATATCTAGGCACAGACATGGGAGGTCCTTATCCTGTTGAGGAAACTATCAATGTTCTTAGATCTAGAAAAATTGTGGGTATGGCTAATGGTAGAGCCGAGTTTGGGCCTCGTGCCCTTGGACATAGAAGTTTACTGGCGGATCCGAGGGGAAATGATATTAAAGATAGTGTGAATGAAATTAAACGCAGACAAAAATTTAGACCGTTTGCACCTGCTATATTAGAAGAACATGCGGCCGATTATTTTATCATGCCCCAAAATATATCATCCAGTCCTTACATGCAATTTGTAGCAAAATGTAGACATCCTGATCTGTTTCCTGCTATAATTCATGCAGATGGTACAAGTAGAGTTCAAACAGTTGGAAAAAATGACAGCCCTGGATTTAGGTCTCTACTAGAAAAATGGTTTGAAGAAACAGGATGTCCTATGTTACTAAACACTAGCCTTAATATAAAAGGACAACCAATTGTAAATGACGAAATTGATGCGTTAGCATTCGAAGAAAGGTATAATGTTAAAGTTTTTACGTAGTTTAACATGGCTGTTCTGGTTTGAGTGGTCTTGCACTATAATTTTATTGGCAGGAGTTATTTTAACTAGTTTTAATATATATCCTACAAATATATGGTTTTTATTAATAGGAAACCTTGGCTGGATCGCCCTAGGATATATATGGCGTAAATGGAGTTTAATTATTTTACAAGTTATAATAACACTAATCTATATTGCCGGATTAGTAAAGACTTTACTATAAATAAATTTGAGTAAGGTTCGCGAGCCATAAATCGCATAAGTGGTTGTCCAGCCTTAAGTGGAACAAGGAGAAATTATGAGTTATGTAGATGCCATCTGGGATCGTGATAATGATATTATCAAAGTTGTTGAACGTGATCCTAAAAAGGGTCGCTTATTTCAAGAATACCCTGCAAGATATATATTTTACTACCCGGATTCAAAAGGTAAGTATAAATCAATTTACGGTGATAATCTTTCTAGAGTATTAACCAAATCATTTAAAGACTTTCAAAAAGAACAAAGAATACATAATAGTCATAGACTATTTGAAAGTGACATAAACCCCATATTTAGAACACTAGAAGAAAATTATTTAGGTAAAGAAGAACCTAGACTAAATGTAGCATTTTTTGACATCGAAGTCGATTTTGATCCAGAAAGAGGATACGCTAGTCCAGACGATCCCTTTATGCCTATCACAGCTATTACAGTAAACCTACAGTGGTTAAATGTTTTAATAACATTGGCTATCCCTCCAAAAAGTCTTACATTAGAAGAGGCAAAAGAACAGGTAAAAGATTTTCCAAATACACACTTATTTGAATCTGAAGGAGAAATGTTAGAAACATTCTTAGAATTATTAGATGATGTAGATGTATTGAGTGGATGGAATTCAGAAGGCTATGATATTCCCTATACAGTAAACAGAGTAACTAAAGTATTAAGTAAAGAAGATACTAGAAGATTTTGTTTATGGGATCAATTTCCTAAAAAAAGAGAATACGAAAAATACGGCAAGACCGCCGTGACATATGATCTTATAGGTCGAGTACATTTGGATTCTTTAGAGCTTTATAGAAAATATACCTATGAAGAACGTCACACTTTTAGATTAGATGCTATAGGTGAAATTGAAATTGGAGAAAATAAAACAGTTTACGAAGGAACACTTGACCAATTATATAATAACGACTTTCGTAAATTTATAGAATACAACAGACAAGACGTTGCTTTATTAGACAAATTAGACCGAAAACTTAAATTTATCGACCTTGCCAATAAAATTGCTCATGAAAACACAGTATTATTACAGACTACTCTAGGAGCTGTAGCAGTAACCGAGCAAGCAATTATTAATGAAGCACATCATCGAGGTATGATGGTTCCTAGTAGAGCTAAACGCGATGAGCTAGGTGATACAGGAGCAGCGGGCGCATATGTAGCCTACCCTAAAAAAGGACTTCATGAATGGATCGGAAGCATTGACATCAATAGTCTATATCCAAGTGTAATTCGTGCATTAAACATGGGACCGGAGACCATTGTAGGTCAACTACGCCCAGAAAAAACTGAAAAATATATAAACGAACAAATATCTATACATAAAAAAACATTCGCAGGGGCCTGGGAAGGAATGTTTGGAACGCTAGAATACGAAGCAGTAATTAAAAAAGATAGAGCATTTGAAATTGTTATAGATTGGGAAAACAACGAAACCAGTGTGTTATCTGCGGCAGAGGTACATAATTTAATTTTTGAAAGTAATAACCATTGGATGCTCAGTGCAAATGGAACTATTTTTACCTATGAAAAAGAAGGCATAATTCCTGGCCTACTGAAACGATGGTATGCTGAACGTAAAGAATTACAAGGAAAATTAAAATTAGCTAAAGATGCGGAAAATATTATAGAAGAAGAGTATTGGGACAAGAGACAATTAGTTAAAAAGATTAATCTTAATAGCTTGTACGGCGCTATTTTAAATCCAGGATGTAGATTTTTTGACAAGCGTATAGGTCAATCAACAACATTAACAGGTAGATCTATAGCAAAACACATGGCAGGAACAGTAAATGAAATTGTAACAGGTGAGTTTGATCATGTAGGGAAAGCTATAATCTATGGTGATACAGACAGTTGTTACTTCAGTGCATACTCTACATTAAAAAGAGATATCGAAAAAGGACAAGTACCTTGGAATAAAGATATTATAATTCAACTTTATAATCAAATCGCAGATAAAGTAAATCAAACATTCCCAGAATTTATGCTTGCAGCATTTCATTGTCCCAAATCTAGAGGAGATGTTATTAAAGGGGGCAGAGAAATTGTTGCAAGCAAAGGTTTGTTTATCACTAAAAAACGCTATGCAGTTCTATATTATGATAAGGACGGAAAACGCACAGACGTAGACGGAAAAACTGGCAAAATTAAAGCTATGGGCTTAGACTTAAAAAGAAGTGACACTCCTGAATTTATGCAAAAATTCCTAGAAGAAATTCTTGGCAAAGTTCTACACGGCGAACAAGAAAAAGAAATTTTAGATAGAATTAGTGAATTTCGAACAGAATTCAAAGCTCGCCCAGGTTGGGAAAAAGGTTCGCCTAAACGTGCTAATAATATTACAGAATACGAAGCTAAAGAAAAGAAAGCAGGCAAGGCTAATATGCCGGGACATGTACGTGCAAGCATAAATTGGAATACTTTACGAAGAATGAATGGAGACAAATATTCCATGCAAATTGTTGATGGTATGAAAGTTATAGTTTGTAAAGTAAAAGACAATCCATTAGGATTTACCAGCGTGGCCTATCCTACAGACGAATTACGGTTACCAAAATGGTTTCAAGAATTACCATTCGACCATTCAGAAATGGAAACAACAATCATTAACAATAAATTAGACAATCTCATCGGTGTTCTAGAATGGGATTTAGAAAGCACTACACAGGATAATACTTTTGGCAAGTTATTTTCTTTTGAATGAAAATAATAGTTGACATTATCCTTAATTCTAAATATAATTATACAAAGGAAAAATCATGCAAGATATATTAAAAGACATCGTAAGTCATACACATAATCTAGGCTTTCTCAATATTGTCAAAGTCACAGGTGACGAATCTAGTACAAAAATCAATAGTATGGCAGATGACAGAACAGTAATTATGTTCGGTGAAACTGCCAACCCATATCCGGAAATGATAGGCGTTTTTGGAATGCCGCAATTGAATAAATTAAAATATTTGTTAGACTGCCCTGAATATAAAGAAAACGCCAATATAAACATAACACACATTAATAAAAATGGTGTAGATATTCCGTCAGGTATTCATTTTGTAAACGAAAATGGTGATTTTAAAAACGATTATAAGTTTATGAATACTGAAATTATCAATGAAAAAATTAAAGATATAAAATTTAGAGGCGTAAAATGGGACGTAGAGCTAACGCCTACAGTTCAGTCGATACAGAAATTTAATTTCCAAGTTAATGCTAATAATGAACATACAACATTTTTAGCTAAAACAGATGCGGATAAATTAGTATTTTCATTTGGCGATGCTAGTAGTCATAGTGGTGAATTTATATTTGCAAACGGAATCACTGGTAAATTAAGCAAAAGCTGGACATGGCCTGTTTCATCTGTCCTAGCTATTTTGAAAGCAGCAGATGTGAATAATACTAAAATGAGTTTAAGCAATGAAGGTGCTTTACAAATTACTTTAGATAGCGGATTGGCCACATATCAATATATCATTCCTGCAACAATATGATTAGATCAGTCTCGGGAGGGCCTCATATACAGGTAGATGGTGGTCATCCATCTGCCTCGTATATCTATTCTGAAAATGCAAATAAACCCATGGCCGGTATGGTAAGATATATCAACAACCAATTTGAAGTATACGACGGTAATACATGGCATCAGATATCAGTCGGACATACTACCGTAAAATTAACAAACGAAGCCAGTAAGGCCATTGACTGGGCATTAAGACAAATGCAGGAACAGGCTGACATTGAAAAACTGGCAAAAGACTACCCTGCGGTCAAACTGGCACACGATAATCTTAAACGTGCTGCCGAACAATTAAAGGCCACTATTATATTGAGTAAAGATGAGCAATCCACCAATTAACCTAACACCATTACAGAAAGACTATGCTGTATTTTTACCAGCAGTTAGTTCTTTTTATTCAACCTATGTAGCCAAACAAAAATTAGAGGAATTCGTTCCTAAGCATCGTATCCCTAAAGGATTTGATCGTGATATTGAAGGTATGAACTTTCTAAATCCAGAACAAGGCTATTTTACCTACAAATATGCTTTATACTCTGCAGGACATGCACAATTAGACTTGAATAAAAGTATAGTACAAGAAAGTATGATTCAACAGCGTGATAGAAACGCAACAATGATTCTAGGAGATTCCGGTGGATACCAGATTGGTAAAGGTGTGCTAAAGTTTGATTGGCTAAATTTTGAAGGAGCAGAAGCAAACAAGGTTCGTCAACGTATTCTAGAGTGGTTAGAACTAACTGCTGATTGGTCAATGATGCTAGATGTTCCTACTTGGGCCTGTGATCATATTCATAGTCCAAAGACGGGTCTTAAAACGTTTGATGACTGTTTAGATAAGACCAAATTTAACAATGAATACTTTCTAAAAAATAGACTAGGTCAAACTAAATGGCTTAACGTGCTGCAAGGATCAGATTGGGATACCGCAGAGAAATGGTACGACGGTGTTAAAGAATTTTCAGATCCTGCCGTATGGGGGGATAAGGCTGCAGAAGGGTGGGCCTTTGGTGGTGCTAATATGTGTAAAATGGACATTACATTAAAGCGTCTAATGACCTTACGTGAAGATGGTCTACTAAAAAATAAAAACTGGATTCACTTCTTAGGTACAGCCCAACTTGATTGGTCCTGTTATCTTACCTCTATTCAACGACAAATTAGAAAGCACATTAATGAAGAAATTACCATATCTTTTGACTGCGCCTCACCGTTTATTGCAACCGCCCACGGACTTGTCTATACAAACGCACAGCACACGCCGAAACGTTGGAGCGTTATTATGGACAAGGCCCCAGACAACAAAACACTTGCAAGAAGCACAATCCCATTTCCGTTCGAATCAGAAATAGGTCGCAGGCTTAACATGGGAGATATCTGCTGGTATGCTCCTGGAGATCTTAATAAAATTAAAAAAGAAGGTAAAACGTCGTGGGATAGTTTTTCATATGCACTAATGATGGGGCATAATGTATACTGCCATATTGTTGCCGTACAACGTGCCCAGCAATTAATGGATATTGAAGTTGCTAAAACACAACAAAAAATAAATTGGCGTTTTTGGAAAAAAGTAAAATCCGGCGATATGAGCGACGAATATAGTGACTGGGTTCCTAGAAATGTGCTATACTTCAATAACTTTGTAGAAGATTTATTTAATACAAAAACGAAAAAAGAAGCATTTGAGATGATTGAAGAAGCTGGATCATTTTTAAGATCGTTAGAAGGTGCAAGATTACGAGGTGGCCCTGCTCAGAACAATTTCAACACTTTCTTTGAATTTGAAGAAGTAACCAAAGCAGAAGAGATTGATTTAGAAAACCCTGATGATGATAAATTAAGGGCTCTTGAAGAAGAAATTATGGAGAATTAACATGGCAATATGGCGTATTACAAATTATCAAAAAAAGTCGGCTGATGAAATTCAAACCTGGCGTAAAGGTGATGATGAATTTCAAAAAACAGAAACATACCGTTGGGGTGTTTGGGAATGTGAAAGTGATGAAAAGCCTGTAGTTGATTTAAACAACCCAGGTGGCTGGAGTCCAGATAATGCAGATCAAGAAGATTATACCTGGGAAATGGTTGAAATGATTGATGGTTGTTATGTGGATTGGGATTTTATAGGCTGTCCGGATATGGATGAGGAAGAACAAGAACGTATTCAAGAACTTTGGAACGAAAACTATTACGAAGGATTAGAAGGCGAAGACTGGATTAATGACGAAACTGAATATTGGCTTCATGGCCCATTGAAATTAACCAATGTAGATACTGGTGAAGAATGGCATGGAGAAGACTGACTCAATTTTAGAAAAACTTATCTACAGGGCAGGGTTCAGCTCAACCTTTGAACGTGTAAGGCTAGAAAGACTAATTTGGTTAGCTGCCCGCGATATTCAACATATTGTAACAGACGAGCAATGGCAACAAATTGTAAATCATTTATCTATTCCAGAAGATTTTAATAAACGAACCAACAATAATTATCTTACAAAAAAATCCGCAGATCAACCAGAAGGATATTTAGAATGAAATCTGTTCATGAACTTAGTGATGAAGAATTAGAAAGTTGTATAGATGGTTCTTTTCACATTGAAACTTTAAGAGAAATTCTTAGTAAACAGGGTGTAGTAGATTTAGAAGGTTGGGTAGATCCGGAAATTTTTGCAGATTGGTTCGCTCAGTCTCTCGTAGATATAATAGGCGTAGAAGAAGATACACCAGAATGGACTGAAGCATTTGATAACAATTGGAATTGGGGTTATGACGTTGGTGATAATATCAATTCCTTTATTAGTGATAATTTTAAGGATAAAAAAGATGCCTAAGAAAAAAACAGAACCAACTAGTAAATTAGCAAAAAATAAAAAAACAGATGCAAAAAAAGAAAGTAACGAATATACTATTGAGACAAAAGATGAGTCAGGAAAATTATCATTTGATATAGATTGGGATAGGCTTAAAATTCATGTCCAAAATGCCTTGACTGACTTTGAAAAAACAAGTAAAATTAAAACATGAAAAGAAATTATTCCTCTGATTGTTTAGATGATGTTGTTTTCTTTGTAGGAACAGAAATCGAACATACTCCTGCTTATGGGTTGAATACACTCTTTGTAGTTGGTATTCAAGGATATGACGAAATTTTGTATAGGCTAGAAAACATAGAACATATTTTCTTTGGAGCTAATCATAGCTTTAACCCGCAAACTACAGAAGAATGGAACCGCTGGGAAAACATGATTATGTATTTTCTAGAAAAAGATTATTTGTGCTCATTAGACATTCCTATTAACCAAGTTGAAGAGTTTCATGAAGGGGGTCTTTGTGAACATAACAACTTTATTCCACAAATTCGTGTGCCAATTCCTTATATTAAATTATGGAATTACAACACAATGCTCAAAATTGATGATAAAGATTTTGATGCAACTAATCCCGGTGTGTGGTCACACAGTCTACACTCACTAATGGAACGTAGTAAATTTACAGACTGGAAACAATATAATAAGGATGTAGTAATAAAATGATTAATAGCAAATTAGCAAATCAACTTAGTTCTGAAGAAAAACTTTTTAAAATGTTAGAAAGCATTGACTGGAAACTTTGGGAAATGTATAACATTTTAAAGGCACAGACTGAAGGAGCAAAGGTATCAACTAAAGCAGTTTCAGCAGTTAAAAAAACTAAAACATCTGCAAAAACAGACAACTAAAAATGATTATTAAACAAGACATACGACCAAGTAAAATGATCTGGATTACTTTTAGTAAAGAAGGTATCCATAAATATCCAGCAGCACTAACTGATCCCAACTTAGCAACAGGAGATGAATACGATGTTTCGTTCCTTGGTTATCCGCATCGTCATATATTCCATTTTAGGGTGTGGATTAATGTACTTCATAACGATCGCGAAATCGAATTCATACAGTTCAAGAGATTCTGTGAGCGTCTCCTGCGTGAGGGGGTAGTACAATTAGATTATAAAAGTTGCGAAATGATGAGCGATGATCTATATGCTCAAATCATCGAAAAGTATCCTGGCCGTGAGGTATGGATTGAAGTCTCCGAAGATGGAGAAAATGGTAGTTTCATTAAATATTAATCTTTTTTAGGAAATAGACAAACATGGCCCTCAGTGCATCTGTTCAAAAAACTCTTCGTATGAAACCAGAAGTTAGTAAAATCTTTGATGACCTTGAAGCATGGCACGATTATTGTAGAATGGAATTAATTGCATTTAATCCGGCCCATCTTTATAAATCTAGAGAATATAAGGAATGGTCTAAAGACAGAAGAATTTCCAAAAACCGTAAACTAAAAAGTAAAAATGGCAAAAATATTTCTAGTTGACCTAGAAGCTGTTGAAACACGTTATACAGCACAATGGAAAAGTCATGTTCCCAAAATTCTCAAAGCACAAGGACATCAAGTTCACGTTATCTCTGGTCCTGAAGATATTCCTAGTGCCACTACTCCTGGTGCCTTTCTTAACTTTGGGGGGACTAATATCTATAAGTCTCGCCAAGTTGAAGAGATTGCTCGCCTTTTTACCTCCGGAACCATTGTGGCCGGCGACCATTTTCTTTTTACTGATGCTTGGCATCCAGGCATTATAAATTTAAAATATATGAGTTCTTTACTGAATATACCAGTAAAGATTCACGCACTATGGCACGCCGGATCATATGATCCCCAAGACTTTTTAGGTAGGCTTATTGGAAACGCTAGTTGGGTAAGACATTCAGAAAAGGCATTTTTTGAAGCTATCGACTTTAACTATTTTGCCACAGACTTTCATATTGAAATGTTTGTGCGTAATTTATTAAATGACGGACTAAGCGAGAATCCTTGGTTAGATGAGGATTTAGATGATGCCTTAAAAGGACGATGGGCTGGGATCGTACGCTCAGGTTGGCCTATGGAATATATGGCAGAAACGTTAGCGCCATACAAAGGTATAAAAAAACGTGACCTAATCCTATTTCCACATCGAATAGCACCTGAGAAACAGATTGAAATCTTTTGGGATCTTAGATTGATACTTCCGCAATATGATTTTGTAATATGTCAAGAACAACCACTTACCAAAGCTCAATATCATAAATTATTGAGTGAGGCTAAGATTGTGTTTAGTGCTAACCTACAAGAAACCTTGGGCATCAGTTGTTATGAGGGTGCCCTGGTAGATGCTATTCCGATGGTGCCAGATCGGTTATCATATACAGAAATGTACTATGAAGGATTTAAGTATCCCAGTCATTGGACAGAAAGTTTTGATAGTTATATGAGATATCGTGCTGATTTGGTTCATCATATCATTGTCACTATGACACACTATGAAAAACGTCTGCCGCAGTTGGCTAAACAAACTGATGATTTAACAGCGAGGTTTTTCTCATGTCAGGCATTACTGAACAACTTGAATTAGACTTTGAAGAGGAATGGCCCGTGCGTGATTACTACGATGATGGTCCTGTGACCATAGACGATTACATTGTAGAATATAAAACATTTGAACAGGTCAGTTGGTGGAGGCTGAAGCAAATGCTGGAACGGTGGCCTGCCATGCGTAAGAGTTGGGAAGCATTTATAGTTGATTATAATGTATGCTTGGCTACTCTGAAATCAGAAGAAGACAATGATGATATCCCTTTCTAAATTTATCTTAAATACATTAGATCGAATGGGTCGAAAACGTATTGTATTGGATAGACAAAGTGCTGAACCATATCTCGAACGCTATTATATTTTTCTCCGCGACAGAAAACGGTTTCCTTTCAATTTGTTCTTGCACAAGTTTCTTAAATCAGATCCCGATGACGTGCATGATCATCCATGGCCTTATGCTACTCTAATTCTCAAAGGCGGGTATTGGGAATACAAACCCGTTTTCAATGAGAAAGGAATAAAAGTTGGAGAACAGAAACATTGGTGCTCACCTGGTCATTTTCGCACTAGCTCTGCTACTAGTTTTCATCGTATCGAGTTAGAACCAGGTATTGATTGCTGGACATTATTCATGCCCGGTCCTACTAAACGTGAATGGGGATTTCTTGTTAATAATCGATGGATTCATAACGAGCAATACCTCCAAGAGAGAGCTATAAAATGAAAATAGGAACCAAATGGTATGGAGCCAATGGTGATCTATTTGAAATAGATGACTTAAGATCTATAAATGGAGAAACTTGGGTTTTTTATACTAATACCTTTACTATGAAATCTTTTAGTACCCTCCTGCCTGCATTTTTACAGAGATTTCGCCGTTATGATGACAAATAAAAATGTTTTTGAAACTATCCTTAGTAAGTACAACTCTAAATCCTTAAATGAAATTAGATACGAATTGTATGAGGATATAGTAGAAGAATGTGCAAGATCAGTGGAACATATACGTGTATGGGACAGTAATCTAGGTGATCATATTCGAAGTAAGATGGGAACTTTATGAGAATAGAAGAGGATATCAAGTTAGACTTTAGGGATGTTCTGATTCGTCCCAAACGTAGCACACTAGGCAGTCGTCGTGATGTAGATCTAATAAGATTTTACAAATTTAAGCATAGTAGATATGAATATGAAGGCATACCTATTATGGCTGCTAATATGGACGGCGTGGGCACAATGGCAATGGCACTAGCTTTAGGTCGGCATAGACTGTTCACCTGTCTTATCAAAACATATAATAAAGACATAGAAAACTTTGCTGAATTTAGAGTATGTAAGGATCATTATGCCGTAAGCACAGGTACCAGTTATGAAGACTTTCGTAACTTAAACACCATTGTAACAGGCATCGGCGCTCAATTTATCTGTATAGATGTGGCTAATGGCTACAGTGAAAACTTTGGTGACTTTGTTGAAGAAGTAAGAAATCGTTGGCCAGACAAAACTATTATTGCTGGTAATGTTGTTACTGGTGATATGACACAGGAGTTAATTTTACGTGGAGCAGATATCGTTAAAGTTGGTATTGGTCCTGGCAGTGTATGTACTACTCGTGTACAAACTGGTGTTGGTTATCCTCAACTCAGTGCAATCATCGAGTGTGCCGATGCGGCTCACGGTCTCGGTGGGCACATTATTGCTGACGGTGGCTGCACTTGCCCCGGAGACGTTGCAAAGGCTTTTGGTGCTGGCGCAGACTTTGTGATGCTAGGCGGTATGCTGGCTGGACACGATGAAGGTGGTGGCACTGTGGAAAACGGAAAGGTGACCTTCTATGGTATGAGTAGTGATACCGCTATGGAACGTCATCACGGAGGCGTAGCAGAATATCGTAGTTCAGAAGGACGTACAGTGAATATTCCATATCGTGGTCCTGTAACAAAGACTGTACTAGACATTTTAGGTGGGCTGCGTAGTGCCTGTACCTATGTTGGAGCAGAAACTCTTAAACAACTGCCTAAATGCACAACATTTATTAGGGTCAATAGACAAATTAATGATGTTTTTATTAAGTAACTGTTAGTAGGTTTTTATCTTTATCACTTACACAGTAGACCATTCCGCACTTGTGTAGTTCAACAGGATATGCGAATGTTGAATTCCAAATATTACCTAAAGGGCGATTCCCACATTCACTTCCTGATGCCCATCCAGTTTCTTGAATATAGATAGTATCTATGCCTGCACTACATAATTGACCTGTATAACTAGGATTTTTTATTTGTAAAATTTCAATTTTTTCATTAAATGTTTTTTTTGACATTTCTTTTTTTTCTTCCAATACAGACTTACCTAATAATTTTATAATTTGTGCATCGGTATATGGTATCCACCCTAACGCTTGTTCTCCGTTTTTGTACAAAAGTTGTTTATTAACAATTATGTTAAACTCATTCTGAATACGCTCTAAACGATACAAATCGTTATCGAAATAATCAGGTCTTATCGGAACATTTACAACAATATTTTTTTTATTTTTTTGAAACGCCTCTATAATAAACTTGATAAGATTATAATTTTGCCAGTAATGAAAAGTTAAATGTAGTTTGTCAACATGAGGTTCAATAGCCCACCAATCTAACCACATTTTACCGCCATTGGTAATTAATTCAATATTTCCATTATTATCTTTACATATTTTTAAAATTTCTGGAAAATCGTGAAACTCCAATGGTTCGCCTCCATCAAATGTCCAATCGATAAGTCTACCTAAATTGCTGAAATGTGTAATTGTATATGATACAAATTTTTTGTATTCTTCTACAGATCTAGGTTCTTCACCACCCCAATACTTGGTAGGACAATATGAACATCCTCCAGAGCAGTAATTATGTAATGCCCACCAAATCTTAGTTCTTTTTAATTCTCTTCTTGCGATATTCATGTTGACAAACTCTAAATAAACATATATAATATATTTAAACTAATTAGGATTTTAACAACAGTGAGAAAAAAATGAGTAAACTTAAAGTATCAGAACTTTTTTACAGTGTGCAAGGTGAAGGAAGATACATGGGTGTTCCCAGTGTGTTCCTTCGTGTATTTGGTTGTAATTTTACATGCGACGGATTTGGAATGCCAAAAGGAGAAAAATCCAATGAACGACATATTATCGCCGAAAATATTTCAAGCATTACACAATACAGAGATCTACCTTTGGTTCATACAGGGTGCGATTCTTATGCTAGTTGGGATCCTAAGTTTAAGGATCTTAGTCCTGTGCTCGAAACAGATAGTATTGTGGACACAATCATGGATATGCTCCCTCACAAAGAATGGAGGAAAGAACACCTAGTTATAACAGGAGGAGAACCACTTCTAGGTTGGCAGCGTAGTTATCCTGACTTACTTAATCATCCTAAAATGAAAGGACTTACAGAAATAACGTTTGAAACAAACGGGACTCAAGAAATTTCACGGAATTTTAGTGAATATCTTAATGATTGGCTAGCGCCAGATGATCAAACACAATTCGAAAACTGGAGAGAATTAACCTTTTCAGTAAGTCCTAAATTATCAGTTTCTGGAGAACGTTGGGAAGATGCCATAAAACCAGATATCGTAGTTTATTATGAATCATTTGGCTATACATACTTAAAATTTGTAGTAGCAAGTAACGAAGATGTAGCAGAAGCAGAAGATGCGGTAAACGAGTATAGAAAGGCTGGATTTAAAGGACCAGTTTACATAATGCCATTAGGCGGTGTTGAATCAGTATATAGCTTAAATAATAAAAATGTAGCACTCATGGCTATGAAAAAAGGATGGCGTTATAGTGATAGGCTTCAGGTGCCGCTCTTTAAGAACGCATGGTCGACATGACACAACCGTTAGATATTCCAGAATTTGTCAAAATATATTTCCTTGTAAAACAGGATGGTATGATGTTTTCCCCTACAGGTAATTCAGGAGGAAATTATTTAGGCACTGGATTTTATTTGACAAGAACAGAAGCAGAACATACTAGAACAATGGAATACCTAAGAGAAACTGATTCTAAAACAAAGGTTCATATATTTGAATTAGATGTTCCCAACCCGGCGTATAAACATGAAAAATCTACTTAAAAAAATATTCGGCATAACCGAAATGGAAAATGCCATTAAAGAAACCAGAGCCGCCGCAGAAGCAGCAGAAGTTAAATCAGATTTAACTCCGAAAGATCTAGCTACTCAAAACAAGGAACCCTGGGTAACTGTTATTAATACCCATGTAAATAAAGAAAATATTAGAAATGGTTTTTTTGAACTTGACTGGAATGAATATTTTGTGCTACAATTAAGGACTGCGGGATTTCGTGGCGACACCGACGAAGACATTGTAAATCAATGGTTTACAGAACTTTGTAAAAATGTAGCCGCAGAAGAAGGTATAGACATGAGCCGTAGAAATACAGGCTATATAAACGTAAACAATATTGGGAACGGACGTTCAGAGGTTAGCTAATGGCCAAAACATATCTACTGATTGATACTGCTAATGTTTTTTTTAGAGCAAGGCATGTCATGCGTGGCAACTTAGAGGATAAGATAGGACTTAGTATTCATACGGTACTAAGTAGTGTTAGGAAAGCATGGAGAGATTTTAATGGCGATCATGTTGTATTCTGCTTAGAAGGTAGATCATGGCGCAAAGACCATTATGAACCTTACAAACGACAACGTACCGAAGCTCGCGCGGCATTGAGCCCTAGAGAAGCAGAAGAAGAAAAAATCTTCTGGGAAACATTTGATCAGTTTAAAGAATTTGTAATTAATAAAACAAATTCGACTGTATTGCATCATCCACAATTAGAAGCGGACGATCTTATTGCGGGCTGGATTGATTTACATCCTAAAGATAATCATGTAATTATTTCTACCGATGGGGACTTCGCACAACTTATCTCTCCAAATGTCAAACAATATAACGGCGTGATGGAGGTCACTACTACCCACTTAGGGTATTTCGATTCCAAAGGCAAACCAGTCACAGATAAAAAAACAAAGTTACCTAAAGATCCGCCTGACCCGCAATGGTTATTATTTGAAAAATGTATGAGGGGAGATACTTCAGACAACATTTTTAGTGCTTATCCTGGGGTACGAGAAAAAGGAACAAAAAATAAAGTTGGTCTAAGAGAAGCATTTGCAGATAGAAACTCAAAAGGATATAACTGGAATAATCTCATGTTACAAAGATGGGTTGACCATGAAGGAAAAGAACATCGTGTGTTAGATGACTATACAAGAAATAAACTGTTGTGTGATTTGAGAGGACAACCAGAAGAAATAAGAAATCTTATTTTTGATGTAATAAATGAATACATAAACCAAAATAAAGATGTTCCACAGGTCGGAATTAGACTTCTGAAATTTTGTTCTACTTTTGATTTACAAAAAATTACAGATCAAATTCAAAGTTATTCTGAACCATTAAATTCAAGGTATATTGTATGAATGCTGTTAGTAAAACTTTAATTCCAAATCAAGAATGGATCATAGAAGATCATGGAAAAAAAATAGGTTCTGTTTATAAAAAGAAAAAATCCTATTATTTTATTAGGAAAGGTAAAACAATTAGTTTTCCTAATTTAGATGAGATAAAAAATAAATTAGGAGTTTCAATTTCTGAAAACACAGCTTCTAAGAAAAATAATAACGATGACAATACATATTCAATTTATGATTATCCATGTGGAGTAAAACCATATAACACTTTATATAATATAAAAGAAAAATTGCCATTGTTTTCTAAGAGCTCTAAAAGCCAAAGTTTGTATTGTGCAGGTTACTATGTTATTAAATTTCGTAAAGGTTGGGTTAAAAGTTTCTGTCCAAAATTAATTACTTTAGAAAGATATCCTTATTACGGACCATTTAAACATGAACAGGAAATGAAACAAATGTTATCTACCTTAAATAAATCATGAAACAATTAAACACTATACCTATTGAAAATTTTTTAAATAAAGCTCGATTAGCAGTGAAAAGCAGTCAAAGAAACTTAACTTTGCCAATAGAAGAAGTAACGGAATTGTCAAATAGTCTAAGCGTAGTAATGACTAGGTTGGCAGGTGAATTAGATCAAATTAAAGAATCTAATAACCAACCTATACAAATTAGAGTAGATGGTGGCAAATTCTAAATTGTAAATAAATATATACGCATTTTAATAGTGCTTATATATTATGTCCAGACCTAAACCACAAATATTATTAGAGTATACAAATAAAAAAAATTTTAAAACAGAACAAGTTTTAGAATCTCAAGCTATTTGGGCTGTATTCTACAAAGATAAACCAATAAATTTAAAAACTGTGGGATATTTAGGACAATCTCTTGGTCCTAAATATAAAAAAGTAAGTTTTTCAAATAGTGGACATGCTTTTAATCTTGCAGAAAAATTAAACAAAATGTTTAATACGACTGACTTCACCGTTTTCAAATTAACCACAGGTGAAAAAGTTACTGATGAATCCGAAAATTGAATTAACCAAGTACGCATTAGATACTTTAGAACTTCCTTATAATCAAAAAACGTTTAGAAAATACATGCACCTATGGTGGTGGAACACCAGGAACAAACAAAAAGGTGGATGGCGCCTTACCGAACTTGGATTTATGCATCTAAACGGGCCTATAAAATCCTACGAAATTAAATTTGACGAAGCTCCATTTTTAACCAATGAATTGATAATTTGGATTGACCAGAATATAGATTGTCCATTTTATATTCATGGAAAAAGAATCTGGGTATTCTGTGAAAAAATGGCCGTTCAATTAGTGTTGTTTTCTGGCAACATAGAAAAATTCCATAGAGCATATAAAAAGTCTAAAATCTCAGAAAACTCATTGACAGCAACATAGATTTTTCATATAATAATACTGTAGCAACTAAAACAAATTTTTTTCTTAAGAGAGTAATATGGCAAAAGAGATTTTAGCTAATCGCACTGTTACGCCAAATGAAGCCAAAGCGGCTATTCGTAAGGCAATTAAAAAGCAACGTCCAATTTTTATGTGGGGTCCTCCGGGTATTGGTAAGTCAGATATTGTTAAGCAAATCGGTGCTGAACAAGATCGTGAGGTCATTGATGTTCGTTTGAGCCTTTGGGAGCCCACTGATATCAAAGGTATTCCGTATTATAATAGTCAAGCCAACACTATGACTTGGGCTCCTCCCGCTGAACTCCCCTCTGACCCAGATAGTAAAGCTATCTTGTTTTTAGATGAGCTCAACTCTGCTGCTCCGGCAACTCAGGCTGCGGCTTATCAGCTCATTCTTAATCGTCGTGTTGGCACTTATCGTTTGCCTGATGGCGTAGACATTGTGGCGGCTGGCAATCGTGAGGCTGACAAGGGTGTTACTTACCGTATGCCTGCTCCATTGGCTAATCGCTTTGTTCATATTGAACTTCGTGTAGACTTTGAAGATTGGCATCAGTGGGCTGTTATGAACCGTGTCCATGAACAGGTTGTAGGATATGTTGGCTTTGCCAAACAGGATCTCTACGATTTCGATCCAAAATCTTCCAGTCGTGCATTTGCCACACCCCGTTCTTGGACTTTTGTTAGTGAACTTTTGGAAGATGATGATGTTAGCGAAAGCACACTTACAGATCTAGTATCTGGTGCTGTAGGTGAAGGTCTCGCTGTTAAATTTATGGCACACCGTAAAGTTGCCAAACAGATGCCTAAGCCCGAAGATATTTTGACAGGCAAGGTTAAAAAGTTTGACATCAAGGAAATCTCTGCAATGTACTCATTAACAATCAGTTTGTGCTATGAGCTTCAAGAAGCCAGTAATAAAAAAGTAAAAGACTGGGATTCTATGGCAGATTACTTTTTTGGATTTATGATGGATAATTTTCCAACTGAGTTAGTTGTTATGGGTGCCAAAGTTGCGCTCACCAATTATGCTTTACCGTTCGACGCAAGCAAACTTAAAAACTTTGATAAGTTCCATGACAAGTATGGAAAGTATATTATCCAGGCTATGGAAGGATAGTAAAAGGGCCCTTAGGGCCCTTTTTAATTGACAAAGTGTTAATTAGGCTATATAATAGTATATTACATTGTTAGGAGTAATTATGTCATCAGTTATGAAATCAGAGCGCCAAAAAAAACCCAATTGGACAAACAAAGAATTCTCTAAACATGAAAAAGATAAAATTTTAGACAAGCTAGTAACAGCTCGTGTTGGCTTACTGCTACGTCATCCGTTTTTTGGCAATCTTTCTACCAGAATGAAATTAGTCGAAGCTAGTGAATGGTGCCAAACACTTGCCACCGACGGTAGAAACTTTTACTTTAATCTTGGATTTGTGGATAAGCTCAGCCCTAAAGAGTGTGAGTTTGGCTTTGCACACGAGGTTTTACATAATGTATTTGACCATTTAGGCAGACGAGAAGGTAGAGATCCTATCCTAAGTAATATTGCCGCAGACTACGCAGTTAACCAAATTCTTAAAGATGAGAAAATAGGTGTGGCACCTAGCTGGATTAAAATTTTCCAAGATAACAAATACCGTGGCAAGTCTTATGAAGAGATTTACAATGACATCTACGAACAAGCCAAAAAGATTAATGTAGGTGATCTAGGCGAGTTATTAGATGAACATCTAGATGGTGACGGAGACGGAGAGGGAGAAGGTGATGAAAACGGTAAAGGTCGTCCCAAACTTACTCCAGAAGAGCGCAAGGCTATTCGTGACGAGATTAAAGAGGCAATGGTAGCTGCCGCACAGAGTGCCGGTGCAGGCAAGGTTCCAGCAGGAATCGCACGGTTTATTAGTGAATTTACAGAACCTAAAATGGACTGGCGTCAACTTTTGAGAATGAATATTCAAAGTCTCCTCAAAAGTAATTTTAGTTTTGCCCGTCCTAATCGCAAAAGCCAACACTCAGGTGCCATCCTTCCTGGAATGACCAATCATGAAACCATAGATATCTGTGCAGGTATAGATATGAGTGGTAGTATTAGTAATGCTATGGCTCAAGATTTTATTAGTGAAATCAAAGGTATCATGGATGAATACATAGATTTTAAAATACGTCTATGGTGTTTTGACACTGAAGTTTATAGTTATGCAGAGTTCACAGGAGATAATATTGACGAGATTAGCTCTTATGAATGCAAAGGCGGAGGTGGTACTGATTTTGAAGCAAACTTTATATATATGAAGGATAATGACATAAATCCAAAAAAGTTTGTAGTTTTTACGGATGGTTATCCTAATGGATCTTGGGGCGACGAAGACTACTGTGACACATTGTTTATTATCCATGGTAACGAAAATATTGTTGCTCCATTTGGACAGACTGCCTATTACAAATCTGTATGACTATTAAGAGGGGAGAAGTAAATCCGCTAGGTCTTTTGGGATTAAGGAAATTAACCTTTATCCCAGACCATTTTGCAAAAGTTACGATCGAAAATAGAATAGAAACCAAATCTGTAGAGAGATGGATTGAATCAAACTTAAATAGTAGATATGCTATAAAATCCAAAATTACATTGAATAACGAAAACAAATTTATTATCGTATTAGAAATAGGACTAGAAGATCCAAAAGAAATTTCAATGTTATCTTTAGGATGCCAATATCTATATAAAGAAAGGACATGATAATGGAAGATCAATTTAATACTAATGGTCAAGAGGGTGAAGTAACAACTGATTCAAATAATGAAGGGCAAAATCAGATGCCTGAATTGACTATAAACGATTTAATTAATTGTAGAACAATCATAGATGTTGCTGTAAAAAGAGGAACATTTAGTGCTTCAGAAGTTGCCGGAGTAGGTGGTTTATACAATAAATTAGATCAGTTTATTGCGGCTACTACACCTGCAGAAAATAAGGATAACTAATGAAACATGTAGGAAAAATGAAGAATAACTCTGCTAGAATAGCAGTTGTTTATAGAACTGTTCCAAATGAAGCAACTAATTGCCTTGTTGTAGGGACAAATGGTTTGCCAGATGCATATCACGACTCGTTAATGAGTGTGATTGAAAGTGACAGCGGCCAACAAGCCAACGAGTTAGCAGACATTTTGGCAACAAGACGATTTCCGGATGGCGAAGTCATGCTAAACTGGTTACATACAAGAGGACATCTTAAGAAGGTTCCTACTAACCTTGTATTAATGACACCAAATTCTCAAACACAAGTTCCTTTGAATGAACTCAACAAAATTATTGCTGAACAAAAAGGAGTAAGTATAGAGGACCTAAGCGTAACAGATGGAAGTCAAAAGAAAACTACTTCACGAAATAAAGAAGAAATAATTGTTCCTCCATCAGATGATCCTTCATATAAGAAAATGGTAGATGAAGCACCATATCATCCTGGATACGAAAGTGCTGTTGTAGATAACAAACCAGTAACTGCTTCAGATTTAAGGTCTATGGCAGATAAATTATTTAAAGAAGCACAGGCATTACGGAAAAAAGCCGAAGAACTAGAGCCAAGTAAAAAGAAATCTAGCTCTGAAAAGGTTAAAGCAGAATGAATTTCCAGATAGGAGATTACGTTGAAAAGGTTTCTGGTTACAAATGGCCTGGCGTGGTAATAGCTGTATTCGATACCTTATCCGGTGAGCGAAGAGTAGTTGTAGAATGCACCGTGCCAGAAGTGAAAGGAGCACTTCATATCTACAATGAGCAACAACTAACCTTAAAAAATCAATAATGTCAGAAAGATCATATCTAAACTTACTAAAAGATATCTTAGAAAATGGCGAACATAGACAAGATAGAACAGGCGTAGGTACAATAAGTAAATTTGGCGGGCAATTAGAATTCAATTTACAATTAGGATTCCCTGCTATAACTACAAAAAAACTTGCATGGAAATCAGTTGTATCTGAATTATTATGGTTTATTGAAGGTAGCGGAGATGAATTTAGGCTTAGAGAAATTCTACATGGTACTAGATATGCTGATAAGAAAACAATTTGGTCTGATAATGCCGCGGCATCTTATTGGACTTCTAAAAGAGTTGCAAGACATCCGGGTGATCTAGGTCGCATATATGGAGTGCAGTGGCGTAGGTGGCGTAAACCTATAATTAGAATTAATAAAGTCGTACTGGCCAATCACGACCAGCTTATTGAACTTGTTGAGTCTCTCAAAAAAGATCCATACAGTAGACGTCATATATTGTCTGCTTGGAACCCTGGAGAGCTAGAATTAATGGCTTTACCACCCTGTCATTTACTAGCCCAATTTTATGTGTCATCTAATAACGAATTAAGTTGTCATATGTATCAACGTAGTGCAGACATGTTTTTAGGAGTGCCTTTCAATATTGCAAGTTACGCATTATTGACTCATATGCTTGCTAAAGTTACTGATTTAAATGTAGGGAAACTTATCATATCTTTTGGCGATGTTCACATATATAATAATCATATAGATCAAGTACAAGAACAATTAACGAGGACACCGTTAGCATTACCTACGCTAATTTTAAATGAGTCTATAGACGATATAACTAGATTTAGAATGAATGATATAAATCTTGTAGACTATTCAAGTTACGATGCCATTAAAGCAGAAATGGCTGTTTAAACCATTATTTCTACTTTACCTCTATCACCTATAAAATCCTGTAGGGCCTTACCAATTACTGCACAAGGATGATCGCCGTCTTTAGCTGCTTCTGCATAACCTCTTACTGAACTGGTTACTAAAAGTTGCCCTTTGGTTATCGGGCCGATTACTTTGCATGGAACTTTACCTTTTAAAGCTACAAAAGGATGAGTTTGATTTTCACCAACAGAATCGTTCATTCTATAAGCTGGATTTTTAGATATTACTCCTGCTACAGATGTATTTGCTCTGATATCTGTTAAGGTAATTTCTTTTTCACCGCCAATTACAACAACCGTACCATACTGATAAACATCATCTGCTTCATATCTTTCTGCTAGATCAGCATATAAGGCACTACTTGCTATGGTACTTAAAACTCTGGTTACCGGATTATATTGTAACCCGGTATTTGCATATACAACTGCTGAACTTGTACTTGTACTCAAAAACGGTACAAACCAATTTTTATTATTCGCTCCTGCTGCCGAAGATATTTCTGTATAACCCATGCTTGAAGCATATGTAGCTGTTGCGGCTGTTAGAGCATATAGGGATTCCGCTGCTGTTCCCCACAAGTACGTGCTTGTAGATAATCCTGTAATTTCTTTTCTTGTAGAACCTGTAGCAGGATCAGCTCCTAGTAATGTAATACCCCTTACTAATCTCTTTGTTATAGGATACAAAGGATATTCAGATGGGTTTTGAACTGATTCAGATTGTGGTAAATTATATGTATCTGCAGAGACTATGGCTATACTTTCTTCCGCACTTCCAATCACAGCCTTAAGATTATAGATAGGTAAGTCAAGAGAACTTACATTATATTCAAAATCTCCATGCCATTGCGCTCTTGTATCGGAACCAATAGGAGGACCAACTGTTATATAATCATTTCCATCATATATGTTTAGTTGTTTTTTTGTTGTATTAAACCACAAGTCGCCTTGAACAGGTGATTTTGTAGACGTAGGAATATTTGTTTCAGAGCTAGATTCTAAATTAGCGACACCTTTCCAATGCAGACTATCGTATGCATAAAACTTTTTCTCAGTTACATTGAAATAAAGTTGTCCTTCGATAGGTTTAGCAGGAGCTGTGGTATTTGCAAAATTCTCTAATAATTTTAAAAAATTTTCGTTTTGATATTCACCATAGCCTGCAAAATTTTTGCCTACAAAAAGTAAATCTGTAGTTTGATCTAAACTTGCATCCTGTACAGTAACTAAAATTGTTCCATTTGTTTTATTAAGAATATATGGCATTTTTTAATCCTTACACTACTATATTAGTCATAGTGAAATTACCTAAATTAACTCCGACTGTTGTAGCAGTATATATCTCATATGGAGCCCATCTTGTAGTTGGTGTGCTAATCACTGTGTAATGCCTTACAGACGTTGTAACTGTGCTTAATGCAAAAACAGATCCTGTACTAATAGTTGAAATAATAGCATTACTTACTGTCATAACAAACGAAGATACTGTAGAAACTATAGTTTCAGGATATAAACTAACAGGACCTTGTACTATAAGTCCAGGCTGAATCGCAGTGTTTGTTGAAATTGCTATAGTCGTAGTGCCTGTACTTGAAAATCCTGTAGCTGTAGTAATTGCTACAACATTTTTAAAGTCGCAAACTACTCTGCAACTTGAACCTAATGGGTATTCTACTGCTCCTGGAGGGAATACCTTGGTTATTGCCGCTGCAATCGCAATATTTGCATTATCGTAATTAATCTTATTAGTTAAAGAATTAGCAGATACATTATCAACTTTACCAAATCTTGTAATATCATAATAAGAGCTTTCTTGTCTTGCTCTGGTCAATATATTACTATCATTTTGGTATATATTACCTCTAATATTAATATCGTTGAATATAGTTAATCCTTTTACTATATTCAACGTTGTGTTAACACTGTAAAATACTGTTCCAGAACTTGCCTGCAGAGTAAAAGCACTTTCTGATATCATCCCAACATAATTTCCCCTAGTATATAATACACTAGGATAATACTGTTGTGCAGAAACTACATTATCAAATATTTTAAATGTGGCTGTAGAAAATCCTATTGTTCCGTCTTGAGGATTGGTACCGGGTCCTACTAACCAAAATTGAGTACCATCATAAGCAAATGTTTGTTTTGTACTATCGTTAAACCAAAATTCCCCGGTTCCTACATTACTTGGCTCTACTGAATCTACATAAGACCCTAAACTTGAATTCCAACTGGCTCCATCATATAATTTCAATCTTCCGGCAACGGTGTCAAACCATAGTTGACCTTGTTGAGGACTTAATGGTTGGGTGTCATCGGCGAAATTTGTTAACAATTTGACAAAATTATTATTAATATATTCGCCATAATTGTTAACATTTTTGCCAAGAAGATCCAAACTTGTAGTAGTGTTGTCTATTTCACCAACATCTATTACTGTTAGTACTGAATCACCATTTTTATAAATTACGTAAGCCATTATATTAAGTCTTTATAAGATAATAAATCGTTCCTGTAGTCAAACTTAGAGTAAAATTAGGCACACTGAAATTAGCTCCAGACCCGCCATAACGATAACCAAGAATAGAAAATAAATTAAATTGGGCAGATGTAGATGTAGTTTGCCCATTGCATAACAGCCAAGAAGGCTGACCATCTGATTTAACTAATGTTGGTTGAGTTGTAGTGGTCCAAGGTACAATCATGCCTGTGTTAAAAGAATATTCAGGGGAATCTGAAAGAAATTGTCTTTTTGAAGTATTTTGTATTACTGGATTAGCAGTTCCTGTATTAACAACCAATAGTGTCAATGTTCCTGTGGTAGAAGTGGTATAAGTTGTACCAGTAATTAAAGAAGCATTTGTAGTAGCTGTAAGGACCACACTGGATGTACCATTAAATAACACACTGGTACTTGTAATTACACCATTTATACTAAACGACCTTAAAGTTGAAAGTTTCTGCGCAGACTCTACTTCACCATAAATGTATACAGATGTTCCTGTAGTTCCTATTCTACTTACATAAAGTTGATAAAAAGGAGTACTAGTACTACCTATTACACCAGAACTATTTGTTGCTAGAATATTTTTTGTAGTTATTGTGTTAACTACGGATAAAGAATTACCTACCGTTATACTATTAGTACTGGTAATGCCTCCAATTATGTTTACATTACCCAACACTTCAATAGCCGTTAATGTACTATTAACATTTACTGTTAAGGTTCCTGAAAAACCTGCTCCTCCGTTAACGGTTAATGTAGGACTAGCAGCAGATAATTGACTAGCTGTTGAATTAATGCCTACTTTTTTATAAATGCCGTTAAAAGATATATACGAATTGGCTTCTATTCCTACTCTAAACAGCTGACTAGTTGCTGTGTAACTAATTATGCCGTAAGTTGGATAAACTTGTAACTTTATTTCGGGGCTTGTTGTATTTCTTCTAACACTAAATCCGTTGGTTGATTCTACAATGAATGTTCCAGTATGTATTTGTTTACTGGTACTGACAATATTATTTCTTAAAACTTCGTGAGAACTGAAAGTTACACCATTGGTTAACTGTAAATTAGATGCCCTAGATGCTAAACCTAGAAAGGCCGCTCCGTTTCTACCGGTTAAGTTTGCTCCAATGCTTATGGATCCGAATCCATTAATCACAGATCTCGGTGTAAATTCGTAATTACTTATAATTTCAACAACCTGCCCATCTACCCAATTTAATATAACAGGGTAAAATTGTCCGGTGGTACTTTCTAAAACAACATTTTCAGGTCCGGTTTTATTTGCATTGATAGATGTACTAGGTCCCACTATGGTCCATCCCGGACCATTTCTTATTTTTACCTGCATATTCTGTGTATCTACCCACATGTCACCTTCTACTATAGACTGTGTATACTGAGTAGCAGGATCAGTTGGTTGAGTGTAAATACCACTGGCTACAGGCCATCTATCACTTGTCTGATTTCCATTGTTAACTCTTAAAATATTACGATCGGGGTCACTTGTATCATACCATAACTGTCCTTCAATCGAATTTTGAGGAGGATTAGGTCCTGCAAAGTTTTCAACCAATTTAACGAAATTCTGAGCTATGCTTTGCCCATATAAAAGATATCCTGGTCCGACTAAATCTAAGCTAGTATCGTAATTATTAATTCCGGTTCCGTTATTAGTTCCTATTACTTGGATTGGATTTTTAGTAGGATCTGCAAAAGTTAAAGTATAAATGTACTGTGTAGGCATTTTAAATTCCGTTACTTAAACTTTGAATCCTTATGGTGTAATCTACCTGAATTAATCTGTTCAGAGATTTTTGTACAGGATGGAAAATTACATGTGTTAACAACAAACCTAAATTAGGACCGCCAGGATCGTAACTGCGAAGCCCTATTTCATCAAAAACATAATCACCTTCTGTAGACGTTGCGGTGTCAAACGCTTCTTGTCCAAATGGTTCACCAAAGTCTAATAAACAACTTACCAAAACATCACTGTATGCTACCCCTAATATATGCCTTGCCTCCATAAAATTTCTAGCAGGGTCCGTACTAAATGGGCTTCTAGCATCAACAGCTTTAGAGTAAGTTTGATTATAAAGGGAAGATCCGCTACCTATTGTGTTTGGTGTTAGGTATGTTATTATCCCTGTACTATCTACCAATGTACCGCCGTTACCAAAACACATTTCCCCTATGGTGCCTTCTCCCTGATTGGCAATACTTTTAGCTAAAGCTATGCTAAAATTTTCATAATGAATAGCATTTCTTTTATTAACAAATACTTCTTTGCTAATAGGATCGTAAATTTTCAAATGTCCTTGGAGAGAAATAGGGCTTGTTTCGTTAGGTTTTGAAACAGGCATTGAAGGTTGAACTTGTTTATTAGGAGGAATGTTTTGATTCATAATGATATTTATTAAAAAAAATTCGTCTACGATTTACCATATCTAAAAATCCTAGCCCTGGGATATACTTGACCCTTAGTAGGTCTATTGCCATAATTTGACACAGGTCCTAGCTGCCCTTGCGTAGGTCTTTTCGGGTAAAAATATAGATACCTGTTAGTACTTCCTTGTAGACTGGTATAATCACTAGGACCTCCACCTGTATCTGTAATTTGAGATACCTTGGCATAATTGGTTATATGAGTTACAGCATCAGTTTGTTTCATTGTAGGCCAATTTTCTGCTAGACAAGCTACAATTCCTGTAACTTGAGGACAGGCTTGAGATGTTCCAGATCTTTTACCTAGCACAAACGAGCCATTTCTATTATCTGTTACATAGGTATCTACTGTTGAATTAACACTACTTATTATTCTTCTACCAGGAGCATATACATCTACCCTAGGACCGCAATTACTAAAATTTGTTTTATACTCAACGACCGTTGAATCTATCGCTCCTACTAACAAAGCGTTTGTTACAGCGGTAACAGTACCTCTCATATAATAATAATCTATATTATTTGCACGAAAATAATTATTATAATCATTACTTGCTGTAGCACTGTAATTAGCTATCTTGCTATATGTATTACCTGCCGCACCTACTACTATAGCTCCGGCATTCATTAAATCGGTTATGTCTTGTTCAATACTAGCATTTCTTACCATGGTATAAGCAAAATTACCATCATTATAGATTCCAAAGTTTGTTAATTGAACGCTAGTAAAGTTACCAACATATTGCGTTCCTTGATATACAACACGAGTTATTGTAGTAATGTTAACACTAGTTGTTAAACCAATGCTCATATTAACCACAGTTGGATTTTTTATTCCTGTTATTGGATTAATTTGTTTAGTTTGATGCCATACTTTGACATATTGTAAAAAATAACTCGTATAACTTGGATTAGTAGAATAGGGGTTTATATTGTAAATGCTTGCATCTCGCGCCCAGCCTTGACTATTACCTGCTGCTATACCTGCTACATGACACCCATGGTCATTGTCGTAAGTTCTATCAGGAAATCCATCATTATTGAAATCCCCGTAGGAATTATCAATATATGGAGTGTAAACATAGGTGCTTACAGGACTTTGAATAACAATAGGGTTAAGATCAAACCAATTGTATTGCACAACTCTTGTACCTCCTGAACCATCTGCATTTACAGCAAACTCTGGATGAGAAGGGTTAAAATGTCCATCTATAATAACCACATCAACATATTTTCCGCTGGCGGTAACATTAATAGAGCCACTTACGTTTGTAGTGCCATTACTACCCCAATTAGGTCTAGTTTCTCCCTCAACACATCTTAATAAACCCCAATTTACATGTGTATTGCTTATTGTATTACTTTTATTCCATGTAGAACTATATTGAGTATACAATGGTCGAAATACTAGATTTTGTTCTTTTATACTTAATTCTACCGCCATTACTCTGGGGTCGTTTCTAACCTGTTCAGCTTCTTCATCTGTTAACAAATATGTTGTATTTCTGCTTGTAGGTTGCCTTTCTTGAACTGAAATAATTCTGTTAGGAACATATAATGCGCCACCTTCAGTTTCCATATCTAGATAAAAATTTTCTAGATCTTCAAAATTATGTAGCGTAACTACATATTCTCTTAAAGACATCTTAGGCTTCCAATCCTAATACTACCAACGACACACTGATAGCACTTGAAACTGTATTTTTATTTGTAACTGCTAGGTAAATTGTGTTAGTTGTTAAAGCATCATTATTAAATCCTATAACTCCAGGAGTTATTAATTGTGTTAATGACCCAGCAGTTGTGATAACTTCTGCAATGACGCCAGATCCAGGTAATGGATCATTACCCTCAGCTCGTGAACTATCCGATGACCTACTTGTACTATCAGAGTATATTCTAACCCATGCAGGCACAGAAGTTATAACTTTACTCAATACATAACTTTTATAACCAACTACATGTGTACTAGCAGTTGTGCCTGTGGATAAGGAGTTGGTAACGGTAGTAGACGTTGTTCTAAATGTAGCTAATCCTCCCCCGCCTGCAGAGTATGACCACCCTGTGTCAAAACTAGCATTACTTAATTTTACTAATGCCTGGCCTGCTACACCGCCGCTAGGAACACCTGGGCCAGTTGGACCTGTAACTCCTGCTCCAGTTGGACCTGTTACTCCTTGTGGTCCTTGTGGTCCAGTTATACCTTGTGGTCCACTTGGTCCTTGAGGACCTGTTACTCCACTAGGACCCCCACTTGGACCTGTTGGACCAATAGGACCAGTAATACCTTGTGGTCCTGTAACTCCGGGATCGCCTGTGAATCCTCTTGGTCCTTGTGGACCTGTAATACCCATTGGTCCTTGAGGTCCTATAGGTCCACCGCTAGGACCGGTAGGACCTAATGGGCCGGTAGGACCTGTTGGTCCGCCTGGATCACCTTTGTTACCTGCCGGTGCAAATATTAATGCCATTGTAGCTGTTGAAGGTATAGAACCTGAAATATACTGAACTGGTACTTCAATATGATTAGTTTGAATCGTTGAAGTATCTATTACTTTAAATATATTTGTTACAGTTGTTCCAGTAGATAAAGCATTACTAATATACAAAAATCCACGTCCAGTTGGGTTTGTTGAATCATCCCATGCCCCTATCCATGGTGATTGATCTATACCATAGGCATCAGTTTTATGTATATAAATTACGTTTACATTGGCAATAATATTTGTGCTATATTTTATATTTCCCGATCCAGGATTACCGCTACCAAATAACGGTTGGAAATTATAAATTACTCCAGACCTTAAACCAATAGTGCCGCTTGGTCCACTAGGTCCACTGGGTCCGCTTGGTCCACTAGGTCCTTGTGGGCCTCCTGCCGGGCCTGTAGGTCCTGGAGGTCCTGCTGGACCGATATCACTTAATGTTATAATCCCTTGCATTGCAAGAGAATTTTCACTTATATAATATAAAGTATTAGGAGCGTTCAACGGTGGAGTGAACACCACCGTACCAGTAGCTGTACCATTATTTGATATACCGGAAGTATAACCATTGAGAACACCAATTGATGCTGTAGTCTTAATCCAAAAAGGCTGTCCTGGCGCATTCACGTTAAAATAATAAGTAAATCCTCTGATCAAACTTATTGTTGGATCATTATTTCCATTTATTACAAAATCGTTAGTGGCATTATTTGTTATTGTATAATTAATTCCTCCAAGAGGACCAGTAGGGCCTTGCGGACCTGTAGCACCTGTAGGACCTTGAGGACCTCCTGCTGGACCTGTGGGCCCCGGTATTCCAGATGGGCCTGAAGGTCCAATAGGTCCTGCTGGTCCAGATGGTCCTTGTGGACCAGTGGTTCCAATGTAACCCATTCCAGTTAAAGAATTTAAAATTTGATTTCTTACTGTATTGAAACTGACTCTTCTAGTCAGTTGGTTATCTACAACAACAAATGTTGTATTTGTAGATGCTGTAGAAAGTATCGTTAATTGGGTAACATTAGGCATACCTTATAATCCTTGTAATAAATCACCATCATTCTCTGCTAGTGGGTCATTGTTTTCATCATATAATTCTAAGTTTCCTCCATAATAGTATACGCTTGGTAATTCAGCCGGTCCACGACGTAAGAACTTAGCTTGAGTGCTTGTACTAGTCAATATCGAACTGGTTGAAATATCCCAAATCTTACTGGTTTTCTTAATTACAGTAATTCTAACACCTGGAATAACTTCTTCGCTAATATTTAACCTTAATGTTTGACTCGTGCCCACTTGTATTGAAAACTCTGGAGGTAAAATTTCATAACTAGCTGTATATACACCATTTACAAATACAGAAGATGTATTATCATAAGCACGACTTATATCATGCACGGTAACAGAATCCTTACGTAAACGACGACCTCCATAATATACTTCTACCTGATCTTCGAAAGCAGGTAACACACCATTAGTTGTAGTGGTTAATAAAACTATACCATTTCCTACACTAGTTGTTGTATTAACACTGAAAGAACTAGTATTAGTTAGAGTACTAATAATGTAGGTTGTTGTATTGGAACTAGGAATATGTTGTATATAACTTCTTTCTTCCGTGGACATATTCTGTCTCATACTCTGATCATAGACTAATGTACCAGCATCTGAATACCAAGGAGTACCAGTACCATAAGTTCCCCTGCGTAATTGTGTAAGTTCGTTACCGTTTTTCACAAAAAATTCAATTCTTTCACTGTCAATAAACACAACACCTGGTATATTTTTACTAGGATTAGGAGAAAATAATACACTTCCATCTTCAACATGAATACTTGTATCATAATAATTTAAAGGCTGCGCCAGACGAGTCCTAAAAAATCTTGTTATACGTTGTAGACTTTGTCTGTCAAAAATATCTTTCCATATTCTGTAGGCTAAAATATTCGTTGAATAATTCACCGGATTAATTGTATTAATTACAATCTTAGATCCTAATACCATATCAACATCATTACCAATTACAACCGTTTGCATATCTGACTTCAAATAAAAATCAAATCCTGCAATAAGTGACTGATCATTTGCAGTGACCCAAACGTAGTTTTCATTGAAAACTGGCAGGCTTAGGTAATATTCGTTGTTGTGACTTAGGTCAAAAGTTTCAGTTCTTATTCCCATAGAATCATGATTTTGGAAATGGGTTACCTTTAATGATCCGCTGGTAAGTGCAGTTTTTAGTCTAATCTGATTTTCTAAAACAACGTAACCATAATCAACTAGATCCATAATTGTTATGGTATCATTATTCCTAAGAATGCCTGTATTAATTGTAACAGTTTCAGCACCTTGATTAATAGTAAAATCAAATCCTGGTCTAATTTCATATCCATTTACATAGACTTTTACATTTTGGTTATTATAAATTCTTCCGCTGCGTTTATTGTTAATATCATATGTATTTTGTAAGTTGCTTACCTTGTAATAACTTATATCAGGAGGAAGCAATCTTACTCTGCTACCATAATTATTACCAGATAAATGTTCTACTATCACCTGACCAGATATTGGTTCTAGCATAAAGGGCGGACTTGCAAATGTCAGTAAAGAAGTTGTTGTACTAATGACATAGTACTGCTCGACTATACGATTTAGTGATTCAAAATTATTTCTAAAAAACCATGCTAGAACTTCATGCCTACCAGAAGGTATATTTTTAATTTTTACAGACGCACGTTTGTTGTCTGCACTGACCGGTTCTAATACATATCCTAACGATGTGCCTGTTACATATTGGTTAACTGATACTCCATCGAGCTCAACATAAGCTCTGCTGACATCGCTGAATGCTAGATCACTAATTAAAATTGTATTAGATGTTGTCACAAAATCAACTGCTGCTGTTTGACTGTCTAAGCCTGTAGATGATCCTGCTGTTACATAGGAATATCCAATTTTACCTTGTGCGCTTTGAGCTGCTACAGTTAGTTTATTTCCTTGCAAGAAGTAACTACTGCTGTTTAGTCCGGGTAAAGGATATGACGACGACCTACTTAAAGGTCTTCCGTCAAAAGTTACTAATAATCCTGCAGGTATTTCACCTGTTATAAAGTTTATTGTGGCCGTTGTCTCTACTCCCGGTTGAGTAAAAATAGCACCATTAAACATTATAGGATTTATTTTTTCAGGTCTAGTGTATACACTTAAAGATAAACTATCTTTTGTATCTCCAGGAACAAATTCTTCTGGAGCATAACTTCTAAATGGATTAACTAATCCATCAGGATTAAATGAGGCTGAAATTTGTTGACTTTCTGAACTAGCTTTAATGTAATTTTCAACGTCCAATAAAGTCTGATAACCGTCGACTATAGTTTGTACCCAATAATCTAATCCTCCCTGGTCTGCATGTCTGTATAGGTATTTTAGATAATACCCATCAATAGAATCTGCATAAACTGTAGCAGTTGTGCCTGGAACTGTTGTATTAAGTTTATTGCCATAATATTGACCAACTGGTTTAATCCATCCTCCGCCTTGTACAGAAACATCAGTGGCCGTGATTCCAAATGCACTGGTATTCGTACCATTAAAATAACTGCCACCTGATAAATTCACTGTTAATAAATCAGGATCATAATTGTACTTCCAAAAATCTATTTCAGTGTATCCGTATATAGTAGCTGTTGCAGTGGTCATCACTCCTGTGCTTACCCCAGTAACATTAATAACAGCTCTGGTTACTGTGCCTGAACTAGTTGTTATATACCAGGTAGGTGATCCTGAACTAAATTGCACTGTAGCAGTTGCAACTTGAGAAAATATTGCATAAGTTTGTATAGAAAAAGTAGAAGTTCCTGTGCTCAGCTTGACTACTTTGTCTAAGACTGATGCTGTAGAACTTACTGTACTAAGAATACTTAATATTCTAACCTGAGTAGCAGTAGTAACCTGCGAAGTAGTTGCACTAAGAACTTGGGTAGCAGTTACCTCGAAAGTTGAATTAGTAGTGGTTAAAATTGAATATAAACTATTGAAAGTATTATTAACAACATTGGTTATTAAAACTTTATCTCCAACTTTGATGTCACCTCTAAACAACTTAGTAGTCGTAAACGTAATTCTAGAACCAATTGCAGTGGCAGTGGACACTACCTTTTTAATTCTATAAGTAGGACTACTGATAGTTATTTCGTTTGTATTTGAGTTTATTGCAGTGACAATAGTTTCAGGTCTTATTCTAATAGTACTGGTATTGCCAATAATTATACTTTGCCCTGTTGTGATTCCGGTGGTTGTGTTAACTTTTATTATAGTAGAAGTAGTGTATAAATCTTCTTTTAATTTTACAGTAACATATTCTTGAACTAAATCATCCCAAGGAGCAGTATCATAATTTGTTGTTCCCCAAGGTGGTGTATCTTGAAATATCATTCCTTCATAAGTAGTCAATGGATAGTCTAATCCAGATACCAAATTAGGAACATCTTTTTCTAACATACCTGTTGTAGGATTGTAATATTGTTCTATTCTTTCTACAGCATTAAAAAGTGAAATGTTCTTTTTATAAACTACTTTGAATACCTGGTTCGCAGACGGTATCACATTTAATAAAGTTATACGAGTAAACGATTTTGCATAATACCCTTCATAATCTTGTTTAAAATATTCTAACTTGTAATCTGTAGAATAGATTAACTTTCCATTTAAGGTAGGAGTAATTGTACTTCTATCTGTGTTTGCTAACCAGGTTAGTACAAATGTATTTTGCTCTCCGTTACAGATAAATTGATCAGTAACATAGACATCTTCTATTTCAACGTCCTTAGAAATTCTATCAAATTTAAAACCAATTAAATTTTTACGGATAGTATCATTTGCGATTATAACACTAGCCGTGGCCTGTTGAGTAACTGAGTTTCCTCCGCCGGTAAACTGAATAATCGGCGCAATAAGGTAACCGCTTCCTGGATTTGTAACTGTAATTTTAACAACTTTTCCTGCACGTATAAATGCTTCTGCGGTTGCACCTGAACCAAAATCACCACTTACAGGTACTAAAGTTACAGTAGGTCTTTGTGTATATCCTTGTCCACCGTCGGCAACAATTATTTCCTTAACATAATATGTATGATTCTCTGTCCAGTTTTTCCAAGGCAAGACATTTGTTAATGTGTTGGTTAATGTAAATGCTGTGGCAGTAGATGTACTTGAAATATGCATCGGAAAGTAACCTAGAGTTTCTTGACTATAAACCGGAGGCATATCGAAGTCTGTTATATTATGTGAAAAATATTCAATTGCATTATATTTTGAAGTATAATTCCTTAATTGACTATGATAAGGTTTAATTTCTTTAATATAATCTTCAAAATATTTTTCGTTTTCTAATTTATAAACTGCCCGTTGATCTAATACTCCAAGATCAGTAACAAAATTAACAAATGATGTTTTAAATGCCCAATCTAACATCTTCTGTTCGGTTAATGCATAACGAACACCTGCAAAAAATAATAAATTCCAATAAACTTTTAAGGCATCTTTGAAAATATCATGCTTTAAAGCATTAATAATATTTCTTAATTCAATAACATTTTTTTGGTCAAATAGAGTATCCGACAAACCTGATTCGTCATAGTTATAAACTGATAATTCAGTATTCCATAGCTTATCGAGAATTTTAATTGTTCCAGATTCAACGTATACACTGTTATAAAATGGTGTTAATGTTCCGTTATTAACTCTTTCAACTATAGTAAATTTGCCATTACCGTTGTTTTTCACTTTAATATACGTTCCTAATGGAGCATTATTATAAGCAGTTATACTAGATAAGTTATCTAAAACATACAAAGGAGTTTTAAATTCATTGTAATCATCTGATTTCCAATCAATATAATCCCAAAATTCTTCAGTATTATAACGTTGGGCGTAAACTTTTACCCATTGATTTAATTGCTTGTTATATTCATGAGCTGTCCATCGTCCATTATTTTCTGCATTACTTGTTAATATCGCTGTATAGGAACGAACATAAAGTAACGGAGCTGTTACAAATTCATATCCAGAATTTTCAATTAAGGTAGAAATGATTTCTCCGAACTCGTTAATAAATGTTCTTATAGTTGCAGGGGTCTTATTTTCTAAAATTACAACATTAGGTGCAAACAAATAACCTTTTCCAGAATTAACGATATTAACTGCAACTATTTTTCCATTTTCTACTACACAGGTTAATTGTGCCTGTATAAAAGCTATGGTATCTATTTGAGATAATTGTTGAATAGTATCTACTAAAAAGTCATATTTTCCTAATGACTCTGACGGTATTTCATCTTTTAATTTTAAGTTGTCTAAGTTATATAAACCTACAATTTCTTCTTTAGACAATCTGTAATTTGCAAATGATATAATATTCCTTAGAGCTTCTATTCTATTTTTAAATATTGTTTGTTGCGGTCTGATCCCTATACCATATCTATTTCTATAGGTTAAACTAGGATCAGGTACTGGATTACCATCTATGTCTTCACCTAATAAGCTGTCAATAAATTTTTTCTCTAGTAACGCATTAGGAACACTATTAGCATCTCCTTCTGTTAACAATAACCATTCTGTATGTCTTGGAATAGGATTATTTTTATTGAACGATATATTAGCACTTATGCGATCATCTATTAATAAAGGCTGTACATTTGCAAACGCTACAGAATTAGGACTTAGCAAGGCTGCAAATCTAACACCATTTGCCTGTGGATCTGAAATATAGCTAGCAACTTGGTATGCACTTAATCTTCTATTTTTTACATCAGGAACTATCAATTTATTTTTTACCCAGAAATAATAAACATTTTCAAATATTCCTGAAACGCTATTATAAATTTGTTTGACAGATATAACTTCATTATTAGGATATTTAGGTTGCCCGCTTATTCCCGATGTAATACCCTCGTTGGTATCTGCCTGCGCAGCCCATACACTTGGCAATACATTAGATCTTACCCATTCATAAATGTCAATGGTAGATCCGGGAAATACTTTACCCCAATTATTCTTTCTAAAAAGATCATCTCCTTGTTCATACCATGTAAACTTAACTGTACTTAGATCCCACCATAATTCGCCGACATGCTCATCTAACCAATTATTTTTATCATCTACAATATTGCTAGATCGACCAATTGAATATATTGCAGGATCACTAGGAGTTTTATATTTTAATTCCTGCTCTGCTAGTCCTGAAATTTTACCCTTTAACGGATCTATCACTTCTAAATATTCTGTAACTTCTTCTTTATGCTTATCTATTAGCGCAATTCGTTCTGCACTATTCGTATCTACTAAATTAGGTTGCTGACGTTTTACAGAAAATATAGATGGCATATCGAAAATAAATGCCATGCTATTGTCTTCGCCTTGTGTAGTTTCAGAATAAGGAGCGCCAACATATGAGTATCTATTGGTAGAAACTACATCATATCCATATCTACTACCTTCAACTACAGCATTATCAATTAGTTCGTGTGCCAGTACAAAATATGAACCAAATCTCTGGTAAGCATAGACAACACCTGCATCAGGAACTATTTCAATAAATTTAGTTGTACCACCATCAAAAGTAGTTTCATTCTCTTGACTGCTCTTATCAAAAATTAAAGTAACAGATCTATTCGTACCTAGCCCGCTGACCAAAAGTTTCGTTTCATTTCTATCCAATGACAAACTATGACCAAACTTAAGATCGCTAATAGCCACTGGGTTATAAAGACTTTGTAAAAACTGATATTTGTTATTGCTGTTTAATCTGTAAATTACTACAGCTCCATATGAAGTGTCGTAATTTCTATATTCTGGAGCACTGACAATTAAGTATCTTCCTGAATACGAAATAATATGATCCTTACCGAATTCTCCTACTGGGCCTGCCGGATTGAATAGTGTTTGATAATGAGTAATCAAGGCATTTGTATATCTAAATACCTGTACCACTCCTGAAGATGTAGAATCCTGATAACCAGGAGCACTTACTGCTACCAAGGATCCTGTAGCACTACCGCTAACTTTATAACCCCACTGGTCACCTACTTTTAATGTTACCGAACTAGTCGAATAAACTGCAATTCCACTAAAAGGAATACCGATCTGTATTCCTGCGGCTTTTCTAATTCTGTATGCATAGACATTGCCTTGAGTACCAGTTGTTATATTAGTTACTGCGCTTACTATTGTTGCAGAAACTGTTGAAGTAGTTGTAGTATTTAAAGCAAATGTAACTTGATTAGGATAAATGTAAAGCCCTAGACCTATATTTTTAGTTCCAGGTGCACCTACTAAAAGTAAAGTATTAGAGGTAGTTGTTACTTCATTTATGTACACAGAATGACCAAATCGTATTCTATCTGAAGATGTGGAAGAATTAGGGTAAGGATTAGTTAAAACTGCTTCTACTATTTCGTCATCATTGTAAGGTCCTATACTACTGATTTTTACAAGACCTTCGTCTTCGTATATTCTAGGACTTATTGTTAAATATCCTGTACTGGAAGTAATACTACTAGTAGTAGCCGACAATGACATTGTCCATTGAACATAATCAGGGCTTACTACAAATCCGCTATTACTTATTGCTCTTCCTGATGCAGAAAGAACTGTAGCACTATTACTAATAAGAATATCTATTCCATAGACAACATCACTAGGTTCTTCCTCTAATCCTGTAAACCCATAGATGTTACTAGCTCTTGGTGCGCCGACAATTATATAATTTTTGTTATAATCATAAGCCATGCTGTAACCAAACTCGGTTGGTTTGGTAGCATTAGCATAGGTTAAATTACTGGAATTTAATGTGTATTCGAACAACCTCTTAGGTAGATCATTTTCTCTTGAAAATACTTTTACCCTACCATAACTGTATGTAGCAGATGTATAAAAATTAGGCGCTGATACAAAAAATTTATCAGTTCCGTCTCCTGCCCAAATAGTATGACCTAGCTCTTGGGCGGAAGGTTCTGGAATTGAAGTAATATAGTCTGTTGGATAATCTGTTGTTTTTTCGTACACCTGCCATTTGTTATTGATGCCGCTGTCTACCCAAAATAACTCACCTTGATCTAGAGTTAATAACTGTTTCTTATTAACAATTTCTAACAATGTAGAATATCTAACAACGTCAAACACAAACAAATTTCCATAGGCAAATTGTTCTTCATTTTGTATAGAAGTCAAGGACGATTGAACTGTAAACTGATTAACCTGAGGAATAGCTGTTACTATATATACACCATTAACCTGCGAATTAAAATTTACTACACTAACTATATCACCTATACTGAGATAATGATGTAAATTACAACTAAACGTAATATTTTCTCCAGGAGAACTTACATATACTCCGGAAATCTTTGCTATTTTTTTAATGTACCTATAAACAGACCATTGACCGTTTTCTAAAAATCCGGTCCAAATAGTAGATTTATTTTGTATTTGATTGTTACGAGCAATATCTAACAAACTGTTTTTATTATAAGCCGTAGCTGTTACATCATCTAATCTTACGTATCCAGCTGTTGGTAAAATTATCCCAGCATCGTTGAATGTACCAGATAACTCTGAAGCTGATTGTGTGTAGTTAGAATCTGGTACTTGGATATTTTGTACAGTTATAGTCGGAAAAACTGATGTAGATACATAATCTACAGGAGTTAATAACAAATCATTTGGTGTAATATAATTAATTAATGGACTAGAATCGTTAGGTAACGACTCAACAAAAGTAATTAAGTATGGATTTTCTAAACTGGTACCTTCTATTAGCGGAAATTCAACTTCATCATAATTGCTGAATCCTCCATAAAACCCTGACCTAAATGCCCATTCTTCATTAAAGGTAATATCTCCTTTGTTAACAAACTTACTTGCCTTAGATAATTTGTCAATGGCATTTTTTGTACCTTTATCTTTAATATATCCCTGATAAAATTTATATTGGCTGATAGAATTTGTAAAAATGTTGTCAAAATAAGTTCTAGGAGTATAACCTATTAAATGTTGCGCTAATTTTTGTTGACTATAATCAAAGTTATCTATATCTAAACTATAAAAATCTTCAAATTGTCCAATCTTGTAATCAAAATTAGGAAGTAAATCTGGTACAGGTTTTTCATTTAGCAACGTCCATTTGCTAAAAATAAATTTATCTGAGCTTTCTACTTTATAAGCAGCCTGATAATAAGAACCATTGAACCTTACAATATCTCCTATTTCATAAGTTTTATAAATTTCCCAATCACCAATTGTAAAGTTATCATATACAAATCCGGGACTATACAGGTCTCCATTCCAGTCTTTGGTTCTGAAACCCGACAATCTAATTCTTCTTTGTTTATAACCTGTTTCAGTATCGAAGATAGTATCATTAAACACAGTTGAATTATTCAATATAATCCCATGCTCTTTCTGTACGCTAATAAATTTTACAAAGAAAAAACCTTCTTCTGTATCCACAGTTTGTAATGTACAATATCCATCCTCTCTTGTAAGGCTAAAATTTTCCTGAGGGAAGGGTTTACCGTCTGCTTTTAACAAACTATATTCATATCTATTATCTTTCAAGTTTTCAACAACACTGTTTAAAAAACTATATTTTAATGAATAAGCGAACGGACTTAATGTGATTAAATTATTATCAGCCCAACCTTGTGTACACCAATATAGAAATTCTTTTCCACTGTACTTCCAGTCCATTACCTGTGAATACTTTGTTGAATAATAATCAAATTCAAACCCTTGACTTTCTAAGTATGCACCGTAACCTGTAATAATATCATATACTTCTTGAATAGAATTTATTTCTGTACCATATATGTATCTTGTAACTTCATTACTAAACTTTTTAGTAGTTTGTACAGTTACTCCACCTTTACTAGGTAAACTAGGTATACTAGTCCAATATGTAATATCAAAAACACTGCCTGGATTGTGACTAATTTTACATCTGTAAAACTTATTATTGTATCTAACAACTTGTCCCTGTTTATAAAAACGTGTAGTAGGACTTGTATTAGCAGAGGATGTCTCAGAATTACTCAATTTATAATTTTTGTTCTGAGTTATTCCCGACCATTCGGTAAAATCTTCAGTAGTTCCTCCTACAGTTAATGCAGGACTACTATATTCCTTAATAGGCAACAGTGTATCAAAATATGGTTTTTCTAAATCATATCCTTTAATAATAAATCTACCATTAACCTTTTGTATTATAATTCCGCTTGCAGAAGCTACCTTAACCGGATTGCTGATGTTTAATATTATATTGTAATCTTCATAAGGTAATACAAGTCCAGGACTATTAGATACAGGATCGATAGAATCAATATTAATTTGTAATTTTTCTTTATTTGTAAATCCGCCTAGTTTATAAAACAAATTAAAGTTAAGATAATCTAAATCATTCCTCAAATTTGTAATATAATCTTTATTTCGAATTTTTCCTGCTTCAATCACAAGTTGACTATAACCGCTACTTTGTGCGTTATCCTCACCATCTAATATAATCTTTTTAGGACTTAAGTATAAATCGTCCTGTGTATAGGTAATCTGATTTATCACATTATAAGAAAGTCTACTAGTATCGAATAACGCAGACAAATAATCTGCTGGATTTAATAACAGACTAACAATGTTTACAGCGTATGGCCAATAACTACTATTTTTCCATGCAGTTTCTGATGGACTACCATCTCCAAAGTTCCAAGGGCCGGCACGAGCTCCTAAACTATTTTCTGTAACGAGAGTAGAGGGGTTAACTAAATTACCAGATAAATCTACAGGAACAATGGTACTAAATCCAGTACGAGCATAGTTTAGATCATACTTAGCAGCCTGAGACGGATTAGATATTTTCCCCAATGTAATAGCATTTATTAATGCTGCACGTTTAGGTACGTTTGTCCAACTGTAATATGAATCCCACCATGCAGGTTTTTTTGAAAATCCTAACATTACCCAGGGTTCGGTATGAGGATGGTCAGTATCGTAAAAATAATTAAAAAAACCTCTCCAATGTTTAGGAATCTGAGTATTATGAATTTTATCTATAGAATCTTTATAATTCCAAGTAAAGGAATCAGCGGCATCATAGATTGAATTTGTCCTTACGTCAACGGTATTAATTCCTGCCCAATATGAAAAGTCTTGATTTAAAATTTCCGTAGCTTGTTCGAATTTAGATCTATTTCTAAATAACCCAGGATAACCTGCTTTAACATCAAATATATTAGATTGGTATGAAACCTTTATATTATTATATACCCTCTTTTCATATTCTAATATAATAGCATCTCTATAATCACCAAAAGCAACTAATAAACTACCGTCATGACCTCTGATCATTTGTACAGGATTTATAAAGGTGTCATCTGTATAAATTTTAGGTTCATACTTGGGATAGAGTCCTAACTTACTAGGTGTCGGAGGAACAAAGGATCCTTGTGTATTACTAAATGTATGAATTTCTATAATATCATTAACAGCCAATGTAGCGACAAATGAAATTTCATCTATATTAATAGTATAATCCGTCTCATAAACACATTGAGTTCCGTTAAGATAAATGTATAACGATTTAAAACTAAGACTTGTTAGGTTAAAGTCAAACCCAATAGGATAATCGGTAATTGCTGGATTGGTAACTTTATAAGATTTAACAACTCTAGTATCTCCGTGGCCTAACATATCTGATCTATAATACGCAGAGGTAAAATCTTTGGTAACGTTAATTTCTTTTAATATTGTATCAACTGCATCATATACACTTGCATTAGATGATATACCTGATAACTTTCTAATAAAATTTTGTTTAAATTGCTGATAATGATTACCCACAGTTCTTAGAGCATCTACTACATTATGTTCTTTTTTACCTATGAATAAATCAGTAAACGCTATTGGATTAGCATTGGTTACAATACGAGTACCATATTTTGTATATCCTGTAATATCTCTAAGATTGGTCCCATCATAATGAATATCGGTAATATCATCTAACATGGTATTAAGATGATCTTTTAATTCAGACAATGTAAAATCAGTAACTGGACCATTTAACGGATTGTTACTTAAACTTAAAGGAGTTTCATAATATCCATTATTATTTGGTATTTGATCGGTAACAATTTTGATAGATACGAGATCATTTTCTGCTAAGTTTTCTTCCAAAGTAATATGAGTCGAGGTTGTGGTTGCAGTAAAAGAAGATTTTAAAACAACATCATTTTTAATAACCTTAACTGAATCTATCCCAGATACATCTATAGGTACATCTAATGATTTCAATGATAAAGAAGAGGTTGAATTAGTAACTGTTTGAATTTCAATTATTGGTAATTTGTACTCACTTATATTCTGCCAAACATTAAAAGCCTTTTGAGTTTCTATATTTTTTAAGTAGCAAATACTGACGTTCTTGCTTGAACTTAGATTATTTTCTTTTATAACAAATGTGTCTGTCATAAAATAATTTTTAAATAAGAAACTACCTATCCCTGCACTGTTTTGGTATTTTAAAGGAAATCCTAAAACTGTATCATTGGCACCTGTGCCTACATCATAACCAAAAACTTTAGTTCCTTGAAAATTAGTTTCATATGTTGAAGTATTTGAAAAACTTATTAAATCTTTATCATAGGCATCAAATAAAGGTGCCTGGTTTAAAGATTTACGTTGTTGTCCAAATTTCCATAAACTAGACCCTGCATCAAAATACCATGTTGTTCCGCTATATTCGTCTCCAAAATTTACAGAAATTGCATAACTTAGAGTACTGGCAACCGTTACAGTGGTTAAAACTATTGTCGAAGTAGTACCTGTAGTAAATCCTACACTGAAAATTTTATTTTTATTATTGGGGTCTGCGTTGAAAATTACTCTATGACCTGATTGCAATAAAACATTATCTATGTAATATCCATAAGAACCATGAACTGTTTTAAAAGCATCTACGGTGTTTTCATCTATAACATCTACATTCTCTAACCCAACTTCGCCGTGGTTGTATAATTTTATGTTTGCCCTAAACTCTATAATAGGTCTTTTCGCTCTTGAATCAAATTCATAATTTACTGCAATGTTATTAATGATAGAAGAAACTTTAATTACATCTTTATGAAACCATCTATTATATCTTGACCACGAATTTAAATCTTTACTTGCTCTGTTAATTGTAATATATTCGTGTTCAGTTGCAAGTTTTCTATCTCCATCAAAGGGATAAGAGTCAAACTTATCAGAGTCAAATGTTTCATTATAGGCTGTAGATAACCCGTCGTAACTTTCTAGTAATCTTATTTCTATTAGTTTTATAGATTCTCCTACACCTTCTACAAAAAATAATTTTTCTCTATAACTGCTTGGTGTTACTTGGTCGCCAAATGCCACTTGCATTCCGTTAGATAATTCATAAGCTATTTGGTTGCCGACTGAATCAGTATAATAATAGGGTAAACTATAATTTGAATTTCCTATAATTTCATTATCAACATTTAATCCAAGCTCATTAATAACAATGGTATTAGGCCCTTCAGGTAGCCAAAAGTAATCATAGTAATTAACTAGTTTATCCCAATCTATATAAGGATCATATGCGTAATATTTGGATCTCAACAAACTATCTATATTAGAAACATTTACTTTGTAAACCTGTAATTCATTTAATAGATCCTCAAATGAAATTACATCAGTTACATCTCCTGAAGAATTTTTTAATATTAACGCAGGTTCTAATGGATAAGTTTTCCTAAATTTTGTACCATTATCAAGATAAAAGTCAGTATTCGAATTATAGTTAGGAGTAAGTTTTGTTCCTACATATCCGTCTAGTCTTTCTAATTCCGGTGTTTGAATTAAATGATCAAATGTACTAGCTAAAAACTTTTTGTTTTTATCAGTTTTTAAATATTCAGGTAAAAAATTAGCAGATTTTTTCTTAGCCACAATTAACTTCCTGTTGATGTAACAATATTTGTAGTTTGAAGTTGGCTAGATGTAAGCGCATCTATCACTTCAACATCATTGACTGTGGCGCCACTGATTAATATTTCGTTAGATAAACAAGTTATTTCGTAAAAACTTCCAAAACCATTTTCATTTTTTGGAAGTATAACAAAGTTAACAATATCAGGTGAAAGTAAATTCATTACATAGGCATTTAATTCACTGAAATAAAAACTTTGTCCGAAGTCCCAATTGTTTAAACTAAAAAAAGAATTTATTGCACTTATGATTCTTGTTTTAATATCATTATCTGTTGTAACAATCTTACTATTTCTTACTGCTTTAAACTTAGCTTGCAGATTACTTGAGGCTTTATCGCCAAATAAAACTTTATATTTTACCGGATTAAAAATAATTTCATCACTTATTGCTTTTATTTGAATAAGATATGATTTATAATTTTGTTCTAATTCTTGACTAGTAGGAGGCATTGGTTCAACAGTTAAATCTCCTTTTAAATAACTTCTAAAATTATTATCATAATTTGTCGTTAACATATAAATGTCAATTAAATTCGTCTTGCTAGGATCTATTCTACGTTCTCTTCCGCTGTTATGCAGATAATGGAACTTAATGTCGCTTCTTCCTACTCTAGCAAAATATTGATCAGTATATATAAAAGAAGCGGTTGCACTATCATAATACTTTACAACATTAACATCTATATCATAAAAATAAAATAATTGTCCGTTAACTTTATCTGTGTCATTTACTAAACTTTCATTAGGTAAAGAAATAAAATTAGCAGAATCTTGTAAAGAATAACGTAAACCATCGGATAGTTTTTTAAAATATATGAAGTGTTCTCTATATCCGGTAGTACCTAATTCATCTGGTAAAACTATAGCATTGAAACTTTCTGGATCATCTAACTGTCCAGTATTATTATAGTCATAAAACGAAACTTTAACTTTTTTAGGATTAGCATAGCCGTCCGATTCAACAACAGCATCATCTATTTGAAATAATCTATCATAGCCTAAACTAGATGTGCCAGCGGTGTTAATTGATAAAACTTCAATTTTATCTTTTATAACTTGATTAGTTACATAGTCAAAATTTATACTTGTGCTGTCAATATGGAACGCCGTTTGAGAGAGACTTTCAAATATATAATTCAAGTTTCTAAATCTTACCTTATAATATTGTCCTGTCCAAACAAAGGCTACAAACCAACTTGAATCAAAACCGGAATCGTCTATGTTTCCTTGTTTATCTAAACTAAACTGGTTTAATAAATTGAGGTTAGAACTTAATATTATATCCCATTTTCTTGTAAGCTGATCTATCGTTAATCCAAAGTTTTTTTGTGTCATACAAATATTAGATATTTCATTTTCAATAGTGTATTCTAATAATTTCGGATACTTTGGAATTATAACATTAGGTACTGAACCCTGGGGAACCCTACAAGAAAATATAACAGGGCCCGTTCCATCATCTAAAAGACCATTGCCATAATTAGAGCCATCACCTATTATCTGTTGAACAAGTGCCCAAATATACGATCTTCCTCCTTGAGGAACTGTTGCACTTGCTTTTAAATTATTTTTCTTATCGTAATAATATCCACTAGGAGCTGCAAATTGTATTAATGCACCTGTAGAAATATACTTCATATCGCTTTGACTAAATTGCCCTACAGACACTGGCAAATTATTAATTGTGAAATATCCTCTGCTCTGTGAAACAACTTTATTTGTTTCATTCCATGAAACACCTAACACAGATAAACTTAAATTTTCATATTTTTCAATATAAAAGTTTTTCATAAAACTGCTAGCGATTATATCTGCTAAAGAAGTTTTAACAAAGGCCAATACTTGATTTCTATTAGTAAATGTAAGCTCTACAATATTTTCTGTTTCTTCTTGGTAAAGCATTCCGTCGTCTGCAAATATATTTGTTTTACTATAGGCACCACTGACATCAGACAGTTCAAAATATCTACTGACTCCGCTAGCTATTCTATTAACCGACTTGACCTTTAATATATCGCTACCAGCATTTAATGGCGCAATATTGTAATCTTCCCCAGTTATCATTCTATTTTGTAGATAATAATTTTGAGGAGCTTTTAATTTTATATTAGCATTACTCTCTGGACCGCTACTATTGGATACTGTATATTGTAAACTTAATGTTAGTTGTAATTGATGTGATTGTCCTAAACTATTTACATATGGCAAAGATATTGTAACTCCAGAAAACTGTTCAGGTTTTAATACATACGATGAACCGTTACTTTGCCTGTAAAATAACCTAAATTGTCCTTTTGGTAAATCTCCAAAAACGCCATCACTAAAATTTAGGTCAATTTGATCGTCTTGTCTAGAACTTATTGCATAAAATGTTCTTAAACTTTTACTCAAACTATTGTAAATTACGTTGTTATTCTGTGTTGCAGAATTAACCTTGGTCCATAATGTATTATAATTTCCCGATTTATCTTTCTGCCATAACCAAACGTCTGTATCATTAATGTTTGTAGTATTAACTGCTATGATTTCATTTGGTACTGGATTGTCAACAGTGAAATCTGCAAAATTTAGTTTTCCCTGTCTGAAATGAACAAAAAATCCTGTATTTGCACTGCCCGATCCTTGATTATCGTTCTTATAGATAAAACTGAATACATTTTCTGGTTTAGGTGGATCTTCGTAAATATAATCTTCCCCTGTAAATTTACAAGGAACTATTTCAAAATTCATTTGCACACCGTTAACAGAATTATAAAAATTGAATAACGGAACATCTAAATTATCACTGTTTATAGAATAATTCTCTGTACTAACTCCATCGATAACATTTTTATCTACTGGAGTACCGAAATTACTAACCATTGCACTATTTAAAATACTAAGGAACTGTGAATACCAATTGGCATTTGTACTGTCATTCCATAATATTGGAGTATTGGCAAGATTTATACCGCTACTATCTATTACATTATCTGTTGTGCTTATGCCTGTAATTTTTAAAAAGCCTGTAGCAGGAACATTTCTTTTAGGCGTATAACCTATTAACTGAGCTAGTCTGAGAATACTGTCTCTACGCTCTGCTGTTTCTAAAAAATTCTCCCTTGCGTTTAGGTCAATCCTAAAACTTAAATTCTGTCCTAAAAACGCAATTAGGTCTATTAAAGCTACATATTCGCTACTGTCAATATAATCGTTAAAATCTTCAGGAAAATTATCACGAAGATATGAAATCATTGTTCTTTTAAGAGTTTCAAAATCATAACTCTTAAAGTCAGCGTTTTTAAAAGATTGATAAACTTTTGTCCAATCTTCTGTTATGAATAGTTTGTTTGAAGTGTTAGGTATCATAATTTTATTATACCAATATTTATTGTAATTTTAAGTACCTACTTATTGAACTTGTAACCCTAGTTTTTGATCGAACAAAAGTTTTAAAATTGATGTTTGATCTGTATTTTTTAAGGCTAAGGTAACTTCTACTAAAAAACCTTGTTCATATTCATTTATAGCAATTTGTAAAGGGTATGACCTAGGATCGAAACTACATATTTCTTTTATATCGTTAAACAATAACTGTTTAATGTTTTCTGTCATAGGTTCCATAATTAAATCCCAAATTATTGTTCCAAACTTAGGATTCATTACCCTTTCACCCTTACGAGTGTTAAAATGATTTAAAAGATTTTGTTTAACAAGATCGAAGTCATAGAGTTGACTTGATCTATTAGACGGATTCACCGTACTGAACCCTCTATAAAAACGAGTTCTAGCACTGGTAAATTCTCTGCTATAAGGTGCAGGATTTAATTCTATGTTTTTGTAAGGCATAATATATTTATTGACTACCTGATCCTGTCTTTATTGGGTTACCGCTGCTATCTGTTACAATACCTCCTGTACCCGAACTGACTATACCACCTTGCAATTGGGCTAGGAAACATTCATAGTAACCCCGTTTTTTCGCCTTGATATCCGGTGTATTGTATCCTACCGCACTACATGCGGCTTCAAAATATCCTGGATCTGTCTGGCTTGCCTTACAACGATCTAACATATACTTAACACTTACTTCTGCTGCTATAGTTGGACTGTTTAGTTTTTTAGGATCTGCAATTAAATCTTGTCCTATCATAGTCCCATATTTTGAATAATTGGCTCTGCCTGTAAGTTGAATATAACCTCTGCCGATAAATTTACCACCATCGCCTGCTTGTGTATTACCTAATCCCTTGCCTTTGGCGGTGCTAGATCCATATAAAAATTCAGGTAAACTATTATTAGGGTTACCTGCATATTGTTGGGCTAAAGCTCTATCACCTTTAAACACGCTAGGAAATACCTGCAACAACCTATCAGCACTGTAATTAAAGTTTTCTTCAACTAATTTCCAACGGCACTCACCACCTGCTATTCCTAATAATGCCGCCACAGCGTAGGGACTTGTAAGCCCATATTTTTGACATGCTGTTTTCAAGGCATCTATTCCTCCCTGAGCAGATGCATTGTTTATATCTTTTGAATATTGTACATCGCATGATCCTGGAGGTATTTCAGGACTATTAGCACTTTGTTGCGGAGAAGCGGCGCCTCCTTCTGCTGTATTTGTATTAGGCGGAACACCAGATGCTGATCTGTTTTGCAATGTAACATCTGTTGAGGCTGGGCTGAATTGATTAGGATTAACATTTTCATGCTGTGGCCAGGGCTCATGTGTAGGAACCCTTTGCATAATAGATTTAATAGGAGAACTATTATAAAAAGTTCCATTTACCCATCCTGCGCTAATTTTCCTATTTGGTAAAGAAAATATCGGTAAGTCAGGCGGTATAGTCGCATTATCTGCTGTGTCAGGAGCAGGTGCTGCAGGACCATTAAAATGTACTTGACTACCGCTTAATAATACTTGTCCATTAGCTCCTAAACCTAATTGTCCAGCAGTTCCTAAACTTATGTTACCTTCTGCTGCAAGATTTAAACTTCCTCCTGCACTTAATTTTATTTTATCTGCAACATTAAAAGAAAGTGTACCATTGACAGTGGTTTTACTTTCCCCGTTGATAGTTAGGTCATGCGTTCCCATTATAGATGTCTTTTGATCCTCATCTACTTTTAAAAAGTGATATCCTCCTATGTTTATTTCGCAATTTTTTATACTGCGTAGATGTATATTTCTTCCTGCCTCTAAGTTTATATCTCTATCTGCACGAAAATTGAAATCTTGTTCGGAATGTATACTCACACTGTCATGAGCATAGATATCTATTTTACCATTACTTGTCATTTCAATCCAAGACGTGCCTTTACTATTGGCAATGTAAATTAGATCTTGACTATTGTGTAATAGAATCTGATGTCCTGTTCTTGTCCTAAGTCTGACCAATTCATTTTGTCCATCGGTATCACCGTCATCCATTACAAATGTAGTGCCACCTAGTCTGCTTACCGGCACAGTTGTCCCTGACCCATAGCCTATCTTTCCTTTACGGGCAGTTGGTCTCTCGTCTAACGGTCCCGGGGTGCTTATACCAAACACACTACTAGGAACTTCTCTCCTGGCACTTGAACTTGTAACACCTCTTATTGTATCTAATAATAGGCCTTGTTCTAACAATCGTTCAGCAAAAGGATGTACAGGTTTTGCAAATTTGTCTACAACAGGATTGTCAAATTTTTTGGTTCCTATATGGAATTCACCCACAGGCAAATAGTCTGTTCCATACCTTCTACGCTGCTCTTCAGTTAATGCAGTGTTTTTACTTGCTGCGATTCCTGGAAGCATATGATTCTGAAATGTATCTGTTACACACCCAAACCAAAATCCTTGATTAGCATCTCCGTCAATAAAAAAGACCATTACAGTAGATCCTATATCGGGCGGTACCATCCACATTCCGTAACTTTTTTGGACGTCATTGAAATCACTGCTATTGTTGCCTTCAAACCTAACACTGGTGTTACCTTGAAATGGACTACAATATCTTACTACATAAGTTTCACCGTCGTCTTTGGTTGTATTAGGTACACCTTTATATAAAGCAACTTCTAACATACCCATATAGGTAGGATCTAAATGATTTACTATTTCAGCTAGATAAGGTCCAGGTTTTCCTAACGGAGATCGTTTTCTGCGTTCAATAAATCTCATAGTCATGTACTTGTTTTTCTCATAAGTTTATCTAAAGGACTTAATCCACTAGTAACACTGCCGAACTTTGAAGTCACAGATCCTGTAAGATTTTGGTCTACTATATTAGGTAATCCTGTAAGTGAAGATAAATTATTTCTTGCTGATTGCAATTTGTCAGCTATAATATTTCTGTCAATAGGAAGATTTGCACTGGCTGATACATAAGCTTCATCTATAAGCGATTGTCCTGGCTCTGGGGCAGTTGTATACGGGGCTATAGGAGGTAGGTTTGCTATTTTACTACTCGGAAGATAATCTAATATTATACCTTGGTTAGCAGCTTTTTCTAGATCAACATTATCAGGCATATTAGTTGCTAGTGATTTTAGCTGATCTGTAATTTTTCCTGTGAAATTACTCATGCCACTTAGTTTAGTAGCATCTAATCCAGCTCTAGCTGAAATATTAAAAGGATCCGTAGTAGGTGCAGTAAGTCCTTGTAACTGTTCACCTACTCCGCTTATTAACCTAGCCGCATCTTGCCCTATGCTCATAGCACTATCAATAGCAGAACTTCCTAAATTTTTTACCGAACTTACAACATCAGTAATGGCACCGCTGGGGTTTGTGAAATTGCTTATACCTAATCCTTGTTTGGCTTGGTTAGAAGTTAATTCGCTAGGATCAACAAAATCATTTGTAAGTTTGACGGTGGCACCTTCTCCTATACCAGATCCTTGATTAGACTTATTTAAAGCATTTGAAAGTGCAGTTCCTAATAATCCGCCTGCAATCACACCGGCCGCACGTTTTAATGGTACGTTTCCTGTGACAACATTAGAAGCAGCAGCAACTAATGCCGCGCTGGTTAAACTAGATTTGTTAAGGTCAAATAGTCCGCTGGTATTTAATCTCATATTACTAGCTATATCTGAAACTGGTAAAGGTTGCCCTATAGTTTGAGAAATTATAGGTACTCCTGTGGCGATCACTGAACTGGGATCATTTATTGCATTCATAACATAACTTGCAGAAGCTAGTCCAGGTGTTTGTACCAATAAACTAGGTTCAGCACCGCCTAACCCACCGACTGTTCCTGTATAATTGCTTGGTTCTCCAGGTTCTCCAGGATTAGGTAATCCCCTATCTAAAACTTCTGCAACAGATTCTGAACTTGCTCTGCGACTATTAACATCTATGTTAGCAGTATCTACTACAGGTACAGCAGAGGGATTAGGTTTAGTCAACACCGCATCGGCTGGATCAGTTATAGGAACATTCTGATCTAATATTTGCCCATTGAACCTCATTATTTCTAAAACCTGTTTAAACAAACCATCCTTGAATGTACTTTTTGCTTTCAAAACTCTATATATGCCACTGAAAGGAATTCTATTAGGATCAAACTCCATCATTCCAGTTTCCGGATTTATATCAACAGGATTTCTAAAAGTTATTCCAATTAGTACCTCCATGTACTGATAAGCAGCTTCTCCGTCTTTTGTCTCTACAGCATTTTTTAATTTAGGATTGTAATTTCCCATGCCACCTGTTACAAGGTAAAAAGGATCTCCTAATATTTCAATTTCACCTTTTAACAATGCAGATTTAGAATTAATTACAGCATCATGCATGGCCCTGGCCATGTTTGAATATGGATCATGTGTTGGTTGCAAAGCATTACCGCCAGTAGCCTGTGTATCAATATTTGTTGCTCTAGTTGGCGGTAAAGGTACCTGGTGTTCTTTTTGTTGGTCAGGTGTTGTTCCTTTTGCCTGTATAGTATTTTCACCATTCTTACTAGCAGTTCCCTTGTTGCTAGGAGATTCTTTATTGCCCATAGCAGGTGGTACCGCTTCAAAAAACAAATAATTAAAGTCTAACTTAAAATTTAATATTTCTGTATTCAACCCAGTATATAGATAATTGTATTCTCTTCGTACTAATTTTTTTAATTTTTTCTCTTCATAAGGCTCACTACCAAATGGAGGTATTCTACTAATATGAACTTTGTAGGGTGTGACCACATAAGTGTATTTTTTAAATGGCTCTTTTGATACTTCGCTTATTTTTTCTAAATTTTCAACCTCAATGTTTACAGCAAAATACTCAACCATGCCATAGTCGTCAATTTTTTTACCTGCTTTTAAACCTTTTAAAATGTCTTTAACATAATTACTGTCTCTTATAATCGCAGTGATCACATTATCAACAGTTGCACCTTCATTAAATTGTATGACTGTTTTTCCTGGAGTATATGGTACTCTACTATCACCTTCATTTTTAGGTTTTTGACCTTTATACGCATTTCGTTTTGTACTTTCTTCGGGAGCCACCATTTTAAACAAATTATTATTCTTAGCTATATCAGTGAGTATACTCCCTGCTATTTCATTTTCAGGTGTATCTATCCAACCTTTCTCTAAATCTTTGCTAGGAAACTTTATATCATATATATCTGTAGTTTCAAAATTATGAGTGGCTAACCCAGCAGGATCGGCCCCAGGGTTTACGCTACTAGCCTGTTTAGTAAGATTATCCATGAAATCTTTTAAGATCTCTTTTACAGTAGACCCTGCCATCTTAATAGGCTTTTTAATCACATTCGATTCGCCTGCCGCTCTATCATTTACAGGCATAGCTGATACTTTATACCTTGTTCCTTTTTCAGTAATTTCTATTGTGCATTTTGTAATGATTATTGGATAATATCTTGTCGATTCTGGTACCGTCTCTGATTCTGGCAAATCTTGATCATCAGGGTATCCTACGAATTCTAATTTTAAAACAAACGGTGTACTGAGGTAACTGGTATATCCTGTGGCAATAGCGGTAACATGAAGAGCTTCTAAAAATCCATTTATACTATAAGGTTCAACAACATCAAACGTAATTTTAGTAGGTTTGCTTAAATTTCCCCCTTCTTCATTCGCAACCATAAGACTTTCGATATATACATTCTCAATAAACATATCGAATCTTCCTGGACTATTGGCATTGAATCCTGATATTAAATCTTTATTATTAGATTTTAGTTTTTCAACATTCTTTATATTATTTTCAGTTACGCTTGAACCAACAGTAGGATCATTGGCTAAATCACTTTGAACTGTTGCCGATTGAGCGTTGGTAACATCACTAGGAGGTACTATGCCTTGAAATCCTTTACCTCCAGATTTTATTATTACGTAATCTAATTCAGATACTCTATACTTACTAGGGTCTTTTAAATATTCTTTTTGTATGCCTGCTAGTGTGAAGTTATATGTATAAGATCTAAAAGCATGAAGTACATTAACTTCGCCTGTACCTTCTACCGTGGTTTTACTTGTTGATGTAGAATCAAATTGAGTTTTTGACGCAGAAGTGACTAAACTTTCCTCTACTTGAGAATTCTTTGCGTCAACTTCTTGGGAAACTCTTTCTAGATTTTCACTTTGGTTAACTGGCGCAGATGTTGTCATTAAATATCTCTAAATTTTTTAATAGTAGATAATTTAGGCAGATAAATTTTTATTCCTGCTTGAAAATCAAAAACAGGGTCTTTTAAAACTTGTTTGTTTCTTGCTGCGAATACCCACCATAGATTAGAGTCTTTATACAAATCATTTGCAAGAAGGTCAGGCCTATTGTCATACGTATTAGTAATTGTAAATAATATATCATCTGTTTCTTTAGGAAAAGAAGTAGTTTGAATAACATCTAAGTATCCATTCACTATTTGAGTATTATAATAAGGGCTAGATTTGCTATACATTATAAGTAACCTCTACCTACCAGACCATTGTTTAAATATTTCACAACACTAAAGTCTTGCATTTCTCCACGACTATACATAGGTGTTAATGTTATATTAAGAGTGCTTATAACAGGAACTGATGTAGCTTCATACACTCCGGGCACTCCAGGAAATGTAAAATAATCTATATTATCAGGTAATTCAATCCTAAATTGAGATACCGCCACTGGAATATTTTCAAAAATCATTTCCCCGTAAGCATCAAATCGACAAACCGGAGGAGGGCTTCCTGAATCTGGATCACCAGTCATACCACCAAATCTCATTTTTGTCAAGGATCTGAGCAGGTGTATTGTACTAACAAAAACCTGTGCATCATCTATATTTTGTACTGAAAATTTACCAACGATTGAAATATTTCCAATACTACTCTTATTGTAAAAATTTATCGGAAAATTAGAATGAGTAGGAGTTATTGACTGATATTCTGCTTTATGTTCTATTTGAATCTGTGGTGTATAAGGAAAAACAATACCACCTAACCTTATCAACGCATCGTTATGTCCTCCTTTGGTTACTGCCGTTAGATACTTAATAGGAACACGTAGTTTAGCCCTTAGGTCTTTACCCTGATCATTGCCGAATATATCTCTTAATAATACAGTAGGTGGAGCTGGTGGGACTGGATGGGCTCCATCTGGTACACCATTTAATCTGACCGCTTCCATTCCGCCATCAGGCCCAGGTCGACTGGCTACTTTCTGTAAAACAGCAGCATCGCCGGTACCGGGATTAGCGTAAGAATTGTCTGTATGATCTATATATCCATCGCCCATTTTAAAATCCTAATAAAGTATATTTACCCAATAAATAAAATGCATTTTTAATGGTTGACTTCGCTTTTCTTCCCTGTTATAATTACTAAAAGGAATAAAAATAATAATGACTCAAACAGTAAACCTTGTTGGTAAAAAAATAAAATATCTTAATAATCGCGATTTATTATCAGAAATCCATAAAAGCAAATGTAGTTTTTCTAGTTTTACCAAAAAAGAATTCAGTCAACATGATATAATTCTACCATCTCTCACAAAAGTAAACTTAAGAACCATAGCAGAAGCCAAAAGAAATCGTGCCAAAAGACTTAGTTTAGAAATATTTGTTGCTGCAAAAAATGCAGGAGACAAAAAAATTAAACTAGCAGATTGTGCGATTGACTACAAAACTATTTCAAAGCAAGATTTAGTATTTAGAATAATGACATTTGATCATATTCCGCTAGCTCCAGGAAGAAAAAAAACTACAAAAACCACAGCAGACAGTCATGATAAAGTAAACTTTCCTCCTTTTCAACATTGGAAATTTGACGATTCCGAAGAATTGATCTGTGTAGGCAAGAGTCATTGGAAAGGCACAATATCCAAAGGTAAATTTTCTAAAGATCACGGACGTATTACAGAAAATCTAGGACGTATGTTTTTAAAACTATCAGAACGATACGCTCAACGCAGTAACTGGCGTGGTTATACCTATGTTGAAGAAATGAAAGGTCAGGCTATCCTACAATTAAGTCAGATTGGACTACAGTTTGACGAATCAAAATCGGAAAACCCATTTGCCTACTATACCGCTGCGGTAACAAATAGCTTTACTCGAATATTAAACATAGAAAAACGCAATCAAAACATACGCGATGATATGTTAGAAGATGCTGGTCTAACTCCTAGCATGACTAGGCAAAATCAGCACGAATTCAGTGAAGAAACCGCAAGACAAGCAGAATTATATAAAAACTTCAGACTACCAAAAAGTTCAAATGATATTGAAGAAGATGAAGAAGCTGAGGCTTGACTTTAACTTTACAAAATATTATACTTTAGGTAGGAGAAATATTTTATGAACCTTTTTAAGAAGGTAGCAGCAATGACCGATATTCACTTCGGTCTCAAAAGCAATTCTGCAGTACACCTTCGTGATTGTGAAGAATTTGTAGACTGGTATATAGAAACTGCACAGGCCAACGATTGTGAAACTGGTATCTTTCTTGGAGATTGGAGTCATAATCGTAATAGCCTTAATTTAGTTACTTTAGATACAAGTCTAAGGTGTTTAGAAAAACTAGGCAATGCTTTTGAGCAGTTCTTTTGGTTTCCTGGTAATCACGATTTATACTACAAGGACAAGCGTAACATCCATAGCAGTGCGTTCGGTCGCCACATACCCGGCGTAACTGTTATAGACACTGTCACCACTCTAGGTGATGTTACTCTTGTTCCTTGGTTAGTAGGGGACGAATGGCATACGATGAAAAAGGTCAAAAGCAAATATGTTTTCGGACATTTTGAATTACCGTTGTTCTATATGAATGCTATGGTGCAAATGCCAGATACCGGCGAACTCAAAGCAGATGATTTCAACGGTCCGGATTATGTATTCAGTGGGCACTTTCATAAACGCCAGAGTAAAGGTATTGTTCATTATATAGGTAACGCCTTTCCCCACAACTTTGCAGATACTTGGGATGATGAACGAGGTATGATGATATTAAAGTGGGGAGGTAAACCAGAATATCATAATTGGCCTGACGCTCCAAAGTATAGAACTATAAAGTTATCAGACCTTATTGATCAAAAAGACACCATAATGAAGAGTAAAATGTATCTAAAGGTAAATTTAGACATTGATATTAGTTTCGAAGAAGCTAATCTTATCAAGGAAACATTTACCAACGACTATGATATCAGAGAAATCAGTCTTATACAGGATAAAAACACTATTGAAGGCACGTATGAGGACAATCCTGATACACAGTTTGAGTCAGTCGATCAAATTGTTTCAGAACAATTAATTAACCTAGATCAAGGACAGTACGATAAAAAAATCCTACTGGAAATTTACAATAATCTATGACATTTAAAATACAAAATCTCATTGTGAAAAATTTTATGTCGGTGGGAAATATTTCACAGGCTGTAGATTTCAATAGAGAACAACTTACTCTGGTGCTTGGCAGCAACCTCGATCTTGGCGGTGACGACACTGGTAGCCGAAACGGCACAGGTAAAACCACAATCATCAATGCACTAAGTTATGCCTTATACGGACAGGCACTAACAAACATTAGAAAAGAAAATTTAATTAACAAGATCAACGGTAAAAATATGTTAGTAACCGTTGAATTTATTAAACACGGTATTCATTACAAAATTGAACGTGGTCGTAAACCTAATATTCTTAGATTCTTTGTTAATCATCAGGAAGTTGAAGATCACTCAAAGTCAGAAGACGAGGCTCAAGGCGACAGCAGAGAAACACAAAAGGCCATTGACGAGTTATTGAATATGAGTCATACCATGTTCAAACATCTTGTAGCTCTAAATACCTATACAGAACCATTCTTGGCCATGAAGGCTGCTGACCAACGAGAAGTGATTGAACAATTATTAGGTATAACCATACTTTCAGAAAAAGCAGAACGTCTCAAACAAGAAATCAAAGATACTAAAGATCAAATACAACAAGAAACGTATAAAATTGAAAGTATTAAGACAGCTAACGAAAATGTTCAAAAAAGTATTAACAGTATTGAATTAAAAAGTTCTGCTTGGGAAAATAAACACGATCAAGAATTAGAATCATTAGGTCGTGCAATTGTAAGTTTAGAATCCGTGGACATCGAAGCTGAACTAGTTGCTCATCAGGCATTAAAGACATGGCTAGATAATGATAAAAAACTAACTGGATTAAGAAAACAACAGGCTACTCTTGAAAATGCTGTGATGCAGGCAGAAAAAACTGTTAAAAAATATTCAGAAGAATTAGAAAAATTAAAAGATCATAAGTGTCATGCCTGCGGTGAAAAGCTACACGATAAAAAATATAAAGAAATGTTAGGCGAAGCATTGAAACATAAAGAAGAAGCAGAAACCTATGCTCTAAAAGTTATCAATGATCTTGGCCTAATTGTCAATGAGATTGAACCCATAGTCAGGCAACCTAAGAAACCAGATACATTCTATGAGACAGAAGCAGAAGCATTAGGTCATAAAAACAACTTGGCTAACTTAGAAAAAAATCTACTAGAAAAGGCCAACGAATCTAATCCATATGCAGAACAAATTGACGAACTAAAAGCCAGTGCCATTCAAGAAATAGACTGGACCAAAGTAAATGAATTAACAAAACTTAAAGATCATCAAGAATTTTTACACAAATTGTTAACGAATAAAGATAGTTTCATACGCAAACGTATCATAGATCAAAATCTAACATATTTAAACAAAAGATTAACCTACTATATTGACCGACTTGGACTTCCACATAAAGTTGTCTTCCAAAATGATTTAAACGTTGAAATCACTCAGCTTGGACAAGAATTAGACTTCGATAATTTAAGTAGAGGAGAACGTAACAGACTGATATTGTCAATGAGTTTTGCGTTTAGAGATGTTTGGGAAGGCCTTTATCAAAGCATTAATCTGTTGTTTATTGACGAATTAGTAGATGCGGGCATGGACTCAGCAGGTGTTGAGAGTGCTTTAGCAGTTCTTAAGAAGATGTGTAGAGAAAGAAACAAGAACATTTACCTAATCAGTCATAAAGATGAGCTAATCGGACGTGTGAATAATGTTCTTAGAGTTATAAAAGAATCAGGGTTTACTTCTTATTCAAACGATGTAGAGTATGTCGACTAAAGAGATAAACAAATATAACGAAATGTATAATGAACTCGTTGAAGCGTTTGTGAAACTTCACAATGCCAATATGGGCTTCCAGAATTTTCAAGGAAGAGACAAAGGTAATGCAGTTCGTAGGGAGTTAAGAACATTTCATCAAGTTGCCAGAGCCCTGATCATACAGTGCAAACGTGTATGTGCTGAAGGTGAGGCTAATCGAAAAATGGAAATGAGAAGAAAAAGAGAAGCAAAGAGGGCAAGATTACAACAAAATGTGGCTGTATCAGGGGAAGGAAATAAATGAACTACCAGAAACCTGTGTAGGATTCGTATACCTTATCACTAATACAGTCTCAGGCAAGCAGTATATAGGAAAAAAATTATCTAAATTTAGTAAAGTTACATATAAAACAGTAAAACTTAAAAACGGCACAAAGAAAAAGAAACGTATTAAATCAAAAATAGACTCAGACTGGCAGACATATT
>Ga0214917_10000043_pt1 | contig 137388 bp, 112 predicted proteins | sample LL_1208_BB_MetaG_FD_177983 | JGI IMG/M metagenome (GOLD analysis project Ga0214917, IMG submission 177983) | Freshwater microbial communities from Lake Lanier, Atlanta, Georgia, United States - LL_1208_BB | ecosystem: Environmental > Aquatic > Freshwater > Lake | place: USA: Georgia...
AGGCATGACAGGCCGGAGCCTGTCGTACGGCAAGCGAGACGCTCGCCCCACAGGACGGCAAGCGAGACGCTCGCCCCACAGGACGGCAAGCGAGACGCTTGCCCCACAGGACGGCAAGCGAGACGCTCGCCCCACAGGACGGCAAGTGCCGTGCCGAACAGGATTCGCTGGAGGCCCGCAACGAACGTCCGGCGACGGGATACGGGGAGCCCGAGGCCGGCGCGTCACTGCGGCGCGAGGGGGCGGCCGCGCCACGTGGTGTTGAGGCCGAGGAGCTTGCGCGCGAGCGCGTACCACTGGATCGCCAGGAAGACCGCGATCGCGACCGGTTGGGCGATCACGCTCGCGATGCTCTGCCGGAACCGCACCGCCTCCGCGAGCCGCGGCACGAGCGCGAGGCCGCAGGCGGTGGCCGCCGCGGCGATCGTCCATGTGGGCCAGTCCGGCCAGCCCGTGGCGAGCCCCCGGCCGACGAGCACGAAGGGCAGGATCTGGCCCAGCCCGAGCAGGAGCGTGAAGGGAACGATCGTGGCCGGTCCGCCGATGCCCTCGGTCGCGTTCTTGGTCAGGCCGCGCCACACGTCGATGCTGCGGGCATACATGCGGCACGAGGCGATGTCGGAGGCATCGAAGATGTCGGTCGTCAGCCCGGCCCGGCGATAGGCGCGGGGCAGCTTGAGGCCGTCGTGAAGGGAGGCCCGGATCGCGGCATGCCCCCCTGCCCGCTCGTAGTCGCCGCGCCGCGTGACGAACCACTGCCCGCAGCCGGCGGCCAGCCCGGGCGAGTTGTCGTGACGGCTGCGGGCCAGCGGCAGAAAGCCGAGCAGCACGAAGTGGATCAGCGGCAGGAGCAGCCAGTCGAGGAATGCGGCCGTCGCCTGCCGGGGAAATCCGCTCACCAGTGCCGCATGGGAGGCGTCGAGGAAGGCGATCGACCGGGAGATCGCCTCGGGGCTCGGCGCGACATCGACGTCGAGGAACACCCACGTGTCGTGGGTCGCGGCCCGGGCGAGTTGCCAGCAGGCGTGCTGCTTCCCGCACCAGCCGGCGGGCAGGCCGGTGCCGCGGACGAGCCGCACCCGCGGGTCGGAGGCGGCGATCCGCTCCACGATCGCCCCGGTGCCGTCGGTCGAGTCGTCGTCGAGCACCACGAGTTCGAGATCGACCATGCGGCTGGCCAGCACATCCCGCGCGAGACGCTCGATCACCGCCGCCTCGTTGCGGGCCGGCACCAGCACGGACACCCGTGGGGCCGGCAGGTGGGGGTCGGGGTGGGGTGCCGTGCGGAAGATCCGCAGGTTGGCCAGCGTCAGCAGCGCGGGCAGCGCGGCCGACAGCAGGGCCGCAACGCAGAGCACGGCCAGTGGCAGGTGGCTCATGGGGCCGCCTCGCCGCCGTGTGAAGGGTCGAATCGCTCGCCGCGCCGCCACGCGCCGATCCGGCGGATGGCGTCGTACACGACGCCCACGCCCGTGCGGCCGGAGAGCAGCGTGCGGAACGCTCCGGGGTCGCGGTCGCAGGCGGCGGCGGCCAGCCGGTCCTGCGTCGCCTCCAGGGCGCCCGGGAGCACGGCCGCCCATTCCTCCGCGGTGCGCCGTGGCTCCTCGGAGATCCGGAAGGGCGGCCCGAAGGCGACGAGCGCCTCGGGCAGCCGCTCCGTCCAGAAGGGATACTCGACCGCCAGCGGCACGATGAGCCCCGTGGTGCGGCCTTCGAGCGCGTGGGCCGCACCCGGGCGGAGGTGCACCGGGCGATCCCGCGGATCGGCGAACTCGCCCTGGGCCGTGATCCAGAAGATCACGTCTGGCCTGGCGGCCGCGGCCCGCACCATCCGCAGAAACCGTGCCGATCCCCTCCACGTGCCCGGCTCGATGCCGATGAATCCGATCCGTTCCAGGAATCGATACTTTCCGAGCGCCGCGGCGTCGATCGGGCCGTAGCTCTTGCGGTCGGGATAGAGCAGTTCGGCCACGGTGAGGAACACCAGCGGATCCCACCAGCTGGGATGGTTCGTGTAGAAGATCACCGGTTGATCCGCGATGGCGGGATGATCGCCGGCGAGCAGCCGCAGGGCATGGAAGTGTCGCCGCAGGTAGCGGCGCACGTAGAACATGAACCACCGGTTCAAGCCGTGCGAGAACGGAGGCAGGTCGCGTTCGTGCACGTGGGCGGATCCCCGAGCCTTCACACCGCGCAGGCGGCCCGCCGGTCGCCGGCGTGATCGACCAACTTGTCCTGATCGACGCAGTCGGCCGCGATCCACCCCGACATCAGCACCATCGGCATCCCGGGGCCGGGATGGGCCGAGCCTCCCGCGAAGTACAGCCCTTCCACGTCGGGCGAACGATTGGCGGGCTTGAACGCGCCGAAGAACCGACCGTGGCTGGCCAGCCCGTAGATCGCCCCGTCGAGGACGTGGTACCGGTCGTTGATGTCCTGCGGCGTGAGCGCCCGCTCGAACACGATGTGCCGTTCGAGGTCCTTCATGCCGGCGGTTCGTTCCAGCTTCTCGATGATCCGGTTGCGATATGGGCCGAGCATCTTCGACCAGTCGTGGTGCGGCCGCAGGTACGGGGTGTGCACGAGGACGTACAGCGCCTCGCCGCCGGGCGGGGCGACTTCGGGCTCCGTGATGGCCGGCGCGCAGACGTAGCAGGTGGGGTCGGGGGCGGGCTCGCCGCGCCGGTAGATCGACTCGAACTCCTCGTGTGGATCCTCGGAGAAGACGAAGTTGTGGTGGATGAGCTGCTCGTAGCGCCGGTCGAGACCCAGGTACAGGACGACGCCCGAGCAGGCCGGCTCGTACTTGCGGCGATTGAGGAACCGCTCGCTCGGCGTGCCCTCCACGAGTTCGCGATGGGTGCGCACGCTGTCGCAGTTGCTGACCACCGCGCCCGCGGGGATGATCTCGCCCGCCGACGTCTCCACGCCACGGACCCTGCCGCGGTCGACCACGATCCGCCGGATGGGCGTCCGCGTCCGGATGTCCACGCCGAGGTCCACGGCGAGACTGGCGAGGGCCCGCGGCACGGCCCCCGTCCCGCCCCGCGGATACCACACGCCGTCCCGCGACTGCATGTGGGCGATGCCGCACAGCACGGCCGGCGATTCGTCGGGGGCGCTGCCGACGTACTGCGTGAAGTGGTCGAGCATCTGTGCCGCACGCTCGTCGGGCACGAACGACCGCACGGTGCCGGCCACGCTGTGACCGGGACGCATCCCCATCACCTCCCGGACGACCGACAGCGTCATGCTGCGGCGGGGGTCGAACATGTCCTTCATGCCGCCGACGTTCCGCCAGAAGAAAAACTCGTTCGACAGGCGGTGCAGCCGTTCGGCCAGTTCCATGAACCGCTGATACCCCGCCCCCGATCCGCTGCCGGGGGCGTACCCGTCGAGAATCCGCCGCATCTCCGCCACGTCGGCGACCAGGTCGAGCCTGCTGCCGTCGGTGAAGAAGCTCCGCCACTGCGGATCCAGCGGCACGAGGTCGAGCGCCGACTCCAGGTCGCGTCCGGCCTCGGCGTAGATCCGCTTGAGCACGGCCGGGATCGTGAGGATCGTCGGCCCCATGTCGAATCGGAATCCCTGCTCCGCGAGCACCGCCGCCTTGCCACCCGCCCACGCGTTCCGCTCGCACAGGGTGACTGCATAGCCCCGCGCGGCGAGCGTGCAGGCCGCCGCGAGCCCTCCCAGGCCGGCCCCCACGACGACGACCCTGTCCTGGTCACGAGTGTCCTGCCTGCGGGCGGTGATCATGGGAGCCTTTCTCGGTGGAGCCTTCCTGGGCTGCGATACGGATGCGTGGGAGGGGTGTTTCAGACGGTGGCGGCCGCATCGGCGGGCCTGCGGTCGCCCGCCGGTCTCGCCGTCGGCCCGCCGCCGTGGATGCCCAGGTCGTCCAGCAGCAGGGAGGACGTGATCTGGGCCGACGAATAGATGACGGGCAGTCCGCTGCCCGGATGGGTGCCGCCGCCGACCAGGTACACGCCGTCCAGATCCTCGAACCGGTTGTGCGGCCGCATGTGGAGCATCTGTCCGAGGTCGTGGGCGAGATTGAACGTGGCGCCCCGGTAGATTTCGAACTCCTCCTGCCAGTCGTCGGGCGTCACCATCCGCTCGTACCGGATCCGGTCACGGATGCCGCGGACGCCGATCCGCTCCATCTGGTCGAGGGCCACCTCGCGGTAGCGCGGCGCCTCGCGGCGCCAGTCCACGTTGGGATGGCGATGCGTCACCGGGATCAGCAGGTACAGCGTGCTCGTGCCCGGGGGGGCGAGCGTGGGATCGGTGATGCAGGCGTTCTGCACGTACATCGACGGGTCGTCGCCGAGCACGTGCCGGGTCTCGATGTCGGCGAGGTTTTCGCGGTAGTTCTCCGACAGGTAGATGTTGTGATGGGCGACGTCGTCGTAACGCCCCTCGATGCCGAGGTACAGCATGAACGTCGAGCAGGAGAACCGTTTGGCGGCGATCTTCCGGTCGGTCCACCGCCGCCGCAGCCGATCGGGCACCAGCCGCGTCACGCTCTGGGCGAAGTCGGCGTTGAGCACCGTGGCGTCGGCGGGGTAGACGCCCTTGCGAGTCCGCGCCGCCGTCACCCGTTGCCCCGCGAACTCGAGCGCCTCGACCGGCTCGGAGTAGTGGATTTCGACGCCCATGTCCTGGGCGATCCGCGCCATCGCCGCCGACACGGCGCCGCAGCCGCCGATCGGGTGGTAGACACCGTGCTCGTACTCCAGGAACGACAGGATCGAGAACAGGCTGGGGCAGCGGAACGGCGACATCCCGAGATACTTCGACTGGAACGTGAACGCCAGGCGGATCCGCTCGTCGGTGAAGAACGTGCCGAGCTCGGCGTCGAGGCTCTTCCACGGCTTGAGGATCGGCATCAGTTTGAGAAGATCCGGCGTCGCCAGGTCGATCCAGCTCTCGAACGGCTGCGCCAGAAACGGCGCGAACCGCGCGAATTTCTCCCGGTTGGCCGTCATGAATCGCGTGAAGGCCCCGCGATCCGCCGGGGAGAGCTTCGACACCTCGGCCTCCATCCGGGCCACGTCCGGAGTGGCCAACAGCTCGCCGCCCGCGCCGAATACGAGCCGGTACTGCGGGTCGAGCCGCACCATCTCGACCTCCTCGCGGAGGTCGAGACCACAGGCGGAAAAGATCTCCTCGAGAACCCGCGGGTAGAGGAAGAACGTGGGCCCGAGGTCGAACCGGAAGCCCTCGGGGGTGGAGATCGTGCTCGTGCGGCCGCCGGGGACGGCGAGTCGCTCCAGCACACGCACCTTCACGCCCGCGTTGGCGAGCAGCATCGCGCTGGCCAGGCCCCCTGGCCCGGCACCGATGATGTTGACCGTACGCGTCATCCGCACCCTTCCGCGGCCGGATGCCGACGACCGATGCCGTCGTCGCCACCGCAACGTCCTGTTTTCCGTCGCCGTACTATAGGAAGCACACGGGGGCGGTCAACGGGCGCGACGCCGGGAAGGCCGCTCGGAACGGGCCGTTGGCACGCGTCCGGGACACGCCATCAGCGCCTTCAATAAAACGGGTAGTAGGCCGTCCGCACCGGCCGGTAGCCGCCGAACAGGCCGCGGCGATAGAGGGGCACCGCCACCGCCGCCGGCGCGTAGTAGGTCGTGACGGGAGCGGCCGCGACCACGGGTGCAGCGGCGACGACCGGCGCCGCCGGGGCGTAGAACGCCGTCGTGGCCACGGCCGCCGGGGCGGCGTAGGTGGGCGCGACATACGTCGGCGCGTAGTAACTGGTCACCGCGACGGGCGCCGCGACCTCCGCGACCATCGGCGCCGCGACGGGCATCGCGGCCGCTTCGAACACCGGCGGGCTGTAGGCGGTCACGGCGGCGTAGTTGCCGGCAGGCGTGTAGTTGGCGACGTAGGGCCCGGCCGCCGGCGCGAACATCGGCACGACCGGGCGATACACGACGACCTGCGCCGCCGCATCATCGGCGGCCAGGAGCAGCAGAACGAGGCCGACGGCGGAGGCGAGGCAGCGGAGGGTTTTCATCGGGCGGTTTTCCCAGTGGGCGGGCGAGACGGCCGAACGACCTTGTTCGATAAACACCGCTCCATGGAGAATACGTCCGCTCGCGTGGGCCTGCAAACCGCCGTCAAAGTCCGCCAGCGACGCGTTGAGCATGGGTGAGCGGCGTGGTTTGCGCGGCTGAAAAGCCGTCGGTTTCGGTCATGCGCCGGGCACTGCCTCACCGTCGCGGGAGACGACACTTTGGAGCCATCGAACCACCCTGATCCTCCATCCGCGGATGGAGGATTCGTGCCTCTCGCGATCCTGCGCGGGCTGACCGTCGTCAACGACAACGTGCTGCGTTGGCTCGCCATCGGCCTCGGAAAGAAGGCGGTGGGTGGCGGTGATGTCGCGCTCGTGCTCACGGTCGGCACCGCCGGCTTCGTGTTGCCATTCGTGCTCCTGGCCTGGCTCGCCGGCTGGCTGGCCGACCGCTACCCCAAGCGGGCCGTGATCGTGTGGTGCAAGGCGGCCGAGGTGGTGATCGCGGCCGCGGCGGCCGGCGCGGTGGCCTGGGGCGTCCGGTCCGGCGGCACCGCCCTCGGCCTGCCGGCGGGGCTGTGGCTGCTGCTCGCGACGGTGGCCGTGATCGGCTGTCAGGCCGCGCTCCTCGCACCGAGCGTGATCGGCACGATCCCGGAGACGGTGCCGGCGAACCGGCTCTCGCAGGCCAACGGTGTGTTCGCGGTCGTCACGCTCGCCGCCACGCTGGTGGGCATGTCCGTGGGCAACTGGCTGGCGGACGGCACCGTCGTGCCGCAGCCGGGCGAGCTGCACTCGGCGCCGACCTGGGCCCACGCGGTCCTGCCAGGGGTGGCGCTGGTGGGCCTCGCGCTGGCGGGATGGGCCGCCGGACTGTTCCTCGTGCAGCGACCGGCGGCCGATCCGCGGGCGGCCGTGCCCTGGAACGCGTTGGCCCGCACGTGGTCCGACCTCCGGGAACTGGCGTCGATCCGCGAACTGGCTGCGGCGGCCGCGGGGATCGTGTTCTTCTGGGCGCTGGGGGCCGTGGCTCAACTCAACGTGGACCAGTACGCCACCGAGGCGGGGGCCGCGTCACAGGGGCAGATCGTGCCTCTTCTGGTCGCGCTGGTGGCGGGCATCGGCCTGGGCAGTCTGCTCGCGGGCCGCGTGTCGCAGGCGGGGGTCGATCTGGGGCTCGTTCCGGCGGGCGGCTTGGTGATGGCGGCCGCGTCGTTCGCGCTGGCATGCGGGCCGGCGACGCTGTTCGGCGCCGCGGCCGCCGGCTGGGCGTGGTGGTTCGCCGTGGCGATGCTGTTCACGCTCGGACTCGGGGCGGGCGTGTTCGACGTGCCGCTGGAGGCGGCCTTTCAGGAACGGAGCCCTGCAGCCCGTCGGGGCGCGCTCCTCGCGGCCGTGAACCTGCTCACGTTCGCCGGGATGTTCGCCGCCTCCCTCCTGTATGGCGCGGCGCGGACGCACGTCGGAGCGGCGTCCACTCCCCTGCTCTCCGCCCGGGCCCTGTTCGGGCTGTTCGGGCTGCTGGCGCTCGGCGCGGCCGCTGTCGCGACGTGGGCCGCCCCGCGGGCCGCGCTCAAGCTGCTCGTGCGGGCGATCGTGAATGCCGGCTACCGCTACCGCGTGAAGCACCTCGAGCACCTGCCGGCCACCGGCCCGGTCGTCGTCGTCGCCAACCATCTGTCGTGGCTCGATGGCTTTCTCCTTCCGCTCGCCACCCCGCGGCCGCTGCGGATGGTCGTCTACGGCCCCAACATCCGCGGCCGATTCCTGAGGATGCTCGCCGACCAGTGGAGGTTCATCCTGTTCGACCCGCGGCCGAAGTCGATCGGCCAGGCGCTGAAGGCGATCCAGACGGGCCTGGCCGACGGCGACGCGATCGGCATCTTCTGCGAGGGGGGCATCTCCCGCACGGGCCAGATCCTCGGGTTCAAGCGGGGGCTCGAGTGGCTCCTCGAGCGGGTCGAGGCGCCCATCCTCCCGGTGCACATCGACGGCCTGTGGGGCAGCACGCTCACGTTTTCCGAGGGACGGTACTTCACGAAGCGGCCACGGTTGTTGTTCCCCGACGGCTTCCGTCGCCCACTGACGCTGCGGTTCGGCACGCCGTTGCCGGTCGGCGCCCATCCGAACGAGGCCCGCCTCGCGCTCCAGGAGCTCGCGGCGGTGAGCGTGCGCGAGCGGATGCTCGCCGCCCGCGCCGTGCCGCCGGTCGGCGCGAGCCGAGCCGCCTGGGCCGCCCATGCCGCCACCGCAGAGGCGTTCGACGGCGCCTGCCTGGTGCGCCGCGACGATCGGCTGGTCGCCTCGCTCGCAGCCGGCGACCCGCTGCACGAGTCGCTCGGTCTGCATGCCACGCACCTGCTCGGCATCGAGGCCCGCGGGATCGCCGCGTCGGGCACGGCCGCCGAGATCGCCCGGGCGCTCGCGGCGGCGAAGGCGACGATCTGGCTGGCGCGCGTCGAGCAGGTCGAGGCTCTTGCCGCGGCGGTTGAAGCGGCTGAGGCGGACGCGGGCTTCGCGGCGCGTCTGTGCGTCGTCGTGATGCCGATCGCCTCCTCCAGCGAACTGCCGCGGGCCCGCGCGGCGAGCGACCGCTTCAAGGCCGCCTGCGGCGTCGAGCCCGTCGTCGCCTACGCCCCGCCCGCAGCCGCCGGGCTGGTGGCGATGAACACGCCGCCGGCGCGGATCACGTGGGATCACGAGGCGATCTGCAAGCCCGAGACCGTGGGCCGGGTGATCAACGGCGTGGTGGTGTGGCCGCATGCAGCCGATCGAGCCCGCCTCGGCCTGCCGGCACTTCCGGAGCCCCCTGCCCTCGGCGAATCATCGCGGACGCTGGCGATCGGGGCCACGTTCGCCGGTGGTCTGGGTGACGCTCCGCGGGCCGTGCTTCTCGCGGAGGCGTTCGACGTCGACGGCGACGGCTTCCTCGTGCCACGGCAGGCGTGACCGGTCGGCCGCGTCTCCGGCCGTCCCCGGCGTTTTCGCAGAAACCATTGGTCGCGGGCCGCGGCTTCGGTATCCTTCGAAGGAGTCGCACCCGTAGCTCAATTGGATAGAGCATCGGTCTACGGAACCGAAGGTTGAAGGTTCGAGCCCTTCCGGGTGTATTCGGAGTGAACCTGCCGCCTGGATGGCGGCATTTCTCTGGGGAGGCGCCGGCTTCGGGCTCCCCGTGCTCCATCGCCGGTCAGGAGGGCAGCTGATATCGCCCGCAATCGGAGCCGGCGGTAGGCATGCTCGCCTCCGGTCGTGTTGAGAGTACAGGACTCGTGGGTTTTGATCAGGCGCCGATAGTCCTCAACGACTCCCTTCGTCTGCGCGTGCCCACCGACCGACTCCGCCGAAACTTCTTTGCGCCTACGAGTTGGGGAGGCGAGGGGCTGCCCCTGCCGTTGAGACGGCGTATGTGACCAGCGGAGCCATGGATGGCGCAGCGCAGGCACATCCGAGTGAGCGAAGGCCACGAGGGCCGCAGCGAACGTCCGGCGAGACGGTACGGGGCTGCCCCGAGCCGGCGCGCGTCCGAATCGGGCTTGGGGCATTCGGGCGGGGGTCGTTACGCTCTCGGGCATGGAACGTCCGTCCAGCACCGTGCATCGCGTCGTCGGGTTCGATCCGGGGCTCAATGTCACCGGCTATGGCGTCGTCGAATGCGATGGGCCGCGGGTGCGGCTCGTCGAGGCGGGCACCGTGCGGTCGAAGGGCGAATCGCTCGAGGAGCGGCTGCACACGATTCATGCCGGCGTGAGCGAGGTGATCGCCGCGCTCAAGCCGACGGCGATGGCGATCGAGCAGGTGTTCTCGCACGCCAAGTTTCCCAAGACGGCGATCCTCCTCGGCCACGCCCGGGGCGTGATCTGCCTGGCGGGCGTGCAGGCCGGGCTCGCCGTGCACCACTATCTGCCAAATCGCGTGAAGAGCACGCTCACAGGCAGCGGCCACGCCGCCAAGGAGCAGATGCAGGCCGCCGTGCAGCGGGAACTCGCCCTCGCCGCGCGGCCCGAGCCGGCCGATGCGGCCGATGCCCTGGCCGTGGCCCTCGCCGACTACCACCTGCGGCTCCGGCCATTGTTCTTCGGCACCACGATCGTGCGCGTGCAGAGCGCCCGACACTGACAGGCATTCGGCCCCAGGAAACGCTCGCGATGATCACGAAAATCTCCGGCACGGTGGACCGCGTCGACTCGACCGGCAACGCGATCGAACTGGCCGTCGGCCCGGTCGTCCACGAGGTGCTCGTCACGGAACTCGTGCGACGCGGCCTGCAGCAGAAGCTCGGCCAGCCCGTCACGCTCCACACGCTCGAATATCTCGAGGGCAACCCCACGCGCGGCAACATGGTGCCGCGGATCGTGGGCTTCCTGACGGAAGTCGAGCGGGAGTTTTTCGAACTGATCTGCGAGGTCGACGGCGTGGGCGTGCGCAAGGCGTTGCGGGCGATCATCCGGCCCGTAGGCGAGATCGCGGCGGCGATCGACGAGCAGGATGTGAAGTTGCTTGCCACGCTGCCCGGCATCGGTGCCGCCACCGCCGAACGCATGGTGGCGAAGCTGCGCCGGCGGATGCCGAAATTCGCCCTCCTCGTGGCCCGCGACGCACCGGGCGAGGCCGTCGCCGGCGACGTGCTCGCCGAAACCTTCGAGGTGCTGCGCTCGCTCGGCCACTCCGACTCCGACGCCCGCCGCCTCACCGACGCCCTGCGGCAGGAAAAGAAGAAGCCGAAGGACGTGCAGGAAGCCCTCGAGGCTATCTACCGCCAGATGCACAAGCCGCGCGCGGGGTGAGCGCTGCGCCGGCTTCGGGCTCCCCGTGTCCCGTTCGCCGGACGTTCGCTGCGTTGGACGCGCCGGCTCGGGACTGCCCAGCCCCGCTCGCTTGACGTTCGCCTCGGCCCTCCCGGCCTCGGCTCTCTGCGTGTCCGCTTCGCTTTCGGCATCCATGCCTGCGCTCGCTCCCACAGTCCGCTCGAGGGCATGGGCAGCCCCGAGCCTCCTCAACTGAAAGAGGGAGGCTCGGGGTTACCCCGACCGTTGAGCCGGCGTACGCAGACAAGCGGAGCCAGGATGGCGAAGCGCAGTCGGAGTCGAGTGAGTGAAGCCCAGGATGGGCGCAACGAACGTCCGGCGAAACGGTACGGGGCGACCCTGAGCCGGATTGGGCGCGTCGAGGGAAAGCATGACAGGCTGGAGCCTGTCGGACGGCAAGCGAGACGCTTGCCCCACAGGACGGCAAGTGCCGTGCCGAACAGGATTGCCAGGATGGCCGTAGTGAGCGTCCGGCGAGACGGTACGGGGTAACCCCGAGCCGGCTTGGGCGCGCTGACGCGATTGCGACGGTGACCGGTTCTTGGGGGATCGGGTACGCTGCGGCGAGGAGACGGGCATGACCAGCTTTCGTGAACCCAGCCTGCAGGCGGCCGAGGAACAGCCGCCGGAGGACCGCGCGCTGCGGCCGCAGCGGATGGCCGAGATGGTCGGGCAGCGGGCCGTGTATGAGCGGCTCGAGATCGCGATCGACGCGGCCCGGAAGCGGGGGGAAACGCTCGGCCACATCCTGCTCGACGGGCCGCCCGGGCTCGGCAAGACGACGTTCGCCACGTGCATTCCGCGCGAACTGGGGACGACGCTCCAGATCGCCAGTGGGGCGGCGCTCGCGGCGCCGAAGGATCTGCTGCCCTATCTCACGAACGCCGCCGAGGGTTCGGTGCTGTTCATCGATGAGATCCATCGGCTGCCGATCGCCGTCGAGGAATTCCTCTATCCGGCGATGGAGGACTTCCGGATCGACATCACGCTCGGCGACGGTGTCGCGGCCCGCACGATCAACATGCCGCTGCGGCCGTTCACGCTCGTGGGGGCGACGACCCGGGCGGGGCTGATCTCGGCGCCGCTCCGCGACCGGTTCGTGATCCGCGAGCACCTCGACTACTACTCGCCGGCGGAGCTCGCGGAGATCGTCCGCCGTTCGGCGGCCAAGCTTCAGATGCCGATGGACGACGCGTCGGCCGACGAGATCGCCCGACGCAGCCGAGGCACGCCGCGGTTGGCCAACAACCGCCTCCGCTGGATCCGCGACTTCTCCACGAGCCGCGCGGGCGGCGCGATCGACGTGGAGATCGCACGATCGGCGCTCGAGATGCAGGGGATCGACGAGCTGGGCCTCGACGGGTTCGACAGGAAGTACCTGGAGACGATCCAGAGGGTGTTCGCGGGCGGGCCGGTGGGGATCGAGGCGATCGCCCACACGATGAGTTCCGCGGCCGACACGCTCGAGGACGACGTGGAGCCGTTTCTGCTGCGGTGCGAGCTCGTGATCCGCACGCCACGGGGGCGGAGGATCACGCCCAAGGGCGAGGAGCACCTCGGCACGCCGCCGCAGCCGGGGCGCCAAAACACCCTGTTTTGAGCCGTCGGATTGACCGCCCGGCGACGCGGCGGCTAGATTCTGGGGCTCGATACCAGCCCTCAGGTGACCCATGGCCGTTCCCAAGCGACGTCAGTCGAACCAGAAGACGCGGTCCCGCCGCGCCCACGATTTCCTCACGCCTCGGCAGTTGACGTTCTGCTCGAACTGCGGCAAGGCGGTGCCGACGCACCGGATCTGCGGCACCTGCGGCCACTACATGGGCCGGCCCGTCGTCAAGACCGAGGACTGACGCCTTGGCCGACGCAGGGCCCGCGGCGGGCAGTCGCACGGCGATCGTGTTTCCCGGCCAGGGGGCCCAGTCGGTGGGCATGGTGGGGCCCTGGTGTGTCGAGCATCCTCCCGCTCGCGCGCTCTTCGATCGGGCCGCCGAGATCCTCGGCTACGACCTCTCCGCGGTCTGCGCGGAGGGGCCCGCGGGTCGGCTCAACACCACGGCGGTGAGCCAGCCCGCGATCCTCGTGACGAGCCTTGCGCTGCTCGAAGTGCTGCGCGGCCGCGGCGAACCGGCCCTCGATGCGGCGTCGATCACGGCCGGTCTGTCGCTCGGCGAGTACACCGCCCTCGTGTTCGCCGGGGCGCTCGGGTTCGACGACGCCGTGCGGCTCGTCGACGTGCGCGGGCGGGCGATGCAGGAGTGTGCCGAACAGCGGCCCGGGGCGATGGTCGCCGTGCTCGGCCTCGAGCGGGCCCAGGTCGCGGCCCTCTGCGACGAAGCCCGCGAAGACGACGTGCTCGGCGTGGCGAACGTCCTCTGCCCCGGCAATGTGGTGGCCTCCGGATCGGCCGCCGCCTGTCGGCGGCTGGAATCGGCAGCGGCCGCCGCCGGAGCGATGAAGTGCGTGCCGCTCGAGGTCGCCGGGGCGTTTCACACCGCGTTGATGGAACCTGCCGTGGCCCGCCTGTCGGAGGCCCTCGCGGCCACCGAGATCCGCCGGCCCCGGATCCCCGTGGTGAGCAACGTGGATGCCAGGCCCCACGATGACCCCGCGGAAATTCGCCAACTCCTCGCCCGGCAGGTGGTCGGGGTTGTCGAATGGCAGGCATCGGTGGAACATCTGCTCGCCACGGGCGTGCGCACGGTCTGGGAGGTCGGGCCTGGCCGCGTGCTCCGGGGGCTGATGAAGCGGATCGATCGGAGCGTCGCCTGCCATGGCGTGCTCGACTGAAGGCCGACCCGGTGCGGTGACATCTCCAAGGAGGGCCAGCGATGGCGGACGACAAGCAGGCGCAGGCTGAACCGAAACGGGTGCGGGTGGATCTGGCGGGCCAGGTCGCCGTCGTCACCGGGGCATCGCAGGGCATCGGCCGCGCGATCGCCGAGACGCTCGCGGCCAACGGCGCCACCGTGGCCCTCGTGGCCCGCAGCGCCGGAAAACTGGCCGACGTGGCGGCCGGCATCCGGGCGGCGGGCGGCACGGCGGAAGAGTTTCCCTGCGATGTTTCCAAGGCCGCCGACGTGCAGGCCGTCGTGGACGCCATCCATGCCAAGTTCGGCCGGATCGACATCCTCGTGAACAACGCGGGCGTGACCCGCGACACGCTCCTGCCGCGGATGAGCGACGAGGAGTGGGACGAGGTGCTGACCACCAATCTCCGCGGGCCATTCCTGTTCATGCGGGCCGCCAGCCGGCCGATGATGCAGCAGCGCTACGGCCGGATCGTGAACGTCGCCAGTGTCTCCGGGTTGATCGGCAACCCGGGCCAGGCGAACTACTCGGCCTCGAAAGCGGGGCTCGTCGGGCTCACGCGGACGGTGGCCAAGGAACTCGCGGGCCGGAAGGTCACGGTCAACGCCGTCGCGCCCGGCTTCATCGCCAGCGACATGACGGCGGCCCTCGGCCCCGCGCTTCTCGACGAGGTCAAGAAGCGGGTGCCTGCCAAGCGGCTCGGCGAGGCCTGGGAGATCGCCGAGGCGGTGCTGTTTCTGGTGGGGCCGTCGTCCGGCTACATCACGGCTCAGGTTCTCACGATCGACGGCGGCCTGATCGGATAGGTCGCGTGGAACCCCCCGTCCCCGGTCTGGACACCACGGACCGGCAACGGGTATATCTTGCCCCATCGGCACAGACGGTCCGATGGCCGGTCGTATCAGGAGGATTCAAAAGGTGGCTTCAGTTCAAGAGCGAGTGATTGACATCGTGGCGTCCCAGCTCGGGGTGAGCAAGGAGCAGATCACCCCCGAGACGTCGTTCATCAACGACCTGGGGGCCGATTCGCTCGACACCGTGGAGTTGGTCATGGAACTCGAGGAGGAGTTCGAGATCAACATCCCCGACGATGCGGCCGAGAAGATCCAGACCGTCGGCCAGGCGGTGGAGTTCATCGAAAAGCATCAAGCCTGACGGTGCGTTGAATGAAGCGACGCGTCGCGGTCACTGGCCTGGGTGTCGTCACATCCCTGGGCCGGCCTCTGGAATCCGTCTGGGATCGCCTCGTGCGCGGTGAAAGCGGCGTGGGGCCGATCACGCTGTTCGACGTCGCGGGCTATCGCGTGCAGTTCGGCGGGCAGGTGCCCTGGGAGCCGGAGAAGGAGGACATCGCGAACCCGAAGGAGCTCAAGCGGCTCGACCGGTTCACGCAGTTCGCCATCGCCTCGGCCAAGGACGCCGTCGCCGACTCCGGGATCGACTTCGCCAAGGAAGAGCCCTATCGCTGCGGCGTCGTGATCGGCTCCGGCATCGGCGGCCTGTGGGAGTTCGAGGTCCAGGAGGAGCGGTTGCTGCACAAGGGTATCGACAAGGTGTCGCCGTTCACGATCCCGAAGCTGATGGTGAATTCGGCGAGCGGCCACGTCTCGAGCCTGTTCGGCATCAAGGGGCCGAATTTCGCCGTCGCCACGGCGTGTGCCAGCGCCGCCAATTCGATCGGTTCGGCGTTGCGGGCGATCCAGTACGGCGACGCCGACGTGATGGTCGCCGGCGGGAGCGAGGCCGCCCTCACCCCGATCGGCCTGGCCGGCTTTCAGAACATGCGGGCCCTGTCGTTCCGCACCGACGCGCCGCAGCAGGCCAGCCGGCCGTTCGACGTCGACCGCGACGGGTTCGTGCTCTCCGAGGGCGCCGGCGTCGTCGTGCTCGAGGAGTTCGAGCACGCCCGGAAGCGTGGAGCCCGGATGTACGGCGAGCTCGTCGGCTACGGCGCGAGCGGGGACGCCGGTCATATCACGCAGCCCGACGAGGAGGGGCGTGGCGCCGGCCGTGCCATGGCGATGGCCCTCGAGGACGCCGGGCTCGCCCCCGCGGCGGTCCGCTACATCAACGCCCATGGCACGAGCACGCCGCTCGGCGACAAGGCCGAGACGGTCGCGGTGAAGCGGGTGTTCGGCGAGCACGCCAGGAAGCTCGCGATCTCGAGCACGAAGAGCCAGCTCGGCCACACGCTCGGTGCCAGCGGCGGCATCGAACTCGTGGTCTGTGCCCTCACGGTATCGCGCGGCATCATCGCCCCGACGATCAACCTCGATACGCCCGACCCCGACTGCGATCTCGACTACACGCCGAAGGTGGCCCGTGAGGCGCAGGTTGAAGTGGCGATGAGCAACAGCTTCGGCTTCGGCGGCCACAACGCGAGCCTCGTGCTGCGGCGTATCTGACGCGTTGGCTTTGGGCTCCCCGTATCCCGTCGCCGGACCGCAGGGCAGGTGACAAATACCCGCATTCGGAGCCAAGGGAGGCATGCTCGAGGGATGCGTCACGGAACGGCACGGCATCGTGCCGTCCGTTCCTTGGCCGACCTCCGTCGGCTGGTGATGACCCGGCCTTCCAGGCCTAGCGTTCTTTCGTCCTCAACGACTCCCTTCGTCTGCGCGTGCCCACCGACCGACTCCGCCGAAAGTCCTTGGCGCCTACGAGTTGAGGAGGCTGCGGGCCACCCGTGTCCCTTGAGCCGGCGTTTGCGACCAGCGGAGCCATCTTCACGCGAACACCCGGCATCGTGCCGCTGTTCGCTTGGCGGGCCTCCGCCCGCTGGTGCTGACCCGGGCCTCCGGCCCTGACGGAGAGCGTGTGGGAGCCGAGCTTTGCTCGGCGACCGTAAGCCGTCGCCGACGCCGGGACGGCGGCGACGGCGCGACACTCGCCAGGCGCAGCGCCAGTCGCTCCGAGTGAGCCGAAGCCTGGAGGGCGAAGGCGAACGTCCGGCGAGGGGGATCGGGTGGCACGCAGCCGGCGCGCAACGTCTCGTGAACGTCCGGCGACGGGATATGGGGAGCCCGAAGCCGGCGCAATCCTTGATCAAGGCATTTCGGCCTGTTCGGGAATTGCCCGCTCGCCGTAAAGTCAGGGCGTCCCGGGAAGGATCCCATGGCTCGCGCCCGCTGGCCTTTCGTGCTCGTCGCCTGCGCGCTGCCCTGTGCGGCCTCGGCGCAGCTCCCCACCGATGCCGGGCAGGTCTATCGCACCTACGACATCGCCCCGTTCGTGCAGCGGCACGGGGCGGGGAGCCAGCGGCACGTCGTGGACTGGGTGCTGCAGGAAACGGGGTACGCGAGTTGGCACGGGGACGTCGTGGCGTCGCTTTCCGCCGACGCGACGCAACTCAAGTGCTACCACACGCCGGCGATGCAGACGCGGGTCGCGGAGATCGCGGCCCGGTTCACGGAAGATGCCGCGGCGCCGCATCGGTTTTCGATCCGGGTGCTCGGCATCGGCAGCCCGTCCTGGCGGAACGACGCCCGGGCCCTGCTCGACCCGATTCCGGCGGCGACGCCGGGGGTGCAGGCGTGGATCATGGCGCGGGAGGAGGCCGCGGTGCTCATCGCGCTGTTGCGCCGTCGGGGCGACTGCCAGGAACTGCCGACCGGGCCGGTGTTGGCGGGCAACGGCCTGCCGGCCGTGCTGGCGGGTGGACGGAAACGGCCCTACGTGCAGGACGTGGTGCCCCGCCCCGATGCCTGGCCGGGTTGGCAGACGCTGGGGGCCAGTTGCGACGAGGGGATGATGCTCGACGTGCAGCCGCTCCTGTCCCGCGACGGGACCGCCGTGGAGGCGGTATTCCGCTGTCGGATCGATCAGATCGAGCGGATGGCGCCGGTCACGCTCACGGTGCCCACGTCGGACGGCCAGCGGGTGCAGGTGGAGGTGCCGCAGTTGTCGGCGGTCAGGGTCGGAGAGCGGTTTCGCTGGCCGTCGAACCAGGTGTTGGTCGTGGGGTTGGGGTTGGTGCCGTGGCCGGTTCCCGGGCAAAATACCGCAAGTTCCGCCGCGATTCTCACCGACGCCAAGCGGACCGACGTCGTGGTGGTGGTGGAGCCCCGGCTGGGATCCTCGCCATAATCGACTCCGCCGGTTTCCCCCCACGTTTCTCCGAGGAATGCTCCCCCATGCGTCCCGCCCCAGACCGTCGCGTCGTGATCACCGGCATGGGAGTGGTTTGTCCGCTCGGTCTCTCGCTCGAAGCCCTTTGGGACGGCCTCGTCTCCGGCCGCAGCGCGGTCGGGCCGCTGGAGTCGTTTGCCGCCGCGGGGTTGCCGCTGCGACATGCCGCTGAAGCCCGCGAGTTCACGGGTGAAATCGACAACTTCGGGCCGCTCGACGGGGAGCGGAAGAAGGCGATCCGCAAGGGGCTGAAGGTGATGTGCCGGGAGAGCCAGATGGCCGTGGCGGCCGCCCAGCGGGCCCTGCACGACTGCGGCATCGCACCGGATCAGCATCGGCCGGAGCGGTTCGGATGCGTGTTCGGGTCCGACTACATGCTCACGCTGCCCGAAGATTTCACGGCGGCCGTGGCGGCGTGCCGGTCCGCCGAGGGCACGTTCGTGTTCGACCGCTGGGCGGGCGAAGGGATGCCACTCTTGAACCCGCTGTGGCTCCTCAAATATCTGCCCAACATGCCCGCCAGCCACATCGCCATCTACAACGACCTCCGGGGGCCGAGCAACTCGGTCACGATCCGGGAGGCCAGCGGCCACCTCGCGATCGGCGAGGCGACGATGACGATCCAACGCGGGGCCGCCGACGTCATGCTCGCGGGTGCCACGGGCACCCGCGTGCATCCGATGAAGACGGTGCACGCGCTGCAGAGCGAGCAGGTCGCGCTGGGCGACGGCGATCCCACCCGCTGGAGCCGTCCGTTCGACCGGGATCGCAAGGGCATGGTGCTCGGCGAGGGGGCCGCGGTGCTCGTGCTCGAAGAACTGGACCATGCCCTCGCCCGCGGGGCCCGGGTGTACGGCGAGGTCGTCGGTCATGCCGCCCGGCAGTCGAGCGACGCCTCCGGCGTGGGCATGCGCAGGCGGGCGTTGATGCTCTCCATGCGCGGGGCGCTCGCCAAGGCCGGCGACGCGGCGACGCGGCTGGGCCACGTGCATGCCCACGGCCTGAGCACCGTGACGGGCGACCGGGACGAGGCGGCCGCCCTGCACGACGTCCTCGGTGCGGCGGTCGGGACCCTGCCCACCGTCGCCGCGAAGAGCCACTTCGGCAATCTGGGGGCGGGGAGCGGCGTGGTGGAGTGCATCGCCAGCGTGCTCGCGCTGCAACACGGCCAGTTGTTTCCGCTGCTCAACCACGAGGCCGCCGATCCCGACTGCGGGATCCGCCCCGCCCGCGCAGGCGATCCGGCGGGTGAACTGTTCGTCTCGTCGGCGGTGACGCCGCAGGGACAGGCGGCATCGGTGGTGATCCGCGGCTGGCAACTCACGGCCTGACGCGGTCCGCACCTGCTTGACAGTCCGCCGCAGGTGCAATACCTTTCACGGGTTGCGTCGAGTTCAATTGGCTGATTGGCTGCTGGTTCACCGATACGCTTCCAGGCCTTCCTCCCGGAAGGCTGCGGCGCCCTGGTCGTTTATGGCGTCGGTTCGCCGGCACGCCATAGGCCTTGATCGCACGCCGAATTGCCCGCGAAGCGAGTCCCAGAGTCCATGAAGCCCGAAGAAATTCTCCGCATCGTCGACGCGATCCATCGCGACAAGAACATCGACAAGGAGATCGTCTTCCAGGCGATCGAGGCGGCGCTCGTCACGGCCCTCCTCCGTCAGTACGGCGAGGATGCCCAGATCAGCATCACGATCGATCGCGTGGACGGCCGCGTCAGCGGCGTGCGTGACGGTGTCGAGATCGACACGCAGGAACTCTCGGGCCGCATCGGCGCCCAGACCGCCAAGCAGGTGATCATCCAGAAGATCCGCGAAGCTGAGCGCGACTCGATCCACGACGAGTTCGAGGAGCAGATCGGGCACATGGTCTCGGGCGTGGTCACCCGCTTCGAGGGAGCGACGGCCACCGTGACCCTCGGTGCCACCGAGGCGATCCTGCCGCGGAGCGAGCAGATCCCGGGAGAGTCGTATCATCCCAACGAACGGATCCGCGCCACCATCTTCGAGGTGCGGAAGGTCGGCAGCCGCGTGAAGATCATCCTCTCGCGGATCCGTCCGCAGTTGGTGCAGCGGCTGTTCGAGCAGGAGATCCCCGAGATCGCCGACGGCGTGATCGAGATCCGGGCGATCTCCCGCGAGCCCGGGTATCGCAGCAAGGTGGCCGTGATCAGTTCCGACTCGCGCGTGGATTGCGTCGGGGCGTGCGTGGGCGTGCGCGGCAACCGCATCAAGAACATCGTCGAGGAGCTCGGCGGGGAACGGATCGACATCGTGCGCTGGAGCGACGACCTCCAGGTGCTCGTGCCGAACGCCCTCCAGCCGGCCGAGGTGGATGAGGTGATCCTGTGCCAGATGCTGGGCCGCGGGATCGTGCTCGTCCGCGAGGATCAGCTGTCGCTTGCCATCGGCCGCCGCGGACAGAACGTGCGGCTGGCGAGCAAGCTCTGCGGCTGGGACATCGAGATCATGACGCGGGAGGAACTCGATCAGCAGATCGAGCGGGCCGTCACCGGCTTCTCGTCGATCGAGGGGCTGGATGAGTCGGTCGCGGAGCGGCTCGTGGGGGAGGGCTTCCTGTCCTATGACGACCTGTCGGTCATCGAGCCTGACGATCTCATGGAGATCGGAGGGCTGTCCGCCGAGGCCGTGGAGGCGATCGTCAACGAAGCGGAGCGACGGGCCCAGCTCGCCGAGGAGGCCGCCGCCGACGAGCGGCGCAAGCAGCGTGAGCAGGATCGGATCGAGAAGGCGACCGCCGACGCGGCGGCCGCGGAGGCGGCGGCCAGGCAGGATTCCGGCGGCGTGGATGCGGTCGCCTCCGGAGACGCCGCCGCGGCCGATGGCGGTGCGTGATGGCTTCGGATCGTGGCGGGTGGCGGTTTGATTCGGTGTGTGACGGCGGCGAGGATGAACGACCTGACGACAACAGCCGGGTGAGGTTCGCGTGGCGGTTCGGATCTATACGTTGGCGAAGGAGCTCAAGATCGACAGCAAAGAGCTGGTCGAGCTCTGCACCCGCGCCGGCATCCAGGACAAGGGATCCGCTCTGGCGAGCATGACGGACGAGGAGGTCGTCAAGCTCAAGGAATTCATCGCGACGAAGTCCCGGCCCGCCCCGGCCGTGGCGAAGCCGGCGGCGCCCGTCCGGCCCGCGTCGCCCCAGCAGCTCAAGCGTGAGGACTACATCGCCCCGGCGGGCGTGGCGCGCGCCAAACCGCCGGAACCGCCGCCTGCGGCAGCGGAGAAGCCCCCGGCACCGAAGCCTGGCCCGGTGGAAGTCAAGCCACGACCTGCCGGACTGCGGCCGCTCTCCCCCGGCGGGCAGCGACCCGGCGGCGATGGGCCGAAGCCCGTGCCCCGCCCGGCGTTCAAGCTGGCGCCGCTACCTGCCGCATCGCGTCCGATGCCGACCGCGCGGTCTCCGCAGGAACCACCCGCGCAGAAGCCCGACGTCAAGTTGCCGCTGGATGCGATCCGCAGCGCCAAGGCGGGCGGCGCCAAGCCTCTCGCCGATCACATGCGAAAGCATGAGCAGCGGCAGGCGGAAGCGGCGCGGTTGAAGACGGGCGGAACGGGCGCGTCGCCGCGGGGTGGACTGCGGGGCGGCATGGCCCCGGTCCCGCCGCCGATGGAGCCCGGTATCCGGCCGCGGCGGACGCCCGGCAAGTCGCAGACGCCGGGCGGTGATGATCTGCTCGGCGGCCGCGAGGCCAGGCAACTCAACCGCAAGCGCGGCACCGATTCCCGCGGCCCGCTCGGGGACGACGACGACGGCGCCGGCCGGCGCCGTCGCGGACCGAAGCAGCGTCGCGGTGCCTCGGTCTCGACCGCCGCCCCGCGGAAGACCAACGCCTCGATCCAGGTGCCATGCACCGTGCGGGCGTTCTCGGAGGCGATCGGGTTGCCCGCCAGCGCGGTCCTGAAAAGTCTGCTCGCCTTCGGCATGGAATCGATGCCGAGCATGGGTTCGATGCTCGACCGCGACACGGTGGAGTTGCTGGCCGCGGAACTCGGCGTGCAGCTCGACATCAAGACCGCCGAGGATCTCGAGAAGGACCTTCTGGCGGGCTTCGACGCCGTGGACGAGGATCCCGCCCTGCGTCAGCCGCGGGCCCCGGTGGTGACATTCCTCGGGCACGTCGATCACGGAAAGACGTCGCTCCTCGACCGGATTTTGGGCATCGACGTCGCGGCCCGCGAAAGCGGCGGGATCACGCAGCACATGCGGGCCTACTCGGTGAAGCGCAACGCTCGCCCGATCACGTTCGTGGACACGCCGGGTCACGAGGCCTTCACGCAGATGCGGGCCCGGGGCGCGAACGTGACCGACTGCGCCGTGCTGGTCGTGGCGGCCGACGACGGCCTGATGCCCCAGACCGAGGAGGCGATCAGCCACGCCAAGGCGGCCGGCGTGCCGATCGTCGTGGCGATCAACAAGATCGATCTGCCGGGTGCGGACGTGCAGCGGGTGTACCAGCAACTGGCCGCCAACGAGCTCCTGCCGACGGAGTGGGGCGGTGAGACGGAGGTCGTGAAGACGAGCGCGGTCACGGGCGAGGGCATCGATCAACTCCTCGACACGCTGCTGACGATCGCCGAGTTGCACGACCTCCGGGCCAACCCTGATCGGGCCTCGGCCGGCGTCTGCCTCGACGCCTCCGTGCACGAGGGCCGCGGCGTGGTCGCCTGCCTGCTCGTGCAGAAGGGCACGCTGCGGGTCGGCGATGCGGTGGTCTGCGGCGAGGCGAGCGGCAACGTGAAGTCGATGACCGACACGATCTCCAAGAAGAAGCTCACCGAGGCCGGCCCGGCCACCCCGGTGTTCGTGACCGGGCTCGACACGCCTCCCGGTGCCGGTGACCGGTTCCAGGTGGTCGATTCGATCGCGCTGGCCCGCGAGGTGGCGCTCAAGCGGAGCTCGATTTCGCGGCACTCGAGCCTGATCGCCGCGCCGGTGCACGTGACGCTGGAGAACCTCCACGACCGGCTCGGCGCGGAGAAGGCGCCGACGCTCAATCTCATCCTGCGGGCCGACGTGCGCGGATCGATCGAGGCGATCCTCAAGGAGCTCCAGAAGCTCGAGCATCCGGAGGTCAAGATCCGAGTGCTGCAGGCGACCGTGGGAGGCGTGACCGAGGCGGACGTCGCGCTCGCCGACGCATCCGACGCGGTGATCATCGCGTTCAATGTCGTGCCCGACGAGCGGGCCCGTGGACTGGCCGAGGATCGCGGGGTGCAGGTGCGGCGGTACGAGATCATCTACCAGGTCACCGACGACCTGAAGAAGGCGCTCGAGGGGATGCTCGCGCCGGAGAAGCGTGAGACCGAGCTCGGACGGGCCGTCGTGCAGCGGACCTTCTCGATCAGCCGGATCGGCGTCATCGCCGGCTGCCGCGTGATCGGGGGTGTGATCGCCCGCAATGCCCGGCTTCGCGTGATCCGCGACAACCGCGTGCTCGGCGACTACGGCATCGAGTCGCTGAAGCGGGAGAAGGACGACGCCCGTGAGGTGCGCGACGGCCTCGAGTGCGGCATCAAGCTCGCCGGTTTCAACGACATCAAGGAGGGCGACATCCTCGAGTGCTATCGGATCGAGGAAGTCGCACGGACGCTGTCGTGACCACGCGCCGACAGTTGAAGGCTGCCGAGGCGGTTCGGGAGGTGGTCAGCATGGCCATCCTCACGCAGGTGCGGGATCCGCGTGTGCAGGGTGTCACGGTCACGCGGGTGGAGATGGCCCCGGACATGCGGAACGCCACCGTGCACGTGTCCGTGATGGGATCTCCCGCCCAGCAGCAGTTGGCCTTGCGCGGGCTGGCCAGTTCGGCGGGGTTTCTGCAGTCGCAGATCGCCGACCGGATCGACAGCCGGTACGTGCCGCGGCTCGCTTTCGAACTCGACGGCGGCGTCAAGCATTCCATTGAAATCGCCCGCGTCCTCGGCGAGGTGTTGCCGGCGGCGGCCGCCGGGCCGGAGGCGAAGGATCACCCACAGGAAGAGGCATGAGCACCCGCAAACCAGCACAGCCGAATCGTCAGCTTCTCGTGGCCAAGATGCACAAGGCGCTCAAGACGCTCTACAAGCCGGTCGTGCCGAACACCAGCCGGCCGATGCTGGAGCAGGTGCTGTTCGCCTGCTGCCTCGAAAACGCCCCGTACGACGTCGCCGAGAAGGCCCTCGCCCGACTGCTCAAGGGGTATTTCGACCTCAACGAAGTGCGGGTGACGACGGTCGTCGAGTTGGCGGAGACGCTGCACGACCTTCCCGATCCTGCCCGCGCGGCGCTCGCGCTGCGCCGCGTCCTGCAGAGCGTGTTCGAGTCGAGTTACGCCTTCACACTCGAGAACGCGAAGAAGCATTCGATCGCGCACGGGATCAAGACGCTCGAGCATCTGCATGGGGCGACCCCGTTCGTCGTCCACTTCGTCGCTTCGACAACGCTGGGCGGAAATTTCGTGCCACTCGACCAGGGCGCCCTGGCGGGGCTGTACCTTGCGGGCATCATCTCGCAGGAGGAGTACGATGCCGGGAAGGTGGCCGGGTTCGAGCGATTCGTGCCCAAGAAGGGGAGCGTGGAATTCAGCTCGCTGCTCCATCAATTCGGGGTCGAGGTGCTCGGCAACCTGCACGGCGCGACGGTGAAGAAGGTCCTTCAGGCGGTGAACCCGGCCGCGAAGGATCGGTTTCCAAAGCGCGGCGAACCGCTGCCGGCGCCCAACCCGCCTCCGCCCCCGGCAGGGAAGCAGGCCCAAAAGGCCGCCGATGCGGCCCGTTCGGCGGCGGAAGAGCATCGTCCGGCTGGGCCCCAGGCGGCCGCCCGGCCCGCCGGAAAAACGCCGCTGCCTCCTCCGGGATCGGGCCCGAAGCGGGCCGCCGACGGCAAGCCGATTCCCGGTTCCAAGCCCGGCCCGAAGCCGTTCGTGGTCAAACCGCTGACGATCAAGCCGCCGGCCGAGCCGGCTCCCGTCGTGAAGCCGGAGCCGAGGAAGTCCAAGGCCGACAAGCAGCCCGAAAAAAAGGCCGCCCGTCCCGAGCCCGCCGACCGCAAGAAGGCCAACAAGGCGGCCAAGAAGCCGAAGGCCGCCAAGGCCGGCTCGGCCCGGCCGCCGTCCAAGCCGGCGGACGTGAAGCGGCACTCGACCCAGCTCGTTCGGCAGAAACCACGGTGAGGCCCCGTCGGCGACGGGGGCGGTGATGGCAGGACATTCCCATTGGGCGAACATCGCCCGCAAGAAATCGCTGATCGACGCCAAGCGCGGGAAGCTCTGGAGCAAGCTCGCCAAGGCGATCATCGTGGCCGCCAAGCACGGCGGCCCCGACCCGGACGCCAACCTGCGGCTGCGGTATGCGATCGACGCCGCCAAGGCGGTCAGCATGCCCAAGGACAACATCCAGCGGGCGATCAAGACCGGCACCGGCGAGTTGAAGGGGGGCGATCTCGAGGAATCGATCTACGAGGGCTACGGCGCCGGGGGCGTGGCCGTGATGTGCGAGATCCTCACCGACAACAAGAACCGCACGGCACCCGAGATCCGGAAGATTTTCGAGATGTGTGGCGGCAAACTCGGCGGCACGGGCTGCGTGGCCTACCTCTTCGAGCGCAAGGGGTTGATCCGGGTCCCGCAGTCCGGATGCGACGAGGACCGGATCATGGAGCTCGCCCTCGAGGCCGGGGCCGACGACGTGAAGCCGGGCGGCGACAAGTGGGAGGTGACCTGCGAGCCCGCCGCGATGGCCACCGTGATCGACGCGCTCACGGCCGCCGGGATGACGGTCGAGTCGAACGAGATCGTGCGGATTCCGACCAATTCCGTCGCGGTGGACGACGTTGAGGATGCCCGCAAGGTGCTCGCGCTGATGGAGCGGCTCGACGACCACGACGACGTGCAGAGCGTCTCGGCCAACTTCAACATCCCCGACGAAGCGCTGGCGCAATTGAGCCCGTAGGGCGAGCGTCCGGCGAGAGGGTCTGGGCAGCCACGAGCCGCCGCGCGCCCAACGCGGTCTACTGTGCTGCCGCGGCCGTCTTGGTCTCGGAGTGTTCGACCTGCGGCCAGTATTCGTCGAAGTCGAACTTCGGGCTGTTGTCGAGGTCGTGGCACTCGAGGCAGTTGTTGACCGCCTTCTGCTTGCCCTCGGGGGTGTCGAGGGAGAGCACGAGTTCCTGTCGCAGCCGATCCCGCTCGGTCGTGCTCGCGCGGACGTCGCCCCGCTCGACCGCCGCGTGGGCGGCGGCCGGACCGTGGCAGTTTTCGCAGCCTTGGTGGGCGAGGTGCGGCGTGGCGGCGGCGCTTGCGAATCCCCCTTCGAACGGCTCGTAGCGCTGCGGCGCCCAGCCGACGACGTGGCATGAGAGGCACTCGGGATCGCCGTCGCGCCGCGGCGTCTGCTCCTCCAGCGTCGTGAGGGCCTTCGCATGGCTGCTCGACGCCCACACGTCGTAGGCCTCCTGGTGACAGTCGGCGCAGGCGGCGCTGCCGGCGAACCGCCGGCCGGTGGGATGGCGGACGGGCACGAGCCCGAGTCCGGAGAGGCCCAGCGATTCGAGTTGCCGTTGATAGGCGGCCAGCAGGCGAATCATGTCGGACGACTCGCCCCAGCGGGCATCGAGCGGCACCCGCTGCGAGCGGATCGGCGTCTGTGGATCGGCGAACAGACCGATCGCCACCGCGAACATGCCCTTGTGGCCGAGTTCGACGAGCCTCGCCTTGCCGCCCGGGAGCACGGGGAGCGTCGCGGGCGGCTCGTCGGCTCCGCCGGCCGTGGCGACGATGTCGAACTGGGGGAAACTGGCCGCCAGCGCCTTTGACTCCTCCGGGTCGGCCCACGCCAGCAGGATCTGGTGGGAGCAGCCGGCCTTCTGGAGATCGGCGGCCACGCCCTGGAGCGCCTCCGCGGCCGGCCGCACCTCGACGGCGTCGTTGGTGATCTCCGCCGCCTGCTTCGCGCCCAGCACGGCGGTGATCCCGATCCGCAAACCTCCCGACTCGACGACCCGGAACCGCGGCGTGATGTTGGCGTCGAGCCCGAGCAGGCCGACGTTGGCACTGATGAACGGGGTCGGCTGGTCGCCGACGGGAGCCACCGCGGCGACGAGTTCCTCGGCGGGCAGCCGGAGATCGTTCGGCCCGAGCCCCACGCCCGCGTAGCCCATCGCCCGCAGTCCGTCGGCGATCGACTGGAACTTGACCTCCGACTGCCGGCCGAACCGCCGGACCTGGTCGCCGAGATCGACCGCGACGACCGGCCAGCCCGCGCCGGCCACGGCCCGGAGAAAATTCTGCCGGCGGCTGAGCCCGCCCTTCTGGTTTTCCTTGCCCGTGCAGCCGCAGGGCTCGATGTAGCCGTCGAGTTCACCCGTGAGCACGATGAGCACGCGCGGGTTCGGCCACTCGGCGAAGACGCCCCCGTTCCGCTGCGTGAAGGTCTCGACCGTGGCGGGCGTCACGTCGGCACCGCGGTCGGGACGGGCGGCGCCGGCGACGCCGTGCGCGAGCAGGGCGAACGTGGCGGCAAGGACCGCGGGCGGGCAGCGACGGGTGGGCGTGTGCACGATGTTCATGGGCCGATGACGACGCAGACGGGAATGGAAAACACCGGGGTCTCCGGGTGGCCGGTGTCGAGGACGATCCTTCCGGCGGGGCCTTGGTCGGAACAGCGATGGTTCGCCGGCGGACTCCCGGGGGGGATCGTGATCGAGATCGGGATCCTCACCATGCCCCTGTCTCCCACCGGTTTGGCGGCGCCGACCTCGACCACGAGCGTCCCGGGCAGCACCTCGCGGACCGTCGGCTTGACCGCGGTCGCATGCGGACCCTTCGCGGTCAGAAACACCTCCGTCCGGCTGCCGGTCCGGCCCGACACGGTGCCGAGCAGCAGCGCCTGGCGGGAGGAATCCCATGCGCCGCCCGCCAACGCAAGAGCGCCGCTCACCGTCCCCTCGACGGGGAGTTCGGCGGCGACGTCCTCGGGAATCTTCAGCCGGGCCTTGATCGTCTGCCGCACGGGGCCGAGCGGCAGACCGGGCAGAACCCGCAGGCTGATCGTGAACCCACCCGTGGCACCCGGTTCGGACTCGAGTTCGGCAGCCGCCAGAGGGGTCGAGGCAAGCTCGAAAAACTGGGCGGCCTGGGCGTCGGCCAGGGCGAGTTCCAAGACCTCGGGGCGTGCCGTGCCGAACGTGAACAGCTTTGCCTCCGCGTGCGTCCCGGCGCCGGTGGCGATCGTCGGCAGCGCGATCGACTCGGGCACCGCCTTCCAGGTCGGGACGACCGTGCCCTCGATGACGAACGCCACCTCCGGTCGACGCGGGTCGTTCGTAAACACGGTCGCCTGCTGTCGAAACGGGCCGCCTGCCCCCTTCCCCCGCCACTTCAACCGCACGCGGGTCGATCCGCCCGGCGGGACCTCCTTGCGGGCCCCTTCGTCGCCGCCGTCGGCCGATTCGAAATCGCTCACCGTGCATGAGCAACTGGTGGCCCCGCGTGTCAGGACCAGCGGTTTCGGGCCGGCGTTGCGGATCTCGAACTCGTGCGTTCCCTCGGCGCCCGTGCCGATCGTGCCGAACTCGTGACGCGTCTCGGGGACCTCGGCGACGGGTGCATCGCTGGACGTGGCCGCGAGCGATGCAGGCCCGAAGTCGCCGATCCGCCACGGTCGCAGCGCCGCTTCGAGCGCCGCCTGGCCGCCGCCGATGACCGCGCCGGCGACCACTGCGAAGCCGGCGACCACCCACGCATTGGGTTTTCGGTGTGTCATCCGCGGGCGACTTTCGGGGACATCGGCCAGAGCCCCCGAAGTCTAGCCGATGGCGCAGCGGGCATCTCGGCGGGACGCCGAAGTGCCCGCGCCGCGACCCTAATAGGATCTCGCGAGCACGCTGCGGCGCGGCACCGGCTTGCCCGTCACGATGCACACGCCCGGCTCGTCGGGGCCGTCCATCGGGATGCAGCGGACGGTCACCTTGAGCGGGTCGAGCACCGCCGCCACGGCCGGGTCATCGGCCACGTGGACGTGGGCGAAGCCACCCTTGTCGCCCGCCCCCTGCCCCTTGCCCTCCGCGAAGTAGTCGAGCACCTCGGCCTGCGACGTGAGCCGCGCCGACTTGGCGTCGCGGAAGGCGCGGGCCTTCTCGAAGAGCCCGGTCTGGATCTCGTCGAGCAGCCGCGGAGCCTCGGTGGCGAACCCCGCGAGCGGCACGCTCAGCCGCTCTTTCGGCCCCCGGTCGCGGCGGGTCACGCTCACGGCCCCGTTGGCCAGGTCGCGCGGGCCGATCTCGACCCGCAGCGGCACGCCCTGCTTGATGTGCTGCCACACCTTGTCGCCACCCCGCAGGTCGCGGGCGTCGATGCGGACGCGCACCGCCTCGTCACCGTACGACGCGGCCCGGAGTTCGCGCTCCAACTGCCGGCAGGCGTCGAGGACCGCCGTGCGTTCTTCGTCGGTGCGGTGGATCGGCAGGATCACCACCTGGGTCGGGGCGATGCGGGGCGGCAGCACCAGTCCGTCGTCGTCGGAGTGCGTCATGATCACGGCGCCGATGAGCCGGGTGGAAACGCCCCACGACGTCGTCCAGCAGTACTCCTCCTGGCCCGACTGGCCCGCGAACTTGATCTCCTGGGCCTTCGCGAAGTTCTGGCCGAGGAAATGCGACGTGCCGGCCTGCAGCGCCTTGCCGTCCTGCATCATGGCCTCGATCGAGTAGGTGTCGACCGCGCCGGGGAACCGCTCGGCCGCCGGCTTCGGCCCCTTGATCACCGGCATCGCCAGGTCGCGTTCGGCGAAGGTCGCATACACGTCGAGCATGCGCAGCGTCTCCTCGACCGCCTCCTCGCGGGTGGCGTGGGCCGTGTGCCCCTCCTGCCAGAGAAACTCGGCCGTCCGCAGGAACACCCGGGGCCGCATCTCCCAGCGGACGACGTTGGCCCACTGGTTGATGAGCACCGGCAGGTCGCGCCACGACTGGATCCACTTGGCGTACATCGCCCCGATGATCGTCTCGCTCGTGGGCCTGACGACGAGCGGCTCCTCGAGCTTGCCGGTCGGGATCAGCTTTCCGTCCGGGCCGAGTTCCAGCCGGTGGTGCGTGACGACGGCGCACTCCTTGGCGAAGCCCTCGACATGCTCGGCCTCCTTCTCGAGGTAGGAGAGCGGGATGAAGAGCGGGAAGTAGGCGTTCTGGTGGCCCGTCGCCTTGAACATCCGGTCGAGGATGCCCTGCATCCGCTCCCACACGGCGTAGCCGTGGGGCTTGATCACCATGCAGCCGCGCACGGGCGACTGCTCCGCGAGCTCGGCCGCCCGCACGACCTGCTGATACCACTCGGGATAGTCCTCGGCGCGGGTGGGGGAGATGGCGTGGTCGGGCATGGCGGTCTCCGGACAGTGGCGGGGCGCGGGGTGGGAGGCGGGATTGTAGTCGCAACTTGTGGCTGGCTGGGAAGCGGCCGTACACTCCGGGGGAGATGACGTTGACCCATCCTGACCACGACGCGGGCGGCCGCAGGGACGGCGGCCCGCCGGCGTTCCGTCCCGGGACGCGGCGCGGGTCGTCCGCGCGGAAGCGGGTCACCGAGCTGGCCGCGCAGACGAACGTCGATCAGGTGTTCCTGGCCACGCAGAAGCAACTGCGGCCGAACCGCCACGGGCAGCTCTACCTCCAGGTCGAACTCGCCGACCGGAGTGGTTCGATCACCGGCCGCCTGTGGAACGCGTCGGATGACGACTTCGCGGCGTTCGACGAGGGGGACTACGTGCAGGTGGAGGGCACGACGCAACTCTACTCCGGCGCCCTGCAGATCATCATCGCGTCGATCCGGCGCATCGACCCGCGCACGATCGACGAGCGGGAGTTTCTCGTGCTCTCGCCCGCCGATGTCGATCGCCTGCGGTCCGAACTCCAGGCGCTGCTCGGCACCGTCGTGGCGCCGCCGCTGCGGGAACTCGTGGCGGAGACGCTCGCCGATGCCGGCCTGATGCGGGCCTTCGAACGCAGTCCGGCCGGCGTGAAGCAGCACCATGCGCACGCCGGCGGCCTGCTGGAGCACGTCGTCAACCTGTTGCGGCTCGCGGACCGCGTGGCGCCGCTCTATCCCGACCTCGACCGCGATCTTCTCTTGGTCGGCGTCCTCTACCACGACATCGGCAAGACGGTGGAGCTGGAGAGCGAGCGCGGGTTTTCCTACACCGACGCCGGCCAACTGCTCGGCCACGTGCTCCTCGGCCTGGAGCTGATCGAGGAGAAGATCCGCGCCGTCGAGGCCCGCGGCGGCGGGCCGATCGACGAGGAGACGGCCCTGCGTTTGAAGCACATGATCGCCAGCCACCACGGGCAGTACGAGTTCGGGGCCCCCAAGCTCCCGATGACGCTCGAGGCCCTCGCGCTCCACCACCTCGACCATCTCGACGCCACGCTGGCCGGCGTCCTGCAGTTGATGCGGAACGAGGCGGCGATCGACGGCGGCTGGACGCAGTACCAGCCGAACCAGGGCCGCAAGTTCTTCCGGGGCCGCGCATGACCCGGCAGCGTCCGAAGCCGCCGCGGGAACGCAATCGCGGCCGCGCCGACGGGGTCGTGGGAATCTTCAAGCGGGCGGCCGGGGGGTATGGCTTCGTGCGGCCGCTCGACGCCCCTGCGGGTGATCGCTCCGCCGACATCCACATCGCCGCCCCGGCGGCGCTCGATGCGTCCACGGGCGACACCGTGCGCGTGCGGCCGTTCACGGGGCGCGACGCCGGCCGGCCCGGCCCGGCGGGCGAGATCGTCGAGGTCGTGGAGCGGAAGACGACGCGGTTCGTGGGCAGCTACTTCGAGGCGGCGGGGGCGGGCTGGGTGCAGGTCGACGGCGCGTCGTTCGCGCGGCCGGTCAGCGTCGGCGACCCGGGCGCGAAGGGAGCCCGCGACAAGGACAAGGTGGTGGTCGAGATGGTGCGGTTTCCCACGCACCTGCGCGACGGCGAGGGAGTGCTCGTCGAGGTGCTCGGCAAGGCGGGTGAGCCGGGCGTCGACACGCAGACGGTGATCCACGAATTCGGCCTGCCCGGCCCCTTCCCCGACGCGGTGGCGGAGGATGCCAGGCGGCAGGCCGGGCGGTTCACGGAGGCGATCGAGCGCGGCCGTCGCGACCTCACCCGGCAGACGATCGTGACGATCGATCCCGTCGACGCCCGCGACTTCGACGACGCGATCTCCCTCGAACGGATCGATCGCGACCACTGGCTGCTCGGCGTGCACATCGCCGACGTGTCGCACTTCGTTCCCGAGGGCTCGCCGCTCGACCAGGAGGCGCTCGCCCGCGGGACGAGCGTCTACCTGCCCGACCGCGTGATCCCGATGCTGCCGGAGATCGTGTCGAACAATCTCGCGAGCCTGCAGCCTGGCCGCGTCCGCTACGCCCGGACCTGCTGGATGGAGTTCACGCCGGATGGGGCGCCGGTGCACGCCGAAGTGGAGCGGTCGGCGATCAAGAGCGCGCGGCGGTTCACCTACGAGGAGGTGGACGTGTTCCTCGGCGATCCCGAGACGCGGGCGGTCGAGATGGCGCCGGCCGTACGGTCGCTGCTCGGCCGGATGCGCGACCTCGCGCGGATCCTGCGGGCCCGGAGAACCGCCCGGGGCGCGCTCGAGCTCTCGATGCCCGAGGTGAAGATCGACCTCGACCGCGACGGCCGGGTCGAGGGGGCGCACGTCGTCGAGAACACCGAGAGCCACAAGATCATCGAGGAGTTCATGCTCTCGGCGAACGAAGCCGTGGCCGAGATGCTCGCCGGGGCCGGAGCGCCCTTCCTGCGGCGGATCCACCCGTCGCCCGACCTGCGGAAGCTCCGGCAGCTGACCGAGTTCGTCACCGAGCTCGGCTACGAGGTCGATTCGCTCGAAAGCCGGTTCGAGCTGCAGCGGCTGCTGGGTCTCGTGGCCGGCCGGGCGGAGGAGCACGCCGTGAATTACGCCGTGCTGCGCAGCCTGACGCGGGCCGCCTATGGCCCCCAGGAAGACGGCCACTTCGCCCTGGCGAGCGACTGCTACTGCCATTTCACATCTCCGATCCGCCGCTATCCGGACCTCACCGTGCATCGGGCGCTCGACCTCGTGGCCCGGGGGCGGAAGCCGCCGGCCGAGGGCCTGGCCCGGCTGGGCGACCAATGCTCGCAGCTCGAGCGCCGGGCGGAGGCGGCGGAGCGCGAGCTGGTGAAGCTGAAGCTGCTCAACTACCTGGCGACGCGCGTCGGCCAGGAGATGGACGCCGTGGTGACGGGGGTCGAGGCGTTCGGCATCTTCGTGCAGGGGATCGACCTGCCCGCCGAAGGGCTCGTGGCGATCGAGGCGTTGCCCGCCGACACCTACCGCTTCGACCGTGCCAGCCACACCCTGTCGGGCCGCCGGCCCGGCCATGCGTTCCGGCTCGGCGATCGCGTGCGGGTGGCGGTGGCGAAGGTGGACGTCGATCGCCGCACGCTCGACTTCCGTCTCGTGGGCACCCGCAGCCGCGGGCCGGCCGCCCCGCGGGCGGCCGACGTGCGCCGTCGCAAGGGCCGGCCCGCCGCGCCGCGCGGCAAGCAGGCGGGAAAGCGCGCGAAGAAGGCTCGCAGGCAACGCCGCCGGGAAGGGTAGCCCCGCGTTGATCCCGCGGCCGCAGGCTGGCGGGATCGTGGCGGTGATCTACACTCACCGCTGCCCGCGAAGCGTCACACCGGTGAGTTCCGTCATGTCCCAGCCCCTCCTCGAAACGCCCCTCTGCCGATGGCACGAGTCGCACGGCGGACGCATGGTCGATTTCGCCGGCTGGAAGATGCCGGTGCAGTACGGCTCGATCGTCGAGGAGCACCTCGCGACCCGGCGGGCGGCCGGGCTGTTCGACGTGTCGCACATGGGGCGGCTGACGGTCGCGGGCCCCGCCGCGATCGACTGGCTCGAGGGGCTGCTCACCCGCCGCGTCGCGGGGATCGAGCCCGGGCAGGCCCGCTACACGCTCGTCACCGGTCAGGCTCCGGGCGGCGGCGATGTCGTGATCCTCGACGACGCGATCGTGGCCCGCGACGAGGACGCGGCCGACGGCTCCCCCAGGCTCTCGCTCGTGGTGAACGCGAGCAATCGCGAGCGGGTGGTGGGCTGGCTCTCGTCCCGGTTGCCCGCCGCGGGCGTGCGGTTCGCCGACCGGACGTTTCAGACGGCCATGATCGCCGTCCAGGGGCCGCGGGCGGTGGACGTGGTGACGGGCCTCGCCAACGCGGCCGATGCGGAACGGATCGGCGGCCTGCGGCCGTACCGGACGGCGGTGGCGAGCATCGCCGGCCATCGGGCGGGTGTGAGTCGGTCCGGCTACACCGGCGAGGACGGCGTGGAACTCGTCGTCGATGCCGCGGCCGCCGAGCCTGTCTGGAACGCGCTCCACGCGGCCGGGCGACCGGTCGGTCTGGCGGCCTGCGGTCTCGGCGCCAGGGACACGTTGCGGCTCGAGGCGGGGATGCCGCTGTACGGCCACGAACTGCGCGAGGAGAGCGATCCCTTCGCCATCGGCCTCGGACTGGGCGTGACGCTCGATGGAAGGACCTTTCCCGGCGCCGAGCGATTCGCCGACCTGCGGGCCCATCCGCGCGGCCGCGTGCGGGTCGGGCTGGCGTTCGATTCGAAGCGGACCGCCCGTGAAGGCAGCAGTGTGCGGCAGGGCGGGCGTGAGGTCGGCACCGTGACGAGCGGGAGCTTCGCGCCATCGCTCGACCGGGCCGTCGCGATGGCCCTCGTGGACCGGGACGCTTCCGCCCCGGGCACGCAGCTCGATGTCGTCGTTCGCGAGGTCCCGCAGGCGGCCCATGTCACCCCCCTTCCCTTCCATCGCCGTGCCTGATCGGTGTCGATCGACGGCGGCCCGGTTCCCATCCAGGAGCACCACGCGATGACCGCAGCGATGAGGTTTGCGAAGTCCCACGAATGGGCACGCCCCGAGGGCGACGGCCTGGTCACGGTCGGCATTTCGGCCTACGCGGTCGAGGCGCTCACCGACCTCGTATTCATGCAGTTGCCGGAAGTGGGCCGTCGCGTCAAGGCGGGGGATTCGCTGGGCGAGATCGAGAGCGTGAAGGCGGTGAGCGACGTGTATGCGCCGATCTCGGGCGAGGTGGTGGCGGTCAACGCCGGACTGCCGGGGGCCCTGGAGACGCTCGGTCGCGATCCCTACGGCGACGGCTGGATGGTGAGGATCAGGCCCGACTCGCCCGCGGAACTCGACACCCTGCTCGACGAGGTCGCCTACGCCGCCCTCCTGAAGAGCCAGCCCCACTGAACGCCGGCGCCGCGTCGATGAACCTCCACGTGTGGTGGGATCCGCCGACCGACGGCCCGACCAACATGGCGGCCGACGAACTGCTCGCCGACGAGGCGCAGCGTCGCGGCGACTGCTGCTTGCGGCTGTACGGCTGGACGCCGACGACGGTGTCGCTCGGTGGTTTTCAGCGCGGCGCCGACGCCGAAGCGGAGCCTGCGATCGCCGGCGTGCCGGTCGTCCGCCGTCCGAGCGGGGGCGGCGCCATCGTGCACGGCAGCGACCTGACGTATGCGGCCGCCGTCCCGCGAGTGCATCCGTGGGGCGGCGGGCCGCAGGCGTTCTACGACGCCGTCCACGAGGCGTTGTGCGCGGCGCTTGCAGGTTTTGGTGTCGAGGCGTCGCCGTGGCGGCCGCCGGCCACGCCGCCCCCGGCCCCCGGTCGTGACGAGGGGCCGTTCTTCTGTTTCGATCGTCGCGCTTCCGGCGACGTCGTCGTGGGCGCGGCGGCGTCTCCGGATGGCCGGGGACACAAGGTCCTGGGCAGTGCCCAACGCCGGCTCGCCGCGACGGTGCTGCAGCATGGCAGCCTGCTGCTGGCGCGGAACCAGGATGTTTCCGGCGCGGCGAGCCATCCGGGCCTGGCCGAACTCGCCCCCGGCGGCTTGGCCCCGACCGCCGTGCCCGCCCTCGCCGAGCGCTGGCTGGGCCTGATCGCCGAGGGGCTCGGCATGCGGCTGGTGTGGGAACCGGGGCGATTCCACGAGCGGCCGGGCGTGGCGGAGCGGGCGACCCGGTTCGCCGACGCCCGCTGGACGTTCCGTCGCTGATCGCGGACAGGCCTGCAGGTCCCCTCTGGCCTTTCGCCGAACGGCGTTGGTAAGATTGAAGACCGAGGGTTTGGTTTCTGCAGGCCAGCGGAAGCGATTCGACACATGCGCACGAAACTCATCGTCGCCTCGGGCAAAAGCGCCGGACGGGCCATTTCGATCAAGCGCAGCCCGCTCCTGATCGGCCGTGCCGAAGACTGCGACGTGCGCCCGTTGAGCGAGGATGTCAGCCGCCGCCACTGCGCCATCCACATCGGGCCGGCGGACGCGTGGGCGGAGGATTTGGGCAGCCGCAACGGGACGTTCGTCAACGGCATCCGCATCAAGGAGAAGACGCGGCTCGCCGACGGCGATCTCGTGCGGGTGGGGGCGTTGGAGCTCAAGGTGTCGTGCGCCGCGCCCGCCCCGGCCGGCAGCGAGGACGACGTCTCGAAGTGGCTGATGGCCGACGAGGCCCCGGCCGGGATGTTCGACACCACCCGCACGCTGCCGCTGCCCGGAGCGACGGCCGGCGACGACGCCGCGATCGACGCCAGCAACATCCACGCCGGCAGCCCGACGGAGTCGTCCGGGGTGGGCGCAACGCAGTCGGGCATCTCGTCCAAGTCGAGCAGCAGCCTGGCGATCGAGGCGGTCAAGGCCTCGCAATCGAAGCCCGGGATGCTCCCCGCGGGCCCGAAGAAGTCGGCGGACAACTCGCGGGATGCGGCGGCCGAGGCGCTGCGGAAGTTCTTCAACAATCGCTAGATGGCGGCCGCGACGTCGGGTGGTGCCGGTCGGAGCGGCTGGCGCGGTCACGCGGGCGTGACGACCCGGATGGACCGCAGATTTTCCCCGACGCACAGGGTTTGCGCACGAGGCATCGGGCATAGTTTCGGCAGACCTTGCCACTGGCAGGGTGGCCCGCCGACGCCCCACCATCCATCCCGGAGGAACGCCCCATGCCGAACACCCTCAAGACCCCGCGGTGTGCCCGCCGTCAGGCCGAACGTGCCGCCGCCGGCGTCGGCCGCCGTCGCCTGATCGATCCGACGACGTGCGAACGCGATTACGACGCCGCCGAGGTCGAGTTCATGCAGGCACTCGATCGCTACAAGCGGTCGACCGGCCGGATGTTCCCCACCTGCAGTGAGATCCTCGAGGTTGTTCGCTCGCTGGGCTACGAGCGGGCCGCCGCCCTCTGAGCGTGGCCGGCGCGGGATGCGCAGGCTGGGCTGACGTTGTTTCGGCGGGGGGCCGTGCGGTACGGTCCGGCCATGAGCCCCGCGTCACCGGCCTGGAAGGGAATCCTCGCGATCGTCGCCTGCGCGGCGGGCGGCTGTGGCTGGCTGGGGCGCAACGACAACGCCGAAGGTGTGAAGCTCTACCAACAGGGAAACTACAAGGGGGCCGTCGACCACTTCCAGCAGGCGCTGGCGAGGCAGCCCGGCGATCCCGACTGCTTCTACAATCTGGGGGCCACGTATCACCAGCAGGCGAAACTGTTCGGCCGCCCCGCCGACATGCAGACGGCCGAGCAGTACTACCACCTCTGCCTGGCCCGCAACCCGAACCATGAAGCCTGCCAGCGGGCCCTCGCGGTGCTGATGGTGGAGGAGAACCGTGAGGCCGGCGCCGTGGCCCAGCTCCAGGACTGGGCCCGGACCGCTCCGGGCAATCCCGCCCCGCACATCGAACTCGCCCGGCTGTTCCAGGAGCGGGGTGACCCACGGCAGGCGGAGAACCACCTGATCGACGCCCTGACGATCGATCCGAACAATACGCGGGCGCTGGTGGCGTTGGGGCAGTTGCGCGAGACCGCCGGCGATCCGTCCCAGGCGGTGCAGAACTACTCGCGGGCCCTGGCCGTGGACGGTCGGCAGCCGGCCGTCGCCGCCAAGGTGGCGGCCCTCAATGGAGCGACCGCCACGCCGGGAACCGTGGCCCGTTGACCGTCGTTCCGCGGCCTCCTATCCTGCCCCGACTGCCGTTCGGTGGCCGTCGCGCTGCGGGGATGACGCCGGCCGGCCGGTCCTGTCGGCAGCTTTTGGAGGCATCCTGTGACGGAGCGCAGTCTCGTGTCGGTCGCTGAGCGGGTGTTCAACTTCTCCCCCGGCCCGGCCGTGCTTCCGCTGGAGGTGCTGGAACGGGCGCGGGACGAGCTGCTGGCGCTGCCGGGCGTCGGGATCTCCGTGCTGGAGATCAGCCACCGGAGTCCGGCCTTCGACCGGATCCTCGAGGAGACGCTCGGCGACCTCAGGAGCCTGCTCGGCATCGGTCCCGATCACGAGGTGGTGTTCCTCCAGGGCGGCGCGAGCCTGCAGTTCTCGATGGTGCCGATGAACCTGCTGCGGGGCCGGACGCAGGCCGCCGATTACGTGGTGACCGGCACGTGGGGCGCCACGGCGATCAAGGAGGCCCGGCGGGAAGGTCGGGTGCACGTGGCCTGGGACGGCGGGACGACGAACTACGACCGACTGCCGGCGGCCGGGGAGATCGCGCTGTCGGCCGATCCCGCGTACGTGCACGTCACCAGCAACGAGACGATCCAGGGCGTGCAGTGGAAGCACGATCCCGACCTCGGGCCGGCGCCGCTCGTCTGCGACTGTTCGAGCGACTTCCTCTCGCGGCCGATCGACGTCGCGAAGTACGGGCTGATCTACGCCTGCGCCCAGAAGAATGCCGGCGTCGCGGGCGTCACCACGGTGATCATCCGCAAGGACCTGCTCGACCGTTCGCGGGACGACCTGCCGACGATGCTCGATTACCGGACGCACGTGAAGAACGGGTCCCGCCCGAACACGCCGCCCGTGTTCGCCGTCTACGTGCTCGGGCTGGTGTGCCGCTGGATTCGCGACTCCGTGGGCGGGCTGGCCGCGATGGACCGCCACAACCGCGGCAAGGCGAAGCTGCTGTACGACGTGCTCGACGCGTCGGGCGGCTTCTACGCCGGCCATGCGCGGCCCGACTGCCGCTCCGACATGAACGTCACCTTCCGCCTCCCCGACGAGGCGACCGAGAAGGAGTTCGTGAAGGGCGCTTCGGCCCGCGGCCTCATCGACCTCAAGGGACACCGCTCGGTCGGCGGCATCCGGGCCAGCATCTACAACGCGATGCCGATGGCCGGCGTCGAGGCCCTCCGCGACTACATGCTCGAATTCCAACAGGCTCGGCGGGCCTGACGCCTCCGCGCGACGGCGGCGACACCCGGAAAGGACACCCATGCCCTCGATCATCGTGCTCGATACGCTCAGTTCCGACGGCATCGCCCTCCTCGATGCGGCCGCGGCGGCGGGCATCACCTACGAGGTGGTGACGGGCCTGTCGGGGCCGGCCCTGCGGGACGCCCTCGCGCGGCACGACGGCGCCATCTGCCGCAGCGGCGTGAAGATCACGGCCGACGCGCTGGCCGGCAACCACCGCCTGAAGGCGATCGTGCGGGCCGGCGTCGGCACCGACAACATCGACAAGGACGCGGCCACGCGGCAGGGCATCGTGGTCATGAACACGCCCGCCGGCAACACCGTGAGCACCGCCGAGCACGCCTTCGCCCTCATCCTGGCGCTGTCGCGGAACGTCGCCGCGGCCGACGCCAGCCTGCGCGAGCATCGCTGGGATCGCAACAAGTTCATGGGCGTGCAGCTCGCCGGCAAGACGCTCGGGATCGTCGGGCTGGGGCGGATCGGTCAGGCCGTCGCGAAGCGGGCTCGCGCGTTCGACATGCGGGTCGTCGGCTACGACCCGTTCCTCTCGCCGGAGCGGGCGACGGAACTGGGCGTCGAACTCGTCGAGACGGTCCGCGGCATGCTCCCGGAAGTCGATTACCTGACGGTGCACACGCCGCTCACCGACGAGACGCGGCATCTCGTCGGCCGGCCCGAGCTGGCGATCCTCAAGCGGGGCGTGCGGCTCGTGAACTGCGCCCGGGGCGGCATCTACGACGAGCAGGCCCTGGTGGAGGGGCTGCAGAGCGGCGTGATCGGCGGCGTGGCCCTCGACGTGTTCGAGAAGGAGCCCTGCACGGAAAGCCCGCTGTTCGGCATGCCCAACGTGCTCGTCACGCCCCACCTGGGCGCGAGCACGGAGGAGGCGCAGTCGCAGGTCGCGGTGGAGGGCGTGGGGCTGCTCGTCGACTTCTTCTCGACGGGGACGATCCGGCATTCGGTGAACTCCAGCGCCGTCGATCCGGCGGTGCTGGACGGCGTACGCGGGTTTCTCGACCTCGCCTGGCGTCTGGGGCTCCTGCTGTCGCAGCTCGACGAGGCGGCGCCGCGGTCGTGTTCGATCGCCTACCGGGGCGAGATCGCGTCGCGCGACACGAAACTCGTCACCGCGGCCTTCGCGGCGGGCCTGCTGGAGACCGCGTTCGATGAGGTGAACATCGTGAACGCCGAACTCCTGCTGCGGGAGCGGGGCATCGATCTCGTCGAGCAGAGCCGCTCGGACCCCGGCGCCTTCAGCTCGGTCGTCGCCGTGGATCTCGTCGCCGGCGACCGCGTCCATCGCGCGGCGGGAACGCTGTTCGGTCACGCGATGCCGCGGCTGGTGCAGCTCGAAGGGCACCGGCTGGAGGCTTACCTCGACGGGATCCTGCTCGTGTTCACGCATCACGACGTGCCGGGGATCATCGGCCGCGTGGGCACGGCGTTCGGCAGCATGGGCGTGAACATCGCCCAGATGACGGTCGGCCGCACGAGCCCCGGCGGCGATGCGATCGGTGTCCTGAATCTCGATCAGGAGCCCTCGCCCGAGGCCGTCGCCGCGGTTCTGGCGTGCCCCGGCATCCGGTCCGCCAAGGTGGTGAAGCTGCCGGCGGCCGGACAGGTGCCGAACTGGCTGGCCGGTTCCGCGGCTGCGGCGCGGGCCGCCCGGTCACCGCAGTCGGCCGCCCGCTAGGAGACCCGGCCGGGTCGGACGCGAGGGCCGATCGAGCGCTGGGGGCCGGCGACGGCCGCCGGCCGTGGAGTTGTCGGTGACCCGGTGGGGGCTGAGTTGGAATAGCCCGAGGCCCGGGATGCGAACAGGGTGGGAGGACAGGCGTCCGCTGCATGGCTTACGACACCCCCTCCCCTGCCCTGGGCGCCGACGACGCAGCGGCGCGATTCGAGCGATGGACCCACGACCATCTCGCGGCGCTCTACCGGGTGGCCTATCGCCTGCTGGGCAACGCCCACGATGCCGAGGACGTGCTGCAGGACACGTTTCGGTCGGCCTGGGCGAGCCGCGATCTCTACGAGCCGACCCGCAGCGAGAGAGCCTGGCTGCTGGGCATTCTGCGGCGTCGAGCCGCCGACCACTGGCGGCGGCAGGGACGGCTACCACCGACGCTGGGCGACTCCGCGACGGCGGCCGTGGCACCGCCCGGCCCGCAGCCTCTGGCCGACGAGCTGTCCGCCAGCATGCAACAGGCGTTGGCCACGCTCGCGCCGGAACTGCGGGAGACGCTGCTGCTCGTGGTGGTCGGAGAGCTGACCCACCAGGAGGCGGCGGATCTGCTGGGCGTACCGCTGGGGACCGTCCTGTCGCGGGTCAGCCGGGCCCGGGTCCGGCTGCGCGAGGTGCTGGTCGGCCGGTCGGCGGCTGGGATCCCGGGCATGCCTCTGCGGAGGCCATGACCAACATGACCAACATGAACATCATGAACATCATGAACAAATGGAATCGATGCAATCCATGAAGCCCGCGCCGCAGTGGCACGACGCCGAGATCGATGCAGTGCTCCGCGACGTCCCGGTCTCCGACGCCATCGCCGACCGGCTCCGGCCCGGCCATCTGTTCGCGGACGACTCCATCGATCGCGTGCTGGCCGACGTGACGCTGCCGGCGGACATCGCGTCGCGTCTGCATCCGGCATCCGGCCGGCATATGGCTACCGTCCGGCGAACCGCCCGCGCGGCCGTCGATGGCCGGAAGACGTGGCCGCGGTGGATGCGGGGCCTTGTGCACGACGCGTTCGCCGTGGGGCTGTCGCTCGGCCTGATCGCGGCACTGTTCCTGGCGGGCCTGAAACTCGCCGAACTACCCCGCGGTCGGACGCTCGGCCGCCGGGCCGAAGCGGCCCGTGATTCCGCCGCGAATGCCCGACCGGCGGCCCTCGAGTCGCCGGCATCCGGGGGCGATCGCCCCGCCCTCTCGACCGTTGCCGGGTCGGCTCCGCCTCCGGTGGCCCTCGAGCCGCCGCCGCCGCGGTCGGGCCCGGCCGTCGCCGTGCCGGACCGCAGGCCCCAGGTCGTGCGGACGGCGCCCGTGCCGGCGGCGGATGGGCCGCGGGGGGGAGCGGCCGGGAATGCTGTGGTGGGCATGCAGGTGGTTCCCGCGGACATGCCGGCGGTCGCCTCGACACGGCGAGCGGTGCCGGGGGGGCGAGGGTTCGACCTGGCGTTTGCAATGGCCCACGGTGAGTCGCCATTCATCGATCCATCCATCTCCCCGGCGCTCGCCATGGACCATCCACCGCTCGGCGTCGCCACCGACTCCTACGACCGGGTCTGGCCGTTGCCGGCGGGGCGACAGAGATCGGCGGATATCGAGGGCCTGCGCACGGAGCATCTGCTGGCTGCGTTGTCGGTTCCCCCCGGGGTGCCGGCGGGTGACGAGCCGCGGCTCGACCTGTATGCCGTGCGTTCGCTGCGCCCCGGGCGACCGACGTATCTCGTGGAGGTTCTCGTCACCGCACCGAGCCCGCGCGATCCGCTCGCCGAGCCGATCGACGCCACGCTCCTGCTCGACCACTCGGCCGGTCCGGAGTCGCTGCCGCTCTGGGTGGGGGCGTGTCGGGGACTGGCGGCCGTGGCGGCGGGCATGGGGCCGGCCGATCGCCTGACCGTGATCGTGGCCGAGCCACGGCCGCGCGTCGCCGCGATCCGCGCCGGGGCCGACGACATCGCCGCCCTGGCGGTGGAACTCGAGGCCGAGGTGCCACGCGGAACGGCCGATCTGGATGCGGCGATCGCGCTCGCGGAACAACGCCCGTCGCGGACGGCAGGCGGGCCGCGACTCATCGTCGTCGCCCACGTGGAGCAGGCGGAGCGGTGCCTCGGCCCGGGCCGCGCCGCGCTGCTGGCTTGGCGCGAGGCGGCAGCCCGGGGCGAACCGGTCGGCGGGGGCGCTGCGTTCGTGCTCTTGTCCGGAATTCCGGAGGGTGGGCCCGAGGACGGGCCCGTCGTGCCCGGTTGGACGCTCAGCGATTCGGTGTCGGTGCGCCGCCGCGTCATCGAGGCGGTCCGCGGGGGGCGGCCTTCTCCAGCGTGGCATGCGCGGCTGGAGATGCGGTTCGATCCCGCCACCGTGGCGGCGTTCCGTCTCGTCGGGCATCGCCAGACCGTGCCGGAGTCGCTGTCGGCGTTCGGCCGATCCGAGGCGGCGCGTGGCTCCGTCCAACTCCACGCGGGAGAGTCCGCACGGGTGGTCTACGAGGTGGTGCCGCGGGGGATGCCGTCCGGCATGGTCAGGGGTGTCTCCGCACGGCTCACGCACCGCACCGACGCGGGCGGCGACCGTGTGGCGACGGCCACGGAGGTCGAACTGGAGGATGCCCAAAGCGGTGTTCCGTCGGCCCGGGGCTGCGAACTGCTGCTCGCCGTCGGGCTCGGGGAATCGGCGGGGAGATCGGTCCATGCCGTGCCCGATCGCGTCGCGCAGCAGGGGCTGCGCGAGATGGCGGCGGCCTGGCGGGATCGCGGCGACATGACCACCGTTGGCCGCAGGTTGCATGCCCTGGTGGAGGAGGCGGCGGCGGGCCGCAGCGGGCACGGTCGTTGATCAGCCGGCGGCTGCTCTCGGCGTCATCCCCGAGTACGCCCCTCGTCGACGACCGGGCAGGTTTGACTGTCCGCCGCGTCAGTCGCACAATGCCGTGGCAGCGGGCGATGATTCCGGGTCGTGATCGTCCCACCTCGAGCAGATTGCCTTCCCGATGATCGCTAGCCTCTGGAGCCTCGGCAGCCCCGTCCGCATGAGGGGAGCGGCGTGCCTGGCCTGGTGGGTCGCCGTCACGTGGGCGACGCTGCCGAGTGCCGCGGAGAACGGCGGCGGCACCCAGGAGGCGGTGACGCGCCGCCTGCTCGAAGCGCTGGACGAACGGCAGATGCCGGACGTCTCGCTGTGGGTGCTCGATCGTGTCGCCCGCGACGCGGTCGCCTACCCCGCCCTCGCGAAGGAGGCGCCGTTCCGACGGGCCACGGCACTCGTCGCCACGAGTCGGCTCGAGACCGACTCCAAGAAGCGGTCGCAGATCCTCGACGACGCCGAACGGGAGATCGACCGTTTTCTCGAGGGGGGGCCGGCGGGTGAGCAGGCCATCGACGCCTACACGCAGAAGGGCAACCTGCTCGTGGAGCGGGGGCGCTCCAAGATCGACCAGTCGAAGCGGGCTGGCGAGGATGCCAAGGCGCGGCTCGCGGAGGCGGTGAAGTTCTTCGACGACGCCATCCGGACGCTCGAGGGCAAGGCCAAGAAGGACGAGGAGATCACCGTCGCCGCGAACGCGGAGGACGCCGTGCTCAAGGAACTGCGGGATGTCGGCCGACGGCTCGACGAGCTGCAGGGCAAGGGCAAGGCGGCCGACGGTGAAGACGGAGGCAAGGGCAAGAAGCCGGCCAAGCCGTCCGACCTCAGGCTCATCGAGCAGTTGGAGGAGCGCCAGGATCGCCTGCGCGGCCAGTTGTTGCAGACGCGGCTGCTCGTGGGGAGCGCCTACTACGAGAAGTCGCGGGCGCTGCCGACGGGCTCGAAGGAGTGGAAGGCGGCCCTCGAGACCTCGGCGGTCCATTTCAAGGAGTTGTACGACAAGTATCGGACCCGCGGCGTCGGCCTGTTCGCCCGCTATTACCAGGGCCGCAACGAGTTGCAGCTCGCGCAGGCGGAACCCAAGGCCGACGAGAAGAAGAAACTTCTCGACAAGGCGCTGCTCACGCTGTCGGACGTCCGCGGGCTCGATGGCGAAACCGGCTTCGTGCCGACGCTGCGGGCCAAGGCCGTGGGTTCGTCGCTCGAGGGCTGGCTCGAATTGAAGAAGTACGCCGACAAGGATTTCAAGGAGTTCGACGAGCGGCTGCAGAAGCTGGTGCTCGCGCCGGTCCCGGCCGAGCGGCTCGACGCCGATTGGTTGGCGATGAAGTACCGGGCGGCCGACTGGTTCGCGAAGGCGGCGGAGGGGCAGGCCGACAAGGCGAAGAGCCGGCCCCTGCTCCAGAACGCCAAGAAGCTGGCGCTCGACATCGCCAAGGTCAACCGCGACTACGCCAAGGAGGCCCGGGTGCTGTTGGAGCAGCTCGGCAAGTCGCTGCCCGACGAAGCCGGCGACGTCGCCGATTCGTTCGAATCGGCGATGGACGCGGTTCGCCTCACGCTGGCGTCGATGATGGAGAAGCAGGCGGCCGCCAAGCAGGCGCAGGCGGCCGGCAAGGCCGCCGAAGCCGACGCCGCGGCGAAAGCCGCCGCCGCCGACCGTGACAAGGTGATGACGGGCATCCGCCGGGCCCTGCCCCTGGCCACGGCCGACGACCTCGACGCAGTGAATCAGGCCCGCTACATGCTGACGTTCATGCTGTACGAGGGGCGTCGCCTCCACGACGCGGCGGCGCTCGGCTCATTCCTCGCCGAGCGGTATCCCAACGCGAAGGGCAGTCGGCAGGCGGCGAAGGTCGCCATGGCCAGCCTGCAGCAGTTGTCGAAGGAGGGGGTGCCGGAGTGGCGGGCGGCGGCGAAGCGGCAGTGCGGCGACATGGCCGGCCTGATCATGCGCACGTGGCCGGAGGATGCGGAGAGCGCGGATGCGGCGGTGATCGCCATCGCCAGCGCGACGGAGGCCCGTGACCCGGAGCGGCTGATCGAGATTCTCGACCAGGTGCCGGCCGCGTCGCCGCGGCGGCCCGAAGTCCTGCTGCGGGCCGGAAGCGCGCTGTGGCGCGACGTGCTGGAGAAGCGCGGTCTCGAGGAGGGCGCCCGGCCGCCGGCCGACACCCTCGCGGCCTGGAAGCGGCGGGCGGCGGCGGCCATCGACGAGGGGCTGGCCGGCGTCCCGGCCGGCACGCCGCCGGCGCGAACGACCGTCGCGGCGGCCCTGGCCCGCGTGCAGATGGCGATCGAAGACGGCGACAACCAGCTCGCCCTCCGGCTGTTGGAACAGCCCGAGTACGGCCCGTGGACGCTCGTCAGCGGCAAGGACCCGGCCTTCGCCGCGGGGCCGCTCGCGGAGAGCACGCTCACGGTGGCCCTCCGGTATTTCATCCAGGCCGATCAACTCGACAAGGCGCAACTGGCCATGGACAGGCTCGAGGCCGTGGCCGGCACGGGAGAGGAAGCCTCGGCGAAGTTGACCGCGATGTACCTGGCGATGGGACGCGACCTGCAGGGGCAACTCGACGCCCTCGGCACCGGCGAGCAGGCGGGGTCGGCGGCCGCGCTGGCCAAGGCGACGGCGATCCTCGGTGGATTCGAGAAGTTCCTCGACGGCATCGCCAAGCGTGACCCGAAGGTCTCGTCGCAGATCTGGGTGGCGACGACCTACCTGTCACTCGGCTCCGGGGCCGGCACCGGTTCGGTCGTGCCCAAAGCCAAGGCGGACGGCTACCTCGCCAAGGCGGCTGAAACGTACCGCCGGCTGCTCGACAAGGGAGGCGACGAGATCGCCCGGTTCGAGCCCGCGATCCGGCTGAAGGTGGCGAACGTGTGTCGGGAACTCGGCCGCTGGGAGGAGGCGGAGGAGCAGATCGACTGGATTCTCTCCGACCCGAAGCGGCAAAACTCGCTCGACGCCCAGATCCAGGCGGCCGAACTCCTGCAGTCCGCCGGTGAGAAGTCCACCGACAAGGCGAAGGCGGAGCAATATCTCAAGGAGGCGATCGTCGGGCGGCGCCGCGGCCAGAGCGTCGCGTGGGGCTGGGGCGGCATCGCCAACAAGCTCTCGCGACAGGCGTTCGCCGGCAATGACGACAAGGCGCTCGAGGCCCGGGGCAGGTTTTTCACGGCCCGCCTCAACGTGGCGAAGTGCCGGCTCGAGCGTGCGGAAATCGCCGTGCAGGATCGTGAGAAGGTGCTCGACATGGCGTACAACGACATCGCGATCACCTACAAGCTGTACCCGGAACTCGGCGGCAAGGGGATGGAGAAGCAGTTCGACCGGCTGCTCAAGGAGATCGAGAAGGCCCGGGGCAATCCCGCGCCGAAGGGCATCGCCGGTTTGAAGGAGACCGCCGAGGCGGCGGCCCCGGCGGGCGCGGGAACGTGATGCAACGACACACGGCAGGACATGGCAAGGGGAACCTCATGGCTGGGAGCAGAGGCGTGGGCTCGAACATGACGAGTGGATGCAGCCGGCACGTGGTCGCCCGGATCGCGTTTGCGGCGATCGCGGCGTTGGTCGTCATCGGCCAGGGGGACGGGCTGCTGGCCCAGGCACCGGACCGCGTGCTGTCGACCGAGGGCACGTTCACCGGCAAGGTGGTCGCGGTCGGAATCGACGGGATCGATCTGGAGGAACGCGGCGGTGATACCCGCAAGATCGCGATCGACCAGATTCGCGAGATCCAGTTCGGCGGAGAGCCCCAGTCACTGCGGGCCGCCCGATCGCTCCTCAATCGGGGCCGCGCCGCGGACGCGCTGGAGGAGGTGGGGAAGGTCGAGGCTACCGAGCTCGACGGGGCCGAGCAGTTCCTGCTCGATGAGCTCGACTTCGTGAAGGCGGCGGCCGCCGGTCGAGCGGTGTTGGCGACGGGCGCAGATCCCAAGGAGGCCGGCAAACTCGTGGCCGACTTCCTCACCAAGCATCCCAAGAGCCACCATTTCTTCGAGATGCAGGAGTTGCTCGGGGACCTGCTCGCGCGGGCGGGCAAGGTCGATACCGCCGCCACGACCTATGCGACGCTCGCGAAAGGGCCGGCCGCCTTCAAGGTGCGGGCGGCGGCCGCGAAGGCGGGCATGCTGTTCAACCAGCGGAAGTTCGCCGAGGCGTTGGCGGAGTATGACGCGGCGATCAAGATCGACGCCGGCGATGACGCGAGCGCGGCCCAGAAGCGGAGCGCCCAGCTCGGCAAGGCGCGGTGCCTGTCCCAACTCGGCAAGAACGCGGAGGCCGTGGAGATCGTGCAGGCGATCCTGAAGCAGGCCGATCCCGAGGAGAAGGAGCTGCTGGGCCGGGTTTACAACGTGCTGGGCGATGCCTACCGGGCTGCCGGCGACAGGGATCAGGACGCACTGATCTCGTACCTGACCGTGGATCTCGTCTACAACGGCAACCCGGAGAGCCATGCGGAGGCGCTGGCGAACCTCGCGGAACTGTGGGACAAGGCCAAGAACCCCGAGCGGTCGCGCGAGGCCCGGAAGCTCCTTCAGGATTCGTACCCGGCGAGCCCGTGGGCCAAAAAGGCGGCGGGCGGCGGGTGAGCCCGGCGGACGATCGACGGGCTTGGTGGGCTGTTCGGTGGTGTCGTACGATTCAAACCTCGATCAATGTTCCTGCAAGGAGACGCGCGATGTGGACCGGTATCGTCGGTGGACCGCGATGTGACGCGGCGTGGTGGGTGAGGGCAGGCACGGCGGTCGTCGGTCGCCTGCTGCTCGCCGTGGCGACAATCGCCGTCGTGGTCGGACCCGGGGTCATGGCTCCCGGCGTGGCTCATGCCCAGGACGAAGAGGCGGCGGCCGAGGAGGAGGCGGCTCCGGAGGGCGAGAGCATGCTCGTCTTCTACTACAACGCGCTCGGGCTCAAGTACGTCATCGTGTTCCTCGCCCTGTCGTTCGGGCTGGTCGCCATGCTCGTGATGTGCTTCCTGCAGCTCCGCAAGTCGGTGCTCATGCCGCCGGGATTGAGCCAGGCGTTCGAGGCGCACCTCGAGGCCAAGGAGTATCAGCAGGCCTACGAACTGGCGAAGAACGACGACTCGTACCTCGGGCAGGTGCTCGCCGCCGGCATGGGGAAGCTGCAGGCCGGCTACGGCGCCGCCGTCGAGGCCCTGCAGGCCGAGGAGGGCGAGCAGGCCATGAAACTGGAGCACAAGATCAGCTACGTGTCGCTGATCGGTGCGCTCGCCCCGATGTTCGGGCTGCTCGGCACGGTGGACGGGATGGTGGCGAGCTTCATGATCATCGCCAAGTCGTCCACGGCGCCGAAGCCGAACGAACTGGCCATCGGCATTTCGCAGGCCCTGATCACGACGCTCATCGGCCTGTGGCTGGCGATTCCCGCCATCGCCTGTTTCGCCCTGTTCAAGAATTGGCTCCAGAAGTTCAACGGCGACATCGACACCGAGGCGATGCGGCTGATGGCACGGTTCCAGAACGTCGGGAAGAAGTGAGCCACCCATGGCACGCAAGCAGGGCGGCTCCCCGTCGAGCACCGACATCGACATGACGCCGATGATCGACATGACCTTCCAGCTGATCACGTTCTTCATGTTCGTGATGAACTTTTCGGAAGCCGAGCAGGACGAGCGGATCCAGTTGCCGCTGAGCCAGCTCGCCAAGCCCGTGGAGGGAGCCGTGGAGGCGCCGATCACGCTGCAGCTCACCAACAGCGGGTCGGTGATCTACGCGGGGGAACTCGTCGCCGTCCGCGATATCGGCGGCTACCTGGAGCGGGAAAAGAGCGTGATGCTCGATGCGGGCCGCGAGCCGAGCGCCGCCACCGTCATCGTGCGGGCCGACGGCCGGGCGAAGGCCGGGGAGGTGCAGGAGATCATCCGCATCTGCCAGGAGAAGGGGTTCGAGCGGTTCGCCCTCCGGGCGCAGTACGACGAGGGCTAGCGGATGGCGAAGCGTGAGTCATCGCTGGGCGACAAGGTGGCCGTGGACATGACGCCGATGATCGACGTCGTGTTCCAGCTGATGTCGTTTTTCATGTGCTCGCTCAAGGTGGTGGCACCGGAGGGTGACTTCGACATCCGCATGCCGCTGGGCGTGGCGGCCGCGGCCGCGCCGGACGACCAGCAGGTGCCGCCGGTACGGGTGAAGCTCACGGCCGGCCCCGACGGCTCGCTCGCGGGCATCGCGATGAACGGGACGCCGGTCGCCGACTTCGAGGAGCTCCGCAAGCGGATCATCGGCCTCGTCGGCGCCGACACCGGCCCGAACTCGCTGGCGGAGCGCACGGAGGTCGAGCTCGACTGCGACTACGGGCTGAAGTACGTGAACGTGGTGCGGGCCATCACGTCGGTGTCGGGCAAGGTCCAGGACGGCCAGATCGTCGAGTTGATCAAGAAGATCAAGTTCACGCCGCCGAAGCGCGGGTAGCGCCGCACGGGCTTTTGGCTCCCCGTATCCCGTCGCCGGACGTTTGGGGAGTTGTGCGCGTCGGCTCGGGGTAACCCCGAGCCGGATTGGGATGGTTGCCCCTGGAAGGCCAAACCGGATCACCCGCGCGGGTGGAACCGGCCGTGGATGCCCTTCAGGCGGCCGGCATCCACGTGGGTGTACCGCTGCGTCGTGGCGATGCTGGCGTGCCCGAGCATCTCCTGCACGTGCCGCAGGTCGACGCCTCCCGAGACGAGGTGCGTGGCGAAGCTGTGTCGCAGCGTGTGGGGGCCGATGTCGGCCGGGACGCCCGCCGCCTCGGCATGCAGGCGCACGATCTCCCAGATCCGCATCCGCGACAGCCGGTTGCCGCGCGACGACAGGAGGACCCATCCCGGGTCGCCTCCCGCGCGTGCCGCGGCGTCCCGGCGCGGGCCGTCGATCCAGGCTTGCACCGCCGCGATCGCCCGAACGCCCAGGGGCACGACCCGTTCCTTGCCCCCCTTTCCCCTGCAGGTGCAGAAACTCTCGGCGAGCCGCAGGTCGGGCAGCCGCAGCGACGAGACCTCCGACGCACGACAGCCGGTGGCGTAGAGAAGCTCCAGCAAGGCCGAGTCCCGGCGACCGACGAGCGTCGTGCGGTCGGGGTTCCTGAGCAGCCGATCCACCTGCTCCGGCGACAGCGTGCCGGGGATGTGATCATCTCGACGGGCGGCCGTGATCCGCTCCGCCGGGCTTTCCGCGACCACGCCCTCGACCTGCAGGAACGCGTAGAACGTCCGGAGCGTCGCCGCCTGCCGGGCGATGCTGGCCCGCGCGAGCCCCTTCTTCGCGAGCGACGAGAAGTAGTCGCCGAGGTCGCGGACATCGAGACGATCGGCCCGGCGACCGCCGAGCCACTCCGAGAAGTGGGCGAGGTCGCGCCGGTAGGCGGCCTGGGTGTTGGCGGACAATCCGCGCTCGTTGCGGATCGATTCCAGGAACCGGGCGACGAGGACGGCCGTGGACTGCGGCCCCACGGCCGCCACCGGAACGTCCTCGAAGAGGATCCGTCGCGTGCGTGGTCGGCGTTCCATGGGTCGGGAAATCCATCTTCGTGGGAACCGGTGTCGCTCCCCGCCGGCCCTGCACGACGCGGCCATCAGGCCCGCCCGGGCTGAAGACTAGGCGTCGTAGCCCAGGTTGGGCGCCAGCCAGCGCTCGACCTCGCCCACCGCCATGCCTTTCCTCGCCGCGTAGGCCTCCACCTGCTCCCGGGTGATCCGGTCCACCGCGAAGTATCGGCTCTCCGGGTGGCCGAAGTAGAGCCCGCTCACGCTCGCGGCCGGCAGCATCGCGCAACTCTCCGTAAGCGTCATTCCCGCGCGGTTCTCCGCATCCAGCAGGGCGAACAGCGATCGTTTCTCGGTGTGATCGGGGCAGGCGGGATATCCCGGGGCCGGGCGGATGCCCCGGTACTTCTCCTCGATCAGGTCTTCGGTGGACAGGGTTTCCCGCCGGCCATAGCCCCACTCCCGACGCGCCCTGGCATGCAGCCATTCGGCGCAGGCCTCCGCCAGCCGGTCGGCGACGGCCTTGGCCATGATCGACGAGTAGTCGTCGTGGTCGCGGTCGTACCGGCGGCAGAGTTCCTCGCAGCCGTGGCCGGCCGTGCAGGCGAACACGCCGAGGTAGTCCGCGCGGCCGCTCTCGACGGGGGCGACGAAGTCGGCGAGCGCGTGGAACACGTCCTGCCCCTGGCGCTCCCACTGTTGCCGGAGCGTGTGCACCCGGCCGATCTCGGCCGTGCGGGCGTCGTCCGCATACAGGATGATGTCGTCGCCGGTCGAATTCGCCGCGAAGAAACCGTATGCGGCCTTCGACACCAGGGCGTCCGAGTCCACGATCTCGTCGAGCATCCGCAGCGCGTCGCCGTGGAGTTTCCTGGCCTCCGTTCCCACCACGGGGTCGTCGAAGATCGCGGGGTGCTTGCCCTTCAATTCCCAGGAGAGGAAAAACGGCGACCAGTCGATGTACGGGATCAATTCGCCGAGCGGGATCTTCTCGAGCGTGCGGACGCCGAGGAACTCCGGCACGTCGATCGTCGTCGTGGCCCAGTCGGTGGTCCAGCGCCTGCCACAGGCCGCGGCGTACGGGATCAGCTTCGTCTCCTGCCGTCGCCTGAAGTTCTCCACGTCGCGGGCCTGGGCATCCCGGGTGGCCCGCACGAACTCCTCGCGGGCCGTGGGGCTGAGGAGTTTCTCCACGACGCCCGCCGCCCGGGAGGCGTCGTTGACGTGGACCACGGCCCCCGAGTACTTGGGCGCGATCTTCACCGCCGTGTGCCGGGCCGACGTCGTCGCCCCGCCGATCAGGAGGGGCATCTTCAAGCCCTCGTGCTCGAATTCCTGGGCCACCTGCACCATCTCGTCGAGGCTCGGCGTGATCAGGCCGGAGAGCCCCACGATGTCCACCTCGTGGCGGATCGCCTCCTCGATGATTTTCGTGCACGGGACCATCACGCCGAGATCGACCACCTCGTAGTTGTTGCAGCCGAGCACCACGCCCACGATGTTCTTGCCGATGTCGTGCACGTCGCCCTTCACGGTGGCCATCAGCACCTTGCCCCGCTTGGCCTGCGCGGTGCCGGAGGCCTTCCGCTCCGCTTCCATGTGGGGGAGCAGGTGGTTGACGGCCTTCTTCATCACGCGGGCGCTCTTCACGACCTGCGGGAGGAACATCTTGCCCTCGCCGAACAGGTCGCCGACCGTCTGCATGCCCCGCATCAGCGGCCCCTCGATGATCTCCAGGCTGGTCGCGTAGTGCTGCCGGGCCGCTTCCACGTCCTCGTCGATGTGGTCCACGATGCCTTTCACCAGCGCGTGGGCGAGACGGGCCTCGACGCCGAGGCTGCGCCAGGTGTCGGTCTGGGCGGACCCGGCCCCGTCCTGCCTCTTCACCGTCTCGGCGAACTCGACGAGCCGTTCGGTGGCGTCGGGCCGGCGGTCGAAGAGCACGTCCTCGATCCGGTCCCTGAGGCTCGGCTCGATCTCCTGGTACACGGCGAGCTGACCGGCATTGACGATGCCCATCTCCATCCCCGCCTGGATGGCGTGGTAGAGGAAGCAGGAGTGCATCGCCTCGCGGACGACCTCGTTGCCCCGGAACGAGAACGAGATGTTGCTCACGCCCCCGGAGATCTTCACCGCCGGCATCGCCGCCTTGATCTGCCGGGTGGCCTCGATGAAGTTCAGCGCATACTGGTTGTGCTCCTCGATGCCCGTGGCCACGGTGAGGATGTTGGGGTCGAAGATGATGTCCTCGGGGGGGAAATCGACCCGCTCCGTCAGCAGCCGGTAGGCCCGCTTGCAGATCGCCACCCTGCGGTCGATGTCGGTGGCCTGCCCTTCCTCGTCGAAGGCCATCACGACGACCGCCGCCCCGTGGCTGCGGACGATCCGCGCCTGCTCGAGGAACTTGTCCTCGCCCTCCTTGAGACTGATCGAGTTGACGATCCCCTTGCCCTGGACGCACTTCAGCCCGGCCTCGAGCACCTCGAACCGCGAGGAGTCGATCATGATCGGCACGCGAGAGATCTCAGGCTCGCTGGAGAGCAGTGTGAGGAATTTCGTCATCACCTTCACGCCGTCGAGCATGCCCTCGTCGACGTTGACGTCGATGATGTTGGCGCCGTTCTCGACCTGCTGACGAGCGACGCCCAGCGCCTCCTCGTACCGCTCCTCCTTGATGAGGCGGGCGAAGGCCCGCGAGCCGGTGACGTTGGTCCGCTCGCCGACGATCGTGAAGCTGCTCTCGGGACGGATCTCGAGCATCTCGAGACCCGAGTACCTGGTCCGCCGCGGCGGCGGCGCGGGCACCCGCGGCGGATAGTTCCGCATCACGTCGGCGATGGCCTTGATGTGGGCCGGTGTCGTGCCGCAGCAGCCGCCGACGATGTTGAGCCAGCCCTCCTGGGCGAACTGCTCGAGCACCGACGCCATCATCTCCGGCGTCTCGTCGAATCCCCCGAGCGCGTTGGGCAGGCCCGCATTGGGGTAGCAGCTCACGAATCGCGGCGTGATCCGCGCCAGGTCGGCCACGTGGGTGCGGAGCTTCTCGGGGCCGAGGGCGCAGTTGATCCCCGCCGAGAGCAGGTCGATGTGGGAGATGCTCGTCCAGCACGCTTCCACGGTCTGCGCCGACAGCGTGCGGCCCCCCTCGAAGATCGTGAACGAGGCCATCACGGGCAACGTGCGGCCGAGGTCGGAGAACACCTGCTCGATGGCGTGCAGGCAGGCCTTGAGCACGAGCGTGTCGAACGCCGTCTCGGCGAGCAGGAGATCGACACCACCTTCGATGAGGGCCTCGATCTGCTCGCGGTACGCGGCCACCATTTGATCGAACGTGACGTCGCGATGGCCGGGGTCGGCGACGTTGCCCGCGATCGACAACTGCTTGTTCGTGGGGCCGATCGAGCCGGCCACGAAGCGCGGGCGGTCGGGTGACTTTGCCATCACGGCGTCGGCCGCCTCGCGGGCCAGTCGGGCGGCGACGAGGTTCAATTCCCGGGTGTGATGCTGGAGGCCGAAGTCGGCCAGCGCCACGCTGGTCGCCCCGAACGTGTTGGTCTCGACGATGTCGGCGCCGGCCTCGAGGTAGGCGGCGTGGATGCCCCGGATCGCATCCCCCTGGGTCAGGGTGAGGACGTCGATGCAGTTCTTGAGGTCGCGGTGATGGGCGGCGAACCGCTCGCCGCGGAAGCCGTGCTCGTCGAGCCCCAACTGGTGGACCATGGTGCCCATGGCACCGTCCAGGATCGCGATCCGGCTGGAAAGCAGGTTCCGCAGGGCGTCCGGTGTGGAAAAAGTCTGTTTTTGGGGCATGGGCAAGCGGGGAAGGGTTGGGACGGTCCGGACGGTCGCAGGTCTGAGCCTTGATGATAGGCAGCCCGAGCCCGCGGTCATAATCATCGAAAAAGGGAGGGCTGAATCCTCAAGCCTGTTGAATCGGGGCGTCGATCCTCTCCGGGACCGGTGTCAGAGTCGGGGCTGTGATGACATGGAGATCTTGGCGACCTTTCCCGCCGTGCGGGTCGATGGACCGCCGGTGCCGGCGGAGACGGAGCAGCCGACGCCCGCTCCCGGGCCGGCGACGCATCCGGGCCGGCGCGGCGGCCCCGGGCCCGTGCGGGCCGGCCCGCGGCTGCCCCCGTGGTCGGTGACGATCCTCGGCGTCGTCGCGGCGGCCGTGTGGTTGACCGTGTGGGCCGTCGAACGCACACGCTGCACGCCGTCGGCCGCCACGGCGCACACGGCGGCCATCTCGGACCCGGCTGGACAGGTGATCTCACGATGACGCCCGACCTCATCGATCGCGCCTTCCTCGGCCGTCGTGCGTCGTCGCCGGTCCGTGACGCCGGGCATGTCGTCGCTCCCGGGGGCGCCGGGGGGGAGGTCGGTGACGGTGTCCGCGCTGCCAGAGGGCCGACCGTGGCCCGGCGGCAGGACCACGTGCTCGCCGCATTGCTGGAACTCGCCGAGGCCGAATGGACCCACCTCGCCGCACGCGTCGATGCGGCCCTGGATGGAGGCGGTCGGGTGATCGCGCTGGCGGGGCGGGAGCGCGCGGAGGGACGCACCACGGTGGCCCGTGGCCTGGTGCAACTGCTGCGGATGCAGGGCCGCGACGTCGTGTTTCGCGAGGGCCTGCCCCCGGCCGAAGCGGCCGCACGAGACGAGTCATCGGCCCGCTCCCTGATCGCGGATGCCGGAGTGTGGTTCCCCCCGGGGCCCGTGCATCGGGGCCGGCTGGCCCGGGCGGCGCTCGGCTGCCACGCCGTGATCCTCGTGCGCACCGCGGCGCGGCCCGCCTGCCCCGCGCACGAACAGGCGCTCCACGCGCTCGGAGTCCCGGTGCTCGGCGAGATCGTCACGCGATCCGATGCGCCGCCGCTGCGGCCGATCCCATGAGCACGCCCGACTGCACACTCACGCAGGCGCAGCACGCGGCGATCGCCAGGATCGCCTACGCCCTCGAGTCGCCGTCGGCGATCGCGCTGCTGTGCGGTCCGGCGGGTGCCGGCAAGACCACGGTCCTCGACCGGCTGGCGGCATCGCCCGCCCTGGCCGGACGCCGTTGCGTCCGCTGGACCGCATGCGACGAGGCGCCCGCGTCTGCCGGCGGGGCGGCGGGGGGCGATGCGGTCCTGCTCCTCGACGACGCCCACGAGCCTTCCGGCGAGGTGCTCGTCGCGACGGTCGAGGCATGGCGCCGGCAGGAACCACGAGGTGGCATCGTGCTCGCGGGCCAGGGACGGCTGCTGACGCTCAGTGCCCGTGACGCGAGGCTCGAGCGGACGATCGTGCTGCGGGCGGTGCTCGGGCCGTTCACGCTCTCGGAGACGCGCGCAGCGACGGCGTCCCGGCTGGTCCGCCTCGGCCGCGAGACCGACCATGCCGCCGTCGTGCGGACGATCCACGAGATCGCCGCGGGCATCCCGGGCCGCGTGGTCCGGCTCGCGGAACTCGTGCAGCTCGTCGCGGACGCCGCTCCCGGGGGAGTCGTCACGCCCGACGACGTCGAGGCGGTGCACCGGCGGCTGTCGCTGCAGGCCGCCTGAGCATCACGCGGCGGTGTCGCGGGCGCGATCGAGGTAGTCGGCGACCGATCCGGGACGGGGGGCTGATCCCGCGTTTCCGTCGAGCCGTCGAGCCGGTGAGAAAGGTGCAGGATCGCACGCCGACGTGGCCCCGGTGATCAGGTCGGCGAGCAGGACCGCCGTCCCCGTGGACTGATGCAGCCCGGCGCGGAAGTGGCCGGCTGCCACGTAGCCGTTCGCGATGCCGGGCAGCGGACCGAGCGTCGGCAGACCGTCCACCGAGCCCGGCCTCAGGCCGGCCCACGCGTGCTCGGGTTCGGCGTCCGGCAGCTCGCCGAGCAGGCGGTCGGCGACGTTCCGGAGCCGCTCGATCGCCGCGGGCGTCGTCGTCGCCTCGAAGCCTGCGTCCTCGATCGTCGAGCCGACGAGCAGCCGGCCGTCGGGCCGTGGCACGAGGTAGTCGATCCCGAAGTTCACGACGCGGTCGAGCCGTGGCCGTGGCAGCCTGAGGAGCAGGATCTGTCCGCGGATGGGCCGCGTTTCGAGCCGGTGGCCGAGCCGGGCGAGGATGTCGCCGGCCCAGGCGCCGGCCGCGAAGCAGTAGGCTCCGGCCCGCACGACGCCCGCAGCGGTGGCCACTGCGGTGATTCTGCCGTCGTCGAATTCGACCCCGTGCACCGCGTCGTTGAGGATCGTGACGCCGCGGCGACGGCAGCTCGCGACGAGCGCTTCGAGATGTCGCGGCGGCCGCAGACTTCGCTCGTCGGGGAGCAGGAAACCGGCGCGGACGCCCCCCCGGGCGACCGCGGGCCGCAGGCCGGGCTCGTGCGCTTCGACTCCCGCGGCGTCGAGCCACGTGCACGACGCGCCACGCCCCCGCCACGACTCGGCGGCCGCCATCAGGCGGGCGATCGCCGCGTCGCTCGCGGCGACATGCAGGCCGCCACAACGGCGGAGCTCGTTGTCGATCCCGGTCTCGGCCCGCAACTCGTCGGACCACCGGGTGTGGAGCCGATCACTCCAGGCGGTGAGCCGGTCGGCGGCCGACGCGCCGACGCTCTCGGGCGCCGGCGGGAAGATGCCCGCAGCGGCCCACGACGCCGTGGCCCGGCCCACCTCCCGCGACACGACACGGACCCGCACGCCCCGGCCGGCAAGTTCGCGGGCGATCGACAGGCCGATCACCCCGCCGCCGACGATCAGGCAGTCGTCCATGGGGGGCACCGGCAGGATCACGCGTTGACCGGCACGTCCGGAACGTCGGCGACGTGGACCCACACGTGCACGTGTGGCGCGCCGCGGAAGTGCCATACGAATGCCGGTCCCTCGAGCCGCCAATTGTCCCACACGCCGTCGTCGCCGATGTCGCCCTGCCGGAAGAATGCGAGTCGGCAGCGGTCGAGGCCGCCCTGCTTCGCGAGGCAGCCGCGGACCTCGTCGCGATCGACCGTGCGGTAGGGCTCGAGCAGGATGCCGAGCACCCGTTCCAGTTCGGCACGTTGATCGGACGAGAGTTCGGAGACCGGGATGCCGGCCGCCGCGGCCGGGTCACGGAACCCGATCGCCGTCTCCTTCGGCAGGACGTCGACGAGGGCGAGGGACCGCTGACGGCCGTCGAGCATCGCGTACACGCCGTTGGCGGCGACCGCCTGGGGCCAGAACACGTTGCCGGCGTGCCCCCGCTCCTCGTTGAAGCCGCCCGCATCGTGGCCGTAGAAGATCGGGCCGCCGAAGGCCATGTGGTCGGCCGAGTCGCCGTCACACCGCAGCGTCATGTGGCGACCGGTGAGCAGGAATTGGAACTTCCCGCTGCCCGGATCGCCGATCAGCGCGATCGATTGCTCGTGGCCGAAGCCCCCCGTGTCGTCTTCGAGCTGTTTGTCGAACCGCTCGTGCCATGCAGGCTCGATCAGGCTCTCGAAGATTTCCCGCACGATGTGCTGCTGATCCGGTGTGAAGAAGTCGCTCTTCACGAACGGCTCGCTGGCGTTCCAGTTGTTGCCCACGCGGGTGCGCAAGAGGCCGAACTTCGGATGGCGGAAGTCCCAGGGGAAGCAGACCTTGGCCCGCTGGGCGGGCGTCAGCGAGGCGTGGAGCCGGCCCGCGAGCGTCTCGGCGCCGGCGGCGGGGGCGTCGCCGCGGGCGACGCGGGACTGCGGCAGGGCGATGCACGGGACTGCGGCCGCGCCGGCGGCCAGAAGTCCCCGTCGGGTGAGGCGGCGGGAGGACTCGAGCATGGGGAAGTCTCCAGGACCCGTTCAGCGTACGGGATTCGTCCGCCTGCCGCCACGGTCAGGGCCGTCGCGATCGCGGCCGCGTCTGGCACCGCGGGCAGAAGAACGTCGAACGCTGGGACTGCACGATCCTCGTGATCGGCTCACCGCACGCCGTGCACGGCTGCTTGTCCCGGCCGTAGACGCGATGCCGGCGCTGGAATCGCCCGGCCCGGTTGTCGGCGGTGCGGTAGGTCTCGTCACCGATCGACGAGCCTTCGTGGCGCACCGCCTCCGCGAGCACGCGGCGCGTGGCCGTGGCGATCGATTCCCACGCCTCCGCCGACAGCCGGCGGCAGGGCGACCGCGGATCGATCCCCACGCGAAACAGGATTTCGGCCGCGTAGATGTTGCCGATGCCGGCGACGACCCGCTGGTCGAGGAGCGCGGGCTTGATGGCGCGGCGGGATCGGGAGAGCCGGGCGGCCAGGTCGGCCCCGGCGATCGCCAGGCCGTCCGGTCCGAGTTTCAGAGTCCCGCAGGCCGCCTCCAGCCCGACCGTGTCGTAGAGCGAGATCGTGCCCAGCCCCCGGCGGTCCCAGAACAGCACCCGGCGCGGGTGTTGCGATCCGGCGCGGCCGTGGTCCAACTCCAGCACGAGCCGCACGTGCTCGGCCGACGGCGGCTCCGCGATGAGCATCAGGCCCGTCATCCTCGGCTCGATGGCCAGCCACAGGACGTCGGCCGATCGGTCGTCGCCGACCAGTTCGAGCAGCACCCGCTTGCCCCGCCGCCGCACGGCCGCGAGGGTCCGGCCGCTGATCCGGCGGCGCAGTGTCGCCGGCGCCGGCGTGATGGCCAGCGGCCGGACGCGGCCGCGCGGAAACTCGACCGCGACGATTCGCCCGCCCACCGCGCCGGCCAGCCCGCGGCACATCGTCTCGACTTCGGGGAGTTCTGGCATCGCGATCGGTCCGGATGGTGGTCGGAACGTGTCAGGCTACAATCAATCGTGCGAGTCGAGCACGAAGTCCCCCGATGCAAGGATCCGTTGTCATGCCAGCCGCAGCCGCGGTGTCGAGCGTACCCGACGCTCTCGGACGATTCGGCAGGTTCGGCGGTCGCTACGTGCCGGAGACCCTGTCGGCCGCGCTCGACCAACTGGAGCGGGAGTACGCCCTGGCCCGGGCCGATCAGGCTTTCCAGGCCGAACTCGACGGCCTCCTGGCCGCGTTCGTCGGACGTCCCACCCCCCTGCTCTTCGCCAAGCGGCTGACGGAGTACGCCGGCGGTGCGCAGATCTATTTCAAACGCGAGGATCTGAGCCACACCGGCGCCCACAAGATCAACAACACACTCGGCCAGGGACTGCTGGCGATACGGATGGGCAAGCGGCGGATCATCGCCGAGACCGGCGCCGGCCAGCACGGCGTGGCCACGGCCACCGCCTGTGCCCGGTTCGGCCTCGAATGTGTGGTCTACATGGGGGCCGAGGATGTCCGCCGTCAGGCGCCGAACGTGCGCAACATGCGGTTCATGGGGGCCGAGGTGCGGCCCGTGAACACCGGCTCGCGGACGCTGCGCGACGCCATCAACGAGGCGATGCGTGACTGGATGGGGTCCGTCGACACCACGCACTACATCATCGGCTCGGTGGTGGGCCCGCACCCGTTTCCGCGGATCGTCCGCGACTTCCAGAGCGTGATCGGCCGCGAGACGGTCGAGCAGTGCCGCCGGCAGTTCGGCCGGCTGCCCGACGCCGTGGTGGCCTGCGTGGGCGGCGGCAGCAATGCGGCCGGCATGTTCCATCCCTTCGTCGATCATCCCGAGGTGCGGCTGGTGGGTGTCGAGGCGGGCGGCCGCTCCGGCCTGCCGGGCGACCATGCGGCCAGCCTGAGCTACGGCAGCCCCGGCATCCTCCACGGCTCGCTCAGCTACGTGCTTCAGGATCAGGACGGACAGACGGCCGACGTGCACTCGGTGTCGGCCGGACTCGACTACCCCGGCGTCGGCCCCGAGCACGCCTACTGGCATGACACGGGGCGCGTCGAGTACACGAGCGTCACCGATGCCGAGGCACTCGACGCGTTCGATCTCGTCGCCCGCCGCGAAGGCGTGTTGCCGGCGCTCGAGACCTCGCATGCCCTCGCCTGGGCGGCGAGCGAAGCGGCGAAGCGTCCCGCCAGCGAGATTCTCGTCGTCTGCCTGTCGGGCCGGGGCGACAAGGACGCCGCGGAGATCGCCCGTCTTCGGGGTCTGGCCGCCGACGGCAGCGGGGGGGCGCGATGACGCCACCGGACTCCGGCCCCACGCCACTGGCCCGACTCGAGGCCGCGTTCGCCGCGGCCCGGTCCGGAGGCCGCAAGGCGCTGGCGCCGTTCGTCACCGCCGGTGATCCCGATCCGACGACGAGCGTGGCGGTGCTCGAGGCGGTCGGCCGGGCCGGAGCGACGCTGTGCGAACTCGGCGTGCCCTACAGCGACCCGATCGCCGACGGCCCGGTGATCCAGGCTTCGTACACGCGGGCGCTGACGTCCGGGATCACGCTCGAACACGTGTTCTCGATCGCGCGGGAGGCCTCCTCCCGGGTGACGATGCCGATCCTCGCGATGGCGAGCTATTCGCTGATCTTTCGCCGCGGCATCGACCGGTTCGTCGCCGATGCGCGGGCGGCCGGCCTGGCCGGCTTCGTGGTGCCCGACCTGCCGCTCGAGGAGAGCGACGACCTCGACCATGCCTGCCGGACGGCGGGGCTGGCGCTGGTGCGGCTCGTGACGCCGACCACGCCTCCGGAGCGGGCCGAGGCGATCGCCCGCCGATCGACGGGGTTTCTGTACTGCGTTGCCGTGGCCGGCGTGACCGGGGCCCGCACGGAGCTTCCGCCAGGTCTTCTCGACCGGATCGCCTGGCTGCGCACGAAGACCGACGTGCCGATCCTCGTGGGGTTCGGCATCTCGTCGCCCGATCAGGTGCGGGCGGTGGCCGCCGTCGCCGACGGCGTGATCGTGGGGTCGGCGCTGGTGCGGCGGATCGCCGACTCCGCGACGGAGCGACCGGACGAGATGCTGGCCGCGGTTGAACGGTTCACCGGCGAACTGGCGGCGGCCTGCGGCTGACGACGGCCGGGCCGAGTCCGCGTCAGTCCAGCAGCTGGGCGGTCCATGCGGGATGAAACCCCGCGGCATCCACGGGGATACCGGCGGCGACGACGGCCTCCACGAGACGGTCCGGGGGCGCGACCGCGGGATCGATTCTGGCTTCGGCGTGGTCGAGATCGACTGCCCGGCCAGAACCCGCGACGGACCGTAGGGCGTCGGCCGCGTCGTCGGCACGACCGCGGGAGGTGACGCGAAACGTGAACCGCCGCCCCGGGGCCAGCGTCCTGACGTCGGCTCCGCCCGCGGCGGCGATCCGGCCCGCGGCGAGCACGGCCACGTGCGTGAAGCAGGAGGGCACGTCGCCATCGTCGATGGCCGCGAGCACGGTCCTCCCCATGAGGTGAGCGTCGTGGATGAGCGACTCCGTCGCCGCTCGCCCGGCGGGATCGAGCGCCGCGAAGGGGTCGTCGAGGAGGAGGACCTGCGGATCGTGGAGCAGCGCGCGTGCCAGCAGGAGCCTGCGGCCGTCCCCGGCGGGGAGCGTGTCGATGGGGTCGGTGGTTCGGTGCCGCAGGCCGCCCAGTTCGAGCGCCTGGGTGACGGCGTTGCGGAGCGGCTTGCCGGCGAGCCCCACGGAGGCGGCCGCCAACTCGAGAAACTCGCCGACCCGGCAGGGAGGCCAGGCCGCCGGGAGGGCGGGGAGATACCCGACCAGCCGGCGCACGGCGGCCGCCTCGCGCCGCACCGAGCGGTCCGCGACGAGGATATCGCCTCCGGCCAGCGGGAGTGCCGCCGCCGCGGCCGCGAGCAGTGTCGATTTGCCGCTGCCGGTCCGGCCGATCAGGGCGACCGCATGGCCCGCCGCCGCCTCCAGCGAAACGCCGTCGATCACCCGCTGGTCGCCGAGCACCAGCGCCGTGTCCCGGAAGCCGATCATGATCCGATGGCGTGGCGGGCGAGCCGCGCCGCGGTCATCGCGATCGACACCAGCAGCCCCTGCGCCTTGTTGAGCGTCTCCTGGAGTTCACTCGCGGGGACGCTGTCGGCCACGATGCCGGCCCCGGACTGCACGAACGCGCGATCGCCGGTCACGACGATCGTGCGCAGCGCGATGCAGGTGTCCATCGCGCCGCCGAAGTCGATGTAGCCGACCGCGCCGGCGTAGGGACCCCGCCGCACGGGTTCGAGCTCGTCGATGATCTCCATGGCGCGGATCTTCGGTGCGCCCGACACGGTGCCCGCCGGGAGGCAGGCCCGCAGCGCGTCGAACGCGGTCATGCCCTCCGCCAACCGGCCGGTGACGTTGCTCGTGAGGTGCATGACGTGGCTGTACCGCTCGATCGTCATCACGTCGCTCAAGCGCACCGACCCGATCCGCGCCACGCGGCCCACGTCGTTGCGGCCGAGGTCGATGAGCATCACGTGTTCCGCCCGTTCCTTCGGGTCGGCGAGCAGCGATTCGGCGAGGTGGCGATCCTCGTCGGGGGTCGCGCCGCGCGGCCGGGTGCCGGCCAGCGGCCGGACCGTGATCTCCCCGTCCACGACCCGTACCATGATCTCGGGCGAACTGCCGACGAGCGTCACGCCCGGGGTGCGCAGGTAGAACATGAAGGGGCTGGGGTTGACCACCCGCAGGGTGCGGTACAGTTCGAGCGCCGGCCCCTGGAACGGAACGTCGATCCGGCGGCTGAGGACCACCTGGAACACGTCGCCGGCCCGGATGTATTCGATCGCCCGCTCCACGGCGGCGACGAAGGCGGCGGGCGAAAACGTCGAGTTCGCCGCTGTCGCGGCCAGGCTCTCCGGGTCGGGCCGCGGCCCGATGTCGGACGGTGGGGGCCAGTCATGCGGTCGCGAGAGCAGCTCGATCGTGGCGTCGATCCGGCGACAGGCCTCCGCACGCGCGCGGGCGATTCCGGCCGGCGAGGCGTCGTCGATCCTGGCCAGGGCGACCACGACGAGCGACTTGGTGACGTTGTCGAACACCACGAGCCTGTCGTACAGCGCGAAGCTCATGTCGGGCAGCCCGAGGTCGTCCGGCGGCGGCTCCGGCAGACGCTCGGCGTAGCGGACGGAGTCGTAGGCGGCGAACCCCACCGCCCCGCTCGTGAAGGGTGGCAGTTCCGGCAGGCGGACCGGACGGAACTCCGCCATCCGGCGCTCCAACTCGGCGAGGGGATCGGGGCATGCGAACGTCTCCACCGTGCCGCCACGTGTGACCCGCACCTGCGTGCCGCGCGCCTCGAACCGCATGAACGGATCGGCGCCGAGGAAGCTGTAGCGGCCGACTTTCTCGCCGCCGACGACGCTCTCGAACAGGCAGCCGCCATCGCCCGCATCGATCCTCGCGAAGGCGGAGAGGGGCGTGAGTCCGTCGGCGAACAGCCGCCGATACACCGGCACGAGCCCGCCCGTGCCCGCCAGGTCGGCAAACCGGTCGGCGTCGGGAAGGTGCGTCATCGTGGACGGGCGTGGGAGGGGGGCGTCCATGGCGGACGGCCCGGAGACTTCTCCCAAGAGACTAGCCATCGGCCGACTGGGCAACAATGACCGCGTTGCGGCGGCGGCGAGCGGATGGGAGGAATGTTCCGTCTTCACGGCCTGCTATGATTGCGAGGGTGGGCGGGCTGCGGTCGATCCGAGCCGCCGCCGTGCCGCGTTTTCTCCGACGAGCATCCGCATGAAGTGCCAGCATTGCGACAAGCAGGCGGTGTTCCACATCACGGAACTCGAGAGCGGCGCCGTGCGGGAACTGCACCTCTGCGAGGACCACGCACGCAGCTACCTCAACCAGTCGGAGGCGGCGGCGGAGGGCGAGAGCGAGGAAGAGTCGGCCTCGAAGCCCGCCGGCGGCCCCTTGGTCGTGGGGCAGACGGCGGACGAACTGGCCCTGCTCGACCAGCGGGCCTGCGACATGTGCGGCATCACGTTCTTCGAGTTTCGCAACCAGGGCCGGCTCGGCTGCCCGCACGACTACGTCCAGTTCGAGAAGGAACTCGAACCGCTGATCGCCAACATCCACGGGGCCACCGAGCACACCGGTCGCCGGCCGTCGCGCGGCGCGAGCGGGCTCCCGGAGGCCACCGCCGACCTGACCGGCGTGATCGGGCTGCGGAAGCAGATGAAGGAGTCGATCTCCCGCGAGGACTACGAACAGGCCCGCGACCAGCGCGATGCCATCCGGGCCATCGAGGACCGCTGGCTCGGTGCCGGCCCCGCCGGCAAGGAGAACCCGTGAAACTCGACGCACTCGCGCAATCGATCGGTGAGTGGCTGCGCGGCACCGGCCCGGAGTCCGACATCGTGATGAGCAGTCGCGTGCGGCTGGCGCGCAACGTCGCCCACTATCCCTTCGTCAGCCGTGCTTCGGAGCAGGATCGGGCCGACGTGGAGCGATTTCTGCGCGAGCGGATCGCGGGCACACCGCTCGGCCAGGGGCTCGAGTACATCGACGTCGGCCGGCTGGAGGAGATCGACCGCCAGTTCCTCGTCGAGCGGCAGTTGATCAGCCGGGAACACGCCGAGGCCCAGGGGGCGCGGGGCGTGGCGATCGACCGCATGGAGCAGGTGAGCCTGATGATCAACGAGGAGGATCACCTGCGCATCCAGTGCATGCACAGCGGGCTCGACCTGAAGGGGGCGTGGGACCAGATCCGAGCCGTGGACGACCAGATCGAGAAGGTCGTGCCCTACGCCTTCCATCCGCGGTACGGCTATCTCACGGCCTGCCCCACCAACGTCGGCACCGGCATCCGCGTCAGCGTCATGCTCCATCTCCCCGCGCTCGTGATCACGCGGCAGATCGACAAGGTGTTCCGCAGCCTGCACAAGATCTCGCTGGCCGTGCGCGGGCTGTACGGCGAGGGGTCGCAGGCCATGGGGGATTTCTACCAGATCTCCAACCAGACCACGCTCGGCCGCAGCGAGGAGCAACTCGTCGAGCAGGTGGGGGACGTCGTGCCCGTGCTGATCGACTACGAGCGGCGGGCCCGCGAGTTTCTCGTGCGCGAGACGCAGCAGAACGTGCACGACCAGGTGAGCCGCGCCTACGGCATCCTCCGGACGGCCCAGACGATCAGCGCCGAGGAGACGATGCAGCTCCTGTCGCGCGTGCGCATGGGTGTGCTCTTGGGCCTGATCGGCGACGTGAAGATCGCCGACATCAACTCGCTGCTGGTGCGGACGCAGCCCGCCCACCTGCAGAAGCTCCGGGGCATCGAGCTCGACACGAACGACCGCAACATCGAGCGGGCCCGCTATCTGCGGCAGCATTTCGAGGGCGGGCCGGGGGCCCCCTCGAGCGTCAACTGAAACGGCCCGCAGCCACGCCCCGCCGGGCCGTGCACGGCGTGTGGGCGGCCGCCGCGTCGGGGATCGGGCCGGTTCGCGATTGGGCCTGGCTCAGGCGAGTTTCGCCCGCAGTGCCCGGACGACCGGAGGGGGCACGAATTGCAGCAGGGCAGCGTCGTCGGCGAGCGGCGTGATCTGCTTCAACAGGGACGACGAAATGTGGCTGTACTGGGCGTCGGCCATCAGGAACACGGTTTCGACCGCCGGGTCGAGCTTGCGGTTGGCGAGCGTCATGGTGAACTCCGCCTCGATGTCGGTCAGGGAGCGGACGCCGCGGAGGAGCACGTGAGCCCCCTGGGCCTGCACGAAGGCCACCGACAGTCCGCTGAACAGCTCGACCCGCACGTTGGCGAGGTGGGCCACCGAGGCGCGGACGAGGGCGACCCGCTCCTCGAGCGAAAACATCGGCTGCTTGTCGGGGTTGATGCCCACGCCGACGACGATCGTCTCGAAAATCCGGGCGGCCCTGCCGATCACGTCGAGATGGCCGAGCGTGATCGGGTCGAAGGATCCCGTGTAGACGGCTGTGCGGGCGGCGGAGTTCGTCACGCGGGGTGGCTCGAGGGGGGAGTGGGAGGTCGCGGCTCCGGCCATCGGCCACCGCGGGGAAAAATCCCGTGGGTGGCGCGGGGCGATCGGTCGATTATGGTATCCGAGGTCGAAAACGTGCGAATCGCGGACTTGAAACGCTGAGGGCTGCGGTGTCGAAAGGCATGCCAATCCTGGGGCTCGTCCTCTCGGGACTGATCGGAATCCTGTTTTTGGCCGACTTGGCTGCCGCGTTTCCCTTTCAGCGGAAGAGCATTCCCCTCGACGTGGGCTTCGTGCTGGCGAGCCTCATCCTGTCGTATCTGAGCTGGACGTTGCTGGCCAAGACGCGCGGTTGAGCGGGCGCCGGCTGCGTCGCCCCGCGGCGGCCGCGGCCGTTCAGGCCGCCCGCCGCAGCACCGAGCCGGTCTCCGGCTGACCGCCGGCGTGGAGCAACCCCGGGAGATCGCCGAGACGGGCCGCTCGCACGCCGACTGGCCGCCTGCCCACCCAGGCGATGAGCCGCTCCAACTCGCCCCGGGCCTGCCGCTCGCCGATCACGACCGGATCGATGTGCACCACCGTCAGGCTGCCCGGCGCGAGCCGCGGACCCGCGAAGCCGGCCAGCATCCAAGCCATCGCGCGACGTGGCGGCCGCGGCACCGTGCGGACCTCCCACAACCCCCAGACGATGCTGCGGCACTGCCAGCCCGCGGGGGGCGGCCGGCGGCTCGACCGCGTGGCGTGCTCGAAGCCGCCCACCGCGACCGTCTGGATCCCCTGCTCCACCAGCAGCGACCGATGGTCGAGGCACGGCGTGCCGGAGACCACGATGCTGGCGATATCGCCGACCCGTTCCCGGGCCGCGGCGATCTCGCGGCGGAGCGCGGGGCGGCAGGCGACATGCGCGGCATCGAGGTCGAGCGCCACGTCCTGTTCGTCCGCGACGCCGGCGAGCACGGTTGGCAGCACGTCACGGCCGCACACCCACGTGATCGGCATCCGCGACCGGGCGGCAAGATTCGTCCATGGCGCGACGGCGGCGGGGCTCGTCCCCGCCGGCACCCCACAGCAGATCACCACCGTCGCCGGCGCAGCACTCGAACGCATCGGCCTGCCTCCTCCGTCCCGACCCTCGCCAGTCGTTATCGGCGGGAGCCGTCGCCCGGCTGCACCGTCCCGGCTGGCCGCTGCCGGGCCGCCGGGGCCGGTTCCGGCGACCGTGCGGGCTGGGCAAGCCCGCCGTGCGTCGCCTCCCAGACCGTGATCGCCTCGACGAGGGCCGCGTTCGTCGGCGCGACCGCCTCGACCGCGGGGACGATGCCGGCTTCGCGGAGTGTGGCCGAAATGACAGGGCTCATGCTGGCCACGCGGCAGGCCCGCATCCTCGGTCCCAGCAGCCGCACGGCGGACTCGGCGATGAACGAACTGGTGACGGTGATCCAGTCGATGCCCGCCCTGTCGATCGCGGCCAGTGTCTCCGGATCGATCGCGTCGAGCGGCTGGGTGGCGTAGGCGGGCACCTCGGTGACATCATGACCGAGGGCCTCGAGACCGCATCGCATGGCATCGCGTCCGCGGTTGGCCCGCACGAGCAGGACCCGTCCCCGCCGCATGGTGTCCCCGAGGGCGGCCACGATCCCCTCGGAGCGGTGCTCCTCCGGCACGAGGTCGCAGCGGATGCCGTGCAGCGCGGCCTCCCGCGCCGTTGCCGGTCCGATGGCCGCGATCCGGGCGGTGCCCACACGGCGGATGTCGTGGCCCGCATGACGCAGCCGCTCGCAGAACGCCCGCACCCCGTTCACGCTGGCGAACACGATCCAGTCGAACGTGTCGGCGACGCGGATCGCGGCGTCGAGCGGCTCCCAGGACGACGGCGGTCCGACGCGGATCACCGGCACCTGCACCGCCGCGCCACCGTGGGCAGCCACCAGCATCGCCAGTTCGGCCCCCTGCCCCGCGGGCCGCGTGACGACCACCGTGCGGCCGGCGAGGCCGCTTGAACCCCCCGCCACCGCCGCCTGACCGGCGACATCCCCCACGATCACGATCGCCGGCGCCGGCCACCGGCAGCGGTCGAACTCGACGCGGCAGCCGGCCAGAGTCGTGACGCAGAGCCGCTGATCGGGCCACGAGCAGCGACTGATCACCGTCACCGGCGTGTCGGCCGGCTTGCCGGCCGCGATGAGACTGCTCGACCAGGCCTCGATCTGCTCCACACCCATGTAGATCACGAGCGTTCCGGGCAGTCTGGCCAGGGCCGTGAAGTCGAGCGACGCGTCCTTGTCGCAGGCTTCGTGGCCCGTGAGGAACGTCACGCTCGAGGCCGCCGCGCGACTCGTCAGCGGCACGCCGGCGGCGGCCGCCGCCGCGAGCGCGGCCGTCACGCCGGGCACGATCGCGAACGGGATGCCGGCCTGACGCAGAGGTTGCTGCTCCTCCGCCAGCCGGGCGAACATCGCGGGGTCGCCCCCCTTGAGCCTGACGACGAGCCGATGCCGGCCGGCGAGATCGACCAGGAGCCGGCCGATGGCGATGCCCGCGTCCTCCTCGGCCGACCGGGGCCGCGGCGCCGGGATGCGGGCGGGCGAGTCGCCGGCGACGGCCAGCACCGCCTCGGGAACGAGCGTGTCGTGCACGATCACGTCCGCCTGCCGCAGACACTCCGCGGCGCGAAGCGTGAGGAGTTCCGGGTCGCCGGGCCCGGCACCCACGAACACGACCCGCCCCCTCTCCGCGTCTGACGCGGGGGCCGGGGGCGGGGGTACGGTGTTTGAGGGCGGCGGCACGGTCACTACACTCAAGGCTCGTCGTTCCCCGCATCATACCCGGCGGAACGGTCGCCCCCGACCGCTCCACGGCCCACCGTCATTCGCCATGCCGAACGAGTCTCCCGCGGCCGCCTCGACCCCCGGGAACGGGCCGGTCGCCCCGACGACGGCCCAGCTCTCACCGGCCGAGCGGTCGAGGCTGTCCCAGTGCTTCCAGCGGGGCAACCAGAATGCCGCCACGAACCTCGACTACGCCATCGAGATGTTCTCGCAGTGCGTGCTCGGGGATCCCGGCAACGCCGTCTACCTGCAGAGCCTGCTGGCCGTCCTGCGGAAGAAACACGGGGCGAAGAAGGCGGCCGGCCTGAGCGGCCTGTGGCCGATATCGAAGGCGGGGGGGCTGAAGAAACTGGCTGAAAAGGCACAGTGGCGCGAGGTCATCCGGCAGGGCGTCGATGTCCTGAAGGGCAACCCCTCGGATCATCTCGTGCTCCTCGCGATCGCGGACGCCTGCGGCCAGTTGCAGCTTGCGGACGCCCAGCGGGTGTATCTCAAGAGCGCGCTCGACGTGGTGCCGGCCGACGCGGAGGTGAATCGCCAGTGCGCGCGGTTCCTCGCGAATCATGGTGAGTTCGACCAGGCGATCGCCTGTTGGGTGCGCGTCGCGAACGTGAAGGGGCTGGCCGACGAGGCACAGCGGGAAATCGCCCGGCTGCAGGTCGAGAAGACGATCGTCGCCGGGCATGGCATGACCGGCCGCACGGCCCCGGCGGGGGCGAAAGCGCCGGCCGGCGCGGGGCAGGCCCCGGCGCAGCCCGTGGATCGGATCGCCACGCTGCGACAGGCGATCCGGGACAAGCCCGCGGAGATCGAGGCCTATCTCGAACTCGCCGACCTCCTCGAGCGGGACGCCGACGTCGGCGAGGCCGAGGCGGTCCTCCTCAAGGCCCTCGCGGCGTCCGGGAACGACCTCAAGGTGCGCGAGCACGTCGAGGACCGGCAGTTGCGGTGGGCGCGGCATCGCGTCCACGTGGCCGAGCAGCGGGTCCAGGCCGAGGACACGCCCGCGCACCGGGACACGCTCGACCGGCTCCGGGCGGCGTTGCTGAAGCACGAGGTGGAGATCTACTCCGCCCGCTGCGCCCGGTATCCCGAGAACCTGACCTGGCGATACGAGCTCGCGATGCGGCTCAAGGCGGCGGGCAACCACGTGGAGGCGATCAGGCACTTCCAGGACGTGCTGCAGGAACCGAGGCGCAAGGGAGCCGTGTCGCTGGAGCTCGGAGAGTGCTTCCAGAAGATCAAGCAGTATCAGCTCGCCATGCAGAATTACACGGTCGCCGTCGACACGCTGACCGACCGCGAGATCGAGCTGCGGAAGCGGGCCCTGTACCGGGCCGGTGTCCTGGCGGCGGGGCTGGACGACAGGGACGCGGCCCGAAAATACCTTGCCACGCTGGCCGGACTCGACTTCGGATACCGCGACGTGGCCCAGCGGCTGGACAAACTGGCTCCGGGAAAAGATAACAGGCCGTCCGGCTGAGGCGTCGTGTCCACGGCCCGCCCGCCTGCAGAGCAACCTTCGTCACCCCTCTCGAGGAATCGGAATGCCCCATTCGGTCAGCGCCAAGAAGCGACTCCGCCAAAACCTCCGCGCTCGCGAGCGGAACCGGGCGATCAAGTCGGAGATCAAGTCGGAAATGAAGAAGGTGCTGGCGTCGCTGACCAGCGGTGACGTGGCTGCGGCCCGCGAGCACTTCAAACTCGTGGCCCGCAAGGCCGATCGGGCCGCCGCCAAGAGGACCATCCACCCGAATCGGGCGGCCCGGCTGAAGTCGAGGCTCTCGGCCCGTGTGAAGGCCGCGGCGGGCGGCGCCTCCACGAAGGCGACGAAGGCTGCGAATACCAAGAGCGAGGGCTGATCGGCTGCGGGGCTCACGCCTCCCAGACGATCCGCCCGGCTTCGAAGACCGGCCCCTCGATGCAGGTGCGACGGTAGTCCCAGGTTTCGCCGTTCGTGTCGTTCGCGGCGTCGGTGTCGCGGACCCGTGCGACGCAGGTGAAGCAGATGCCGATGCCGCAGGCCATCGGCGCTTCGAGCGACACGTGACAGCCGAGCCGCCGTCCGGCCGCCCAGCGAGAGACCGCGGCCATCATGGCTTCCGGGCCGCAGCACGCCACGTGGGTCTCGCCGGGGACCGCGGCCGGAGCCGGGAGTGCATCGAGCAGGTCGATGACGGTGCCGCGCCGTCCCAGCGACCCGTCGAGCGTCGCCAGGTGCACCTCGATGCCCGCCGCGCGAAAGTCGTCGAGGCCGCCGAACATCGCCGCCGTGCGGGCTCCCCAACAGAGCGTGACCCGGCGGGCGACCGCCGCGTCGCCGGACATGGATCGGTCGAGCCGCTCCCGACCGAGCGCCAGCAGCGCCGTCTGGCCGATCCCGCCGGCCACGAGCAGCAGGTGGGCTGAATCCGGCACGCCGCTGAAGCCGTTGCCGAGGGGGCCCCAGACCACGACCTCGCCGCCGGCGGCGACGTGCTGCAACGCCGACGTGAACTTCCCGTGCACCAGGTACACGAAGTCGGCGTAGCGGCGCTCGCCGGCCGGACCGTGCGGTTGCACGTCGTCCGCGGAGCGGAACGTGTCGTAGAAGGCCAGCGGCCTGGCGAGCAGCGGATCGGTGCGATCGGCGAGCCGGAGCATCGCGAACTGCCCCGGCCGTGCCGCCGCCGCGATCGAAGCACAGTCGAGGCGGATGCGGAACGTACGGTCGGCGATCCGGCGATTGAACACCACGCGGGCCGACAGATAGTGGGCGGAATCGGCGAAGCAGGATGCGAGGGGATTGTCCATGCGTGTCTGGCGCACGCCGCATGGGGCGGTCGATTCATGATCGCCGCCGGCGGCTTAGTCGCGTCGCTTTCTCCATGCGGAAGCCTTGCCGGGACGTTTGCGGGGACGGGGCGCGGGCCGCGGGGGACGACTGCCGCGGTCGTCTTCCCTCCCGCCCGGGCGCTGCCGGGGAGGGCCGCCCGGGCTGCGGGCCGCGCGGCCCTGCCGGTCGAATCGGCCGGGACGGGCCCCGGGGCGACGGGCTCCGGCGCGGCCCGCCGGGCGTTCCGAGGCGTTCCCCACGTGCGCGAGCGCGTCGCGCCGCAAGGTGTCGATCTCGGCCCAGGCCAGCGGCCGATGCTGCCCCGGGAGCAGTCCGCCGAGTGACAGCGGCCCGACGGCGACCCGCTTGAGTTGATGCACCTTGTGGCCGAGCTGGGCGAGCATCCGTCGGATCTCGCGGTTCTTTCCCTCGTCGAGCACCATCTCCAGGACGGCGCTCTGTTTGTGCTGCGACTTGAGGGTGACGTGCTGCGCCCGCGCCGTGCCCTCGGCGAGTTGGATGCCGCGACGCAGCTTGTCGAGCGTCTCCGGCGTCGGCACGCCCGCCACCTGCACGAGGTATTTCTTCTCCACGCCGTATCGCGGGTGGGCGAGCAGGTTCGCCAGTTCGCCGTCGTTCGTCACGAGGATCAGCCCCTCGCTCATCCGGTCGAGACGGCCGATCGCGAACAGCCGCTGCTCGCCCGGCACCAGGTCGACGACCCGCGGGCGGCCCGCCGGGTCGTAGTTGGTCGTCACCACGCCCACCGGCTTGTTGAGCATGAACACGACCCGCTTCGGGTCGGGCAGCCGCTCGCCATCGACCCGGATCTCCTGCCGCCGCGGATCGACCCGCGTGCCGAGCTGCGTGACCACCTGCCGGTCCACCTCGACGCGGCCGGTCGTGATCAGCTCCTCGCAGTTCCGCCGGCTGCCGAGGCCGGCGGCGGCGAGGACCTTCTGCAACCGCTCGAGGCCGTCGTCGGCCAGTTCGCGAATCGAGGGGGTGGGCCGGGCAGCGGCAGGCCGGACGGGAGTCGGGCGCCGTCGCGACGTGATCCGCGAGGGCTTGTCGGACGGGCTGGGGGAAGGCACGGCTGTGGATCCTCGGTGCCGGGGCTGAGCGATGGTGCGGACCCGCGGGGAGCGGACGCCGGCCTGCCGATCATACCCGAGTCGGCGCTCTCCGGGGGCCGCCGTCGGAGAATGGCATGCCTCAGCGGACGGGCGACCACCATCGCGCGCGACGGACCTCCGGCACGGGCTCCATGAAGTCGCGCGGGCGGGCTCCGTCCATGAGTGGCAGACGCAGCGACGACGGAGCGATGTCGTCCTGGAGGTAGGGATCGAAGCGGACGGCCTTGCGGCGCTGGTTGGCGGCCGGACCGGGGTCGAGCCAGTCGGGCTTGCCGAGGGACGCGCAGCCGCTCGTGGACCAGAAGAGCGCGGCGACGGCGAGAAGCCTGGCGAACATGCCGGGGACTCTAGGCCCGGGGCTGTCGGGCTCCAAGGCCGGTTTCCCGTGCGGAAATCACCTGGTGGCCGTCACCGTGGGCAGCGCCACGTGCAGCATCCGGACCGGACCGCCGTCGAGGGGCCGCATCCCCTGTCGCCCGATCGACGCCGGTAGGATCAGCGTCCGGCCCCGGCCGACCGGCGGCAGCGACCAGCGGTCTTCGAGCAGGAGCGTGCCGTCGAGGACGGCGAGCACGTGGCAGGCGTCGTCGCCGCCCACGGCCCATGTGCCGGACACCCGCACCTCGTCGAACAGAAAAAAATCGCTGGTCACCAGCCGGTGCACCGCCGGATCGGCCGTGAGCAGCGGGGCCACCGGACGGACCGGTCCGAATCGGGTGACGGCCTCGACGCCCGCCTCGACGTGCAGCGGCCGGGGCCTGCCGTCCGGTCCGGTGCGGTTCCAGTCGAAGAGCCGATAGGTGATGTCGCTCGACTGCTGGATCTCGGCGACCAGCAGGCCCGCCCCGATGGCATGCACGGTCCCGGCCGGGATGAACACGCAGTCGCCGGACTGCGGCTCGAACGCGTGGAGCACGCTCGCGCATGTGCCCGCGCGGATGGCGGCGGCAAGTTCGTCGCGGCCCACGCCCTCCGCCAACCCGGCGTAGATGCGGCTTCCCGGCACCGCGTCGATCACATACCAGGCTTCGGTCTTGCCGCGGTCCGGGGGCACGGCCCTGGCGGCGCGCTCATCGTCGGGGTGCACCTGCACGGACAGGTCGCGGGAGGCGTCGAGAAATTTGAACAGCAACGGAAAGGCCGGCAGCGGCGCATGGCCGCCGAGCAGTTCACGGCCGTGGTTGCGGACCAAGTCGCCGAGCGACCGTCCGGCGAGTGGGCCGGCCGCCACGAGGCTCTGGTCGGCCCCACGATCGACCACTTCCCACGACTCCGCGAAGTCGTCGCCGGGCGGAAGCTCGCGGCCAAGCGCCGTCGCGAATCTCCGGCCGCCCCACAGGTAGCGGCGGTAGACGGGCGTGAGGAGCAGCGGATGCATCATGGCCGGGCGAACCCCTCGAGGATCCTCCCGATCCAAAAGCAGCACACCGCCGCCACGAGCATCACGAGCATCTGGCTGGGCCGCAGCTTTCCGCCGAGTTGCAGCACCACGGCGAACACCGGGATGCCGAGGCCGAGCAGTTGTCCGAAGCGTCCGATCGCCCGCATACGCCGTGACCCGTTCCGGGAACCCTGCCGCGGGCGGTCGCCATCGCGAGCGGCCGCATCGTACCAAGCGGGCCGGATTTCGTGGCGATCGCAGGGATCCCGGAGATCCGCGGGGATGATGGCCCCGACTTGCCCCCCGCCCGATCGACGCGATACTGCCCCGGCGGAGATCACTCGTCCACGCTCATTTCGCAGGAGACACGTCCATGGGTCGGCACGGCGCAGTCACGTTCAAGGGCAATCCGCTCACGCTGGTGGGCGATGAGGTCAAGGTCGGCGGGCCGGCCCCCGATTTCGATCTCACCTGCTACGGCTCCGGCGGCATGGAGCACATCCGCAAGGCCGACCTGCTCGGCAAGCCCGCCATCATCAGCGTCGTCCCCTCGCTCGACACGCCGGTCTGCCAGGTGCAGACGAAGACGTTCAACAAGCGTCTCGCGGCTCTCGGCGACAAGATCACCGCCCTCACCGTCAGCCTCGACCTCCCCTTCGCCATGAACCGCTTCTGCGGGGCCGAAGACATCAAGGCGATGCGGAACGGCAGCGACTACATGGACCGCAGCTTCGGCACCCACTGGGGGGTGCTGATCGACGAGCTGAAGATTCTCGCCCGGGCCGTGTTCGTGCTCGACGCCAAGGGCGTCGTGCAGTACGCACAGGTCGTCAAGGAAGTGGCGAGCGAGCCCGACTACGACGCCGCGATCGCCGCCCTCGAGAAGCTTGCGTAGCCTCCCCCGGCCGGCAATCAGGCGGGAGCCTTGAGCGACTGCTCGATCGACGTGCGGGCGGCGGACAGGGCCTCGGGCAACTTGTCCACGAGCTTGCCGCCGGCCTGAGCGAGGTCGGGGCGGCCGCCCCCCTTCCCGCCCACGATCGTCGCGGCATCGCGGATCCAGTTGCCGGCCGAGAGGCCGCGCTCCTCGAGCTCCCGGGAAATGCCCGCGACGAGCGTCACCTTGTCGGCTTCGCTCGAGCCCAGGAGCACCGCGATCGGGCTGGCCTTGCGCCGCAGCTGGTCGATGCATTGCCGCATCGCGGCCGCGTCGCTCCCCTTCGCGTCGGCGACGACGACCCGCGTCCCGCCGACGTCGGTCGCGGTGGCGATCAGTTCGTCCACCGACAGGCCGCCGGCCGGCGCGGACCCCTTCGACTTCTTGAGATCCTTGAGTTCCCTGACCACGGCCGCGAGGCGGGCCGGCAGTTCGGCCGCCGGCACCTTGAGCGCCGCTGCGCTCTCCGCGAGCATGCCCTCCGCCTGCCGCAGCCGCTCCACGGCCCGCAGGCCGGTGACCGCCGTCACGCGGCGCGTGCCGGCCGACACGCTCTCCTCGCCCGTGATCTTCACCATGCCGATCTGGCCGGTGTTCGAGACATGCGTGCCGCCGCACAGTTCGCGGCTCACGCCGTCCATGGTCACCATCCGCACGACGTCCGGATACTTCTCGCCGAACAGCATCATCGCGCCGGCGTGGCGGGCCTCCGCCAGAGGCAGCAGGCGGGCTCCGACGGGCACGGCGGAGAGCGTGTGCTCGTTGACCGTGATCTCGATCTGCCGCAGGGCGTCGGCCCCCACGGCGCTGGTGTGCGCGAAGTCGAAGCGGAGCATGTCGGCGTCGACCTTGGAGCCCTGCTGCACCGCGTGCGGTCCCAGGAAGTGCTGGAGGGCCGCGTGAATGAGGTGCGTCGCGGAATGGGCGCGGCGGATCGCCCCCCGCCGGGCGGCATCCACGTGGGCCTCGACGAGGTGCCCCAGCTCGAGCGTCCCCTGCCGCAGGTGGCCGATGTGGAGCATGAAGCCGCCTTCGCGTTGGGTGTCGGTCACCTCGAAGCAGCCCCCCTGCCACGTCAGCGTGCCGGTGTCGCCGACCTGGCCCCCCGACTCGCCGTAGAAGCTCGTGCGGTCGAGGACCACGGTCACGGGCGTCTCGTGGCCCACCTCCCGCAGGGTCTCGCACAGCCGGTCCTGGGCGATGATGCCGATCACCTTGCCCGATGTGTCGAGCGTCTCGTAGCCGACGAATTCCGATCCGTGCATCGCCTTCTTGAGCGCATCGAGCGGGCCGGAAGTGAACACCTCGACCCTGCTGCCGGCGCCCGACCGCTGGCCGTGGGCGTCCATCGCCTCGCGGAAGCCGTTCCAGTCGAAGGCGCAGTTGCGTTCCGCGGCCAGCGTTTCCAGGAGCTCGGGCGGGAATCCGTAGGTCGTGTAGAGCTCCGCCGCCTCGGCCCCGCCGACCAGGCCGGCCCCCGACTTCTCGATGGCGGCGAACAGCCGCTCGATCCGCTCGAGGCCGCCGTCGATCGTGCCGAGAAAGGCCTCCTCCTCACGCTTGATAACGCCGGCGACCCGATCGGCGGTCTCCGCGAGCTCGGGATAGGGCCTGCGCATGAGTTCCGCAACCGTTCCCGGCAGCTTGTGCAGGAAGGCCTCACGCATGCCCATCTGGCGGCCGTCGAGCACGGCCCGCCGGAGCAGCCGCTTGACGACATACTTTTCCTCGTTGTTGCCCGGGAGCACGTTCTCGTGGATCGCGAACGTGCAGGCCCGCACGTGGTCGGCGATCCGGCGCATCCGGCGGCCGTCGTCGTCGGTCGGCACGTACCGCTTCCGGCAGACCTCGCCCACCGCCTCGACGAGTGGCCGCAGGATGTCGATGTGGAAGTTCGAATCGACCCCCTGGAGCATCGCGGCGGTGCGTTCCAGGCCCATGCCGGTGTCGATGTTGCGGCTGGGCAGCGGGCGGAGATTGTCCGGCGGCGGTCCCACGCGGTTGAACTGCGTGAACACGAGATTCCAGATCTCCACGTCGCTGCCATCGGGCATCCGGTAGAAGATTTCGCTGCACGGGCCGCAGACGCCGTCGGGCCCCTGCGAGGGCGCGCTCGCCGGCCAGAAGTTGTCGTCTTCGCCCATGCGCGTGATCTTCGCGGCGGGCACCCCCACCTCCTCCGCCCAGATGCGAAACGCCTCGTCGTCGTCCTGGTAGACCGTGACGGAGAGCCTCTCCGGCGAGATGCCCAGCCAGTTCCTGGCGGTGAGGAACTCCCAGGCCCAGTGGATCGCCTCGCGCTTGAAGTAGTCGCCGAAGCTGAAGTTGCCGAGCATCTCGAAAAACGTGTGGTGCCGCGCGGTGCGGCCCACGTTGTCGATGTCGCCGGTCCGCAGGCATTTCTGGCACGTGGTCGCCCGGGTGAACTCCAGCTTGCACTTGCCGAGGAAGTGGTCCTTGAACTGATTCATGCCGGCGGGTGTGAACAGGACCGACGGGTCCCAACGCGGCACGAGCACGTCGCTCGGGCGGCGGATGCACCCCTTCGACTCGAAAAAAGCGAGATAGGCTTCGCGGAGGTCATCGGCCTTCATGTCGCAGTCGGCTCCCGGGCAGGAAATTGGCTTCGGAGGAGCGCGTACTATACACGCCGCCAATCCTCCGGAGCACCGCAGTTCCCCGCCGCGACGCCCTGCACTCCCCCGCTCTGCACTCCCCGCGGAAACGATTCCGCCCACGAGCGACCGCTTGGGTCGGCCACTCGTGGGCGGATGCATCGGATGGACGGGCGCGAGTCCGGCGGGCGTGCCTACTCGTCTCCGTCAGCGTCGGCGGAGTCGTCGCCGCCGCCTTCGACCGCGACCACAGCCTCCTTGCTCGCGAGGATCTTCTCGCGGAGTTCCTTGGCGACCGCCGGGTTTTCCTTGAGAAATACGCGGGCTTTCTCCCTGCCCTGGCCGAGGTGCGTCTCGCCGTACCGCAGCCACGTGCCGGTCTTGTCCACCAGTTTCGCGGCGACGGCCAGGTCGAGAAGATCCCCCTCGATGCTGATGCCGTCGGCGTGCATCATGTCGAACTCCGCGACGCGGAACGGCGGCGCCACCTTGTTCTTCACGACCTTGACCCGCACCCGCTGGCCGACAACATCCTCGCCATCCTTCAGGGCGCCGATCCGGCGGACGTCCACGCGGCAGGAAGCATAGAACTTGAGGGCCTTTCCGCCCGGCGTGGTTTCCGGGCTGCCGAACATCACGCCGATCTTCTCGCGGATCTGATTGATGAAGATCACGGTGGTCTTCGACTTCGCGATGGCGCCTGTGAGCTTCCGCATCGCCTGACTCATGAGCCGCGCCTGCATGCCGACGACCGAGTCGCCGATCTCACCGTCGAGCTCCTTCTGCGGGACGAGTGCCGCCACGGAGTCGATGACGATCACGTCGACCGAGTTGCTCTTGATCAGCAGTTCGGCGATCTGCAGGGCTTCCTCACCGCTCGTGGGCTGGCTCACGAGCAGATTTTCCAGCGAGATGCCCAATTTCTTCGCCCAGCTGGGGTCGAGCGCGTGTTCGGCGTCGATGAAGGCCGCAATTCCGCCCGCCCGCTGGGCCGAGGCCACGACGTGCAGGGCGAGCGTGGTCTTGCCCGATGATTCCGGTCCGAAGATCTCGATGATGCGCCCCCGCGGAAAGCCCCTGCCGCCGAGCGCGAGATCCACCGACAGGCTTCCCGACGAGATGCCCTCGATCGGGGCCTGCGCGTTGGACCCCAGCGGCATGATCGAACCCTCGCCAAACTCCTTCTCGATCTGGGCGAGCGTGTTCCTGAGGACGGGGTTGTCGTCCATGAACGCCGGGGCTGCCTTGGCTCCACGCCGCTTGTCGGCCGCCGACTTGGGTTCTGCCTGCTTTTTTGCCATCCGTCCGTTCGCTCCTGCTGTTGCCGTCACCATGGCGATTGCCTCCCGCGGTTCCCGGCACATCGTCGGGGTGGTTGCTTCGCCACCATGAATCGAGCGATTTGCCGCGGAATCGTATACTGAACGTGGGTATATTATCGGCCGTCCTGGCTGTCGGCAAGCGGAATTTCTGGACGGCCGTACATCTCCCCTGCGGCCGGTCTGAGGGCCGGTTCAGCCTGCGGGAAGAGCGCCCAGCCCCGGCCTCGAGGCCAGGGCGGCGGTGTGGAGCATGCCGTCGGTGATGCGGAACAGTCCCGGGAGTCGGTCCTCCCAGCCGCGATTGGCCTCCGGCACGTACTGGCGGGCGTTGGCCTCGAGGCCGGCGGCGCCCGGCACCCACGCCGCGATGCCCGCCGAGTGCACGAGCGCCGCCCCGGGGCAGGTGAGGTCCTGCACGCACACGAACATGCCGTGGCGTGCCGCGGCGGCCGTCATCAGCAGGCTGTGCGACTGCCCCTTGCATGCCTTCAGCGCCACGCCCGTGTAGCCGAGGTCACGGGCGATCAGGAGCGTCTCGAGGTCGGTGAGTGATTCGTCGATGACGACCGGCCGCACGGCCGCGGCCGCGTGCATGTCGTTGCGCGGCGGTGCGGCGAGGTCGCGGGCGGTGGGCTGCTCGACGTACAGGATGCTGTCGAGGCACGCCCGGGAGGCCGCCCGCACACGGTCGAGATACTCGACGAGCGCGGCCGCGCTCGGGCACCGTTCGTTGAAATCGACGCAGTACCGCCACGGCACATCGGGCCGCACCGCCCGGGCGATCCGGTCGATCGCCAGCGTGCGGTCCACGTCCTGCTCGAGCGCCTCCCCCTGGAGCTTGATCTTGAGGTGCGAGAGACCGTCGGCCCGGATCCAGCCGCCGAGCGTGCGCGGCAGGCCGTCGTCCGGCAGGTCCGCCGCGGCGGCCTCCGCTTCCGTCAGCGGGTCACCGCCACCCACCGAGTGGAACACCGGCACCCTGTCGACCGGTGAGCCGCGCACCACCCGCTGCAGATTCAGGCCCGTGAAGTCGGGGCCCAGGTACCGGGAGACGTCGTGCCCCACGAGGTCGGGCTCGAGGCAGAGAAAACTGCTCCGGTCGAGCGCCTTGCCGCACGCGTCGTGAAGCGCCGCGTCGAACGGGCTGGCCACCACGAGCGTGGCGAGCTTCGGGATCGCCACCCCGCGGCCCAGCCGGTCCGACTCGCGTCGCGCCGCCGCGAGGAACTCGGGTTCGAGGAGGTGCCAGAGTTCGAGCGGGTGGGCGGTTTCGGTGCAGCCGCCGACGATGGCGGCGATGCGGTCGGCCAGTTGCCGCATCGCGGCGAGCGTTTCCGCGCCGGAGAGCACGTCGCTGGGAAACGCCCACGCGTTGCCCAGCGGCATCGAGCCGAAGCCGACCGTGTGGCGACCGGCCGACGTCTCGGCATCCACCGTGACGTCGAGCACCGTGGCCCGATCGACCGGCACCCCGCCGAACTTGTACGGTGTGCGGTAGCGGTACGTCCGGAACTCCGTCCGCACGTCCTTCACTCGCAGGCCGAACCCGTGATTCGTGGCGGCCGACACGTCGAGCCCTCCGGTCAGGTCATTCGCGGCGGCCGTCCTCGTGCAGATGCTCTCCTAGAAGGAAAGCATCTGCTTGTACTCTGCGATCCGCCGGTCGAGGTCGCCGCGGTCGATGCTCGCGAGGCGGTCGAGGCTGAAGTCCTCCACCGTGAAGCTGGCGGTGATCACCCCGTAGGCCAGGGCCTCCTTCAGGGCCTGCGGGTCGAACCGGCCCAGTGAGGCGAGGTGCCCCATCATGCCGCCGGCGAAGCTGTCGCCGGCGCCCGTCGGATCGAGCACCTGCGGGGTGGGGTAGGCCGGCATCACGTACATTTCGTGCTCGCTGAAAAACATCGCGCCGTGCTCGCCCTTCTTGATGACCACGAACTTCGGGCCCATCGCCCGCACCGCGTGGCCGGCCCGCACCAGGTTTTCGTCCTCGGCGAGCAGTTTGGCCTCCGAGTCGTTGAGCACCAGGCCGTCGATCCGACGGAGCAGTTGACCGAGCTCGTCCCGCTGGATGTTGATCCACAGGTCCATCGTGTCGGCGACGGTGAGCTTCGCGTCCGGCACCTGGTCGAGCACGGAGAGCTGCGTGGTCGGCGACGAGTTGCCGAGGAACACGAACTTCGCCTCCTTGTGGCTGCCGTTGAGCTTGGGCTTGAACTCCCCGAACACGTTGAGGTGCACCTCGAGCGTTTCGCGGTCGTTCATGTTCGGCAGATAGCGGCCCCGCCAGCGAAACGTCTTGCCGCCCGGGATCACCTCGATGCCCGACGTGTCGATGCCGCGGGCCGCGAGGAACGCGGTGTGTTCCTGCGGCCAGTCCTCGCCGACCGTGCCGAGCATCTTCACCGGCGAGAAGAAGCTCGCGGCGTACGAAAAAAAGACACAGGAACCCCCGAGCACATCGTCGCGGCGGGCGGTGGGGGTTTCAACGCAGTCGAGGGCGACGCTTCCGACGACGAGCAGGGGCATGTGGGGTATCCAGAGAGTGGGATGGTCGGCCACATTATGGGCGACCCGCACCGAATGCGGAATCCCCGCCCGCCCCGGAGCCACCGCCGATGCTTCGCCTTCTCGCCTGTTGTGCCCTGGCCGTCCTGCCCGCGTTCCTCCGCGCCGACGAGTGGCCGCAGTGGATGGGACCGCATCGCGACAACGAGTGGCGCGAGGATGGCGTCCTCGACGCGTTTCCCCCCACCGGGCCGAGGGTGCTGTGGCGGACGCCGATCGCCGGCGGCTACGCCGGGCCGGCCGTCGCGGGAGGCCGCGTGTTCGTGACCGATTACGTGACGGCCGCCGACGTGAAGGTGGCGAACTTCGAGCGCAAGGCGTCGACCGGCACCGAGCGCGTGCTGTGCCTCGACGAGACGACGGGAAGAATCCTCTGGAAGCACGAATATCCGGTCACCTACACGATCGCCTACCCGGCCGGGCCGCGGTGCACGCCGACGGTCGACGGCGACCGCGTCTACACGCTCGGCGCCGAGGGGGATCTGTTGTGCTTCGAAGTGGCGACGGGAAACGTCCTCTGGTCGCGCGACTTGAAGAAGGACTACGCGACGAAGGCGGCGCTCTGGGGCTGGGCGAGCCATCCGCTCGTCGACGGCGACCGGCTGATTTGCATCGCCGGCACCGAGGCGGCCCACGCGGTGGCCTTCGACACCCGCACGGGAAAGGAGATCTGGCGTGCCGGCAAGGCGCCCGAGCAGGGCTACGTGCCGCCGTCGATCATCGAGGCGGCGGGGGTCCGGCAGCTGGTGCTCGCGAAGCCGGATGGCGTGTACGCGGTCGAGCCCGAAACGGGAAAGCTCCTGTGGGAGGCGGCGTACGGCGCGGACAACGGTTCGATCATCATGACGCCCGTGCGCGTGGGGGAGCATCTCTACATCGGCGGCTACCAGAACAAGAACCTGCTGTTGAAGCTGAAGTCCGACGCGCCCGGGGTCGAGGTGGTGTGGCGGAACAAGCCCAAGCAGGGGATCTCGGCGGTGAACGTGCAGCCGTTCGTGGCCGACGGCCTCGTGTACGGCTTTCATGAAAGTGGCGAATTGCGGGCCATGCGGGTTCCCGACGGCGACTTCGCCTGGCGCGGCGGCGGCCCCCTGGGCGGTCGGCCGCAGGGGTCGGGCACCGCGTTCATCAACCGGCATCGGGACCGCTTCTTCCTGTTCACCGAGACGGGCGACCTCGTGATCGCCAGGCTCTCCCCCGCCGGCTACGAGGAGCTCTCGCGGGTCCACCTCCTCGAGCCGACGAACAACGCCTTCGGCCGGCCCGTCGTGTGGTGCCAGCCGGCCTACGCCAACCGCGCGGCCGTGGTGCGAAACGACGCGGAGATCATCCGCGTGTCGCTCGCCCGGTGAGCCGGCGTCGGGCGGCGACCGCCGCGGAGAGCGCGATGCCGACGACGGCGATCGCCGCGGCCGTCGGTTCGGGAACGATCACGGTCTTCCAGGCCAGGCCGTAGGTCTCTGCGGTCACCGGCGTCGGGCCGAGGTCGTAGAGCATTTCCGGGAGCCTCACACGCAGGCCGTACAGTCCCCCCGCCGGCAGCGTGAACCGCAGGAACTCGGCGTTGTTGTACAGGCTCGACGATTCGGCCACGAGCGTGTCGAACACCCCGTTGACGACGTTCCAGACCTGGAGGTCGAGGTTGGCGAATGCGGATCGTGTGCCGGTGTCGGTGGCGTTCGTGAACGTGCCGCGGGTGAACCAGTCGAGCGCGACCTGGAGTTCGGTCGGGGCGGCGAGCGTCGTGGAGAACGTGTAATCGGCCTGGCCGCCGACGCCGAGCGAGCCCAGATCCCACCCGTCGCGCCCGATCACGAACGCCGACGTGCCGGAGAGGTCCATGGTCGCGCCGCTGACGTACGTCAGGCCCGCGCTCGCGAGGTCGAGCGAACCCGCCCCGGTCGCCCAGTCGAGCGCCTGCGTCGTCCGCACCACGCCGTTCACGAGCGTCTGCCCGTTGTTCCAGCCGTCGGTCCGCGCGGACGTCGCCATCAGGACGGCCTTCACGACCCGCGTGTCGAACGCCGTGTCCGGAACGCCGTACCGTCCGGAGTTCACCGCATCCTTCAGCAGCGCGACACCGCCGGCCACCGTGGGCGAAGCGAAGCTCGTGCCATCCATGTTGACGAAGTACAGATCGTCGGGGGAGGGATTCCGCGTCAGATCCGTGAGGGGGGCCAGCCCGCCGGTGGGGCCGAGATAGGCCGCCAGATAGCCCAGTTCGCCCGGCGCGGCGATGTCCACCGCGGCCCGCACGCCCGTGAGCGTCGCCCCCGTCGCAGGGTTGTGGAAATCGACGGCGCCCCGCGACGAGAAGGCGGACGGCGTGCGGAAGTTCGTGCCGCCGACGCTGCCCACGGTGATGCCGTTGTAGACGTTGCCGGGAGCGCTCACGGCATCCACGTCCGCGTTGCCGGCGGCGGCGACGAACGTGACGTTCGGGTTTTGGAACGCGAGGGCGTCGATGGCCACCGACTCCGGCTCGTTCGCCGCCGGATCGTGCCCGCCGAAACTGCTGTTGATGACGTCGCAGGCGGTGCCGCTGATCCCCTGGAAGAACTGCCGGTACACGGGGATCGTCGAGGCCGGCGTCGTGTCGAACGAGCCGATGCTGGTCGTGCTCGTCGAGAACGCCGTCGCGATCGCGCCCGACCAGAGCGTGGCCTGGGGGGCCAGGCCCATGCCGGTGTACGAATATCCTGCGGGGATCGTCCCCGAGGCGGCCACGTAGCCCGTGCCGGCGAGGACGTGGCCCACCATCGTGGCGTGAAAGTCATCCGCGCCCGTGGCGCCGGTGCCGGCGATCTTCAGCTGCACGGCGTTGCCGAGGCCCAGCCCCGAGCGGTCGAACACCTCGTGGCCGGCCCAGACATGGCCCGCCTCGACGTTGCCGATGACGGTCGAGCCGCCGTAGAGACCGCTGTTGTAGAAGATGCGGGCGCCGACCGCGTCGTTGACGAACGTGTACGGCCCGGTCTGATAGGGGCCTGCGATGTATTCACCACGGGCCAGGCCGGCGGCTGTCTCGCCGTGGCAGGCTGCCGGCAGAAGCACTGCCGTGAGCAGCAGCCCGGAGGCCGCGAGGGTGGGCAGCGATCCTCGGATGCTCGAGCATCCACGCCCCCGTCCCGCTCGGTTGAATTCCTTCATGAGCGGCGCCTGAAAAGGGAACTTGCCCCGGCCCCTAGCCTAGCTTGCCGTTCTGCGCCCGCCAAGGAAAAAGCCAAACGTTCCGCTTGCCGTGGGGCAGGCTTCAGCCGGTCATGCCTTGCCATCAACGCGCCCAATCCGGCTCGGGGTCACCCCCACCGTTTCGCCGGACGTTCGCTGCGGGCCTCCAGCCCTCCGCTCACTCGACTCCGACTTCGCTTCGCCATCCTGGCTCCGCTTGTCTGCGTACGCCGGCTCAACGGTAGGGGTGACCCGTCGCCGCCCCCCCTCGTGCCGACTGCACGGGGGCGAACTCGGCGAGGGGCCGCCGGTGCCCCGGAGCCGGGCTCTGGGAGCAAGCGCAGCCAGGATGGCGAAGCGCAGCGGACAGGCAGAGAGCGGTGGCCACGATGGCCACCGCGAACGTCCGGCGATGGGGCATTGGCGGCCCCGAGCCACGCAGGACGCCGATTCATCCGTCCCGCATGCGCCGGGCCGAACAGGATTGGCTGGAGGGCTGTTTCCGCAGACAGCTAGCCGCAGAGTGGCAACGCGCGGGCCAGCCGGGCGAGCGAGGCTTCCCTGCCCAGGATCGCCAGGCAGTCGTAGAGGCCCGGGCCGACCGCCTTGCCGGTGACGGCGACGCGGATGGGGTGGATCAGGTCGCCGATCTTGAGGCCGGCCGTCTCGACGATTCCCTTGCAGGCCGATTCGAGTGCGGCCGGCTCGAAGGGCTCGACCTGGCCGAGCGCGGCGATCGCCTGCTCGAGCAGCACCCGCACGCCCGGTTTCGCCAGCCGCTGCTTCACGGCCGCCTCGTCCAGCGGCGGCTCGTCCACGAGAAAGAAGTCGGCGTAGGCGAGGATGTCGCCCGCGACCTTCAGCCGCTCGCCGGACGCCTCGATCACCCGGCGGACCGTGGACACCGCCTCGTCCGCCGGCGGTTCGCTCACCAGTCCCGCCTTCACCAGGAACGGCAGCATCAGGGCGAGCTTCTCGTCGATCGTGAGCCGCCCCATGTAGTGATCCTGCACGGCCCACAGCTTCTTGGGGTCGAAGCTCGCCGGCGACGAGTTGATCCGCTCGAGCGTGAAGTGCTTCACCAGTTCATCGCGCGAGAAGAATTCCGTCTTGTCGTCGTACGACCAGCCCAGGAGCGCGAGATAGTTGTCGATCGCCCAGGGGAGGTAGCCGACCTCCCGGTAGAAGTCGACGATCACGGGGTTGAACGTGTCGGCCTCGGCCACGAGCCCGATCCTCTCGGCGATCCTCTGACCGTGCTCCATCACCTGCTTGAAGTCGTGGTTCTTGAGGTACTGCGCGAGTTTCCGCTTCGAAAGTTTCGTGCGGCTGCCGGGCTCGGCCACGAGCGGGAGGTGGGCGTACGCCGGCAGCGGATACCCGAGTGCCAGCGCGATGAACGCCTGCCGGGGGGTGTTCGACAGGTGCTCCTCGGCGCGGATGACGTGCGTGATCGCGAGGTCGTGGTCGTCCACGACGCTCGCCAGGTGGTACAGGCACGAGCCGTCGGCCCGCTGGATGACGTGGTCCTGCTCCCGCTCCCAGGCGAACTCGACGCGGCCGCGCACCGCATCGTCGATCACGAGCGAGCCCTCGCGGGGCATCTTCAGCCGCACCACGCTCGTGCGGCCCTCGGCGGCGAACCGCGCGGCCGCCGCGTCGTCGAAGGCGGCGAACCGTCGGCTGTAGAGGAACGGCCGGCCGGCGGCCTGGGCCGCCTTCCGTTCCTCGTCGAGTTCCTCCGGCTTCGCGAAGTCGCGGTAGGCCTGGCCGGAGGCGAGCAGGCGGTCCACGGCGGCCCGGTGGCCGGCCGCCCGCTGCGACTGGAAGTAGGGGGCGTGCGGTCCGCCGATGCCGGGGCCCTCGTCCCAATCGATCCCCAGCCAGCGGAGTCCGTCGAGGATCGGCTGCAGCGCGTCGTCGACGTTGCGCTCGGCGTCGGTGTCGTCGATCCGGAGGATGAACGAACCGCCGTGCTGCCGGGCGTACAGCCAGTTGAACAGCGCCGTGCGGACGCCGCCGATGTGCAGGTAGCCGGTGGGGCTCGGGGCGAAACGGGTGCGGACGGTCATGCTCGGGGCGGCGCTGGGAGGGGGGCTCAGGCGGCCCGGCTCATCCGGGCGAGCTTCTTGAGCCGTTTGCGTTCGGCCTTCGACAGGTGCCGCGCATCCTGTTCCTGGTCGAAGTCCGAGCCGTCAGTGTAGACGGTGGCGTCGGTGGATTCGGGGGCCCATCCGTCTCCACCGCTCCGCTCGTCGTCCGCCTCCGGTTCCGTCCCCCGGCCGTCGGGGCGATCGGCCGCCGCAGGCGCATTGGAGACGCCGGCCCTGGGCTTCGACGCGGCCTCGCCCCGCGCCTCGCGGATCACCGAGCGGGCCGCGGCAAGCATCGCGATCGCCACCAGACCGCATCCGGCGGTCCAGGCGGCGGGGGCGATTCCGGGATGCAGGCTCCGCGTCGTGCCCAGCCACATCGCCGCCGCACACGCGCCCCAGGCGGTGAGGCCCGCCGACAGCCACAGGGCCGTCGCCGCCCGCTCATGCAGCGGCAGCACCGCCCAGAGCGAGACGACGGACAGCAGCGTGCCGGCGATCGTCACCCACCAGCCGAGACCGGCCGGCCCGAACGTCAGCCCCGATGCCTCGGATGCCAGCGTGCCGACGAGTCGGCCGAGCGGGACCTGCGTCGCGCACGATGCGGCGACGAGCAGGCACGCCATCCAGCCCCAGGCGCGATGTCGTCCGCGGCGGTCGTCGCGGCGATGCCGACGCATCGAGCCGACCGCGAGCGCCACCGCTGCTCCGCCCAGCAGCAACAGATGCGAGAGCCAGGTGGTCAGCGAGAGTGCCGCGCGGGGATCGACACATGCCCCCAGCACGGCGATGGATCGGGCGAACCTCGGACCGGCCGCCCGCTCCGCCGCCGTGAGGGCGGGCTCGTAGAGGCCGGCTGCGAGCACCGCCGCCAGGCCGAGCACGACCACCGTCGCACAGGCGGTCAGGCCGCCGAGGGACGTCGGCACCAGCATGGCGATCGCAGGCTGGCGCTCCGGGAGCGCGGCCGGGGCATAATCCACGGGTCTGCGGCGTTCCGGGCGGGGCTTCTGCTTGCCGCCCGACGCGCCGCGGGAGCGGCCCATGAAGCCCGAGAAGCCCATCCACGAACGACCACGCTGCCCGCGCTGCGGGCCTGCTGACGAAGACATGCACACCGGGCCCTTCCCTGGGCCCGACCCCGAATCGTTGAAACAGTCATACCCGGCGCGTCGGCATCCTGCCTTCACGCCGGCCCTGTTCGAGATCGACCGCCGGCGTCGTCGGGATTCAGCGGCGGCCGCGGCCTGCGGCCAACGCGTACGCGTGTCATCGTCGGCAAGGTCGCCCGCCGGGCCGGTGGCCCTACAATCGGCACCGGCGGATGACGCGGCGCGCGGTCGCGGAGCCGCGGGTGTCATTTGCCGCCCCGCGCGGCGTGCGATACGCTTGCCGCTCACGTCGCTCGAGGGCGTGTCCTACCACCATCCACAGCCGGCCGAAACCGGACGACACTGGAGACCCATGCCATGGCCTACACGTTGCCCCCGCTTCCCTACGCCTTCGACGCGCTCGAGCCGTTCATCGATGCCCGCACGATGGAGATTCACCACGACAAGCACCACGCGGCCTACGTGACCAACGTCAACAAGGCGCTCGAGGGCAACCCGCTCGGCGACCTGCCGGTGGAGAAGTTGATCGCCGATCTCGAGAAGGTGCCGGAGGGCATCCGCACCGCGGTGCGGAACAACGGCGGCGGCCATGCCAACCACACGATGTTTTGGGAGACGATCGGCAAGGGGAAGGGCGGCGAACCTGCCGGGCACCTGGCCGAGGCGGTGCGCAGCGTGTTCGGCGGCTTCGACAAGTTCAAGGAGCTGTTCACGGACGCCGCGATGAAGCGGTTCGGCAGCGGCTGGGCCTGGCTGTCGCTCGATCCGCAGGGCAAGCTGCTGGTGGAGAGCACCGCCAACCAGGACAGCCCGGTCATGCACGGCAACACGCCGCTGCTCGGCATCGACGTCTGGGAGCATGCGTACTACCTGCTGTACCAGAATCGCCGGGCCGATTACGTGAACGCGTTCTACAACGTCATCGACTGGGATGCGGTCGGCAAGCGATTCGCCGCGGCCAAGAAGTAGCCCGCCCTCCCCGGGTTGCCGGATTTCCCAGGTCGCCCATCCGCCGGCGCGGGCCCCGAGGCCCGCGCCGGCTTTTTTCACGCTTGGCGTTGACGGGGTGGCGGCCGCCCGCCTATTCCCCCGTCGCTGGTGGGATCGCGCGGCGCGCGGTCCCCAGCGTGCCCGGCCCCATACCGTGTCCCTCCCGTGTCTTGGAGACGCTCGCATGTCCACGCCTGGTCGCTCCGCTCCGCGAACCCCCTTGTCCGGCGCGACATGCGCGGCATGGCCGACAGCGACGCTCTGTGGCGTGCTGCTCGTGGTCGGGACGGCGGGCTGCCGCACCGGGGCGTCGTCGATGGCCGCGCCGTCGTGGTGGTCGTTCAGCGGTAAGACGCCGGACGCCGACAAGCTCTCCGCGGCACCCCCGTTTTCCGGAACGTCCGGAACGGTGAAGAAGCCCTCGGAGTCCGCCACCCCCTATCCCACGACGAGCACGCCCGAGTCCTACTCGGTGGCTGATGCCAGGGCCGGCCAGCCGCCGGCCGCGGTCGGCCAGTCACCAGCCCCGACGGCCGAACCGACCACGATCACGTATGGGACCCGTCCCGTGACGCCCCCGTCTCCGGCCGCGACGGCCGGCGTGGTCACGCCGCCACCCGCACCGCTGGCGTCCCCCCCACCCGCGTTGTCCGGTCCCGCGGCTCCGGTGAATCCCCAAACGCCGCCCCAGATCGCAGCGCAGGTCGGTCCCTACACGGGGCTGGCGGGGGCATCTCCATCCGCCGCTGCCGCGAACGCGGCGGCACCCCCCGCCGTGGCCTCGCCCGCCGTGCCGTTCACCACAGCCCCGGCGGCGACTCAGCCGGCTGCGGGCGGCGGGTTTCCAGCTACCGCCGGCTACGAGCCGGCCTCCGCGAGCCGGTTTGCCGACTCCACGCCCCCTGCCGGCGCGCCCCCCGCCGCTTTGGCGACGGCTCCGCCTCCGGTGGCGGTCGCTCCGCCTTCCGCCCCACCTTCCACGCTACCGTCCACCCCGGAGTCGCCGATGCCTCCGACGCGATACGCGAGCGCTCCGGGGAGCCGGTTTGGCGGCTCGAGCCTGGGCGGTGGAGTGCCGCCCGCTCCGGTTGCCGAGCCGCTGCCGCCCTCGATGCCTGCGGCGGCCCAGCAGCCTGTGGCACCGCCGATGCCCGTAGCGCCGCCGCTGCCCGGCGCGCCGCCGCTCCCCACGCCGCCCGCGAACGCACCGCCCCGGCGGCCTGATCCCGGCTACCGCCCGGGAGGCACCTCGAGCTATCGCCCGACACGCGCCATCCTCGTGGACACGGCCCCCGCCGACTCCACTCCGGTGCGGCCGGCGTCGTTCGAGGAAGAACTGCCCGCGAACCGCTAGCCATACGGCTGGATTCCACTCCGGGTACCATGCGTTGGCATGGTGTGGCAGCGGAAGACGACGGTGTGGGCGATGCTCGTGCTCTCCGGCATGGCGACCGTGGCCACGGCGTTTTCCGCCGAGCCCGGCGCCGGTCCCGACCTGCGGGTCGAATACCGTGGCGCCGTGACGCTTCCCGAGACGGCCTCCGATGCCCTTGGCGCCGATGTGCCGCTGACCGGCCTGAGCGGCATCACGTGGCTCGGCGCGGATAGGTATGCGGCCATCATGGACAACAGCCGATGCGTGCTGTGGTTACGGCTCGAACTCGCTGCCGATGGCACACCTCGCGGGGCGTCCGAACTCGCGGTCCTCACGCTCGCCGCGCGGCACGACTACGAGGACGTGGCGCCGCGGGCCGGAGACGACCCCGCCCTGTTCGCGTGCGAGGAGGACACGCCGGCGATCCGCATCTTCAGGCTGGCCGACGGCGCGGAACGTGGCACGCTCCCGCTGCCGCCGATCCTCCGCAACCGTCGCCCGAATCGCGGCCTCGAAGCGCTCGCGCTCGATCCCGACGGCCGTCACCTGTGGACGGCCAACGAGGAGGCGCTGGCCACGGACGGCCCCCCGGCGGCTCCCGGCATCGGCACGGTCGTGCGGCTGGTGCGACTGCCGTTCGATCCCGAGCGTCCGGTGCGGCAGATCGCCTACGCAGTCGACCCGCCGCACCCGTTGGCGGCGCTGACGGAGGGCTCGCGGTTCTCCGGGGTCGTGGCCATGGTGGCGCTGGGACGCGGTCGGTTGCTGGTGCTCGAACGCAGTGCCGGCCCGGGCCTGCCCCCCTTCCAGAACCGCCTGTATCTCGTCGATACGGCCGCCGCCACCGACGTCGCGGGGGTCGGGCACGGCCTGTCGCAGAGGCGGGAGGCGTTCGTTCCGAAGCGGCTGGTGTGGTCCGACGCGCTTGGCATCAATCTCGAAGGGCTGTGCCTCGGCCCCCGGCTCGGCGACGGACATCGGGCGCTCGTCGGGATCGCCGACCATGGCGGTCTCGGAACACCGACGGCGGTGCCGGGGTTCGAGATGGCCCCCGTCACCACCCCATGACCATGTTCGACTCGATCACCTTGCGGGCGCGGTCGAGGTCGTCACCGGTCTCGTGCATGTAGAGCCGGATGGCGTGCAGTTTGTCGCCGGACGCCTTGGCGAGGCATTCGCGGGCCGTGTGGCACGGGTCGCCACGCGACGCGGTGATGCCGAGGGCCGACTTCGAGATCACCCACGTATCGCGCGGCCGCCGCGTCATGCGCACGACCCGTTCCCCGGGGTAGGCCTCTTCCACGACCGCGGCCGCGGCCTGCTCGTCGGCGGCCCACGAGATGATGATGTGGGCGTCCGTCTCGATTTCGAAGAGCGGCATGCTGCGGACTCCGGTCGGCTGATTCCCGCGGGGTGGGCAGAACCTACGCCAGCGGTCTGCGGCCGTCAATTGTTCGGTCGGCGATCCCGTGGCTACCATGGCGGTGTCGCCGAGGGCATGGTGCGCGCGGCGGCCGAGGGCCATGCGATGCGGTATGACCGCGACGGATTTCCGATTCCGCCCGGCTTCGACGCCGAGCCGCCGTCGGCGCCGCGGGCCGCCGCACCGCGGACGGCGGGCGGCCCGCCGCGCCGGGGCGGCAAGCGAGCCGTGCTGGTGGCGGTCGCGCTCGCCCTGCTCGGGGCGATCGCCCTGCCGGAGGCGTTGCCGCTCGTTCGCCATCTGGTGGTGAATTGGTCTCTTGAACGGGCCGCCGCACGCGAGGCCCGCAACGACATCGGCGGCGCGGTCGCCGAACTCGGGCGGGCCCTGCGTTGGCACGGTCCCGATGCCGACCTGCTCTGCTCCAGGGCCATGCTGCGGCTGGAGAACCAGGACGCGGCCGGCGCGCTTGACGACGCCGAGGCCGCCGCCGCGGCGGCGCCGCTCTCGCCGCAGCCGCTGCGGGTGCGGGCGCTCGTGCGGGTGGTGCTCGGCGACGCCGTCGCGGCGCTCGACGATGCGGAACGCGTCGTCTCGCTCGCGACGCCGGGCGATCCCGAGGCGCTCAATTTCCGGGCCTACGTGCGGGCGCTCGTCGGCCGGGACCTGCCCGGTGCGCTGGCCGACATCGAGGCCGCCATCACCGCCACCGGCGAGCCGTCGCCGGAGCTGCTCGACACACGCGGCTACGTGCTGTTCCTCGCCGGCCGGACGCAGGAGGCGATCGATCAGCTCAACCTCGCCATCGACGGCATGCAGCAGCATCGGCGCCGGCTCGCGTTGCTCGCCGGCCGCCTCGACCGCGACGAACTCGCCCGCCGGATGCGGACGCTCGACCACGGCCTGGCCGTGATGCACCACCACCGTGGCCTGGCCTGCGAGAAAGCCGGCCTCGTCGAGCAGGCGAAGCAGGATTTCGATCTGGCGCGGAGAAAGGGCTTCGACCCCTCGCGGGGCATCATGTGAGGCGGTGAAATCGCTCCACCCTTCCGACCGGCCCGGCTCTGGATATACTCGGGGCTCGCGAGGCGAAGTCCCGGCGGCCACGGCATCGGACGTGGTTCACGGGGGTGTAGCTCAGTTGGTTAGAGCGCCAGCCTGTCACGTTGGAGGCCGCGGGTTCGAGTCCCGTCACCCTCGCTTCTCCGCCCGCGTTTCCTTCTCCCCGTCCGCCCGGCCCCGTGCGTCGAACAGCCGTCATCACGGGTGCGGCGAGCGGGTTGGGGGCCGCCCTCGCGCGGCTGCTCGTCGCCGAGGGCTGGCGGATCGCCGTCGTCGACCTGCCGGACGGCCGCGTTGGGCTCGAGCGGTCGGCGGCCGGGTCCGACGCCCTCATCGAACCGTTCGACGTTCGTGACGCGGCGGCCTGGAGCCGCCTGCACCATCGGCTGCGGGAATGTTGGCCCCGGCTCGATCTCGTGGTGAACGCCGCCGGCGTCGGCGCCACCGCGACCGTCGGCCTCCTCCCCGAGTCGCAGTGGCGGCGCGTGATCGACACGAATCTCATCGGCACGGCCCTCGGCTGTGAGACACTGCTCCCCTGGCTGCGTGAACACCCCGGCGGGTCGAGAGTCGTCAACGTGGCCTCGATCGCCGGGCTGCTCGGCCTGCCGGCGATGGCCGCCTACTCGGCCAGCAAGGCCGGCGTGGTCGCGCTGTCGGAGGCGATCGCGGCCGAGTGCCCGGCCGGGCGGCCCGGTGTCACCATCGTCTGCCCGGGATTCTTTCGTTCGGGCCTGCTCGACACGTGGCACTTCGAGGGGGCCAAGGAAGCCCGCGAGGCGCATCGGCGGATGGCGGCGACGCGGCTCGACTCGGCCGCCCTCGCCCATCGCATCCGTCGCGCGATCGACCGCGACGAACGCTACGTGATCGAGGGCTTCCAGGCCCGCTGCCTGTGGCGGCTCAAGCGTCTGGCGCCGCGCACCGCGACGGCGCTGTTCCGCCGCGTCTATCGCCGGCTGGGGTGAAACGCGTCGCGCCGGCGAGGGGTTGCCCATATCCTCTCGCCGGACGTTCACGTCGGCCCTCCGGGCCTCTGTTCACTGCGTGTCCGCTGCGCTTCGCCATCCATGGCTTCGCTTGCTTCCCCAGCCCGCTCGAGGATACGGGCAACCCCTCGCCTCCCGTTGCGCGTTTGTCCGGAACGTGCTGGCTGACGGTCGCCCGGAGGTGCGACCGCCGGCATTCGAGCCGCACCTCGGCTGCGGCTCCGAATGCCAAGCCCGCAGGGGCCATGGATGGCCCTGCGGGCGTTCAAGCAAGCTCGTCGAGCCAGGCGCGGATTTCGTTTTCGTACTCGCTCGCCAGGCCGCCGACGATGAGTTGCCGGTGGAAGCTCGCCGCGCCGCCCTTGAGCAGGTCGGCGTCCTCGGCGCTGGGGAACCGCTTCGCCGGTTCGGCGGCGATCATGCCGCGGCAGAAGTTCATCAGCAGCTCGTTGCACGTCACGTCCGCGGGGAGGAGTTGCGGGAGCCGCTGCGCGAGCGTGCGCTTCGCCTCCAGCAGGTCGCGGTAGGACTGCAGGCCGGCGAACGGCGGTTGGCCGGACAGCATCTCGATCAGCACGTAGCCCAGGCTCGCGAGGTCGGAACGCGGCGTGTTCTCCCGGCCCTCCAGCACCTCCGGGGCGGCGTACGAGGGGGTGCAGGTGCGATTCGCGGGCATGTCGTCGAGCGCGAGCGCCGAGCCGATGTCGATGATCTTCGCGTTGCCGGTGCGCTTCACCATGATGTTCGATGTCTTGATGTCGCCATGCACGATGCCGTCGCGGTGGAGGGCGGCGAGGGCGGCGAGGCACTCCCGCACGATCGCGATGGCCACGCCGGGCTTGAGCCGCGCCTGCTGCGGGCCCGCCGTCACGATGACGTTGTTGAGGTACCGCCAGCGCTCCTCGCTCACGCTGTTGCGCGTCAGGTCGAGCAGTTCCGGAGCGAGGAGCCGCGACAGGTCGTAGCCGTCGATCCACTCCATCTCCATGATGCGGATCCGCCGCTGTTCGACGAAATTCTGCACGTCGAGGAGGTTGTCGTGCTGGATCTGGGCGACCCGCGAGGAGACTTTCGCGATCCGCTCCATGGCCTCGTCGTACAGGGCCTCGGTCTCGTATCGCTCCGGCGAGAAGATCTTGAGGGCCACCGGCAACGTGAAGCCGTCGGAGCCGCGGCGGGTGGTGAGGAACACGATCCCCTGCCCTCCCGCGCCGAGCCGTCGCCCGAGGTTGTGATACTCGGTCCAGTTGAGCCGGCCGCCGGCCACGATCTCGCCGTAGCGGGAGAGCAGTTCCTCCGGGCAGCGGCACCCGACCTGGCCCGAGACCGAGATCGTCGGCTGACCCTCCCGGTAGAGGGTCGTCGTGTGCAGGTGGTCTTCGGGGTCGGGCCGGTCGGTGAATTCCACGGGTGCCTACTCGAGGATGTCGGCGGGCGGCTCGGGAAAGCCCAGCCGCTTGTCGACCAGGTTCACGAGCGGCCTGCCCTCGCCATACCGCCGGAGATTATCGCAGAAAAAGTCGGTCATTGCATCGATCCGGTCGGCTGCCTGGCCACCCACGTGCGGCGTGATCACGAGCCGCGGGGCGGTCCACAGCCGACTCGCCGCCGCCGGCGGTTCGTCGGGTGTCACGTCGATGCCCGCCGAATCGAGCTGCCCGCTCTCCAGCGCGTCGGCGAGGGCGTCCTCCACGACGAGCGGGCCGCGTGCGACGTTCACGAGGATCGCCCCCGGCTTCAGCCGTGCGAGGGCGGCGGCGTCGATCATGTCGCGGGTGTGGTCGGTGAGAGGCGCGGCGAGAATCAGCACGTCGGCCTGCGGCAGCAGGTCGGGGAGCGTGTCAGGCCCGCCGAGAAACTCGACGGCCGCCGGTTTGCGGACCGGGAACCAATCGGTGGCGAGGATCCGCACGCGGAAGGGCGCAAGCACCTCAACGAGCCGCCGCCCGTTCCCGCCGAGGCCCACGATCACCACGGTCGCTCCGGTCAGGTCACGGGTCGGCCGGCGCACGAACTCGCGGCGGGCCTGCTGGGCGAGGAACAACGGAATCCGCCGGGTGCACGCGGTGAGGAGCGCCAAGGTGTGCTCCGCGACCTGGTCGGCCAGCACCCCCGAGGCGCTCGTCACGACGATCGGCGACTCCACGACGCTCGGGACGAGGCAGTGGTCGAGGCCCGCCGCCGACGACTGGATCCAGCGCAGGCGGCCCGCGGCGACCACGTCGGCCCACGGCACCGGAACCTTCGGGTGGCCGCAGAAGATGTCCGCCCCCGGGAGTTCCGCGGCGACCCTCTCCTGCCCCGCGTCGACGACCGTGGCCGAGGGGAGACAGCGTTGAATCTGGGCGATGTGCCGGGGCTCGACGGGATAGCAGAGGACGATTCGCGGGCGGTCTTGCATGGCCTGCGTTGTTGCAGGTTGGCGGGCTGTTTGGCAAGCCGCCGGCCGTCCGACCTCTGGCGATTTCGGCTGCGTAGAATAAACTTCGGGGCGGCTGGCTGGCCTGCGGTGGACCGCGGGGCTCAGGTCGCGCCGCGCCTTCGTCTGGTTGCCGATGCGTTCAACGCTCCTTGCCGTGGCCGCGCTCGCGTTCCTGCGGATCGTGGTCGGCCTGCATTTCTTCCTCGAGGGGCTGAGCCACCTCCGCGACGCGGATTGGTCGAGCGCGCCGTTTCGCAAGGCGGCCGTGGGGCCGCTTGCCGATTGGTACCGGGCGGGCCTGCCGGAGACCGGACGCTGGTCGGAGACGCTCGGGGCTCCCGGCGCGGGCGATCTCCCGGCGGCGACGGCGGCGTGGAAGGCATCGGTCGTGGCGGAGTGGCGGAAGCTGCTGGGTGAGCGCGGTCGTGTCGTGCCCCTCGACGCGGCCCGGACGGCGGAAGCCGAGAAGCTCCTGGAATCGGCCGGCGGCGAACTCGACGCCTACCTTGCCTCCATCGGCGACGACCTCGCGGCCTACCGGCTCGAACTGCAGCGGTTCGCCGAGATGCGGCGTTCTCCCGCCTCGCGTGAGGTTCCCTTCGCCCGTGACCGGGTCGCCAAGAAACAGCGGGAACTGGCCGGCCAGGCGGCCGGCTGGATGAAGGAGGCGGCCGCCATCGGCACGAAGCTCGTCGCCGGATGGGACGACCAGTTGTCGGCCGGCGAGCGGCTCCAGGCGGCCGACGCGGCCCCCCCGACGGCACTCTGGAAAGCCGACCGCTTCGTCAGTTGGTCGCTGGTCACCATCGGAGCCTGCCTCGTGCTCGGGCTGCTCGTGAAGTTCAACGCCATGGGAGGCGTCTTCTTCCTGGCGAGCGTCGTGGCCTCGCAGCCCTTCTGGGTGCCCGGCGCCCAGTCCACCTACGACCAGTGGGTGGAGATCGCCGCCCTGCTCGCGCTCGCCGCCCTCCCCATCGGCGGCTGGAGCGGACTCGACTACTTCCTGAAATCCTGGTGTCCGCGGGCGGGCTGCTGCGGCGGACGCCCCGAACCCCGAGCCTGACGAACCGCACGGAGTCCAGCGATGAACCTGTCCGAAGCCCAGAAGTATGTCGGCAAGGAAAACTTCAACGACGCCGTGGCGGTGACGCGCCGCGACTTCCTCACCGGCACGGTCGCCGCGGGCGTCGCCAGCGGTGTCGGCCTCGGCTCGATCTATTTCGGCTATGGCAGGAGCGTGGGCAGCCCGCTCCGGATCGGTGTCGTCGGCACGGGAGACGAGGGCAGCGTCCTCCTCGGAGCCCACAACCCGGACTACATGAACGTGGTCGCGATCGCCGACGTGCGGCCGTACAACGTGTTTCGTGCGTTCCACGGGGACGTGTCGAGCGCCAGCGCCTACACGGCCCGGCCGGGGCTGATGGCCAAGTACAAGTGGGCGACCGAGGACGAGGCCCGCAAGAAGGTGAAGGTCTACGGCGCCTACGAGGAGTTGCTGGCCGACAAGGACGTGGAGGCCGTGGTCATCGCCCTGCCGCTGCACCTGCATGCCGAGGCGGCGATCAAGGCGATGCGGGCCGGGAAGCATGTGCTCACGGAAAAACTGATGGGGCACAGCATCCATGAGTGCAAGGAGATGGGCCGCGTCTCCCGGGAGACGGGCAAGATCCTCGCGACCGGGCACCAGCGTCACTACAGCATCCTGTATGACAACGCCGTGCACACGATCGGCACGGCGAAGCTGATCGGCGACCTGCACTCCATCCGGGCCCAGTGGCATCGCGGCAACCTGCCGGGCAACGATTCCTGGAAGCCGCCGATGCCCGACGACGATTCGCTGGCCAAGAAGCTCGCGGGATGGAAGAAGGACCTCGCGTCCGCCAAACCCTCCGACATCGACGGCCTGACCAAGCGGATCGCACAGCTGGAGGCCCAGATCACCGACCGCCTGGTGGACGCCGCGAAGTACGGCTACACGCAGATGACCCTGGGCGACGGCTCGACCCGCACGCCGCTGCAGGAGCTGATCCGGTGGCGACTGTGGAACCGCACCGGCGGCGGCCTGATGGCGGAGCTCGGCAGCCACCAGCTCGATGCGGCCGGCATCTTCGTGTCGGCGATGCACGGCCCGGGCAAGAAGGTGAAGCCGCTCACGGTCACGGCCGTGGGCAACCGCAGCATCTTCCCTGCCGACCGGGAGATCGACGACCACGTCTACTGCATGTACGAGTACCCGGCGCCCGGCTACGAAGAGGACAAGAACAAGAAGATCGTGGTCACCTACTCGTCGATCAACGGCAACGGCTTCGGCGACTACGGCGAGGTGGTGCTCGGCACGAAGGGCACGCTCGTGCTCGAGCGCGAGCAGGAGGTGATGCTCTACAAGGGCGGTGCCAAGGACACGCGGGTGACCGTGGCCAAGGGGAAGGACGGCACCCCCACCCTCGACACCACGGAGAGCGGCGGTGGCGGGGGCGGTGCGGTTGCGGGGAAGCCGGGCGGCGACGGAGCCCCCCCGTCCCGCGGCTACACCGAGGAGATGGAGCACTGGGCCTGGTGCATCCGCAATCCCGCGCCGGAGAACCAGCCGCGGTGCAAGCCCGAGGTGGCGATCGCCGATGCCGTGATCGCCCTGGTCAGCAACGTGGCCCTGGCGAACCCCGAGACCCAGGCGCGGATCACGTTCCGGCCCGAGTGGTTCGACATCGCGAGCGACGAGACGCCCGAGGGCGTGAAGCCCGACACGACTCGCGAGCGGTACAAAGTCTGATCGCGGGACAAGCGTCCCGCGAGCGGTGCCATGCTCGTGGCTTGCGCCGGCTTCGGGCTCCCCATATCCCGTCGCCGGACGTTCGCTGCGGGCATCCTGCCCTTCGCTCACTCGACTCCGACTGCGCTTCGCCATCCTGGCTGCGCTTGTCTGCGTACGCCGGCGACCGGGACACGGGGAGCCCGAAGCCTCCTCAACTCGTAGGCGCCAGGGACTTTCGGCGGAGTCGGTCGGTGGGCTGCCCCGAGCCGGCGCCCCGCGCTGATGTGAAACCGTTTTTGCCGGCGGTTTGCTCAGTCTTCGATCCCAGGCTGGACAGTTTGGGCGGGGCGACCATACTCATTCCCAGGCCGTAAGGCCTCCTACCCTACCCGCCGGCGATTCTGGACGTCGGCGACCAATTCCACCGGACCTGCTGCTGGCGGCGGCAGGCCTCGTCGAGGAGTTTGTCGATGCATCAACGCTCCAGAGTGTCGCGATCCCGTATCTCGTGGGCGAACGTCGCGGCGTCGGCTGCGAGTTGGGCACTGTCCATCTTCACGACGGCGTGTTTGGTGGTCGTAGGCTGGTTTGGCCACCAGACGCACTGGTCATTCGGCTTGGGTGGGCACCCTGGCGGGCATCATGGTCCCGCCGCCGGGCATGGCGCCCCGCCCGCTGCGGAGGCCGCGGCTTCCGCGACTGCAGCGGCGGACGGCACGGTCCAGTTTCGCTCCCAGGAAGCGCTCGATCGCACGGGTATCGAAGTGCAGCCCGTCGAACAGCGGCCCATGGTCAGCGAACTCGTCGTCAACGGCGTTGTCGCCTACGACGAGCGGCGGATCGCGCAGCTCTCGACGCGGGTGCCCGGGAGCATCTGGCGGGTCGAAAAGCATCTGGGCGACCACGTGCGGCGGGGCGACGTGTTGCTCGTCATCGACAGCCAGGACGTCGGGCAGCTCAAGGCGGAATTCCTCAACGCGCTTGTCGTGCATGAAACCCGGCGCGAGCAGCTCGCGATCCTGGAGGAGGTCAAGAGCGCGGTCATGGGCCGGCAGCTCCGCGAGGCGCGGGCCGCGCTCCGTGAAGCCCGCAATCATCTCGTGAATGCCGAGCAGTCGCTCGTGAATCTCGGGTTCGACATCGCGGTCGCAGACTTCGAGCCGCTCGACGATGACGCCCGGGCGGCGAAGATTCGCACGCTCGGCCTGCCGCCCACGCTGACAGCCACGCTGCCGGGCGACCGCATGACGTCGAACCTGCTTCCGCTCTATGCCCCCTTCGACGGCATCGTCGTGGGCCGCGAAGCGGTGGTCGGCGAGGTGATCGAGGCCGCCAAGCCGATCTTCGAGGTCGCCGACGTGTCGACGATGCTTCTCGTGCTCAACGTCAGCAAGGAGGATGCCGCAAAGGTGGCGATCGGGCAGCGGGTGAAGTTCCGCCCGGACGGCTCGAGCGAGGAGTATGCGAGCACGATCACGTGGATCAGCACGGAAGTGAACGAAGAGACCCGCACGCTGCAGGTGCGGGCCGAGGTGCAGAACGATGCCGAGCCGCTCGCGGCGGCCCGCGGGCTCCGCGCCAACACGTACGGGGCCGGCCGGATTGAAGTCGACCGTCGCGGGACCGCCGTGGTCGTGCCGCGGCAGAGCGTGCAGTGGGACGGTAGTCGCTGGGTCGTGTTCGTGCCTGCGGGCGAGGCGTCGTTCGTGGCCCGTGCCGTGCAGCCGGGCGTGCAGGAGGGCGACTTCGTGGAGATCGTGGACGCTGCCGATGGCCAGCCGCTCACGCACGTCGTCGCCGCGGGAAGCCACGTGCTGAAGAGCCAGATCCTGCTCGAACGCATGGAGCGCGGGGAGCTGTGAATGACGCCTCGCCCGTGAACGTCGAACAGGCTCCAGCCTGTCATGCTCGACATGTCCAAGCCGGCTCGGGTCTGCCCCGTACCGCCTCGCCGGACGTTCGCTGCGCCCATCCTGGGCTTCACTCACTCGGATGTGCCTGCGCTCCGGCATCCATGCCTGCGCTGGTCACATACGCCGGCTCAACGGTAGGGGCAGCCCCTCGCCTCCGCGGTTGGCGGGTTCGGCCACTCAGGACAGTCGTAACGCCACATGCTTGAAAAAATCATCGCCTGGTCGTTGTCGCATCGGATCGCGGTTCTCGCGGGGGCGGCGCTCGTGTGTCTCGTGGGCTGGGTGGCCGTCAATGGGCTCGTGATCGACGCGTTTCCCGACACGACGCCCGTGCAGGTGCAGATCAACACCGTGGCGGCGGGCATGGTGGCCGAGGAGATCGAGCGGCAGATCACGTTTCCGGTCGAGCTGGCGATGGGCGGCATGCCGGGGCTCGAGGGGCTCCGCAGTGCGAGCATGTTCGGCCTGTCGGTGGTGATCGTCACTTTTCGAGACGGCACCGACATTTACTTCGCCCGGCAGCTCATCAACGAGCGGCTCGGGACCGTGGCCGTGCCGCCGGGCGTCGAGCGGCCCGAGATGGGACCCGTGTCCACGGGACTCGGCGAGGTGTTCCACTACCTGCTCGTGCCCCGCGGCATGAGCCTCACCGACGTGAAGACGCTCCAGGAGTGGACGCTCAAGCCGGCCCTGCGGAGTGTGCCCGGCGTGGCCGAAGTGAACGCGTGGGGCGGCCTCAACAAGCAGTATCAGATCCGCATCGACCCCGCCCTGCTCCGAAAATACGACCTCTCGTTCGACCAGGTCGTGGACGCCGTGCCGCGGAACAACTTCAACGTCGGCGGTGGCTCGATCGACCGCTCGGGCGACGCGGTGCTCGTCTATGGCGTGGGCCGCACCGTGGACATCGAGCAGATACAGCGGATCGTGATCGCGTCGAGCAACGGCGTGCCGATCCGGATTCGCGACGTGGGCGAGGTGGTGATCGGCCACGAGATCCGCAAGGGGGCCGTGACGTACGGCGGCGAAGGAGAGGTGGTGCTCGGCCTGGGCTTCATGCTCATGGGCGAGAACAGCTACGCGGTCACCACCCGCCTGCGCGACCGCTTCGAGAAACTCCTCGACACGCTGCCGGACGGGGTCGAGGCGAAAGTGGTCTACGATCGTACGCAGCTCATCGACCGGGTGATCGCCACCGTCCGGCAGAATCTGCTCGAGGGAGCGTTTCTCGTGGTGGTGATCCTGTACGTCATGCTCGGCAACCTGCGGGCGGGGCTCGTGGCCGCGACGGCGATTCCGCTCTCGATGATGTGCGGCTTCATCGGCATGTGGCAGGCGGGCATCGCCGCCAGCCTGCTCTCGCTCGGCGCCATCGATTTCGGCATCGTCGTCGATTCGTCGGTCGTGGTCATCGAAAGCATCCTCGAGAAGATCGGTCATCATCCGGGGGCCACGGGAGCCGCGCGGCTGAAGCTCGTGCAGGAGGCCACCAACGCGGTCAAGAAGCCCGCCTGCTTCGGCCAGTTGATCATCATGATCGTTTACATCCCGATCCTCACGCTCGAGGGCGTCGAGGGCAAGATGTTTCGCCCGATGGCCCTCACGGTCGTGTTCATCCTGATCGGCTCGCTCGTGCTCTCGCTCACCGTGGTGCCCGTGCTCTCGAGTTTCTTCCTGCCAAAGCGGATGGACTCCCACGACGTGCTGCTCGTGCGGGTGCTCCGCTGGCTCTACCGCCCCGCCCTGCGGGCCTGCCTTGCCGCCCGGGGTACGCTCGCGCTCATGGCCGTCGTGATCCTCGGGATCACGGTGCTGCGGGCGGCGTCGCTCGGCACCGAGTTCGTGCCGAAGCTCTCCGAAGGCGACATCGTGCTCGGCATCATCCGGGCGCCCGGCACGAGTCTCGAAGAGTCGTCGCGGATGAACACGCGGATCGAGAAGGCACTGCTGGAGGAGTTTCCGGCGGAGATCGCCCATGTCTGGAGCCGCACGGGCACGCCGGAGGTGGCCACCGATGCCGGGGCCATCGAGGCCACCGACATGTTCATCGCCCTCAAGCCCCGGGAGCAGTGGAAGCGGGCCCGTACGCAGGCGGGCCTCGTCGAGGTGATGAACAAGGTGGTCGAGGGAATTCCCGGGCAGATCATCTGGTTTACCCAGCCGATCGAGCAGCGGATCAACGAGATGGTGTCGGGCGTGCGGGCGGACATCGCCGTCAAGGTGTTCGGCTCGGAACTCGATGCGCTCGTGACCAAGGCCAACGAGGTGGCGACAGTGCTCCGCAGCGTGCCCGGCGGAGCCGACGTGGCCACCGAGCAGGTCGCCGGCCAGCCGATCCTGAAGATCGCCGTGCGGCAGGACGAGATCGCCCGCTACGGCATCTCGGCGGAGGCCGTGCTCGACATCGTGGAGAGCGTGGGTGGAAAGGCGGTCGGCCAGATCGTGGAGGGCCAGTTGCGGTTTCCGATCGTGGTCCGGCTGCCCGACGGCCTGCGCAGCGGCCCGGCCGCGATCGCCGACATTGCCGTGCGCGGCCCGGCCGGCGAGAGCGTGCCCCTCGAGCGCATCGCCTCCATCGAGACGATCCTCGGCCCCAAGTTCGTGACCCGCGAGTGGAGTGAGCGGCGGGTCGTCGTGCAGTGCAACGTCCGCGGCCGCGACGTGGGCGGCTTCGTGGCCGAGGCACAAAACGCGATCGCCGAGAAGGTCGACCTTCCGGCCGGCACCTTCCGGCTCGAGTGGGGCGGGCAGTTCGAGAACATGCAGCGGGCCCAGAAGCGATTGATGATCGTCGTGCCGCTCGCCCTGGTCCTCATCATCGCGCTCCTCTATCTGACCTATCGCAACGTGGCCGACACGCTCCTGCTCTTTGTGAGCGTGCCGTTCGCCTGCGTGGGCGGCATCTGGGCGCTCGCCTTCCGCGAGATGCCGCTCTCGATCTCGGCCGCGGTGGGGTTCATCACGCTCTCTGGCGTTTCGGTGCTCAGCGGGATGGTGGTGGCCAGCGCCCTGCGGGAACGGCTCGCGCGTGGCACCGCCCGCGACGTGGCGATCGAGGAGACGGCGTGCGGGTCGCTGCGGACGATCATCATGACGGCGCTCGTGGCGAGCCTGGGCTTCATTCCAATGGCCCTGTCGGAGGGCACGGGCGCCGAGGTCCAGCGGCCGCTGGCCACGGTGGTGATCGGCGGCGTGATCACGAGCACGCTGTTCACGCTCTTCATCCTCCCGGCCCTCTACCGGCTGATCCTGCGCGTCTCGCCCGTGCTCATCCTGCCCGGCGACCGGTAGTATCTGCTCGCGCATCGACGCATCGAGGTGGAGCATCACCCGATGTCGAGGATCCGCGGGAGCGGGGCGTCGGCGGGGAGGCCGAGGATCTCGCGCAGCTTCGCGAGGTCGGTGTCGTCGAGCGGCACGAAGACGACCGGGTCCTGGCAGAGTTCCGGATCGACGAGCCGGTAGGTCACGGTGCCGTCGCGATCGACCGCCGTCGCCCGGCCGTAGCCGTACATCATGTTGTCCACCTTCTCGAAGAAGTCGCGGAGCGTGATCCGGGCCGGCCGCGGCCGGCGGACGTAGAACAGTTCGATCACGTCGCGCCAGAAGTGAGGCACGAATTTCTCGCCGAAGTCGGCGTGGCCCACACGGTCGCGGTTGGTGCCGGCGATCAGGTGGGGTAGGGAGACGAGCGTGCGTCGCCGTTCACGGCAGCCCTGTTCGATCGCGGCGGCGAGGTTGAGCGAGAAGTCGGCGCTGTAGCAGTCGTCACAGACGAGGACGAGGTGGCCGAGATCGACGCCGGCGGGGTGGCCGGCGGCCCCATCGAGCAGGGCTGCGGCGAGCCGCTCGACCGGGATCGAATAGCTCTGGATCTGTGTCGGCAGGCCGTGGCCGAGCACGACGACCGTCGTCGGGTTCCTCGAGGCCGCCGCGTCGGACACGGCGGTGAGAAAGTCGGCCGCGACCGAGGCGATCGTCTCGCCGGGCTCGTCCTTCTTGAACACGGTGGCCGTCGTTCCGTAGGCGGTGGCAAGGGCCGTGATCTCCCTGGGGTCGAGCCCCCGGTCGGGATCGAGCAGGCCGATCAGCGGGCGATCGGCGGCGATCACGGGCACGTCGCCGGTTGCGTCGCGTCGCTCGTCGATGAACCGGGCGAGCGTGGTGAGCAGGTCGGTCTGCGCGTCGCGGGATCGCGACGCGAACCTGTCGGCGTGCTCGCGAGCCAGGTGGTAGAGCGACGGTTCGAGTTGCCTGTAGTGCTTGGGGGAGGTCTTCAGCCGGGCTGTGACATGGGGGGAGCACTCGCGCGAGAAGGCGTCGAACGACGAGGGGAGCGGGATCTCCTCCGCCGTGGCGCTCTCAGTCTGGGCCACGAGGATCAGCAGGCACGCGGCGGCCGCCCGGCCCGCGAGGGCCAACGGGATCATCGTCCGGACGTTCATGGTTCCACCCAGCGAGTGTGTCGCTCGAGCCGGATGTCGGCCGGCATCGGTGACGAGGTGCGGACGTCGTGATGAGTCGGATGTCAGTCTGACATTCGACGACCGTGCGGGCAACGTGGACGCGGGGGCGCCCGACGCGGCTGGTGACGGCCGTGTGGTGCCGGCGAGCGGCTTGCGGGGCGGTCGCCTCGTGCTTGACGGCCAGGACGCCGATTGTATAGTGTACGTGCGTATACACACTATTCGGAGGTGAGGCCGTGGTGACGGGTGGGCTGCTTGAAAAGGTGTTGCAGTCGGCGGATTTCGCCGGTTTTTCGGCCGGCTGGCATGAGGCCGACGTGGTGCCGACCGGGTTCGCCCCGCTCGATCGGCTCCTGCCGGCCGGCGGCGTGCGGCGCGGCAGTCTCGTCGAGTGGCTCTCGAGCGGCGAGGCGTCGGGGGCGACCGCGCTCGCCGCTGCGGTGGCCTGCCGGCTGGCCGGAGATGCGGATCATGCCGGTGACTCGTCGTCCACCATCGTCGTCGTCGATCGCAAGGGGCGGTTTTATCCGCCGGCGGTGCTGGGCTGGCTCGAGAGGGCGCGGGTCGCCGGGCGGCCGGTGCCCCGGCTCGTCGTGGCGCGGCCTGCCCACGAGGCCGACGAAGTGTGGGCCATCGACCAGGCGCTTCGCTGCCACGGCGTGGCGGCCGTCGTGGCATGGCCGGCCGGCATCCACTCCACGGCCATGCGACGCTGGCAGTTGGCGGCGCGAGCGAGCCTTGCAGTGGGCATGTTCATGCGGCCACTCGCCGCCCAGCGTGAGCCGAGCTGGGCGGAAGCGAGAGTTGCCGTGTCCGCACGGCCGGGGGGCAGCGCGGGCGTGCGGTGGCTGCGGCTTTCGCTGGCCGGTGGGCCGTGGGCCGGCGAGTCGCAGATGCAGGAGCGATCGGTGGACGTCGGCCTCGATCTCGCGCGAGGCTGTGCGGCCACATCCGGACCGACGTCCCCCGCGCAGCCATCTTCAGCGCCGCGCATTCTCGAACGGGAGCGGATGGCATGTCGCGCATCATGACGATCTGGCTGCCGCGCTGGCCAGTCCAGCGCCGCCTCATCGAAAGCCCCGCCCTGCGCAAAGTGCCGGTGTTCATCTGCCGGCGCGAACGTCGCGGGGTGATGACGATCGTGTCGTGGGCGTGGGTGCTGCCGCCGCGGAGCGTGCCAGTGCACGCCGGCGAGCGGCGGGCGGCGCCGCGGATCCCGCCGGGCATGTCGCTCGCCGAAGGAATGGCCGTGCTCGCACTCGCCCACGGATCGCGGGCCTGTCAGATGGCCGAGATCGCTGCCGACGATCCCGCCGCCGATCGGGCGGCACTCGAACGGCTGGCACGATACAGCCGGCGATTTGCCCCGATCGTGGCACTCGAAGATGTCGAGCGGCCCGAGTGCATCCACATCGACGTCACGGGGACGGCGGGATTTTTCGGCGGCGAGGAGGCGCTCGTGCACACGGCGGTGTGGACGCTTGCCGCGCGGGGCATTCACGCCCGCGTCGCCATCGCCGACACGCCGGGGGCGGCCTGGGCCGCTGCCCACCACACCGAGCAGCTCGATGATCGGCATCGCCTGCCGCCGTTTCGCCGGCCCCGGCGGTTTGCCGTCGTGCCGCCGGGCGGGCAGGCCGCGGCACTGGCGGCATTGCCGGCCTCGGCGCTGCGGCTCGATGCCGCCGTGCTCGCCGCGCTGCGCGAGGTGGGGATCGACTCGATCGGTGGCATCTTGAAGTTGTCGCGCAACAGCCTCGCATCCCGGTTCTCACCGACGCTTGCCGTGCGGCTGGCCCAGTTCACGGGCGCCCGCGCCGAGCCGCTCGCGCCGACATTCGACGAGGAGTTGCCCCGGTCAGCCCAGGCCTTCGATGTCCCGATGTCGCTACGGGAGATGGGAGAGGATGCGGTCGCAGCCATTCTCGAACGGCTCGTGCTGCGATGCATGTCGCCGCTCACGGCGCGGGGCGAGGGGGTCACCTCCCTGCAGGTGAGATTCGAGCAGTGGGCGGGCGCCGTTGAGCGGGAGCCCACTCCTCCGGTCGTGATCGACGTCGGGCTGTATCGGCCCTCGGTCGCCGTGCGTCATGTCGTGGAGCTCGTTCGGCTGCGGATGTCGCGCGTGCGGCTGCCGCGGGAGATCGAAGGAGTCGCCGTGGAGGTGGTGGCGACCGCGCCGGCCCTCTGCCGGCAGCGCACGCTCTTCGCCGCGGAGCGCGAGTCGGCGGCGGCCGAGGTGGGCATGCTGTTCGACAGGCTCGCCGGACGGCTTGGCACCAAGGCCGTGTTCGAGCCGCAGGTCGTGAATGACGCGCAGCCTGAACACGCCTGGCTGGGCGTGCCGCCAGGGGGCCAATCTGGCCGCATGACGCGCGTGCATGGCTCCGGTTCGGGCTCGGCAACGACACAGGGGCGGCAAGCCGTGCCGGCGGAACGCCGGCCGATCTGGATGTTGGCGAGGCCCGTGCCGCTCGACGTGATGGCGGTGGTGCCCGCCGTGGCCGATGCCGGCCGGCCGCCAGTGCGGTTTCGCTGGAGTGGCGAAGCTCACGAAGTGACCGTGGCCCATGGCCCGGAGCGGATCGAGACGGCCTGGTGGCGCGGGCCGATCGTGCGACGCGACTATTACGTGGTCGAGACGCAGACGGGCGAGCGGTTTTGGATCTTTCGGAGGCTCAAGGACGGGGGCTGGTTTCTGCACGGTGTGTTTGCCTGACGTTTCTGCATGAGGAGGAGGGAGCAATGGCTGAAACAGGAACAGTGGGTGGTCGGATGGAGCCGCGGTACGCCGAACTGCATTGCACGAGCAACTTTTCATTTCTGCGCGGCGCGTCGCATCCGGAGGAACTCGTACAGGCGGCCGCCACGCTCGGCTACGAGGCCTTGGCGATCACCGACCACGGCACGCTTTCCGGCATCGTGCGGGCCCACGGCGCGGCGAAGCAGACGGGCTTGAAGCTGATCGTCGGGGCGCGGCTCGAGCCGTGCGACGCCGCGCCGCTGGTCGTCTGGGCCGCCGACCGCATGGGCTATGCGAATCTCTGCCGGCTGCTCACCCGTGGCTATGCACGGGCGGCCGAGGAGGTGGGCGATGGCAAGGCGGGGCGGTGCGTGCTCGCCTTCGACGATATCGCTGCCCATGCGGGTGGCCTGCTGGCCGGGATGCCGCTGGCGACGGTGCTGGAGCCGATCGAGCACCTCGCCCACTGGCGGAGCGTATTCGACGACCGGCTCTGGGCGCTGGCGGAAGTGGCGCTCGGGGGGGACGACGACGATCGCCTGCGGGAATTCGGCCGCGTGGCCCGGCTGGCCGGCGTGCCGGTGGCGGCGGCCGGGGACGTGCGGTACCACGAGCGGGCCCGCCTCGCCCTGGCCGACGTGCTCACCGCCGTGCGCCTGGGGAGCACGGTCGATGCGATCCGCGGCGAACTGCTCGCCAACGGCGAGCGGCATCTGCACGAGCGCCGGCGGATCGCCGAGCGCTTCGCCACGCTGCCGGGCGCCCTCGAACGCACCGTCGAGATCGCCGGGCGATGCACGTTCTCGCTCGACGAACTGAAATACGAATACCCCGAGGCCGACGTGCCGGCGGGCCGCACGGCCCGGGAGCACCTCGCCCACCTCGCTTGGAAGGGAGCCGCGCAGCGGTATCCCGACGGCATCCCGGAGAAGGTGCGTGAGCTCGTGGCCCATGAGCTCGCGCTCGTGGCCGAACTCGGCTACGAGGCCTACTTCCTCACCGTGTTCGACATCGTGCGGTTCGCCCGCCGCCGCGGCATCCTCTGCCAGGGGCGCGGCTCGGCTGCCAATTCAGCCGTCTGCTATTGCCTCGGCATCACGTCGGTCGATCCGGCGCGCATGAACGTGCTCTTCGAGCGGTTCGTGAGCCGTGAGCGGCGAGAAGCACCCGACATCGACATCGACTTCGAGCACGACCGCCGTGAGGAGGTGATCCAATACATCTACGCCACCTACGGGCGGCAGCGGGCGGCGATGACGGCCGAGGTGATCTCGTACCGCCTGCGGTCGGCCGTTCGCGACGTCGCCAAGGCGCTCGGACTCTCGCTCGACCGCGTCGATCGGATCGCCGAGGCGATCGACGTGGGGGATGGCGTGGAGGATCTGCCGACGAGACTGGCCGAGGCGGGGCTCGACCCCGCGAGCGCCGCGTGCACGAGGCTCGCCGCGCTCGTCGGCCAGCTCGTCGGCTTTCCCCGTCACCTCGGCCAGCACGTGGGTGGGATGGTGATGACCCGCGCGGAGCTCTCGGATCTCGTGCCGATCCAGCCGGCCACGATGGACGGCCGCACGATCGTGCAGTGGGACAAGAACGACCTCGATGAACTGGGCATCCTGAAGGTCGATTGCCTCGCCCTTGGCATGCTGTCGGCGATCCATCGGGCGTTCGACCTGGTGGCCGAAGCCGGGGGGCCGGAACTCACGCTGGCGACGGTGCCGGCGGAGGACCCGGCCGTGTATGAGATGATCTCCCGCGCCGACACGGTGGGGGTGTTTCAGATCGAGAGCCGGGCGCAGATGAGCATGCTGCCCCGGCTGCAGCCGCGGTGCTTCTACGATCTCGTGATCGAGGTGGCGATCGTGCGGCCCGGGCCGATTCAGGGAGACATGGTGCATCCCTATCTGCGCCGGCGGGCGGGTGAGGACACGATCACCTATCCCAACGACGCGATCCGCGAGGTGCTCGAGAAGACGCTCGGCGTGCCGCTCTTCCAGGAGCAGGCGATGCGGTTGGCCGTCGTGGCGGCCGGCTTCACGCCGGGCGAGGCCGACCAGTTGCGGCGGGCGATGGGAGCCTGGCGGCGGCCGGGGCTGATCGAGGAGTTTCGACAGAAACTCATCCAGGGCATGCTCGCGCGGGGCTTGTCGCAGCAGTTCGCCGAGCAGGTGTTCGGGCAGATTCGCGGCTTCGGTGAATACGGCTTTCCCGAATCGCACGCGGCGAGTTTCGCCCTGCTCGTCTACGTCTCGGCCTGGCTCAAGCATCACCACCCGGCCGCTTTCACCGCCGCCCTCCTCGGCAGCCAGCCGATGGGGTTTTACGCCCCCGCGCAGCTCGTCCGCGACGCGAAGGCGCACGGCGTGAGAGTCTTGCCGGCCGACGTCAATTCGAGCGGCTGGCATGCCACGCTCGCTCCACGTGGCAAAAGCCATCCACGGCCTTTTTCCACGTCGTCGACCGCAGGAAACGCCGAGGGTTTCCTGGGTCGACAGCCGGCGCGTCGTGTGGCGGCCGACGATTCTGCGTACCTCTCGGAACAACAGCCGGCGGTTCGGCTGGGACTCGAACAGGTCTACGGCCTCGGTGAGGCGGCGGGCCGGCGGATCGAGGCCGCCCGCCGCGACGGTCCCTTTCGGCTGCCGCGGGATCTCGCTCGTCGCGCTGCGCTCGATCGGGAAGCCCTTTTGCACCTGGCCCGGGCCGGGGCGTTCGCCTCGCTCGGCCTCGACCGCAGGCGAGCGGTGTGGGAGGCGATGGAGTGCCTCGAGCGGCCCGATCGGCGGCCGTTGCTCGCAGGCCTCGACGACGACGAAGACGGCGGGGCGGCCGATCTGCTGCCGACGCTTTCGCCACAGGAGGAGGTTGTGGCCGACTACCGCACGGCGGGGCTGTCGCTCACGGCCCATCCGCTCCAGTTCGACCGCGAGTGGCTCGCCGACCGCGGCGTGACGACCGTCGCCGAGGCGGTCGGGCGGCCGGAGGGCCGCCGCGTGGCCGTGGCCGGCATCGTGCTCACGCGGCAGCGGCCGGCCACGGCGAAGGGAATGATCTTCCTCACGATCGAAGACGAAACCGGCGCCGCCAACATCGTCGTGCATCCGGGGGTGTGGGAGACGGCCGACCTCGCGGCCCGTCGCGCGGCCGTGCTCGTGGTGCACGGCAGGATCCAGCGCCGCGGCGCGGTGGTGCACGTGGTGAGCACGCGGCTCGAATCGGCCTCCACCCTCCGCCCCGAGACATCCGCCACCACCGCCCTGCCCCGCATGTCCCGCGACTTCTGCTGATGCGATGCGATCAACTCGCCTGATCCGGCCCGGTGCTGCCCGAAGCCGGCGCGCCCCCGGGCCATAGCCCAGTTGTCTGCCAATGCGTAGAACATCGTCCATGCAAGACGCCGTCGTGGAAACGAATCTGCCGCTCGGTCCGCCCTATCGCGGCAAGGTGCGCGACTGCTATCGGCTCGCCGACACCATGCTCATCGTGAGCACCGATCGGATCAGCGCCTTCGACTGGATCCTGCCGACGCCGATTCCCGGCAAGGGGAAGGTGCTCACGACGATCTCGGAGTTTTGGTTCGACCTCCTGTCCAGCGGTCCCGAGCCGATCGCGCACCACCTGATCACCGCCGACGTCGACGCGATGGGGCTGCCGGTGGGCGTCGATCGCGGGCCGTTGCGTGGCCGGACGATGCTGGCAAGGCAGGCCAAGGTGATCCCGTTCGAGTGCGTGGTGCGCGGCTGGCTCGCCGGATCGGGGCTCGTCGAATATCGCCGGAGCGGCACGGTCTGCGGCGTGCCGCTGCCGCCGGGGCTCGCGCCGGGCGCGAGGCTCCCCGAACCGATCTTCACGCCCGCCACGAAGGCCGCGAGCGGTCACGACGAAAACGTCTCCTTCGACGTCATGGCTTCGGCCATCGGCTCCGACCTCGCCGCCACGCTGCGGGCGAAGAGCCTCGATGTCTATGCGCGGGGGGCGAAGCATGCCGCGGCCCGGGGCATCATCCTCGCCGACACGAAGTTCGAGTGGGGCCATGCCGCCGACGGCACGCTGCTCCTCGTGGACGAGGTGCTGACGCCGGACAGTTCGCGATTCTGGCCCGCCGCATCCACGGGTGCGGGCCGCGTGCCCGATTCGTTCGACAAGCAGTTCGTCCGCGACTGGCTCGAGCAGAGCGGCTGGGACAAGGCGAGCCCGCCCCCCGCCCTGCCCCCCGACGTGGTGTCGAGGACAGGCGAGAAGTATCTTGAGGCCTGCCGGCTCCTGACCGGGAGGACGCCCTGAGGGGCGTCGGCGGGAAGTGGCCTAGGGGGGGCAGATTCTTCGAACTAGAATCCGTGGACTCGATCCACGCCCCACCTGCGCAATCACCCATGCTCCGCTACTGGACCGCCGGCGAATCGCACGGCCCCGCCCTCGTCGCCCTCGTGGATGGCTTTCCCGCCGGCCTGCAGGTGGACAAGGCCGCCATCGACGCGGAACTCGTGCGGCGGCAGGGAGGCTACGGCCGCGGTGGCCGGCAGCGGATCGAGACCGACTCGGTCACGTTCCTGTCCGGGTTGTGGCGTGGCATGACCCTGGGCAGTCCGCTGGCGCTCGAGGTCGTCAACAAGGACGCCAAACTCGAGAAGCTCGACGACGTCGATCGCCCGCGTCCCGGCCACGCCGACCTTCCCGGGGCCATCAAGCACCTCGGCGGGGTGCGGGCGGTGCTGGAGCGGGCGAGCGCCCGCGAGACGGCCGCCCGGGTCGCCGCGGGCGCGCTCGCCAGGCAGTTGCTGGCCGTGTTCGGCATCGAGGTGGCCGGCTGGGTGACGGAGCTCGGCGAGGTGAGCCTGGGCGGCCGCGCGGGCGCGGTCGGTGAACTGCGCGCGCTGCGCGATGCGAGCGCGATCTACTCGCTGCATCCCGAACGCGACCCGGAGGTGACCTCCCTGATCGACCGTGTCGGCAAGGAGGGGGACACGCTCGGCGGCGTGGTGGAAGTGCGGGTGGACGGCCTGCCGATCGGCCTCGGCACCCACGCGCAGTGGGACCGCAAGTTGGACGGCCGGATCGCGCAGGCCGTGATGGCCGTGCAGGCGATCAAGGGGGTCGAGATCGGCCTGGGGTTCGAGGCCGCGCGGCGGCGCGGCTCGCAGGTCCACGACGCGATCCATTACGACGCGAGCGAACGGGGCTCCCCGACGCTCGGATTCACCCGCCCGACCAACAACGCCGGCGGACTGGAGGCGGGGATGACCAATGGCCAGCCGCTCGTGGTGCGAGCCGCGATGAAGCCGATCAGCACGCTGCGGAAGCCGCTGGAGTCGGTGAATCTCCGCACCAAGGAGGCGGAGGAGGCGGCCTACGAGCGGAGCGACGTGTGCGCGGTGAGCGCCGCCAGTGTGATCATCGAGAACGTCGTCGCCTTCGAAATCGCGGCGGCGGTCGTGGACAAGTTCGGCGGCGACAGCGTCGAGGAGATGCAGGCCCGGTATCGGCTATATCTCGATCTCGCCCGAGCCCGCTGACGGGCGGGCCTTGCTTCCCGGAGGTGAACAGGGATGTTCATCGAGCAGTCGGTCGCCCGTCGCAGGGTGGTGCGGTCCGCGTTCGTCCTCGGGGTGGTCCTGCCATCGGCGTTGCTCGTGGCGGCCGCGTGGTGGCGGCATTCGACGGGGTATCGCGTCGCGCTCGCCGAGGAGGCGGGCCGGCACCTCGGCGTGCCCGTGGAGATCGGGGGCGTGGCCCATCCACGGCCGGGGGTGCTGCGGCTTGCCGGCGTCGCGGTCGGCGGTCCACCGGGCGCCGGTGGGCTCACGCTCGAGGAGGTCGAGGTCGAACTGGCCGGCAACGAGGTCCGTCTCCGCGTCCCCGGGATCGCGTGCTCCCCGGCGTCGGCCCGGCTGCTGGCTGAATTCGCGGGTGAGTGGCTGACCCGGCCCGCGCGGTTTCCGCGGGCGTGGGTCATCGACGTGGCCGAGGTGACGTGGGCGCTGGACGACGGCCGCCGCTTGGCGGGCGGCGGATGGCACGTGGAGTGTGCGGCGGCGGGCGCGGCGCGCGGGCTGTGGCTGCGCCGCGAACCGCGCTCGGCCGAGGAGGTGCGGGTGCGGGTGGAGGCCGACGCGGTCGTCGCCGAGGGGCGCATCGAGGCTCCCGTTCCCGCGCCGATCCTGGCGGCCCTGCTGGGGACCGGCGGCGCCTGGGCCGGCACGCTGGGGCCGCAGGCGATGGTGCGGGGGCAGGCCACGGCCTCGCGCGCCGACGCCGCCACCGGCTGGAGCGGTTCGCTCGCCGGCGTCATCGAGCGGGTCGATCTCGCGGTTCTTTCGGCCGCCGGGCCCCGCGGGCTCGGCGGGGAGGCGACCGTGGAGGTCGAACGGCTGCAGTTCGAACGCGGCCGCCTGGAGACGGCCGATTTCTCGCTGGTCGCCCGCGCCGGCACGATCTCCCAGGAACTGCTCGATGGGCTCGTGGCCAACCTCGGTTGTCGCCCGGGGCCCGCGTACCGGTCGATCGGCGGTGAAACGCTGCGGCGTTTCGATGACATCGCCTGTCGGTTTCTCGTGGCCGGCCCCGCGCTGACGATCCGCCCCGCGCAAGGCGACGGCTTGATCAGGGCGCAGGGGTTGCCGGTGCTCGAGCCTCCGGTCGGTCCCCAGCCGGTGTCCCGGGTCGCCTGGCTGGTGTCGCCTGCCGGGAATCCCGCCGTGCCCGCGTCCGCGGTCAGCGCCTGGTTGATTTCGGTGCTCCCGGAACGCGCCGCAAGGGCGGGCGGTTTTTGACGCAGTCTTGACGGACCGTCGACGGGCGGCTGACCGGTGCAGGCTGGCAGAAATGCCGAAAAACGTCAGAGTGGTGGAGCGTCGTTCGCAGGAGCGGGCGGCCGATTCACTCCGGAAAGGAACCGATGGCTACCGCCCCCCTGGTCTGTGAACCGCGCATCGAGGATGGCAACGAGCCCTCCGGCACGATGCAGCCGAGCCGACATGAAAAGGAACCGCGCCGGGATGGCCGCGCTCACGTGGACCGTGGCTGGTCGAACATCGCGTGGCCGACGGCGATCTGGATCGGTGGCGTCCACCTGGCGGCGCTGGCGGCCCCCTTCTGCTTCACGTGGTCGGGGCTGGCGATCTGCCTCGCGCTGTACTACGTCACGGGGAGCCTCGGCGTGTGCCTCGGCTACCACCGGCTGCTGACGCACGGGAGCTTCAGCACGTGGCGTCCGGTCAAGGTGTTCTACGCCTGGCTCGGCGGGATCTCGGGTGAGGGATCCGCGATCGACTGGGTCGCCAACCACCGCAAGCACCACGCCTTCAGCGACCAGGAGGGGGATCCGCACACGCCGCGGGATGGCGGGCTGTGGGCGCACATGACCTGGATGTTCCCGAGGCACACGGCCGCCGAACTCGCCGCGCACGTGAGGCGGTGGGCTCCCGACCTCGAGCGCGATCCGGCCATCCTGTTCCTGCATCGCACGTTCGTCCTGTGGCACGTGCTGGTGGGCGCCCTGCTGCTCGGCTCGGGCTGGCTCCTGTACGGTCCGTTCGTCGGCGTGTCGTGGCTCATCTGGGGCCTCGCGGTGCGGATGGTGATCGTGTTTCATGTCACCTGGCTCGTGAACTCGGCGACGCACATGTGGGGGTACCGCAACTACGAGACGACCGACGATTCGCGGAACCTGTGGTGGGTGGGGCTGCTGGCCTTCGGCGAGGGCTGGCACAACAACCACCACGCCTATCAGCGGATGGCGAAGCACGGCCACAAGTGGTGGGAGATCGACGTCACCTACTGGGCGATCCTGCTCATGGAACGGCTGGGCCTCGCATGGAACGTGGTGCACCATCCACCCGGCGCCCGGCGGTCGAACGCCGCCGCGGCGAGCGACGGGATGGAGGTCGCCCCGTTGGCCACGCCCTGACGGCATCGCGGCTTGAAAAGCCGCTCCCCGGGCCGCATCCACCCGCCCACTGTTGCAGCGGGAGGGCGGCCCGGTACACTCTCCGATTCGATTGGTTCGGGTCGGCACGGCCGCCCGAACAGACGCGGCGGGCGTGCCGTCAGGCATGCCGGCGGGTGCACAGGGCCCCCGTCGAGTCCGGCCGGCGTCGATGTCCGGCTACCTCAGGTCGCTCCCCAGACGGGGCGGAACAACGGCTGATGCTGACGAAAGATCGCAAAAAGGAATTGATCGGTGCCTACCGCCGCGGGACCGCGGACACGGGTTCGGCCGAGGTTCAGATCGCCCTGCTCTCGGGGCGGATCTCGCATCTCACGGAGCACTTCAAGAAACACACCAAGGACCACGCCAGCCGGCGCGGCTTGCTCATGATGGTGAGCCGTCGCCGTCGGTTGCTCGACTATCTCAAGCGGGTCGCACCGCAGCGGTATCTCGAGGTCATCAAGCGACTGGAGATTCGCAAGTAGTGATCGCCGGGTGCCGACCGTCCTGCCGAGCACGATGCGTGTCTGCGGCGTTCGGTCGGACGCCGGGCGGTGATCGGCGGGGGCATGGAGCGTTTCCTGCCTCCCGGGTGACGAGTCTCGGGGCCGCGGAGCCATGTGGCCGCAGGTCGGCCAGGCTCGCCATGAAACAAACAAGGTTTTGATTCCGCAGCAGGCTGGCCCGGCGGGGAACGCCGGGCACGAAGGGAAGGAAGAAACGACAATGAAGGTTCGAGTTGAACGCAAGATCGGCGACAATGTGCTCGCCATGGAGACGGGCCTCCTCGCGAAGCAGGCCGCCGGCAGCGTGATCGTGAGTTACGGCGAGACCACGGTGCTCGTGGCGGCCGCCACGGGGGCTCCGCGGCCCGGGATCGACTTCTTCCCGTTGACCTGCGACTACCGCGAGCGGTCCGCGGCGGCGGGCAAGTTTCCCGGCGGGTTCCTCAAGCGTGAGGGGCGGCCCACCATGAAGGAGACGCTGACCAGCCGACTGATGGACCGGCCGATCCGCCCGCTGTTTCCCGACGGGTTCTACGACGAAGTCCAGATCCAGGCCTCGGTGCTCTCCAGTGACAAGCAGAACGATGGCGACGTGCTCGCCATGAACGGCGCGTCGGCCGCGCTGTCGATCTCGCCGCTGCCGTTTCGGGGGCCGCTCGGCAGCGTCCGCCTGGCCGAGGTGGAAGGCCGTTTCATCCCGTTCCCGACGCAGGACCAGCTCGAGGAGAGCGACCTCGACCTCGTGATCTCCGGCAGCGAGACCGCCGTGCTGATGATCGAGGGCTTCGCCCGCGAGATGCCCGAGGACCGGATGCTGGAGGCGATCGCGGAGGCCCACCGCTACGTGCGCGAGATCTGCGCCATGCAGCACGAGCTCGTGCAGAAGGCGGGCAAGCCCAAGAAGGAATACGTGCTCGCCGACTACACGCACCTGCGCGACCGACTGACGCGGGATTACCTCGGGGGGCTCAAGGCTGCCAAGGCGATCGAGGGCAAGCAGGATCGCGGCCAGGCGGTCAAGGCGCTGCGTGAGAAGGCGAAGGCGGAGGTCGTTCCCGCGGAGCCGGCGCCCGGCAGGCCGGGAGACGCCGGCGGCGTGAGCGAGGCCGACTTCGCCCACGTGTGGCACGGCCTGGAGGAGCGGGCGGTGCGCGAGTTGATCCTCGAAGGCCGCCGGCCCGACGGTCGCGATTCCAAGACGCTGCGGTCGATCAGTTGCGAGGTCGATCTGCTGCCCCGCGTGCACGGCTCGGCGCTGTTTCAGCGTGGCGAAACGCAGGCGCTGGTCACCATCACGCTGGGAACCGGCAAGGACGAGCAGCGGGTGGACGGGCTGATCGACGAGTATTCGAAGAAGTTCATGCTCGACTACTACTTCCCGTCGTTCTCGGTGGGCGAGGTGCGGCCGATCCGCGGCCCCGGTCGCCGCGAGATCGGGCACGGCGCGCTCGCCGAGCGCAGCGTGAAGCCGGTGCTGCCGGCCCCCGACACGTTTCCGTACACGATCCGCGTGATCTCCGACATCCTCGAGTCGAACGGCTCGAGTTCGATGGCGAGCGTCTGCGGCGCCACGCTCGGCCTGATGGCCGCGGGCGTGCCGATCGCCAATCCGGTGGCGGGCATCTCCGTCGGGCTCGTGAAGCAGTCGGAAAGCCAGTGGGTGTTGCTCACCGACATCATCGGTGACGAGGATCACTACGGCGACATGGACTTCAAGATCGCCGGTTCGCAAAACGGCATCACCGGCATCCAGCTCGACCTCAAGATCGACGGCATCTCGCCGGCGATCATCGAGGCGACGCTGCGGCAGTCGCGGGAGGCCCGGCTCGAGATCCTGCGCACGATGCTCACGGCGATCCGCCGGCCAAGGTCGGAGATTTCGACGTGGGCGCCGCGGCTCCTGCGGACGCAGATCAATCCCGAAAAGATCGGCCTGCTCATCGGTCCGGGCGGCAAGACCATCCGCGCGATCCAGGAATCCACCGGCGCCAGCATCGAGGTGGAGGACGACGGCACGGTGACGGTGGCCAGCCACGACGCCGAGGGGGCGATGGCGGCCATGGCCAAGGTCGAGGCACTGACCGCCTCGATCCAGGTCGGGAGGATCTACGAGGGTCGGGTCACGAGCATCAAGGATTTCGGCGCCTTCGTGGAACTCGTCCCGGGCAAGGACGGCCTGTGTCACATCAGCGAGCTGTCGGACGACTACGTCTCGAGCGTCGCCGACGTCTGCCGGGTCGGCGACGTCATGCGGGTGAAAGTGATCGCGGTGGACGACCAGGATCGCGTCAAGTTGAGCCGCAAGGTGGCGATGCGCGAGCTGGCCGAGGGCGGTGGGCAGACCCCGTCGTAGGCGGCCGGTCGGCATCGAGGGATATCCGCACGGTCACCGGAGTCGGCCATGTCGTCGGATGACGAGTCGGCCCGCTCGCGGGCGGAGACGTATGCGGAATTCGCGGCTCTCGTGGGCGCCCTCGCGCACGAGATCCGCAATCCGCTGTCCACGATCCGGCTCAACATGGAGCTGCTGGCGGAGGACTTCGAGAACACCGACCCGGAGTCCCCCACGAAGCAGCGCGACCGACGCGCGAAGGCGAAGATCGAGCTCGTGAGACACGAGTGCGACCGCCTGCAGAAATTGCTCGGTGACTTCCTCGACTTCGCCCGGCAGGAGAAGCTGGCCCTCGAGCCCGGGAGCCTGAATGCCGAGATCGAGCAGTTGCTCGACTTTTTCGCCCCGCAGGCCCGCGATGCGGGCGTGGAGATCATCCGCTACCTCGATCCGGAGCTGCCCAACGTGCGGCTCGACCGGGAGACGCTGCGATCCGCGGTGCTGAATCTGCTCATCAACGCGGTGCAGGCGATGGAGGGGGGCGGACAGCTCGTCGTGCGGACGCGGTCGAAGGGGCTCGGCGTCGCGCTGGAACTGATCGACACCGGGCCGGGCATGGACGAGGAGACGCTGGCGAAGGTGTTTCGCGCGTTCTACACCACGAAGCAGGGCGGATCGGGGCTGGGGCTGCCCACGGCCCGGAAGATCGTGGAGGCCCACGGGGGCACGATCGACGTCGAGAGCGCGCCGGGCCGTGGCACGAAGGTCACGATCTGGCTGCCCGCTCCCCCGCGGCTGCCGACGGTCCGCCCGGCGCCCCGCTAACGGCAGGAACTGGACGGGCCCCGGCGCCGCCTCGTACGATCCCCTGCATGGCCGCACTCCGTGAATCCCCCGCTGCGCCCGCCCCCGACGATCATCAAGGTCCCCAGGGAAGCGTGCGGGTTCTCGTCGTGGACAACGACATCCTGCACGCCCGCACCGTCGGCGAGGGCCTGAGCCGCATGGGCTACCAGTGCGTGGTGGCCGGCAGCGGTTCGGAGGGGGCCAAACGCATCGCCCTCGAGTCGTTCGACGTCGTGGTGACCGACCTGATGATGAACGACATCGGTGGCCTGCAGATTCTCGAGCGGGCCAAGCAAGCCTCGGCGGACACGGAGGTGATCGTCGTGACCGGTCATGGCACCGTGCCCTCGGCGGTGGCCGCCATGCAACAGGGGGCCTTCACCTACCTGCAGAAACCCCTCGACCTGGGCCAACTGCGGGCTGCGGTCGAGAAGGCCTCGGAGGGGGTGCGGCTGAAGCGGCAGAACCTCGAGCTCAACCGTCGGCTGGACGAGAAGTTCGGCTTCGAGGGGGTGGTGGGGTCGAGCCCGCAGATGCTGGCCCTCGTCGAGCGGCTCAAGCGGATCGCACCGACCGACGCCACGGTGCTGATCCAGGGGGAGACGGGCACGGGGAAGGAACTCGTCGCCCAGGCGATCCACCAGAACAGCCCCCGGAAGCACAAGGCCTTCGTGGCGTTGAACTGCGCGGCGCTCAGCGAGAACATCCTGGAGAGCGAGCTGTTCGGGCACATCCGGGGGGCGTTCACCGACGCGTCGAGCGATCGGGTGGGAAAGTTCGAGTATGCCAACGGCGGAACGCTGTTTCTCGACGAGGTCGGAGACATGCCGATGGCGACGCAGATCAAGCTCCTGCGGGTGCTCGAGTCCGGGCAGATCACGCGGGTCGGTTCGAACACGCCGGTCCAGGTGAACGTGCGGCTCCTGTCCGCGACGAATCGGAACCTCGAGGAGGCCATCTCCAGCGGCGTGTTTCGCAGCGACCTCTACCATCGGCTGAAGGTGGTGACGATCGCGATCCCGACGCTGCGCGAGCGTGCCGCCGACATCCCCCTGCTCATCGAGCACTTCGTGCGTCAGTTCGCCAAGCGGCATGGCAAGACGATCAAGGGGATGTCGCTCGCCGCCCGGATGAAGCTCGGGGGCTACGGCTGGCCCGGCAATGTCAGGCAGCTGCGGAACGTCATCGAGAGCATGGTGGTCGTCGATTGCGACGAGACGCTCGACGTGGACGACCTGCCCGTCGAACTGGAGCCGGTGACGCCGACGGCCGAGCCCGGGCCCGGGCGTCCGACGGGTCTGGCGGACCTCGTGGGCAGGCCGCTCGAGGAGATCGAGCGGCTGTTCATCGGCGAGACGTTGAAGCTCACCGGCGGGAACCGGGAGCAGGCTGCAGAGCTTCTCGGGATCGGCGAGCGGACGCTGTATCGCAAGATCAAGGAATTCCAGCTGTCGTGAGCGCGGCCGCCGGCCCCGGGAAGCGGATGGGAAGGATCCACACACTGCCGGTGTCGGTCGTCAACCGGATCGCCGCCGGCGAGGTGGTGGAGCGTCCCGCCAGCGTGGTCAAGGAACTGCTCGAGAACGCGCTCGACGCCGGACCTACGCGGATCGACGTGTCCCTCGATCAGGGTGGCATCGGCCTGGTGCGGGTCGTGGACGACGGCTGCGGGATCGAGCCCGAGGACCTGCCGCTGGCGGTCGCCCCGCATGCGACGAGCAAGCTGCGGCTGGCCGAGGATCTCGAACGGATCGAGACGCTCGGGTTTCGGGGCGAGGCCCTGGCGAGCGTCGGTGAGGTGGGCAGGCTCGTGATTCGCTCGCGGACCGCCGGGGCCGAGGCGGGGGCCGAGATCGAGGTGGACAACGGCCGTCGCAGCGAGGTGGCGCCGTGCGGCGTCCCCGTCGGCACGACGGTCGAGCTGCACCAGTTGTTCGCGAAGGTGCCGGCCCGCAGGGCGTTCCTGCGGGCGGCGGCCACGGAGTGGTCGCACTCCGCCGAGGCGTTCGTGCGGACGGCGCTGGCCCATCCCCGCGTCGCGATGACGCTCGAGCACAACGGCCGGCGCGTCCACGATCTGCCCGCCGACGCGGCCTGGCGGACCAGGATCGGGTCGCTGTTCGGCAACGGGCTGGCCGACCGCCTGATCGAGGTCGAGGGCCGGGATGGAGACCTGCAGGTCAGCGGATTCGTCGGGCGGCCCGACGATGACATGGCGAGCGGGCGGTTGCAGCACCTGTTCGTCGCCGGCAGGCCGTTCCGCGACCGTTCGATCCTCCACGCCGTCCAGGAGGGATACCGCGGGCTGCTGCTGACGGGGCGGCAGCCGATCGTGTTCCTGGCCTTCGCACTCCCGCCCGACTGCGTCGATGTGAACGTGCATCCGGCGAAGATGGAGGTGCGGTTCCGGGATCCTGCACGTCTCTACCGGCTCGTGCTCTCGACGCTGCGGACGCAGTTCCTGGCCACCAATTTGTCGGCCCCGCTGGAGCCGCCCGCCGCGGCCTGGGGCCAACCGCGGGCCGCTCTGCCGGCCGCCCCGCGGGCGGGCTTCGTTCCGTTCCCGTCCTTCCCGATGGCCGTCAACCCCGCGGCCGCGCCGACCCCGGCGACCGTGCCACGCCCCGGCCCATGGTCCGACGCGGGCGGCCCGCTCGAGTCGCTGGCGGGCGAGATGGCGGTCCAGATGCACGACCGGTACCTCGTGGTCGAGAGCCCCGACGGGATCGAGGTCATCGATCAGCACGCGTTGCACGAGCGTGTGCTCTACGAGCGGCTCCGCGAGGCGGTATCCGCGGGCTCGCTCGAGGTGCAGCAGCTCCTGATTCCCGAGACGGTGGAACTGTCGTCGTCGGAACTCGAACTCGTCGACGAGCACGCCCCGGCGCTGGCCCGGGCCGGCATGCGGGTCGAGCCCTTCGGCGGCGGCACCGTGATCGTCAGCTCGAAACCGGCGCTCGCCGGCGATGTGTCGGCCGCGGCGCTCGTTCGCGAGGTGCTCGGCCGGCTGGCCGCCGCGGCGACCGCGCCGGGCATGCTCGTGGACGAAATTCTCCATGGGTTGGCCTGCAAGGCGGCGATCAAGGCGGGCGATCCGCTCTCGCAGGCGGAGGTGGACGCGCTCGTGCGCGACCGCCGGATGGTGCAGGACTCGCATCATTGTCCCCACGGCCGACCGACATCCCTGACCCTGTCACGCCAGGAACTCGACCGGCAGTTCCGACGCACCTGATCCAACGCCGCCCGCGTCCCCCCCTCCCTGGAGTCGTCCATGATCTGCGTGAGCATCGGTCGCGGCCGCCATCGGCATGTGATCGCGGAGCACAAACATCTCGCCGAGAACGGCATCCGACTCGTGGAGTTGAGGCTCGACTACATCCAGGGCAACGTGCAGGTGAAGCGGCTGCTGCACGACCGGCCCTGCCCGGTGATCGCGACCTGCCGTCGCGCCGCCGACGGCGGTCGGTGGGAGAAGTCGGAGGAGGAGCGGCTGCTCGTGCTCCGCACCGCGATCGTGGAGGGGGCGGAATACGTCGACCTGGAGGACGACATCGCCGCCAAGGTGCCCCGCTACGGCGCGACGAAGCGGATCGTCAGCCACCACGACTTCCACAAGACGCCGCCGGACCTGGCCGGCATCCACAAGCGGCTGGCGGGCATGGACGCCGACATCGTGAAGATCGCGACGATGGCGAACCACCCGATCGACAACCTGCGGATGCTCGACCTGGTGCGGTCGAGCCGCATTCCCACCGTGGGTGTATGCATGGGAGACATCGGCATGCCCACCCGGGTGCTGGCCGGCCGGGCGGGAGCCCCCTTCACGTTCGCCACGTTCCACGACGACCGTGTCCTCGCTCCCGGACAGATCGGCTGGCGGCAGATGCGGGATCTCTACCGCTACGACTCGATCACCCCCCGGACCCGGATCTACGGCGTCGTGGCCGACCCGGTGGCCCACAGCCTCAGTCCGGTGGTCCACAACGCGGCGCTGGCCGCCGCGGAGATCGACGCGGTGTATTTGCCGTTTCGGGTTCCGGCGGAGCAGATCGGCGAGTTTCTCGGGGCCGCCGGGCGCTGGCCGCTCGCGGGCCTGAGCGTGACGATCCCACACAAGGAAGCGGTGATCCCGCATGCGACCCGTCCCGACGAACTCGTGTCCGCGATCGGCGCGGCCAACACGCTGGCCTTCGATTCCGACGGCGTCGCAGCCTTCAACACCGATGCGACGGCCGCGGTCGAGAGCTTGGAGGCGGCCCTCGCGGAGCAGGATGGGGCCGCCGACGGTCTGGGTGTGAAGAAGACGCTCGTGCTGGGGGCCGGCGGAGCCGCCCGGGCGGTCGCCTTCGCCCTGCGCAAGCGCGGCGTGGACGTGACGATCGCCTCCCGGACGCTCGAGCGGTCGAAGAAAATCGCCGCGGATGTCGGCTGCAAGGCCGTGGACTGGAACGCCCGACACCGGCTTCCCTACGACTGCCTCGTCAACGCCACGCCCGTCGGCATGCATCCCAACGTCGACGAGACCCCGTTCGACAAGGATTCCCTGCGGCCGTACATGGTCGTGTTCGACACGGTGTACAATCCCGAGAACACGCTGTTGGTGAAGGAGGCGCGGGCCATCGGCTGCAGGATCGTCACCGGGGTGGACATGTTCGTCCGGCAGGCCGCGATCCAGTTTCGCATCTGGCACGATCGCGAACCGCCCCTGCACGTGATGCGGGAAGCCCTGAAGCGGGCGACGGCATCGGCAAAACAGCCGACATAACACAGCCTGCATACCCCGGTCATGCCCATTCTCACGCTCATCGGCTATCGCGGCACGGGAAAAACCACCGTCGCCCGGCTGCTCGCCGAACGGTTGGCCGTCCCGTGGGTCGATGCCGATGCGGCGCTCGAGGAGCGGTTGGGGTGCTCGATCGCGGCGCTCGTCGAGCGCCGTGGCGAGGCGGTGTTTCGTGACGCCGAGGCGGAGGTGCTCACGATCCTGCTGACGGAGTTCCCGGGGGTCCTCGCCACGGGGGGCGGTGCGGTCCTGCGGGAGTCGAATCGCCGGCTCCTGCGAGGGTCGGGCCGCCCGGTGGCCTGGCTCGACTGCCCCGCCGAAACGATCCGTGCCCGTCTGGCCGCCGACCCGTCCACGCTGCAACGCCGGCCGGCGCTCGGCGGCCGCGACGTGATCGCCGGGGTGGAGGCCGACCTGCGAGAGCGCGAGCCGCTGTACCGCGCCTGCGCCGATTGGGTCATCGACGCCGGCGGGCGCACCCCCGCCGACGTGGCCGCGGAGATCGTCCGGCTCATGGGCCGCGTCGATGCGGCGGACCGCGGAGGGAAGACGGCATGATCCCCGACGTGGTCAGTGCCTGGGCCGGGTCGCCGGTGGGCGGGGTCGTCGTCGTCGCGCTCGGATGGTGGCTCGGCCGCCTCCTCGCCCGTGCCGCGGACGCCTGGTACCGCGCGACCGAGGACCTCCCCGTGACGCCCCGGTTTGCCGCGACGGTCTCGGCAGGGGCCGCCTGTCTCGCCGGCCTCCTCTGGTGGTGGGAGGTTCGTCTCGCCGGTGCCACCGCGGCGGGCAGCGGAGCCGCGGCCGTGGTCCGCTGTCTCGCGCACATGGCCCTGCTCTGGCTGCTCGCGGCGGCGACATGGATCGACTTTCGGCAGCGTGTCATCCCCGACTGGATCACCGTTCCCGGGGTGATCGTCGGGCTCGCCACCGCCTGGGCATGGCCGCAGAGCCTGCTGCCGATCACGGTCGAGGTGTCGAGGACCTACTCGGTTCCCGTGGAGGAAGGCGATGTGCTTGCGTGGTACGGCGGCCTGCACGCCGGCGTCGGCGGGATGTGCGGCGGCAGCCCCATGCTCCCGGGCCTCTGCCTCTCGCTGGCGATCTTCACGGCCTGGTGGCTCGTGTGCACGGAACCGATGCACGACGCGCGGGGCGGCTTCCGTCTCTCGTCGCGCAACGCCCTGGTGGTGGTGGGATGGCTCGCGATCGCGGCCGCCTGGTGGGGCGGTGGGAAGCGGTTCGACGCCCTGCAGAGTGGCCTCGTGGGCATGGCCGTTTCCGGAGGGCTGGTGTGGGCCGTGCGGGCCGGCGCCTCGGCGGCACTCGGCCGGGAAGCGATGGGACTCGGTGACGTCACCCTGATGGCGATGGTGGGGAGCTGGCTCGGCTGGCAGCCCTGCGTCCTCACGTTCTTCCTCGCCGCATTCATCGGACTCGGCCACGGTCTCCTGCAGGTGATCCGGCACCAGGAACACGAGCTCCCGTTCGGTCCGAGCCTGTGCCTGGCCGCCGGCGTGGTGGTCGTCGCCTGGCAGCCGCTGTGGCATGCGACACGGATCCATTTCGAACGGCCCGGTCAGCTCGCGGCGGTCGTGGCGGCGGTCGTGGTGCTCACCGCGATCACGTTGGCGGGGTGGCGCTGGCTCGGGCGTGCAGGCTGATTTCAGCCGCCGCCGGCGGGCTTGCCCCGCCCTCGCCGGCCGCCTACCATCCCGCCCCCCGCGGATCGGAGTCGGATGATGGCGAGCCTCAAGCGACCGTCGGCGACCGTCGCCACATGCCTCGCGGTGGCGTGCCTGGCGGGCGGTTGCACGCAGAACCCGTTCCGCGCCCCCGCGCAGGTTTCGGCCCCGAGCCTCGCCGCCGCGCCGATCGCGGCGACCCCCTTCGCCCCTCTCACGCCACCGCCCCCCTCGTACGTCGACACCGATCCGCGGCGACTGGAGGCCGGACTCGCCCGCAGCCGCGAGGAGGCGATGGTGATGCAGGACGAGATCGCGGCGCTCCGCGAGCAACTCGCCAGCACGTCCGCCCAACTCGTCCAGGCCCGGGCCGCCGGGCCGGGGGCCGCGCCGGCTCCGTCGTCCGCCGCACCGCCGGGCACCATGACACCCGTGGCGATGCAGTCGGCGATGGGGACGCTGACCCTGGCCGGTGTCGAGCGGCGGGTCGATGGCGGCGTCGTACGGCTCGAGATTTCCGCCGACAAGCTGTTCGAGCCCGGTGGAGCGAATCTCCTGCCTGCCGGAACGGCCCTCCTGACGCAGGTGTCGGACGAGGTGGAACGGGTGTTTCCCGGCCACTTCCTCGGCATCGAGGGGCACACCGACACCGAGCCGTTGCAGAACGCCTCGTGGGGGTCGCAGCATCAATTGAGCGTGGCCCGCGCGTCGGCGGTCTTCGATTTTCTCACCACACGCACGTCGCTCCGACAGGGGCAGTTGTTCCTCGTGGCCCATGGGCCGAATCATCCGGTCGTGTCCAATGCCACGGCCGCGGGTCGGGCCCGCAACCGCCGCATCGAGCTCGTGATCTATCCGGAACGCTCCGGAGCCGATGCCGCTCCCGCCGGTCACCCGGCGGCGGCGGCGGCGGCGGGTGGCGGCTGACGGCGGCGCCGTTACACTCGCGTCATGGTCGGAATCGTCGATTACGGAAGCGGCAACCTGCGCAGCGTCCAGAAGGCCTGCGAGCGGCTCGGTGTCGCGGCACGGATCACGGACGACCCCGACGAAGTGGCCGGAGCGGAGCGGCTCATCCTGCCCGGGGTCGGCGCCTTCGGCGATGCGATGCGGGAACTGCGGGCCCGCGGACTCGTCGAACCGATCGTGGCGCACATCCGCGCCGATCGGCCCTTCTTCGGCATCTGCATGGGCCTGCAACTGCTCTTCGAACAGGGGCTCGAGGGCGGCCGTCACGCCGGTCTCGGGGTGCTCGCCGGCGACGTCGTCCGCTTCGAGTTGCCGGGCGGCTTCAAGGTGCCGCACATGGGCTGGAACACCGTCACGTGGACGGGGGAGCCGGGCGGGCGATCGCCGTCGCCATCCGAGTACTACTACTTCGTGCACGCCTATCATGCGCGGCCGGCGGACCCGGCCGTGATCGCCGGCACCACGGAGTACGGCGGCCCGTTCTGCTCGGCGGTGCGCCGCGGTCGGCTGTTCGCGACGCAGTTCCACCCCGAGAAAAGCCAGGCGGCGGGGCTGAGCCTGCTCGCCGCATTTTTGTCCTGAGGCGCCCTCGCGGCATGCTGGGAGAATCCCGATGATGCAGCTCTGGCCGGCGATCGACCTGCGGGGGGGACGCTGCGTGCGGCTCCTGCAGGGTGACTACGACCGCGAGACCGTGTTCGGCGAGGATCCCGTGGCGCAGGCCCGGCGGTTCGTCGCCGCGGGAGCGCGCAGGTTGCATCTCGTCGATCTCGACGGCGCCAAGTCGGGCGAGCCGGTCCAGGCGGAGTTGATCGGGCGGATCGTGCAGGCGGCGGGCGTGCCCTGCCAGGTCGGCGGCGGCATCCGCACGCTCGACACGGCCCGCCGCTACGCCGCCGCCGGCGTCGCGAGGCTCGTCGTCGGCAGCATCGCGATCGAGCGGCCGGAGTTGCTCGAGCAACTCGCCGACGCGCTGCCGCACGCGATCGTCCTCGGTCTGGATGCCCGTGACGGACGGGTCGCCATCCGGGGCTGGCAGGCGACGAGCGAGCTTCTGGCCGTCGACGTCGCCCGGCGGCACGACGCGTTGCCGCTGGCCGGCGTGGTCTATACCGACATCGCGACCGACGGCATGCTGGGCGGCCCCAACCTGCAGGCCCTCGGTGAAATGGTCCGCGCCGTGCGGCTGCCCGTCGTGGCTTCCGGGGGCATCTCGGGAGCCGCCGACCTCGAGCGCGTGGCGGCGATCGGGGCGGCCGGCTGCATCGTCGGGCGGGCCTTGTATGACGGTGGGCTGACCATCGAAGCCGCTGCGCGGGCGTGCGGCGAAGGCGGCCCCTGATCACTCTCATCGCCCTGATCAGATGATCGGCGGAGGTGGGCGGGGCCGGGGACCGGGTTGTGCCAGCCCAGTCCGCCGAGAGCCCCGAGGCTCCCGGCCCCGTGGCCTGTTTCGGGAAAATCGGCAGGATCACTCAATTTTCCCCCGGCCGTGGGCCGACCGTACGGGTGTCGATTTCGGGGGGCAACGGTCGGGCCGCGGCTCCGCGATTGTTGCCGGCGCCGCGGCCCGATTCTACGATCCACGTTCATGGCCACAGACGTCCGTCTCAAGGAACAGTTGCCCGAGCTCACGCGCCGGATCGTGGACACCTATCAGGCCACGCCCACGATCCAATACCTCGGCCACTGCCCGCTGCCCAACTACGAGTCGATCATCTCGGCCTGCGAGGACCTCAAGGAGATCCTCTATCCGGGCTATCGCCGGCGGGAGAACCTGCATCTCGGCAACGTGACCTACCACGTGGGCGATCTCGTGGATGGCCTGCACGACAAACTGACGACGCAGATCGGCCGCGCCCTGCGACACAGCCTCGCGGCCCAGCATGCCGCGGTCGAACAGGGTGTCGAGGCGCCCGTGGTGCCCGACGCCGTGCAGCACTGCTCCGATGAGGCCGACTTCGATGCCCTCGGCCAGGCCAAGGCGATCGAGTTCCTGGAGAGGATTCCGGCGCTGCGGGGCGTGCTCGCCACCGACGTCCAGGCCGCCTACGACGGCGACCCGGCCGTCCGCACGCTGGACGAGGTCATCTTCTGCTATCCGGGCCTCGAGGCCGTCACGATCCACCGCCTCGCCCACCTGCTGCATTCGCTCGAGGTGCCGCTCATTCCGCGGATGATGGCGGAGTGGGCCCATGCCCGCACCGGCATCGACATCCATCCCGGCGCCACGATCGGCGACCACTTCTTCATCGACCACGGCACGGGCGTGGTGATCGGCGAGACGTGCGAGATCGGCAGCCGCGTGAAGCTCTACCAGGGCGTCACGCTCGGAGCCCTCTCGTTCCAGACCGACGCCGACGGCAACCTCGTCCGGGGCACGAAGCGGCACCCGACGATCGAGGACCGCGTCGTGATCTACGCCAACGCGACCGTCCTCGGCGGCGCGACCCGGATCGGCCACGACTCGGTCATCGGCTCCAACGTCTGGCTCACCCGCTCGATCGACCCGCACACGACGGTCGTCCTCGAGCGGCCGAAGCTCCGCATGCGCGGCGAGGCGCCCGCGCCGGAAGCGGACTACCAGATCTGACGCTTTCTCCTCAGCAAGTGCGCGCCGGATCGGTGCTGCCCGTGCCCTCTCGTCGGACGTTCGCTCCGGGCCTCCAGCCCTCCGTTCACTGCATGTCCGCTTCGCTTCGGCATCCATGCCTGCGCTCGCTTCCATAGCCCGCTCGAGGGCAGCGGCCAGCCCCGATCCTCCCCTTTCCAGTTGAGGAGGCTTCGGGCTCTCCGTGTCCCGGTCGCCGGCGTACGCAGACACGCGGAGCCAGGATGGCGAAGCGCTGTCGGAGTCGAGTGAGCAGAGGGCAGGATGCCCGGAGCGAACGTCCGGCGACGGGACACGGGGAGCCTGAAGCCGGTACGCCCCGAGGGGTGATTACCGGGGTCCGTTGCTCACCGGCCGCCCGTCGATCACCACGCCCGTGCAGTGGGTCGTGTACTCGAACGGATCGCCGTCGTAGATCGCCACGTCGCCGTCTTTGCCGACTTCGAGCGATCCGACGCGGTCGGCCACTCCGATGATCCGCGCCGCGTCGATCGTGATCGCGGCGAGGGCCTGCTCGAACGACAGGCCGTGGGCGGCGGCGAGACCAGCCTCGAAGAGCACGACCCGCGTCTTCGGCACGTACGACTCGTAGCCGCTCTGCAGCGCGATCGGGATGCCCGCCTTCCGCAGCGTGGCCGCCGTCTCGAAGCTCAGGTTTTCCGTCTCGCCCCCGCCGCCGGAACGCCGCATGGTGGGGTGGACCACGACGGGCACCCCGGCGGCCTTGATCCGATCGACGAGCAGATAGGCCTCCGCGGCCGAATCGAGCACGATCCGGACGTTGAACTCTTCGGCGATCCGCAGGGCCGAAGCGATGTCGGCCGCCCGGTCGGCGGTGACGAGGAGCGGCCAGTCCCGGGCGAGCACCCGCGCGACGGCCTCGAGCCGTAGGTCGCGGTCGGGCCGCTTCGTCTCGTCGGCCAGGCCGCGCTTGCGGAGATACTCCTGCCCCTTCACCAACTGGGCCCGGAGCATCGCCACGGCCTTGCTGCGGGTGCCCGGCGATTTTTTGCCGTCGGCGTCGCTCGCCGGCCGCGCCGCGTCGCCGAGCGTCACGGCCACCATGGCGGCCGGCACGAGCGTCGCCTCCTCGACCGAGGCTCCCGCCAGTTTCACCACCATCGTCTGTCCGGCCACGAGGGCGCCGGGGGCGTGCCCGGTGTGGACCGTGGTGACGCCGAATCCCCGCAGCCACTCGATGAGCCGTTCCTGCGGGTTGTACGCATCGACGGCCCGCAGTTCGGGCTGAATCGCCTCGCCGGTGTCGAGCTGATCCTGATCCTGCGGTTGGTTCAGATAGCCGGCGAGGCCGACCACGCTGTGGGCATCGACGAGACCCGGCGTGACGAAGGCTCCCCGGACGATCTTCGCCCCCTCGGGAACGGGCGTGGTGGCCGCCGGGCCGACCGCGGTGATCGTGCCGTCGCCGATCACCACCACGCCGTCGGCGATCGGCGGACCGGCCATCGTGTGCAGCACGTCGCCGCGGATGGCGAGCGTCTCGGCGGCGATCGCCGCCGGGGGGCACCATGCGGCCAGTGCGGCCACGGCGAGGGCGATGCGGCCAGGCACGCCGTGCCTCGATGGGATGGCGGTCATCGCGTCGTCCCCCGGGCCGGGCCGATGCAGCAGGGCTCGGCCTGCTGGTCCCGGCTCGCGCCGAACCCGCCCACCGCGAACAGCCGGTCTTCGGGGGCTTCCCGGTCGAACGCCTTTCGCCCCTCGACGTACGTGCGCAGCACCTTCGTGTGCACGCTCAGGGGATCGCCCGAGAGCACGACGATGTCGGCGTCCTTGCCCGCGTCCAGCGAGCCGACGCGGTCGCCCAGGCCCAGCATCCGCGCCCCCGCGAGCGTGACCGACTCGAGGGCCTTTTCGCGGGACATGCCGGCCCGCACCGCGAGCGCCGCGGTCCGCAGGAACAGCCGGGAGTCGGTCACGGGATCGTCCGTGTGCAGGGCGCACGGCACCCCGGCCTGCTCGAGCGCGGCTCCGTTCACGAGCGAGAAGTCGGCCGCCTCGATCTTCCCGCCCGGGCTGTCCAACACGATCACCGAACAACCGACGCCAGACTTCGCGATCTGCGGCGCCACCTTCCAGGCCTCGCTGACATGATGGAGCACCGCGTCGAACCCGAACTCCTCCCGCAGCCTGAGCACCGTCAGAATGTCGTCCGCCCGGTGACAGTGATGGTGGACGATGCGTCGCTTGTCCAGCACCTCGACCAGCGACTCGAGTTCGAGGTCGCGGTCGGGCGCCTTCTCGGGGTCGCCGGCGGCCCGTGCGAGTTTGTCGCGGTAGGCCAGCGCCTGCACGAACTTCTGCCGCACGAGCGCCGCCGACTTGCCGCGGGTGCCCGGGAAGGGCGGGTCCTTCTGCGAGTTCGTCCCGTTGGCCATCTTCAGCCCGCCGAGCGGTCGGCCGTCGGCGTCGCGGTACAGCAGTTCGTCGATGGTGCCGGCGCGCCGAAGTTTGACATACACGGTCTGGCCGCTGGCGAGGTGGCCGGAGCCCGGCATGATGTTGAGCGTGGTCAGGCCGCCGGCGAGGCACTTCCGAAACCCCGCGTCGCGCACGTTGATCGAGTCGAGGATCCGCACGTCGGGCTGGACGGGGCCGCTCCCGTCCCCGCCCTGCCCGCCGCCGACGTGGCTGTGGGTGTCCACGAGCCCGGGCATCACGACCTGCCCGCGGGTGTCGATCCGCTCGGCATCCGGCGGCACGTCCGTCGTCTCGGCGGCCCCGACGGCGACGATCCGGCCATCCCGGACGACGACGGCCCCGCAGTCGATCTCGGGCCTGCCAATCGGGATCACCCGACCGCCGAGAAATGCGATCGCTTCAGCCCGCGCTCCGGTCCCGCCGGCCAGGACGAACATCATCAGCAGGAGTGTGGCGCGAAGTGTCGGCACCCCGCGATTATCCGCGGCGTTCCGCCGCCCGCACAAGGGCTCGGGCGGCCTCCTGGGCGGCCAGTTTCGCGTCGATCGCCTCGTCGCCCGTGGCCTTCGCCCCGGAGATCGCCTCGAACTCCTTCCTGGCGGCGACGGCGTCCACCGTGTCGGCCGGCACCGCCCGTTGCGTGATCACCGTGATCGTGTCATGGGCGACTTCGACGAAGCCTCCCTCGACGAACAGCCGGCGTGTCGCGTCGCCCCTGCCTCCCTGCTCTCCCACGATCCTCACCTCGCCCGCACCGAGACGGCCGATGAAGGGCGAGTGGCCGTGGGCCACGCCGCGGAGGCCGTCGAACAGCGGCAGCGTCACCGACCGGGCGAGCGTGTCGAGGCTCGTCTGCTCGGGGGTGACGATCACGCACCGCACCGCACCGGTCTGCTTCGTATCCGCCATGGTCGTGGTTCACTCCGTGTCGTGTGGCGATCAGGCCTTGGCGGCCATCTTGCGGGCCTGCTCCTCGGCCTGCTCGATGGGACCGACGTACATGAACGCCTGCTCGGGGAGATGATCCCACTTGCCGTCGGCGATCTCCTCGAAGGAGCGGATCGTGTCGTCGAGGCTGGTGATTTCGCCCGGCTTGCCGGTGAACACCTCCGCCACGAGGAACGGCTGCGAGAGGAACCGCTCCATGCGGCGGGCCCGGTGCACGACGAGTTTGTCCTCTTCCGAGAGTTCGTCCACGCCGAGGATCGCGATGATGTCCTGCAACTCGCGGTACCGCTGCAGCGTCCGCTGCACGCGGCGGGCGATCTTGTAGTGCCGCTCGCCCACGTACTGGGGGTCGAGAATGCGGCTTGACGAGGCCAGCGGATCGACGGCGGGGTAGATGCCCTTCTCCGAGATCGACCGCTCCAGGTAGAGGAACGCGTCGAGGTTGCCGAACGCCGTGGCGGGGGCGGGATCGGTCGGATCGTCGGCGGGCACGTAGACGGCCTGCACGCTCGTGATGGCCCCCTTCGACGTCGAGGTGATCCGCTCCTGCAGCGCGCCCATCTCCGTGGCCAGCGTCGGCTGGTAGCCCACCGCGCTCGGCATGCGGCCGAGCAGCGCGCTCACCTCGCTGCCCGCCTGCGAGAAGCGGAAGATGTTGTCCACGAACAGCAGCGTGTCGGCGCCGGTCGTGTCGCGGAAGTACTCGGCCATGGTCAGGGCCGAGAGGGCCACGCGGAGACGGGCCCCGGGCGGCTCGTTCATCTGGCCGAACACCATGCAGGTCTGCTCGATGACGCTCCGGCCGGTGTCGCCGATCTTGGCTTCCTGCATTTCGAGCCACAGGTCGGTGCCCTCGCGGGTCCGCTCGCCGACGCCGGCGAACACCGAGTAGCCGCCGTGGGCGGACGCGATGCGGGCGATGAGCTCGGTGAGGATCACCGTCTTGCCGAGGCCGGCACCGCCGAAGAGGCCGGCCTTGCCGCCGCGGACGAACGGCGTGAGGAGGTCGATCACCTTGATCCCCGTCTCGAACAACTCGGTCTTCGTGGTCAGTTCCTTGACCGGCGGCGGGTCGCGGTGGATCGGCCACCGCTCCTGGGTCTCGACCGGGCCGCGGCTGTCGATCGGCTCGCCGAGCAGGTTGAACACGCGGCCGAGCGTCGCCTTGCCCACCGGCACCGAGAGCGGGGCGCCCGTGTCGGCAACGCTGGCGCCGCGGGTCAGGCCGTCGGTCGAGCCGAGGGCCACGCAGCGGACCTTGCCGCCGCCGAGGTGCTGCTGCACCTCGCCCACGAGATGCAGGTCGATGCCCTTGTTCGCGGTGTCGATCCGCACGGCGTTGTAGATCGCCGGGATCGAGCTCTCGGGAAACTCCACGTCGAACGTGGAGCCGATGACTTGCGTGACGCTGCCGTTTGCCATTGCTTTTGAACCTCTTTCCTGGGGAACTCGCTCGTTCGCTATTTCTTGAGGGCCTCGACGCCTCCGAGGATCTCCATGATCTCGCCGGTGATCTGGGACTGCCTGGCCCGGTTGTACTGTCGCGACAGGCTCTTGATGAGGCCGCCGGCGTTCTCCGTGGCCGCCTTCATCGCCACCATGCGGGCCACCTGCTCGCTCACGGCCGCGTCGAGGAAGCACTTGAACAGCCGGGAGAGAAAGCTCGCCGGGAGGATCTCCTCGAGGATCGACGACGCCGAGGGGTAGAAGTCGTACTCGTCGGAGGCGAGTTTCGCCTTCTCGCCGGTCCCCGCGGCCTGCGGCGGGGCGAGGGGCAGCAGCGTCTCCGTCACCGCCTCCTGCTTCGCGATCGAGTGGAATCTCGTGTACACGACGTCGAGTCGGTCGATCGCCCCCGACGAGTAGGCCTCGAGGTAGGCCTTGCCCATGGGGGCCACGGCGGCGAACTCCGGCTTGTCCTCGAACTGCGTGTATTTCTCGGCGATGTCCGCGCCGCGGAATCGAAGCGCGGAGATGCCGCGTTTGCCCGACACGCTGACGTGGGCCGGCACCTGCTCGCTCTTCCACTGGCCGAGGAGCGCGACCGACTGCCGCACGATGTTGGAGTTGTAGCCGCCGCACAGGCCACGGTTGCCGGTCAGGACCAGCACCGCGGCCCGCTTCGTGGGCCGGATTTCGAGGAGGGGGTGGGCCACGTCGGCGCCCACGCTCGCGATGTTCTCGAGGATCTTCGCCAGATGCCGGGTGTAGTCGCGGGCGGCGATCGAGCGGTCCATCGCCTTCTTGAACCGCGCCGTGGCGATGAGCTCCATCGTGCGCGTGATCTTGCGGATGTTCTTCACCGACTTGCGGCGACGATCGAGAGCCCGGGCTTTTGCCATGTGTACGACCTTTCGCGAACGGCCTGTCGGCCCCCTGCCTACCGCGCTCCGGCCACCGGGCGGGGCGCACCACCCGTCTTCGCGGCCCGCTGCCGCTTGAACTCGGCGATCGCGGCCTCCAGCTGCCGCTCGCTCTCGCCGTCGAGTTCCTTCGACTCGTCGATCCGCTTGCGGAGTTCCGGCACCTGGTCACGGACGAACGTGAGGAAGCCCCGCTCCCAGTCGGCCACTTCCTCGCGCTTCACCTCGTCGAGGTGGCCGCGGGTGCCCGCGTAGATGCTCATCACCTGGTCCACCACGTCCATCGGCGCGAACTGCCCCTGCTTGAGCAGCTCGACCATCCGGTAGCCGCGGTCGAGCCGCTGCTGGGTCGCGGCGTCGAGGTCGGTGCCGAGCTGGGCGAACGCCTCGAGTTCGCGGAAGCTCGCCAGATCGAGCCGCAGGCCGCCGGCCACCTTCTTCATGGCCTTCGTCTGGGCGGCGCCACCGACACGCGACACCGAGATGCCGGCGTTCATGGCGGGCCGCTGGCCCGCGAAGAACAGGTCGGGCTGGAGGTAGATCTGGCCGTCGGTGATCGAGATCACGTTCGTGGGGATGTACGCCGACACCTCGCCCTCGAGCGTCTCGATGATCGGCAGCGAGGTCAGCGAGCCTCCGCCGAGTTCCTTCGACAGCTTGGCCGACCGCTCGAGCAGGCGGCTGTGGGCGTAGAACACGTCGCCCGGATAGGCCTCGCGTCCGGGCGGACGCCGCATGAGGAGCGAGAGCTGGCGGTAGGCGGTGGCCTGCTTCGACAGATCGTCGTACACGATCAGGGCGTGCTGGCCGTTGTACATGAAGTGCTCGGCCATCGCCGTGCCCGAGTAGGGGGCGATGTACTGCAGCGGGGCGGCGGTGCTGGCGCCGGCGACGATCACCGTCGTGTAGTCCATGGCGCCGTGCTTGCGGAGCGTGTCGATCGCCACGGCGACCGACGAGTCCTTCTGGCCCACGGCCACGTAGAAGCACTTCACGCCGCTGTGCTTCTGGTTGATGATCGCGTCGA